>OBXN01000001.1_pt1 | contig 609060 bp, 514 predicted proteins | sample 1476601 | NCBI WGS metagenome assembly OBXN01 (sample SAMEA2580158, study PRJEB22360) | human gut metagenome | biome: human gut; feature: human-associated habitat; material: faeces | place: Denmark | collected 2008/2010
GCCCTATCATCTTCATATGCCATCTTATTTTTTAGAGACATTTACTGAATATCCCCAAATGGATGTGATTGGATTCTTCATCTCTCTTTTTTCACTTTCCGTTTTTGTCATCCTCCTCCTATTTATCACGGAACTCTTTCTTTTTCCAAAAGTTGAATCCTGCATATATACGGACAGTTCCGAAAGTATTAGTGAGGGAGAAGTCCTTTTTTCGATAGTCGTATGTATGCATCACCAACGAAGCTCCTATAAAATATTTGTTGGTGTTATAGACCACGGCAGCACGTGTTATCAGGTCAAAATTGATATCCTTTATCCAATGATTGTCAGTATTAGGTGTATCGTCTATTTTTGATTTTTTATAGGCAATGGCCGGTAAGAGTGAAAGATTGGAAACCCAGTTTTTTGCAAATACCCAGTTATAGCCATAACCCACGTTGATGCTGTAATCAGAATATTTCACTTTCTTGAAAAGTAAAGCATCATGTAGTTGGACTCTCACTTCACCGGGAAGCTTTTCGTAATCAAAAGATATGTTGTGCTGGGAATAAGAAAAGCCCGCCATCAGGGAACCCGCGCTTTTACGCTGGTTGGTGGACTGGCTATAGGCTGCCGGATAAGAGAATTTTTTATAATTGAAAATCCAATAGGCGTTCAGTCCTTTGATTTTACTTTGCAATCCGTTGAAATTCAAATTTTTAATGGGAGTATTCAGATCAAAACCGCTGGAAGAACGTATCTTGAAATCGCTTCCTGTCTTTCTGTAATATAAATCCACACCAAATTTGGAACTATAAAGATTCAGTGCCATTTCGGTTTTCTTTGCCTTGTTTTTATGTCCGCCGAAAATATCTTTTACATCGAAAGAATATCCTAGAAATATCCAGCGCCATCCGAAATAGACTCCCAGCTTGAAACTGGCATTGGGGGAGAATCCCAAACTTTGTTCGCCGTTGTTTCCTTTACTACCTAACCGATAGTATTCGTACCAACTGCTGGATTCCAGCATGAAAGCCAGATTGTAAAGGTTGGGCGAGATATAGGTAGTGTCAATCGCATTGAATTCTTTTCCTACTTTCCTTATTTTTCTTCCGGTATGGCGGACAGTCGTTGCTATTCCGTCAGTCAATGTAATGAGAACACCCTTGTTGTCCTGTACTGTCGAGTCTTTCTTTTCCGCTTGTGCATATACATTAAAGGCAGAAAGAAAAGACAGACAGAGCAGGCATAATTTACGGATGTCCATAGGCGGAAATCAGAGTTTATTAAGTATACGGTCCATTACCCAGTTGGTGGGTGTCGCACTGATGCCGTCGCAGGTACAGACAGCTTTTCCCTGCAGGTGTTCTACTACGGCTTTTATGAGCGGAAGTTGTACATGAGGGGGATTTTCGGGAAGAAATTCCTCGCGTCCTCTTTCAGTATGCAGGGCGATGGGATCGTAAGTGAAAACGGAAAAACAGATCATCCCCTTGTCTCCGATGATTTCTATACGGTCTTCCTTGGCCGATTCATGGGCGACAAAACACCATGATCCTGATCCCGGCAGACCGGAATCAAATTTGAAGCAGGCACTTATCGTATCTTCTGCCGGATATAACCCGCCACGGTTGCTCTTGTATCCTTGGGCTTCGAGAATGCAGCCGAACATATCTTGTAATAAATCCAGCTGGTGAGGAGCCAGATCATAGAAATAACCGCCGCCGGCAATATCAGGTTGTACACGCCAGGGCAGGTTGGTGCTGTTGTAATCCAAATCACGGGGAGGCTGGGCGAAACGTATCTGTATATTGATGACATTACCTATTTCACCATCCTCTACCATTTGGCGTACTTTTTGGAAATAGGGAAGATAACGTCTGTAGTAAGCGACGAAACAAGGGATACCAGTTTCTTGTGATATGCGGTTGATGCGTGCGCAGTCCTCATAGCTGGCTGCCATTGGTTTTTCAATATACACGGGCTTTCCTGCCTTCATAGCCATAATGGCGAAAGTGGCATGAGAGGAAGGGGGAGTGGCTATATAAATAGCATTGACATCTTCATCTCCTATTAACTGCTGCGGATCGGAGTACCAGCGGGGAATGTTGTGTCTTTTGGCGTATGATTGAGCTTTTTCTTTGTCACGGCTCATTACAGCCACTACCTCTGAACCTTCGATCAGGGCAAAGGCTGGTCCGCTTTTCTTCTCGGTCACTTCTCCGCAACCGATGAAGCCCCATTTTACTTTGTCTAATTTAACCATGGTAATAACTTTTTTGTCATTCCGCTTAAAATAATAACAATTTATATTGCAAAGATAGGACTATTTTGCAATTTCAGCCGGATAAAAATCAGTTATTGTAATATTTCTTGCGCAACAGTTTGAATGCAGGAGTCTTGACGTAATCATTTAACCAGGAATTCAGGCTGTCAAGCAATATTGGAGAATGTTTGCTTACTCCCCATGAATAGAATTGTGAGAAGCTGATGGCTGTTTCTATATCCAATTGTGGAAAATCATTGATGGAAGCTTTGGCAATGCTCTCGTCGCATACGGCATAGTCTATGTCACCATGTGCTACCATGGCCAGTAATTGTTCTTGTCCGTATTTCTCCACTTCTTTGATATAGATGGTATCACCTATTTCGTTACTTAAATTATGTATGCGCAGAATGGCAGGTGAGTTTTTGACTAGATGAAGGGTCTTGCGGGCTAGTTCCAACTGGCTGTGAATGTACAGACTATCGTTTTCTTTTTCGGGTTTACGCTGTACCAGTACTTGTTTGTTCAGTATAATGGGGCGGGTAAACAACAGGGAGTCTTTGTATTCTGTGGTAACTACCGTGCTGTTGGCTAATATATCGTATGTTCCTTTTTGTACGCCTTCCAGTCTTTTGGAAAAGCTCATTTCGGGAGTGATTTCCGGTTTCAGTCCTTTGCTGTGTGCAAAAGCATGGAGCAGTTCGTAGTGGAAACCGGAAACGGTGTCGCCGTCGGCATAAAAACTGATTGAGTTGTACTCGGTAACGGCACGCAGGATTCCCGATGCCGCTATTTCTGCATAATCGCGGGGCAGACTGGTTTCAGCCTCCGTTTTCTTTTTGAAGAAGATGGAGGATAGGGTTGCTGCAAGGATACCCATCAGAACGTATTTCAGATATTTTTTCATATAGACCGTCAATCAAAGAAATTCCATGAAAGGCCGAACTTTATCATTCGCGGATTGATTGGGTAGTGTGGCGCCAGGAAGTAATTGGATTTTCCCGAACCGGCATTGACATGATACATCATAATAAAGAAGCGGGTACGTTTTAAATGCAGGTTGGCATAGACGTTGACTATCGGAAAAGCTCCTATCTCGATTTTGTCATCAGGATTCTGGTTATAGAATTGTCCGATGACGGGGGAGTAGTCTGGCGCGTAATATTTACTGAAATAACGCACATCTGCTCCCATTTCTATCTGGAGTACTTTTTTGGCGAGACCGAATTTCATGTACAAGTTGCCGTAAGCCGACAATTCCGGTAAGGGTAGAATGTCTTGCTCACTTGATTTTTGATAGGCTACTTCACCGTCGAGATGAAAAATTCCTACTTTTAATTTTTGTTGCAACATTGCAGTGAATATTTGTATGTTGCCGGAGTGTTGTCTTACGGCTGCATTGTTCTTGAAACCGGTGACATTTCCTTCACTGTCTTTTACCGGTATGCTGGTATTGGCCAGATAAGTGTAATTCTTTATATTTTCCACTCCGGCACGCAGCTGGGTTCCCCATCTGTCCAGACTTAGTTTTCCTTCCAGGCGGGTTCTCATTATTTTGGATAAATCGTTGTTGTCCCACCAGTAATGTTTGGACTGGAAATGCCTGAAATAGAATACGGGGTTCTGGTTCTTGATGAATGCATTTACATCCAGTCTCACCGTATCTCCGAATAAACGGAGATTCAGATCCCCTCTGCCTTCTACGCTGAATTGTCCTGCGTCTTCACCGGCTATGGCTAATTCTCCTAGGATATTGTAATGTAATAGTTTTCCTTGTTTTTTGGATAGTTCGCCACCAATGGAGAGTGAACTTTCCTTATAGTTGTTGATAATGCGTTGTCCCGGTATGTTTGTTGTGTCGGTCAAGGCGAAGTTTCGGTATTCATAACTTAAAAAGGCGGTAAGTCCGGCTTTTGCCCATTTGTTGAATCCTTCTTGTAAAGCAATGCCAATGGTGTTTTTGATGGATGTACGCTTCGTCTTGTCTATAGAGTCGGTCCCCAGATAGTTATGTTCAAAATACTTCTGATTCTGTGCGTCATCGTATGAGATGTATTTGCGATTGTTCAAGTCTACTTGTAGTGTATGTATGAAGCTTGTGACAGGAACAAATACCTGCGTTATTTTTACAGAGTCCGTATCCACACTGTCCTGTTTTTCTTTATAGAACCCTAGGTTGTAACGATGTGTCAGGAAGGCATGGTAGCTGGTGTTGTGATTCCATATCTGACTCAGTCGGGTTGGGATTTCGTTGGCGGAATATTCTTTTTTGCCTTCTGCCATATCCAGCGGGTTGGTGATATACCGGTCGTCCGTGATACCTCCGTTTTCTGCCATCTTCAAGTTATCGTTGTTGAATATGAAATGCATGTCATATTTATCTCCCCGGTAGCTGGAGAACAGGCCACCGTTGAAGAAGGCTGTGGACTGATCTTGATAAAGCCCCCGGCCATACAGGTAATCTATGTAGAATCCGAACCCTAGCCTTTTGTTTGCATTGATGGCAAAATAGGATTTGAAACGTTCTTCTCCGTCACGGCTGCCTCCTCCTTTGTAATAGGTCAGGTTTGTGAATGGAGAAAGTGTATTGGTGAATATGACATCTTCCGGACGTTGTACGCAAAAGTCGTATGGGTCGGTGAAAAAGTATTGGCTGGGGTCCCGACGGTCAAAAAAGATGCGTGAGAGGCGGGGGGAGCCCAAATTTCCCAGGTAATTGTATTGTCCGGTATAGCCGCCCATGTCATTTGAGTTTTGGAAAGCGTGCTGCAAGGTATCTACGGGGATATAAGTGACATTGCCAAAACGACTGTCCACTTTCCATGAGTACAGTCCGATGGGGATTGTGCTGGCATCTACTACGGCTGTCGTGTCTATGGGGTTTCCGTTACGGTCATATTGATCTCTGTTCAGTCCGCTTGCTGAGGAACCGAACTGGTTGTTCAGGGTATTCATTGTCCGCTGTGCCATCAAGGAAGTATGGAAGCACAGGAATAATAAAAAAATAATAGAGAATATTCTTTTCATAACGGCGGCAAAGATACAATATAAAAATAAAAGGAAGAGCTTTTCCGCCATGGAAAGTTCTTCCTTTTATTATTCGTTTAGAGTTATTTTAACTTACTGAGGTTTAATAATCTCCATTCCGATTCGGATGGCTTCTTCATTCATCGGTATCAGATGATGGTGACGTTCGGGTAATGTTTTGCGTAAAGCTTTTATTACACTTTCAATGGATACTACGGGACGTAGTTTTAGCAAGCCTCCTAAGACAATCATGTTGAAGGTCTTTGCCATTCCTTTTTCGTTGGCGGCATCCATTGCGTCAATACGATAGATTTGTATGTCCCTACGTGTCGGAGGCTCGATGATTCCGTATCCGTCATAAATGAGAATACCACCTGGTTTAATTTTGCCTTCAAACTTTTCCAATGAGGGTTGGTTCAGTATGATGGCTGTGTCATATTGGCTGAGAATGGGTGAAGAGATGCGTTCATCACTGACAATCACCGTTACGTTAGCGGTTCCTCCCCGTTGTTCGGGGCCGTATGCCGGCATCCAGGTTACTTCCTTGTCTTCCATCAGTCCGGAATAGGCAAGTATCTTACCCATGGATAGCACACCCTGACCGCCGAATCCTGCTATAATGATTTCCTGTTTCATGGTTTCTGTCTTTTTATTCTTTATTTTTCAAATCACCCAGCGGATAGAAAGGGAACATGTGTTCCACCATCCAGTCATTGGATGCTTGCGGAGTCATTTTCCAACCGGAATTACAAGTCGATACAATTTCCACCAAATTAGAACCTTTGCCATTCATTGAATTTTCAAATGCCTTGCGGATAGCCTTTTTGGCTTTGCGGATGGCGGGAACTGTATGTACGGACTGGCGGGTAACGTAGGCGGTGCCTTCCAAAGTGGCGGCAATTTCTGTCATTTTCAGCGGATAGCCGTGAATGGCTACATCACGACCATAGGGGCAGGTGGCTGTTTTCATGCCAACCAGAGTGGTAGGAGCCATTTGCCCACCGGTCATTCCATAAATGGCATTGTTGATAAAGATGATAGTAATGTTTTCACCACGATTTAAAGCATGGATAGTTTCGGCAGTACCGATACATGCCAAGTCACCATCTCCTTGGTAGGTAAATACCAGACGTCCGGGCCATAAACGCTTAATGGCGGTAGCTACGGCTGGTGCGCGTCCGTGGGCGGCTTCTTGCCAATCGATGTCTAGATAATTGTATGCAAATACGGCACATCCTACTGGTGACACACCGATTGTCTTATCTTCCATGCCCATTTCTTCAATAACTTCGGCTATTAACTTGTGAACCACACCGTGGCTGCATCCGGGGCAATAATGCATCGGATTGTCATTCATCAGTGTCGGTTTCTTATAAACCAGGTTTTCGGGTTTTATGATTTCTTCTTTTGTCATAGTTTCTCCTCCTATTGTTTATAACATGAACCGCATAAAGAATTCCACCAGCTTGAGAAAAATAGCTGCTGCACAGACATAGATGAATACTTTGAAGTCACTTGCCACGAAGTAAGTGATGACAGCTGCTAATGCCAGTGCCATGAAAAGTATGTTCAATATATTTCTGATCAGATCGATATTCATACGGTCTTATTTTATTAGTTTCTCTTTCAGTGCAGTGATTACTTCATCCGGATCGGGGACAATACCACCCAGACGTCCGAAGTGTTCTACAGGCACTTTACATTTTACAGCCAGACGGACATCTTCTACCATTTGTCCGGCGTTCAATTCTACAGTGAGGATACCTTTTACCTGTGCGGCGCGTGCTGCAATAGCTTTCGACGGGAACGGCCATAGGGTAATAGGACGGAGCAAACCAACTTTGATGCCTTCTTCCCGAGCCATTTCCATTGCCTTTTGGGCAATGCGGGCGCAAGAGCCGAAAGCTACGATCAAATATTCTGCATCTTCGCAGTGAAGTTCTTCGAAGCGTACTTCATTCTCTTCTATTTCTGCATATTTTTTCTGAAGATGAATATTGCGCTTTTCCATTTCGGCGGGATCGAGTTCTAATGAGGTAATGATGTTGGGGGTACGGTGGTGGGTTCTGCCGGTAGTGGCCCACGGACAACGGGCAATGACTTCTTCATCTGTCAGGCGTGTGCGCTGTTCGGGTAATACTACTTTTTCCATCATCTGCCCGATAACGCCATCTGCTAGAATAATGGCGGGATTGCGGTATTTGAAAGCCAAATCAAAAGCTATACCTACGAAATCTGCCATTTCCTGTACTGATGCAGGTGCCAGGGCTATGAGACGATAGTCTCCGTGACCGCCACCTTTCACTGTTTGGAAATAGTCGGCCTGACTAGGTTGGATGGTTCCTAATCCGGGACCTCCGCGCATGACATTGACAATCAGGCAGGGGAGTTCGGCACCGGCAATGTACGAGATGCCTTCCTGCTTTAAACTAACGCCGGGACTGGAGGATGAGGTCATTACCATTTTACCGCTTGCTGCACCGCCATATACCATGTTGATTGCTGCGACTTCACTTTCTGCCTGTAACACCACCATACCGGTAGTTTCCCAAGGTTTCTCTTCGGCCAGCGTTTCCAATATTTCCGATTGGGGAGTGATGGGATAGCCAAAGTAACCGTCTACTCCGATACGGATGGCGGCGTGGGCTATGGCTTCATTTCCCTTCATTAAAACGACTTCTTCTGCCATATTTGTTACATTTATTGTTGTTTTACTTTATACACAGTAATGCATCCGTCCGGACAGACTGTGGCACATGATGCGCAACCATTGCAGGTATCCTCTAATACCTGGTGGGCGAATGTGTATCCTTTTTTATTCACTTGTTTGGCATTGAGCGCGATTACATGTAGCGGACATGCCACTACACATAGATTGCAACCTTTGCAACGCTCTGTGTCTACTACAATAGCACCTTTAATCTTTGCCATGGGTTAGTTATTATTGATTATACATGTCTTTGTTATAGAAATTCAGAATATTCATAATCATGTCACGGGCGGAAACGGCGGGACTTTCCGGATTACGCTCGATGGCTTCCAAATAATTGTTCAAAGCTTGTTGCCAGTTTCCCATTTTGCGGTAGGCGTTACCCAGTAAGTAATAGGGTTCATCGTTGACGTGCGCATCGTTTCGGATGAAATTAGTTAGCGCATGAATAGCTCTCTCCGTATCACCCTGTTCGATAAGTGTCTTTATGTCCTGTAATTCTTCCGTCATAAGGCATGATTGTCTCATTGTTGTTTACAAAGATACTCTTTATTTGTTATGAAAGGGAAGATTGGAGCAGAAAAAACGACTTTCTTGCTAAAAACATTTAAAAAAAGGAGAGAAAGATAGGGAAAAAATGGAAGAATGATTTCTTCTAATGGTTTGATTATTATAGAAATGGTTTCAAGTGAAACGGTTGATAGAGGAACGGTGTTATTTATTCTTAAAGGGGGGATATGTTTGAATTGTATTTGTCATGATATTTTTGGGGGGAAGTATATGGTAAATCGTTTGTATGTTTTTTAGGGGGAGTTGTCAGGTTATCTCCCCCCCCTAAATATTTTATGTATTATCGTATAGAATTAACTGTCACGGCATAAATATATAGAAGAAAAGATTATTTTATTACTTCACCTACATACATATTATATGCCTTCTGGCCGTTGTTACTGGGGTTCATCTTTTTTGCTTCCTCACCGGTAACTGTCTGTTTCATCAGTTTCTTACAGTTTACTATCAACCACGGCTCACTACTACCTTGCTTGTAGAACGAAATTTTATAATTGTCGCTTTGATCCATTAGCATATTGCCCATTGATTTGGATTGGTCAATTATGCAGAATGCTACTTCTTTGCCGAATAACTGACCGAAACCTCCCCAACATTCTTTACCAATTTCGAATTGTTCATCGTTTCCGGCAGTAATTGTCATACGTGAAGATGCCTTGATTTGGTCATCTATGCTTTGTTCTTTGCTAGGAGTTGCATTATTAGCTACTTTTATTTCGGTATTACCCTCAGAACCACCGATGATAGCCGGTTGGGCAGGGGGAGTTACCGGAGTGGCGGTAATGATTGTGGTTGTATTTGATATCGGAGTGGCTGTTACACCCGAAGTAGGAGCAACTGCAATTTGTGAGTTGTTCAAGACTTTGTTGCCCAATGTATCTTGGATAGATTTGAACAGTGTGTCTTTCAAGTCAATTGTTTCTCTTCTGAATTTGCCGCAGATGGGAGCCAGTTTGGTCTTCGATTTGTTTAAAGCCATATCGTCTACAATCCATTCCTCTGCGCTGTATTTTTCTCCTCCGTCACGAGCTTCATCATACCAATAGCGGATACGGGTCATTTCGATATCACATTTTCCGTTTCCGCAGGTGATAAACATCTGATAATAAATTCTGGTTCTGTCCAATGACAATGCAGAGGATGAGAATACCAGATATTCTTCGCCACCTGCTGCAATGGTTCCTTCATCTTCATTGGTGTAAAGAACACGTGCATTGAACTTGCCTTCGGGCTTGAAACGTTCTGTAGCCCATTTCAGCATTGTCTCATATAGCTGGTCTTTCGTTAAAGACGGTGCCTGTATTTCTGTTTTGAAAGAAACTTTACCGTCATCCAAAGTTATTGCTCCCGCCAGATATTTGGGATCTGTCTGTGCCATAGCGATGAATGGCAGGCATAAGAGCATTAAAAAAAGAATTTTCTTCATAGTAATATATCTTATTTTATATTTTAATCTAAGCAAAGATAGGAATAAAAAAAAAGAGAAGCTATAAAGCCTCTCTTTTTTTACTTTTATTATTATTGCGTGAATTTTACTTTACAGGTATCTTTTCAATGCGTTTTTGGTGACGTCCGCCTTCAAAGCCGCTGTTAAAGAATTCATCTAATATTTTTTCAGCCATTTCATGGTCTATGAATCGTCCTGGCATTACCAGAACATTGGCATCATTGTGTTGACGTGACAAATGGGCTATCTCGGGAATCCAGCATAGTGCCGCACGGATACCCTGATGTTTGTTCAATGTCATGCTGATCCCTTCACCGCTTCCACAAATAGCTACTCCGGGTCCGCATTCTCCGGCTTCTATAGCCAGTGCAAGCGGATGGGCGTAATCTGCATAGTCACAGCTTTCTGTACTGTATGTACCGAAATCTTTGCATGGATAACCTTTTTCAGTCAACCATGTTTTTACAAACTCTTTCAGTTCAAATCCTGCATGATCGGATGCCAGTCCTACTTTTTTCATGCCAGCATTTCTTTTACTTGATTATACACGTTCTGTGCGGTAAAGCCCAGCTTTTCATCCAATACTTTGTAAGGAGCGGAGAATCCGAATGATTCCAGACCGAATACTTTACCGTTGGCACCTACCAAACCTTCAAGGTTTACAGGAAGACCGGCAGTCAGACCGAATACTTTAGCCTCTGTGGGAATGACACTGTTTTGGTATTCCTTGCTTTGGCTGCGGAACAATCCCTCAGAAGGAGCGGATACGATACGTATTTTTATGCCATCCTTGCGGAGAAGTTCTGCACCTGCTTCCAAAGTGGAAACTTCGGAACCTGAAGCGACTAGGATTATATCCGGATTTTCGTCGGAACCAGCAACAATATAAGCGCCTTTTGCAGCCTGTGAGTAGTCGTTTCCTGCAGGCAGATTCGCGATATTCTGGCGGGAGAAGATTAGTGCGGTGGGGGTGCTGGTATTTTCCATGGCCAATTTCCACGCTACAGTGGTCTCTTCCGCATCTGCCGGACGGAGTACCAACATAGAATTGTGCCCTTTGTGGTTTTTCAGTTTTTCCATCAGGCGGATTTGTGCTTCTTGTTCTACCGGTTCGTGAGTAGGACCGTCTTCACCTACACGGAATGCGTCGTGTGTCCAGATGAACTTGACGGGAAGTTCCATCAAGGCAGCCATACGTACGGCGGGTTTCATATAGTCTGAGAATACGAAGAAAGTAGCACATGCAGCAATCACGCCTCCGTGAAGTGCCATACCTAGGCAGCAGCAAGCCATGGTTAATTCGGAAACACCTGCTTGCAGAAACGCGCCGGTGAAGTCATCTTTAGTGAATGCATGTGTTTTCTTCAAGAAACCGTCGGTCTTGTCTGAGTTTGACAGGTCGGCCGAAGAAACAATCATGTTTTCTACTTCTGTAGCTAGTACACCGAGAACTTTGGCAGAAGCACTGCGTGTAGCATCTCCGGCTTTTTGTTCAATAGCATTCCAATTTACTTTCGGAGCTTTGCCTGAGAACCACAGTTCCAATTTAGCTGCCAGTTCGGGATTAGCTTTAGTCCATTCAGCTTTAGCTGCATATTTTTCTGCAACAATTTTTTTCAGTTCTTCTGCACGTTTGGCATACAACTCTTTTACTTCAGGGAAGATTTGGAAAGGATTGGTTGGATCGCCACCTAAGTTTTTGATTGTATTGATGTAAGCATCACCTCCCAAAGGGGCACCGTGGGTGGCACAGTTACGTTCATAACTGGAATCATCCGCTTTGCGTGCACCTTTACCCATAATGGTCTTACCGATAATTAATGTGGGCTGACCGGTTACGGCTTTCGCTTCTGTCAGAGCTGTGCGGATTGCATCGGGATCATTACCATTGATAATAATTACTTTCCAGTGCCATGCTTCGTATTTCTTGGCAACATCTTCGCTGGTAACAGCATCGGTAGCGGTAGACAGCTGGATGTCGTTTGAATCATAAAACATGATCAGATTGTCCAGTCCCAAATGACCTGCCAAACGTCCTGCACCCTGAGAAATTTCTTCTTGAATGCCACCATCGGATATATAGGCATAGATAGTCTGGTCCATGACATTACCCAGACGGGCTTTCAGAAATTTGGCAGCGATAGCAGCACCTACTGCAAAAGTGTGTCCTTGTCCTAACGGACCGGAAGTATTTTCAATACCGCGCATGATGTCCACTTCAGGGTGTCCCGGAGTCGGACTTCCCCATTGACGGAACTGTGCCAGTTCTTCCATGGTGAACTTGCCGGTCAGTGCCAAAGTGGAATATAACATCGGTGACATGTGGCCTGGATCAAGGAAGAAACGGTCACGTCCTTCCCAACGCGGATTTTCAGGATCGTAAACTAAAAACTCAGAGAAAAGTACATTCACAAAATCAGCGCCACCCATAGCTCCACCCGGATGTCCTGAATTAGCTTTCTCTACCATCGAAGCAGCCAGAATACGGATGTTGTCCGCTGCACGGTTCATAAGTTTCTTTTCGTTCATATTAAAATAATATTATAATTTGAATGCTATTAGTGAGTCGGTTTATCCTTGCTATTTTATTTAATATCTGCAAAGATAACTCTTTATGTGTAAACCACAACATGTAAAGAGGCTCTTTTTTAAACCTGTTTGACTCACTTCTTAAATTGGGTCGCTGCTTCTTCAACAGGCAGTCCTGCCTTATAGTTTTCGATGTATGTGTTGAATCCGGCTACATCTTCGGCTGTTGGCGATATTTCAATACCGGCATCACCGGCGAATACTTTGTCTTCCAGAAAATCTGCCAGGGATTGTTTCTTTTCATTGTTGACAAGGTAAGAACCTAGCAGGGCGATTCCCCATGCGCCACCTTCACCGGCAGTTTCCATTACGGAAATAGGGGAGTTTATAGCTGCTGCAAGTATTCTCTGGCCTACACCTTTCGTCTTGAATAATCCGCCGTGTCCTGTGATTCTGTCTACTTTGATTTTCTCTTCATTGAAAAGAATGTCATTACCTATCTTAAGAACTCCGACTGAAGCGTATAAATGGGTACGCATGAAGTTGGCGAGGCTGAATTTGTCATTTGCAGAACGTACAAACAATGGCCTTCCGTCGGCAAGTCCTGTCACGGGTTCACCTGAAATATAATTATATGAAATAAGACCACCGCAATCTGCATCACCTGCGAGCGCATGATTGTAAAGTTTTCCATATAATTCATTCATATCTACAGGTATACCCAGCAGTTCTTGGTATTCCTTAAACAGATTGATCCAGGCATTGAGGTCGGAGGTGCAGTTGTTGCAATGTACCATAGCTACAAGGCTTCCGTCGGGAGTGGTGACCATGTCAATCATTTCGTATGGCTTGGACAACTCTTTTTCCAACACAATCATGGAAAATGAGGAAGTGCCTGCTGATACATTCCCGGTACGTTGCTTGACAGCGTTGGTTGCTACCATGCCAGTTCCGGCATCTCCTTCCGGAGGACAGACAGGTATACCTGCTTTTAAATGGCCCGACACGTCCAGCCTCTTGGCACCTTCTAGTGTAAGGAACCCTGCATTCTCGCCGGCGGGTAAGACTTTGGGCAGGATATCTGTCAGTTTCCAGGGGTATCCTTTAGGAGCTACCAACTTGTCGAACTTGGCTATCATTCCGGCAGAATAATTCTTGGTAGCCGGGTCTATGGGAAGCATTCCTGATGCATCACCTATGCCTAGAACTTTTTGACCTGTAATTTGCCAATGAATGAAACCTGCAAGGGTGGTCAGATAGTCAATGTCACTTACGTGCTCTTCATTGTCTAAAATAGCTTGGTATAAATGAGAAATGCTCCATCTCAGAGGAATATTATATACGAATAATTCAGATAAAGCGGCTGCTGCCGGACCGGTATTGGTGTTTCTCCATGTACGGAAAGGTACAAGGATTTCTTCTTCTTTATTGAATGCCATATAACCATGCATCATGGCACTGACACCGATTGCTGCCAAGGTTTCTATTTCTGTGTCATATAGCTTTTTTACGTTGGAACGGAGATCTGCATAGCAGTCTTGCAGGCCATGCCAGATAGCTTCCACACTGTAAGTCCACAATCCGTCTACCAATTGATTTTCCCAGCTATGGCTTCCTTGGGCAATGGGCTTGTTTTCCTGGTCAATCAAAACAGCTTTGATTCGCGTTGATCCGAATTCTATGCCTAGAATAGCTTTTCCTGCTTCGATGGTTGATTTTGCATCTGATTTCATATTAAAACCTATAATTTAAGGTACAACAATAATGATGATAAAATAAGGTGGGATGTGCCAAGAATCTTATTAGCCTTGACACATCCCCTCTTCATGGATGAATTAGCAAAGTGCTTTGTTCAGCATATAGTAGACTTCGTTCATGCGAAGCTCTTTCTTGAAGTTGCTGATGGTAGTATCTTTGTCAATACGGATCATTTCGATACCTGCAATTTCAGCATAGTCTTCCCAATATTCTGCTGTCAGATCATAAGAGAAGCAAGAATGATGTGTTCCACCTGCCAGGATCCATGCGCCTGCACCTACTTCGAAATTAGGCATCGGAATCCACAGGGCGGAAGCAACCGGTAATTTGGGCAACGGTTTCGGTTCGATGCATTCTACGTCGTTCACGATCAGACGGAAACGGTTACCCAAGTCTACTACAGTGGCGGTACAACCTGAACCTACTTTTGAAGTGAATACAAGACGGGCTGTCTGGCTCTTGCGAATACCTATACCTAGGAAGTGTACTTCCAGACGTGGTTTGGAAGCGGCGATAAGAGGACAAACTTCCAGCATATGTGATTGCAGGATAGCACTGTTTGCACCATCGAAGTTCAATGTGTAATCTTCCAAGAAAGAACAACCTTGGGAAAGTCCTTGGTTCATCACCCATACAGTGCGGTAGAGAGCTGCTGATTTCCAGTCACCTTCCGCACCGAATCCGTAGCCTTCAGCCATCAGACGTTGGGAAGCCAGTCCCGGAATCTGATCGAAGTAGCTGCCGTCTGTTTGGCCCAAATCATCAAAATTAGTAGTGAATCCTTTAGCGCCTTTGGCTTTGAGGATGGCACGAAGAGCTAATTCGGCTTTTGCAGCATTCCATACTTTCTGATAAGCTTCGGTTGATTTATCTTCTAATGAAGCATCGTGGTCGTATTCGTTAAAGTAAGTTGCTACAAGTGCTTCTACATCTGTATCCTTGATATTTTTATGGTATTCCATCAGTTCGCTTGCCGGACAGTAATCTACGTGGTACCCCATACGTTGTTCTGCTTCCACTTTATCACCGTCAGTTACAGCTACATTATTCATCTGATCGCCGAAACGGATGATCAGCATATCCTGAGAGTCTGCCCAACCTGCACAAACGCGCATCCAAACGGCAATCTTGTGCTGGGTGTCTTCGTCTTTCCAGTAACCTACCACTACTTTGCGGCGGATGCGCATACGGGTACAGATATGTCCGAATTCGCGGTCACCATGGGCGGATTGATTCAGATTCATGAAGTCCATATCCATGGTATCCCAAGGAATTTCCTTATTGAATTGAGTGTGTAGATGTAACAGTGGTTTCTTTAACTGCTGCAGACCGTGAATCCACATTTTAGCAGGGGAGAAAGTGTGCATCCAAGTGATGACACCGATACATTTTTCATCGTTGTTGGCTGCTTTGAACACTGCTTCCACTTCTTTAGAAGAATTGGCTGTTCCTTTATATACTACTTTTACAGGAAGTTTCCCTGATTCGTTCAATCCGTTTACCATTTCATTGGAGTGAGCGTCTACTGCTACAACTGCGTCACCTCCGTACAGAAGCTGTGCTCCTGTTACAAACCATACTTCATACTGATCAAATGCTTTTTCCATAATGTTATATTTTAAAAGGGTTATTAATTTCTTTGTTTCTTATTTCTGTCCATAATAGGCATTGGGACCGTGTTTGCGGCTGAAATGCTTTTCTATTAATAAAGAATTCATCGTTAAATGAGGGTTGGCGGCAAAAGCGATACTTGCCATTTTGGCTACCTGTTCCATGACTACTGCATTATGCACAGCATCATTGGCATCTTTTCCCCATGCAAAAGGACCATGATTTTTTACTAGTACTCCCGGAGTATGTACAGGGTTCAGTTTCTTGAAACGTTTCACAATCACATTGCCTGTTTCCTGTTCGTAGGCACCTTTTACTTCCTCTTCTGTCATATCTGCGGTACAAGGAATGGCGTCATGGAAATAATCGGCATGAGTCGTTCCGATATTGGGAATATCCATTCCGGCTTGTGCCCAGGCGGTGGCATAGGTGGAGTGGGTATGTACCACTCCACCTATTTCGGGGAATGCTTTATATAGAACTACATGGGTGGGAGTATCTGAAGACGGACGAAGAGAACCTTCTACCACGTTGCCGTCCAGATTTACTACAACCATGTCTTCAGCTTTCATATCATCGTATGATACACCACTGGGTTTGATTACTACCAAGCCTGTTTCACGATCAATGGCAGAAACATTTCCCCATGTAAAAATAACTAGTCCGTGTTTCACCAAATCCAGATTGGCACGGAATACTTTTTCTTTTAATTTTTCTAACATAATGAATAATTGGGTAATGTGGCAATATGCTAATTTGTCAATTGGCAAATTATTGCATCGGCACATTATTTTAAAGTTTAAATTTCGGATCCTTTCTGTAGGCCTTATCATTAAATTTATAAAGATAAGCACCTCGTCGGGAACCTGATTTGTCTATCAAATCTGTTTTTTCAATGAAATCCATTTCGGCTACCCGCTTGCGGAAATTCCGCTTGTCCATCGGTTCGCCATAGATTGCTTCATATAGATTTTGCAACTGTGTCAGGGTAAACAATTCGGGCAGCAGGTTAAAACCAATTGGATTGTATGATGCTTTGTGCTTCATTAGTTCACGTGCTTTGGAAATCATGATCGGATGATCGAAAATGAGCTGTGGCAGTTCGTCTATTTTTGTCCAATGAGCATTGTGCTGCTGCACTAGTTCCCTGTCATATTCATTTACATTGACTAAAGCATAATAGGCTACTGATATAACTCGTTCTCCTGGATCGCGCTCTAAGTCGCCAAATGTGCCTACTTGTTCCATATATACATTTTCCAATCCGGTCAGTTCTGCCAATACCCGTTTGGCGGCAGCGTCTACACTTTCGTCTTCTTGTACGAATCCTCCCATCAAAGACCATTTTCCCATAGCTGGTTCAAAATTTCGTTTTAGTAGAAGCAGTTTTAATTCTCCTTCGTCAAAACCGAAAATGATACAGTCTACAGATACATAGAATTTAGGATTTATGTTATAATAGGTGGTCATGGTTTAGTGTCGGTTTAAAATTAACAGGCTGTATTCTTCAAGATAATTCAAAGCATACAGCCTTTAATTTATGGTTTACCAGAAATAAGCATAGAATAGTGCGCAAAGCAGAACTACACCTAAAGAGGTTATAACATCCCATTTGTTCCAGCTCTTTCTGATAAGTTCCTTGTAACTGCCGGTAAAGGTGATGGCTTCCACTTGTTTGGCGGTTGGAGCCGGAGTGAAGCATGATACAACAACCATTAACAACAAAAGGAATACAAGTAACCATATTTCAAAAATAAGCCAGTTTGTCTGCCAAAACCAAGTTGTATTTTCCCAAAACCAGCCGGTCATCACATCTTTTCCGGTGTTGGTGAGGATATTAGTCAGCAAACGGATCATACCAATTAGGAAACCGACAATCATGGCAGTTTCACCGGCTTTCGGAGTGATTTTCTTGGAGAATATACCAAGTGCAAATACGGCTACCATTGCAGGTGCAAGGAGAGACTGTATACCTTGCAGATAGTCGTAAAGGCTGCCGAGACTCATCATTACAGGAATCCATGCCATGCCGAGGATAACTACAACTACGGTAGCGATACGTCCTACCATAACATAAGTAGCTTCACTTTTGTTCTTAAACATGGGTTTGTAAAAGTCTTCTGTAAAAAGTGTGGCACATGAATTAAAGAAAGCAGCCAGTGAAGCAACCAATGCACAGATGAATCCAATAGTTACAATACCTTTTACACCGGCAGGCAGAACATCCTTTACCATTACAGCAAAAGCTGCATCTGTATTTGACATATCAAATTCACCTTTTGCAGCTAAGGCGGCAGCTACCATCCCCGGAATAAGAAACATGAAGACAGGCAGGATTTTAAAATAACCGGCTGCAATAGTACCTCTACGGGCACGCTTCATTACTACATCATTATCTTCGCCTTTACGTTGTCCAAGTACACGCTGTACGATATGCTGGTCGGTACACCAATACCAGAAACCGATGATAGAAGCTCCGATAAATACCCAGAATCCAGGATAATCTTGATACATCGGGTCTGCTTCAGTCCAGTGAAACATATGGTTGGCACCATAAGCGTGTCCGTCTGCTCCTATATTCATGGCGCTACGCGCATGATCCATCATTTCTGTCCATCCTGTAGCAATATTACCGTCTCCCAAGGCTGACAGTCCCAGGAAAAGAACCAAGAAAGAACCAATGATTAAAATAGGGGTTTGAATAGCTGAGAGGGTCATTACTCCTTTCATTCCACTCAGTACGGTGAAGATGCCGGTCAAGACAATAAGTCCGATTGCCCCATACCAAAAAGGAAGTCCAAGTAAAAATTCCAAAAAGATACCTCCGGTATAGGCGGTTACACTAACTTTAGTAAGAATGTAGGCTATCAATGTGATGATAGAAAGCCATGAACCGGTACGTGGGGTATAACGGTATTTAAGGAAATCGGGCATGGTAATGATTTTGCCCATTTTATTGTTTAATAGTTGGTAGAATGGAACAAAAAGCCATCCTAGAAGAAGAATCATCCAACCTTGCATTTCCCAGTGTGCCATACCTACTCCGGATTTGGCACCGGTTCCTGCCAAACCTACCAGATGTTCCGAACCGATATTGGCTGCAAAGATAGCAGCACCAATGATGTACCATGGCTCACCTTTACCAAATAGATAATCTTCACTGCTTGCTCCTTGTTGCGAGCGTTTGTCTTTTTGTACAGAGCGCCATACCGCCCATATCACAGCTACAATGCCGACTGCCAGTATTGTCCAGTCCAGCCAGATGAATTCATGTGAATTCCAATTCATGATATTAAATATTTAAAGTTTAACAATTATTTTTCAACACCGAATTTAAAGATACATTGGCTGTGATAGGTCTGTCCCGGTTCCAGGATTACAGAAGGCCATTGTGATTTGTTGGGGCTGTCGGGATAGTGCTGTGTTTCCAGACAAACAGACGCGCGTTGCGGATAAGTAATTCCCTTTTTCCCTTTTACAGTTCCATCCAAAAAGTTGCCTGTATAGACTTGTATTCCCGGTTCATTAGTATATATTTCCAAAGTGATACCACTAGTGGGGCTGGTCAGTTTGGCAGCCAGTTGGTTGATATCACCTTTCGTGTTAAGTACCCAATTGTGGTCGAACCCGTTGCCGAATTTTATTTGTTCGTTTTCAAAATTAGTCACATCGGGGGCAATAGTTTTAGGAGTATTGAAATCAAATGGAGTTTCTGTTACTGCTATCATTTCTCCAGTGGTCATGAATGTGCTGTCAACGGGAGTGATGCTGTCTGCATTTACATAAAGAATATGGTCGGTGGCTGGATTGGCAGGGTTTCCACTCAAGTTGAAATAAGAGTGGTTAGTCATATTGATAACAGTCTTTTTGTCAGTTGTCGCTTTGTAGTTTATGTCGATGGCATTGTCTCTTGTCAGTGCATAAGTAACAGTAGCGGTTACATTTCCCGGAAAATTGGCATCTCCATCTGGTGACTTCATAGTTAGTGTCATAGTACTGTCGTTTAATTGGTTTGCTTCATAAACTTGGTATTGCCATCCTTTAGGACCTCCATGCAGGCAGTGGCCAAAATTATTTTGGGGCAGTTGAATGGTTTCTCCATCTATTACGATGACTCCTTTATTAATACGGTTGGCATAGCGTCCGATAGAAGCACCGAAGTCGCTGGGAATATTTTGGTAGTCAGCAATGCTGTCAAAACCCAGCACTACGTCTTTTAGATTTCCGTTTTTGTCAGGGACCATGATAGATACAATACGTCCGCCAAAATTGGTTACGCATACTTCCATTCCGGCTGCATTTTTTAGCGTATACAGTTTAACAGGTTTTACGCCATCCACTATTGTTTCATAATTAGTGGGGGCTAATCCGGACTTTGTAAGTGCTTCTTGAGATTGTTTGGGAGCGCAAGCACTTAACAATGTCAGTGCGATACCGGTTCCCAGAAAGGTTTTTTTCATGCTTTTCATGATATAAAAGTACTAATTAGTAATAGAGTATATGATTTTGGGTGTAAAAGTAACACTATTACTAATACATTGGATATGAAAAGAGTATGTTGTGCAACATAAAAGTGTATTTCCTACACTTTTATAGCATAAAGAAGAAAAAAACCGCTTTGGATTCAAAGCGGTTTTTTCATATGTTAGCGAATTTGAGATATTTTTTATACCAGCTTGCGAGAACCGTCACTGATGACTACATCGTAAACTTTTGGACTTCTTCCGAATTTTTCTTTGAATCTTTCTTTGGCAGTGGTGATGAATGTTTCGTATAGTTCATTTTTAACTAGGTTGATTGTACATCCACCGAAACCTCCACCCATTACACGTGAACCGGTAACACCGCAGTCGAAAGCAACATCATTCAAGAAATCAAGTTCCTCACAGCTTACTTCATACAATTTACTCATGCCATAGTGAGTTTCATACATCTTCTGTCCTACGGTTTCGTAATCACCTCTTTCCAAAGCGTCGCAAACATCGAGTACACGTTGGATTTCTTCAATGACGTATTCTGCACGCATATAGTCTTCTTCACTGATCTCGGCTTTTGCTTCCTGCAACATTTCCATTGTACAATCACGTAAAAATTCTACATGAGGATGTTTTTTCTGAATGGCAGATACGGCAGCTTCACAACTTTGACGACGCTTATTGTATGCAGAAGAAGCCAATTCGTGTTTGACTACTGAGTCAACTAATACTAAACGGTAACCTTCCGGTTTGAAAGGGAAATATTGATATTCTAATGAACGACAATCCAAACGGATCAAACTACCTTCTTTTCCAAATACAGATGCAAATTGATCCATAATACCGCAATTTACACCACAATAATTATGTTCTGTTGCCTGACCTACCTTGGCTAATTCAAATTTATCTATTTTGTTGTCGCCGAAAAGTTCGTTGATAGCGAAAGCGTATGTACTTTCCAATGCAGCAGATGAAGACATACCTGCACCCAAAGGTACGTCACCCGCAAAAGCAGTGTCAAAACCTTTCACATCTACACCACGTTTGATCATTTCACGGCAAACGCCGAAAATATATCTTGCCCAACTGGCTTTAGGAGCATCTTCTTCGTTCAAACCGAACTCTACATAGTCTTTTAAATCAATAGAATAAGCACGTACCTTATTGGTACCATTAGGTTTGATTTCAGCAATCATACCTTTATCTACTGCTCCGGGAAATACAAAACCACCGTTATAGTCGGTATGTTCTCCAATAAGGTTAATACGTCCGGGTGATGCATATACTGAACCTGTTGTACCATCAAAATGTTTGATGAAGCGACTTCTTACGTATTCTATATCCATGATATTAATAGTTTAAAGTTAATACTATATGTTTTTATAATTATTCTACAGGAATGTCTTTGTTTACGTTCTTGCATCCTATCAAACCATAGAACAACAGATAAGCAAGCAAAGCGATAATTAACCAATAGCTGGCCATATATCCCACAGCGTCAGAAATGAATTGCTGCAATAATGGGAAAATACCGCCACCGACAACCATCATCATAAAAATACCTGAAGCTTGTGCGGTATATTTGCCTAAACCCTCTACAGCGAGGTTGAAGATACCTCCCCACATAATGGACGTACATAAACCACAAAGTACCAAAAATAGGGCACTGACAGGTACAGAGGCCATTTCGAATCCATTTTCTACACTATATCCCGGCATAGAGACAGTGATTTCTTTTGGAGTGAAGATTGCGATTAATATAAAACAGATAGCTGTTGCGGAAACAACAATCAATTGTGTGCGTGTAGCTACTTTACCGCTGATGACACTACTTGCAGAACGTCCCACTAACATGAGCAACCAATAGATGGCAGCAATAGCACCACCGATAGCGGCACCGTTGGCAAGCAGGCCCGCACCTTTTTCCGTTGGGTCGGCAAGGTAGAAATTTAATGTGCCTGGAATACCGATTTCAATGCCTACATATACAAAGATACCGATTACACCTAATACAGTATGGCGAAAATTCCAAGGACTATGAGAGAATTTCTCTTTTTCATGACCTGCTTTTCTTAGATGGGGCTCTGGAATAGCGATGAATGAAAGAGCGATAAACGCTGATACGAATACACCCATTGCGATGAAAAGCAGAGGAGCTACATCTGACATAGCTGTTTGAGGGGTGACAGAACCAATCAAGGCACCTACGAAAAGCGGAGTCAAAGTACCCGACAATGAGTTTAGAGCACCACCGGCTTGGATTAATTGGTTACCTTTGTTACCACCACCACCTAAAAGATTTAGCATCGGGTTAACTACTGTGTTCAGCATACATACACAAAAACCACAGACGAAGGCACCAAGCAGGTAGATAATAAAATTCATTTTAATGGCATATTCTCCTAAATTGAATACGTCTATATCTGCACCGAACAAACTGGAAATATATTGGATAAACAAACCGATGAAACCTACTGCCATGGCAATGAGGGCTGTTTTTTTATATCCGATTTTTACAAGCATATTACCTGAAGGAATCCCCATAAACAGATATGCAAGGAAATTCATCATATTTCCCATCATACCCAAGGTATTGGCACCTGCATATTGGTTTTTCCATATTGTGCCGAAAGGCGCAGCAAGATTAGTAACGAAGGAAATCATCGCGAAAAGGAAGAACATTGTAATGATAGCGATGATATTACCGTTCTGTTTTTGTTGATTCATGGTCTTGAAAAAATTATAAGTTTATAAATTAGGTTATTTCATAAAATTATTTTTCTACACCGAATTTGTAGATGGTTACTTGACTGTAAGTTTCCCCCGGATGTAGAACACAAGAAGGGAAATGGCCTTTATTGGGTGTATCAGGAAAATGTTGTGCTTCAAAACAGATGGCACTTCTTGCTGGGAAAGTTGCTCCATGAGCACCTTCGAAACCATTATGCCAGTTTGAAGTATAAACTTGTACGCCGGGCTCTGTAGTGTATACTTCCATGCTACGACCGCTTTCGGGCTCCACACATTTTGCTGCAAAACTCAGTGTGCCTGCTTCACGTTTGTTTAATACATAGCAGTGGTCATAGCCGGCACCGAATTTTAGCTGTTCGAATGGGTCATTGATTCTACTGTCTACTCTTTGAGGAGTACGAAAATCCATAGGAGTACCTTCTACTTTGGCAATTTCGCCTGTAGGGATTGATACATTATCTATCGGAGTATAAAAATCAGCATTAATGGTTACGATGTTGTTATCAACGGTTGCCGTAGGATTGGCAATGCCTGATAGGCTGAAAAAACCATGGTGAGTGAGGTTTACCAATGTTGTTTTGTCTGTTGTAGCGTGGTAAGTAATGATGAATTCATTTTGATTACTTAAAGTGTACGTTACGTGAATATCCAAATTTCCCGGAAATCCTTCTTCGCCATCAGCAGATAAATAATGCAATTTCAAACTTTGTGGAGTTTCCTGTTCTGCATCCCAAATGCGGGTATGAAATCCGGTAGGACCGCCATGCAGCGAGTTGGGACCATTGTTGATAGTCAGTGAATATTCTTTCCCTTCTAAAATGAATTTGCCTCCTGCTATACGGTTTCCGTAACGACCGATAAGAGTACTGAGGAAAGGTTCGTGGCTATTGATTACATGGGTTATACTATCATGTCCTTGAATGACATTGGCATATTTACCGTTTTTGTCCGGAACCATAATAGCTAATACTGCTCCACCATAGTTGGTAACAGCTATTTCAGCTCCGTTTTCATTTTTCAGAATGAAGAGGTCTGTTTGTTTCCCGTTCACTGTTGTCTGAAAATCGGCCCGTTTCAGGCCACATAAATTCTCATCGGAAGTAGATGTGTTTATCATGTTATTGAAAATCTTTTTATTGTATGTATAAAACTAATGCAAATAAAAAGATTTTCTTCGGTATTCCCAAACTTTTTCTATAAAAGTGAACGGACTAAACGTGAAATTTTAATAAATCCGCAACGATAAAGCTGCTTCCTCCAACAAAAATAAAGTCATTTTTGTTAGCTTTTTCTTTAGCGGCTGCTACAGCGGTTTCTACATCAGGATAAGCATCTCCGTGCAGCCTGGATTGCATCGCTAAGCTTTGTAATTCTTTTTCGGATAAAGCGCGTTTTACACTGGCTTTGGTAAAATAATATGTGGCATTTTTAGGAAGCATGGACAATACTCCACTGATATCCTTGTCGTTTACCATACCTATTACAATGTGTAATCGTTCATATTTCTGATGTTTTAATTGTTCTATGATATACGAAATTCCTCCTACATTATGTCCTGTATCACATATTAAAGTCGGTTCACTTTCTAATTTTTGCCATCTTCCCATCAGGCCGGTGAGTTCACATACTTGTGAGAACCCTTTACGTATATTACTTTCGGTAAGCTGATAACCTGCTTGTTTTAATAGGCGGATGGCAGATAAAAGCGTATTGGTGTTTTTAAGTTGGCAAAGTCCTTCCAGCTCGCCTTCCAGATTGAGGTAGTCGGTTGTTTGATATATTCGTTTACCTTTTTCATTTATACTGGAGGAGTGTAATAACTGTTCTTCTTCTGCAAAGTAGATAGGAGCGTTTACTTCTTTAGCACGAGTTGTAAATATAGGTTTGGTTTCAGGTGTGGTTTCACCAATAACTACCGGAGTCTTTTCTTTGATGATTCCGGCCTTCTCTGTGGCTATTTTGGCTAATGTATTACCTAAAAATTGTATATGGTCGAAACTGATATTAGTTATGACACATAGATCCGGACGGATGATATTTGTACAATCTATTCGTCCTCCCAGGCCGACTTCTATAATGGCTACATCTATTTGGCTCTGGGAAAAATAGTGGAAAGCCATTGCGGTAGTCAGTTCAAAGAAAGAAGGATGCAGAGGTTCAAAAAAGACACGGTGTTTTTCTACAAAGTCTATGACATATTCTTTGGATACAGGAATTCCGTTGACACGTATTCGTTCACGAAAATCTATCAGATGTGGAGAAGTGTAAAGTCCTGTCTTGTATCCGGCTGATTGTAAAATGGCGGCTAAAGTATGTGAACAAGAGCCTTTTCCATTGGTCCCGGCTATATGAATGGTTCGGAATTGGCGATGAGGATGGTTGAAATACTCGTCTAAAAGATAAGTATTCTCTAATCCTGCTTTGTATGCATCTTTTCCTATATGTTGGAATAATGGGGCACTATTATATAAATAATCCAATGTTTCTTCGTAATTCATGGCAAATGTTTTTATTTACCGCAAAGTGTCACAAAAGAATGCCAGGCAGATATAAAACCTAGTATTCTTTCTGTGACACTTTGTAGTATAAAAATTAATCGAAGAAGTTTTTGAACTTCTTGAATATTTTTTCTTTAATGCTTGTATTCGGTTTGAAGTTATCCGATTCTTGCATTTTCTCTAGTGCTTGTTTTTCATCTTTATTCAATGTTTCTGGAATATATACGCTTACATTGACTAATAAATCACCTGTACCGTTACTGTAACCATAACTATTGACGTTGGGCAATCCTTTACCTCTTAGGCGTAAGACCTTACCTGGTTGGGTGCCTGGTTCAATTTTTACTTTTACTTTGCTATCAATAGTTGGTATTTCTACAGTGCCTCCTAAAGCAGCAGTCGGAACGCTTAGTAACAGATTGTAAATCAAATCATTTTCATCGCGTATTAGGTCTGGATGGGATTCTTCTTCTATGACAACAAGTAAATCACCGGGAACACCGTTATGTTTGCCCGCATTTCCTTTTCCATTGACAGAAAGTTGCATTCCTTCAGCCACACCGGCAGGAATTTTCACTTCCACGACTTCTTCTCCGTATACAATACCTTCTCCTGCACAAGCTTTACATTTGTTCTTAATGATTTTCCCTTCTCCGTTACATTGTGGACATACGCTTTGTGATTGTACCATTCCAAAAATGCTTTGTTGGGTGCGGGTGATACTTCCTGTTCCATGACAAGTGGGACACGTTTCCGTTCCTCCTTCTCCTTCGGCTCCTGAACCATGGCAATGGTCACATGTTACGTACTTTTTCAGTTTGAATTTCTTTTCTACTCCCGTAGAAATTTCTTTTAAGTTCAGTTTTACTTTTACACGGAGGTCTGAACCACGGAACTTGCGTTGTGCGGAACGTCCGCCACCGCCGAAACCTCCAAAGCCTCCGAAACCTCCTCCATGTCCACCGAAGATGTCACCGAACATAGAGAAAATGTCATCCATGGACATACCTTGTCCGAATCCTTCAAAACCGCCACCGGCGGCTCCACTCATTCCTGCATGTCCAAATTGATCGTAACGGGCGCGTTTATCCGGGTTGCTCAACACATCATAAGCTTCGGCTGCTTCCTTGAATTTTTCTTCCGCTTCTTTATCCCCCGGATTCTTGTCCGGATGATATTGTATTGCTTTTTTGCGGTATGCTTTTTTTATAACATCAAGGGTGGCTGTTTTGTCCACCTCCAGAACTTCGTAATAGTCTCTTTTTGCCATGTCGTTTTATGATACTGTTTTATTGAGCCACAACTACTTTGGCGTGGCGTATTACTTTGTCATTCAGCTTATAACCGGTTTGTACACAGTCCAATATTTTCCCTTTCTTCTCTTCAGAAGGAGCTGGAACTAATGCAATTGCTTCGTGATAATCGGTATCAAAGTTCTCACCGTCAGTCTCTATTTTCTGAAGTCCTTCCTGGTTCAATACTTTCAGGAATTTGTTGTAGATCAACTCAATTCCTTCACGCATTGCTTTTACATCATCCGAAGTTTCTGAAGTTTTTACAGCACGCTCCAAGTCGTCCAAAATAGGGAGAATGGCAGTAATGGCCTTTTCTCCACCATTCTTAATCAATTCGGCCTTCTCTTTCATGGTGCGTTTACGGTAATTGTCAAATTCGGCTGAAAGACGCAGGTATTTGTCATGCTGCTCTTCTATTGTTTTCTGAGCTTCCGCCAATTCCTTATTCACCTTCTCTTCAGCGTTCAGTTCTTCTGTTGCTTCTTTCTGAGTTTCTTCATCAATGGCAGCTTCTGCCGCTTCCTGATTTTTCAAAACTTCCTCGTCTTGAGGTTGGTTCTTCTCTGTTGGGTTCATATTCTTATTAAACTTTTTGTTTTTCTTATTTTTACTCATAACAGTCAGGTCTTTTAGGTTAATTTACTGCTAACAAATTTCGTGCCTAGTTGTTTCCTTAGAGTGATAATTTTGCAAAAGTACGGAATTTCTGCCACACTGGCATACTTTTCTGAATTAAAATACCTACCTTTGCAATTTCAAAATAGAATAATTATATAAATAAGGTATATTAGGATGATTACAGTTTCGAACTTGGCCATTCAATTTGGTAAAAGAGTGTTGTATAATGACGTAAATATGAAGTTCACCAATGGTAATATTTACGGGGTTATCGGTGCGAACGGCGCCGGAAAATCTACTTTCTTGAAAGCAATTTCAGGTGAGCTGGAACCGACTAAGGGTTCAGTGGTATTAGGACCGGGCGAACGTCTGTCTGTATTGAGCCAGGATCACTTTAAGTGGGATGAATATACAGTCATGGATACGGTTATGATGGGACATACTGTGTTGTGGAACATTATGAAACAGCGTGAAGAACTGTATGCGAAAACTGATTTTACAGATGAAGATGGCTTGAAAGTTTCTGAACTGGAAGAGAAGTTTGCCGAACTGGATGGTTGGAATGCCGAGAGTGATGCAGCTTCTTTGTTGAGTGGGTTGGGCATAAAGGAAGACAAGCATTATATGTTGATGGGGGAACTGAGCGGTAAGGAAAAGGTGCGTGTCATGTTGGCACAGGCACTTTACGGTAATCCTGATAACTTGTTGTTGGATGAACCTACCAATGATTTGGATATGGATACGGTGACTTGGCTGGAGGAATATCTTTCTAATTTCGAACACACGGTGTTGGTGGTAAGTCATGACCGTCACTTTTTGGATTCTGTTTGTACTCATACTGTAGATATTGATTTCGGTAAAGTGAATATGTTTGCCGGTAACTATAGCTTCTGGTATGAATCAAGTCAGTTGGCACTTCGCCAGCAGCAGAACCAGAAGGCTAAAGCTGAAGAGAAGAAGAAAGAGTTGGAAGAATTTATCCGTCGTTTTAGTGCCAATGTGGCTAAGAGCAAGCAGACAACCAGCCGAAAGAAGATGTTGGAGAAACTGAATGTAGATGAAATTAAGCCGTCGTCCCGTAAATATCCCGGTATCATCTTTACTCCGGATCGTGAACCGGGTAATCAGATTTTGGAAGTATCCGGCTTGCGTGCGGAAACTGAAGACGGTATGGTATTGTTCAATGATGTGAATTTTAATGTAGAAAAAGGAGATAAGATTGTCTTTTTGAGCCGTGATCCGCGTGCCATGACTGCTTTTTTTGAAATAATCAATGGAAATCGTACTCCGCAGGCTGGTAAATTCGCGTGGGGCGTTACTATTACTACGGCTTATTTGCCTTTGGATAATACGGATTTCTTTGAAAGTGATTTGAATTTGGTAGATTGGCTGAGCCAGTTTGGCGAAGGTAACGAAGTCTATATGAAAGGTTTCTTGGGGCGTATGTTGTTTTCCGGAGAGGAAGTATTGAAGAAAGTGAATGTGCTTTCCGGAGGTGAGAAGATGCGTTGTATGATTGCCCGTATGCAGTTGCGTAATGCGAACTGTCTGATTTTGGATACTCCAACTAACCATTTGGACTTGGAATCAATTCAGGCTTTCAATAATAATCTGAAGACTTATAAGGGAAATGTGCTGTTCTCTTCCCACGACCACGAATTTATTGAAACGGTGGCGAACCGTATTATTGAATTGACCCCGAATGGTATCATTGACAAGATGATGGAATATGATGAATACATCACTTCTGATCATATTAAAGAAATGCGTGCGCGTATGTATGGAGATAATTAAATTATAAATATGAGCTGAAAAAGAAAGAGTCATTGGGAGCCATTGTTCCTGTGGCTCTTTTTTTATGGTTTAGCCGCAATTCTCATTCTGTATGAATCATAATGAGTTCAAAAATCTATGATAATGGACGATAATCCATGTCGTTATATTAGAATTAGGATTATTTTTGTGTCCATTAAAAACATGAAATGATACTTATGAAAAACTTAATTTTGATTTTGATTTTTGCAGCTGTTAGCTTGAATACGATGGCTTCCAATCCTGTACATGTGATTATAACTGCCGGACAGTCTAATACCGATGGACGAACTCCTAATGAAGATTTGCCGGCATATATTAAAGCATTGGCTACGGACACACTGACGTATACCGAAGGTGCCTACCGTTATTGTCAGATAGCTCAGAATGACGGGAAAGGAGAATTTATTCCTTTCTGGCCTCGTGCCAAACGTAGCGGAAAAAATAATATGTGGGCTTTTGATGCAGTGACATATTATTGGTTGGAGCAGTTGTTGCAGGAGAAATTTTATGTGGTGAAATGGGCTGTTGGCGGAACTTCCATTGCACCTGATTATAATGCTTCCAAGGGACGTTTTTGGTCTGCGGCTCCTGAATGGCTGGCACAGGCTAAGCCAACTTCTGATGGAGGAAATTCCTTGTTGCTTTCTTTCATTCAAGAGATAGACATGTGTATAGACAAAACTCTTTCCCGGCTGAAGGATGGCTATCAGATAGATGCATTTCTTTGGCATCAGGGGGAAAGTGATTATGCTAAAAGTAAAGATTATTACCGTAACTTGAAGACAATGGTGGCTTATGTGCGTATGCATCTGACAGAAAAAACCGGAAAGGATTATTCTCGTTTGCCTTTTATTTTTGGTACTGTTGCCCGAAGTAATAAATATTTCAGCAGAGAAGTGGAGAATGCGATGAAGCAATTGGCTGCTGAAGATCCGAACATGCACCTGATAGATATGTCAGGCGCAGAATTGCTAAATGACAGACTTCATTTTACGGCTCATTCGGCAGAGTATTTGGGACAACAGGTATATAAGCAGTTGGAACAAATTATTAAAGGAGTTATCGTCAGGACTGATGAATTGAAAGGAAAACGTTTGGGAATTATTGGAGATAGTTATGTGAAGAATCATAAGGAACCTGTTAAGAATACCTGGCATTATAAATTTGCCGAGAAGCATGGTATGGAATATTTAAATTATGGCAAGAACGGCAGCAGCATTGCTTATAGTAGCCCGCGTTGGGGGGAAGCGATGTATGTAAGATATAAGGAAATGCCGGATGATTTGGATTATGTTATTGTTGTGGGTGGGCACAATGATGGTTTTAAATTGGATTCAATTGGCGGTATTGATGTATTTAAAGAGAGGCTGGCAATGCTGTGTGAAGGGCTTATTGAAAAGTATCCCACAGCTAAGATTTTTTTCTTTACCCGATGGAACTGTAAAAACTTTGCGGGAAGTGATGCTGAGAAAGTGGTGGATGCTATGATTGAGGTTTGTGGAAATTATAGTATTCCTATTTTTGACAGCGCCCGAAAAGGAGGAATTTATGCAAATAATGATCATTTTAGAAAAATATATTTTCAGAACAGCAAAAATAATACAGATACTGCACATTTGAATGAAAAAGGTCATGAACGTTTCTTGAAAGTGGCTGAGAGTTTTATATTGCAATACTGAATAATGTAAATGTAATGAATTATTTTTGAAATGTGATGACGCAGAAATAATCCATTTACAAATTACTTACTGTTCGGAGGAAAAAGTGAGGTATTCTTTCTCCGCTAGGGAAAGTAATTCTCTTTTGATTTTCTAATAGTCGGTTTGCTTTGTTGTAAATGTCAACTGAAATGTCTTGCTCTCTGGACTTGGCAAAAGAGTGATTGGCAGTAATGATGCGTCGGGATGAAAGTTTCAGTGTCCAGCGTATATCTTCAGCAGCTACATAATGCCGAGTAGGACGCATGACGTGAATGCGCAATATATATCCTTTTGCCAGTGCCTCATTGACTGTTTGCAGATTTCCTGCCTCTAGCCGGATACCAATAGCTCATTTGGACATAGTGTAATCTTGCGCTTGAATGCTTCCCATCCATGATACGAGGTCTTTCGGATTATTTAAAACTGGATTTATTAACTGTTGGCTGTGCAGACGGATGGTAGGTATCATTTCAGATAATTTCCATCAAACGATAAAGGTAAAAGTCCACTTACGTTTTCTAATATATAAATATCAGTCTTACTATAAAGCAGTATCCGCATGGGTTTTCCATATCGTTTTTCAGTTTCTAATAATACTTGCCGACAGGCACCGCAAGGAGGAATAGGTGTGTCAAGAAAATCATTTTCTGTGCGGGCAGCAATGGCAAGTGTTTTTACTGCTTGATCCGGATATTGAGAATTGGCGTAAAACAAAGTGGTACGTTCTGCACAAAGACCAGATGGGTAGGCTGCATTTTCTTGATTGGTTCCGGTAATAACGATATCATTTTCCAACAGTGCGGCGGCTCCAACAGCAAAATGTGAGTAAGGAGCATAGCTTCTTTTCGTTGCTTCACACGCAGCGTCTATCAGTTTGCGGTCCTTCTCTGTTAGTTCGTTATAATGGCAAGCCTCTATGTTTATTTCCAGTTTGATTTGTTTCATGATACGTTCCTCTTTGTTTTCCTGCAAATGTAATGTTTTGTTTTTAATCTCCCAATGTTTCTTTTCTAAAATCTGGTTTTTAATTTATTTACTTTCTTATAGCTTGTCAGAGTTGAATGTGAAAAGAATAATATGGTTACCGATAAAAAAGGAGAAAGTTGCAACTTTTTCTTTTATTTGTGCGTCTAATGAATATATAATTAAAAAAGAGAAAGATTATGTTAGCAACAACAACACCTACTATCGAAGGAAAACGTATAACCAAATATTATGGCATTGTAACAGGTGAAACTATTATCGGCGCTAATCTGTTTCGTGATTTTTTTGCTAGTATTCGTGACATTGTAGGCGGTCGTTCCGGTTCTTATGAAGAAGTACTTCGACAGGCTAAAGATACCGCGTTACGAGAAATGCAGGATCAGGCTGCTTTATTGGGAGCTAATGCTGTAGTTGGGGTGGATTTGGATTATGAAACTGTGGGGGACAGTGGTAGTATGCTGATGGTAACCGCAAGCGGCACAGCTGTCAGAATAGAAGATTGAGGTAAAGCAGATGTGCCTGTTGCAATATTTTTTAGGTTTATTGCAACAGGTACGTTTGCTTTTACTGTATTAGGGTATTCCTAATATCTCTTTGGCCTTGTTTTTACTTGAAATGAAATCTAGTGAGTTGACAATATTATCGTAATTTGTTGTGTCAGCTATATGGTCTTTCAATACTTGTAACATTTTTAACTTGTCATTATCAAAAGTATAAAGTGACATAAGTTTAAGGCATTGTGCGCAACTTAATTTTTTATTTATAATGGCCTTTTCCAGAGTTGAATCTTTGAACACGGAATTTTTTGTTTCATTGTATATCTTTTCAAATTCGTTATCGTCTATTGAACCAACGGTATGGAGGGATATTTTGCTGGAATATAGGTCTCCTACTGAAGTTTCTTTAGCTATTTCATTGTAGGAATCCATGCCTGTTACCTTTCCGTTTCTAAATTCGATAATTAGAAATTTGCAAGACGTTGCAATTCCTCCGCTCTGATATTCCCATTGTTCCAAAGAACCATCGAAACGTCGGAAATCGGGTTTTCCAAGAAGTTGGCCTATTTCTTCTGTTGTCATTCCCTGCTGTACCTTCCATGCTTTCTGCTTGATACTTCCTGTGGTATGACAGCCGACAAGTGTTATACTGATAACAAGCAATAATAATTGTTTAAATTTTCTCATATATTTATGTTTTTGTGTGTTGTTTAGGTTGAATTACCATCGGTCAGTGATTCCCAATATTTTACGTGCATCATCTTGTTTAAATAAAGAATCCAGTGTCTTGATGATTTCTTTTCCATTTTCACGGTCTACAATGCGGTTGGAAACCATTCTTAATACTTTCATTTTTTCATCGTCCCATGTAAATATGGACATGAGTCGGGCAGTTTGTTTACAGGTGAAGTAGTTGTTTACAACTCCTACAGATAATAATTCCATTTGGTCGTCCTTAAATGCTTTGTTTTTTACTTTTTTATAGAGGTTTTCAAAATCATGTGGATTCATAGCTTTGTGTTTTGGTCTGTGCGGGCCAAAATGATCAGGGTGGCTGGGTGGAACTACCGTAATTATTTCATTTGGCGGACACACTGCAACTGGAGGCGGAGTAATGTTGGGCTCAAAAGAATCCATGTTTGTTACCATTCCGTCTACAAAATCGATAATAATTACCGTGTTTGCAGCTGTGGACATATTGGTCTTGGTGTATTCCCATTGTTCCGAGCCGTTGTCGAATCTACGGAAATCGGGTTTTCCAAGTAAATGGCTGACTTCTTCTTGGGACATCCCTCTCTGTACTTTCATAATAGTGCTACTAGTAGTCAAACCGCAACTGATGACTAAAGTACAAATGGTTAACGCTAATAATGTTTGTTTCAATCTTCTCATTTTTTTGTTTTTTTGTTTGTAACAAAGATAAGTTGGGAAAAGGTATATTCTTCTATCTTTTTCCCTATTTATTTTTAGGGATTTCCCTACTGTTTATATGGTAATTCTTCTAAGAACTGAAATTTATTGTTAGGAAGATTGAGTTTGAAATCTTTAAATTCATATTCTGGAAGATTGGTTGTATTTTTCTCTTGTTGGAAATGTGATTGATTATTTTAACTTCATCTATAATTAATGTAAAAACTTTATTTTCACTTTTAACTTCTTGTTTTCGGGTGGTTCTAACCTATAAACTTTTGACGAATAGATGATAAACGAAGATAAAATTAGGGAAGTATGGGCTTCCGACCCGGAACGGGGATTTAAATTGTTGATAGATTTTTTTCAACAGCCCATATATTGGCATATCCGGAGATTGGTTGTATCACATGAGGATGCAGAGGATATTTTGCAGGAAGTCTTTATTCGCGTCTTTCGCCATCTTCCTCAGTTTAGGGAGGAAAGTTCATTGGGAACATGGATTTATCGGATAGCGACCAATGAGTGTCTCCGTTTTCTGAATATGCGTAAAGAACAAGCTGTTTCGGCGGAAGAAGTTCAGGAAGAGTTAATGAATAAGTTGATGGCGTCAGATTATGTGGATTATGAGAACGAAATGGCGGTGAAATTTCAGCAGGCTATTTTGATGCTTCCTGAAAAACAGCGGGTAGTTTTCAATCTTCGTTATTATGATGAACTGGAATATGAAGAAATTAGCAGGATTACGGACACGAAGGTGGATACGTTGAAAGTGAATTATCATTATGCAAAAGAGAAGATAAAAGAGTACATGATAAATAATTAAAGATAGGATGGAAAAGGAGTTTGATTTTAAGAATATTGGGAAGCGGATGCCTTATCGTACCCCTGATGGCTTTTTCGGAAAAATGCAAAAACAAGTATTGGAGCGTACCCAGGCTGAGAGGTTTAATAGGCAGAATAGAATAAAATTGATTATTGGGGCTACTTTAGCTATTGCGGCTGTCATGTTGGGAGTTCTTTTCTTTCCGATATCTCAACCTGTGGCAGAGGAGTTGCCTTCTCATTCACTTATTGTTTCTACGAATTTAGACTCTTCTTATTCAGATACTTTGGATCGTTATATAGAATCTATGTCTGATGAGGAATTAGCAGAATGGGTGGAATTGTCTGAAAATGATATATTTATAAATTGATTAATCACTAAAAACAAAAAAATGATGAGAACAAAATTTTTTTTAATGGTGTTGGCAGCCATTGTTATAGGAAGTCAGGTAACACTTTTTGCCCAAGAAAAGAAAGAAACTAAATCTGAAAGAAGGCAGTTTAATAAAGAACAGATGCTGGAAATACAGTGCAATCAAATTATAAAAGGATTGGCATTGGATGACGCAACGGCTGCTAAATTTATTCCGGTGTATAAACAATACATGGAAGAAATGCAGGCTACTCGTCATATGGGAGTTTGTCGAAATGTTGCAAATAGAACGGCCGCCGATAAACAGATCCCCAAACCGGTCCCTACAGATGCTGAAGTGGAGCAGGCTATTAAGGCACGTTTCGCGCAGAGTAGAAAGATACTGGATATTCGTGAGGAATATTATAATGAGTTTCGGAAATTTCTTTCTCCTAAACAAATTCAGAAAATGTATAATATGGAGAAACACAATGGTGATAAATTTCGTAAAGAGATGAAAAAAAGACAAGGAATGAAAAAGCAGCATGATGGAAGAAGACATATGTCACAGGGCGATGTGAAGAAGTAAATATGGGTGAAATGGGAAAAAATAGTACTTTCATTGTCTTTATGGCTTTATTCTTTTAGTGGCTGCTGTTTATGGTAGCCACTATTTTGTTTTCTCATTGGAAGTATATATTTTTGTGAAGCTAACAGTAGCTATTTAATTAATAAAAATAATATGATGAAAGTAAAGAAATTAAGTGGCAAAGTTCAGGATGCACAACAAATACCGACCTTATTTGATCATGAGAACATAATGTATTATCCTATTAATATAGTGAACTGGAAAGAATATCCTTATCAACCTCAAGTCTCTTTTCGTATAGCCTATACAAATGATGCTATATTAGTTCATTATAAAGTAGTAGAAGATAGTGTTCGTGCCAAATACGGTGAAGATAACGGTAGTGTCTGGACAGATTCCTGTGTGGAATTTTTCTCTATTCCTGCGAGAGATGGCGTTTATTACAATTTGGAATGTAACTGTATCGCTACGATTCTTTTAGCAGCAGGTTCGGAGCGTAGTAATCGAGAAATGGCTCCTCTTGAAATAACAGATCAGGTGAAGCGTTGGGCTAGTTTGGGCAGAGAAACTTTTGAAGAAAAGATAGGAGAATGTACTTGGGAGGTTGCTTTGCAGATTCCGTATAAGGTATTTTTTAAGCATACCATTACCAAGTTGGATGGAATGGTTGTACGAGCTAATTTTTATAAATGTGGAGATGAATTGCAAAAGCCTCATTTCTTATCATGGAGTCCTATAAAAATAGAGAAGCCGGATTTTCATCGTCCGGATTTCTTTGGACTTTTGGAATTCGAATGAAATTCGTAATTAATTTAAAAAGATTGCATACAGCTGGATAAAAATGGTAAGTTTGCAACTATATATAACGGATAAAGTATAGTAGCGATTTTGAAACAGTTTTATATGATGAAACATACGTTGAAATTTATATTAATCGGGTTGCTTTGTTGTCTATGTAATTTTACAGTGCAAGCGCAAACCCGTAACCGGCAGTATGAGGAATATATTCATAAGTATAAAGATCTTGCTGTCGATGAGATGAAACGGTATCGTATTCCTGCCAGCATCACTTTGGCTCAAGGATTATTGGAATCAGGGGCGGGAAAAAGTACGCTGGCTCGTAAATCCAATAATCATTTTGGTATAAAATGTGGTGGTGACTGGACTGGTCGTACTGTACGGCATGATGATGATGCCCGTAATGAATGTTTTCGTGCCTATAAGCACCCTCGTGAGTCATATGAAGATCATTCTAAATTTTTAAAAGGACGTTCACGTTATGCATCTCTTTTTAAATTAAAAATCACCGATTATAAAGGATGGGCACATGGGCTGAAGAAGGCGGGATATGCTACTGACCCTCGCTATGCGTATCGTTTAATTGATATCATTGAATTATATGAATTACATAAGTATGATACCAAGGATGGTATAAAGTGGATGAAGGAATTCCCAAACCCGCATCAGCCTTATTTAGCTAATGATTTACTTTATATTGTGGTACGCCCGGGGGATACATTTAAAAAACTTTCTAAAGAATTTGATATCAGTCAACGTAAGTTGAGGAAATACAATGATCTTTATAAAGGATATGTATTGAAACCAGGTGATATTATTTATTTGGATAAAAAGCATCGTCGTGCGGATAAGGAACACATAGTTCATGTTGTCCGTGAGGGAGAATCTATGTATTCCATTTCCCAAAAGTATGGTATTCGTCTGAAGAATTTATATAAGATGAATAAGATGAAACCGGAAGATTCTTCTCCTAAAGTAGGTGATATATTGCGTTTGCGTTAGTCATTATAGTACGGTAACTGATGTTTAAAAACGTACAGGGTGTCCGATTTCGGACACCCTGTACGTTTTGTTTGTTATTGATTATCAATAAGTTGCTTTCTTGGCACGGATGTTGTTTATTCTTTAGTACAAAAATGACAATAATAAAATTACAATAAGTTATGGACAGAGAAATCCCTAAAGAAGTGCGTGATAAGGAACGCAAAAAGAAGTTCATTAAATATGGTGCAATAGGTGTGGCGGCAGTGGTATGTATAGCTGTATTGATTTCGTTTATGCGAAGTAGCGTCAATAAGAAAGATTTGGTGTTTTCAGAAGTAGACAATGGAACTATTGAAGTAAGTGTCAGTGCTTCCGGTAAGGTTGTCCCGGCTTTTGAAGAGATTATCAATTCACCTATTAATACTCGTATCGTGGAAGTTTACCGTAAGGGAGGAGACAGCGTGGATGTAGGTACGCCGATTTTGAAACTTGATTTGCAGAGTACGGAAACCGAATACAAGAAATTGCTGGATGAAGAACAGATGAAACGTTATCAGTTAGAGCAGTTGAAAGTGAATAATAATACGTATCTGAGCGATTTATCAATGCAAGTGAAAATTTCTGCCATGAAATTGAACCGTATGGAGGTAGAACTTCGCAACGAACGTTATTTGGATAGCTTGGGTTCTGGAACAACGGACAAGGTTCGTCAGGCTGAATTGAACTTCAATACAGGAAAACTGGAATTGGAACAGCTCCGTCAGCAATACGCAAATGAATCGAAAGTAAAAGAGGCTGATTTGAAAGTGAAGGAATTGGAATTCAATATTTTCTCAAAGAGTCTTGCTGAAATGAAACGTACATTGGATGACGCTCAAATTCGTTCACCGCGTAAAGCGATTCTTACCTATATTAATAATCAGGTAGGTGCGCAGGTGGCGGAAGGTAGTCAAGTAGCTATCATTTCTGATTTGAGCCACTTTAAAGTGGAAGGTGAAATAGCTGATACATACGGTGACCGTGTGGCAGCAGGTGGACGTGCCATAGTCAAGATTGGCAATGAGAAACTGGAAGGAACGGTAAGTAGTGTGACACCGTTGAGTAAGAATGGGGTGATTTCGTTCATTGTACAACTGAATGAAGATAATAACAAGCGATTGCGTTCCGGCTTGAAGACGGATGTATATGTAATGAATGCCGTGAAAGAAGGGGTTTTAAGATTGGCGAATGCTTCTTATTATGTCGGTCGCGGTGAATATGAATTATTTGTTCAGGATAGTAAGGATGAAGTAGTGAAGCGTAAAGTTCAATTGGGTGACAGTAATTTTGAATATGTGGAAGTCATATCGGGATTGAAACCGGGTGACAAGGTGGTTGTCAGCGATATGAGCAGTTACAAAAACAAGAATAAGTTGAAGTTGAAATAAGAAGCAGCTATGACATAAACAACAAGATAAAACTCTCTCTTAATTAATACATTGATTGTTACGGGAAATGAAGTGTCTTTTCTTCCTTTTCACTCATTTCCCGAACATAATTTAATTTGTTCTTAGGCTATGTCGTTTTTTTGATTGTTTACTTTTTTATATTATTCATAATGCTTGTTGGCATTCTTATTCCGGTATACAGCATCAGTTGTATTAGTCCGGTAGATGTGTTGTGGGATGAATACGACTGACAAAAACGATCATACTGTCCGTTATCGGACAATATATTAAATAATAATCTGTTGAAAATTAAATGTTTATTGCTTTGGTATATCTTTTGATTCATAAAAATAAAAAGTGTATAAGATTAACAATTTAAATAAGAAAAATTATGGCAATGATTAAATTAACCGGTATCAATAAAATCTACCGTACCAATGAGATTGAAACATTAGCACTGGAAAATGTAAATTTGGATGTGATTAAAGGCGAATTTGTTAGTATTATGGGGCCTTCCGGTTGCGGTAAGTCTACCTTGTTGAATATTATGGGGTTATTGGATGCTCCCAGCAGTGGAAAGATTGAAATAAACGGTACTTCTGTAGAAAGTATGAAAGATAAAGAACTGGCTGCTTTTCGTAATAAGACTTTGGGATTTGTGTTCCAGTCATTCCACCTGATTAATTCGCTGAATGTGATTGACAATGTAGAATTGCCTTTGCTCTATAGAAAGATGGCTGCCAAGGAGCGTACCCGTTTGGCAAAAGAAGTGTTGGAGCGTGTCGGTTTAAGTCATCGTATGCGCCACATGCCCACACAGCTTTCCGGTGGTCAGTGTCAGCGTGTGGCGATAGCCCGTGCTATTGTGGGCAATCCCGAAATTATCCTTGCCGATGAGCCTACCGGAAATTTGGACTCAAAAATGGGTGCTGAAGTAATGGAGTTGTTGCATAAATTGAATAAAGAAGATGGACGTACCATTGTGATGGTAACCCATAATGAAGAACAAGCCAAACAGACTTCAAGAACTATCCGTTTCTTTGATGGCCGTCAGGTGCAATAACTGGAGGCTACTTCATTTTTTCTACGGACCATTAATGAAAAGGTACTATAATGATAAAAAAAACAATAGGACAAGTAATTTATCAATTGCGTAACCAACCGTTACTAAGTGCAATTACTATATTGGGAACTGCCCTCGCTATTGCTTTGATAATGGTTATTCTAATTGTCTATCAAGCGAAAACGGCGGACTATGCTCCTGAAGTAAATCGTTCACGCTCGCTTTACGTCAAATGGGAGCGTACGGTATATGACAAAAAAGAACCTAACAGCGCAGGTCATTCCCGACCTTCATTGTGGATGGCTAAAGAAGTCTTTTATCCGTTGAAAACTCCCGAAGCTGTATGCGTTACTTATGAAGCCGGTGAAGTATTAGTCAGTACTCCAGGAGCTGATGAAGAGGTCAATACACCGTTGTTACTGACAGATGCTGATTTTTGGAAGATATACCAATTTCATTACTTGTCGGGAAAACCTTTTACCCAGGCTGACTTTCAGTCGGGAATAAAGAAAGCTGTTATTGTTGAAAGTGTGGCGAGGCGTCTTTATGGAGATGTGGACGCTGCTATTGGGAAACCTGTACAGATTAATTTTACTGATTATACTGTTTGTGGTGTAGTAGAGAATGTAAATCGTTTTTGTGAGTTTGCATGGAGTGAGGTTTATGCACCTTATTCTTCGAATGCGATAGCCAATAAGGTGGAAGCAGGAGAAACTCAGGGAAATCATATCATTACTATCTTGGCGCATAGTTCAGATGATTTTGAGAAAATCCGTAATGAGGTGGCCCGTGGAGTGGCACAGATTAATACGACACTGGGTGAGAGAGAATTGCAACTGATGGGGCAACCGGATAACTTCCGTACTCAGTTGAATCGTAAATTTGCCAACTCGTATGAAAATCTGGATGCGGCATATTGGAAATATGGCATTATGATTATTGTTATTTTATTGGTTCCCGCCATTAATCTAAGCGGATTGACACATACCCGTATGCGTCGTCGGCTGGAAGAATTAGGTATTCGTAAATCTTTTGGCGCTACACAGGGAGAGTTGGTGTGGCAGGTTTTGAATGAGAACTTTGTATTGACATTAATCGGTGGGATGCTGGGACTTGGACTTTCTTATCTGTGTCTGTGGCTGATGAGTGATTGGTTGCTTCAGACTGCTTGGGGAGCAACAGCTACCATGAATGTTTCTATGGTCAGTCCTGTTGTATTTTTTGTGGCGCTTTGTTTTTGTCTGGTGCTTAATTTGCTTTCGGCATACATTCCTGCCTGGCGTGTTGCCCATACTCCGATTGTCGATTCGTTAAATCAAAAACTCTAAGGCTATGCTGATTCATTTATTAATTATTATAAAGAATAATCTTCGTGCCAATCTGTTGCTGATGGCTGGAATGTTCGTCATTGCTACTTCACTGTGGTATGCTGTGGATTATGTGTATGCTGTGGTAGTGAACCAACAGAAATCATTAGGGTTTGATTGGGAGCATGTATATTATGTACAAGCGGCCGTCTTACCCAATGAAAGCGTGGAGTGTGACACAGCAAGTCGGTCTGATGATGAAGTGACAGCTGAATATTTGGAATTTTATAATCGGCTGCAACATCATCCGGCAGTAGAAAGTGCATGTTATACTTTGATGCATTTCCATTATATATGGAAAAACGGTAGTGGAACCATGTCTTATGATACATTGAAGACCAGTGCGATGTATCGGGAAGTCACTCCCTCTTATTTTACCGTGTTTCGTGTCAGAGGGGCTGATGAATGTTCGCCTGAAGAGTTGTCCCGGCGGGCATCACATACCAATGATTTTGTGGTGACGGAAAATACAGCTTGTCGGCTGTTGAATCCGGACATAAATAATATGACTGTAAAAGGAGTGGAGCTAGCCGGTCGGTTTATTCATAGTGGGGTTTCCATGCGCGAGGATGAACCAGATTCGGTGCGTGTGGCCGCCGTATGCGAGAATCAGAAATATAATGAATATTCCAATTGGAGTAAAGCCGTTTATCGCATTGTACAGTTGGGACAGGGAGATTTTAAGATAAGCTATGGCAGTATTCCTTATCATGATATATTTATTCGTGTGAAGGCAGATGCCGACCGTCCTGGCTTTGTGGAATCATTCCGGAAAGAGATGAAGAAACAGCTGCGTGTGGGTAATCTGTATCTGGCGGATATGCGTCCTATGAGTTATTACCGGAATGAACATCTAGCTGATTATCGTAGCGATCTTTATACTTATTTGGCCATTGCTGGATTCTTTTTAGCTAATGCGTTTTTGGCCATATTGGGTACTTTCTGGTTCCGTACGCAGCAGCGTCGTGAAGAACTGGCCGTCCGTCTGGTTGCTGGGGCTACGCCGCACAGTCTTCAGACTCTTTTAATGGGAGAAGGCTTTCTACTGATAACCATCGCTTATATTCCTGCTTTGGTTGTAGCTTATAATTTAGGTATTTCTGATTTAGTAGAGACATGGCCTGTAGAATGGAGTTTCACACGTTTCCTGATAGGAGGGCTCGTTACTTTTCTGTTACTTTGGGCTATTGTCGCTATCAGCATTTGGTTTCCGGCACGGCAGGCCATGAGTATCCAGCCAGCTGAGGCATTGCATGGTGAGTAAATCAGATATTCATTTTATTAAAAGATGGAATTAATGAAAAACGGAGATACATTTGGGATCTATTTGGAAATATAGAACATTGTATCTCTGCTTTAATTTATATATCAGGAAATGAAATCGTGTGCGAAAATGAAGTTGGTGTTCATTTTCGGACAGTGTATAATAAAGATAATATGTTTATATTCAGTTTTTTGTGTCTTTGGCATGACTTTGGCTAGTATAGATATAAAGTGTATAAGAAAATAATAAAATAGAATTCGAAAATGATAAAACAGTATTACAAGCAAGCTTTGGCACAACTACGCCAACATCCGCTTATCAGTATTATCGGTATTGTGGGGACTGCGCTGAGTATTTTCCTTATTATGTTGGTAGTGATGATGCAACAAGTAAAGGTCGCTCCTTTTTCTCCCGAGTCCAATCGTAACCGTTTTTTACATGTACATTATATGAGTATCAGTCATAAAGATTGGGGAAATGGGACAAGTAATGGTCCGATGAGTGTACAGACTGCACGTGAAGTATACAAATCGTTGAAGACTCCTGAGGCTGTTACTGTTTATTGTTGCATGACGGTGTCCACTCCTGTTTCCCTACCTGGTGCGCCTGCGATAGGAGCTGATGTGCGTGAGACAGATGATACATTTTTTCATGTGTTCGATTTTCAGTTTACAGATGGAAAGCCGTATGATGAAGCTACTTTTACAGCTGGGCGCCCTGTAGCTGTTATAACAGAGAGCATATCACGTGCCTTGTTTGGTTCTATTCAGTCTGTAGGTAAAGAATTTCTGCTGAGTCATGCTCCTTATCGTGTAGTAGGAGTAGTGAAAGATGTTTCAACTCTTGCCGATATGGCTTACGGGCAAGTATGGATTCCTTTCACTTCGACCAACCTGTCTAATGACACATGGAGTGATAACCACATGGGAATGATGAGTGTAACTCTGTTGGCGCATGACCGTGAGGATTTTGATGAGATTCGTGCTGAGGCTAAGCGCCGTATGAATGAGTATAATTCAATACTTGCTGATCAAGGGTATACATTGATAGATCGCAACCGTCCTTATGACCAGGAAACCCAATCGATTTCTTTTGCTGCCAATTTGGAACCGGATTTAAAAGCGGCTCGTCGTGAGCGTGTCATTATCTTTATTATTCTATTATTGGTTCCTGCCATAAATTTGAGCAGCATGACGCAAAGCCGTTTGCGTCAGCGTGTAGCCGAGATAGGTGTGCGTCGTGCATTTGGAAGTACCCGCATAGAGATGGTGGGGCAGATTGTGATGGAAAATCTCGTAATCACTTTGTTGGCAGGGGCTATCGGATTGCTCATTAGTATATTATTCGCTTATTGGGGCACTGATATATTGTTTGCACAACCTTATAGTGTTACTCTGAATGCGCCTACTGTTGATTCCAGAATTTTATTGCAACCATCTACTTTCCTCTATGCATTGTTGTTCTGTTTTGTATTGAATTTGCTTAGTAGCGGTATTCCCGCATGGCGGGCATCGCGTACTAACATAGTCAATGCTTTGGGAGGAAAGATACATTAATAGATGAAAAATTAAGAATTTAAAAGAAGAGTTAGAATGAATAAGAAACTATTGACACAGATAAAGAATGAGTGGCGTTCCAATCTTTGGCTTGTTACCGAATTGTTGTTGGTGAGCGTTGTTATGTGGTATATTGTCGATTATATGTATGTTAAGGCAGCTGTTTACTATGAGCCACGTGGTTTTGATATCTCCCATTGTTATTTGATACAAATGGGACGCCTTACTGATAAAAGTCCTGATTTTATTCCTAATCAGACAAAAGAGCAGCAGCGGGAAGATGTGAAAGGACTTGCCGAGCGTCTTAAATATCGTCCGGATATAGAGGCGGTTGGTTTTGGTCAGAATTCTTATCCTTATAATGGGAGTAACAGCGGTACGGAGGTTAGATATGACACACTTCAGTCGCCGGGATGGACTATTCGACGTTTAGTAAGTCCTGATTTTGTCCGGGTTTTCCAGTATCATGGTACTCGTGGGGAAACTCCTGAACAATTGGCGGAGTTGCTTAGCCATCCCAAGAATTTTTTGGCTTCCGATAATTTATACAAGAAACGTTACGGAAGAGATTTGACTCCATTGGTAGGAAAACAGTTTTATTTGTTTGGAGATACGACGGAAACCTATACGCTGGGAGCATCGTTGGAGGTAGTCCGGTATTCAGATTATGAGCAGGCATGGAACAGCTACAGTATGGTGAAACTTTTGCCGGAGAATTGGTATGATGTGGGACTTGAATTGTGTGTACGGGTAAAAGAAGATCAGGATAAAGATTTTATAACCCGTTTGAAAGCTGATAGTGAGAAGCTATATCGGGTGGGGAATGTGTTTATAGCCGAAGTGCGTTCGTTTGATGATATCCGTCGTAACTATCAACAGTCACAAACCAATTCCATGCGCAGCTATATTTTGGGTATGGTTTTTTTATTGTTGAATATTTTTTTAGGATTGCTGGGCACGTTCTGGTTTCGTACTCAGCAACGACGTGGTGAGATTGCTTTGATGAAATCTTTGGGAGGAACAGACCACAGTGTCTTTGTACGCCAGTTGGTGGAAGGATTACTGCTATTGGTTATAGCCACTATTCCGGCTGTTTTTATCAATTGGAATCTGGCAAATAGTGAATTGAATGCTTGGATGAATGGTACTACTATTGAAGGTGGACGCTTCATAATAACAGTTCTTATCTCCTTTATTTTGATTGCATTGATGATTGTAGTAGGCATTTGGATTCCTGCACGTAAGGCTATGAAAGTTCAGCCGGCGGAAGCATTGCATAATGAGTAATTTCTTTTTTTGTTAAAAGATTTTAGAGCATAGCACAAACATGATAAAACTATATTTCAAACAGGCTTTTTTCCAACTACGTGAGAATAGGCTCATCAGCTTGGTCTCTATTATAGGAACGGCATTGGCTATTTGTATGATCATGGTCATCGTTTTGGTGTTGGAAGTGCGCATTACGGATTGTGTGCCTGAGGTGAACCGTTCACGTTCTCTTTATATGAAAGCGATGTCTATTCATCAGAAAGGAGATACTAGTGATAATTCATCAAACGGCTGTATGTCACTTACGGTGGCTAAAGAGTGTTTTAAGGCGCTTACTGTTCCTGAGACGGTAACTATAGTGTCTACAGGAGGCAGGATGCGTATTTCTGTACCTGCGGGAAAAACGATGACAGTGGATAATCTTGAAACTGACGATACTTTTTGGAAAGTGTTCTCTTTTGATTTTATTGCCGGAAAGCCGTTTACGGCTGCCGATAGTGAAAGCGGACTTCCTAAGGTTGTAATTAGCGCTTCTGTGGCCCGGAATTTATTTGGTACGGTAGAAGCAGTGGGGCGTACAGTCCAACTTAACTTGGCCGATTATACGGTAGTGGGTGTTGTGAAAGATGTATCCAAACTGGCTGTTTCTTCGTATGCGCAGATTTGGATACCTTTCAATTCAACTGAAATAGCCAGGAAGTGTTGGTATGACAATGCGATGGGAACTTTTCGTGTGGTCATTCTGGCACATTCGGAGAAAGATTTTCCTGCTATCAGAGAAGAGGTGGAACGTCTGCGTCAGAAATTTAATGACGGATTGCAGGATTCTGAAATCTTTTATCGTGGACAACCCGATGATCGTTTCTCTTTTATCTTTCGTCACTGGGGAAGAGAGTTACAGGCGAAGGAAGCTTATTTGCACTACCTGTTGGTGATTGTTATTTTATTGCTGGTACCGGCTATAAATTTGAGTAGCATGACTTTGTCCCGTATGCGGAAGCGCATGTCGGAAATAGGAGTGAGGAAGGCATTTGGTGCTACTGCCAATGTCTTGTTGAGGCAAGTGTTTTATGAAAACTTATTATTGACGCTCATAGCCGGAGCAGTAGGAATGCTTTTCAGTTATGCATGTACTTTTTTATTGAATGATTTCTTATTTTCCAATAGCGAGAACCGTGCCCAAATAGGAGAAACCAGTCTTTCGGCAGATATGTTGTTCAGTCCCTGGATATTCTTGGCCGCATTCATTTTCTGCCTGCTCTTGAATTTGCTGTCAGCGTGCATTCCTGCCTGGAGGGCATCGCGCATGAATATTACGGACGCTTTAAACCAACGTTAGATCATGAACAGGAATTTATTGAAACAGATATGGAACGAGCGCCGCAGCAATGCGTTTCTGTGGATGGAACTTTTTGTGGTGTTTGTCATATTATGGTATATTGTGGATGTGGTATATGTCACATTGAGCATCTATAATTTGCCGATGGGCTTTGATATAGAAAATACGTATGTTCTTCGTTTTGAGCGGATGACTTCGAAGGCGGCTGCTTATCAGCCTGGCCGTACTATGAAAGAAGATGTTGCCGATTTGCATGAAATTGTAAACAGGCTTGCGCATCGTCCGGATGTGGAAGCAGTCAGCCTCTCGCAAAACTGTATACCTTATAATGACGGTGCAAACAGTTTTTCATTTTATCTGGATACAGTCCCGGTACGTAGTTTGAAACGATGGATAACTCCGGAGTATTTTAATGTATTCCGTTATCGCAATATAGACGGTTCGGATAGTGAAAGCCTTGCTGAGGCACTGACACCGTCCGGCATGGTCTTATCTGTGAATATTGCCGATGTTTATCAGGATGCACCTTGGCATGGTAAGGAACTTTTAGGGCGTAGGGTGCCTGTTTGGCGGAATGAGCCGGAGGCGGAGCACCTTTCTATAGCTGCTCTTACCGAGCCGGTCCGTTATGATCATTTTACAGCTCCGGATGATTACGGCTCCCGTTATGCTGCTGTGTACCTGACAGATGAGGTAATGGAATCCTTGGGCGAAACGGTTTATATAGAAGTTTGCCTACGTGTTCGTGAGGGACAGAATGATGGATTCATAGACCGTTTGATAGTGGATGCCGACCGTCAATATCAGGTGGGCAATCTATATCTTTTGGATATAACTCCTTTGAGTGATGTACGCACTGCTTATGAAACGGATTCGGTGAATGAGTTGAATACGCAATTTTGTATCATATTTTTCTTATTGCTGAATATCTTTCTAGGCATTATCGGAACTTTCTGGTTCCGGACACAGCATCGGCGTGTCGAAATTGCGTTGCGTATAGCTTTAGGTTCTACCCGTTGGGGAATCTGCGGTCGTCTGATGGGGGAAGGAGTCTTTTTATTGTTGGTATCTGCTATTCCTGCATTGGTCGTAGCGTGGAATTTGGGATATGCCGAACTGGTGGAAGTTACACGTATGCCTTTTACGGAAGGTCGTTTTGCGATTACAATTCTGGGCACTTTCATTCTGATTGCTGGAATGATTGTCATTGGAATAGGATACCCTGCCCGTCGTGCCATGAGTATCGAACCGGCTGAGGCATTACATGAAGAATAAATAAAATGAAGAGATAAAACGAATGAAACAGCTATTATTACAAGCATTTAATCTGATACGGCAGAATCCTTTTTATGCTACAATCAGTATTATAGGAACAGCTGTCACTATCGCTTTTGTTATGGTGGTAGTGATGATTTATGACTTCCGTACAATGGATATGGCTCCGGAAAGTGATCGGAGCGATATGATGTATACAGGTTCGGGAATGACCTATCGTAAGCAGGATCATACCAACCAGAACAGCGGTATGGGACGCAAGGCTTTTGAAGCATTGTTTTCAGAGCTCCCTGGTGTAAAAGAGGTTACTTGGTATCGTGGCGTTTCCAAGACCCCTTGTAACTTGTCCGCTTCGAATGAGATATTCAACTATTTTGTGCGGCCTGTGGCTGATAACTGGTTTAAGTTCTTTGATTATGAATTTATAGCGGGACGTCCTTTCACACAAGAGGAGTATGATGCCCGTCGGTGTGTCAGTGTGGTAACCGAGCGTATGGCCTTGCAGCTTTTCGGCACGACGGATGTGGTAGGAAAAGAATATCAAAGTAATTTTTTTCCGACTAAAGTGGTAGGCGTGGTGAAAGATGTCAATGCTATTTTCCAGACAGCATACGCTGATGCTTTTGTTCCTTTCTCATTGGAAAATGAAGACTATTATGCTACTTGGACAGGGGGCTTGGGAGGAATCCGTCTGGGATTGCTCAAACTGCTGCCGGACACTCGTCCTGCAGAGGTACGGACTGAAGTACAGCATCGGCAGGATCGTTTGAATAGTTCAACGGCAGAATATGCTTTCGAGATGAACGAACTCTATACTCATACGGAATATACCTTTTTTCGTGGAAAAGATATTAGTGCACCGTTGGTTTACAGTATGTTATTGATGGTCTTGCTGATTGTTCCTGCTATTAATATCTCAGGTATGACCAATGCCCGAATGCAGGAGCGTGTGACAGAGATTGCAGTTCGCAAGGCGTATGGTGCATCACGTATTTCCATTATGGTGAGGTTGTTTTTAGAGAATCTGTTTACGGTCTTTTTGGGTGGAATTTTAGGATATCTGTTTTCGTGTGTGTTGGTTTGGCTGGGACGTGTATGGTTGTTTGGTAGCGGCGAGGTAGAATTATCAGATATCAGTCTGGATGGAGGTTTGTTGTTGCATCCTGCTTTATTTGTGTTGGTTTTCGGCGTATGTGTTGTTTTTAATTTATTGTCGGTATTGATTCCGGTATGGATGGTCACACATCGTAATATTGCGACTACCATCAAAGGAGAATAGGAGGAAAGAAAAATGATAAAGAGTTTATTCAGACAAATGTGGAACCAGAGGCACGCCAATGTATGGGTGTGGGTTGAATTGATTGTTGTTCTTATCTTGCTATGGTACAGCATCGATCTGGTTTATAATTATGAGGCTGCTGCCCATCAGACTAAAGGATATGACACGGAAAATGTTTTTGATATTCAATTGAATATTAAGCCGGCTTTGCAAAATGATTCTGTATTAATGAGTCATTCTGCTGAATATTTGGAACAAATCTATCATTTAATCCAACAATATCAAGGGGTGGAGGAAGCTTGTTTTTATTATGGGACAATACCTTATACGGGAAATAATATGTATGAGGGATATGCTCCGCATTCGGATTCGACCCATGTGGTAGGCTGTTTCATCCGTTATGTCAGCCCTACTTATTTCAAGGTATTTCGTTTGCAGCCATTATCAGGCTCATTTGAGGCGGAGCGTTGGGACAAGAATGAATACCCCATGCCGGTGTTGATGAGTGAAACGTTAAGTGATTCCTTGTTTAGCGGACGCAATGGAGTAGGGGAAACTTGTTTCAATCCTTATTTTCTGAATAGTGTGCAACCGGAAACTAATTATAAGGTAATGGCGGTACTTCCTGCTCATAAGACCGATGAGTACGAGCGTTACGAACCTTTTATTTATCTTCCCAGTCCGCCGCTGACTCATTGGCATCACATTGCGGTGCGTGTGGCTTCCAATTCCATACCGGGATTTACCGAACATTTTATGCAGGATATGCAAGGGAAATTATCTATCGGCCCTTATTACTTATACGATATAAATTCGTATGGCGATATGAAGGAAGCTTTCGATATAGAGCAAGGAACGGTGAATTATCTGAATACTACCTATGCCGTTATCCTTTTCTTTGTTTTCAATATATTTTTAGGGATGCTGGGTACTTTCTGGTTTCGGACTCGTAAAAACCGAAGTGAGATAGCTTTGCGTATGGCACTAGGTTGCAGTAGGATGAATGTATTTGGTTATTATGTACTTGAGGGCATCCTTCTCTTGGTTTCGGCTGCCATTCCCGCTGTTTTTGTTTGTGCGAATATGCAGATGGCGGATCTTACTGTGCATACATTAATGGAACCTGCTTGGGGACGTTTTTTGCTTTGTTTTGTGTCGTCCATGCTGTTGTTGGGGATAATAATTTTGCTCGGCATTTATTTCCCCGCCCGGAAAGCGATGGGGATTGAGCCGGCAGACGCGTTGCATAATGAATAATGTTATTTCATTGTCACATGATCAGCAGTGTTCGTATATGAATGGAGTGTCCGATTTCGGACACTCCATTTTTGTCGTAAGGTGTTATAAAACAGTGAAATAGTTTTTTGGCATACCATTTGCCTTACCTTTGATAAAAAGAATAATAACGCAATGAAAAAACAAGTAATATCTCTATTTTTAGCCTTTGGCATATCGTTGGTTGCCGGAGCGCAGCCACAAGAAAAGCGACGTGCCATCACTTTGGAGGAAGCCATTACTATTGCTCGTGTGCAAAGTGTAGATGCGGCCGTAGCTTTAAACGAACTGAAAACCGCTTATTGGGAATATCGTACTTTCCGTGCGGATTTGCTTCCGGAAATGAATTTTGAAGCCACTATTCCCAGCTATAATAAGAAGTATAATTCTTATCAGCAGGATAACGGTGCTTATACATTTGTACGTAATAATTATATGGAAATGAATGGTGAAGTTTCTATCGATCAGAATATTTGGTTGACCGGTGGTAAACTCTCATTGAATACCTCTCTTGATTTCTTGAAACAACTGGATGGAGATAAATCAAAACGATATATGTCTGTTCCTGTGGCATTGACTTTGGAACAACCTATTTTCGGAGTGAATACAATTAAATGGAACCGCCGCATCGAACCGGTGAGATACGCTGAAGCTAAAGCCGCATTTCTTACTGCAACCGAAGAGGTAACCATGACTACTATCAACTATTTTTTCAATTTGTTGTTGGCTAAGGAAAATGTAGGCATCGCCCGACAGAATTTGAAGAATGCAGATAAACTGTATGAAGTGGCTAAGGCAAAGCGTAGTATGGGGCAGATCAGTGAAAATGATTTGTTGCAATTGGAACTGAATGTATTGAATGCCCGTTCTACGTTGACTGAAAATGAAAGCAACTTGAAAAGTAATATGTTCAAACTCCGTTCATTTCTAGCATTAGGAGAAGATGAGGAATTGGAACCGGTTGTTCCCGAGACGATTCCGACTGTATTGCTGAACTATCCGGATGTTTTGGACAAAGCACTTGCCAATAATTCATTTGCGCACAATATTCGTCGCCGCCAGTTGGAAGCAGATTTTGAAGTGGCTAAGGCGAAAGGTAATTTACGTGAAATCAAGCTCTATGCACAGGTAGGTTTTACAGGAACAGACAATGAATTTAATAGTGCATACCGCCGTTTGAAAGATAACCAGATTGTAGAAGTTGGTTTTAAAATTCCTATTCTTGACTGGGGAAAACGTCGTGGTCAGGTAAAGATTGCTCAAAGTAACCGCGATGTGACTGAAAGCAAGCTACGTCAGGAGACCATGAATTTCAATCAGAATCTGTTTATCCTTGTAGAACAGTTCAATAACCAGCAGGCCCAGTTGCAGATAGCAGACGATGCGGACAAGATTGCCCAGAAACGTTACAGCACCAATGTGGAAACCTTCATGGTCGGTAAAATCTCGACATTGGATTTGAATGATTCCCAGTCAAAGAAAGATGAGGCTCGTCAGAAGCATATCAATGAGTTGTTCTATTATTGGTACTATTATTACCAGTTGCGCAGCTTGACATTGTGGGATTTCAATACCAATACTAATATTGATGCCGATTTCGAGAAGATTATCAAACAATAGGATTTTCACTATTCAATTCTGTTTGAATATAAAATGGGGTTGTCTTTGTACTTATTAAAATAATAATTTCTACATTTGCAGCATTATGATATTAATTATAGACGATGACAGTGCCATTCGTTCTTCTCTGAGCTTTATGCTGAAAAGGGCGAAATATGATGTGCAGGCCGTACCGGGTCCCAAAGAGGCTATTGAAATAGTCCGTTCGGTTGCGCCCCAGTTAATCTTGATGGATATGAACTTCACCCTGTCCACCAGTGGTGAAGAAGGATTGACTCTTTTGAAACAGGTCAAAGTGTTCCGGTCCGATGTTCCCGTTATATTGATGACAGCATGGGGAAGTATCCAGCTTGCCGTGCAAGGGATGCAGGCAGGTGCATTTGACTTTATTACCAAGCCTTGGAACAACGTGGCGTTGATGCAACGGATAGAAACGGCTTTGGAACTGACTTCACAAGATAAGAAAGCAGAGGTTCCGGTGGAAGATAATGACGGCTTCGACCGTAGCCATATCATTGGAAAGAGTAAAGCACTGATGGATGTGCTGGCCACGATCAAGCGGATAGCGCGTACCAACGCATCGGTCTTGATTACCGGTGAAAGTGGTACAGGCAAGGAGTTGATAGCCGAAGCGGTACATTTGAACAGTCCCCGTAGCAAGAAACCTTTTGTGAAAGTGAACTTGGGAGGAATTTCTCATACTTTGTTCGAGAGTGAAATGTTCGGTCATAAGAAAGGTGCGTTTACGGATGCCACAGCCGACAGGGGAGGACGTTTTGAACTGGCTGATAAAGGGACGATTTTTTTGGATGAGATTGGCGATTTGGATTTAAGCTGTCAGGTGAAACTGCTTCGCGTGTTACAAGAACAGACTTTTGAAGTCTTGGGCGACAGCCGTCCCCGTAAAGTCGATATCCGTGTGGTCAGTGCGACGAATGCCGATTTACGACAGATGGTGCAGGAACACACCTTCCGCGAGGATTTGTTCTATCGTATTAATTTAATTACGGTGCATCTTCCGGCATTACGCGAACGCCGTGAGGATATTCCCTTATTGGTCCGTCATTTTGCCGACAAACAATGTGAATCGAACGGTCTTCCCAAAGTGGAATTTACTTCTGAAGCGATGGATTATTTAAGCCGTTTGCCTTATCCGGGTAATATCCGTGAATTAAAGAATTTGGTGGAACGTACCTTGCTGGTCAGTGGAAAGGAAATATTGACTGCGGATGATTTTAAATCACAATACCAGCATCCTATAGAACAGAAGGTGACAACGAATCTGCAAGGCATGACCTTGGAGGAGATAGAAAAGCAGACTATTCTACAAACGCTTGAGAAGTATAACAATAATATGTCACAGGTTGCCGTAGCCTTAGGAATCAGCCGGGCTGCTCTTTATCGCCGTTTGGAGAAATACAATATACAAGTGAATGATTAGCAAAAACGGAACCGGATAAAATATGAAACTGAAATTCTTGTTCTTCTTTTTAGCATTACTGTTGACAGCAGTATGGACTATCCTGCTCGTTCTTACATTGAAGGAACGCGGTGCGTTGTTTTATATAGGAGAGGGAGTTATTACATTCAGTCTTGTGTTTCTGGTTTATTTCTATCGCAAAGTCGTGAAACCGCTTGATATCATCGGCAACGGTATGGAGCTTCTTCGTGAGCAGGATTTCAGCAGTAGGCTGACTCCTATCGGACAAAAGGAAGCCGACCGCATTGTGTTGGTTTTCAACCGCATGATGGAGCAGTTGAAAGACGAGCGCCTTCGGTTGCGTGAGCAGAATCATTTTCTTGACCTGCTGGTCAGCGCTTCTCCCATGGGAGTTGTCATACTGACTTTGGACGGACATATTTCCATGCTAAATGCTGCAGCTCTTCGTTTTTTGGATTATTCTTCGGCAGAGGAAGTCAGAGGCCGATTGCTGTGCGAGTTGGCTTCCCCTTTGGCCGAAGAAATAGAACGTATTCCCAAAGATACTACTGAAACAATTCGTCTGAGCGACTCCATGATTTACCGCTGTTCCCGGCTTTCTTTTGTTGACAGAGGCTTCTCTCATCCGTTTATTCTGGTGGAAAGTCTGACTTCCGAGGTGGTGAAAGCAGAGAAAAAAGCATACGAAAAAGTGATCCGTATGATAGCACATGAGGTGAATAATACGACTGCGGGCATTACCTCTACTCTTGATACGGTGGATGGCGCTTTGGAATGTATGGAGGATACGGAAGACTTGCGCGAAGTGATGAAAGTCTGCATAGAGCGTTGCTACAGCATGAGCCGTTTTATCACAAATTTTGCCAATGTGGTGAAGATTCCCGAGCCTCAATTACAATCAGTGGACTTGAATGACCGCGTAGCCGCTTGCAAGACATTTATGGAAACGGTTTGCCGTAACCGTAAGATTACGCTGCATCTTGATTTATGTAAAGAGAATCCTGAAGTGATGATGGATACTTCTCTGTTTGAGCAAGTACTAGTCAACATTATCAAGAATGCGGCTGAAAGTATCGGGGAAACAGGAGATATCTTTATCCGTACTTCCGTATCACCTACGATGTTGGAAATTGCTGATACCGGTGCCGGTATCAGTAAAGAGGTGGAAACCAAACTGTTCAGTCCTTTCTTCTCCACCAAGCCTAACGGACAGGGTATCGGTCTTATTTTTATTCGTGAAGTTTTGATAAAACATGGGTGTACTTTCTCTCTTCGTACCTATCCGGATAAACTGACCCGTTTCCGTATCCGTTTCTGATGATTTTCTACCACTTTACCACGCTGATGCTTCCGCAAGGAAGTGAAAAGGGAGGGAGGGTTTATAGTAAATGTCTTTCGGGTGTTTCTTTTTGTGCTGTTGGTTCTTTCGAAATCTCAGTTCAAAATGAAAACTCTTTTTATTATGCTAAGTCGTCCGCGATGAAAAATGTTTAATCAGGATTGAATGAAATCGGTTTGTTTGGTTTATCTTCACAATATTATGTGCTAAATAATTAAAGGGATTTATATACTTAATTACACCAAAATAAACCGTGAAAAATCATCCATGAATCACGGTTTATCATTGGTATGAATATAAGAATTAAATTTTATTTTTGCAAACTTTCTATATACTCTTCAAATTCGTCAATAGACAAATCTGTTTTAGATAGTAGAATTTCTATCTGACCTATTGTAAAATTACTCACATAAGGAAATGTTATTTTATTTCTTTTAGTTTTATCATAAAGAGTTATTTTACCATCAAGGTTCTTTTCAATGGATTCTTTTATATCTCCAAGCATTTCCATGTCACCAATATAGCCTTTAGTCATAAAAAAAGCTGCAAGTTCTTCAAAACTGATTTTTTCTAATTTGTGGTTGTTCAACATCTAATTCAATAATTATGGGATTACTTATTTTTATTCCAAAGCAGTATTCAGTTTGTAACACCAACTCTTCATCTGCAAATATAGGAGGAATCGCTGAATTTTCAGATACTTTCCACCCACATTTTTCTAAGGTATTATAGGAAACTCGGTCTTGTAATTCTTCTTTCAGACGCATTTCGGCATATTTTATAACTTCTGGAATTGTATTTCCTCTTGCACAGAAATCACGTATCGCAGGACAATAGCTGCAATAGTTATTATTCCACTCATTTTTATTAGTAGGGAATACTACTAATTTTACTTGTACTCTATTTGTTTCCATATTTCAAAAAATAATTTATAAAACTTTTCAAGTTATTTCTATCAGAATAACAAATAATATATATCTTTGCAAATAAACAAAATTCTATGCAAAGATGGAAGCAATAATTGCCCTAACAGCCCTGTTATCATTAGGGGCTTTTGTAATCGGGATGTTCAGTCCCAAGACAGTAAAGTGTAGCTCCCGTGGGAAAGTAGCCTTGGTTTATATTGGCAGCTTTTTCGGTTTGATGTTTATCAATAGTTCTCTATCAGAGAAAACAAAAGACACACCCTCGCAAATGACCACGCAAGAAATTTCTATGCTGACAGAAGAACAGGTTTCACAAATATCGGAACAGAAAGAGGTAGAGTCATCTATTGGCAAGCCTATACAAATAGGCCACTTTATCTACACTATTAATAATGTGGAATTCCGAAAAAGTGTAGGGAACGAATTTGTAGGTGAAACCGCCGATGGTATTTACATGCTTGTAAACCTGAGTATAAAGAATGTAAGTAAGGAAACACGTACTCTTGATGGCTCATTATTCGCGGTGACTGATACAGATGGCATCAAATATGAGTACTCGGTTGCTGCATCTACCGCATTAGAAATGTCGGGGAAGAAAACCTTGCTAATGAAAGAATGTCAGCCCAATATAACCACTAAAGGAATACTAGCTTTTGAGGTTCCACAAAAAGGGGTGTTTTACCTTCACTTAATAGGAAGCTTTTGGGGAACTGAAACAGTACGGGTATTGCTAAAATGAATATTGCAAAAACGGACACTTATTTTTTAGGTGTCCGTTTACTTCCTTTACGGGGGTCATAAGCTATGGCTTTTTGTATTAATCTCTTAAAATTAGGGTCGTAATCGTCAAACTTATTTTTGGAACTTTCTACCGGACTTTCCTTCACATCGGTAGACTGTTCACTCATCCATAGGAAAACCCACTGTGGAACCAATACCGCCAGTTTGGGAGATGCCCACTGTGCGAGGTTTATGGCCATTTGCGGATGCACCCATGTACCGTTTATGGTACGGTTCCTGCTTTCAAACGGTTGTACCAAGTCCGAAACAGGAATATTTATTTCCTTTGATAGTTCTTTCATAAATTCATCAGTTGTTTTTAGACGGATATAATCATCCAGATTCTTGTCACACGCCTCACACAAAGCGGAAGCGTTGACGTATCCGTCAGTTAGACGCAATGCTATATACGTTTCATTCACATCCCTTTTTATAATAGGGAACTCGGTTTTTCTAATTGGCATAAATCAAGTCTTTATAAGTTAATCTGCATTCCATGTTCTGCAAAAGTAATTCAAATCTTTCTTTATCGGAACATTTTCGGGTATTATATCTATAGACACATTCATTTATGTACCTCTGCATATGCTTTTTGGACCAACGGTAATAAATGCCCAGAATACTTCGTTTTATCAACGCCCAAAAACTTTCGATACTGTTGGTAGTCAAGTCACCCACACCATAGAACCCCTTACCGTGGTCTACGTGCCGGTGATGATAAAATTCATCAATCCCCTTTCCATAGTTCCATTCATCAGAAAACAGATTGCACGCAATACGGACGTAATGGAAAATCAAAGGTTCCAGTGTCTTTACTTTTGTGTCGGGAACAACTTTCGCTATAACTCGGTTTCCTCTTTCCAACAAACCGAAAACAGGAACTTTATCCTTGAAACTACGACCTTGGCAGTGTTCAACTTTTTTGTCCCTGTGACGGTTCTTGTTTTTGCCGCCGATAAAACTTTCGTCAATCTCAACATTCTCTTTGAGTTTACCATCATTCCCTTCATCATCGCAATGCAAGTCATTCTCGTCACTGAAAGCCTCTCGAATACGTTGCAACATGAACCAAGCCGTTTTCTGTGTTACTGAAATATCCTTGCCTAACTGCACGGAAGATATGCCTTTCTTATGGGAAGTAACCAGCCAAATAGCCACAAACCATTTTTGCAGCGGAATCGAGGACCTATGAAACATCGTACCTGTTTTCACATTGAAGTATTGACCTGTATTCTTACACTTATAATTATTCCCCTTGCATTTGTACACCTTGGATGATGGGTCATAGGGAGAAATAACATTTCCTTCCCAGCGTACATATTCCAGATATTCAATGCAAGTTTGTTCATCGGGAAAAACAGTGATTAATTCAAGCAGTGAGTTAAATTCCTTAAACATAATATTTGTTTTTAGTGGTTATATACAAAGATAGTAATTTATTACACTAAAACAAATATTTTTAGTAATTTATTACACTTACATAGAAATGTTAGAAAAATGTAAAAATCAAAATTGACTTTAAACATTCTTTTTCATCCAATCAAGCATAGTATCGTTAATTCGATATGTCGCCCAAGCTGAATCCGTTATATTGATAACAACTATTTGTCCTTTACCTTCAATTACATCAGCCAACTCATCACGAACACGCTTAGACGAATGTGAAGTTCTAATAATCCATGTACGCGCGAATAACTTCGCCCAGTTAGGATAATTTTTCAATTTGGAGCTAATATCGTCATACGACTCCGTAGAATTATCCAATTTATATGTAACTAAAAATGAGTTCATTCTTTTGAAGCTTTAAAATAATAACCTACAATAAAACCAAGAGGTCCTGATAAAATACCTGATACAGTTACTAGCATATCTTTATACTCGTCAACACTAAAAGTGTTGCACCCCCCAACGATAAACACTACTACTATAACCCCGAAAAATGCCCATACATAAACTTGAGCGATTAAACTTCGTGTCGTTTCTTTAGGGTCGGAGCTGCCATTGGAGGCTTCTTTAATTTCTTGTTTTTCATTTTCAGCCATATACCTACATTTTACATGCAAATATATGCAATTTTCGTAATAAAATAGTTATTTCTTACATAATAACCAACCAAAACCAATATTGTTCATTTTTATATCTGTACAATTAGTGTAATTAAGTATATAAATCCCTAAATTAATTGAAATAATTATGAATAATACTGACAAAGTCTGCAAGGCCATCGCGGAAGCCGATGCTTTGCTTATTGGAGCCAGCAACGGTCTTTCCATAGCCGAGGGCTACCATATCTTCGCCAACAATGCCATGTTTCATCACCAGTTCGGAGACTTCCAAGAACGTTACGGTGTGCGGAGCGTCATAGATGGATGCTTCTTCCGCTATCCTGACGAAAATACCCGCCAGGAGTTCTTCCGAAGACTGGTGCAATACTGGGTAAAGGATTACCGTCCCTCGCAGGTAATGAAAGACTTGCTTGCCATCGTGGAAGGAAAAGATTATTTCATCCTCACTACCAATGCCGATACTCACCTGGAACTTTCAGGATTCGACCCCGACCGGGTGTTCGAATTGGAAGGCACTTTTGAACAAGCACTTGCTGGAAAACCCATTGAAGACAAGAACCGGCAGGTGCAGGATTTCATTACACAATGTCACGGCCGTCGCCTTGTTCTGCTGGAACTGGGCATTGGGCGAAACAACCGTCTGATAAAACAACCGCTCATGCAACTGGCAGCCGGGGAACCTCATGCAACGTACATCACGCTGAACCTTGCACCGGAACTGTACATACCGGAAAGCATCGCCCCGAAATCCATCGGATTGGAAGGTGATATTGCTGTCACGTTGAGTGAATTGAAAGGAAAACTACAGTCATTGAAATGAACCGCTTATGCAGATACCGCAATATATCATTAATAGCCAACCTTCATCGGTAAGAAAGAATTACCGATATTGGGAACAATATATGGAAGAGCGTGTATCTTTCAGTCTGCCCACATCCGAAGTGCATACCAAAGGGCATAGCAAACGGGTGTTGCTTTATGCCCTGATGATGGGTCGGCAAAGATTGGGAGAAAACGAGGAGGCCATGCGTATCTTGTCGCATGCCGCAGTCTTCCACGACACACGCAGACTGGATGACTGGTTAGACACGGGACATGGAGCACGGGCGGCAACCTATTATAAGGATTTTTGTAGAACTGGAGACATCCATTTTTCCGATCTGGCTTCCGAAATCATGAAATATCATGACCGGGATGACCGGATAGGAGTACAGCAAATCACTACAGCCTGCCCAGACGAAAAAGAAGCCGGTATTGAGTTATACCGAATTTTCAAAGATGCCGATGCGCTCGACCGTTTCCGGCTCGGCCCGAACGGGCTGGACACCCGTTTCCTGCGCAACAAGGAAGCACTCAACCTGGTCGATTTTGCAGAGAGTCTGGTGCGCCAGACCGTCAGTGCGGCGGAAATGAAGAAGACAATGGAGTATATTCAAAGACAGATAAAGGAGGGAACTACATGAAACGTATGTTGATGATTGTCGATCCGCAGGTGGATTTTGTAACGGGGGCGTTGCCGGTTCCTCACGCTGCGGAAGCGATGGAAAAGTTGGCAGGTTACATTGACGGGAAAAACGGTGAATATGCCTGTCTGGTTGTAACCGAGGACTGGCATCCGGCCGGACATTGTTCTTTCAGAGAGAACGGTGGCTCATGGCCGACACATTGTCTGCAAGAAAGTGCTGGTGCCGCCCTATTCGAGCCTTTGCGGGAAGCACTCGGACAAACGCCTACCCATGTGGAAATACTGCGTAAAGGCATGGATAAGGACCATGAGGAATATTCCGTGTTCCGGAACACCGCAGCAGCTGCACGTATTGGACAGCTTGTGCAGGACATGGACATCGGGAGAATAGATTTGTGCGGCATCGCGGGTGATGTATGTGTACTTGACACGCTGAAAGACGGGATAAGCCTGTATGGTGCGTCTATGTTCCACGCGTTGGAAGAATATTCCCCCTCGCTGGACGGCGGAACCGCATTAAGTGAAACCATCCGTACATTGTTACAGCCATGAAACAGATTATTTCCCACTTTACGGACGACGACCTGTACAAGTTCACAATGTGTTGTTCCGTCATCGACAATTTTCCGAGAGCCCGGGTCAAGTATTCGTTTACCGACCGGGACGGGACTGTCTATCCTGACGGTTTCGCCGACCGGTTGGCAGAACAGGTCGCCATGCTCGAAAACCTTGTCATTACGGATGAGGAAATCGACTTCATGAAACGGAGATGCCCCTACATCCCCCATTGGTTCTACAACTATCTAAGAGGATATCGTTTTAACCGTGAATGGGTTGCCGCTCGGCAGGACGAGGAGGGACACCTACATGTGGATATCGAAGGTAGTTGGGCAGATACCATCCTGCTGGAAGTGAAAGTGCTGGCTATCATTTCCGAACTTTACTACCGTATGACGGGACAAGCGGAACATTTCGATTACACGGATTATTACCGCAAGTCTTACCGTAAGGCAGAACGGTTACTGGATGCCGGTTGTCGGTTCAGCGATTTCGGGACACGCCGCCGCGCCTCGTTCATGGCGGAAGACACGGTAGTCAGGGCCATGAAAGATTGTTGCACGGGTGGTAAGTGGAACGGAAAATTCGTGGGAACCAGCAACGTGTATCTGGCCATGAAATATGACCTGACCCCGGTAGGCACGATGGCCCATGAATTCGTATCTGCCATAGGAGGAATGTACGGTCCGCAGATGGCGAACCACATAGCGATGGATTCCTGGCGTCAGACGTTCCGGGGCGCGTTGGGCACCTACCTGTACGACACTTTCGGTTGGGACATATTCAGCCTCAACTTTTCGGAGGACTTCGCCAATCTCTTCAAAGGACTGCGGGTGGACAGCGGAGACAACCGGGAGCAGTTGAGAAAAATCGTGGGGAAATACCGTTCGTTGGGTATTGACCCGAAAACCAAGCAGGTGACATTCAGCAACGCACTCAATACAGACAAGGCCATTGAGATACAGCAATATGCCCGGGAATATTGCCAGCCCTCTTTCGGAATAGGGACACATTTTACCAACGATTTTGAGGGTGTCAGTCCTTTGAATATCGTGATAAAACTAACGGCGGCAAAGATTACCGAGGCATGGCCTTTTTATAATGATACCTGCAAATTGAGTGAGGATAACGGCAAACACACCGGTAAGCCGGAGGTAATCGCCCGCTTCAAGGCAGCCTTAAACCGGGAGAAGTGATGGGTACTTACCGTAAAAGATTGCAGGGTGAGGCCGGATATGTTTCTTTCGTTCCGGTACCCATTGGCTCGCTGGAAGTAGATACAAGCTCGTTGGAGGGGCTGATAAAGGAAACGGAAGTTGCCCTTGGGCGGTTGGATGCAGCCGTCTCAACGATGACGGAGGAAGAGGTGTCGGAAGTCATCCTCAAGGAAGCTGGAGATTCTTGCAGACTTGCCGACGGAAAATACTTTTCCCCGTTTGGACATTCTGTTTCACTTGACGGAAAGAAAGACGAGGAGCAGGTGGAAACTACCCATCTTGCAGAAGCCATTGCCTATGCCGTCGAAGCATTGAAGGTATTGCCTATCAGCGGAAGGCTTCTGAAGAACGCCCATTACCTGATGTGCCGGAGTCCGAGGTATGAGAAAAAATATCCGGGCGAATTCCGCACATCCCCTGTGTGGTTGGGCAAAGAAGGATGTACGTTGAAAGATGCCTCGTTCATTCCTCCCACGGATGAGGACATGACCGATGCCTTTTCCGAACTGGAGAAGTTCATCAATATGGAATCGGACCTGAATCCGCTTGTCCGTGCGGCTTTGGTACACTACCAGTTCGAGGCAATCCATCCTTTCATCGACGCGAACGGAAGGACAGGGCGGCTATTGAACACGCTTTTCCTGCTCGAAAACGGAATCATCCGGAAGCCGGTGTTGAGGTGGTCACATATTCTCTGGAAATACAGCGATCGCTATTATACGGAATTGCAGCGCGTACATGAAATAGAAAGATACGAGGGCTGGATACACTTCTTCCTTCTCTCGCTGAAAGAGGCGGCAGAGGGTTCGGATCATTTTCCCTCGGTTGCCAAATATTCATAATATGCTACAAGGGTTATTTATGATTGAACGGATGGGATTGTTGTTCCTGATGATATGGAGCCTTATTCCCTTGCGGACACTTGCCGGGGTACAGGACAGCCTCCGATTCAGTCTGCTGACCTGTACTCCGGGATCACAAATCTACGCCCTTTTCGGCCATACGGGAATCCGTTACCAGAATATTTCCCGTGGCATTGACCTCGTTTTCAATTACGGGATGTTCGATTTCGATGCGCCGGGATTCATTCCCCGTTTCGTCAAAGGCGATACGGATTACGAACTGGGAATTATTCCTTACGATGATTTCGTGGCGGAATACAAATCGAGAGGTTCATGTGTTTACGGACAGGAGCTGAATCTGACGGATGCAGAAAAAGAACGTTTGTCAGAACTGCTTGTCGAGAACTATCGTCCGGAAAACAGAATTTACCGTTATAACTACTTTTATGACAATTGCACGACACGGGCTTTCAGTCAGATAGAGAAAAGTATCCATGGAGAAGTGGTTTTCCCGAACGGAAAGCAAAACGTGTCTTTCAGAAGTATCATACGCGAATTTACAGCTGTATCCCCGTGGAGCGGGCTGGGAATCGATTTGTGTTTGGGAGCCGAAGCCGACCAGCCTATAGACCTTCGCAAACAGATGTTCTCCCCACTTTATGCGCGGAATTTTGCGAACGAGGCATATATCGTGAACGAGGACGGCAGTACACGTCCGTTGGTCAGTCGGGAAACAAAGACAACGGGTGTCGGAAAACCTAAACGACTGTCCAGCCTTTCCCCTTCAGCCTTGTTTTCCGCTTTCTTCTTATTGAATATGGCGATTGCTTACAGGCAATGGAAAAGGCAAAGAATTTATTGGTTATGGGATATCCTATTGTACAGTGTGCAAGGAGTGGCTGGATGTGTCATCACATTCCTGTTTTTTGTTTCATCCCATCCGACAGTAGGCTCCAATTGGTTGGTTCTGGTCTTCAATCCACTCCCGTTGTTATACCTGCCCAGAATGATTTACTGTAGTATAAACAGAAAAAGAGACCCGTACCACCTGTTCAATTCGCTGTACTTGGGTGCCTTTCTGTTGATGGTACCGTTTCTGCCTCAAAGTTTTCATGAAGCAGTCCTGCTATTTTTACTCGCTTTATGGATGAATGCGATAAGCCATGTATTGGTAGTCCGTAACATAAATTCCCAACCAATCGGCAATTGCCAGATTCGCACATAAGTTCAGGAACAGTACGGCGAGAGAATATAACCGAAGAGTTTTAATAATTTCAAACAAATTACATATGAAAAGAATAATCAGGAAAATAAAAATGACAACGTGGCGCGGCATATTGTATGGAGTAGCCATCGTCTTGATTCTTAATTCATTCGTATTCCCATATCTGTTAGGTAAAAAAATCATAGAGACGGATTATGGCACATTCATTTCTCAAGTGGAGAGCGGTAAGGTAAAAGAGGTCAGCATGGACCGGAACTCCATCTATTTTGTCACGCAAGAGGATGGTAAGGTTCATTTTTACAAAACCGGAGCCATGGACGACCCCCGTTTGGTGGAACGGTTGCTTGGAGCCCAAAGTTCCGGAGATACGGGTAAAATAGTTTTCAACAAACAGATACCAAAAGAAAATTCGCCGCTTGTAGACTTTTTGTTGATGTGGGTCATCCCCGCCACTGTATTTTACCTGTTATGGTGGCAAATGGGCAGACTGATGCAACATAAAATGGGAGGTGATACGAATGTCCTTTCTTTCGGGAAGAGTGGTGCCAAAATATATGCCGAATCCCAGTTGAAAACAACGTTCTCTGATGTGGCGGGGCAAGAAGAGGCTAAAGAAGGATTGAGAGAAATAGTGGATTTTCTTCATAATCCGGCTAAATATACGGCTATCGGAGCAAGCCTTCCCAAAGGAGCCTTGCTTGTCGGCCCTCCGGGAACCGGAAAAACCTTGATAGCACGAGCTGTCGCCGGTGAAGCGAAGGTACCGTTCTTCTCTATCTCGGGGTCTGATTTCGTACAGATGTTTGTCGGGATGGGAGCCGCGAAAGTTCGTGATCTATTCCAGCAAGCCAAAGAAAAAGCCCCCTGTATCATATTTATTGATGAGATAGATGCTATAGGCAAGAAACGGAATTCAGGTCCGATGGGCGTGAATGATGAACGAGAGCAGACGTTGAACCAGCTTCTGACCGAAATGGACGGATTCGACGGACAGAAAGGTGTCGTGATTTTGGCTGCGACCAACCGTCCCGACAGCTTGGACAGCGCCTTGTTACGCCCTGGCAGGTTTGACAGAAGAATCATTATGAACCTTCCTGATTTGGAAGGAAGAAAGGCGATACTGAACGTACATCTGAAGAAGATACGCCATGATGTCATAGATTTAGATCTTGTAGGGCGTGCCACAGCAGGCTCTTCCGGAGCAGAACTGGCCAATATTGTCAATGAAGCAGCTTTGCGTGCGGTTCGTATGGGAAAAGCACTGGTATCAACCGAAGATTTGGAAGAATCCATCGAAACGGTCATTGCCGGAGCCCAGAAAAAAGGTGCAGTCATTTCAGAAAAGGAAAAAAGAATCATAGCCTATCATGAAATCGGACATGCTATGGTAGCGGCTATGCAGACCCATTCGGCACCAGTCCACAAAATCACCATCGTTCCCCGTACATCAGGAGCACTGGGATATACTATGCAAGTGGAAAATAATGAACAGCATTTGCAGTCCAAACAGGAATTGTTAGACCAGATAGCCACCTGTACCGGTGGTCGGGTAGCTGAGGAAGTGATCTGTAATACAATTACTACCGGTGCTTCCAATGACATTGAGCAGGCTACTCGTCTGGCACGTGCCATGGTATCGCGCTATGGAATGAGCGACAAATACGGGATGATGGCTCTTGAAACTACAAATAACGATTATTTGGGCGGTGACACCGCACTTTCCTGTTCATCTGCCACCGCTTCCGAAATAGATAAAGAAGTACAGAAAATCATTATGGATGCCCATAAAAAAGCTACCGTTATCATAAAAGCGAACATGCAGAAGATGCATGAACTGGCTGCCTTCCTTTTGGAAAAAGAAACCATTACCGGTGATGAATTTATGGATATCCTCACTAAACAGTCGGCATTGTGACGAAAACAGGTTCTTCTCTAAAGAACAAAAATTACGATTGTGTATAAACCTGAAATTTTAAATAGAATGAGCAATTTGACACCGGAAGATAAAAAGAAATATCCATTAGGACTTGCCTTGAGCGGAGGAGGAGCAAGAGGATTTGCCCATATCGGGGCAATAAAGGCTTTGGATGAGAAAGGAATCATTCCAGATATTATAGCTGGGACAAGCGCTGGAGCTGTCGTCGGAGCTTTTTATGCGGCAGGTATCTCTCCTGAAGAAATGATGGAACTGTTTATACGCCATGAGGTAAAAGATTTCCTGAGTTTTACTTTGCCTAATAAAAGTCTTTTGAACTATAAGGGATTTGCAGATTTTCTCGGAAAAAGTATTCCTTACCGGAATATAGAAGATTTGCAGAAAACTTTGTACATTGTAGCATCCGATTTTGATACGGGGCAATGTTCTGTATTTACAAAAGGAGAACTCATTCCTCGGATAATGGCCTCTTGTACCATACCAGTACTATTTGAACCCATTAAAATTGATGGGGTACGTTATGTAGATGGCGGATTGTTCAGGAATTTCCCGGTAACGCCTATCCGGGATGTCTGTGACAAAATAATAGGTATAAATGTAAATCCTTACCTAACTGATGAACATAAGGAAAATATATTGTACATTGCAGCCAAGTCCTGGCAATATGTGTTCAATGCAAATACGGCTATTGACCGCCAATCGTGTGACTTCCTTTTGGAAATAGATTCAGTAAGCAAATATAATACATTTGAGCTAAAGAAAGCTCCTGAAATATACGATATTGGATACAAGAAAATGAAAGAATTGTTAGATACAAATTGTATCTAACAATTCTTTCATGCTTGACTATTGATGATATTAGAATTGGCGACTCCGGAGCTTTTATGTGGTACGGTTTGGCGGCACGATTGCCGTTAAACCGTCCGGTTTTGGTTTAACCAAAACACAACTTGCTGTCCGCAGGAGCGGACCACGTTTTGAATATCACGCTATATCCATATAGTGCTATAAAACCTTATGTCAGGGGAAAAACACATACGGTTTCTGCCGACTTTTCCGTATTTCCAGTCTTCTGAAGGTAAACATTTCCCCACAGAACGTGCGCCTTCCCGTTATATTGTTATAACCATATAGCCATATAAAAAAGAATCGGTGGTTGAAATATCATTGATTGACTGCATAATTCGCCAATTTTCAGGGAGGTTTCCTATAGCCTTTAATCTGTTATACTGCTATCGATATAGCTCCGTCTATTCCTATTCCAATATCACGCCCTATGCGGCTTATCATATCATGATATATCGCTATCCTGTTAACCCGTTATACCGCTATCGGCATAGCCCTGTCTATCCCTATTTCGATATCACGCCCTATGCGGCTCACCATATCATGATATATCACTATCCTGCTAACCCGTTATACTGCTATCATCATATCTCCGTCTATCCCTATTTCGATATCATGCCCTATGCGACTCACTATATCATGATATATCACTATCTGACTGTTCCAATATATTGCCGCCTTTTGTCATCTGGAACTTGCAGCGGATAAGATTCGGATACCTCAAATAAGGACTTTTAGCCTAAGATAAAGTAAGCTAATAGCATGATAATAAGGCTCTTATAATTACGACTTCTCCTATAAAAGCATTACCTTAGTAGTGTAATAATAAAGGAGTTAACGAGTTATGAACGAGCAAATTAGAAACATTTTAGTACAAGAGACAACAAAGACAAGCAAGATCCAGCAACTGTTCCTTTTAGGGATTCCCCGTGCGGAAATCGCGAGGATGGTAACCAACGGCAATTACGGTTTCGTGGTGAACGCCCTGCGCCGGATGAGGGAACGTGAGGGCGGTTTGAACATCCATCCGGCGACAACAGCGTTGGATTACACTTTCAACCGCAAGTTCGGTATCGAGATCGAGGCTTATAACTGCTCCCGTGAACGGCTCGCACGTGAGCTTAGGGAGGCCGGGATAGAGGTTGTGGTGGAAGGTTATAACCATACCACCCGTCCGCATTGGAAGCTCGTGACGGACAGCAGCCTGAACGGTAACGACACATTCGAGCTGGTCAGTCCGATCCTGGTCGGTGAAACCGGCCTGCGGGAACTGGAGAAGGTCTGCTGGGTGCTTGACCTGTGTGACGTGAAAGTGAACGAGAGCTGCGGGCTTCACGTGCATATCGATGCCGCCGGTTTCAGCATGGCAACCTGGCGTAACCTGGCCCTGAGTTACAAACATCTGGAACCGATCATCGACAGGTTCATGCCGACATCCCGCAGGGACAACCGCTATTGCCGGGGACTGGGTCATGTCTCTGACGAGATGATACGTTCGGCCCGGACGGTGGATGAGCTGAAAGGAAGGATCGGCAACCGCTACCACAAGGTGAACCTCGAGGCCTACTCACGGCACAAGACGGTCGAGTTCCGCCAGCATTCGGGAACGACCAACTTCACAAAAATGCGCAATTGGGTGTTGTTTCTCCACAAATTGGTTACCTTTGCCACAAGGGATCAGGTGCCCGCGGCCACCGCGCTAAGGGACATCCCCTTTCTGGACGGTGAACAGAAACTGTATTATAAACTGAGGACTAAAAAATTATCGGCATGAACAAGCATATGTATATTTTAGCGGACGGCGGCAGGATTGCCGCCTCTGACCCTTCCGAGTTTGTACGCCTCCTGCGTGAGGGTAGCTGGTTTGACAGCGAATGCACCGACGAGGAGTACATGGTGAATTTCTCCAAGCGGTATAACGAACTGCATGGGGTGACGATAAGAACCGACACGCCCGAGCATTTCATGGCCGACCTGGAAAAGTACGGTTACATCAAGGGTTGACCGAAGCCCGCTCCTTTATTATTGCGATCCCCGCCTGCCTCGGTGCCGGTGGGGATTTTTCTTTTCTCACTGTACCGGATGTCCACCATATCCTGCTTTTCAAGGGGAGCTGGTTTCACGATCTCCCTTCCGTAAAGCCTTTTTTCTTTTCACCGCCCGTTCCGCACATGACAAAAACTGACTATCCATGACAATACATGACAGGGTATTTGAGAGTGTCCCGACTGTTATTTCCTTTGTGCCATGAAACGGCAGGAATCCCCTGCGAAGTATAACCATTAAAATAAAGACGCAATGGAAAAAGAACCTTTATTTATCGCATTCGCCAGCCAGAAGGGAGGAGTGGGCAAGACCGCCTTCACCGTACTCACGGCCGGTATCCTGCATTACCAGCGGGGATACAATGTGGCCGTGGTGGACTGCGATGCCCCCCAGCACAGCATCACCCAGATGAGAGGCCGTGACATGGAACGCGTCGGGGAGAACGATTCCCTGAAAGTGGCCCTTTACCGCCAGCACGAACAGCTCCGGAAACTCGCTTATCCGATTATAGAGAGCGATCCGGAGAATGCGGTGGCCGACTTCAACCGCTACCGGGAAGAACGGGGCATGAAGTTCGACATCGTGCTGTTCGACCTTCCCGGCACGCTCCGCAGCGTAGGCGTGATCCAGACCGTGGCCTCCATGCACCATATTTTCATTCCTTTAAAGGCGGACAATATCGTGATGCAGAGCTCCCTGCAGTTCGCCGCCGTGATCGAGGAAGAGCTGGTTGCCCGCCGGAATTGTGATTTGAGAGGAATCTACCTGTTTTGGAACATGATCGACAAACGTGAGCGCAAGGAAACCTATGAGTCATGGAACAAGGTCATGCGGGCCTCGAGGCTGCACCTGCTGGAGACGCGTATCCCGGATACCAAACGTTACAACAAGGAACTGAGCGCCCTGCAGGGGAGTGTCTTCCGTTCCACCCTGCTGCCGGCCGACAACCGCCAGATAAAAGGATCAGGGCTTACGGAGCTGGTAGACGAGATATGCGGTATTACCGGACTGGACAAGCATTCACCCTCACCGGACGCATAACATGGAAAGTTCCGGAAGAAAGAGGATCGATCCCCGGCAGATTGACGAGAAGGCTATCCTTGAGAAGGTGGCCGCCCTGGGTGCGCAAGGGATATACAGTTCCAGCTCGTCCAAAGCAATGCCCGCCCGTAAGGAGGAGCCCCCTCTTCCTGAAACCGGGAGAACATCCGCGGAACAGGACATCGGGGAATATATCAACTCCCACCTGAATGATTTCTCCTCTCCCGGACGTAATCCCCTGCATATCGACAAGGAAGCGTACAGGCTTCTTGCCGACCTGGTCTGGATTATCCGCCGCAAGGATTTTACGATAGCGGGGGTAGCCAGCCGGATCATCATAGACCATTTCAGGGAGAATGCCGGCCTGATCGAGAAAATAAAGGAATTCTATAAACGACAATTGTATTAAATGGATATGGAAATGAAAGAGAACATCAGAACAACGAAGGAAAAAGCGGGAAATACGGACACGGTCTCCTGCGCCGCAACAAAGGGAGCTGCCTGTGAAGGACATTCCCAAGAGCCGGCAGGAGAAAGTCCGGCCCGGCTCATCGAATCCTACCGGCGCGTCCCCTGTCTGTCAGAGAGCGTGGTCCTGGATATCGACGAGGTGGTTTATGAACGTATGGCCGGGCTTGTACAGGTAATCGGACGCGAGGATGTCACGATGGGCAGCTTTGTCAGCCGGGTGATATCGGAGCATCTGGAAAGACACGCCGACATGATCCGGAAAATAGAGGAACAGGGTCAGAAACGACAATAACGACGGTATGGAGTACGCATTCATTCTTCTGTTCCTGTATGCCTCCTACCTGAGCGTAGAGAAGTACGTCCACACGGGCAGCGTCCTTAAATGGAGGGGAAGACGGCGTCCAGTCTCCGCTCCCCCGGTGAAGGAAGAACCTGTAGAGCCACGGGAGGAAACGTCTGAGGAAGCTGTCATCGGCAGGAGCCGGTATCGGTTATGGCAATTCCCGCCTATGGACGAGGAATACGCGACGAGCGAAAAGCGGACGGAGACGGCCATGAAGGAGAGAAAGACACCCGTGCCCGAATTCCCCGATCCTTTCGGGAGGCCGGAGGACGGGGAAGTGCCGGAACGCTACGAGATCACCGGTTATGTGGAACGTCCCGATCCCCACCGTGCCAGAGGCGTGACCTTCGACGACATGGACCTGCTCTCCAGGTTCATGATCACGGACCGCCTTTCGGAACAGGAACAGTCCCATGCCCGCCAGACTCTGGAACGGCTGGAGGGGACCAACGTGGAACGGTTTCTGCAGGCCGGCATCCTGGGCAGCGACGAGAGGCTGAAACGTTACATGAGACTCTACGTGGACAGTGGCAAGGAACCGCTCCTGCTGGCGGGAAAGGACAGGGAAAGCATCATCAGGGATTTTGACATTACGGATTTCATACCCCGATAACCAATAATGTAATATATATGGCGAAATATCATGACTCAAGCTGATTCCTGCGGACATTTTCCCAAAGAAACAGAAGCCGCAGACCGGCATAGTTCAAATCAAAGAAGGAGGTAACGATGAACGGATACTACGATTCGGGATGATCCCAGGATTCCATCCCCGAAGCAAACAGACAGGCAGTCAAACAGGTAAAAAAAAGAAGTATGACAAACGGATATTTCGACTCAGGATGATTCCCTCCGGCAGCGGAAAGGGAAAAAGGACCGGAAATGGTCCATACGTACAACCATCCAAAGAAAAAGTACAATGACAATCGGATATTATGACTCGGGATGATCCGGCGGACATCCCGTCCCGAAGAGAAAATAACATGAGTAGCGAACAATTAAAGAAGGAGGTAACGATGCGAGGTTATTATGATTCCGGCTGATGCCGGCAGTAAACATGTGGTTGCAAGGACAGCCGCGGGCCATCCGGCCTACGGCCTGTTTAGAAAGAAAGTCTAACGAACAATTATAATATAGGTATAAAAACAATGAGACAGATGAGTTCTTATTCATTTTTACGATTCTCCCCTATGGGTAAAGTGACGGATGCATTGGCATCCCTTATCGGGCGCATACCGGTAAAGACGGCCTTCCTGCTGGCATGACTGGCCACATGAACGGCCCCCGCATTCGCCGTCGGTGACGGGTCTGCCGGACTGGTACAGGCCACGCAGATGGTGAACAGCTATTTCGATCCGGCCGTGAAACTGATTTATGCGGCCGGTGCGCTCTGCGGCCTTATCGGGGCCATCCGCGTGTATTCCAAGTTCTCCTCGGGCGATCCTGACACGGGCAAGACCGCCGGCAGCTGGTTCGGAGCCTGCGTGTTCCTGATCGTGGCGGCCACGGTGCTGAGGTCGTTCTTCCTGTAACCTTCGCGCCGTATGGAATACAAGCTGAACAAGGGTGTCGGGCAGGACGTGGAGTTCTGCGGTCTCAAGGCGCAGTACCTCTATCTCTTTGCCGGCGGCCTGCTCGCCGTCTTCCTCGTGTTCGTCATCCTCTACATGGCCGGCGTGAACCGCTGGCTCTGCATCGCCTTCTGCATGGTGTCGGCCTCGGGGATCATCCTCGGCGTGTTCCGCCTGAACAGGAAATACGGCCCCCACGGGCTGATGAAGCTAACGGCGGCAGGATACCGACCCTATTACATCATCAACAGAAAACGTATCACCTCACTTTTTAAACGAAGAAAATATGCGAAACATACTCAAAGCGGCCACCCTGGAAAATAAGTTCCCCCTTCTCTCAGTCGAAGAGGGGTGCATCCTCTCCAAGGACGCGGACGTGACGGTCGGGTTCAAGGTCCTCCTGCCGGAAATCTTCACCCTCACCTCCACCGATTACGAGGCCATGCACGGCGCATGAACGAAGGCGATCAGGGTCCTGCCCCATCATACCATCGTCCACCGCCAGGACTGGTTCCTGGAGGAGAGGTACAAGGCGCGTGCCGACAAGGAGGAGTTGGGATTCCTGGACCGCAGCTTCGAGCTCCATTTCAACGAGCGTCCCTTCCTGAACCATTTCCCGTACCTGTTCATCACCCGTACCACGAAGGAACGCATGCGGCAGCAGAGCAACTTCTCCGTCCTCTGCAGGGGGCATATCCTCCCCAAGGAGGTGCGGGACAAGGACGGTGTGGTCCGTTTCCTGGAAGCGGTGGAGCAGTTCAAGCGCATCATCGACGATTCCGGGCTGGTCCGTCTGGAACGGCTCACGACGGAGGAGATCACCGGAAAGGGAAAGGAGGCCGGCCTGGTGGAGAAATACTTCTCCCTCTCTCAGGAGGACACCACCACGCTGGAGGACATCCGGCTCGGGGGCACGGAAATGCGCGTCGGCGACAAGCGGCTCTCGGTGTATACGCTCTCCGACGCGGACGACCTGCCCGGCGCGGTACAGACCGACGGACGCTACGAGAAATTCTCCACGGACTGCAGCGACTGCCGCCTCTCCTTCGCCGCCCCCGTGGGGCTGATGCTGCCCTGTAACCATATCTGCAACCTGTATGTGTTTATAGACGACCCGGCAGAGACCCTCCGGCATTTCGAGAAGGCGGCCAGGAACATGCGCTCCCTCTCACGTTACAGCCGCGCCAACGAGATCAACCGGCAGTGGGCGGAGGAGTACCTGAACGAGGCGCATTCCTTCGGGCTGGTTCCCGTGCGCTGCCACTGCAACGTCATGGCCTGGGCAGAGGACAGGGAGAGGCTGAGGAATATCCGGAACGACACCGGTTCGGCCCTGGCGCAGATGGGTTGCAAGCCCCGCCACAACACGGTAGACACACCGACCCTTTACTGGGCGGCCATCCCCGGCGGGGAGGGCGACTTCCCCGCGGAGGAGTCTTTCCACACGTTCATCGAACAGGCCGCATGCCTCTTCATCGGGGAGACGAACTACGCCTCCTCCCTCTCGCCCTTCGGCATCAAGATGGCGGACCGTCTCAGCGGCAGGCCCATCCACCTGGATATCTCGGACGAGCCGATGAAGCGGGGCATCACGACCAACCGCAACAAATTTATCCTGGGGCCTTCGGGCAGCGGCAAGTCCTTCTTCACCAACCATCTCGTGCGTAACTATTATGAGCAGGGCGCGCACATCCTGCTGGTGGACACGGGAAACAGCTACAAGGGGCTGTGCCGGCTCATCCATGAGCGCACCCGCGGGGAGGACGGGATCTACATCACGTATGAGGAGGAGCGCCCGATCACGTTCAATCCGTTCTATAGCGAGGACCGGCAGTTCGACGTGGAAAAGAGGGAGAGCATCAAGACGCTGATCCTGACGCTCTGGAAGCGGGAGGACGAGGTGCCGAAACGCTCCGAGGAGGTCGCCCTCTCCGGCGCGGTGAACGCCTATATCCGCAAAATCACGGAAACCCCGGAGCTCAAACCGGATTTCAACGGGTTCTACGAGTTCGTCCGGGATGACTACCGGCAGATGATGGAGGAAAAGAGGGTACGCGAGAAGGACTTCGACATCGACGGGTTCCTGAACGTGCTGGAACCGTTCTACAAGGGAGGGGACTATGACTTCCTCCTGAACTCGGACAAGGAGATAGACCTGACCCGCAAGCGGTTCATCGTCTTCGAGCTGGACAACATATCATCGAACAAGGTGCTGCTTCCGGTGGTGACACTCATCATCATGGAGACGTTCATTTCCAAGATGCGCCGCTTAAAAGGTGTCCGCAAGGTCATCCTGCTGGAAGAGGCCTGGAAATCATTGATGTCCCCCAATATGGCCACCTATGTTTTGTATCTGTTCAAGACGGTCAGGAAGTATTTCGGGGAGGCCGTGGTGGTCACGCAGGAGGTGGACGATATCATCTCGTCCCCGATCGTGAAGGAGGCCATCATCAACAACTCGGACTGCAAGATCCTGCTGGACCAGAGGAAGTACCTCAACAAGTTCGAGCGGATACAGACCCTTCTGGGACTGACCGACAAGGAATGCTCGCAGATCCTTTCCATCAACCGCGCCAACGACCCCTCACGCCGGTACAAGGAGGTCTGGATCGGACTCGGGGGCGTGCAGTCGGCCGTCTATGCCACGGAGACCTCCACGGAAGAGTACCTCACCTACACGACGGAGGAGAGCGAGAAGCTGGAAGTGGAACGGATGGCGGAAGCCAGGGGAGGCAGCATGGAGCAGGCCATACGGATATTGGCCGTCGAAAAAAGCGGCGACAGGAAATAAGTTTTACAGAACGATTAAAAGAACGATTCAATGAAAAGAAAATTACTATGGGCGGCATGCGCCTTTTTACTGACCGTACCGCCGGTGCATGCGCAATGGGTGGTGACCGACCCGGGCAATCTGGCACAGGGCATCGTGAACAGCGTCAACGAGATGGTGGAAACCTCCGAGACGGCGCAGAACGCGCTCTCCACCTTCAAGGAGGCCTCGAAAATTTATGAGCAGAGCCGGAAATACTACGACATGCTCAAGAGCGTGAACTCGCTGGTCAGCGGGAGCCTGAAGGTCAAGGAGTCCGTGCTGATGCTCTCGGAAATCTCGGAGAGCTACGTGACGAACTACGGGAAGATGCTCACCGACGAGAACTATACGCAGCGGGAACTGGAGGCCATCGCCTTCGGCTACAACAACATCATGAAGAAAAGCAGCGCGTCCGTGGCCGAGCTGAAGAACATCATCAACCCCACCGGCATGTCCATGACCGACAAGGAACGGCTGGACCTCATAGAAAGGGTGTACCGGGAGATGAAGCACTACAAGACGCTGGTGAACTACTACACCCGCAAGAACCGGCGCGTCTCCTACCTGCGGGCCAGGGAGAAGGGCGAGACCGAACAGGTCCTGGAACTTTACGGGGAGAACGAACGCTATTGGTAAACCCTTAAAAAGACAAGACCATGGTATTGTTATCCCTATCCTTCGACAGCCTGCACGGCATCCTGCGCAAGCTGTATGATGAAATGACCGAGCTGTGCCAGCCGATGATGACGCTGGCCACGGCCATCGCCGCCCTGGGCGCGCTCTTTTACATCGCCTACCGCGTGTGGCAGTCCCTCTCGCGCGCCGAACCGGTGGACGTGTTCGGCATGCTGCGTCCCTTCTGCCTGGGCATCTGCATCCTGTTCTTCGACGTGATCGTGCTGGGAAGCCTGAACGGCATCCTGGGTCCCGTCGTGCAGGGAACGGGGGCCATGCTCCACGACCAGACCTTCGACGTGAGGAAGTTCCAGGAAGAAAAGGACAGGCTGCTCTCCGAGATGCCCCTGAAGGTGGCCGTGACCGGGGAGTTCAACCCCACGGACGAGGAGCTGGAAAAGGAGATCGCCGACATGGGCTGGAGCGGGGAGGACTACGCGGTGATGCAGCGGATGTCCTACACCTGCTATTCCTTCTCCCTACAAAGCATCGTGCAGACGATCCTGCGCAAGGTGATGGAGTTCCTTTTCCGTGCCGCCTCGCTGGTGGTGGACACGATCCGCACCTTCTTTCTCATCGTCCTCTCCGTGCTGGGACCCCTCGCTTTCGCGGTATCGGTCTTCGACGGTTTCCAGGGCACGCTCGTGCAGTGGCTGGCACGGTATATCAGCGTATATCTCTGGCTGCCCATCTCCGACCTGCTGGGGGCCATGCTCGCCAAGATACAGACGCTGGTGCTGCAAAGCGAGATGGAAATGATCCGGGACCCCCTGAGCGTCCTCTCCCCGGACGGGTCGACAGCCGTCTACCTGGTGTTCATGCTCATAGGGCTGGTCGGGTACTTCTGTGTCCCCACCGTGGCGAACTGGGTGGTACAGGCCGGAGGCATGGGCGCGTATAACCGGAACATGAACAACACGGCGGGCAAGGCCGCCAACGTGGGCGGGGCCGTAGCCGGGGCATCCACAGGCAACGTGGCCGGAGTGCTGCTGAAAAAGTAAAGACAACCGGATAATAACATTCATTCACCGTAAGACATGGAATTCAAGAGTCTGAAAAACATCGAGTCCTCGTTCAGGCAGATACGCCTGTTCAGCCTCGTCTTCCTCGCCGCATGCGCTCTCCTGACCGGTTTTTCCGTCTGGAAGTCCTACCGGTTCGCCGAGGCGCAGCGGGAGAAGATCTACGTGCTGGACGAGGGCAAGTCGCTCATCATGGCCCTCTCGCAGGACGCCGCGCGCAACCGCCCGGTCGAAGCGAGGGAGCACGTGCGCCGCCTGCACGAGCTGTTCTTCACCCTGGCCCCCGACAAGGCGGCCATCGAGTCGAACATAAACCGGGCGATGTACCTGGCCGACAAGAGCCTGTACGGGTATTACCGTGACTGGAACGAGAAAGGTTTCTATAACCGGCTCATCAGCGGGAACGTCAACCAGACGGTGGTGGTGGACAGCATGCGGTGCGATTTCGACAGCTATCCCTACCGTATCACCACCTATGCCCGGCAGATGATCATCCGGGGAAGCAACATCACCGAACGCTCCCTGGTGACACGCTGCCGCCTGCAGAGCACGGTCCGCTCGGACAACAACCCGCAGGGCTTCCTGGCGGAGCATTTCGAGATTTTGGAAAACAGGGACCTGCGTACCGTGGAAAGGTAACGGTGTCCCGCAGTAATCAATCATTCAACAATATCTGGAAAATGGATATAAGATCAACGGCAAGGGAAAGGCCGAAGGCATATCTGGACGGCCTTTCCGAGAAACAAAGACGGGGCATCCTCGTGGCGATACTGGTCCTTACCTGCGTCGCCTCGGGTATTGTCCTGATGCGTGCCGCCGGCCGGATGACACCGGCAGGAGGGCGCATGGAGCTCCCTTTCGGGGAAGGAAGCCTCGCGGATACCCTGCGCAGGCTGCCCGCTCCCCTGAAAGGACAGGAAACAAGCGTTTACCGGACCATTAAACAACCCCAGCAGGATGGAAAACAGGAAGAGTAACATGGAAGAAGAGCACGTGCCCGCCGGGGAAGCCCTGGAAGGCACACGGCCGGCCGAAGCCGCGGCCGCTCCCCCAAGAGAAAAGAAACCGGAAAAGCGGCTTAGCGAGGAGGAAATCCTGCGGCGCAGGAAATTCATCGTCATACCGGTATTCGTACTGGTATTCCTGGCGGTCCTTTACTTGATCTTCGCCCCTTCCGGGGACAGCGGGGAAACGGCGGCGGGCGGTTCCGGATTCAACGTGAACGTGCCGGAACCCACGGCGGTCCAACTGGAAGGGAATAAAACGGACGTTTATGAAAGGCAGCAGGCCCGGCAGGAGAAGGACGGGCGGACGCTCTCGCTCTCCGACCTTGCCGGAAGGCTGCTGGAGGGAAAAGGACAGGCAGACAGCGTCTCCAGCCCGGACGGGAACATAGGCCAGGTAGCGGACACCTACGAAAAGATCACGGAACAGCTGGAGAGTTTCTACGAGACCCCGCAAGAGACAACCTGCGGCGCTCTGGAGCAGAAGGTGGACGAATTGAACCGCCGGCTGGAAGAGGCGGAAGCGGAAAATCGCCGGACGGGATCCCGCGAGGAGATGATGGAACAGTCCTACCGGATGGCCGCCAGGTACCTAAACCCGAAACCGGAAGCCACGCCCGACGAAGTGATGGAGGAGGAAAAGCCGGAGCCTGTCCCCGTCAGCCGGGTGGAGAGCGGAACGACCTCCGCCCTGGAGCAGCCGCTGACGGATTCCGCCCTTGTCGCATCGCTGGCGGCGGAAAGGAACTACGGCTTCAACACGGCGGTGGGCAGCAGCTACCGGATGGGGATGAACACCATCCCGGCCTGTATCTCCGAGAGCCAGACCCTCGAGCAGGGAGGACGGGTGAAGTTGCGCCTGCTCGAGCCCTTGCGGGCCGGAAGTGTCACCGTGCCGGCCAACAGCCTGGTGACCGGTACGGCCGATATCCGGGGGGAACGCATGGACATCCTGGTAAGCAGCATCGAATATGCGGGTAATATCATTCCCGTACAACTGGCGACATACGATATCGACGGGCAGCGGGGCATCTTCGTGCCGGGTTCGGAAAGCCGGACGGCCGCCAAGGAAGTATTGGGGGACGTGAGCCAGGGCATGGGAGGCAGCATCTCCTTCGCCGGTTCCGCCGGGCAACAGGTGGCGATGGACCTCACGCGGGGTGTCCTGCAGGGCGGGACACGGTTCATCTCGCAACGCGTCAAGGCGGTCAAGGTAAAGCTGAAGGCCGGGTACAAGGTGCTGCTGGTCACAAAAAAGCAATAACAAGGTTTAACTGTAATTTTTAAGCAATCATTCAAGATGAGAACATTCATTCTTTTAATCATGGCTGCGCTGGCGGGGATGACCTGCCGGGCGCAGGAGCACAAGCCGGAGGGCGGGGTCAGAACCCTGACCGCCGGCCAGCATATCACGCCCTACAGGATCGGCGTGCCGTTCAGTAAGACGGTGCATATCCTTTTCCCCTCGGAGGTCCGCTATGTCGACCTGGGCAGCACGGATATCATCGCGGGCAAGGCGGACGGCGTGGAGAACGTGGTGCGCGTCAAGGCCGCCGTCCGGGATTTCCCCGGCGAGACGAACTTCTCGGTCATCACGGGGGACGGCTCGTTCTATTCGTTCCTCGTTTCCTACGAGGAGGAGCCGGAAGCGTTGAACATCAACATGGATCGTTGGATTGCACCGGAAGGTTCCGGCTGCGGGAGTGCCGTCCGTGTCACCGAACTTGGCGAGGAAGACCCCTCGGTCATCGCCAGCCTGATGTACACCGTACACCGTCTGGACCGCAGGGACGTGAAGCATATCGGCTGCCGCCAGTTCGGGATGCAGGCCCTGCTCAAGGGCATCTATGTGCATAAGGACCTGCTGTTCCTCCACGTCTCGCTGGCCAATTCCTCCCATGTGCCCTTCGACATCGACTTCGTGCGTTTCAAGGTGGTGGACAAGAAAGTGGCCAAGCGGACGGCACAGCAGGAGACCTACATCGAGCCGGTGCGCGCGCTCAACGAGCTCAGGCGTATAGAGGGCAAAGGGGAAGGACGCATCGTCTACGCTTTCCACAAGGTGGTCATCCCCGATGACAAGCTCATCGAGGTGGAGATTTACGAGAAGGGCGGCGGACGCCACCAGCGATTCCATATAGAGAACAGCGACCTGGTGGACGCCAGGCTGGTGGACGGACTGATAAAGGAGTAATCCCATGAAAAAGTATCTGTTCATAACCATGTGCGCCTTCCTGTTCCTTTGGACGGGCGAGGTTTCCGCGCAACGCTACCTGCCCGGGCAGACTGGACTTCAGCTGACGCTGGGCGGCGTGGACGGCTTCGGAAGGAACGTAAGACACCTGAGGGGGAATTTCCAGGCCGGGCTGGCCCTGAGCCGTTACAACCGTAACCGCTCGCGCTGGGTATTCGGGGCGGATTATGTGAAGAAGCACTATGCCTATAAGGAAACGGCCGTTCCCAAGGAGCAGTTCACTGCGGAGGCGGGCTGTCTCTTCCCGTTCCTCTCGGACAGGGGCAGGAACGTGTTCCTGTCCGCCGGCCTGTCCGCGCTGGCAGGCTATGAGAGGGTAAACCGGAACGGCAGGCTCCTTTATGACGGGGCGACCCTGCTGTACAAGGGGGCCTTCATCTACGGCTTCGCCCCGGCATTCGAGATGGAGGCGTACCTGACCGACCGCTGGGCTTTTCTTTTCAATGTCCGGCAACGCGTCTTCTTTGGCTCGTCCGTAGGGCATTTCCATACGGTAGTGGCCGTAGGACTGAAATATATCATCGATTAATCTTTTAAAAACAGGAAACAATGAAATTAGGAACATTCATCATGGGATGCGCGCTGGCTCTGCCGGCGTGCACCCTTGCCGGCTGCGACGACCGCCTAGAGGTGCGGCAGGCATACGATTTCTCGCTCTCGTCCTGGTACCTGCAGGAGGGCATTGAACCGGACGAAACGGTGGAGATCCGTCTGACGCTTGACCGCGAGGGGGATTACCGCGAGGCCCGTTACCGCATCGGGTACATACAACTGGAGGGTGACGGCGAGGTGTTCGCCGCGGATGGAACCAGGCTGGTGAACCGTGAGCTGACGGACCTCTCCGGCATTGCGGGGCTGGACACGACGGACATCTGCCGCCAGGTGTTCACCCTCTTTTACCGGAACACGGGAGAGGACAATCCCGGGATCCGCTTCGTGGCGGTGGACAACTTCAGAGTGGAACGGACGCTGGACATCCCGTTCTCCATCGAGGACAGGGCAAATGCGGATACAATCGACTAACGAAAGGCGGGTGCTATGACGGAACAGGATAAATACGGCATGGAGCAGCTTGCCGAATATCTGGACATGCGAATACGGTACGAGGAAAAAACAATAAAGGAGATCCGGAATAAACTGGACCGGGATTACCTTTATCATTTTGCGTGGACCGGGGAGGAATTGTTCAAGTCCCATTTCATGGTAAAACAATACGGGGAACTCCGCCAGGTAATCCGGCAGGTGGGAGCTCCCGGGGAGGTGCATGGATATATACGGCATAAACGGGAGGAATGCCTGAAGGAGCTGGTCAGCGGGAGTATCCGCAGGCGTAGTACGGACGAGATTTCCAACCTGGCACATACCTACCGGCTGGAATGCATGCAGAGACTGGTCAAGGATTATACGGGCTTCGAACGGCTTCTCTCGATGAAGCCTCCCCGCGAGGAAGTGAAAACAAAAACGGAGCTGGAAACGATGAAAAAGAAGTCGAACGGATTAAAAATATAATGGAATGGAACAACAGGACCCCAATGTCATAAGGTTTATGGACTGGCTGGATTCAACAATGGAAGTATTGGACGAGAAAATCCAGACGGGAACGGTAAAGTCAAATGCGGACTACCTTTCTTTCTTTGAGGACAAGGCCGAGGAGCTATACAGGCAGCATTATATGTATAAATGTTTAAACGACCTGCGTTCCCATGTCAGGAAACTTGAAACGCCGCGGCAGATTCAGGAGTACATACAGCGAAGAAGGAATGCCTGTCTGGATAAACTGCTGGAACAGGACATCTCCGCCAGGAGTACAAGCCCGATGAGCAATCTGGCCCACACGCTCCGGCTCGAGTGCTCGCAGCAGCTTGTCCGTGAATACGACCTTCTTGTCCGTTTCCTTACCGCAACGCCGCGGCAGAGGCAGGAAGAGGAGCGTGTCTCAAAGATCAACCGGGATAAAGCCCGGAAGGGAGGATTAAGATTATAGCAAAAACAATGAAAAAGGTAAAGGGAATGCCAATTTGGAGAGGAAAGGCAATGCTGTGCATGCTTGTGATGACACTGTTGAGAGCCGGTCTGTCGGCGCAGCCGGTAAGGATGCGACAGGGACCGGATCCGGTAAAGTTTGAACTTGCGGTCAGCCTTGTAAAACAGTGAGAGGGACTTCATGGAAAAGACAAATTTCCGTACTACGGTTATGGACACCGCCAATTGCCGGGCGAGAATCTGTCCTACGACATGACGGAGGCTGAAGCGGAGGCACTGCTCCGTAAGGACCTCATGAAACGCTACGCGTTGTTCCGCAGGTACGGCAAGGATGCGGAACTTTTGATGGTTTTAAGCTACAATGTCGGAACGTCGGCATTGCTCGGATACGGGAAACGCCCCAAAAGCCGCCTGCTCCGAAAGTTGGAAGCCGGAGACCGTGACATATACAGGGAATACATTTCCTATTGCCACTACCGGGGACGGAAGGTCAAATCAATAGAAAGACGCAGGAAAATGGAATTTTTACTGCTTTATGAGAAATAGATAATAAAGAAAGAGGGAGAGCCTACGTTATCTTGTAGTGCTCTCCCTTCATTCATACAGGGTTTTCAACGTTTCTCACATTACAAACAACCGTTTTTATAATGTGGGAGTATGTCGTTATGCCTGATACCCAAGGTTGAAATTCAGCAGATGATGGATAAAAAGCCTGCCGCGTTCCGTCCATACGGTATGCATGGCCGTTCCGGTTTCTCCGTTCCGGTTCTGCCATATATGCGTATGTGTTCGGGTATATCCTTCCTTGTGGTATCGGGCGGTGAGCATCCACGTTCCAGACTGGCGGAACTGGACTCCAAGCAATTTCAGCCTATAATTCAGTTCCCTTCCGCTCATTCCAAGCTCTTTGGCTATCTGCGTGGTCGTATATGTGCTTGCTGAATGCAGGACCTCTTCAAAATACCTTATCTTGGGAGCCTGTCTGCTTAATTTAATGGCGTTCTGCGCGTTTTTCTCTTCCAGTACGGATATATGCCTGTCGCGTTCCTTTATCTTGTTTTCCGCGAGCAACAAGGCCCGTGAAAGCAGTTCGGAATCGGTTTCTCCCTTTATGCCAAGCAGGTATCCACCCTCTTTTAATGTTTGCGGGACGAGGTCGTCAAAGATCCAGCTTTCAAACCTTTCAGCCGAGGGCAGGCGGCTGCCGGCCATCAGGCGGTAAAGGTTCCCCTCGTCGATGAACTTCACTTTCTGCCGGCCGCCTGCCGTAAGGAGGTCGTGGACGCGTACCCCCTTCGGTCTGCAATGCCGGTTGACGGCATCCTTGGGATTGGCGTATCCCAACGCCGAGGCCACGTCCCTGGCGCAAAACCAGACCCTGCCTCCGGCTTCCACGGTCCGGACCTTGCCGAACTCGGGATGTTCTGTTATGACTAACGTGTGCATGTCGTTTACTGTTTATAGGTTGATTCTATCGCTTTGAATATCTCATGGATTACCTGGGGGACGATGGCGTTCCCGTATCCCTTGACGGACTGCTGCCGCCAGGAAGAAAAGGTAATACCGTCCAATTGACGGGAAACCCCATCATCTCGGCCACAAACAGGGGATTGAGTTGGAAGCTCCTCCCAGCCTGGGCGAAGAAATCGGGAAGGCTGCCCTGCCGCGGGTTCTTCCCTTTCCGCTCGAAATTCTCCAGTGTCGGAGCTCCTTTCCAGTCCCTTGCCGTCGGGGTCGGGAGCAGCCCGTGGAAGTCCAGGAAATCCGTCAGACCGTTGGGGTTCTTCTCCCCGTCCTCTGCCTCGTGCATGGACGTGCGTCCCTGACGTTTCCAGCGTTCCACCCGTTGCCAGTGGTGTATCTCCGTCGCTGTCGGGGTGGGCAGCAGCATCTCTCGGATGATCTCCGGCAGGCCTTTCTGCTGGCTTCCGGGTCCCCTTACCTTGAAATTCGAGGCTATCGGCGTGGGCAACAAACCAGACACGGTCCCTTCTGTGCGGGGCACCGACGGCACAAGCCGGAATAAGCAGCGGCTGGACGGTATATCCTTCACGCTCAAGATCACGGCAGATGGTCTCGACGACGTATTCCTCACGCTTGCGGTATACAGGCTGATCCTCTCCGAACAGAGAGGGCTGACATCCCACGTGAGCCGCCTTGCCGGGCTGTACCATCGTGAGGATGCCACCAACGTTCTCACCAACAATCCAACCGGGCCGGATCTCATGAATGGCACGGAGCATGTGAGGCCAGAGGTAACGGCTGTCCTCCGCGCCCTTTCGCTGGCCGGCGACTGAAAAGGGCTGGCATGGGAAACCTCCTGTGAGGATGTCGATCCGTCCCCTTCATCCCCGAAAATCCGTAGTTGTAATATCCGTATAACTTTCTGCATGGCTGAACCAATAATTTAAAATCCGGTTACAAAACTCATCTATCTCACAGTGGAAGGCATTACGCCATCCCATTCATTCGGCAGCAAGATCCGCCGCACCAAACCCGCTGAACAGCGAGACATGTACCAACTGTCTCATATTGAATCCTATTAATCGGTTAATGAATCCGTTACATTCCCGGTTTCCTTTTTCACCGGAATGGTTATCACCATTTCGTCGATCTTGCGGTATATCTTTCCCATCTCCAGCATGTTCTTCAACCGCAGGATGTCCGTGATCTCGTAGACGGTTATGCCGTTCTGCACGCTGAAACGGATGTACCCCCGCTGTCGTTGCGTCTCCACTTCCTCACGGGTCATCTGGAGAAGCTCGCAGATCTCCTCCAGCGTGAAGGTCAGCCGCACTTCCTTGACGGTATGCGCGTAGGTCAGGATACTCAGTATTTGCAGGCATTTACGGTGTGCCTTGACAAGGGCGGCGAACTTGTTCCGCTCGATCATGATGTACTTACTTTGATTTTCCATTTGTCTTGTTATTTTTAATTGTCGTTATTGATTCCTGTTCTTCGATGGCTTCCGGCAGGGCGGCCGTGCCGTATTCCTCCCGGAGAAACTTGTACACGTCGAACGCCCAGAAGTAGACCTTGCCGCTGATCTTGAAGGACGGCAGCTTTCCCGACATGCGCCAGCGTATCAGTGTCCGGTCGCAGACTTTCAGCTGGAGACGCATGTCGCGGCTGTCCAGCATCTGCTTGCCGTTGAAGTTACTGAGTGCCTCCAGCTCCATTTCCAGACGGGCGATGAGCTTGTTCTGACGCTCGAAGCATCCTTCGATCATCCGCCTGAGCTCCATGATTTCATTCTTGCCTTCTTCCATTTTCCGGTTGTTTTTAGTTCGATACTGTTTTTGTCTTTCTTCGCCTGCAAAGTTTTGGAAAATCAGAAGGCGAACATAGGGTTGACGGATACCGCCAGCCCCATATTTTGTTAGTAAACCAGTCTGTATCAATGATGTATTTTTGATGATTTTTTATTAATTCCGACATATCTCCAAAGAAAAACTTGTCTCTTCGGGGTAAAAAGACTATCTTTGTAACATATTCATTTTAGATGGAATGGCAATATTCGACGACTATAAGAAATATGGCGCATGTTCCGTTTCCCCGTCATTGTTATGGGAATACGACCTGTCGGACTTCGATTGGTGGAAGTCACGGAAGATTGTTGTGCAGCGAATTCTGGAAAGGGGATGGCTGGAGGACTACTACGCCGGGTTCAATCTTTATGGGGGCATTGAAGGGTTTCGGGAAATCATCAAGGAAATCCCTTTCCTCTCACCACGGGACATGAACTTTGCCTGTATTGTTTTTGACTTGAAAAAGGAAGACTTGAAATGCTACACACGGAAACTGTCGAGGGAACGACTCTTGAACTCTTGAGAAGATTGCAATCCGAGAGTATGCTGGATTCTTTCTGTCTTGCGGGAGGAACCGCCCTTGCTTTATATCTTGGGCATCGGAAGTCGATAGATCTTGACCTTTTCACTCCTTACCCGTTTGATGTTCTTCTGTTAAAGGATTTTCTTGAGACAAAATATGGTTTTCGCACAGATTTTCTGGAAAAGAATACGCTGAAAGGAAGTATAAACGGAGTTAAGATAGACTGTATCACGCATGCTTATGAGCGTCTGGAAAATCCTTGCATGGAAGATGGCATCAGATTGTACGCTTTGGAAGATATCGTAGCCATGAAACTGTCCGCTATCGCTGACAATGGTTCTCGCCTAAAGGATTTCATAGACATCGCTTTCCTTTCCACACGGCTCTCTTTTTATTCCATGTTGAAATGTTATGAACGTAAGTTCCCAAAATCCAATGTTATAAGACCGTTTAAAGCCATCACTTATTTTGACGATATTGATTTTGATGAGAGCATAATAATGCTTTCCGGTACTTATGATTGGAAACACATTGAAAAAAGACTGCTCGAAATGGTTGGAAAACAAGACAAAATATTCGAGTCATTTCCTTTGAAGAAAAAATCCGTTTCCCCGAGAAAAGGAAACGGACTCAAATTATAATCTTTCTTATGAAGGAAATTCCTCCCTTAAAGATTTGCTAAGATCAAGTAAATTAACTACTTTTGTAACTGAAGAGTTATTTGAGGTTATGCAGAAAAACGCAAGCGAGCGATGGATTTTCGTCACCTAATCGTTACCTGCCTATTTTCTATGCTCCGCTTATCTTTTGAAACTCAAAAAATTAAAGAGAACTACGCTATTTTTCATAAGAAACGTCCTTATCTTTTGAGATGAAATTCCGGATCTTACGCGAAAACCTCCACCACAGAGTTTTGCAAAACTGCTGCCACTGCTATCACTCTTTCCACTGAAAGCACCATGAGCAGGACGTTTCATAGGGTGGTGGCAGCACTTTTTTTATATGGTAAAAAGGGCTGCTGCCACCACTTTTACCTCTTTTCTACCCCAAAAAGTCCGTAGGAGGGGGAAGAAACAGGAGGCGGAGGATGATCAAACGCTGGGAAAAGGCGGGAATACAGGCACACAGCACCCGGAAACCGGACCGGCAGAATATCGTCCACCAACGAACAAGATACTGACTACATCCTGATGGGAATCTGATTGCGGATCGCCAGAACTATGGTTGCATCCCGACAAAGCCATAGTTACAATCTGGTGAAACCTTAGTTCCAGCCTGATGGAACTGAAGTTTCAACCCTACGGAACCGGTTGGAACTGAACCTTATGGCTGAATATGACGCCTGTACAATTAATATAGGTGCTGAATACAGCTTTTGGAAAGATTATATCAATGCGGTGATAGAGTTCAACCGCTGCCGTTACTTTTCCGGCGGAGTGGTTTTTAAAGTCCACCTGAAATAATAAAAGGAGTGGCTGTCAGTCTTTGATTTTCTTTTTATACACTTCCCCTCTGCTCATTACTTCCTTAACGAAATTGTAAGTCTCTACCCCTCGGAAGTATCCATTCTTACAAACCGGATCATTGAAATATTCTTCATTACTTTTAAGCAGGATATAGTCATCTACGCTATTATCCCATACATATTTATTCTTGCCATATTTTTCAGCCAGTGCCATGGCATCCAGTACGTGTCCTATTCCGGCGTTATAAGCCGCCAAGACAAATTTCATCCGTTCGTTTTCATTTTTTATTGCGTTGAAAGAACGGGAAGTGGCAGCGATATATTTCACAGCGGCCTTTATACTCTCTTCCGGATTCTGTTCTTTACCGGGAGGAACTCCCATAGCACGCGCCGTCCGGGGCATGAGCTGCATTAATCCTTTCGCGCCTGCCCATGATACGGCTGTCGTATCAAAATTAGATTCTGTATAGGCTAGGGAAGCTAAAATACGCCAGTCCCAATCTATTTCTTTGGCATATTTCTTGAATAGAGTGTCGAAGTGTGAAATCTTTCCGTCTTTGACGGACAAGATGGAACCGTGAGGTGTCCGTTTGCTTATTTCAAAATAACGCTTGCTACTGGCCTGATAGGCAGGAGAAGTTATATTTTCCTGATGCCATTTAGTAGCAGCTTCACCTAGTAGCGGTGAGGTCTTACGTACGGCCCATGAGGCACGTTGGTCAAAACTGACAGCCAGGTCAATATTCAGATTGGGGTAATAAGTCTTGTTTAATTTGGCAAGGTCGTTATCACAGATGGCATAATCTATCTCACCATTGGAAACCTGCATGATTAAATCCTCGGTGGTGGTGCTGTCATTATTGACTTCGTGTATCAATATACCGCCACCCAGTTCTTTATCCAGATTGATGAGACGTTCCAGATACTTTCCTGGTTTTACATAGACCTCTTTCCCTATTAATTCTGTCACATTATTCAGTGCTTTCTTCTTTTTTTGAGTATTGCGTTGTACCAATACCTGATGGGTGATAATATCTTCCCCGCAAAATTCTACACTATCTTTAAACTCTTTGGTGACAGGTAGATTATAGGCTATCAGGTCTCCTTCTCCTTGTAATAGTTTATGGACCAGATCACGGGCATTCTGTGCTACTTTTATTTTCAGCTTTACGCCCAATGAGCGGGTAAACTGATCGGCCAGCTCATACTGGAATCCCATAGGCTCGCCCCGATAGTCGAAATAAGAGGTAGAACTGTTCAAGGTCAGGGCTACTAATTCTCCGCTGTCTTTTATTTGCGGCAAATCATAATTTGTCACTTCGGCAGATTGTTGCCGGTTACGGCACGCTGTCATGCATATACAGGCAAGGACTAATAGCCAGACATTTTTCATCTTCCTAAAATCTTTTCAATATATAGTTTAAGGATTTCAATGGCCTTTTGGTTGTTGCCTCCATTGGGGATAATAATGTCGGCATATTGTTTGGTAGGCTCTATGAATTCGTCATGCATCGGTTTCAGAATGTTCCGGTATTTGTCTATCAGCATTTCCAAGGGATGGCCGCGTTCCACCATGTCGCGGGTAATCACACGCAGCAAACGTTCATCGGGTTCGGCATCCACGAAAATTTTTAAATCCATCAGATCGCGTAACTCTTTATCATAGAGGCTCATGATACCTTCTACGATGATGACTTCCTTAGGCTCTACATGGACGGTTTCGGGCAGGCGTGTACATATTATATAAGAATAGGTAGGTTGTTCAATGGGATGTCCTTTACGTAATTCGGCTATCTGTTGTTCAAAGAGCGGCCAGTCAAAAGCGTCGGGATGGTCGAAATTGGTTTGTTTACGTATTTCCAAGGGAATGGATGACTGATCATTATAATATGAATCTTGTGGAATGACTGCAACGGAACCTAGGGGCAGGCTCTCTATGATTTTTCTAACTACAGTGGTCTTTCCTGAACCGGTTCCGCCGGCTATGCCAATAATTATCATAATAATAGAATGTATTTTAAAACAAAACTGTTACTTTTGCATCAGGCTAAATACTTTAAGCCCTGTGTCAATTACAAAAGTAGGATAATTAATTAAAATATCAAGTATGGTTAAGCACATTGTTTTATTTAAATTGAAAGAAACTCTTTCACAAGAAGAAAAATTGAAAGTGATGAATGATTTTAAAGCGGCTATTGAAGCTTTGCCGGTCAAGATAGGTTTTATCCGTCATATATTTGTGGGGCTGAATACCAATTCTGCTGAAAAATGGGATATTTGTTTGGATAGTGAATTCGATACGCTGGCAGATGTCAATGCCTATGCCGTTCATCCGGATCATGTAGCTGCTGCCGGCCTCTTAAAAGAGGTTAAGGCTGATCGTGCTTGTGTGGATTACGAATTATAAAAGATAGCTTATGAAAAAGATAATCAATCCCTGGAAGGGGATGAAAGGATATAATTGCTTTGGCTGTGCTCCTAATAATGACGCCGGAGTGAAGATGGAATTTTATGAAGACGGGAATGAGGTAATCAGTATCTGGAAACCTCAGCCACAGTTTCAGGGGTGGATTGATACGTTGCATGGAGGTATTCAGGCGGTGCTGTTGGATGAGATTTGTGCATGGGTAGTTTTGCGTAAACTACAGACTACCGGTGTTACGTCCAAAATGGAAACTCGTTATATGAAGCCTGTTAATACTAACGATGCGTATATTGTATTGAAAGCCTCCATAAAGGAGAGGAAGCGCAATATCGTATTTGTAGAAGCGGCTATTTATAATAATAAAGAGGAACTTTGCACCAAGGCTCTATGCACTTATTTCACTTTTCCGCAAGAGAAGGCGAAGGAAGAAATGCATTTTTTGAGCTGCGAGGTGGAGCAAGATGAGATAATACCTTTAATTTGAAAGAAAAAATAAAGTTTTTGCGATAATTATTTGCTGATATCAAATATAAACTTTATTTTTGTCGCAAATAAAAAGAAAAGACTATGGTTAGAACAGCTACACATCATCATCATTTTCCTAACGAATAACTCGGTGGGCTAAGATGATATTGTAGTATGATGATATAGGGCTTGCCGAAAACGGTAAGCCCTTTTTATTGCCGGTTAATAATTAAAAAACAGATAGAATCATGCTTAGAATTGCAGTACAGTCAAAAGGCCGTTTGTTTGAAGAGACAATGGCATTATTACAAGAGGCGGATATTAAAATCTCCGCTTCTAAAAGAATTCTTTTAGTACAGTCATCTAATTTTCCTATCGAAGTTCTTTTTCTTCGCGATGATGATATTCCTCAGTCGGTGGCTGGTGGAGTGGCTGATTTAGGGATTGTAGGCGAGAATGAGTTTGTAGAGAGAAAAGAAGACGCTGAGGTGATTAAACGTTTGGGATTCAGCAAGTGCCGTTTGTCATTGGCTATACCTAAAGATGTGGACTATCCGGGTTTGTCTTGGTTTGAAGGACGCAAGATTGCGACTTCTTATCCCGGCATTTTGAAAGATTTCATGGAACGGAATGGTATTCATTCTGATATTCATGTCATTACCGGTTCGGTAGAGATTGCTCCGGGAATCAGTTTGGCAGATGCTATTTTTGATATTGTAAGTTCGGGATCGACTTTGGTAAGCAATAGCTTGAAGGAAGTGGAAGTGGTTATGAAAAGTGAGGCATTGCTGATAGGCAATAAGAATATGTCTGAGGAGAAGAAAGAGATTTTGAATGAACTCTTGTTCCGTATTGAAGCGGTGAAAGCTGCCGAAGACAAGAAATATGTCTTGATGAATGCTCCGACAGAGCGTTTGGAAGAAATTATCGAAGTGCTGCCGGGTATGAAGAGTCCTACTGTGATGCCATTGGCACAAGAAGGATGGAGTTCGGTACATACAGTGCTTGACGAGAAACGTTTTTGGGAGATCATCGGAAAACTGAAGGCATTGGGCGCGGAAGGTATTTTGGTATTGCCCATTGAGAAAATGATATTATAGCCGGTCCATACGTCAGGCGAGATTTGTAAACTTATAAAAGAATACATGTATGAAGAAAATAATATATCCTGAAAAGAAAGACTGGGTGGAAATTCTCCGTCGTCCGGCATTAAATACAGACACGCTGCGCGATACGGTTAAAGAAGTGCTGGATAAAGTGAAGACGGAAGGAGATAAAGCGGTGAGGGAATATGAAGAACGTTTTGATAAGGTGAAACTGGACTTACTGGGGGTTACTGAAACGGAAATTGCTGAAGCGGAAAAGGAGGTACCTATTGAATTGAAGGCAGCTATTATGCTGGCACAGAAAAATATTCATACTTTTCATAATTCTCAGCGATTTGAAGGGAAAAAGGTGCAGACTGTATCTGGTGTAACTTGTTGGCAGAAGGCTGTTGCTATTGAAAAGGTGGGCTTGTATATTCCCGGAGGCACGGCGCCTTTATTTTCTACCGTATTGATGTTGGCTACTCCGGCACAGATTGCAGGTTGCAAGGAAATCGTACTTTGTACTCCTCCTGATAAAGAAGGAAAGGTTCATCCTGCTATCTTGTATGCGGCAAAATTGGCCGGAGTAAATAAAATATTCAAAGCAGGAGGGGTGCAGGCCATCGCTGCTATGGCATACGGAACGGAAAGTGTGCCTAAGGTTTATAAAATTTTCGGTCCGGGTAACCAATATGTAACGGCTGCCAAGCAGCAGGTTTCTTTGCGGGATGTTGCGATAGATATGCCTGCCGGCCCTTCTGAAGTCGAAGTGCTGGCCGACGAGACGGCTAATCCTGTATTTGTGGCAGCCGATTTGCTTTCACAGGCGGAACATGGAGTTGATAGTCAGGCCATGCTGATAACTACTTCTGAGAAATTAATGAAGGAGGTGGAGTATGAGGTACAACGCCAGTTGGCTTTGCTTACCAGATGGAAAATAGCCGAAAAGTCGTTGGCAAACAGCAAATTGATTTTGGTGAGGGATATGGATGAGGCAATTGCTCTGACGAATGAATATGCTCCCGAGCATTTGATTATCGAGACCAAGGATTATATGGAACTGGCAGAGCGTATTGTCAATGCCGGATCTGTATTTCTAGGTTCACTTACTCCGGAGAGTGCCGGTGATTATGCATCCGGAACCAATCATACTTTACCTACCAATGGTTACGCCAAAGCGTATAGTGGGGTGAGCCTGGATAGTTTTATCCGTAAAATCACTTTTCAGGAGATTAATGGTGAGGGTATTCAGAATATCGGTCCTGCTATTGAGGTGATGGCGGCTAATGAACAACTGGGTGCGCATAAGAATGCAGTAACCGTAAGATTAAAAACAGTATAAAGATGAAAGATTTGAAAGAATTGACGCGCCCGAATATTTGGGCTTTGAAACCCTATTCATCGGCACGTGACGAATATAATGGAGCGGAGGCATCTGTTTTTCTGGATGCCAATGAGAATCCGTACAATACACCTAATAACCGTTATCCTGATCCTATGCAGCGGGAACTGAAGAATATGATAGCTCCTATTAAAAAGGTAGACCCCGATACGATCTTTCTGGGAAACGGCAGTGATGAGGCTATTGACTTGGTATATCGCGCGTTCTGTATTCCGGGGGTGGATAATGTAGCGGCTATTGACCCTACTTATGGTATGTATCAGGTGTGTGCCGATGTCAACGATGTAGAATATCGCAAGGTGTTGTTGGATGAAAACTATCAGTTCAGTGCCGACAAACTATTGGCGGCAACAGACGATCACACCAAACTGGTTTTTCTTTGCTCGCCCAATAATCCAACCGGTAATAACCTGGATCGTAGGGAAATGGAAAAATTGCTGGATACTTTTCAGGGATTGGTGATTATAGACGAGGCCTATTCCGATTTTTCTGATGCGCCGTCTTTCCTTGCCGATTTAGATAAATATCCTAATTTGATTGTCTTCCAGACTTTTTCTAAGGCATGGGGATGTGCTGCCATTCGTTTGGGCATGGCCTTTGCGTCTAAAGAAATCATCTCTATTTTCAGTAAGATTAAATATCCGTATAATGTGAATCTGCTGACACAGAAAGAGGCTGTTATGATGTTGCATCGGCATTATGAGGTAGAACGTTGGGTAAAGTCGTTATTGGAAGAACGGACGCGTTTGGTCAATGAATTTGTAGAACTGCCTTGTTGTGAGAAAATTTATCCTACGGATGCTAATTTTTTTCTAGCTAAAGTGACAGATGCCAAGAAAATATATAATTATTTGGTAGGTAAAGGTATCATAGTGCGTAACCGTACCAATATTTCTTTATGTCGTGATTGTTTGCGTGTGACTATTGGTACACGTCCGGAGAATGATATGTTGTTGGAAGCATTGAAGAATTATGAATGTTGAAATATGAAGAAAGCGTTGTTTATAGATCGTGACGGTACGTTGGTTATCGAGCCACCGGTTGATTACCAATTGGATTCTTTCCATAAATTGGAGTTTTATCCTAAGGTATTTCGTAATTTGGGATTTATCCGCAGTAAGCTCGACTTTGAATTTGTGATGGTTACCAATCAAGATGGCCTCGGTACTTCTTCTTTTCCTGAGGATACCTTTTGGCCGGTGCACAACCTAGTGTTGAAGACATTGGAGGGGGAAGGTATCACTTTTGATGATATCTTGATAGACCGCAGTTTTCCGGAAGACCATGTGCCTACCCGCAAGCCTGGAACAGGAATGATGGGAAAATATCTTACCGGTGATTATGATTTGGCTAACAGTTTTGTTATTGGTGACCGTGTTACAGATGTGGAACTGGCTAAAAATATGGGATGTAAGGCTATCTTGCTGCAAGATAATATGGATATTCTGAAAGAAAAAGAACTGGAATCCTATTGTGTACTGGTTACTACAGATTGGGATAAGGTCGCTGAATTTCTTTTTGCCGGAGAACGTATAGCGGAGGTCCGTCGTACTACGAAGGAAACGGATATTTATATCAGCTTAAATTTAGATGGCAGCGGAAAGTGTGATATTTCTACAGGTATTGGTTTTTTTGATCACATGTTGGAACAGATTGGAAAACATGGTGGTATTGATCTTACCATTAAAGTAAAAGGTGATTTGGAAGTGGATGAACATCATACTATTGAAGATACTGCCATTGTTTTGGGTGAATGTATTTATCGGGCATTGGGCAGCAAGCGTGGCATTGAGCGTTACGGATATTGCTTGCCCATGGATGATTGTCTTTGTCGGGTAGCTTTGGATTTTGGCGGTAGAGCATGGTTAGTATGGGATGCTGAGTTTCATCGAGAGAAAATAGGGGAGATGCCTACCGAGATGTTTCCTCATTTTTTTAAATCATTGAGTGATGCAGCTCGTATGAATTTAAATATCAAAGCCGAGGGGCAGAATGAGCATCATAAAATAGAAGGTATTTTCAAAGCTTTGGCTCGTGCCATAAAGATGGCTGTGCGAAGAGATATTTACTATTTTGAAGTACCCTCAAGCAAGGGATGTATTTAAGTTAGCTTCAAAGACAAAGTAACTTAACTTAGTTGGGCAATGGGCAAATAAGTTAAGTTACTTTGTCTTTGAAGCTAACTTACTTTTTTATATGGTTTATAGCTCTTCGCATTCTTTCAGCCATGAAGCTGCACTTGCATCGCTTGGCATACGCCAGTCACCTCGGGGACTGAGTGATACGGATCCCACTTTGGGACCATCGGGCAGGCAGGAACGTTTGAATTGTTGTTGAAAGAAACGGCGGCAGAATATAGTAAGCCATTTTTTGATTGTTGCCTCATCGTATGTATCACGAAAAGCGATACTTGCCAGGAAGAATATCTTGGCGGGACGAAAACCGAAACGTAGGAATTGATAAAGGAAGAAGTCATGCAGTTCGTATGGCCCTACCAAATCTTCTGTCTTTTGTTTGATATTGCCGTTTTCATCAGCAGGAATCAGTTCGGGGCTGATAGGAGTGTCTACAATATCGAGCAGAGTAATACGTGATTCATTATCCATGTCATTCAAAGCCACCCAATTTACCAGGTATTTGACCAATGTTTTGGGAATACTTCCATTGACTCCATACATAGACATGTGGTCGCCATTGTAGGTGGCCCAGCCTAGGGCAAGTTCTGAAAGGTCTCCTGTACCAATGACAAGACCGCTCAGTTGGTTGGCAACATCCATCAGAATTTGAGTCCGTTCGCGTGCCTGACTGTTTTCGTAAGTCACATCGTGTATGGTCATATCGTGGTCTATGTCATTAAAATGCTGGATGCAGGATTCCTTAATGCTGATTTCTTTAATAGTAACGCCTAATGAAGCCATCAGATGGAGAGCATTATTATAAGTGCGGTCGGTAGTGCCAAAACCAGGCATGGTGATGCCGATGATGCCTTTTCGTGGCAAATTCAATTTGTCGAAAGTTTTGGCACAGACCAAAAGTGCCAAGGTGGAATCCAAACCACCGGAAATACCGACTACTACAGTCTTGCAGTGAGTGTGTACCAAACGTTTGGCAAGCCCTGCTATTTGGATGGCAAAAATTTCTTCACAACGCTCATCCAATTCTTTGCCCTGAGGAACAAAAGGATGGGCTTCTATACTGCGTGTAAGACTAAGATCGCGTGTGTTAACAAATTCTGTACTGATGTGGATGGCGGGACGTCCCGGGCAGTTGCCGATATTGGCGGCAAAAGTGGTATTGGTCAACCGTTCGCCACGAAGACGCTCTACGTCTATTTCACTGATGACTAACTGTTCTTTGAATGAGAAACGTTCAGATTCGGTAAGTAATGTGCCGTTTTCATATATCAGTCCGTTGCCTGCAAAAACAACGTCTGTAGTCGATTCGCCGAAACCGGATGAACTGAATACATATCCTGCCAGGCAGCGTGCTGATTGTTGACTGACTAATGAACGGACATAATTATGCTTGCCTATCCCTTCATTATCGGCAGACATATTGAAAATGATTTCCGCTCCTTTCAATGCTAATGCGGAACTGGGGGGAATGGGGGCCCACATATCTTCGCAGATTTCAATGCCAAAGCAAGTTTCCGGAGTGTCGAAAAGCAGGTTGGCGCTGACCGGTACATTTTGTCCGCAGAGACGTACATTACCATCTGGGTGGTTTAGAGCAGAGGTAAACCAGCGTTGTTCATAGAACTCTTTATAATTAGGTAAATATGTTTTGGGAACAATACCCAGTATTTTTCCTTTTTGGAAAACAACAGCACTATTCAGCAGCGTGGAATTCATAACCACAGGCATCCCTACAATGGAGACGATATCCATTTGTCGGGTATTATTCATAATCTGCATTAAAGCCATTTCTGCTTCTTCCAACAGTAAAGACTGACCGAACAAGTCGGCGCAAGTATACCCTGTAATACTTAGTTCGGGAAAAATGATAATTTGTACTCCTTTCCCGTCTGCTATGGCAATTTGAGTTTCAATCTGTTGTGCATTAAATTTGCAGTCAGCCACTTTCACTATCGGAATGGCAGCCGCCACTCTTACAAAACCGTATTTCATATTATACCTAATTATTATATATACTTGCAAAATTAATCATTCTTTCCCGATTTATACCCCTAAATAAAAAAAATAAAAAAAAGTACGTGATTTATTTGTTTGTTGCGAATAACTATCTATCTTTGCACATGAAATAAAATTGTAATAGTTACAAAAAGGGAATATATGAAGAGTTACGATTATCTTATCAGTTATAACATTAAGCCGTCCGTACAGCGCATAGCTATTATGGATTATTTGTTGGCCCATAAAACTCATCCTTCTATCGATGAGATTTATTTGGCGCTATGCAAGGACATTCCAACCTTGTCCAAGACTACAGTGTATAATACACTGAAACTCTTTGTCGAGCATGGAGCAGCTTTAATGCTTACAATTGATGAAAAGAATGCGTGTTTTGACGGTGATACTTCCCTGCATGCTCATTTCCTTTGTAAGAAATGTGGTAAAATATTTGATTTGCCCTACAGTAATGAAGTGAAGCAAGTAGAGCAAATTGATATGAATGGATTCAAGGTGGATGAAATTCACCAATATTATAAAGGTATATGCCCCGTTTGTTCTAAAGAAGACAAAGAAAGAAGTTAGAAAGATAGAGAGTAGATGACTAACTAATAAATAAAATATTGACTAACTAATAAAAAAAGAAATTATGAAAAAGTTTATTTGTACAGTTTGTGGTTATATTCATGAAGGTGATGCAGCTCCTGAAAAATGTCCGTTGTGTAAAGCGCCTGCTTCTAAGTTTAACGAAATGGTAGAAACAGAAGGTGGCTTGGAATTTGCAGACCAACACGTTATCGGCGTAGCAAAAGGTTGTGATGAAGAAATGATTAAGGATTTGAACAACCACTTCATGGGTGAATGTACGGAAGTTGGTATGTATTTGGCAATGAGCCGTCAGGCAGACCGCGAAGGTTATCCTGAAGTTGCTGAAGCTTTCAAACGTTATGCTTGGGAAGAAGCAGAACATGCTGCTAAGTTTGCTGAGTTGCTGGGTGACTGTGTATGGGATACAAAGACTAACTTGGAAAAGAGAATGAATGCTGAGTCAGGTGCTTGTGCTGACAAGAAACGTATTGCTACTCGTGCAAAAGCTTTGAACTTGGATGCTATTCACGATACAGTTCACGAAATGGCTAAAGACGAAGCTCGTCACGGTAAAGGTTTTGAAGGTTTGTACAACAGATATTTCAAGAAATAATATACGATTTTTTATAGTATAAATGGAGAGAGGGGGAGTAATTATTATTGTCCCCTCTCTTTTTATTGGCTATATTTAGATTAGAGATGTATAGGCCTTGTTTCTCATTCTTTCAGTAATACTTCTTCAATAGCTTTCCTGAAAGTAGTTTTATTGGCCGCTCCTATAATGATTTGCGGCTGTCCCGTTTTGGGGATAAAGATGATGGTGGGCAGTGACTGTATCCCCATGGCAGCAGATAATTCTTTTTGTTTGTCTGTATCTACTTTGTAAACTACGATTTGATCTTTGTATTCTTTGGCCAGACTTTTTAGCAGAGGGGCAACCATACGGCAAGGACCGCACCATGTGGCGTAGAAATCAATAACTGCCGGTTTCTCTCCTTTGTATTTCCAGTCAGTGGAACCGGAGGTGTAGTCAAATATATTATCCAAGAACATTTGTTTGTCCATATGTATGACTTTTCCTTCATTTTTATCTGACTTATCTCGGAAAGGAGTCTGGGCACTGAGATATCCTGTTAATCCGGTAGTTAATAAAAGACACGTGATTGTTTTTTTCATATTTTATTCATATTGGGCTAGAATTATGCTTAAATCATTGGCACGCATTACACCGCTTTGTCGCCACAATTGCTTACCGTCTTTAAAAATCATTAGTGTGGGAACTGACTGAATCTGATAGTATGCAGCAATTTCTTTATGTTTGTCTACATCTACTTTGACAATTCTTACTTTTTCCCCTTTTATTCCTTTTAATTCTTCTAAAATAGGTTTCATGGCTTTGCAAGGTCCGCACCATTCAGCAAAAAAATCAACTAATACAGGGATGTTTGAGGTGATTAAATCTTCAAATCTTTCCATAATGTTCTCCTTTCGTTATTTTTATTATAATAAAAACGTTTATAGTGTGTTTTTTGTTTAAAAGTAAGTGGGTGTGTCCAAATTAGTTTTTGGAAATATGAACTTATAATCTGAAATTTGAGCATCCTAAAAGACTAAAGAAAGGGTCGTATCATTACTCCATACAGAGCTTGATACGACCCTTTTAAGTGTTATAATTACTATCTGTAACTTTTAGGAGCAGTCATTTTTGTTTTGACACCGCTTCCTTGTATTATAAGGTTGATGAACTATTATTTTTTTACAGAAGAGGGAGTATAACGTGCATTCAGTCCATCAATGATTTCTTGTGTGATGTTGTATGCCGGATTAGCGTATAGCAAATTGTCAAATCCTGTATTGCTGATAATTAGATCATATCCTTTGTTTTGATTATAAATTTTCAAGAATGAATTGATAGAATCACGTAACTGCAAGCTGTTCTTTTGATTTTCAGAAGCTAGTTCGTCGCTTAGTTTCTGTTGCAGTGCCTGCAGTTCTTGTTGTTGCTTCATCAGTCTCATCTGTTCTTGTTCAGCACGTTCACGTGTAGCGAAGCCATTATTTTCCAGTTTGCGTTGGAATTCTTTAGCATCAGCATCCAGCTTCTTTGCTTTTTCATTTAAAGTAGTGCGGATATTTTCTTCTTTCTGTATCATCACTTCATTTAAGTCATTCCAGAAATTGTACTTAGTCAACAGTGAATCGATTTCCACATAAGCTATTTTCATGTTTGAAGAACCAGCAACGCCGACAGCCGGAGCAGTGGAAGAAGTTGCAGCGTTGTTGTTGTCGCTACATTGTGCAAACACTAACACGATGGCTAGTGCTAGAAATCCATTCAGGATGAAATTTGTTCTTTTCATAATCTTTTTCACGTATTGTTTATTAATTATTATCCGTTTTGTTTTGCTTTTCAATTTCGGCTATGGCATTTTTATTAGGCTTGCGTGCTTCACGATCTTGTGATTGTACACATCCTACTCCTTTTTTACGGAGTGCCTTATTACCGCTTACATGTGTGTTTGGAAACTTTCCTTTTAGAAAGATTCCGATAGACAATAATGCTATACAGATAGCAACTATTAACACAGTTATAAGGATAGTATCAAGCATTTCTATTATTTTTGTGGTGCAAAGTTAGTGTAAGGCAAGGGAAATGCCAAATTTATTGAAGCATTTCGTATCTGCGGACTAAATTTGCGGAACAAATATAGAATTTTGCAATGATTTAGCTTTCTCTTTTCTCATTAAAAAAGAGGAAGTGTCCTATTTAAGAGAATTATTTAACTATTTTTTGCAAATTTGGAAACTGAATTTGCCTAAACAACATGATTATGAATAAAAAGGATTTAAAGCCGGCATCTGTCTTTTATTATTTTGAAGAGATATGTCAGGTACCCCGTCCCTCGAAAAGAGAGGAGAAAATAATTGCTTATTTGAAAGCCTTCGGTAGAAAACATGGTTTAGAAACTAAGACAGACGAAGTTGGCAATGTATTAATTAAAAAACCTGCCACTCCGGGTAAGGAGAATTTGAAAACTGTGATTTTGCAGTCTCATATAGATATGGTTTGTGAAAAAAACAGTGATGTGAAGCATGATTTTCTAATTGATCCCATTGACACAGTAGTGGACGGTGAATGGTTGAAAGCCAAAGGTACTACATTGGGGGCAGATAATGGTATCGGTGTGGCGACAGAATTAGCTATATTGGCTGCTACTGATATAGAGCATGGTCCGTTAGAGTGTCTTTTCACAGTGGATGAAGAAACTGGATTGACGGGTGCTTTTGCATTGAAACCAGGGTTTATGACTGGTGATATTTTGATTAATTTGGACTCGGAAGATGAAGGAGAATTATTCATCGGCTGTGCCGGTGGTGCAAATACTACAGCGGAATTTACTTATCAGCCTGTTTCTGCTCCACAGGATTATTTCTATTTCCGTGTAACGGTCAAGGGATTGACAGGTGGACACTCCGGTGATGATATTAATAAAGGTAGAGCGAATGCTAATAAGCTGCTGAATCGTTTTCTGACTCAGTTGGCTTCTAAATATATTTTATATTTATGTGAGATTGATGGTGGAAACCTGCATAATGCCATACCTCGTGAGGCACAGGCATTATGTGCGGTACCTATGAAGGATAAGGAATCGGTTCGTGTAGATTTGAATATCTATACTGCAGAACTGGAGAATGAATATGCTGCGACGGAACCGAACTTGAGAACCGAACTCTCTTCTGAATCCCCTTGTAAGGAAGCGATAGATATGACTACTGCCGGACATCTTCTGAGAGCTGTTTACGCTGTGCACAATGGGGTGTATGCCATGAGTCAGGATATTCCAGGATTAGTAGAAACTTCGTCTAATCTTGCTTCCATCAAACAGGTAGAGGGAAACAAGATTAAAATAGTGACTAGCCAGCGCAGCTCCATTCTTTCATCACGCAAGAATATGTCCGAGATGATCCGTTCTGCTTTTCTTTTGGGAGGTGCTGAAGTAATAACTGGTGACGGATATCCAGGATGGAAACCGAATACGGATTCTCCTGTTTTGAAAATTGCGATAGATAGCTATAAAAAACTTTTTGGTGTGGAACCTAAAGTAAAGGCAATTCATGCCGGATTGGAGTGTGGGTTGTTCCTTGAGAAATATCCGTCACTGGATATGGTTTCCTTTGGACCTACTTTGCGTGGTGTTCATTCACCTGATGAACGTATGCTGATACCTACTGTAGATAAATTCTGGCGTCATTTGCTGGATGTATTGGTTAATATACCGACAAAATAATTTATATGAAGAAAACAATTCTATTCCTTTGTTTGTGCTACCTGGTAGGGGTGACGTATGCACAGGAACCGTTCCGGGTAATGTTCTATAATGTAGAGAATTTGTTCGATTGTCAGCACGACACGTTGAAAAATGATTATGAATTTTTGCCGGATGCTCCGAAAGGATGGACGCAAGCGCGCTATCATGATAAATTGGCTAGGATAGCTAAAGTTATTATTGCCACGGGTGAGGAAAATGTCCCCGATTTGGTGGGACTTTGTGAAGTGGAAAATGATCATTGCTTGAAAGATCTGACAGAAAACTCGCCATTACGCGAGGCGGGTTATCGCTATGTCATGACTGATTCTCCTGATGAGCGTGGTATTGACGTGGCGTTGCTTTATCAACGTGGTACCTTTAAATTAGTAGGGAAAAACTGTATTTCTGTTCCTTATAAGGAAATAGAGCGTCGGCCTACACGTGATATACTTCATGTGACAGGGCAGGTAGCTTCCGGAGATACATTGGATGTGTTTGTGTGTCACATGCCTTCTCGTGCAGGCGGTGAGGAGAAGAGTGAACCCTACCGCCTTTTTACGGCGCAGATATTGAAGATAGCGGCAGATTCTGTTATGAATATCCGTCAGCATCCTAATGTAATGATTATGGGTGATTTTAATGATTATCCCACTAATAATTCTATTGCAAAAGTATTGGGGGCTGTGGCTCCGAAAAGTGGAGTGCAGGCCAAGAAATTATATAATTTGATGGACGGGCGTAAGGAGGGAACCTATCGTTATCGAGGTGAGTGGGGAGTACTTGATCAGCTGATTGTTTCCGGTTTTTTGTTACAAGGGCATGATAGTATGCGCACTTCATATGATAAGGCACAGATTTTAAAATATCCGTTCCTGCTGGAAGAGGATGAAAAATATGGTGGTAATATTCCATCACGTACCTATTGGGGAAAGAAATATCATGGTGGTTATAGCGACCATTTGCCAGTGTGTGTGGACTTTGAAATTGGAAAATAGGGAGAGATTGGTGGTTAGTGATGAATGGACTGCGCTATTATGCCGCAGGTGTTAATCACTAACCGCTATATATTTCTATTCATGATGATAAGGACCGTTGTTCAATATAGTCATCGCCCGGTATAGCTGTTCTACGAAAATAAGGCGTATCATTTGATGTGAGAAGGTCATCTTGGATAATGAGATCTTTTCTTGGGTTACATCATATATTTTGGGTGCAAATCCGTATGGTCCCCCAATGATGAATACTAACCGTTTGTTTACAGTGTGCATTTTGCGTTCTATCCAGTTGGCAAATTCTACGGAACGGAATTCTTTTCCATGTTCATCCAATAAAACCACTACATCGCCCGGCAACAAAGCTTTCAGAATTAATTCTCCTTCCTTCTCTTTTTGTTGCTCCATACTCAGGTTTTTGGTATTCTTGAGCTCGGGGATGACTTCCATATCGAAAGAAATGAAGTGCTTGGTACGTTCCACATAATCATTGATAGCGGTGATATAATGTTTTTCGACAGTGCGTCCTACTACTAATAATGTAAATTTCATACGTTCTTTTCTGGTTTACTTTGCAAAAATACGGAAAATCTCTACCTTTGCCTATCAATTCATAAAAAAACGATAACATTATGGACGAATTAGTAGTAAAAGACTTAATAGACAGACTGATAGACCTGTCTTTTGCTGAAGATATAGGTGATGGGGACCATACTACCTTGTCATGTATTCCCGCAGATGCAATGGGAAAATCAAAGTTGTTGATTAAGGAAGAAGGTATCTTAGCTGGCATTGAAGTGGCTAAAGAAGTATTTCGCCGTTTTGATCCCACAATGAAGGTGGAGGTGTTCATTCAAGATGGAACTCACGTGAAACCGGGTGATGTGGCTATGATGGTGGAAGGTAAAGTTCAGTCACTTCTTCAGACAGAACGCTTGATGCTGAATATCATGCAACGCATGAGTGGCATTGCTACTATGACCAATAAATATGTGAAGAAACTGGAAGGTACGAAAACTCGTGTACTGGATACCCGTAAGACAACTCCGGGTATGCGTATCATGGAGAAGATGGCTGTAAAGATAGGAGGAGGATGCAATCACCGTATCGGTTTGTTTGATATGATTCTGCTGAAAGACAACCATGTGGATTTTGCAGGCGGCATACACAATGCGGTGTCCCGTGCTAAAGAATATTGTAAGGCAAAGGGTAAGAGCTTGAAGATTGAATTGGAAGTGCGTAATTTTGACGAATTGAATCAGGCGTTGGCAGAAGGTGTGGATCGTATTATGTTTGATAACTTTACACCTGAAGATACTCGTAAAGCTGTAGAGATAGTAGGAGGACGTTGCGAAACCGAGTCTTCTGGTGGTATTACTTATGATACTATGTTACCCTATGCGCAGGCAGGAGTGGATTTCATTTCTTTTGGTGCGTTGACCCATTCTGTAAAAGGATTGGATATGAGCTTCAAGGCTTGTTAAGGAAATGTTTTATGATAAGAGAGAACTTCAAATTTTGGATCTTTTTTTGAAATATGAATGACGTAAGTGGTACGAATAAAATTAAAATAAATTCGTACATTTGCGTCATTGATATTAGTTTCTTTTATTTTCTTCTTTAAATCGGGTAGGTGTCATTCCTTTTACTTGTTTAAAGGAGGTACTGAAATACCTCGGATAGGAAAAGCCTACCTCGTAAGATATTTCGTTGATATTCATGTTGGTATTTGTAAGCAAGTAAACAGATTTTTCTATGCGTAGTTTATTGATATAGTCATTAACGCCCAACCCGGTTAGAAGTTTTACCTTATTATATAAGGATGCTCTGCTCATAGCCATTTTATCTGTGAGAAACTTAATGGAAAGTTCCTCTCCAGCCATATTTTCATTAATAAGTATATTGAGTTTGGCGATGAATTCCTCATCTTCTTTACTGTTTTTCTTTTGAGACTGTTCTGTTTCTATCCTTTTTTCGTTTTTTTCTTTTACTAGCCTATTAGATGATAATTCCGTTGCAGGAATGTTTTCTTCGACTGGTATTTTTTCTTCTTTGTTTTTTAAGATGTCGTTCAATATAGCTTGTAGGAAGTGGTTCATATTGCCTTTCATATATTTCTCTTTCCGTCGGAAATAAATGTAGCCTATACCGGCTGTGGTAATAATAAACAAGATGGCGGCTATGCCGATGAACCAGCTGGTCTTATACCAAGGAGGAGTAACGATTATGTTTATCAATTTTTGGGGTGTGGTATGATTCCCGTCTTTAGTATTGCAAGAAACCCGTATTGTGTAGTTGCCTGCGGATAGAGAGGATAAATTTAAAGTTGGATCGTAAGTTTCAATCAATTGTTTGCTTCTACTTTCAATTATGTATCGGAGCAGGTATTTTTGGAATATGTCTCTGTTCTTTATTCGAAGGTGGATGGAAAGAGAATTGTAGTTCCAAGGTATGTTTATTGTATTCTCTTTGATTTTTTTTAAATAAGGACTACCGTTAAGGAGAATGTCGGACAGGTATATTTCTGGTATCTGAGTTTCAGTTTCGGGAATGTTTGTGTTGATTTTTACCAATCCTTCGGATCCACCTAGATAGATGTAATTCTTATTAGATTGTTTTTGGTATGCGAATAAAATTTCGTTAGATGGGAAACCATCAGAACTATTCCAGATAGTAAATTTATTTTCTTTGATAATATAAGAATATAGTTGATTTTGAGCACAGATCCATAGACGTCCTTTTCTATCGGCAATGAGGAAGGATATGTTATTAAATAGTTTGGTGTGTATGCGATGGTATTTTCGACTTTTCAAGTCGAAGAATCCAAGTCCTTTGTCGGTTCCGGTCCATATTATATCGTTGTTGTCATAAGACATGGAAGTGATGGTTTCATTTTTTTCCAACTCGAATAGTAATCGGATACTGTCATTTTGTTGATCTACCCAAAAAGCTTGGTGAGCGTATTTTAAAAGAGAGAATTTATCGTTGGAGTATGATAGACAAAGTGCATTATTAGAGAAGTCGTAGTGACGATCTGTTTGCATCTTTGAGAATGTGTGGTTATGTGTATTATATGCATATGCATTACGACTGATTATATATATTTTGTTGTTTGCCACTTGATTGGCCAAAGGAAGGTAACCATAAAAACATTCTTTATAGTTGGTCTCTTTATCTATAATGGTGAAAGGACGATATTGCTGCGTCTTTTTATTGAACAGGAAAATGCCTTTGGTATACAAAGAAACCATTAATTCAGATTCAGATATTTCAGCAATGGAAATAACTTTATCTCCGTAGGTTGAGGGGAAATGGGTAAATTTGTCAGTAGAAGGGTCGTATAGGTTGATACCTCCTCCATCAGTTCCAATCCAAACTTTTCCATTCTTTTCTTCGTAAAGGCTGATGATTGATTTTTCACTGAGTCCGTTGGGATTGTTTAAAACGGCATCTTTATATGTCTTAATGTACGTTTCTTTAATACAGAATATGCCTCCGCGTACGCTTCCTGCCCATAAGTTTTTTTCTTGGTCTTTATAGAGCAAGGTGATGGAGTTTACTGGTAGGGAAGAATAGTCTCCTACTATATGTTGAAGTTGTGAGAATTGTTGAGTATGGGGAGCAAATTGGTTGATGCCACTTCCGTCTGTAGCCAACCATAGTTTGCCATTGTGTTCTGTTATGTCTAAAATATAATTGTTGTTTAATCCGGAATTTGTTTGAGTATAGTGTTCTTGGATTTTTCCTGTTTGGTCATAGCAATATAGTCCAGATCCATAAAAGGATGTGTAAATATGCTGGTCAAGAGTTATGTATAACGATGTCAGCAGGTTAGGACTGCTTGGAATAAAAAGACTAAATTGTTGAGTTTGACAGTTGTACGAGTAGATTCCTTTTCTTCGGGTACCTACTAAAATTTTGTTTTTATCGAGATAAACCATTTTTTGGATTCTATAATCTACCATGTTGATATTTTTTTTCTTTTCTTGTTTTTTAATGTGAATGATCTTTGTTTTTTTACTATGATAGTCGTAGCAATATATGGTATTCTCGCTGCCAAACCATATTCCACCTTTTACTTTGATAGAAGAATAGATCGCTTGGGAAATGGTAGTATTAAATCGGTCCTGTTCGGCATCATAAAGGGCTAACCCTTTGGGAGTTGCTATCCAAAGATTTCCTAATGAGTCTTCTGTCAGATGATTGATATAATTACTAGGTAGAGAGTGGGGATCGTCTGAATGGTGCAGATAGGTTTTGATTCCCTCTTGAGTATAACTGTTCAATCCATTTTGGGTACCTATCCATAAAGTACCTTTATGGTCTAGCAGGATGGATTGGACAGTAGCTTGGGAAAGTCCTTGCTCTATAGAGAGCTGGGTGAACGAATAATTGACACTGTGTTCGGAAGAGAACAATTTTGTGTCTGCCCATAAGAATAAAATGATAATTAAGGTCCGATACATTGTATTTTTTATTTTTTGCAAAAATACATTTTTTTTCTTTTGATAAGAATTTAAGGATTATTTTTCAGTATGAAGTAATAAGAATACTAAGATATTTTAGAAATAAAAATTGAGAAATATCCCCTTATTAGACAGAAATGGACTTGATTTATACAATTTCTGATCTCTTTAGTTGATAAATAGACTAAGTTTGCACAGTTAAATTTTTAAAATAAGTTTTGTGAACCAAAATTAATGTAGTATGAAAAATGTTATACTTTTATTATTGTCGGTATGTGGTATGCTTGCTTGTACTCATACACCGAAATGGGAATTAGTGTGGGAAGATAATTTTGATGGTGCGGAACCTGATACCACAATATGGAGCCGCATACCTCGCGGAAGACCTGATTGGCAAAATACTCAGTCATTTGATAATCGTTGTTATGAAATGCGTGATGGTTGTTTAATATTAAAGGGAATTGTGAATGATAATATGGATGTAGATACGGCGAAGTATCTGACTGGGGGATTGTGGACAAAAGACAAGCATGCTTTTCATCGGGGACGCATCGAAGTAAGAGCTAGATTGCATGGGGCGAGAGGAGCATGGCCGGCTATATGGACTTTGCCTTATGAAATTGATAAATATGTTTGGTCTATGGGAGGAGAGGTAGATATTATGGAACGTTTGAATTATGATTCTATTGTTTATCAAACCGTGCATTCGCACTATACTTATACATTGGGGATAGAGAATAATCCGAAACATGGAGGCACTACATCCATTAATCCTGAGGACTTTAATGTATATGGGGTAGATTTTTGGCCGGACAGTTTGGTGTTTCATGTGAATGGAAAACGACATTTTGTTTATCCTCGTATCGAAACGGAACAAGAAGGTCAATTTCCTTTTGATATTCCCCAATATTTGTTGATTGATATGCAATTAGGAGGTACTTGGGTAGGACCAGTGGACTCTACGGATTTACCAGTGGAGATGGAAGTGGACTGGGTACGTCATTATCAATGGAAATAAAGCTATTCTGATATTTGTTGTTGTAATACAAATTATAAGTAACCTATTAACTTAATTAAATTGAAATTATGAAAAGACAAAGGCAAAAATTATTTCGCGTGGTTTTGGCAGGCGTCCTGATGATATTTTCATTTATGGTATACGCACAGGAACGTATAGTGACAGGTAAGGTGTATGATTCATCCGGTGAGTCTATTATAGGAGCTAGTGTAATGGTACAGGGTACTATGCAGGGAGTGGTGACTGATATAGACGGTGCTTTTCAGTTGAAGGTGCAACCTTCCCAGTCTTTAGTGATTAGCTTTTTGGGATATCAGGATGTGATCCTGCCGGTAGGAAGTAAAAATAATTTTAAAATTATTTTGGAAGAAGACTCCAAAAAGCTGGACGAAGTGGTGGTGGTAGGATACGCTACTCAGAAGAAAGTGAATTTGACAGGATCTGTTGTTTCCGTATCAGCAAAAGATATTCAAGATATTCCGGTGGCTAATACAACTACTTTGCTACAGGGACGTTTGCCAGGTTTAGTACTAACTCAGAACGGTGCACAAGCTGGTAATGATAATCCAGAAATCAGGATTCGTGGTATTGGTACCTTTGGGAATAATAATCCGATGGTGTTGATTGACGGGGTGGAAGGTAGTATTTCACAAATTGCAGAAATCCCTTCTGCCGATATTGAGAGCATTTCTGTATTGAAGGATGCGGCATCGGCAGCTATTTATGGTGTGCGTGCTGCTAATGGCGTTATTTTGATCACTACTAAGCGGGGACAGGCATCAAGCAAAGTGAAGGTTTCGTATTCAGGTAGTTATACTTTGCAGACCCCAGGTATTGTTCCCGATTATGTGGATGGTTATAATTGGGCTTTGATGAAAAACGAAGTGAGCACTGGAACTTTTTCACCGGAAGCTTTGCAAAAGTTGCAAGACGGATCAGATCCGGATCATTATGCAAATACCAATTGGCTGGATGCTGTATTGCGTAATGCTAGTATGCACCAGCATCATCTGTCTGTATCAGGAGGTAATGAAAATACCCGTTTTATGACTTCGGTGGCCTATTCCAATCAAGATGGTATCATGATGAAGACAGGAGTAGAACGCTTTTCTTTTCGTTCGAATATTGATACTCGTTACAAACGTTTTACTTTTGGATTGAACTTATCCGGTAATAAGAATAATGTGACTACTCCTGCTGTCGCACCTTCCGGCGAAGGTGGAATCATGCGTTATGTATCCTGGTTTACTCGTCCTACTGTGCCGGTGATGTATTCTAACGGACACTACGGCTATGTAGATGGTTCGTCATTGAGTGCCGAACTGATGAAGAATCCTGTAGAGTCAATGTCTTTAGGGCACCGCAGCAATGAGTATTGGCGTTTTAACGGTAAGGTTTTTGCAGGTATTGATTTATGGGACGGATTGAAGTTCCAGACCAGTTTTGCTTATGCTTTTGATTTAAATGCAACGAAATCTTATTCTCCCAAATCTCCTGCCCGTTATGATGCAGAAGGAAATATTAGAAAAGCGGCAGGGGAAACGAATAAGGAGGAGGATTATTGGTATCGCAATGCAACATGGACGAGTGAGAACCTGTTGACTTATAACAAACAATTTGATAAACATAATGTTAATGTGTTGTTAGGGCACTCTGTTATTGGCTCGCGCTTTTATAAAACGACTGCTTCCATACAGGGCTTTCCTACAGAAAATATTTATGAACTTGATGGAGGAACAATTAATCCGGGTGCAAAAGGCAATTCGGAAGAATATAAACTCCAGTCATTTTTTGGTCGTGTGAATTACGGTTATGATGACCGTTATTTGTTTGAGTTCAATATTCGCCACGATGGTTCATCACGTATGCCTAAAGCCAATCGTTACGCTACATTTCCTTCCGTATCAGGAGGATGGGTGTTTTCGAATGAAGAATTAATGAAAGACTATAAAAACTTCTCCCTTGGAAAGTTGCGTTTATCATGGGGTAAGTTGGGTAACCAGGAAATCGGTAATTATGCTTATGCGGCTACTTTGGGCGCAAGCGGAAATTATTTCTTTGACCAAGGTGGGGACAAACAGGCTGGTATGGTACAGACTTCTGTTCCAAATGAAGACATCAAATGGGAAACGACCCGCTCCATCAATGTGGCCCTTGATCTTGGATTCTTTAATAATAGGATACAGACTACTTTTGAATGGTTTGATAAGAAAACTTCTGATATCTTGATGCAATTAGCTATGCCAGGCATATTCTTAGGTTCTCTTAATGCTCCTTATCAGAATGTGGGTGCTGTCCGCAATCGTGGTTGGGAATGGAATGTGAATTACTCGGATAGTAAAGGCGATTGGGTTTGGAATGTAGGTTTCAACTTGTCACACGTGAAGAACGAAATTCTGGAAATGGGCGGTTTGGAAGAAACAATAAGTGGGCAAACAATCAATCGTATTGGCAATCCTATTGGCGCTTATTTTGGATATAAAGCGATTGGTATGTACCGTACAGAAGCTGATTTACAGCGTACTAATTCAAAAGGGGAAGTCATTAAACAAAATGGTGTGGCTCCTAAATTGGGCGATATTATGTATGCTGATTTGAATGATGATGGTAATATTACTGCTGATGATCGTGATATTATTGGCAATCCTTTTCCTAAATATTCTTATAGCTTCAATTTAGGAGCTTCTTGGAAGAATTTTGACTTGTCTACTTTTTGGCAAGGAGTGGGAGGTATTTACCGTTACAGTTGGGAAACTTCTACCGATATTCGCGGTAACTTAACCGAACGTTGGTTGGATCGTTATTCTGCCGGCAACGTAAATGCTTCTATGCCGGCATTGGGTAATACTATGAATGATTCTTATTCTTCATTCTGGTTAGAAAATTCCAGTTACTTACGTTTGAAGAACTTGGAATTCGGCTATACATTCCGTCAGCCTGGACTTGCTAAGATGGGTGTTTCCAGTGTCCGTGTTTATTTTGCCGGAAGCAACCTTTTGACATTTACGTCTTTGAAAAACTGGGATCCGGAAAAAACATCGGGTGATGCTAGAAATGACGTACATCCCAATATGCGCACTTATTCATTTGGGCTAAATATTCAATTCTAACTTATAAGGAGGATATACATTATGGTAAAAAGTACAAAAAATATATGCAGAGTTTTATTTTTTTCTGGAGTGTTATTGGTTACCAGTGCATGTTCAGATAGTTTTTTGCAGACGGATTCTCCGAATCAGCCTTCTCAAACCACTTATTGGCAGACCGAATCGGATGCATTGATGGCTTTGACAGCTTGCTATGATGCCATGCAGAGCCAGAATTTATATGATGACAATATTGATGGCTGGAAGTTTGGATTTCTAGGACGTGAAACCAGTACGGATAATGGAGACCACACATGGGGTGATTGGATGCTGGGAAGTTCTATCTCGAAATGTGCTTCTTCCACTACCGATGAATGCTTTTCTATGTACTGGAATGCTAATTATGAAGTGATTAAGCGTTGTAATATGTTGGTAGAGAATGTGGAACGTATTCCGATGGAGGCTGAAAAGATAGATGCATACAAGGCGGAAGCAATAGCATTACGAGCTTTGATGTATTGCAATCTGACCTCCGTATTCCGTGATGTCCCTTATCTGACGAAACCTTTAACTTTGGCTGAAGCACAGGCTCCCAAGGCGGAACGTAGCCAGATTATTTCGTCCTTGCTGGAAGATTTGAAGACTTGGATTCCTAAAATACCAGTTATAGGGAAAGCGCAAAAAGGACGTATGTCCCAAGAAGCAGGTTATGCCATTATGGGACGAATTGCTCTTTTTAATCAACGTTGGGACGAGGCAATAACGGCTTATAAAAATGTAGTAGGAAAAGTGCAGCTTTTTAAGTCGGGTGACGGAACTGATTATGCTGCCAATTATGCTGATTTGTTTAAAGAGCAAAATGAAACGGCAGCAGAAGTATTGTTGAGTGTCCATTTTAAAGGTCCGGGATTAGGTGAAGGAAGTTGCTTTGGGGTTTGTTGGTCTGCTCCAATGAATGCTATTGAAGGTTCTATGAACTTGTGTGATGATTTTTATTGTATAGATGGGTTGCCCATCGATAAGTCACCTTTATTTAAAGGAAGTCTTGTTCAAGGAGCCCATACGAAGGCTAATCCGGATATGGGACGTTATGAGAATCGTGATCCTCGTATGAAAGGTACATTGATGTTACCTGGTATGGAATGGAACGGAAAACTGTTTACTAATAATTTGCCGGCAAGTTCTACCTGTTGTATTCGTAAATGGTACACTCCAGAAGATACAGTTAATGAATATGACGGTAGTCTTGACTTCTATGTTATCCGTTATGCAGAGGTACTTTTGTCACTTGCTGAAGCTATGATTGAGAAAGGTGGTTATCCACAAGCCGAAATAACAGGATATATTAATGAAGTTCGTGCTCGTGTTGGTATGCCAGCGGTAGAAGTAGTGGAAGGAACTAATTTGAATAAAGAAGAATTGCGCGCCATTGTACGTCACGAACGCCGTGTGGAATTGGCTTTTGAAGATTTGCGTTTTGCAGATCTTTACCGTTGGGGAGAATTTGAAAATGCTCAAAAGCGTATGCAGAAAGACCAGTCATTCTATGGCTTTGGAGTAGTTTCGCGGGGTAATCTTCGTGGTGCGCAAGATTTGGTTTGGCCTATTCCGCAAGGTGAGATTGATACGAATCCGATGTTGGAGCAACATAGTGAATGGAAATAAGAATGATTGAATTATCTATTGTAATATAACTGTGATGAGGTAAGAGATTGTTAAAAGGTATTTTCTTGAAATAAAGGACAAGTATGTGGTGATAAGGCTGCAACTTGTCCTTTATCGTTTGTTTCCTATTATATATGTTCTATTTCATAACGTAGCATATTTTGTTAAATTACAATGTGATGTTATTTATCTTTTCGTCTCTTTGTTTTATCTTTGTCGTTGAATATTATAAGTAATTAAGTATATGAAGAAAAAGAATGTTTTTAAATGGTGGGGAGTTGTTTTGTTATTATGTATGTGTTCTGTTCATGCTGAGGCGCAGGATTTGAAATCTATATTGACAGGAGTGGCAAAGGCGGCAATTGGTAACAAGGCTACTACGGCTCATTCTATTGTGGGGACTTGGTCTTATCAGGCTCCTGAATGTCAGTTCGAGAGTGATCAGTTACTGGCAAAGGCTGGTGGAGAGGTAGCGGCCAAAGAAGTGGAAGAAAAATTACAGACTATATATGATAAGATTGGTTTGACTAGTATTAAGTATATTTTCAAGGAGGATGGTACTTATTCATATATATTGAAAAGACGTACGGTAAGCGGCACTTATGTTTTTGATGAGGAAGCTAAGACGATTATTATGAAAAGTAAGTTGGGCATACAGACGGTAGCTTATGTGACAGTGACAGGCAATAGTATGAGTCTTGTGTTTAATGCCGATAAGTTGATGTCTATTCTAAAGGTGATTACTGGAGCGGCTTCCAAAGTAAATTCTACGGCTGCCACTCTTAACAGTGTAGCTGAAGCTTATGACGGGCTGATGTTAGGATTTGAATTGAAAAAGTAGATGCTTTTTGTAAAATATGGGATACAAGTCTTTTATAAAAGTTGAAAAATTGTGATTGGAAATAATGTTTAAGGATAAAACCGTTTTAACCTTATTATTATGGTTAAAACGGTTTTTTTATTAACATGTATTGTTTTTGTATATACTGGTCATGAATGTAATATATTGCATATATGTGAGAACGGTTTATTCTTGCTCTTTCAGTGCTGCGAAAATCAAACCTTCCAGTTCTTCCGCCAGTTCGGGGTTATCCTGAATCACTTGTTTGGAAGCGTCACGTCCTTGTCCCAGTTTGGTTTCGTTGTAGCTGTACCATGAACCGCTTTTCTTGATGATGCCTAAATCAGCACCCAAATCAATGATTTCACCAGCTCTTGAGATACCTTCACCAAACATGATATCGAATTCGGCTTTACGGAAAGGAGGTGCCACTTTGTTTTTCACTACTTTTACTTTAGTCTGGTTGCCGATTACTTCTTCACCATCTTTCAGTTGAGTGGAGCGACGGATATCCAAACGTACGGAAGCATAGAATTTCAGAGCATTACCACCGGTAGTTGTTTCTGGATTACCAAACATGACACCGATTTTTTCACGCAACTGGTTGATAAAAATACAAGTTGTATTGGTTTTGCTGATGGCTGACGTAAGCTTACGCAAAGCCTGAGACATCAAACGCGCTTGTAAACCTACTTTGTTATCACCCATATCTCCTTCAATCTCAGCTTTTGGAGTCAATGCCGCGACAGAGTCGATAACAATGATATCAATAGCGGATGATCGTATTAGCTGCTCAGCAATTTCAAGTGCCTGCTCACCGTTATCGGGTTGTGATATCCATAAGTTATCTACATCCACTCCCAGTTTGGCCGCATAGAAACGGTCGAAAGCATGTTCGGCATCAATGAAAGCTGCAATGCCGCCTGCCTTCTGAGCTTCAGCAATGGCATGGATAGCCAATGTAGTCTTACCGGATGATTCGGGACCATAAATTTCTATGATTCTACCTTTGGGATAGCCGCCTACCCCTAATGCGGCGTTCAAGGCGATAGACCCGGTAGGAATCACTTCCACTTCCTGTACGTTGTCATCACCCATTTTCATGATAGAGCCTTTACCAAAAGTTTTCTCTATCTTATCCATTGCAGCTTGCAGTGCTTTCAGTTTTTCACTATTTCCGGCACCTGGAGCTGCTGAGAATGGAATTTCTTCGTTATCTTTTTTTGCCATAAATCTGTTGGTTTATAAAATTTGTTGTGCGTGTTCTTTTGTTTTCACCTCTTTGGGAGAGATGATACGTTCAATCACGCCTTCTTCGTTGATGATGAAAGTCGTACGGAATATACCCATATATTTACGTCCGTACATACTTTTTTCTCCCCATACTCCGAATTGTTCTACCAACTTCTTGTCGGTATCGGCAATAAGAGTAAAGGGCAGCTCGTTCTTTTCAATGAATTTCTGATGCGATTTGGCATCATTCACACTGACACCGATTACTTCATAACCATGGGCGCGCAGTTCCGCATAATTATCACGCAAGTTACATGCCTGGGCAGTACAACCCGATGTCATATCTTTAGGATAAAAATAGAGTACTATCTTTTTTCCTTTGTAATCACTTAAACGAATTTCTTCTCCTTTTTCGTTCAAGCCTAATATTTCTGGGACTTTATCTCCTATGTTCATTTTTTTAGTGGTTAATGATTTATGGTTATTGTGGCCGCAGGTATGAATTACTTACCATGGGCCGTTAATCACTTTTTAAAGTTCTAAATCACCATCAAATACTTCATGCCAAGGCAGCCCTTGTTTGTTCAGTTGTTCCATAAATGGATCGGGATCAAACTCTTCTACATTCCATACTCCTGGACGTTTCCACAATCCTTGCAGGAACATCATGGCTCCAATCATGGCAGGAACTCCTGTTGTATAGCTCACTCCCTGCATTCCAGTTTCTTTGTAAGCTTCTTGATGGCTACAGTTGTTGTAAACATAGTAAGTACGTTCTTTGCCATCCTTTACGCCTCGGATGCGGCATCCGATAGAAGTTTCGCCTTCATAATTTTCTCCTAGATCCTGTGGATTGGGGAGTACGGCTTTTAGGAATTGTAACGGAACAATTTTCGCTCCGTTATAATCTATTTCGTCAATACGGGCCATACCGATATTCTGGATGACACGCAGATGAGTCAGATATTCCTGACCGAAAGTCATCCAAAAGCGAGCACGTTTGATAGTCGGGAAATTCTTAACTAATGATTCCAGCTCTTCATGATACAGCAAGTAGGAATCACGAGGACCGATATTGGGATAAGTCAGATCCTTGTGGTATTCCAATGGTTTGGTGGTCACCCATTTGCCTTCTTCATAATAACGTCCGTTCTGAGTAATTTCGCGGATATTGATTTCAGGATTAAAATTGGTAGCAAACGCTTTGTGATGGTTACCGGCATTACAGTCCACAATATCCAAGTAGTGCATCTCGTCAAAATGATGTTTTGCAGCGTAGGCTGTATAAATACCACTTACTCCCGGGTCGAACCCACAACCCAGTATAGCTGTCAGTCCTGCGTTTTCAAAACGTTTCTTATAAGCCCACTGCCAACTGTATTCGAAATGAGCTTCATCTTTCGGTTCATAGTTTGCTGTATCCAGATAATTCACTCCAGCCTTCAGACAAGCTTCCATGATGGTCAGATCTTGATAAGGCAGAGCTACATTGATGACGATTTCGGGTTTGAAACTATTAAACAGGGCTACCAGTTCGTCTACATTGTCCGCATCTACCTGTGCAGTCTTAATAGCTGGATTGCCGATAGCTTTTACGATTGCATCACATTTTGATTTTGTACGGCTGGCGATCATGATGTCAGTGAATACATCCGGATTCTGAGCCACTTTGTGTGCTACGACAGTACCTACACCGCCTGCACCGATAATTAATACTTTACCCATTTGCTGTTTTTTATTCTTGTTAAAATAAAATGCCCGGCAAACATTACCGTTCACAGGGCAAAGATAACAAAATATTTTGGGTATTAGTTGATACGATCTAGTTTCTTATTGGTGAAATCTAATGTTTTTCTTTCGTAGGACCATGTTTCATGGCCACCCGTGACTATATGAATGCGTATGGGATTACCCAAAGCCAAACGACATTCGTCGGTTGTCATTCCTTTCCGTACCTTACCGCGGCTTATCATGTTCCAAACTTCTTCTGTGATATTCGGATACTTGGCTCGTAAGTTACCTATGCCGAATAGAACCGTAAAATAATTGTCTGATTGTAAAATCACATCAACTACACTCGTATGGGTGAATGTAGCTTTTATCTTATAATTCTTTCCATCTATGTCTTCCAGCTCTAAAAAGATGTAAGGGGAGTTGTTTTGTGAGATTATATTTTTGATGGTGAATTGTGTATATCGGGGAAGTCTCACCGGAGTGTCTGTTTCATCCAGACATTCCGTTTCCGCTTTCAGATAGACAGGTTTTTTCCCATATTTGCTCATCAGGTTCTTTGATTTTTTTGTATTTGCATCACTGAAGCTAAATGAATTTGGAAAATATTTATTTTTATTTTCCATAATAAAATCACTGTCTGCCATGCCGCAATTAGTCTTTGATATAGCTACCGGCTGATAGTAGGTGTTTCCTTTCTTGTCTTGGAATACGATTTTTACAGGGTATGCGCGGCTGCCCACTCTGACAGCTGTTACAGTTACTTCTTCATTCATACCAATCGGGACTTCTTTATAGCCCGATGTGCTGTTGGGGTCATCTATACGTACTTTGTTGGTACGCATATATAAGGTTTGTCTTTCCAGCAACTCTTTGGCTATGTCCACATCACCCAGGTAGGCAAGGGTAGGGATACCAGCTTTGGGCTTTAGGCAATATTGTTCCAAAGTGGTGTTTTTAAGTTCGTGATAATATTGTTGCCCTTCACATTCAAAGTTAAAATGTACAAAACCCCGTTCGGTAATTTCCGAACCTAGATATTCAAAAATTTTATGTTTTAAATCTCCTGTATCCACCTCCTTATTAGTCTCCGTCGATTTAAAAGGAGGAATAATGATGTCTTTACGTTCCGGTATCACCATGAATTTCATGCCTGGTGTCCAGTCACACAGGTTGTAATGCTTGAAATGATCGTTTATAAACTGTTTTTCCAAAGACTCTACGGAAATACTTGTTTGTTGTGAAGTAGTCGTGACTATATATCCGTTTTGTGCATAAGCTACAGCTTGTTGCCCCAATTAAAATGGTTAAAAACTTTTTCATCGCTTTAAGTGTTAGTATATATAAATTTATACAAAGGTATAAAATTTTTGTGTATAATTGCTATAGTGAAAAATAAAATGGTTAGTTTTGCACACTAAACTAACAGATTTAACAAAAAAATAATATGAAAAAACTAGTATTAGAAATGATGGCTATTTGTGCCGGAGCATTGATTGTATCTTGTGGTAGTGGAAAGAATATGTTGTCTGTTTCTTCTCTGGATGGGGAATGGAATATTACAGAGGTGGATGGACAAAAGATATCTACAGAGAGAATGCCTTTCATTGGTTTTGATGTAGCTCAGAAACGTATTTATGGAAATAGCGGATGTAACCGTATGATGGGAAGTTTTGAAGCCGACTCTCTGAAGCCAGGTACATTGAAGTTTGGACAGATAGGAAGTACCCGCATGATGTGCCCTGATATGAAGACTGAGCAGATGGTATTGGGTGCATTGGATAAAGTGACTTCTTTCCAGACGGTTTCTGACAAGCCTAGTGTGATAACTCTATGTAATCAAGATGGTCAGCCGTTGATGACTTTGGAAAAGAAGGCGGCTCCGGAAGTGTCACTGTCTGATCTTTCAGGAGAATGGGTTATTGAATTGGTGAATGGAAAGAAGATTGTAGGTACGGCTGAGGTAACTCCTTTTATCGGTTTTAATTTGGATGAAAGCCGCATTTACGGTAATATGGGCTGTAATACTATTAATGGTGCATTAACGCAGGAAGATGGAAAACCCAATTCTTTGAGATTTGACAATGTTGCTACTACCATGATGATGTGTCCTGATATGGAAACTGAAACTATTGTGCTGAATGCTTTGAATGAAACAAAAAGTTTCAGCATGAAAGATAATAAAGTATACTTATTAGGTGAAAATGGAAATGAATTGCTGGTGTTGAAGAAACGATAATCCATATACATTCAAATAGATATGGTCGGCCTATTTTCTCATAAACGAGAAAATAGGCCGATTGCATTTATGGCATTATGGTAGGATGCTGACAAGTATTCTGTTTGGTGGAATTCTGACATTCTTGCCTTATATAAATCCATCTAAAAGTATCATATAACAAATAAATCAGTCATTTTGTCAGCCTTTGTCACATTCTTATTTTTGGCATACCGTTTGTTTTATGAAGGACGTGCGGTTGGTGCACCAAAGAAAAAAAGAAATCCTTCGTGAACCATTCGCCAAGAAATCAGTTTAATTGAAAACAAATAAATAAAGATATATAATTATGGGAAAGATTATTGGTATTGACTTAGGAACCACAAACTCATGTGTTTCAGTATTTGAAGGTAATGAACCGGTAGTAATCGCAAACAGTGAAGGTAAACGTACTACTCCATCTATCGTTGCATTTGTCGACGGTGGCGAACGTAAAGTAGGTGATCCTGCAAAACGTCAGGCAATCACTAACCCGCAACGTACTATTTTTTCTATCAAGCGTTTCATGGGTGAAACTTGGGATCAGGTACAGAAGGAAATAGCCCGTGTCCCTTATAAAGTAGTGAAAGGTGACAATAATACCCCACGTGTAGATATCGACGGACGTCTTTATACTCCGCAAGAAATTTCAGCTATGATTCTGCAGAAGATGAAGAAAACAGCTGAGGATTATCTGGGACAAGAAGTTACAGAAGCCGTTATCACCGTTCCGGCATACTTCTCGGACTCACAACGTCAGGCTACTAAAGAGGCTGGTCAGATTGCAGGTTTGGAGGTTAAACGTATTGTGAACGAACCGACAGCCGCTGCCTTGGCTTATGGGCTTGATAAGGCTCACAAAGATATGAAGATTGCTGTGTTCGACCTTGGTGGTGGTACATTTGATATCTCTATCCTTGAATTTGGTGGTGGTGTGTTCGAAGTACTTTCTACTAATGGTGATACTCATTTGGGTGGTGACGATTTCGACCAAGTGATCATTGATTGGTTGGTGCAGGAATTCAAGAATGACGAAGGTGCGGATTTGACAAAAGACCCGATGGCAATGCAGCGTTTGAAAGAGGCTGCAGAAAAGGCAAAAATTGAATTGTCTTCTTCTACTTCAACTGAAATCAACCTGCCATACATCATGCCCGTAGACGGTATGCCTAAGCACTTGGTTAAGACTTTGACCCGTGCTAAATTTGAAGCTTTAGCTCACAATTTGATTCAGGCTTGTCTTGAACCTTGTAAGAAAGCTATGAGCGATGCAGGTCTGAGCAACTCTGATATCGATGAAGTAATCCTTGTAGGTGGTTCTTCTCGTATTCCAGCTGTTCAGGAATTAGTAGAGAAATTCTTCGGCAAGACTCCTTCTAAGGGCGTGAATCCTGATGAAGTTGTTGCTGTAGGTGCTGCTGTTCAGGGTGCTGTTTTGACAGATGAAATCAAGGGCGTTGTATTGCTGGATGTTACTCCGTTGTCAATGGGTATCGAAACATTGGGTGGTGTAATGACTAAGTTGATTGATGCAAACACTACTATCCCGGCTCGTAAGAGTGAGACCTTCTCTACAGCTGCCGATAACCAGACTGAAGTGACTATCCATGTACTTCAGGGTGAACGTCCGATGGCTTCACAGAATAAATCAATCGGTCAGTTCAATTTGACTGGTATTGCTCCAGCTCGTCGTGGTGTTCCTCAGATTGAAGTAACGTTTGATATTGACGCTAACGGTATTTTGAAAGTATCTGCAAAGGATAAGGCTACCGGTAAGGAACAAGCTATCCGTATCGAAGCCTCCTCTGGTTTGAGTAAGGAAGAAATCGAAAAGATGAAAGCCGAAGCTGAAGCTAATGCAGAAGCAGACAAGAAGGAACGTGAAAAGATTGACAAATTGAATCAAGCTGATTCTATGATTTTCTCTACTGAAAATCAGTTGAAGGAATTAGGTGACAAGTTGTCGGCTGATAAGAAAGCCCCGATTGAAACTGCTCTTCAGAAACTGAAAGATGCTCATAAGGCACAGGATTTGGCTGCTATTGATACTGCCATGGCTGAACTGAATACAGCATTCCAGGCTGCCAGCGCTGAAATGTATGCTCAGAGTGGTGCACAAGGTGGCGCTCAGGCTGGTCCGGGTGCAGGTGCAGGACAACAGGCTAATCAAGGTTCTTCTTCTAATAACAAAGAAGATATTCAGGATGCAGATTTTGAGGAAGTGAAGTAATTCAGACAAGGACATAAATAATAAGCAAAAGCGTGCAGTTTATCAGAACTGCGCGCTTTTGTGTTTTTTATTGTTATATACTTGTCGATATAAGGACACTGAGTTCTTTCTCTTTAATTCTTAAGAATCTATTTGCCATTACAAGTATTTAAGTCCTCATTAAAATATAAATCATGATATTATATTTTTCTTTGATGATTTATTTAATTAACCTAGGTAATGGCAAATATGAGATTAGTAAAATTAAAGTATCGTCCGAGTAAGGGCGTTTTCGTTTTTGAATACATGCAGGAGCAGATAGAGCGTCTTAGAGGGCAAGGAAAAGAACGGACAGTCGAAACATATCAGTCCGCATTGAACAGCTTCATGAAGTTCCGTGACGGCATAGACTTATGTTTTGATGAGATGGATGCAGATTTGATGGAACATTATGAAACGGAGATGCGCTCCACTCACCATTTAAGTCGTAATACCACTTCTTTTTATATGCGTATTTTGCGTTGTGTGTATCGCAAGGCAGTGGGTGAGGGACTGGCCCTTCCTGCAGATCCCTTTGAGAATGTATATACTGGTGTGGACAAGACCTCAAAGAGAGCTGCCACCCTGACAGATATCAAACACATCAAGCAGTTGGATCTTTCCGATCATAAATCGTTGGAATTTGCACGAGATATCTTTCTCTTTTCTTTCTATATGCGAGGAATGTCTTTTATAGATCTTGCCTATTTGCGCAAAAAAGATCTCAATAGTGGCTTTGTGAGTTATAGCCGTCGTAAAACAGGTAAGAAACTCATTATACGGTGGGAAAAACAGATGCAGGAGATTATTGACAGATACGGAGATTCGGAAACACAATATCTTTTACCTATTATAGAACGAGAAGATGGCACGGAGCGCAGACAATACCGGAATAAAATGTTGCTGGTGAACCGTAAATTGAAGAAGATTGCAGCCCGGGCAGGATTGACCACACCACTTACTATGTATGTAGCTCGGCATTCCTGGGCAAGTATAGCCAAGACGAAAAATATCTCGATTGGTATTATTAGCGAAGCGATGGGGCATGATTCAGAAACTACTACACAAATCTATCTTTCGTCTATACAGACTAATCAGATAGATAATGCAAATAGAAATATTTTAAAAGATCTATAAGAAGGGGAATATTTGAATTATTTTGAAATTAGGACGCACTCTTATATAGAGAGCGTCTATCGGCTGCAAAGGTATAGATTTATTTTCATTTTCTAGCATTTACAGACTGTAAACTGATAAAAAAGTTTTTTTCTCTCTATATATATCATAAACTTATGGGCTGATTTAATTCATACAACTTACTACATTAATGGAAATCAGAAATTTAAGAAATCGGACGCTCTCTATATAAGAGTGCGTCTGTTTTAGTCGGATTATTCCACTATGAGTATTGTAAATAACAAGGGCAAAGACATGCCACAACAAATTTTGGGAACGATGGTTCAAAAGACCGACGACGCCGTAGGCATATTCCGAAATGATCAGGAAAAAAAGCATTGGTATGTGGCTGTTGTAAATAACAGAAGTGAAAAAGCCTGTCAGGATAGATTACGAAAACGTTTGAAGAACGAAACTGATAGTGAGAAAGCTTATGAAGTTTATGTCCCTATCCAACAGGAGATGAGTATTCGTCATGATGGTAAACGTAAAAAAGTGGACCGTATTGTTTTTCCTGCTCTTGTTTTCATTCGCTGCACAGATTCAGTAAGACGGAAAGAAATAGTCTGCCTTCCTTATATAAAACGTTTCATGGTTAACATAGCCGGTTCTTCCCGAAATACTTGCCGTCCCGTAGCTATTATTCCAGATCATCAGATGTACAGCTTGATGCGTATGGTCAATGATGCCGAAGAACACGTCACTATTGAGTCATGCCCTCTGCATTTGGGCGATCGTGTCCGTGTAAACGGTGGCAAACTGGTAGGATTGGAAGGGAATATATGTCGTGAGATAGATGGTTCTACTAGTCTGGTTGTAAAAATTGATACTCTTGGATGTGCTAAAGTTACCATTGCTAGAGAATTGCTGGAACCTATAGCGGAAAAAAACTCAGTTAACATATAAATTATATATTGACAGACAATGACCATAGCAGTAGACTTTGACGGTACTATTGTTGAGCACAAGTATCCGGCAATCGGCAGGGAGTTGCCGTTTGCCATTGAGACATTGAAAAAATTGCGTGACGAACATCACAGGTTGATTCTATGGACAGTGCGTGAAGGGCGTCTGCTTGACGAGGCTCTTGCCTTTTGCCGTGATCGCGGTCTTGAATTTTATGCCGTGAACCGCGACTATCCGGAGGAGGAAAAAGGGCGTAACAATCATTACTCACGCAAGCTCAAAGCCGATCTTTTTATAGATGACCGCAACTTGGGAGGCCTTCCCGATTGGGGTACTATTTATGGAATGATTCATGACGGAACCACTTTTTCGGATTTGATACGTAGTGCCGGTGAATCTCCTGTTTCGGAGAATCCCGGCAGAGGCCTTTTCTCGCGCCTGTTTGGCAGATGATTGAATAATAAATGAAAAAACTGATATGAAGACTTTAAAGAAACTATTATTGTTTGTTGTGGCGTCCGCCTTGTTGGCAGGCTGCACCTCCTATAAAAATGTACCTTACATGCAGAATCCCGAGGTCGTGAACAGTTACAGGGAAGATCTTCCCCTTTATGATGCAAAGATTATGCCGAAAGATCTGCTGAGTATAACTGTGAACACGAGTGACCCTCAGGCTGCCGCTCCTTTTAATCTGACGGTACAGACTCCTCTGAATGCAGCCCTGACCAATATTAATACTACCACACAACCCACTCTCCAGCAGTACCTGGTAAATAACAAGGGTGAGATAGATTTCCCCGTTATCGGTCGTCTGAAGGTAGGCGGCCTTACGAAAAACGAGGCGGAAGATTTGATCCGTGAGCAATTGCAGCCCTATCTGAAAGAGAGCCCTATCGTTACAGTCCGTATGGCAAATTACAAAATTTCGGTATTGGGAGAGGTGAACCGTCCGGGTACTTTTACCGTAGGAAATGAAAAGGTAAATATCCTTGAAGCCCTTGCCATGGCGGGAGATATGACTGTTTATGGCGTCCGTGACAATGTGAAACTGATTCGTGAGGATGCAAAAGGCAAGCGTGAGATTATCAATTTGAATCTTAATAATGCAGAGCTGGTTGTATCTCCCTATTACTACCTGCGCCAGAACGATATCATCTATGTAACGCCCAATAAGACAAAAGCCAAGAACTCGGACATTGGCAGCAACACCAGCATGTGGATCAGTGCTACATCCATTTTGGTATCTCTTGCAAGCCTTCTGGCAACCATCTTGAAATAAAACTCATAAATATAATTGTTGATTACAAACTGTTGATATGACTGACGAACAGAAGAACACCCCTTCGGGTACCGAGCAACGTGAGGAGAACGTTGATCTTTATGCCTTGTTTTTTAAATATTTTGCCTATTGGCCGTGGTTTGTAGCCAGTGTGCTGGTTTGTATTATATCTGCTTTCATCTATCTCCGCTATCAGGCCCCCGTCTATAATGTTGATGCGGCCGTACTCATCAAAGAAGGTGACAAGAAAAGTGGAAGCAGCAATAATCCTATGGGAGCCCTTCAGGATCTGGGTATGTTCTCCATGACTAACAATTTTGACAATGAGGTGGAAATCCTGAAGTCAAGAACCTTGATTAAAAAGGTGGTGAATCATTTGAATTTGTATATTTCAGTGGCTGAGGAACGTATGTTCGGCTATAACACTCCTTTATATAAGTCCACTCCGGTAAAAGTTTATATGACTCCTGAAGAGGCAGACAATCTGGAAGAAGGAGCCAAGCTTCATCTAAAATACACCATGAATGGAAAATTGGATGTAAAAGTGGAATATATGCTTGACGAGGAGAAGCAGGAGGCTGAGGTAAGTTTTGACAGTATTCCGGCTGTTTTCCCCACTCCAGTAGGAGTTTTCAGTTTTACAAAGAATGACTCGGTCCCGCCTTTGGAAGAAGATATGAATCTGGTGGCATACGTTAATTCTCCTACAGATGTGACGGAAAGTTATGTAGAGAATTTGTCAGTGGAACCCACTTCGAAGACTACCACAATTGCTGCCATCAGCTTGCAGAATACGGTAAAGCAGCGCGGTATCGATTTCATCAATTGTTTGGTTGACTTTTATAATCTGGACGCGAATGACGAGAAGAATGAAGTGGCTCAAAAATCTGCAGAGTTTATAGACGAACGTATTGGCATTATCAATCGGGAGTTAGGTACTGCCGAAACGGAACTTGCCGATTTCAAGCAACGCTCCGGATTGACCGATTTGACCAGCGATGCCCGTCTGGCTTTGGAGGAGAGTTCGAAATATGAACAGCAGCTGACCGAGAATGCCACCCAGTTGAGACTGGTGGAGTCCTTGCGTAACTACGTGAACAACCCGAAGAATGCAAACGAGGTGATTCCCGCTAATGTAGGGTTGCAGGACCAGAATTTGGGTTCTATCATCAACCAATATAACACGATGCTGATCGAACGCAAGCGTTTGCTTCGTACCTCTTCCGAAAACAATCCTGCGGTAATCAATATCAATACGGGCATCGAGTCCATGCGGCACAATGTGCAGACTACCGTGAACAGTGTACTGAGAGGGTTGCAGATAGCGCAGTCCAACCTTGAACGTCAGGCACGGAAGTTTGAAGGCAGGATCAACAGTGCGCCGCAGCAGGAGAAAGAATTTCTTACTATCTCCCGCCAGCAGGAAATCAAGGCGACCCTTTACATTATGTTGCTTCAGAAGCGTGAGGAAAACGCAATAACCTTGGCATCTACTGCTAATAACGGACGTATCATTAAAGCTGCTCTTCCTAGTAAAAAGCCGGTTTCTCCCAAGAAGAAGATAGTTCTGCTGGCTGCCTTTGTATTGGGTATGGGTATTCCTGTAGGTCTTATTTATTTGAAGGATTTATTAAAATATAAGATAGAGAATGCCGAGGATGTGGAGAAGATAACGGATGTTCCTATTTTGGGTGAGCTTCCTTTAAGTAAGAAACCCGAAAAAGGTTCCATTGTGGTTCAGGAGAATCAGAACGGTATGATGGAGGAGGCTTTTCGTGGTCTGCGTACCAATATGTTGTTCATGCTTGGTGCCAGTCAGAAAGTGGTGCTTTTTACATCCACACAGCCGGGTGAAGGTAAATCTTTTATTGCTGGCAATACGGCAGTCAGTCTGGCCTATATGGGTAAGAAAGTTGTTATTGTGGGTTTGGATATCCGCAAGCCTGGGCTGAACAAGTTTTTTAATCTGTCCCATCGCACGGAAGGTATTACCAATTATTTGGCTGATCCCGAGCATACCAATCTTTTTGATATGATACAACATTCGGATGCAAGTCCTAATCTTGATATTCTTCCGGGGGGGCCTATTCCTCCCAATCCTACAGAGTTGATGGCGCGTACGGTGCTGGAGGATGCAATAGAGAAATTGAAAGAGCGTTACGATTACATTATTCTTGATACGGCTCCTATTGCTATTGTGACCGATACTGCTATTGCCAGTCGTGTGGCTGATATGTGCGTGTATGTGTGTCGTGCAGATGTTACTCCGAAGTGGGGATATCAGTATATTAATGTGCTGCGGGATCAGAAGAAATTCGATAAATTGGCTACAGTAATTAATAGTGTTGATTTGAATTCAAGAAAGTATGGCTATGGGTATGGTCATAAGTATGGCTATGGTTATGGGATGGAAAAGAAACATGAGAAGAAAAGCAGATAGAAACATCTATTTTTTGCCTTGTGGTATGAGCTATGATTTCAATCTTTTTTAGGTCATCTAATTAGATGCTAATGGAAGAAAAGAAACAAAGGTGGAAATTATGACTCATAACACAGACGGAAAAATAGATGGTTATAATATATAGAAAAAATAGATGTCAAGCATATCAACCAATAACAGGCGTATAGCCAAAAACACTCTTTTACTGTATGTTAGAATGCTGTTTTTAATGTTAGTAAATCTGTATACTTCACGAGTTATCTTGCGTATCTTGGGAGTTGATGATTATGGCATATATAATGCTGTTGGAGGTATTGTTCTAATGTTGTCTTTTCTTAATTCTGCATTAAGCAACGGCTCGTCCAGATTTATTACATACGAATTAGGCAAAAAAGACAGTTCATGTCTGAACATTATTTTCTGCACCATTTTAAATGCACATCTATTATTAGCCATAATAGTTGTTCTGATTGCAGAAACTGTGGGACTATGGTTTGTGACAAATAAGTTGGGCTTAGCCGCCGATAGACTCAACGCTGCTCTGTTGGCTTATCATTTCTCGGTTCTGACTTCTGTAGCCACCATTACCCAAGTACCCTATACAGCTACGATTATAGCCCATGAGAGAATGCAGATTTACGCATACGCTAGTATCTTTGAGGTTGTGTTAAAGTTGTTGATTCTGTATTTGCTTCCCATATTGGGGCATGACAGATTGGAAACTTATGCTGTTCTTTTATTTATAGTGCAAATAATAATAATAAGTATCTACAGAGTTTACAGTATTCGAAAATTCAGTGAAACCAAATATAAGTTCATTTTTAATAAAAAGAAGTTTCAGGAAATAACTAGTTTTTCAAGTTGGAGTCTGTTAGGCAATGCTGCTCATGCACTGACAGGACAAGGCACAAATATTCTTCTACAGATGTTTTTCGGACCAAAACTGGTTGCTGCTAGAGCCATTTCACTGCAAGTCAACATGGCGGCTAATCAATTTGTCAATAATTTCAAGTTAGCAGCAGACCCTCAAATAGTGAAGTACTATGCAGCTGGTGATGTAGGAACATCCAAACGGCTTACACTGAACACAGCCAAATTTTCCTTTTTCCTCATGCTTTTCCTTTGTCTTCCCATATATGTTGTTGCCGATCCATTGCTAAAACTTTGGTTGGTTATAGTACCACCTTATACTTTGATTTTTCTGAAGCTGATTATTTTGCAGAGTTTGTTTAGCGTTTTTGACACCTGCTTTTATTCCGGATTGTATGCTTGCGGAAGGGTAAAAGAAAATGCTTTAATTAGTCCGTTTATATTGTCATTGCAGTTCCCTGTCATTTACATAGCATTCAAGTTGGGCGGTTCACCTGTATTTCTGTCATATGCAGGAATCATGGCGACATTAATATTGGCAATTATCGTTAAACCGTTATTGTTAGTAAAATTGGCTGGATATAATTGGGATGACATTAAGACTGTATTTATTCCTTGTTGTAAAACAGCCATTGCAGCTTTTATTCCTTCATTGTTTGTTGCCCACTTTTTGTCCAAAGACTATTGGCAATATGCAGTATTATTGGTTATAGTCATGGCAATTGTCATTTTTTGTATATTATATATTGGCATTAGGGGAGACCAGAGAATAGAGATTTTAAATCTAATAAAGAATAAGATATTGCGAAAATGAAAATTCTTATCATAGGGGGAACTGGCGTGTTAAGCGCCGACATACTAAAAAAAAGTATAGAATGTGGATATAATGTTAGCGTTTTGAATAGAGGTCACTATAATTCACAGATTCCTCAAAATGTTACTATTTATAAAGCTAATATACGTGATATAGAGGAAGTGAAGGTTAAAGTGGGAAAAGAAAAATTTGATGTTGTTATTGATTTTTTATCTTTTAATGTAAAACATCTCCAAACATCATTTGAATATTTTAGGGACAAATGTATTCAATACATCTTCATATCGTCTGCTTGTGTTTTTCGAAGAAAAACGGAGGATGGCATTTTACTGGAAAGCAGTCCTAAGCCTAATAACGAATTATCTTATAGTATTGAAAAATACGAATGTGAAGTATGGTTGCGGGACAATGCTAAAGAAACTGATTGCAAATATACAATTGTCCGTCCGTATATCACATATGGTAATACAAGAATACCATTTGGTATAGCCCCATTGGCAAGATACCATTGGACAATTGTTGCAAGAATCATGAACGATAAACCAATGTTCGTTTGGGACAATGGAACAGCGTTATGCACGTTAACGCATACAGAAGATTTTGCTTACAATTTTGTTCAACTTTACTTGAATAAGAAAGCCTTTAATGAAGATATAAATTTTGTCGGAGATCAAGTGTACTCTTGGCAAGAAATGCTTGAAACATTATATGAACTATTAGATAAAGATAAAAAAAATATTGTTTCAATTCCAACTAAAAAAATTGCTCGAATTTTGCCTTGTTACAAGGAATTTCTTATCGGAGATAGGTCGCTTAATGCTGTATTTGATAATACAAAATTAAAAGAGTGTATACCTAATTATAAGCAGAATATATCATTAAAGAAAGGATTGGAGATGATTTTGATCTATTACAAGGAGCATAACTTTTTGAATGGGATAGATTATAAATATGATGCTCGAATCGATAAGCTAATAAAAAAAGAAAATGGGATTAATTTTGACTTTATTGATTATTTGAATGCACATCGCATAAAAGACAGAGTGACTTATAGCATATATCGTAATTGGGGAGAAACACAATTAAATCAATTGCGTATTTTATTCCATGGAATAAAGAAAATAATGAGATTGAAATAATTTAGGATATTTTTTATGATACAAATATCAGATAAAACAAAATGTTGTGGTTGTAGGGCTTGTAGTGAGATCTGCCCAAAGCAATGCATCAATATGGAAAGGGATAGCGAAGGATTTCTTTACCCAGTTGTTGACAAAGAAATATGCATTGATTGTGGAATGTGTGAAAAAGTATGCCCGCAAATTCATGTGGAAGAAGCTAGAACAAGTAATTGGAATATTCCGAAAGTATTTTCTTCCTATGCCTTGAATGACCATATCAGGATAGACAGTACATCCGGAGGATTATTTTCTGTCTTGGCAGAACATTTTTTTGATACAGGTAGCTATGTGGCAGGAGCTCTGTATGACGAAGAGTTTGGCTTAAAGGGAATAGTGACAAAAGATAAAACTCTTTTGCCGTCTATTAGAAGTTCCAAATATCTGCAAAGCGATCCCAAACACATGTTCAAAGAGATAAAAGAACTACTGATTGAGGGGAAAAAGGTTTTTGTATGCTCCACACCTTGCCAGATAGCCGGACTGCTTAACTTCTTGCACAAATCATATGACAATCTTTATACCTGCGACTTCATATGTAAGGGCGTGTCTTCGCCTATGGTATTCAGAAAATATCTGGATGACTTGGAAAGAAGATATAAATCGAAGACAAAATCTGTAAAATTCAAGTATAAAGATGAAAAACATCCTTGGGGAGGATTGGCTACAAAGATAGATTTTGAAAACGGGAAAACATATCTCCGGAATAAAAAATGGGATTCTTACATGACGGCATTTCTTGACACAGGCTTCACTGTACGTCCTTCTTGCTTTGAATGCCCGTTCAAGTCGTTTCCACGTTACGCAGATATTTCACTTGGCGATTTTTGGGGAATAGACGATTTGATGTCATTCGTCCCGGAAAGAAGAAAAGGTTATTCTGTCGTTATGGTGAACAATCAACGTGGATTGGACTTACTGGAAAGAGTAAAAGAAAAACTGTATCTGAAAGAATACACGTTGATAGATGCTACAAGGCATAATATTCATATTGTACAGCCTTATGACCCAGCATTGGGATGGTCGGAAGAATTCAGGAAGGAGTTTTATGAAGATTTGCAACATAATGGTTACTGCTATGTAGTAAAGAAATACATAAATGTATGTGGATTGTCCCTGAAATCTAAAATAGAAAGACGTTTAGGAAAATATTGGAATATCTTACGGCAGATGTCTTTTGCCAGTGTGTTTAAAACAATCCGTTATAATTACCTGATAAGTAATGTGAAACGAGATGGAGGAAGATGGCTTATATTTAGGGGGGCGTATATACAGATGAATAATACGGCCCGTGTCTTTTTATATGCACCTTTTACTATGGGGGCACGCAAGGTTATAGGTTCATCTAATGTAACCAAATTCCAAATGGACAAATGGACGACATTGGTAGTAAATGGTAAATTTCACATGAATGAGAATTCCAATATATGGATAACACACTCTGGCAAACTTATTCTGAACGGTGGCTTCATCAATGAAAATGTTACCATCACTTGTGCTAAGCAAATCATTATCGGCAAAAACGCCCATATCGCACGTGAAGCTGTCATCAGGGACTATGATGGTCACTATATAGAAGACGTTGCCTACAGGACGTCTAAGCCTGTTATCATCGGGGACAACGTATGGATAGGCTACCGTGCCATGATTTTGAAAGGAGTAACCATAGGCGATAATTCGGTGGTAGCTGCAAACTCGGTAGTGACTAAAGATGTACCTGCCAACAGTATTGTGGCAGGTAACCCTGCAAAAGTTATCAAAACAGGAATTAATTGGAGAAGTAAACAGTAAGAATTTGATAAACATGAAAATAAAACTCATAACCTTTGCTCCCCATCCCAATTTTGGCACTTGTCTACAATCTTATGCACTGAATAAGGTCTTGCGAGACATAGGACACGATGTTGAGTTTATATACAACGGACGAGAGAAACATCCCCAATCTTTTATTGAGATGCTTATAAAAGGTTGTGCTAAATTATTGTTACCTAAATTTGTTATAGCATCTGTTAGGGAAAAGAAACGAGCGAGTAATACAAACTTTTACCAAGACCCTTGTATATTGGAACTGCCCAATCATCCATTTCTATATAAACTCAGTAAGCTTACTTTTTACAAAAAACTGTACAAAGTGCTAAAATGCAAGAATTTTCAATGGAAAAAAGTTTATAAGTTTACATATGAAGACGGCAATTTTAACATGCGGCGTATTTACAGTCTCAAACAATACGATGAAGTGGTGGAGGATACGGATCTGTTCGTAACAGGCAGTGACCAAATATGGAATCCTTATTGTGGAGGATTCAACCCAATGATGTTTGTTGAGTTTGGAGGAGATAAGAAGCGGATAGCCTATTCTTCTAGTATCTCACAGCCTGAACTGCCTGCATCGATTGCGTTACGTATAAAGGAAGATTTGGAGAAGTTCAGTCACATTGCAGTAAGAGAACTGCGCTCTGTGGAATTACTGAAAGAATTGTTGCATCGTGAAGACATTAAGCTGGTGGTTGACCCCACTTATCTGCTATCGGCAAAAGAGTGGGAAGAATTCGGAAACAGGGCACAGATAGAATTTGAGATACCAAAGCGGTATATCTTCTGCTATTTCGTAGGAGACAAGCGTTCTACTTTTTACGAACAGATGGTACAGGATACAAAGCAGTTCACCGGTATAAACGAAGTGATTACTTTGGAATGTTACAACCGCTCGTTAAATTATGGAAACGGACGGCTTTATAAAGATGCCGGTCCTTATGAATGGGTCTATCTTCTGCAACACGCATCTTATATCTGTATGGATTCTTTTCATGCAACAGTGTTTGCGTTGAAGTTTGGAAAAGAATTTGTCCATGCACTGAAGAATGAAGACAGTGAGACTGGTTCGCAGAATACGCGTATGTATGACATACTTGGACGATACGGACTATTATATAAATTATATATCGACCATATGCGTACAGATTGGCAAAAATTGATAGATTATGATAGGGTAAGCCCCATTATGATAAAAGAGATAGAGGCATCGATGAATTATCTTAACAATGCAATAGAAAACTGAAAATGGAAAAGGAACGTTTGATTTGGATAGACTTGTTGAACATCGTGTCTTGTGCAGGTGTACTTCTGTTGCACTGTACCAATGAAGAAGTACATCACTTCTCTGGGATGCCTTCGGCTAATTGGTTTATAGGGCTTACCACGCACAGCTTCTTTCTTTGGCCTGTCAATGTGTTTTTTATGATTTCGGGATTCACGTTAATTCGCCCTTCTTTACTTGTTAATAATATTAAAATGAAGGGGATGAAGAACTTCTACTCCAGAAGATTGAAACGATTGGGTATTCCTCTGCTTGTATGGAACATGTTGTATATGGTTAAGTATTTGGTTACTTCTTATCATCAAGGCGAAGAAATTGAGACGATACAGGAACTAATAGAAAAATTTGTGTTGTTCGATTACAACGGCTTCATGTGGTTTTTTGTTCCATTGATAATAATTTATCTCTCGTTTCCATTCTTAGCCGTGTTTATACTCAATTCTAACAGAAGTATGCTTCGTTTATTCTTGGTTATGGGGCTTGTTTTGGGTTGCATTCCACCTCTGGAATCATCTTTTACCGTGAAAGAAGGGTTGAGTAGCATCTATTTGATGGGCACACGTTTTCTTTATTTCATAGTGCTGGGCTATTACTTTGGAAATTTTGAAATAACTCCAAAAACACGGAGAAAGATTTATATTTGTTCTATTGTAAGTATGATTGTTATGTTCTTCGGGACAGTCGTGTTGACACTTTACATTCCTGAGCATTCCCGTTACTTCATTAACTATACAAATATTCCCTGCATTATTGCAGCAATAGGTGTGTTTACGTTCTTTAGATACCATGACTGGAACAAGCTCCTCGGACAAATTCGTCTAGTAAAGAGTCACTTAGCTTATTTAAGTAGCTTAAGCTTGGGTATTTATCTGATACAAGGAGCGTGGTTTTCAGTCTTAAACATCTTTCATGTATGTGAAGAACACATTCTGCTGAGGTTCGTGGTAATGTATGCTTTGTGTGTTGTTTCAGTGTGGGCAATGAAACGGATGCCTTGGGTGCGCCAACTGGTATAATAAGAAAATTGGGCTGACAAAATATTGTTGGCAGTGAAATTACAGAAAAATATGAAAACAACTGTAATAAGGCGAATATTAGAGTACTTACTGGTATTCTGTATCATTCTGGAGTTTAACACTCCCTATCTAATTTTTCCTGAAGTAAAACGAATGATACAGGTATTCCCTATCTTTATCTTGTTGGGTTTGCTTATCATTTCCAATTACTCTATAACCAAAAAAGTTAATATCCTGGTTTTTATATATTTGGTCGGTGCTTTATTTCCGATGCTGGCATTGCGTGACCATAATTACCCATCCTACATAATACGTTATGTTCTCATATTGCCTTTGCTTTGGATGTATCTAAGTCATAGGAAAGAATTTGGGTCTTCCGTTTACAACTCTTTATTCCTAAAATATTCCAATGTGATGGTAATAATAGCTGTCGCTTCATTGGTAATGTGGTTTTTATGCTCAATCCTTCAAGTTGTTCCTGCAACGTCATTTTTCCCTTATGAATGGGGATCAAGTATAGACTTCATTCCAACTTATTGGGGCGTATATTTTGAGACACAATCCATAGCTCCTTTGGGTGAAAAAATATGGCGTAATACGGGTATCTTCAACGAAGGACCTATGTATAATATGGCATTATGTGTGGCTTTCATCATTGAATATTTTATTCAACCCTTCAGATCAAAAACGAAACTTTGGATTTTGGCGATTGCCATTTTCACCACGTTTACCACCACTGGTCAATTCTTTTTAATGGGTATTGGTATTTGGAGTGTATTCAATAGGATGGGCCGCAGGTATCGTATTCTTTTATTATTAGTCGTGCCAATTTTATTATATTTTGGATATGTTGTGGCTGGAACGCTATTGGCAAATAAGAAGGCAACAGGTGGAGAGGATTCCATGAACTTGCGTACGGAGGATATTACATGGTGTATGGAAGCTGGCATGGAGCATCCAATGCTTGGTGTCGGATTGACGTTAAGGGAAGGCGAATCTTTGTGGCATGGAAAGACATTGGGACGGAGTAATTCTTTGTTTGCTGTGTTTGCCCGTGGAGGATTGTTTGTATTGATTCTTTATATCGGTGCATTACTTTTGATTCCTTATCTCTATTATAGAAAATATAAAGATCCTAAATGGTTTTATGCTATGTTTTGTTTCTTTTTAGTGTTTACTGTTACTGTTAGTTTCTTGAATTATCTTACATTGCTTTTTATTGCATGGGGAATGTCAAACATTAACTTGAAGTGCTGGAATAGTGGCTCTAAGGCATGGTAAATAAGGGAGCTATTAGATTGAACAGAGTAATATTGAGTGCTTACATTACTTTTGCTTTCTAGTAAATAGTCCTAAGCTTTCAATAAAAAACGATATCCTATAAAACGATACTTTTTATACTATTCATTATATTATTCTTCAGAACATTTTTTCTGAAATAGATTATTTATTCTTCATTTTATCATTATGAAAGTAATATCAATCGCCATTCCTACTTATAATATGGAGCAGTGGCTAAACAGGTGTTTGGATTCAGTTGTAATACCTGAAATTATTGACAAAGTTGAAATTATAGTAGTGAATGACGGAAGCCGTGACCGTTCTTCTGAAATAGCTCACTCTTATGCAGATAGATATCCGGATTCGGTAATTGTCATAGATAAGGAAAATGGAAACTATGGTTCGTGTGTAAATAGGGCATTGGGAATAGCTACGGGAAAATACTTTCGTATTTTAGATGCCGATGACTGGTTTGACAGAAACGGTTTTATTGGATATGTGAATCAATTAGAATCACTAACTGTTGATGTTGTTGTCACTCATTATGTAAAAGAATTTGTGGGTCGAAAGAAAAATACTATATATGATACTTCATTCAAGTGTTTTAATCAAATACTATCTATAAATTCTTTACAGTCAGATGATATTGACTTTTATGAGGATTTAGTGATGCATAAATTGTCATATCGGACGGATCTGTTGAAATCATGTGAGCTGCGTTTGTCCGAAGGAATTTCTTATACGGATACTGAATATGTTTATTATCCTTTGTTGAAGGCTCAAAATATTATTTTTCTTGATATTTTGCTTTATAGATACTTTATAGGTCGCGAAGGGCAGACTGTCTCTATTTCTTCGCGAATCAGTCATGTTAATGATATGTATATAATCTTAGATAGAATGTTGTCAGATCCATGTCCAATCTTAAGGACACCTCCATCAAGAAGGATTCAAATGTATTTATTATGTACATTCATAGCTTCCTATTATTGGTCTATATTGGTGATTCAGAAACTGAATAAGGAAAATAATCTGTCTTTGGAAAAATTTGATGAAAGATTAAAGAAATGGGATGACGATATTTATAGTGAGGTCTCTAAGGTGAAGTGCCTAGGAGTTACCTATATTAAATATTGGCGTTTAACAAAAAAACAACTAATTCCTACGTCAATATATTGTTGGCTTCGTCGATTGTCTAGTAAATATTGATATATTGATTGCCTTGTCTGTGGAGGAGAAATTAGTTTATCATGTTTCCTGCTTTTCTTTGTTTTTGTATACTGCAATATTTAAAGTTGAACCAACATTTGAGTGAGTATGGAAAATAATATTTGTATTTTTCGTATATGCAATTTTGGTATTTTCTCTGTCCTGCAATTTAAATATATTTTAATAGTCCTTTATGCTTAAAAATGTAATAATAGTATGTGATTGCGCACATATACTAGGTGGTATAGAAAATGTTGCATTTTCTTCTGCCAAGGAATTGGTTAAACAGAATATTAATGTCTATTTATTTACCTCACAAGGCCCTGTAGATCAATCATTAATTGATTCTGGTATCCATGTTATATGCCTTAATCAGTATGATATGTTGTCAAATCCCAATAGGTTATTAGCTGTTTTTCAAGGATTGTATAATCGAACAGCATATATTAGATTTGAAAATTTTTTAATGGATTTCTCTTCCCATGATACTATTGTACATTTTCATTCATGGACGAAAGCCTTGTCTTCCTCTTTGTTTTATGTAACAGCAAAGAGGCATTTTAAAATAGTTATTACATTGCATGATTATTTTACGGTCTGCCCTAATGGTGGATTTTACAATTACCAAAAGAAGCATATTTGTTCTTATAGACCAATGTCATTAAGTTGTATAATGTGTAATTGTGATGCTAGGTCATATTATCAAAAAATATTTAGAATTATTCGTCAACTCTTTCAATGCAGAGCTCTTTTTTGTAATAAAGAGATAAATATCATATCAATTTCTAATCAAACAGAAAAGGTAATAATACCTTTTATAGAGAAAAAAATTAAACGATGGTTCTATTTAAGAAATCCTGTTGTGTTGAAAAAAATCACAAAAGTTGCTATTGAGAAGAATGATGCATATTTATTTATAGCAAGATTATCAAGAGAAAAAGGTGCTGAATTATTTTGTCAAGCTTTGACGGATTTGAATCTTAAAGGCTATGTGTTAGGTGATGGAGAGTTAATGAAAGAATTGAAAGAAAAGTATCCAAAAATCGTTTTTTGTGGATGGGTAGATGGAGAAGAAAAAGAAAAATTTATACTAAAGGGCAAAGGCTTAATTTTTCCTTCATTGTGGTATGAGGGTTCACCATTGACCATTTTAGAAATGAAATCTTGTGGCATCCCTTGTATTGTACCGGATAAATGTGCTGCTTCTGAGGATATTAAAGATGGTTTTACAGGATTTGTATTTCAAACAGGAAGCCTATATTCACTAAAAAAAGCGATAATGAAATATGAAAAAGTAGATTTGTCTATTTTACAAAAGAATATAATATCCACTTTTGATGTTAATGATTATACTCCTGAAAATCATACGATTAACCTTATAAATATATATACTGAAATATTAAACGAGTAAATGATAAAGAGGAAAATTTTAATGGTATGCGAAGCCTTTGGAGGAGGTGTTTTTGCATACGTATCCCAGCTGTGTAATGATATGTGTGATGAGTTTGATGTATATTTGGCGTATGCTTTACGTCCACAAACACCCAAAAATTATCAGAAAGCACTTGATAAACGCGTACATTTAATAGAAGTAAAGAATTTTAGTAATGGAGTGCTTGATATTGTGGCTGATATGAGGGTAATTAAAGAGTTGCGTCAGCTACAGCAGAAGGTAAGACCTGATGTGATTCATCTTCATTCATCTATAGCCGGTGGTATAGGTAGGTGTGCATACAAAAGTTGCAAAGAGTATAAACTTGTCTATACCCCTCATGGATATGCCCATATATTGATGGGGAAAAACGGGAATAAGAAATGTAAGGTATACGAGTTGCTTGAAAAGCTGTTAGGCAAGCGTAACTGTATCACTTTGACTTGCTGTGAGAGTGAGGACGAGGTGGCAAAGACTTTGACTAGACGCACAGCTTATGTGGAAACAGGGGTAAATCTTGTTGATTTGCATACAACCATTGATCCTATAAATCCTGAACCTTCTGAGATATTTACTGTATATGGTATGGGAAGACTTTGCACTCAGAAACAACCGGATTTGTTCAACAGAATTGCAGAGCTGGTGCCTGAAGCAAGATTTGTGTGGATAGGTACGGGTGAGTTGCAGCATCTGTTGACTGCTCCTAATATCAAGGTGACAGGATGGAAACCAAGGCATGAAGCTATTGCAATGGGAAAAGGAGCACAAATTTATATATTGTGTTCATTAGGAGAAGCAATAGCCATGAGCCTAATTGAAAATATGTATATAGGCAAGCTTTGTCTAGTGAGTAATACAATGGGTAACAAGAGTGTAATCAAGAATGGCATAAATGGTTATATTTGTGAAACGGCGGAAGACTATGCGAAGCGCATTAGGGAAGCAATGAAGAAGTTTCCGCAGGAGTTGGCTGACCGGGGGCAGAAAGATGTCTTTGAGCATTATAATACAGAAAGAATGAAAAAAGACTACATCCAATTTTATAATAATGCTATTAATGGTAAATATAATAAATGAAATATGGCACATTATGATTATCTTATAGTTGGTTCCGGACTCTATGGAGCTACATTTGCTTATCGTGCAAAGCAGATGGGTAAAAAATGTCTTGTGATAGACAAGCGCCCTCATTTAGGCGGTAATGTATATTGTGAGCAAGTTGAAGGAATAAATGTACATAAGTATGGGGCACACATCTTCCATACCTCAAACGAGGTGGTGTGGAATTTTGTGAATTCGATAATAGAATTCAACCACTATACAAATTCGCCCATAGCAAACTATAAAGGAGAACTGTACAATTTGCCTTTTAATATGAACACATTTAATTCTCTGTGGGGAGTAAAAACTCCTGCTGAAGCTCAAGCAAAGATTGACGAGCAGAGAGCTGAAGCTGTGGTGGCTTTGGGCGGCCGTGATCCGCAGAACCTTGAAGAGCAGGCTCTGTGTTTGGTGGGAAAAGATATATTCCAGAAGCTCATTAAGGAGTATACAGAAAAACAATGGGGACGCAGCTGTAATGAACTGCCTGCATTTATCATTAAACGTTTGCCTGTTAGGCTCGTTTTTGATAATAACTATTTTAATGATAAGTATCAGGGCATTCCTATAGGCGGTTATAATAAGCTTGTCGAAGGGTTGCTGGATAGTGTGGAGTGTAAGACGGGGATTGATTTCTTTCATTCGGAATACAAGGATTGGAAGGAATATGCAGACCGATTGGTTTATACTGGTGCCATAGATGAGTATTTTGGTTATCGTTTGGGAAAGTTGGATTGGCGTACCGTTAGCTTTAAGAATCGAATAGAACGTATTCCTAATTATCAGGGAAATGCCGTAGTGAACTATACTTCGCATAACGAGCCTTATACCCGTGTCATCGAGCACAAACATTTCGAGATGTTTGGTCAGGAGATTTATACTTGCCCGAATACCGTAGTCAGTGAGGAATATTCCACAGAATATAAGGAGGGTATGGAACCATATTATCCTGTAAATGATGATCGGAATAACGCTCTAGCAGAAGCCTACCGGCAACTTGCTGACAAAGAAGATTGCGTTATTTTCGGTGGCAGGCTGGGACAATACAAATATTATGATATGGCACCTGTGATCGAACAGGTATTAGCACTGGAAATTCTATAATATGATTGAAATCAATAATTTATTAAATAAATGATTATCAGTAGAATATAAAGTGCTATCTTTTATCAAAGTCTGAAAACAGTTCTTCGATAATGTGAATTGTACCTAGACTATAAGATAATGATTAGATATTTATTATTATTGGTTTTATTTATATTCGTTAGCGCTATACAGACAAAGGCTCAGTATACCTATGGAACTACTGGGTTGCTGAATATGCCGACGGCTGACATGCAATGTGATAAGACATTCATGTGCGGTGGGTCCTATTTGGAAAAGCATACGAGTACAGCACGATGGTTTTATGACACATGGAACTATTATATCAATATAACAATATTCCCATGGATGGAGATAAGTTATAATATGGAGTTGCATAAAGCTATATATGAAGATTATGGTAATCAGAAAACGGATTATTGGGTTCCCCGGACTTATGGTAGGTTTGTTAATCAAGACCGTCAGTTCTGTGTGCGTCTACGGATATGGAAGGAAGGCTGGTGGAAATCATGGACACCGCAGGTAGTTGTCGGTTCGGATGACATCTCTTCGCATTCCTGGGGAGATACTGGTGGACGGTTTGAAGTGGCGGATAACCCGTCAAACGCCTTCAATAATAGATATTACATTGCTGTGACCAAGCATTGGAACTTTGATGGCTGGGGCGAATTGGGCACTCATTTTTCTTATCTCTATAACCGTCGTTCTGATTATCCGCTAAATGGCTTTGCCGCAGGTATCAACTTTCAGTTTAAGTTATATGGGGAAGATTCCTTGTGGAAAAAGGCTGTCAATGGTCTGAATTTTATGATGGAAGCATATCCTGCCAACGGTCGAGGTTATCTTTATAAGGATAGTTTCGAACCACAGGCAAATCTAGACAGAGGATTTTCCATTGGGAAGCATGACATCAATGTAGGGATTACGTATACTATATGGAAAGATTATATTAGTCTTATAGGAGAACTGTATGGATGCAAGGACTTCTCTGGTGGTATCCAGTTTAAAGTTCACTTGAAATAATCTTTTTCAAGTAAGCACTCTATTGGGGTCATGGAATTGGGTTATTGAACAAATGATTTGGAATGAGAGGCTGATTTCTTTATTATGGTCAGTCTACTGAACAATAATACTTTAGACCATTTCTTGGGAAATCCGCAAAGGTCATGATCTCCGCTATGCGATTGACAGCAATAAACTGAAGCACGAATTAGGATGGGAGCCTAGTTTGCAATTTGAAAAAGGAATAGAGAGAACGGTCCGTTGGTATTTGGACAATCAGGAATGGATGGATCATATTACCAGTGGCGAATATGAAAAATATTATGAGTCGATGTATAAGAACAGATAATGAGAATCCCAGTTGGGGATAACACGGCATACATCTTTAAACTTACCCCCCATACCACTATGAAAGACAAATTAGCATCCTACAACCACCTGATCGAGACCTTTGTGATTGTCACCGAGACCTTTCTTTGCGGTCTGCTATTCCTGCTTTTCAGCAAGCTGTCCAATGAGATGCAGTGGGATAGCCTGCAGGTTGGTGGAACCACCGTTTTGCAAATCATGCTTACACTAATGTTATGTTACGCCCTTTGCGCCATCCATTCAGGAGTAGTGCTTCACCGGAGGAAAGTGCATTCCCTTCAGATATGGAAACGTGTGCTCGAGAATATGTTCCTGTTTGTCCTCCTGGGCGGTCTGGTCCTTTCTGTAGGAAACTATGCGGATATAGCCTCCCTGTTCATGCTGGAGTACCTTTTTCTCCTGTTTCTGTGTCTTGTTTCGTTCCGTTTCACTCTTCGTCTTCTCATCAGGCTTTACCGTATGAGCAAGAAACATACGCGTTTTGTGGTACTGGTAGGAAGTACGGACAACAACTTGGAAATCTACCATGAGATGTCGGGCAGTGAAGATACAGGTTATTCGGTCGTGGGCTATTTTGACGGTCAGGCGAATCCTGCTTTTCCGGTAGAATGTCCGTATTTGGGCCAGCCGGCGCAGGTACAGGAATATCTGGAGAAACATGATTATGTACATTACCTGTTCTGCTGCCTGCCCTCAAAAGACAGAGAGGTCATTGTTTCTCTGATTGATTACTGCGAGAACCATCTGGTACATTTCTTCAGTGTGCCCAATGTGCGCAATTATCTCCACCACCGTATGTCGTTCAACATCATGGGGAACGTCCCTTACCTGGGCCTTCGCCCCGATCCCTTAAGTTGGCCGGGGAACCGCCTGCTGAAAAGAACCTTTGACATAGTAGTCTCATCGGTGTTCCTTTGTACGCTTTTTCCGGTTATTCTGATTGTGGTGGCGATAGTGACCGGATTGACCATGCCCGGCCCGCTGTTCTTCCGCCAGAAACGGAACGGGCTGAACGGCAGGGAGTTTTATTGTTACAAGTTCCGCAGTATGAAAGTAAATGCAGATGCCGACAGGATACAGGCCACAGAGCATGATCCCCGCAAGACGCGCTGGGGCAATATAATGCGTAAGACGAATATAGATGAGCTGCCCCAGTTTATCAATGTGCTGTTAGGAGATATGAGTATCGTGGGGCCTCGTCCTCACATGCTTCTCCATACGCAGGAATATTCAAGGTTGATCAATAAATATATGGTGCGGCATTTTGTGAAACCGGGTATAACGGGGTGGAGCCAGGTTACGGGTTTCCGTGGGGAAACGAAGGAACTAAAAGACATGGAGGGCCGTATCCGTGGTGATATCTGGTATTTGGAGCACTGGAGCTTCGGTCTGGACCTTTACATCATGTACAGGACGGTGGCGAATGTCTTCCGTGGCGAGAAGAATGCCTATTAGTAAAACGGGCTGTTCTTAACGATCCTTCTCGATGAGGGTCCTTAGTAATTTAGCAGTTAAAAAACTTTGTTTTTGCAGCCTGTTATTTCCGTCTGCCGGCCGGAAATGGAACATAGCCGGCACTAATGTTAGATCAGAACCCTTGTCCTTTGTGAAAAGTGCAGGGGGAGCTCCGGGAACGAGAGCGCTTGTTCCCGGAGCTTTAATAATAAAGAAGATTATCCGATTAGGATTTATTCAGCTTTAAAAATAAACGCAGATTATATAATAACCCGTAACAGGAAGGATTTTTTATTTTCTGATATTACTATATTTACTCCTAAAGAATTTTTATCTATATGATAGTCTGTTTCGGTGTGTCGGTACCGACCGGATGATCTTAGTAAAGAACTTCCCTCTGCCAGTAGTATCACTCTCTACTTGAGAGCAGAAACGAACACTGGCAAAAGGAAACCTTGGGAAAAGAAATTACCTTTCCAAATATCCGAACACCCCTTCCGCGTCAAAACACGGACAAGCCTTCGGGATGCTTCCGCTCATATCCCTATGTCCCCTTATCCGGGCACCGGGAAAGAGCTTTGCCAGACGCATCAGCAACAAGATAAGCTGTTCTGTCTGCTCTGCGGTCCGGGTGTCTGCCGGATGTCCGTCTGCATCCAGACCGCCCTCGTAGCAGATGCCGATGCTGCAACGGTTCCAGGGACGGCAGTGTGCCCCCACTTCCAGCAGTTTGCGGTGCTGGGTGATGGTGCCGTCGCGACGGATATAGAAGTGGTAACCTACAGTCCGGAAACCACGGGTCTTATGGTCACGAAGTAATTGCTCGGCAGTATAGTCTTTGTCACAACGTGTGGCGCTACAGTGGAGGATGAGGTATCGCACTGATTCGCGTCCTTGCATCAGCGCTCCGTCCTCTACGGTGAGGAGTTGGCGTTCGTTCTTCATTTCTTCCTCACCGATTATCATTGGGAATGTTTCTTGTATCATAATAAATTGAGATTTGGAAAATGTTGTGTTTGTTCTTTAGATGAGGGATGCGCAACTGGTAATGCCCAAAGCGGTGAGTGCCGCGATGGCTGCCTGGATAACTGCCCGGAGAATTTGTGTCCAGGTGATTTTCTTGGATTCGTGGTTGGATTTATTCATGGAAATATCTGTTTTTTGTCAGTTTAAAATGCGAATGGAACAAAAGGAGGTTACGGAACTGGCGGACGGACACGGGGGAGTGAAAGAAGAATCCGTGTCGCCCGTGTTCCATAATCACATCATGCTATCTCTGTGGAGCGGAACAAGCCGGTCAGCTATTCTCGTCTGCCGGTTCACCGGAAGCGGCTGGAATGCGGGAGGCGTCAGCATCGTCAGCGGCAATGCCGGCGGCAGAAGAATTGCCTGTCAGGTCTACCGTAGTCTTTCCGGCCTTCAATGCCTTCACTACTTCGGCGGCTGCCTTGCGTGTGGGAACCAGTTGGAATTCGGCATCTTGGCGCAGGTTGTTGAAACGGACGCCCGGAGCCCACAGTACGTTCACCTCGGTGATGTTCTCCACAGTGAACTCTGCCATCGAATGGGCGCCGAGGCTTCGGATACTGTTCGAAAATACGCCCAGATCGCCCATCTGTATCTGCTGTCCGTTCAACAACTGCTCGCGCAGGCAGTCCACGGCAAGAATAAGGATGGCCTGGATATCGGCGCGCGAATATACACATCCGTGGCTGGCAATGTGGTAACAGAACTTGTCCAGTGTCATTACTTGTGAGTACTGGGCGTTGGCATACGCCTTCTTGGCCGCGTCTTTGTCGGTGGGGTTACCACGCATGCAGGTGCTGTAGTTAATCATGATAAATAGGGTTTTAAGAGATGAAAAATAAAAAATGAATTTCGTCAGTGAAGAAGGAGAATACTTTACTTTTCTTGCGGATTGCACGTAGGTAACGTGTAAGGCTGAAGGTTAGTAACGTATGGGGTTACATGTTAGTAACATGCTAGGCCGAAGGTTAGTAACGTATCGGCTCCCTCATTGTTGACATTGCAAAGATAGGTACTGTGAAATGCGTGCTGACGCTTTATGACACCTTGTGGCACTTTATGGCTTTCATCCTGTTCCAAAGAGCTTGCAGGGCTATCCGGGGCTGCCCAGATGCCGGTTGATCAGTGTCACCTGGCGGCTCGTGAAGACTTTTTGCGAGGTATAGTAACCCGTTGCGGATAACTCTTCCATCAGAGGGGGACAGCCGTTTATCCACCTCATCAGATGCCGGGTGGCTATCCGGGGATTTGAACCGGGAAAATAGAGCAGAGCCAGGCTACCCTTTGTCATGGATGGGAAATAAAGGAAATCTTTCATATTTATACATTTTAAATTCAGGAATCTTGCAAACTTGCAGAACTTGCACTCTCTCTCACACCCACACACGTACGTGTGTGCATGCGCGCGTTGAATTCGTATTCGCCACGCCCCACTTTGACCAGCTGTCCGCGTTCGGTCATACGTTTCAGCAGCGAGTCCACCGAGCCTGCCGGAACTCCTACCTGTTCTCCTTTGTCGATGGCTTCGTTGCGGGTGAAGCGCAGGGGAAGGCAGTCGAACAGGGTTTCGGGAGTCATGTTCGCCGATGGTGCGGTGGGGGTTCCTGCGGGCAGGAGCGAGAGAATGTGGCATGCATGGCGGTACAGAGGTTCCACCAAGGCCAGCACGGCATAAAAGTCGTCGGTGCGGATGGAGAGGTTGAATTGCGGCACGATTCCGTCTGCTACGTTTTCTTGTGGAATATGGGCCGACGGGGTCAGTCCGGGACAGTTCAGCAGGGTACGCACGATGTTTTCCTGTGGTTCGCCGCTCCTTTCGCCTCCCGGCAGCAGGGATTCCAGAGAGCGCAGCAGGGCGATAATGCTTATGATGCGGAAGATATTGATGGCAATACGGGTTACAGCGCTTTTCATCTGGTTACCGTGAATGGCGGAGGCTCGTCCGAATACACGGGCAAAGTGGAAGTTGAATATCTCTTTTTGCTCGTGGGTGAGCTTCATGTTGATGTTGCTCACCGAAGCGGTGATGGCGTCCAGCACTTCTTTCCATTGTGCCCCCCATTCCAGAAAACGGGAGTCATAGTCTGTATCCGCTTCGTTGAACTGGTCTTCCCATTCTTCAATGGCAGGCATATAGTAGAACAGCTGGCGCGAGAACAATCCGTTTTCGGCCGATGGGATAAGGGGCTTGATTTGTGCAGGCGTGCCGCTGAGAAGCACGCAGAGGAACGTGACGTTACATTCGCGGTATTCGTGATTGGTGCGCCGGTTGTAGGCCAGCCGGTCATGGTCGAAACATTTCCGGAGGAGGTCGCTCCAGTGTCCGTGGTCGCCTCCAATGGCGGTGCTCACGGTGTCGGCCTCGGTTTCGCATATCAGTCCTACGCCTCCGGAGTCCATCAGGTTTTCCTGTATGCCTGTACCGGTATTGTCACCGGCTATGAGGAGCATTTTCAGCTGGGGCTGTTCGGGTTCAGGGGTATTTACCTTTTCTTTCCCCAAAGTGTCCCATTTTGTCTTTTCCATGCGGTAGGTCTTTATTTTTTCCCGGTAGGTGTCCAGCAGCGCGTTGTGTATGGGTTCTGCCAGACGGCGTACCCAGGTCAGTGCACCCTTGCCGGAAGCGGGAGGCGCGGTGACGAACACTTGCAGACAGGGATACTTGTGTTTTCGTCCGTACACAAAACTTACCAGTTTGTTGAGGGTGCTTCCCAGCACGGTTGCTGCACCCAGCAGCAGGATATCCCGTTGGGCGGGAGAGTTACCGCAGTCTATGATCCCTTGCAGGAAGGCGGGCCAGCGGTAGTCGGGGAAAGAGGGAAGTCGGGCAGGGAGGATGGCTTTGGGCACGCCGTCGGACAGGGGGGAGGCTGTGTCCGTGAAAACAGCGTCGGGCGGAGTCCCGTCGGAGGCATCCGGATGGGCATTATAGGATACGCGTGCACGTGTGTGGGTGTGGAGAGACTGCAAGTTCTGCAAGTTTGCAAGTTTCGGGTCCATTTTCACCCCGGCCACCTCTGCCAGATGGAAGACGGTTCCCAGGGAATTTCTGCCTGTTCCTTTGGTCAGAGCATGTCCGTACAGTTTGTCTGCTTCATCGTGGTGGTACTTTTCGGATATGCGGCAGATGCGGTGGAACCGGGTGCGTCCTTCCTCGCCGCAAGTGTTGGCTATGGCAAAGGCCAGCGGCATATATTCCTGATAGGTGGGGGCCACATTGACTCCCGCTTGTTCGATGGCTGTTACCAGCTGTTCCAAGATAGAAATAGAATCGTTCATTTTTTAATATTTATGGTTATTGATTTTCGCTTCTCCGTCGTGCGACAGAAAACAGGCTCTGGACAAGTCGGCATTGGCCCTGTCCACTTTCAGCTCGTATTTCCATTCCAGATACTCCCATGCGGTGTGCAGGGCATTGTCGAAGGATTCTTCTACGCTCAGGAAAGGGTTTATGCGATAAGGGATAAAAAGTTTTACTCCCTGATTTCCGGGGCTGACAAAGGAAAGTACGGGGTGCAGCACTTCATCGGCAAAGAGACGGTCGCGCCACATTGCCGCTTCTTCGGTGGAAGCCAGTTCGTCAATATCTATGACAAAGAGGCCCGAAGGAACTTGCATGCATTGTTCTTTGCAGTAAGAGAAGATACCTGCCGGAGTGACATACGGTAAAAGGGTCTGTTTATTCTTTCGGAACGCTTGCTTGTCTCCGAGTCCGGCTCTGACTTTATGCGTCAGTTCTTCCAGTTGCGGATTGGTGCTGATGTAGGTATGAAGCCCTGCCACACTGCATATACATGTGGGTATTTTATTGGTGACGGGTGCATTGAAAAATGACATGATGTATTCTTTCATAAAAGAAATTGATTTTGATTTATCTGCACAAATATACGGGTAGGGAATGACGTATGGAAATCGATTCATAACCGTTTACTATCTGTTTACTATTGGTGCATGCTATTGATTATATATTGATGAAATATGGATTTTGATTAACGATCTGTTGATAATAATTAAAGAATAGAGAAAAGAAATAGTATATGAATGAAAAACCTGATATGATGATAAATATTTATGGCGGAAATAATCTGATTGCTCCTGTGGCATCTTCCGCCATTCAGAACTTTTATGGCGACCGGGGTGATGAGGCCGCCGACCAACCGGAAGATTCTGAGAAAACGGAGAATACAGAAAGTGTGGCGGATGAGAAGCCGGCACAGGAACCGGCGGAACTGTCGGATGATGAATTTTACGTATCGGTCTATATACCCGATATAAAGGTGATGAGGGCTTACAAGATACTTTTGGGAGAGTGTACCACGGCACGCGAACTGGCGGTGGTGGTAGGAAAGATGCTGGCCGATGAGAACTGTAGGAATGTAGACAAACACACGGTGGTGAAAGCGGCTTTCATCAAGTCGTTGCTACCTTTTGCCAAACGACTCGTGTCGGGCGGTACGATAGCCAATATACGGGCGCAGATTAATAATATGCTGGCTAGTAAATAATTTTTTCGATTATCCTCTTACTCCATTGGCACGTTAGCAAATCGGCAAATTATTTATGTTGCGGGATTATCAGATAGAGATGAAAACACGTCTGATGGAAGCGTGGAAAGCTCACCGGAGTGTGATGGTGCAGATGCCTACCGGTACGGGCAAGACACATCTGCTGGCATCTGTGGTCAGTGAGTTTGTGTCTTCTGCAGGCAGTGGGGTATGGCTTATTGCCCATCGTAGGGAACTGGTGGCGCAAATGGAGGAAACGCTGGCTAAATATGGTATCCGGAGGGAGGATACTCCGGTCAGGGTAATGTCTGTCCAATGGCTATCCCGGCACTGGAATGAGGCGGGTGATGCTCCGGGACTGATTGTGATAGACGAGGCTCATCATGCCTTAGCCGCTTCTTACACGGAGATGTGGAAGCGTTATCCTGCCGCAAAGAAACTGGGTGTGACTGCCACACCTTGCCGCTTGAACCGTAGGGGGTTCACGGAACTGTTCGAGGTGCTGGTTACTTCGTGGAGTATTGCCGAGTTTATTGAAAAAGGCGTGTTGTCTGTGTTCGATTATGTATCCATCCGTCCCGGCAGCGAGGAGCAGCGGCTCATTGACGGTCTGGAGAAACGGGGGGCCGATGGGGATTATCAGGTGAAAGAGATGGATGCGGTACTGAACAGGCGTCCCGGTATCGAGCGCCTGTACCGCAGTGTCAGGCAGTTTGCTTCCGGCAAGAAGGGGATGGTGTATGCCATCAGCATTGAACATGCCCGGCGGATAGCGGAGTATTACAGCAGGTGGGGAGTGAATGCGGTGGCTGTGGACAGCAAGACTCCTGCTATGGAACGCAAGCGGATGGTGGAGGAGTTCAGACATGGAAAAATCGAGGTGCTGGTGAATGTGGATGTATTTAGCGAGGGGTTCGACTGTCCCGATGTGGAGTTTGTACAACTGGCCCGTCCTACTTTGTCACTGGCTAAATATTTGCAGCAGGTAGGACGCGGATTGCGGAGATCGGAGGGCAAGGAGGCGTGTATGCTGATAGACAATGTGGGGCTGTACCGCATTTTCGGGCTTCCTACACAGCGATGGAACTGGGATGCTATGTTCCGGGGACGGATGGCGGGAAAGGGGAGTTTGCCCGGACGGATGAATTGTGATGCTTCCGTTACCGCTTTTCCGGTGGTGGAAAGGCCGGCTGAAGCCGGTGGGGACTTGGTGATGGTTATGGAGCACGGGCGTTTGCTTTCTTCCATCAGAGAGCAGGCTTTGCCGGATGAGAAGGAGCAGTCACCGTCATGCAGGCTGAGGGCATTTGTAGATAAGGAAACAGGTCTTTGGGGATTGGAAAAGGGAGATGAGATGCTGCCGGACGTTTCGTTTAAAGAGATTTTGAGTATCAAAGGACGTTTTGCCGTGGGGAGGCTTCGGAACGGGTGTGTCCGGGTACTGAATGATACGGGGGCTTTGGTGGCCGAACTGGGGCATTGCTGTGAGGTGAGATTGCTGAAAGATGATTTGTTGCAAGTCCGTCATGCCGGGAATTCGGTGTCTTATGTGGATTTACGGAACGGCCGGTGTTATGCTGTCCGCCCGCGTGTCCTCAGATACGGGAGCATAGAATTGTTACAGGTGAACCGTACTTATTACAGCAGGACAAGGCAGGTGTATGCCAATACATGCGGGTTGCCTTCTTCGTCCATCGTGTGGATGGGGTTTTATGTGAAGATGTACGATGGCAGAGTGCCTTCCCGATGCCGCCGCATGGAAGATGGAGGCTTTTGTTGTGAACCGCAGGTTTGTCTGTTGGAAGGGGATGAGGAGCGTGCTTATTATCTGAGCGGACGGTTGCCGGATCAAAGTATTGTGGTGATGGATGAGGAGGGACGGTATTATCATGTGGAGAAAGGACATGGAAAGCGTTATGTGGCTTGTAACCGTCCGTCGGACCGGAGTGAGGATTTTGATGAGGCGGTGGCATTGCTCCGAAGGCAGGCGGACGAGCGTGTGGAGAAACATTTGCAGGAGGAAAAGTGCGAGACTGAACGGAAACGGCAGCGTATAATCAGCAGGAGTGTGGAGGCCGTACCTTTTCAGATAGGAGTGAAATGGGGGTTGAGGACAGCGGAGCAGATTTTGATTCCACCTGTCTATCGGAGAATATTGCGTCCGGTGGGTGGTTATTGCGCCTATCAGGACAGCTCCTGCCAGTGGGGGGTGCTGACTGTAGACGGAAGGATCATTATCCGGGCCCGGTATATGGAGGTGGAGATAGACAGGGATGGAACGGCGCGTCTTACTTTGGTTCCGGGGAAGATGGAAACGGTGAAGCTGACGGATTAATAGGATAAAAAGCAGGGGATAACTTTTTGTCAGACCGATATTTAGCGATGGAATACGGATCATTATGAAAAGTTTTGTAACTTTGCATCCGATTTTAAAAAAGGAGATATTGATATGGAATTACCTGATGACCCGATGATGCTTTTCAGCATGGTGAATATGAAACTTCGTGACTGCTATCATTCGCTGGACGAGCTTTGTGATGATATGAATGTAGACAAGGAGCTGTTGGTGAAAAAATTGAAGGCGGCCGGATTTGAGTATAGTAAGGAAAACAACAAGTTTTGGTAGATAGAGGGATCAGCCCGTTCCGGAAGAATGCTTGGGACGGGCTGATTTTTTTATTGAGATACCTATTGTTGATTATTTTTGTATAAGTCCTGTTTCCGGTATTGCAACAGGGATGTTCCGGTATGCCGCTTGAAGAAACGTCTTAAGGTGGCAAGATTGGCAAACCGGGTTCTTTGAACGATTTCCTGTATGCTGATGGATGGATTCTCCAATAATGCGTAAATCTCTTGCAGGGTATAATGTATAATCCATTCTTTGGGGGATTTTCCACTTACCAGAGTCAAGGCTTCAGTCAGGTATTTGGAGGAAACATGCAACTTTTCGGCATAGAACGCCACTTCTTTGTTTTCTTTGTAATGCTTTAACAGCAAATCCAGAAAAAAGTATCCGATTTCTTCTTTATGCAAGGTGGTGACTTTATGTTCTTTTACTGTGCTGTAATAGTCTGCATAAAGTTCCAGAAAAGGTAATTTCAGCAGATTGGTAATAGATTCTTTTGTAAATAAATAAGTTGGAGAAGTAGCTCTGTTGTATAGTAACCGGAAATAGAGGGAGAACTGTTCCGCTTTCTCTTGGGATAGCGAATAGATGCAGTGGGTTTGGGTGTAGGTATGAAAACCGGTCGGAAAACGTTTGATACTTCCATTGATCACGTCATAAAAAAGGGCATTTGAAAAAGTACAATAATCGATGGTGAAAGTCAGACTGGATTTTATAAATGAAACCAAGAATCCCGGCATGAAAATAAGAATGTCGTTTGCACAAATAACATATTTCCGGAGACCAATCTGGATCTCGGCATTCCCTTCAGTACACATACCCAAAACTCCTTCCGGCAGATAAGAGGGGTATTTGCTGAAAGGCACTGTGTGCGCATCCATATAAATACTGAAATCTTGATCGGACAGTCCTTCTTTGGTATCCTGTGGTTTTGGGGTATTATATAACATACTTTGTATCAGCTCTAGGTTCACAAAATTAGAATTTAATGATACATTCCGCCGGAAGTAGTGGACATAAGGGAAAATAAAACGGAAAAAAACTACGTGTATTTGATTTTTTTAATATAATGATAGGAGAACAATTTTAGCTTCCCGTAAGTTGTAGGAGAACACGGAAAATTATTCTTTTTTACAGAAAGAAGGGTGAATTCAAAAAGATCGTTTGATTTGTTTTTGAATTCACCCTTTATGAATGGAGCGGAGTTATTTTTGCGCCAGTAATTTGGCTATGGCACGGTCGGGTTTCCCGGTTTCTGTCAGGGGAAGTTTGAATACCGGAACAAAACGTTTGGGACGCCAGTAGGGAGGTAATTGATGTGTGCAGGTCTGTTCTATGTCGTCGGGCAGTTGCCCTTCGGCAAGCAGCACAATGATTTCTCCGAATTTTTCGTCGGGAGCGGAGGTGATCAAGAAAGGAACGGACAGGTGTTCTTTCAATGCGGCCTCTACTTGTTCTATCTGCACTTTCACTCCTCCGGTATTGATCGTATTGTCTTTTCTGCCTAGAATGCGGAATTGGTTCTGTCCGTTTATCTCGGCTATGTCATTGGTCACCAGTTCTTTTCCGCAAATTTCGGGAGCGTATATCACCAAGGTGTTTTCTTTACTCAGACGGATCTGTATGCTCTCGAAAGGGGTGTACCAGTCTGAAGCTTCAGGACCGTTCAGTCTGCGTAGGGCAATGTGTGATAAGGTTTCGGTCATGCCGTAAGTAGACCATACGGCATGGGGGAAATCTTTTAACGCAGCGTTCAATTGGGAGTCGATAGGACCACCTCCGATAATGAGGTGCCTGATTTGTTGCAATATCGCTCTCTCTTCGGGAACTTGCAGTGAGTTATAGACTTGCATGGGGATCATGGCGGCAAAGACGGGGGCTTTTGTCAGGTCTTTTAAAGGATGCCCGGATGGAGTGACAGGCAGCAAGTCCAGTCCCGCTACCAAGGCACGTACTACCACCATTTTTCCGGCAATGTATTGCAAGGGCATACAGAGCAGGGCGGAATCTTCTTTTTGTAGTCCGAGGAAGGAACAGGTGAGGCAGGCGCTTTCCATCATGCGTTCTTTTTCTACATACAGTTCCTTGGGTTTGCCAGTGGAGCCTGAAGTATGTACCAGCAGGGTGTCTGCCGGGTCAAACCATTCGGAAAGAAAGGAGAAAAGTTCCTGCCGGAAACTTCGGTTGTCGGCAGGGATATTCATTCTTACCATTTCAATTTCCCAATTGGAGTAGGGGATGCTTTCTATCAGAATGGTTTGTTTGTTTCTATTGGTGCAGAATTTTGTCATTGTTTCAGCCAGTTTAGTAAATCGGGTTCTTGTTCTTCGGGGTGGAACCAAAGGCAGTTCCCTTCGATGTGAAGCGGATAGTCTATATTGTCGGTAAACAGCAAGCCGGTACCTAGTCCTTGGGGGAGGGCGGGCTGCAAGGTGGCACACCATTGTGCGATGGCATTCAGTCCGATATTGGACTCCAGAGCGGAAGTGACCCATGAGCCGATGCCTCTTTCAGCCGCCAGTTCCATCCATTCTTCGGAGCCGCTGATTCCTCCGTGCAGAGAAGGTTTCAGGATAATGTACTGAGGACGGATGGTTTCCAGCAATTCTATTTTCCGGTCGCGCCGGTTGATGCCTATCAGCTCTTCATCCAGTGCAATGGGAAAGGGGGTGGCGGCACAGAGTCGGGCCATTTCATCCCATTGTCCCGCACGGATGGGCTGTTCGATGGAATGGAGCTGGAATTCGGAAAGACGATGTAACTTTTCGAGGGCATCGGTAGGAGAGAAAGCACCGTTGGCATCTACACGCAGTTCGATTTGGGCTGGGGTGAAATGCCGGCGGATGTGCGCCAGCAGCTCCAGTTCCTTTTCAAAGTCGATAGCGCCTATTTTGAGTTTGATGCAGCGGAAACCTTGCTGCATCTTTTCCCCGATGCGCCGGTACATCTCGTCAAAGTTTCCCATCCAGATGAGTCCGTTGATGGGGATACCCTCTTTGCCTTTGCTGAACGGGGTGTGCCAGAATTGCAGGCTGCGTGCCCGGAAATGCAGCAGGGCGGTTTCCATACCGAACAGGATGGACGGATAGGGAAGCAAGGCTTCCCGGTCTATTTCCCCGTTCTTTTCCAGGTTCTTGCAGGCAGTGGCCAACACCTCGTCGTATGAGGGGATATCATCACAGCTCAGGGCAGGGAGAGGGGCGCATTCACCCACGCCATAGTGGCGGCTGCCGGTGTCGGTGAGGAGGATGTACCATACATCCCGGGTAGTATATACTCCTCTGGAAGTACCGGCAGGTTGCTTGAAGTGTAATTGTTTTTTTATAATTTGGGTTTGGAACATTTTTTTTTATGTGTAGTTGGTTTGGTATATTTATCCCTGACAATCTCAAAGGCGCGTTGGACCCATGTGTATATGCTCGTGTCGGGAATATCACCATCAAAATTAAGTTGAAGCCAATGTTTCAGACTTTGGTTGATGGGATTGCCGACTGAAACATGTCTCTCTTTTATATACTCAATTTCGTCCGAAGTAGATTTGACATTGACAAAAGTGAAATTGTCAATGTCTATAAAACAGAACATGTGTCCATAAACATAAAAGGCAAGGATGGAATCATATCTTGCAGCAAATTTGCCAAATGGCATCTTTTCGGAAACGTCACCTAACGAAAGACAATATTTTCTGAATTCTTCAATGTCCATGCTTTGAATTTGTAGTTTGTTTATGGGAACTTCGGATAATCCTGGAACCGTGGCTTGCGTTTTTCCAAAAATGCCTTCCCTCCTTCCTGCGCTTCCTCTGTCATGTAATACAGCATGGTGGCATCTCCGGCAAGTTCTTGTATGCCGGCTTGTCCGTCCAGTTCGGCATTCAGTCCGGCTTTGATCATACGAAGAGCGAGCGGGCTGTGCTCCATCATCTTTTCTGCCCATGCCACGGTTTCGTCTTCCAGGCGGTCGAAAGGAACGACTGTATTGACTAATCCCATTTCCAGTGCTTCCTGTGCGGAGTATTGACGGCAAAGGAACCATATTTCACGGGCTTTCTTCTGCCCTACGATGCGTGCCAGATAGGAAGAGCCGAATCCGGCGTCGAAGCTGCCTACCTTGGGACCTGTCTGTCCGAAAATGGCATTTTCTGAGGCAATGGTCAGATCGCATACCACATGCAGCACATGGCCGCCGCCGATGGCGTAACCGTTTACCATGGCGATGACCGGTTTTGGCAGTGACCGGATTTGCTTTTGTACGTCCAGCACATTCAGACGGGGAACTCCATCTGTGCCGATATAACCGCCATGACCTTTTACGTGCATATCTCCCCCGCTGCAGAAGGCTTTGTCACCTGCTCCGGTCAGAACCACTACATTGATATCCTGGCACTCGCGGCAGTAATACAGGGCGTCGCTGATTTCCGAAGTAGTGGTGGGGGTGAACGCGTTGCGGTAACGCGGACGGTTGATGGTGATTTTCGCTATTCCGTTGTAAAAGTCAAACAGAATATCTTGATATTCTTTGATGGTTTTCCATTTTCTTGTTTCCATTATTCATTTTTATTTTTAAGTCCGTGATAATATTCTCTTAATAGGGTGGTGTCTTTTTCCTTGTCGGTAAACACCTCCAGCAGCATGGGTTGCATCCTTGTCTCGGGTGAGGTGAATGGCTGCATCGCTTCTTCCAGCTCTTCTTCTCCGGTCACTTTCATGTAAATAAAGCCACGTTCTTCCGCCCAGCCTTTGGCGGTGGTGTAATGCTCGGCTGTGATAAACTCCCGGGAACGGCTTGATTTGTCCATTCCAGGCAGGGTATGGAATATTTCTCCTCCTTCGTTATTCAGTAACAGGATGCGGATGTTGGCACCGTAATTTTGATTCCACAGTGCGTTCATATCATAGAAGAAGCTCAAGTCGCCTATGATGATGAAATTCAGCTTGCTGGAAGCGGCGGCATAACCGATGGCGGTGGACAGGGAGCCTTCTATGCCGTTCACGCCCCGGTTGCAACAGATTTCCACCCGGGGAGGAACTGTAAATAACTGTGCATAGCGCACGGTGGAGCTGTTTGCCAGATGCAGGGCACAGGGTTCGGGTAATGCCTGAATGAGTTTTCCGATAACGGAGATTTCGGAATAAGCAAGATCCGGCATCGGAATGGTTTTGCAATAGTTTTCCCACATCAGCGGATAATGGGTCGGTTTGTTGTCCAGCAGGAAAGCTATTTTTTCCAAGAACTCAAACGGATCCATCTCGATGACGGTGGTCAGGCAACCGTATAAATCGGCTATCTTCCCGTCGGCGGCAACATGCCAATGTTCGCGCGGGGGATGATTGCGCAGGTATTTCTTCAATTGCTTGGATACGATATGTCCGCCGTAGGTAATCAGTATTTCGGGGGCCATGTCTTCCTGGCGCTCCGGCGTCATGGAATAAACGGCGGCGTCGAAATTCTTGATAGGAATGCCGGGGATGGTCTGGTTGCCCAGATGTTCCGTCAACCAGGCGAAATGTTTATAAAGCGGTTTCACATATTTTTTTTCGAACAGGTAAATCAGATTCATCTGGCCTACCACGACCATGCGCTTGTTGTACTTGTTCAGCCGTTCGATCAGTTCCTTATAGTCACGGTCGTACACGCTCAGTCCCTGATAACGGGTGATGACACGTGCCTCGGGAAGTGTTTTGGCGGTGAAGCGGTAGATGGGTTCGGAAATGGGTACATTGATATGTACGGGTCCTTTGCCGTGGTGGGTGGTTTCCAGTATGGCTTCGTTGATGAGGCGGTTGCAAAACCATTCGTCTTCCTCTGTATGTACTTCGGGCAGGTTGACAGACATCTTGACTAACGTTCCGAACACATGGGGCTGGGGCAGGGTTTGTCCGTCCATTTGTCCTATCCAGGCGGCGGGGCGGTCGGCAGAAATGACAATCAGAGGTACTTGTTGGTAAAAAGCTTCGGCTACGGCAGGGTGCAGGTTCAGCAGGGCCGAACCGGAGGTGCAGCATACTGCGGCAGGACCTCCCCCTTGTAAAGATAGGCCGATAGCAAAAAAACCGGCACTGCGTTCATCGGTTACAGAATAACAAGTGAAGTCCTCTATATTGGCCAGAGTGTGTACGATGGCAGCATTACGGCTGCCGGGACAAAGCACTATTTTCCGCACACCGTGCGCTTTGAGAAGTGCCACCAACTGAAGTATGTTCTTTTTGTCTGAATACATTATTCTTCTACTTTAATTGTTTCCATTTGTTTACTTATAAAGTCAGGATGAAGGATGCTCCGCATCGTATTCATCTTGTCTCCCGTTTCCACCCATTCCGATTCTACTTCCGAGGAAGCCAGTATTCCTCCTCCTGCATACAGGATGGCTTCACCCGGCTTTATTTCCATGCAGCGCAGATTGACGTAGATATCGGTATGCCCCTCTGTGTCCAGCCATCCGGTGAATCCGGAATAATAACTGCGGTCGTACCCTTCGTTGTTCAGAATAAACCGGAAAGCCTCCTCTTTGGGCAGGCCGCAGACGGCGGGAGTGGGATGGAGTTCTTGCAATAAATCGCCTATATGGTCTGTATTTTTCAACAAGAAATAAAAATCAGTCTTGAGGTGTACCAATTGTCCGGCACGGGCGGTATAGGGACCTTTCTCTGTCATCTTGTTGCCGAATTTTTTGGCGATCCGGCGGATATAATCAGCCACATAGCCCTGTTCTTCTTGGTTCTTCTTGTCCCAGTTTGTCGGCATCACTTCGTCCTGCATCGGCATTGTACCAGCCAGGGCCACGGTGTGCCATTCTTTGCCTTGTCCGCTTAATAAGATTTCCGGTGTGCTGCCCAGCCAGGTTCCGGAAGCGGGGGTGTGGCATAGGTAAATCATCATGCGCGGATAATTGTTACAGGCCCGGACAAAAGCGCCAAGTGGTGAAAAATCATCTCCGATATGTCTGGCGGAAGAACGTGACAGAACCAATTTCTGAAACTGCTTCTCTTGTAAGGGAGTGATGAAACGCCCGAATGCGCGGGTATATTGTTCTTTATCCGTTTCTTCGGAAACAAAAGGAGAGAGTTCATTCTGCCGGCTTTTGCAGGTGAGCAGGGTATCCACACATTCCAGTGAAGACAGTGCTTCGCTGATTTCGTTCCAGTCGTATGCCGTGACATCCGGACGGATAAGTACCAAGGGATGTTCCTCCGATATCCGGAAAGGAGCCATGACAAATCCCTTTTTTTCATTCAGTTCTTGAATGTCCGCTAATTGTTCCACATCGCCCGAGGTTTGCAATACCAGGTAGCATTCGTCTGTCCAAGGTAACCGGTAGAGGGCGAAACCGAGGTGGCTATGTGTCAGGCAATCCAATAATTTTTGCGTATGTATATCTGGTAGATTCATTTCTTTTTCAGTATGAAATTAACGACACGAACAGTAGAAACCAGTTCTCCCTGTGGAGTGGTGATATCTATATTCCATATATGCGAGGATCTGCCGCGGTGAATCAGTTTGCCGGTGGCGAATACTTTGCCTCCGACGGGTACGGCCGACAGATGATTTCCACTTACTTGTACTCCGCAGGCATATTCGCCTTCCCGGCATAGCGACATGGAGCCATGTCCTGCCACAATCTCGGCCAGAGCCAGTGACGCGCCGCCGTTCAACATACCAAAGGGTTGTGAAGTACGATGGTCTACAGGCATTTCGGCATGTACCGCATTCTCGGTGGGGGGGAGAAACCGGATACCCAGATGTTCCGCCATCGAATTCGAATAATCAGGTTTGCAGGTTATTTCTTCCATCATTTGTATGTCTGTTCTTTTCTATAGGGCTACAAAAATACATAAATTTTAGATGAAAATGTCGCTAATGTTGTTCTTTTAAGAACAAAAACATTCGGGGTTTGTTTCTATTTTCGGAATATATTTTTTATTTTGCAAAAAGAATTCGTACAAATGCAACAACGAATGAATAAAACAATAATTTAATACCTATGCTCATTACGATTATTATCCTTGTACTGTCCGCAGTATTTTTTGTAAATGGCAAGATACGGTCGGATCTTGTGGCTCTTTGTGCTTTAGTGGCTTTGTTGATTTTTCAGATATTGACGCCTGACGAGGCTTTGTCCGGATTCTCCAATTCGGTCGTCATTATGATGGTGGGGCTGTTTGTGGTTGGCGGAGCGATTTTTCAGACGGGACTTGCCAAAATGATCAGTTCACACATTCTGAAATTAGCGGGTAAGAGTGAATTGAAATTATTCTTGCTTGTAATGTTGGTGACTTCTGCTATCGGGGCTTTTGTGAGCAACACAGGTACGGTGGCTCTGATGTTGCCTATCGTGGTCAGTCTGGCAGTCAGTGCCAACATGAATCCCAGTCGTTTGCTTATGCCGTTGGCGTTTGCCAGCAGTATGGGAGGTATGATGACACTGATTGGTACGCCGCCCAACCTTGTTATTCAAAATGCGTTGACTTCGGCCGGTTTTCCTCCGCTTTCGTTCTTCTCTTTTTTTCCGGTAGGGATTATTTGTGTGGCAGTGGGTACTTTGGTGTTGCTTCCGCTCAGTAAATGGTTTCTTTCGAAACGGGGGAAAAACGGAGACGACAATGTTCATTCGGGCAAATCCCTGAAACAGTTGGTGAAGGAATATGGGCTATCCAGTAATTTGTTCCGGTTGAGGGTGGTCGGTGACTCCCGGCTGCATGGAAAGACGATTATAGAGTTGGATATCCGGCGCAAGTATGGATTGAATATACTGGAGGTGCGTCGTGGGGATATGTCACAACACCGCTTCCTGAAAACAATTACTCAGAAGCTGGCCGATCCCGGTACGGTTCTTCAGAAAGAGGATATTCTGTATGTGACGGGGGATTTTGAGAAAATAAAGTTGTTTGCCGAAGATTATCTGCTGGAGATGCTGGACGAGCATACTACCGAAGAAGCGAAAAACTCAGCCAATTCATTGGATTTTTATGACATAGGTATTGCTGAAATCGTTTTGATGCCTTCCTCCAATCTGATAAACCAGACGATAAAGGGGGCGGGCTTTCGTGATAAGTTTAATGTGAATGTACTGGGTATCCGCCGGAAGAAGGAATATTTGTTGCAGGACTTGGGCAATGAGCGGATTCATAGCGGGGATGTGTTGCTGGTGCAGGGTACATGGAACAATATCGCCCGGCTGAGCAAGGAAGATGCCGACTGGGTGGTACTGGGACAACCGCTGGCCGAGGCTGCGAAGGTCACGCTGGATTACAAAGCACCGGTAGCTGCGGTTATCATGGTGCTGATGGTGGCTATGATGGTGTTCGACTTCATTCCGGTAGCTCCGGTGACGGCGGTGATGATTGCGGGTATCCTGATGGTACTGACAGGATGTTTCCGCAATGTGGAGGCGGCTTACAAAACCATTAACTGGGAAAGCATCGTACTCATTGCGGCCATGCTGCCTATGTCGCTGGCATTGGAAAAGACAGGGGCTTCCGAATACATTTCGAACAGTCTGGTCAGTGAACTGGGAACATACGGACCGTTGGCGCTGATGGCGGGTATTTATTTCACTACTTCCCTGATGACGATGTTTATCAGCAACACGGCTACCGCAGTGCTTCTGGCTCCTATCGCGATGCAAAGTGCAACACAGATAGGGGTAAGTCCCGTACCTTTTCTCTTTGCGGTGACACTGGGGGCAAGTATGTGTTTCGCTTCTCCATTCTCCACTCCGCCCAATGCGCTGGTGATGCCCGCCGGACAATATACCTTTATGGATTATGTAAAGGTAGGGCTGCCGTTGCAGATTATTATGGGCATTGTCATGGTGCTGGTACTTCCTTTGCTGTTTCCTTTTTAAGTTGTTTATAATATATGATGCCGATGACGTCCGCTATAAACCATCCGATAGGAATAGACCACCAGATTCCGATGACCCCGATGGCAGGAATGCCGGCAAGCCAATAGGAAAGGGCTACACGGGTTCCCAACGATACCACTGTGAGCACTACGGACATTCCCGGCATACGGATGGCACGATAATATCCGTATAACAGGAACAAAATCCCGATTCCGCAATAAAACGCTCCCTCGATGCGTAAATAACTGATACCGATGTTCAGAATTTCCGTTTCGTGGGGGCGGACAAAAATCAGCATCAATGGTTTGGCGAATAAAAAGACCAGAATGGAAATGACCAGAGAGAAGAGAACGGTGGTAATCAAGGCACTTTTCACTCCTTTGCGGATCCGTTCCTCTTTTCTCGCTCCGAAGTTCTGGGCAATAAAGGTGGAAAAGGCATTTCCGAATTCCTGTACCGGCATATAGGCGAACGAGTCTATTTTTATTGCTGCCGCAAAGGCGGCCATGACTACAGTGCCAAAACTATTGACCAATCCTTGTACCATCAGAATGCCCAGATTCATCACCGACTGTTGTACACAGGTCAGTGCGGAGAACGAAGTGATCTCTTTCAGGCAGTGACGGTCGAAATGCAGGTCGTTGCGGTGTAATCTCAGTTCGGGGTATTTCACGTAGGCATATCCCATAATTCCCAAAGCGGATACTCCCTGTGCGGCCACCGTGGCGATGGCTGCTCCCTTGATTCCCCAATCCAACTGCAAGATAAAGAATAAATCCAGCCCGATGTTCAGTACAACGGAAACCGCCAGAAACCAAAGAGGAGTAACGGCATCTCCTATGGCACGCAGTAATGCCGCATAGAAATTATAGATAAAGGTAAAGCCGATTCCCCAAAAGATAATCCACAAGTAATCATACATCATGCCATAAATATCTTTGGGAATCTGCAATAACCTGAGAATGGGATGAATCCAGACGAAAGCCGCTATATTTAGAATCAATGTTACTGTACCGATCAGCAGGGCGGATACATAGATGTTACGGCGTAGGGAATCCGTTCGTCCGGCTCCATATTGCAAGGAAAAAACGGTTCCGCTTCCCATGGACAATCCCAGCAGGATGGAAATGAGGAAAACCATCAGCGTATAGGCGGAACCGACGGCAGCCAATGCGCCGGAACCTATACATTGTCCTACAATCAGCGTGTCGGCTATATTGTAACACTGTTGTAGCAGTGAGCCTATAATCATAGGTAAGGTAAAACGTAGCAGAGTGCCGGTGATACCTCCCTGCGTCAAGTCTATTTTAGATAACATGATGCGTGTCTGTTCGATTCAATTTCTTATTTATTTTGAAATTTATTGCGAAGGTAGGGAATAAAATATCAAACAACAATAAAGATTGTCTATTTAATACCCGGAATGTTCTTTCTCCTTAAAAAGAGTTAACTTGATAATATTTTCCATAGGAAACTTTTTATTATAAGAAATATCATGTATGTTTGCATAAAGTTTCCATTGGAAAATATTAAATCAAATAAAATAGTTTAATTATGAAGTATATAGTAATAGGAGGCGTAGCAGGAGGTGCAACTGCTGCCGCACGTATCAGAAGAAACACGGAACAGGCGGAAATCATTTTGTTCGAGAAGGGAGAATACATTTCGTATGCCAATTGTGGTCTACCTTATTATATAGGAGGTGTGATTGCGGAGCGGGAAAAATTGTTTGTACAGACTCCGGAGGCTTTTGGGAAACGTTTTAACATAGATGTGCGTACCCGGTCCGAGGTAATAGCCATCCATTCTGCCGAGAAAACAGTGGATATTCGTACTTCCGACGGGAAAACTTATACGGAGAGTTATGACAAATTATTGCTTTCTCCGGGTGCGTCGCCTGTTCGTCCTCCCTTGCCGGGCATTGACAATGAAGGGATTTTTACCCTACGTAATGTGAATGATACCGATGCTATCAAGAGTTACTTGCAGCAGCATAAGGTGAAACGGGCGGTAATCATCGGGGCCGGATTCATCGGGTTGGAGATGGCGGAGAATCTGCAGGAAGCCGGTGCGGAAGTGGCGGTTGTAGAGATGGCAAATCAGGTCATGGCTCCTATTGATTTCTCTATGGCTTCTTTGGTGCACGAGCACTTGTTGCAGAAAGGAGTACATCTCTATCTGGAAAAGGCGGTGGCTTCTTTCGAACGCACGGTCAACGGACTGGAGGTTGTTTTCAAATCGGGCGAAAGGCTGCCTGCCGATATGGTGTTGTTATCCATCGGGGTACGTCCCAATACCTCATTGGCGATAGAGGCTGGACTGGAGATAGGGGAGATGCGCGGTATTAAGGTTAATGATTACTTGCAGACTTCCAACGAGCATATTTATGCGGTGGGCGATGCTATCGAGTTCCGTCATCCACTGACTGATAGACCGTGGTTGAATTATCTGGCAGGTCCGGCCAACCGTCAGGCGCGTATTGTGGCAGATAACATGGTCTTTGGAAATAAGGTTACATACGAAGGGGCTGTCGGTACTTCCATTGCCAAAGTTTTTGATATGACTGTCGCTGCTTCGGGCCTTCCGGCAAAACGGTTGAAACAGGCAGGCATTGATTATTTGTCGGCAACCATCCATTCCGGTTCCCATGCGGGATATTATCCTGATGCTTTACAGATGTCCATTAAAATAACTTTCTCTCCTGTGAATGGGAAATTACTCGGAGCGCAGATTGTGGGGTATAACGGAGTGGACAAACGTATTGACGAATTCTCGCAAGTGATTAAGCATAACGGAACTGTTTATGACTTGATGGCTTTGGAGCAGGCATATGCTCCTCCTTTCTCTTCGGCTAAAGATCCTGTAGCAGTAGCCGGATATGTAGCTGGAAATATACTGAGCGGAAAGATGAAGCCTCTTTATTGGCGCGAGTTGCAGGCTGCCGATTTGAGTAAAGTTACGTTGGTTGATGTCCGTACTCCCGATGAATTTGCACTCGGTGCTTTGAAAGGGGCTGTCAATATTCCTTTGGATGATATGCGCGAAAGGATGGAAGAGATTCCTCAGGATAAGCCGGTCTATTTGTATTGTGGAGTAGGGTTGAGAGGGTATTTGGCTTCTAATATATTGTTACAGAATGGTTTTGGGGAAGTAAAGAATTTAATAGGAGGTTTGAAACTGTATAAAGCGGCAACGGCTCCTCTGCCCGAGCCGGAGGAGTTCTCAAATTCCGGTTCTTCAAGTTCTGATTCTTCAAAAGTTGATCATTCTGAACATAGTAAAGATTCTGCTGAAGCTTATACTATTGCCTCTTCCGTCATTCCTTCTATGAAAGCAATAAAAGTGGATGCTTGTGGCATATCTTGTCCCGGTCCTATCATGAAACTGAAGAAGAGTATGGAAGAACTGGCGGACGGCGAACGTTTGGAAATTGTCGCTACAGATGCCGGTTTTCCCCGCGATGCCGAGGCATGGTGTCAAACTACCGGAAACCGTTTTGTTTCAGTAAATTCAGGAGCAGGAAAGTATCAGGTAATTGTTGAGAAAAATACTTCGCAATCTTCTTCCTCGGAAGTTTGCCGGGAGGATAAAGGGAAAACTTTTATTCTGTTCAGTGATGACCTGGACAAAGTTTTAGCTACTTTTGTACTCGCAAACGGTGCGGCGGCTACGGGAAAGAAGGTAACCATCTTCTTTACTTTCTGGGGGCTGAATGCCATCAAGAAGCTGGACAAACCTGTGGTGAAGAAAGATATCTGGGGGAAGATGTTCGGCATGATGCTGCCTTCCAGTTCTTTAAAGTTGAAGTTGTCTAAAATGAATATGGGCGGAATGGGAGCTAGGATGATGCGATATATTATGAATAAGAAAAATATCGATTCATTGGAATCTCTGCGTACTCAAGCCATTCAGAACGGAGTGGAATTTATTGCTTGCCAGATGTCAATGGACGTAATGGGTGTGAAACGTGAGGAATTGCTGGATCATGTGACTATTGGTGGAGTGGCAACTTATATGAACCGTGCCGAACAGGCGAATGTAAACTTGTTTATTTAAATTTGCATGGAGAAAATAAAATCAATATGTGTCATGAGAGAGCTGTTCAAGGCTCTCTCTGAACTTGAAACCCGCTTAATGGAACAATATGAAGTGTCATTGAATGAGGCAATGGCACTTTGTTGCATTGGCGGAGATACGCTGACGGCTAGTGTGATATCGGAAAACACAGGTCTGTCTGCTTCGCATACCTCTAAGGTCATCCGTTCCATTGAAGAGAAAGAATTAATCGTCCGTAATTTGGGGGATAAGGATAAACGGCAGATGCATTTTACTTTATCCGATAAAGGGCATGAATGTTTGGAAGCGCTGAAAGCAAATGAAATAGAAATACCGGAACTATTAAAGCCATTGTTTAAATAAACCCTTCTCTTTTCCATTTGTTTATTCCGGATATGAAACTGGAGAAATGGAAAAACAAATGGAAGAAGTGGAGCAATCTGCGCAAATGGCAAATATGGAAACTGAAGCTGATTGATGCCCGTCTGTATTTCGTGAGCATATTCGTGGGGCTGCTTACGGGACTGGTTGCTGTGCCTTATCACTATCTTCTTTGGTATTTCTTTGATGTGCGGAAAACTTTTTTTACGGCACATTATCCGTGGTATTGGCATGTATTGTTGTTTTTTATCTTATGGGGGATTCTGATCTTTGTCGCTTCTTTGGTAAAACGTATGCCATTGATAGCCGGTGGTGGGATTCCTCAGACACGTGCGGCCAATAACGGTCGTATCCGTTATGAGCATCCTTTTAAAGAACTGGTAGCTAAATTCTGCGGAGGGGTGTTGGCTCTCAGTGCGGGGCTGTCTTTGGGACGCGAGGGGCCGTCTGTTCAGATAGGGTCTTATATAGGAACACTTATCTCTCGTTGGGGACATATTCTGAAAGGGGAACGGAAACAATTGCTGGCTGCCGGAGCTGGTGCGGGCTTGTCTGCCGCTTTTGCTGCTCCGTTGTCTTCTTCTTTGTTGGTGATAGAATCCATCGAGCGTTTTGATGCACCTAAAACCGCTATTACTACCTTGTTGGCCGGCGTGGTAGCCGGAGGAGTGGCTAGTTGGATGTTCCCCACGACTCCTTATCATCTGATTAGTGCGGTCGTTCCTGGTTTATCTTTTATCCGTCAGGCGGAGCTTTATATTATCTTTGCCGCCCTTATGGCTGTCATTGCAAAGTTTTATTCGCTCATCGTTCCTTTCTTTCAAGAAAGGATACCTGCCATGAAACTCTCCATTCCTGTCAAGATGTTGTATTTATTAACCATAGCTTATGCCATATCGTTAACAGAGACGAATCTGACAGGTGGCGGAGAGCAGTTTTTGATGATGCAGGGAATGAATGGAACTCATGATATCCGGTGGCTTACTATCATGATGCTTATTCATTTTGTTTTTACGCTGTTTTCTCTTTCTTCGGGTTTGCCGGGAGGAAGTTTCATTCCTACCTTGGTTACGGGAGGATTATTGGGACAAATCTTCGGGTTGGTATTGGTACAGCGCGGATGGATAGGGTATGAGAATGTGAGTTATATGATGCTGATCGGGATGGTGGCTTTTTTGGTGGCTGTGGTGCGTACTCCTTTGACTGCTATTGTCCTGATAACGGAGATTACCGGTCATTTCGAGGTGTTCTATCCTTCCATTGTGGTAGGTGGATTGACTTATTATTTCACCGAATTGTTACAGATAAAACCTTACAATGTATTGCTGTATGACAGGATGTTCCGTAGCCATAATCCGGAGTCTTCCGAAGAGGCTGGTGCTCGCTATCATCTTTTTGTCGAGATAATGGATGGGTCTTATTTTGACGGAAAGGAAGTGGATACATTGGCTTTACCTAATCATTGTATCATTCGTAGTATACATCGGAATCGTAAAAACTTACTTCCTCAGGGGCAAACCCTGGTTCCCGGTGATCAAGTGGAGATAGAAATAGATGCGCAGGATATAGAAAAATTATACGAACCGTTGGTCAGTATGGCAAATATCTATTAAATTTGCCGTATGAAAAAGAAATTCCAGCTTGAAGTTCCGGGAGGAGCCGACAAGGTGTTGCTTCATACTTGTTGTGCTCCTTGTTCATCAGCCATCATAGAGTGCTTGATGCAGCATGGTGTCACTCCGGTTATCTATTATTGTAATCCCAATATTTATCCGTTGGAGGAATACATTATCCGCAAGGACGAATGTACGCGGTACGCCCAATCCTTGGGATTGGAAATTATAGATGCCGATTATGATCATGATGCCTGGCGTTGTCGAATGGCAGGAATGGAGCAAGAGCCTGAAAGAGGAGGCCGTTGCTTGCGTTGTTTCAAGATGCGACTGCAGGAAACCGCACGTTATGCTCACGAACATGGATTCCCGGTTATCACTACTACGCTTGCTTCCAGCCGTTGGAAAAGTTTGGAACAGATAGAGGAAGCGGGCCGATATGCTACGGCCCCTTATCCGGATGTCACTTATTGGGAACAGAACTGGCGTAAAGGTGGATTGAGCGAGCGTCGCATTGCTATCATTAAGGAATATAATTTTTATAATCAGCAATATTGTGGCTGTGAGTTCAGTATGCGGAAAGAAGAAAAGGAAGAATGACAGGAATGAGGATGCTTAAACTGTGGGTGGTTGTAATGTTATTGGGACTCTTGCCCGTTGTTTCAGAGGCGCAAGAAGAAATAAATAATGCCATTAATGTACAGTTGGAGTATCTGAAAAAGTATCCTAAAGATAAAGAAGCGCTTCGGAAAGTTAGTTTTCTCTATCTGAATAAAGCAGATTATGATCAGGCTATCTTTTATGGTCGACAATTGTTTGAGATAGGTTATAATGAACGGGATTACAATGGCGCTGTAATTTATTCTCATATTTGTCTGGGGCAGGCCCATATGATGAAGGGAAATGTAAAGGAGGCTTATAGTCATTTAGGGCAGGCCAGGCTGATAGGTGAAAGTAATAAAAATGATTCCGCCTTATGTTCCGTATATAATGGTCTGGGACTTTATGCATCGAATGTCCAAAAAGACTATTATCGTTCACTTACTTATTTCTTCAAAGGAGTTGAAGCTGCAAGACGTTGTCATTATGACAGACTCTATTCCATTTTACTTTCTAATATTGCCGGTATTTATTATTTAAAAAATGATAGCACAGGATTGAAATATGCCCTTGAATGTTATGAACTGGGACATGAACGGAAAGATCCTTATCTGATTTATAGTGGTTCAACCAATACCGCTTATATGTATTATTTGAAGAGTGACTATAATACAGCATTGAAATATATTCAGGAGGCGGAGTTCACCATGGTGCAGAATGACTTTTATGATCAATCAAACGTTTACAATCTTTATGGATATATTCTGCATAAATTGAATAAAGATGATGAAGCGCTGGGCTTTTTCCGGAAGGCTTTGGATTTGAAAGAACAGGGAAATATTTCTTCTGTGATGAATTCCTATTTGGGCTATGCCGAAATTTTAATGGAGCATCATCAGTATGACCGGGCTGTCTGGATGCTGAAAGCCGGAATAGAACTGTCTTACCAACAGGCTAATGCCATCTATCGAAGTGACCTGTTGCAGGCTTTATCCCGATGTTATGAAGAAGATGGTATGCTGGTAGAGGCGTTGAAGTATCATAAGCTCTATCAGCTGGAAACAGATAGCTTATATAATGCGGAAAAGGAACGTGCCGTGGGGGAGATACGTGCAAAATACGATATGGAACGGCAGGAAAACGAGATAAAACAAAACCGTCTGGAATTATTGGAAAAGGAAAATAAGATGCAATTGCTTATAGCCGGATTTATTTGTATCTTCATAGCTGCCTCTTTACTATATTACTTATATTACAGAAAAAATAAGCTGTACCTTACCATTGTGAAGCAAAATCAGGACGCTATCCGGCGTGAACAGCAATTGCAGAATAAAATAGACGAGCAGTTTGCAGAGATAGGCCGCCAGTCCGCTCTTTTACAAGAATATCTTACGGACTCGACGAAAACTTCTTTGCCGCAACCTGAGAAATATGCTTCATCCTCGTTGACAGATGAAAAGAAGCAGGATTTATTTCTGCGTTTGGAAACGCTGTTGCGGGAGGAGAAGGTATTTACAGACAATTTGCTGACCAAAGAGAAAGTAGCGGAAATGTTGGGAACTAATCGTACTTATCTCTCTCAAATTATTAATGAGCAGACCAAGCAGACTTTTACTCAATTTGTAAATGGTTTCCGCACAAAAGAGGCAGTCCGTTTACTTTCCGATCCTGATAACCAAACTCCGCTAAAGGCGATTTCAGCTGAATTGGGCTTTAATTCCATGACTACTTTTTATAGCCAGTTTCAGGCGGCTACTGGTATGACTCCCGCTCAGTATAGAAATAAAGTGCAGGAATTGCATAAAAATAGATAATCTATTAATTTGCTATCATAAATTTATCCAAATGCGGCAATTGCTGTATTTGGATAACCTGTTTTTGCTATAATTTAAAACTTTATGCATTAATTTGCTATCGACGTAATATAAGCTGTAAAACTGTTTTAACAATAAAACGGAACTTAAAAAGTGATTATAAACAGTATTAATATTAAATCTATGAAGAGTATGAAACATTCAGATTACCACGGAAAGCTACTTCGACTGGCGATGGTTTTCGTTGCATTGTTTTTGTGTGGAACAATGGCATATGCACAAACAGACCGGATGATCAGCGGTATAGTTGTAGATGAGAATGGAGATCCCCTGCCTGCCGCTCACATCCGTCAGGTGAGCCAGACGAAAGGGGAGGAACTAGCTGCTGTCATAACCGATATGAACGGGCACTTCCGGCTGACCCTGCTCCGCACAGCGAAAGAGATAGAAATCTCTTACTTGGGCTATGAATCAAAGAAAGTAAGATTGACAAGTGCGAACAGTTACAGAATTGTTTTGGAGCCGGCCTCCGAACTGCTGGACGAGGTGGTGGTAACCGGATATCAGACTATCTCCAGGGAACGGGCTACCGGTTCATTTGCGAAAGTAGATTCGAAAAAGTTGGAAACTCAACGGTTAAGTAGTGTCAGCTCATTGATGGAGGGAAGAATAGCAGGTTATAGTGACGGTAAGATACGTGGTGTGACTTCGATGAACGGACTTACTACTCCTCTGTATGTGATTGATGGGTTTCCGGTAGAGAAAACTATTTCTGACGGACTGGGCAACTGGGTCGAAAATGTGCCTGATTTGAATATAGAGGATATAGAGAATATTACGGTATTAAAAGATGCCGCGGCTACGTCTATCTATGGTGCTCGTGCTGCTAATGGTGTAGTAGTCATCACTACTAAAAAAGCCGGAAAGAATCAGCTGAATGTATCATTTTCAGCGACATTGACAGTACGCCCTTATAATTTTTATACCGGTCACTTGGCCGGTACGGCTGACATGATAGAGATGGAAAAGGAGTGGGCGGCCATGAATCCTAATCTTCAAGGAGAGGGAGCATCCCAATATGCACAGAATTTATTGGACAATGCATCCATGTATTCCTGTTTGGGGGTACAGGCTATTTTAAAACATCATACAGGTGCGATCAGCGAAGCACAAATGGAGCAGACGCTACATGAACTGGCTTCACAGGGATTCCGTTATTATGATGATGTGAAGAAATATGGTAAACGAAATCCGTTTTCGCAACAATATAACTTGAATATCGGGCGTGGAACGGAAAAAAATACATTTAATGCTTCGCTGTCTTACAGGAATAACCGGGAAGAAGATAAATATACTGACAGCGAGAGTTTCGGATTGAATTTGCAGAACACTACCCGGCTTACTTCATGGCTGAGTCTGGATTTGGGAACGTATCTGAATTATGGAGATGGTACAACGCAGAGTTATAATCTGACCTCACCCGGATATAATTATGTTCCTTATAGTTCGTTGTTGAATGGCGATGGAAGCTACTATACTAACACGGCTGCCGACCGGTACAGTAAGTCACAACAGGAAATTATTTCTTCTTACGGATTGTATAGTATGGATATTACCCCTTTGGACGAATTGGGAAGAAACTTGTCGAAGAGTAAGAATTTTAGTAATCGTACTTTTGCGAGACTTAATTTTAAATTCACAGACTGGTTGAGATACACTGCTTCGTTCCAATATGAAGTAGGGGAATATAAGACAAGCCAATTGCAAGATAAGGAAAGCTATGCTGTGCGTAATAAAGTAAATACATTTGCTACTGATGCAAGTGGGAGTGGCCAGGCTACTTATAATCTTCCTTATGGCAATATTTATACAACGGGAACTAATAGTATTCGTGCTTATAATTTCCGTCAGCAATTGGATTTTAACAAGACATTTGCAGAAAAACATGATGTGACCGCTTTGTTTGGTATGGAAGTACGTGAAAATAAGACGGAATACAATAATCGGAAATATTATAATTATGATCCGGCTTTACTAACTTATGATCTTATTGATGAACGGGTGCTGAGTAATACTTATACCGGAGTTTTGGGAAACTATGTATCATTCAATAAAAATGATATCTCCAACATCTATGAACTGGTAAATCGTTTTGTTTCTTTTTATGGGAATGCAGCTTACACGTATGATGGTAAATATATGGTGACAGGAAGCATTCGTTGGGATCGTACCAATTTGTTTGCTACTGGTTCCAAGTATCAGAAGAAACCTATCTGGTCGGTAGGTGCTGGTTGGAATCTGGACAAAGAATCTTTTTTTAAAGTTTCATTTATAAATATGATGAAACTGCGTTTCAGTTATGGTATCGGTGGTAACATCGCCAAGAATTCTGCTCCTTATATGACGGCTTATTATAATAATAATACCCATGTGGGCGGCATACAAGGGACTATCAGCAACCGTCCTAATCCTGATTTGCGGTGGGAAAAGACAACTACAGCTAATATTGGTGTAGATTTCTCTATGTTTAGAAATCGATTAAACGGTTCTATTGAATATTATAATAAGTCGGGCGTGGATTTGTTAGCCAATACCAATGGAGTACCTACTGAAGGTTTTGGTTTTTCTACTTATACCATGAATAATGGTAAAATGAGAAACCGTGGATTCGAGTTGACTCTTTCCGGTGATGTCATTATGGGAAAAGATTGGAATTGGAACGTAGGTGGTGTGCTGGGATACAATAAGAATAAAGTGACTTATGTCAATGTAAAAGCCCTGCTATTTTTCTTCAGTTCGATTATCCTGCCGCCTATCCCCGTGTTGGAGTGCCTTATAATGCCATTTATGGATATCTGTGGGCAGGGCTGGATAGTAAAGGGCAGCCTCAGGTGTATGACTCGGAAGGAAATATCCATGTAAGCAGTTCACCGCAAAAAGTGGAGGATGCTGTGTATTTAGGAACTTCTGTTCCGGTTTATAGTGGGGCTATTAATACCAATTTCCGTTATAAGAATTGGGAACTGGCTGCTCAACTGCTTTTTGAAGGGGGGCACAAAATGCGGAATACCAATATAGCCTATCCGGGATTAGGAGTGACAAGTAAGGATGTGAGTAAACGTTGGCGTCAGCCTGGTGATGAGGCATATACCGATGTACCACGCTATGTTCCGTCAGAAAGCAAGGATTATAATTCTTACTCATCCGATCTTTATAGCAAGGCTTCCATTCATGTACTTGATGCCGATAACTGGCGCTTGAAGAATCTCTCTGTTACTTATCATGTTCCTGCAAGTGTATGTCAGAAGTTTTATGTAAAAAATGCACGTATCATGCTAGGTATGGAAAATGTGTTCACTTTGGCTAAAAGCCGTGATGTGAAATGGATGCTTGGGGGATATAGTAAACCAAATTATTTGTGTAATGTCAATTTGAACTTTTAAATGAGAGCAATATGAAAAAGATACTATTTATGATAATGACAGTGTTGGGGTGGATAAATCTGACTTCTTGTAATGATTATTTGGATATTGTTCCCAAAGGGAACAAAATTCCTACTACCTTGGCTGATTTTGAAGCATTGCTGCGAGATGAATATACCATTGGCTATATTCCTGTAACGAATAGTCTTTATCTGTTGAATGATAAATTTGTAGGACAAAGCAGTCTGACTAGCGTTACCCTTACGAGTGCCAATTATCTGTGGAATGAAACAGCGGACAGAATTGTACTGAACAATCAGGACGAAGGGACTTATTACCGTAGTTATATGGCTATTTCCACTTGTAATCTCTTGCTGGAGCATGTTCCCGTTGCAACCGAAGCGACTGATTCCGAACGCAATGAGGTAATGGCTTATGCCAAAGTGATTCGTGCTATGAGCTATTACATACTGGCCAATTATTATGCTGATACCTATGTGTCTGCAACTGCCGGTACTAAACTGAGTGTACCTTTGATAACCAGTGCCGATATCAATGCTCCTCACAAGCAGGTCACTATTCAAGAAATCTATGATTTCATGATTAAAGATGTGAAAGAAGCTATAGAACAAGGATTACCCGAACAGTCAAGGACTGTTATCCATCCCAATTTGGGAGCAGCCTATGCCTTCTTGGCACGGGTCTATCTGCAAATGGCGAATTATGAAGAAGCGCTGAAATACGCGGATATGGCTTTGGAACAGAACGATAATCTGTATGATTGGATTTCTTATTACGACACTCATAAGGAAGCTATTACAAAAGAAGACAGTTATCCGTCGTTACCGTCAGCGACAGGGTATGATTATGTGGAGAATTACTATTTCCGTTGTGGAGAGGGTAATCCTAACTATGCTACCAGCGAACTTAATATTCCGGTGGAACGTGCGGAGAGTTTCGAGGAAGGGGATGCACGTTTTCTCTCTCGCTGGAAACTACGCACGGTAAATCAGGATACTTACTATCAAGGTTTGGCCAAAGGATATTTCAACGGGGCTGGTCTGACCACTTGTGAGGTATATCTCATCAAGGCCGAATGTTTGGCACGTCAGGTCACAGGTAATGATTTCTCTGCTGCTATGGATGTGTTGAACAAGGTACGTAAGACCCGTATTCTGCCGGAGATATATCAACCCTTGCAGGCTTCAACTTTGACAGAAGCCATTGACTTGATCCGACGTACGAAAGACAATGAATTGATTTTCACTATTGTGCCATTCGCTGATGCCCGGAGGTTTAATGCCGAAGGTACTTTTGCACGTGCACTATCCAAAACATGGGAAGGGCAGACTTATACATTAACCCCGGCTTCACATCTTTGGATTATGCCTTTCCCGGCAGGTGCCGTTCAGAATCCGGGTAATGGAACTATCACTCAAAATGTATCTAAATAACCTATAAAAACAGACTTTATGAAATTGATGTATTTATTAGCAACATCCGCCGTTGTTTTGGTGATGATGGCATCTTGTACCCGGCAGTCGGTAACGGGGTACACACTGACAGCTGCAATTGATGGAATTCCTGACGGATCCCATGTACAGTTATTTCCTGTAAGTCATGGTCATGAAAAACCGGTGGCGGACACTACTGTTGTAGATGGAAAATTTATATTTAAAGGGGTGGCGGATGAACCTCTGGCTGTACGGTTGATGGTGAAAGATGCATACGGTTCCATGCCTCTGATGTTGGAGAATGGCAGTATAAGCGTGGAGGGTAAGGTGACTTCTGAAAACCTTAATGGAACCGTGAATTATAATTTCTCACAGGTTTCAGTGACGGGATCTCCTTTGACGGACAAATATGTAAAATTATTGAGCACACGTGATGCCTTGGATTCTATTTATGTGACGAATAACGAGAAGTTTAAGGATATCCGTGCTGCCTATGGAAAAGCGAGAGTTGCCAAAGATAAGATCTTGATGGATTCTGTCGTTGCTACGGAAGCTTACAAAGCATCTGCCGTGGCCGATAGTTTGTTCTTTGCTACGGTAGATGCCACTTACTATAAATTAGTTATGGACAATAAAGATTCTTATTGGGGGCCTCTGATGATGATCAGTTTGTTTTCTTATCTTACCGAAGAGCAGAAACCGTGGTATGATGCCTTGTCAGAAGAGGCTAAACATTCCCGCTATGGAAAAATGGTGAAAGAGAGTGTGGCTCCTGATAGTCAGATCGGTTCTAAAGTGCCTGTCTTTACAGCCAAGTCACAAGATGGGAAATCGGTAACTTTAACCGATTTGTGCCAAGGTAAGAAGTATGTCCTTATTGATTTTTGGGCATCATGGTGTAATCCTTGCCGTAAGGAGATTCCTAATTTGAAAAAACTCTATACGCAATATGCAGACAGGGGTTTCCAGATTGTAAGTATCTCTATTGACAAAAAAGAGGCGGAATGGACAAAAGCGCTGAAAGAAGAACAACTTCAGTGGCCTAATTTTTTGGATACTGAAGGTATTGCTGATATATATAAAGTGAAATTTGTTCCTACTATGTATTTGATAGATGCCCAAGGGGTCATGGTAGGAGAAAATCTTCGTGGTGAGGCTTTGGCAAATAAACTGGCTGAGCTTTTTGGAGAGATTGAATAATCATATTCTTTTTATGGCATTCTGACATAGGACGGGGCGGAGTCGATGAATAAGTTGGATCTGTCCCGTTATCTTATGTTTCGGACTGACCCTTCTGTTGATTCAGCCCCCCTGTACAAGACTATCCAGGTTTATTTTGATTCAAATCCTTCATAAGTGTCTAATCCGCTTGCCTACAGTCGTTTATTATGAAGAATTTAAAGCACAATCCTTCATGAATCCGTCATTTTCGGGTCAACGGTCTAAATTTTAAGGCTGAGCCGTTTTCTAACTGAGCCGTCGGCATACCCTGCACAAAGCAGGATAAAAATAAAGAAGCTATCGAATATTCGATAACTTCTTTATTTGGTAGCCCGTGGGGGAATCGAACCCCCCTTTCAAGAATGAAAATCTTGCGTCCTAACCGATAGACGAACGGGCCATCCTTTTTATCGAGGATTTCTCTCTCGATTGCGGGTGCAAAGGTAGTGACTTTTTTTGAATTTGCAAACATTTCCCAAACTTTTTTCTAAACTTTTTGTTCATAGTCCATTGAATAGACTATTTACCTAAACTTAACTTTTATGAAAACTATCTTTAAATCAATGAGTTGCCTTATGCTGGGCGCAATGATTGTTACGCCGATGTTTGCGCAACAAAAAGATCTTTATCCGGAGTTGGAAGGACCGGGACCTGTTGTTATTATCTCAAAAGATAAAAATGGCAAGGAGGAATTAATCAATGTATTTGAAGAAACGCAACGTCCGCATTTCCATGATCCCCGTGCCCCTCGTTTTTTACTTACTGACCAACAGGGAAAGTTTGCATTGGGTATCGGTGGTTATTTGAAAACTACAATGGAATATGATTTTAATGGGATAGTGGATGACGTTGACTTTATCCCTGCACTCATTCCGCAACCGGGATCCACTGCTGTCCGTAATCAGTTCCAGATGGATGCAAGCACTTCCACTATCTTTTTAAAATTGGTGGGGAGAACCAAGCATTTGGGCAACTTCATCGTTTATACAGCCGGAAACTTCCGTGGAAGTGGAAAGACTTTTGAATTGCAGAATGCTTATTTATCTTTTTTGGGTTTTACCATGGGGTATGATACCGGATTGTTTATGGATCTTGCCGCAGCTCCTCCGACTATTGATTTTCAAGGACCTGACGGGATGACTTTCTATCGGGCCACCCAGTTGCGTTATGAAGCTAATTTGATTAAAGGTTTGAAAGTGGGTGTCGGTGTGGAAATGCCTTCAGTAGACGGAACTCCGGCAAAAGATGTGAGAATCGGTAAGCAGCGGATGCCGGATATTCCTGCTTATGTGCAGTATTCCTGGGCGAAAGCGAGCCATATACGTGTGGGAGGAATCTTGAGAAGTATGACTTATGAGGATCAAGTGAATAATAAGGCAAAGTCATTGACCGGTTGGGGGATACAGGCATCGGGAACAGCAAGACTGGGTAATTTCCAGCTTTACGGACAATATACTTATGGTAAAGGTATTGCTCAATATTTGAATGATATCAGTAACTTGAATGTAGATATCGTTCCTTTGGCTGACGAGTCCGGGCGCATGCAGGTACTTCCCATGAAAGGATGGTATGTCGGATTACAGTATAATTTCTCGAAACGGGTATTCGCATCGGCTACGTATAGCCAGTCACGCCTGTTTACGGAAGATTGCTATGCTCACTTTAATGAAACCCAGTATAAAAAAGGTCAGTATCTGGTCGCTAATGTGTTTTGGAATATAAGCCATAACCTGCAGGTGGGTGTGGAATATCTGCATGGCTGGAGAGAGAATTTTAATGATGTGAACCGTGAGGCAAACCGTATAAACTTGAGTGCACAATATAATTTCTAACTTATTCTCTGTATCTTTGTGTCTGTCAATAATGGAAAGAGAATGAAAAAAATAGGTGCACATGTATCCGTAAGCGGGGGCGTAGAAATGGCCCCCGTTAATGCATTAGGGATAGGAGCGGACGCATTCGCTCTTTTTACAAAGAATCAGCGGCAATGGGTTGCAAAACCTTTGTCTGTCGAGAGTATTACTCTGTTTAAAGAAAACTGTGAGAAAGAAGGTTTTGATATCCGGTATATTCTTCCTCATGACAGTTATCTGATAAACTTGGGACATCCTGATAGGGAGGGGATGGAAAAGAGTCGTGCGGCATTCTTGGATGAAATGCGGCGTTGTGAGTTGTTAGGATTGAAAATGCTGAATTTTCATCCCGGAAGTCATTTGAACAAGATATCAATAGAGAAGTGCCTGGACAGGATTGCCGAGTCTGTCAATATGACTTTGGATAAGACGACCGGTGTGACTGCTGTGATTGAGAATACAGCCGGACAGGGAAGTAATGTGGGAAATGAATTCTGGCATTTGAGATATATTATAGATAAGGTGGAGGATAAATCTCGTGTGGAAGTCTGTCTGGATACTTGCCATACCTATACCGCCGGTTATGATATTGCGAATGAATATGACTGGGTCTTTACCGAGTTTGATGAAGTCGTGGGGGGAAACTATTTGTGTGCCATTCACTTGAATGACTCAAAGAAACCATTGGGCAGCCGGGTAGACCGTCATGACAGTATCGGAAAGGGGCTGATTGGTATTGATTTCTTTCGCCGTTTCATGCAGGATTCCCGTTTTAACGATATGCCTGTTATTCTTGAAACTCCCGATGATACCATTTGGAGGGATGAAATTAAAATGCTTCGCAGCTTTGAATTATAGCCTGTGCTTTGAGTGAGATGTGGTGATGCTTTTAATAGTAAACCTGTAGGTGGGAATGATTTGTGTTTTCATGTGTATGGTTAAGCCTTTTTTATTTTATGTCTAAACCTGATTGAACGCATTATTTCTATCTCCATAGTCTTTGGAGTTAACTCCCAAGCTTATGGAGATAACTCCAAAGGCTATGGAGTTAACTCCGCAAGCTTGGGAGATAGAAGTTATCAGTAAAAGAATCTTTAACCTGAAGGATACAACTGTTTAGTTTGCCGTAGTTTATAGGATAATATATCCTTTCCGTATCCTTCAGTTATTTTATACCCTGATTACATGTCTTTTATTTCATCCAGGTTCTTCTGGATATCTTCGTCTTTTAACTCATAATTCATCAAGTTACCTGCCAGATATTGGTCGTATGAGGCCATATCAATCAGTCCGTGACCTGAAAGGTTGAACAGGATCACTTTTTCTTCGCCGGATTCTTTGCATTGATTCGCTTCGCGTATGGCAGCAGCGATGGCATGGCACGATTCGGGAGCCGGAATGATTCCTTCTGCTTGTGCGAACAAACAACCAGCCTGGAAGGATTCTAATTGCTGGATATCAACAGCTTCCATCAAATTATCTTTCAATAATTGTGAAACGATGACACCTGCACCGTGATAACGGAGACCTCCCGCATGGATATTGGCCGGAGAGAAATTATGCCCCAGTGTAAACATGGGCAGCAGCGGGGTATATCCGGCTTCGTCGCCAAAGTCATACTGGAATTTACCACGGGTCAGTTTCGGACACGAAGCCGGTTCGGCAGCAATGTATCGGGTTTGTTTTCCATTCAGGATAGTGTGGCGCATAAAGGGGAAACAGATTCCTCCAAAATTGGAACCACCACCAAAGCAACCGATAATCATGTCGGGATATTCGCCTGCCATTTCCATTTGCTTTTCGGCTTCCAGACCGATAACCGTTTGATGCAGTGTGACATGGCTTAATACCGACCCTAGTGTATATTTACAGTTGGGAGTGCTCATTGCCAGTTCGATAGCTTCGGAGATGGCCGTTCCCAGTGAACCTTGATAATTGGGATTACGGGTAATGATATCCTTGCCGGCACGGGTAGACATGGATGGAGAGGCGGTGACCGTTGCTCCGAATGTCTGCATGATGCTGCGGCGATAGGGTTTTTGATTATAGCTGATTTTTACTTGATAAACGGCAGCTTCCAGTCCGAATACCTTTGCGGCATACGATAGAGCAGCGCCCCATTGTCCGGCACCGGTTTCTGTCGTGACATTGGTTACACCTTCTTCTTTGCAATAATATGCCTGGGCCAGAGCCGAGTTCAGTTTGTGGGAGCCGATGGGGCTGACACTTTCATTTTTGAAATAAATATGTGCGGGAGTCCCTAGTGCTTTTTCCAGTCCGTAGGCACGTACCAATGGTGTGCTGCGATAGTATTTGTACATTTCACGCACTGCTTCAGGGATTTCAATCCATGCGTCTGTCTGGTTTAATTCCTGTTTGCAAAGTTCTTTAGCAAAAATGGGGTAGAGGTCTTCCGGTTTCAGCGCTTCTTTGGTTTTGGGATTCAACGGCGGCATGGGTTTGGTCTTCATGTCTGCCTGTATGTTGTACCAGTATTTAGGAATTTCATCCTCTGGTAAGATAAAACGTTTTTGTTTTGTGCTCATAATCTTTCAATTTAATAGTTTTGCGGTCAAAATTAGGTAAAAAAAGTATTCCTTACTAATTTTCAACTACTTTTTTGTCGGGAACAATAAAAAAAGGGGCTGTCAGAGTAAAAATGCGAAGTTATTTGTTATTATAGACAGAGATGTGAATATTTTGATTAAGTTTGTTTTCTGTTAATGCAAGATAATATCGACATGGAACCTTTACACAAACTATTTATTTATCGTAAGAAGTTAGTAAAACCGTACATAGAGCGATTGCTGAAATGGATGGACGGGATAACTTATATGATGTCGGCTTTGTTAATCCTTACATTGGTTTATGAGCATGGATTTCTTATTTCTTTTGAAGAAATGGAGGTGATAAACATGCTGTATCATTTTGTCTGGATTGTTTTTCTGGTTGATATTTCCCTGCATCTTTTATTAAATTACTCGGACACGAAGCGGAAGTACCGGGGACTGGCGTGGATACTGAGTCTGATGCTTTATCTGACTTTGATTCCGGTTATTTTCCATGAACCGGAGGTGCAAGGGGGAATTCATGATTTCTGGTCTTTTTTCCACAGCCGTTTATATCATGTGGTGCTGCTCACTTTGCTTTCACTGTTGCAATTGTCTAATGGGATAGTCCGGCTGCTGGGCAGGCGCACCAATCCATCTTTGATCTTTGCATCTAGTTTTCTCATATTTATTCTGATAGGGGCGGCGTTACTGATGCTTCCGCGTGCCACTTATCATGGTATTTCTTTTATCGATGCTCTGTTTACCGCTACCAGTGCCACTTGTGTCACGGGGTTGGTCTCGGTCGATGTTTCTTCTACATTCACGCCCGAGGGGTTGTTCATCATTATCATGTTGATACAAATCGGCGGTTTGGGAGTCATGACTCTGACCAGTTTCTTTGCTATGTTTTTTATGGGGAATACTTCGCTCTACAATCAGCTGGTGGTCCGTGATATGGTAAGCTCGCAGTCACTCAGTTCGCTACTTTCCACCTTATTATATATATTAGGATTTACATTGGCGATAGAGGCTGCAGGGATGGGGGTTATTTTTTTAAGTATACATGGCACTATGGGTATGGATATTGAAGAGGAATTGGCTTTTTCTGCTTTCCATTCCATCTCTGCCTTTTGCAATGCTGGATTCTCTACTTTGTATGGAAACTTAGGTAACGAACTGGTACTTCATAATCATAACTTGCTATATATCACTATCTCTTTCCTGATTATTTTGGGAGGTATAGGTTTCCCGATACTGGTAAATCTGTATGAGACGGTTTCTTATGAAAGCAAGCGCTTGTATCACCGTTATGTCAAAAAGAATAAGAGGACAATCCGTAAAATACATTTATATAACCTGAATACTCGTATTGTATTGATTATGACGGCTATCTTGCTAGTGACGGGTACTGTGGCCATTGTTATTTTCGAATGGAATCATGCTTTTGCGGGAATGACGGTTACAGAGAAATGGGTGCAGGGCTTCTTTAATGCGACTTGTCCCCGTACGGCAGGATTTTCAAGTGTGGGCATGACTACTTTCAGTGTGCAGACGTTGCTGCTGATGGTGGTGCTGATGATGATTGGCGGCGGTACGCAGTCTACGGCCGGTGGTGTGAAGGTGAATGTGTTTGCTGTAGTCATGTTGAACTTGCGTGCTATTCTTATAGGTGCCGATAAAGTTAATATTTTCAACAGGGAGTTATCTCATGATTCCATCCGGCGTTCTAATGCCACATTGATTCTTTATCTGCTGATTGTTTTTGCGGGTATCTTTAGTTTAAGCATTCTAGAGCCGCAGGCTTCAGTGATGGCGTTGGTTTTTGAGTGTACTTCGGCACTTAGTACGGTAGGTTCAAGCCTGGATCTGACACCTACTTTGGGAAGTGACAGCAAACTGATTGTCATTGTTCTGATGTTTATCGGACGAGTAGGGGTGCTTACTTTGATATCCAGCCTTATTAAACAGAAAAAAATAACGAAATATAAATATCCGAGTGATAACATCATAATCAACTAGTTATGAAATACATTATTATTGGTTTAGGAAATTACGGCGGTGTGTTGGCCGAAGAGCTTTCCGTATTGGGACATGAGGTGATAGGAGTGGATACAAACGAGCATCGTGTGGATGTGTTGAAGGACAAAATCGCGACTTCTTTTATTATTGATGCTACGGACGAACAATCGCTCAGTGTGCTGCCACTGAAAGATGTGGATGTGGTTATTGTTGCTATCGGCGAGAATTTTGGTGCTTCTGTGCGTGTGGTGGCACTGCTGAAAAAGAAAGGAGTGAAACATATCTATGCCCGTGCGGTAGATGATGTGCATAAGACCGTGCTTGAGGCTTTTAATTTAGATAGTATTCTGACGCCGGAGAAAGAAGCGGCACGCAGTTTGGTCCGGTTATTGGATTTACACGTCAATGTGGAGTCTTTTCAGATTGACGAGGAACATTATGTGATGAAGTTCAAACTTCCTTCTTGTTTTGTAGGCTATAAGGTGAGTGATCTGTCATTAGAAACGGAATTCAATATGAAAGTCATTGCATTGATAAAAGGGGAGCAAGTGCTGAATGGTTTGGGTATCTCGATATTGGAGCATCAGGTGGAGAATCATTTTGAGGAAAATTATGAGTTGGAAGAAGAAGATCAGTTGGTCTGCTATGGGCTTTATAAGAATTTTATGGATTTTTGGAAGGCGTTGTAGTAGGAATGCCTTTCAAAGAAAGAATATTTTTTTTCTAAGTGAGATTAAACCTTTTCTTTTGGGTTTAGTCTAACTTAGTAAATAATTTAGTTTAGTTTTTAGTTTTCTCTGAAGGCCGGCCAATGTGATATTGCCCGGTTTTCGCTTTTTATAGAGGTTTTCTTGTGAGTGTCCGTTACTTTTTGTTACTTTGTCACCTAGAAATCGAGATTTAGATGAAACAGATATATTTTTTATTTGTCGTTTTACTGGTTGTAATGGCCGCTTGCGGAGGTAAGAAAGAGACTTCCGTTGATGCAGAACAATTGATGTTCCAGATAGACAGTGTGGATCATGTGACAGGTTTGCAGCGTATGCAGGTTTCACGTATTGACCAGCATATTGTCAGTGGCGGAAAAAAATATAATTTGTTTATAGAGCGTGCTCCCAGTGATTCCCTGCCTTCAGTCAAAAGTGATTTGGGGATTTTTGCCGATAATCGTATCGTCGTTAGAATTTCCCGTGAAAATGGGAGTCGGGTCTTTGCCAAAACTTTTACCAAGCAAAGTTTCTCAGGATTCGTAAGTGCTGATCATCTCCGTCATTTTATATTGGAGGGCGTGGTATTTGATGAAGAGAAGACCCGTGAGGGAAAAAATATCATATTGGCTGCCAGTGTGAGTTATCCTCAGACAGATTTGTATATTCCTTTCTCTATCACTATTACTCCTGAAGGAAAAATGAGCATATCTAAAAATGAGGATATGGAGGAGCTTCCTCCTATGTTGGGAGACAGCCTTAATTAAATCTAAAATACAGGAATAATTTTTCGCGTCATAATCTTTTTAGGCGGTTAGTTGTTGGTATGGCATTAACTAACTAAAGAATAAATTAGATTATGAGAAAGATTTTATTTTTAATGGCTATGCTGGTATGCTCTCTTCAGTTCGCCATGGCGGGCGATGTCGTGACCCGCGATGTGAATAAGCTTCCTGTTGCCGCACGTGAAATGATTGGCAAACATTTCTCTCAGACTAAAGTTGCGTATATCAAGATTGAAAAGGACTTGTTTCAGAGCACTTCCTATGATGTAAAATTGGCCGATGGCATTGAATTGGAGTTCAATTCAAAGGGAGAGTGGCTTGAGATAGATTGCAAGAACAAGGCGGTTCCTTCTACTTTTATCCCTCAGGCTATTTCTAAATATATGAAGGCTAATTATAACGGGCATAAAACGGTGAAGATAGAACGTAACCGCAAGGGATATGAACTGACATTGGAAAATGGGTTGGAAGTAGACTTTGATCAGTTTGGAGGATTCTTGAAGTTGAGCGATTAAAAAAGATTTTTTCTGTAATAGGGGAACTATCTCTCATTATAGTAATGATGCCATAAGAGGGTGTATCAGGAACAAATTGAACTATCTTTTTATTATCAGCATTGAAAATGATGGTCGCAACGAGTTCTGATTCACCCTTTTATGTATTATAAATACAGTTCTCGGTCTTTTCCCTGTTATTAATCCATCGGCTCGTAATCCTTTGCCAGACCACCTTCGCTGGTTTCTTTATATAAGGAAGGAAGATCATGGCCGGTCTGTTTCATTACTTCCACCACTTTGTCAAAGGATACACGGTGATTACCGTCTGTAAAAGCAGAATAGATATTGGCGTCAAGAGCTCGGGCTGCCGCATAGGCATTTCTTTCGATACAAGGGATTTGTACCAATCCGCATACCGGATCGCAAGTCATTCCCAAGTGATGCTCCAAGCCCATTTCGGCTGCATACTCTATCTGGGCCGGGCTACCTCCGAATAATTGGCTGGCAGCGGCGGATGCCATTGAACAGGCCACTCCTACTTCTGCCTGGCAACCGGCTTCGGCTCCGGAAATGGAGGCGTTGTGTTTTACTATATTTCCTATCAATCCGGCAGTAGCCAGTGCTCTTAAAATCCGCATATCGCTGAAGTCACGGCTTTTTTGCAAGTGATAAAGTACAGCCGGAACCACTCCGCATGATCCGCAAGTAGGGGCTGTGACGATTTTGCCACCTGAGGCGTTTTCTTCACTGACTGCCAGAGCGTATGAGAAGACTAACCCGCGGGAACGCAGATTGTCCTTATAACCTTTTGCCTTAATATAATAGGTGGAGGCTTTTCTGCGCAGATTAAGTGGGCCGGGTAATACGCCTTCTTGATCCAAACCACGCTCAATGGCTTCTCTCATGGTTTTCCATACTTCTGCCAGATAGTCCCAAATGTCTTTGTCTTCACATTGCTGGACGTATTCCCAGTAATTGCGCCCGGTACGTTCACACCAGTAGAGGATTTCACTCATACGGTTCATATCATAGATTTCCGGAGTTGAGCCTTTGTCGTGCCCTTCTTCGGCTAGAGCACCTCCGCCTACACTGAAAACAGTCCATTCATCTGTCACTTTTCCTTTTTCATTCAAAGATTTGAAAGTCATCCCATTGGGATGAAACGGATAGAAGACATGGGCTTTCCAGATAATTTCTGTAGGCGCATGTGGTTGCAATGTATCTAAAATGGCTACATCGGTCATGTGTCCTTTACCGGTAGCGGCGAGGCTTCCATAAAGAGTAACTTGAAAAGCTTTGGCTTCGGGATGTTTTCCTAAGAAGATTTCAGCAGCCTTGCGCGGTCCCATAGTATGACTGCTGGACGGACCGGTGCCGATGCGGTATAGTTCTCGGATAGATTTCATTTCGTTTTATAAGGTTAGTTATTATGAGGAACAAAGGTATAAAATAAAAGGAGGAAACTAGCAAAAAAGGAAAAGAAAAACTCTCTTGACAAATAGGAAAGTTGTCAGGAGAGTTTGGAAAACCACCGGTAGGATTTGGTGTATTGTCTTTATTCTAATTGTCTTTGTATACCTTTGTCACCAACGACAAAATACTGATTATTTTCAATCAGCATGGCACGTCCGCGCTTTTTTTCCCGGTTTTCTTTATTGTCTACATTTACTCCGATAACCTTTCCGTTATAGAAAGTGGAAATATCTTTGAAAATGGTATGTCCCACAATAATGTGTTTTGCCTTATAACGGTCCATAAGCATTTCTAGGGAGTCTTTTACCAGCGGATTGTATTTGACATCGGTGCGTACCAGTCCGCGATACCAGATGGGCCCGCTGTTTCCATATAGGAAGGCTGTGAGTGGAGAAAGCTCTTTACGTTCTTTTTTCGTCATAAATAGTCCTTTGCTCATTTCTTCATTGACAGTGGGGATGCTCAAGTTCTTGTCATAGAAGTCTTTGCCTAGTCCGGCATGCACATATAGGTCGTTACCTATCATTTGCATGGTGTTACGGGTTCCCAACCATCTGCCCAGTTCGGTATCAGGACCGAATAGCCGGGGGTACTTCATCTTTAGTTTTTCAGCCAATATTTTATATTTTTCTTTGGTGTATCGGAGGTCATTGGCCAGTACCATCGGTTCATGATTTCCCAGCATGAACGATACGTGTCCTCCGGCTTTGGCTGCTTCCTCTTCCAGTTTGTAGAATAGCCAGAAGATTTGCGGTACATCTTTTCCTCTGTCAAAAATATCACCGATAATCATCAGATGGTTTTTCCCGAAGCTCCATTTGTAGTCTTTATCAATGATATGGTTGCCTTGTAACAGGCTGATTACACAGTCCAGCCTTCCATGAGGGTCGGACATGACAAAAACTTTGTCTGCCTGAGGATAATTCCATCCGGGACGTTTTACCGGGTGTAGTTTTACATCAAATGGAAACCTGCCTTTGTGGTCTGTCACATGCAGGGTAAAGTTTTGAGGTAATGTGGTATAAGTGGTATCAATGATATTCCCTTTCTTATCTACATTGATTACTCTGGTTTGGCCGTCAGGCTGATACAGTACGTATGGACCATCGGCTGTTAACTCTTCTTTTTTCTCTTTGTCTTTCTTTTTGTCTTTGAAATCAAGAGTTCCGGCAGTAAGGTCGGAACTGATGAATGCGAGGGTAAATGCAAGAAGAAAGTAGTTGATAAAATTAGTCTTGCTTGTCATCGATTTGATTTAATATTAAAATTATAAATTTATAGGACATCTATTAATAATGTTCAGTAATGGGGCCTTCTCTATCATCTATTTCTTCTATATTGCTTGTTCCTTCTATAATATCTCCAGTTGCAAAATATTTTGAGAAGCTGAATTTTATATCTGGATTATTTTTATTTATTAGTTCTACATAAAGATGGATAAGTAAATCATCCTTTTTTATTGGGTAATGTGCATGAAAATGTTTATCACTGGAATCCCCTTCTAGAATATCAGTGCTAAAGCTGGAACCTCCCCCATAATACTTCATTTCATTTATATAGCTAAAAGGAGGGGCAGATGCATAACTGTTTGATTTGAAAAGTAAATTAGCTTTGGAATACACCCTATATTCTTGAGAAACAACAGGATTAACAAGAATTTCGTAATCTCCTACTTCATATTCATAAGTAAAATATCCGGCATCATAATACATTCCGATTTCTCCTTCGACATTTCTGATTATTTGAGGAGATTTTTTTAGATTCCACACACCAAGGGGAAAGTTATAAATGGGTACATCATTATTGTTGTTTGTGGTTCCTGCTACTGGAAATGACGAAATACTTCCCCAACCAGTTGTTGTTTGTTCACTTTCAAATTGCATTTGTGTATTTGTATTGATTTTTAGATCAATTTGTCCAATTGAAGGCTTACTTTTGTTGATGCCAATAATGGAACCTGCTAGACCTTTTAAAGCACTTACAGCTGCAGAGCCTCCTGACGTAACTAATGCTTTTAACCCGTTTTTAATGCCACTAACAGTTGCACCTTTAATACTGTTTCCAATACTTTTCCAAAAAGAATCTTTCTTAGTTATTCCGTTTTCAATTTCTTTACTGACTGTATTAATAAACCCTTCTTGATTAACTGCAATAGAAGTTTTTGAATTATTGAATGTATTGGCAAGATTGAAATTGAAGTTAGAAATATTAGTGGTGTTCATTACGATAGTACCTGTGATATCTCCACTTGTTTGAGCCATACCTGTAGTTTTTATTTTATTAACAGCCCAACCTCTAATTTCGAAATTAGCTAAGCTTTGTGTATTAAGACTAGGATCATAAGCACACTCTATTTCTAATCCATACCAATTGTTTGCTTTATATCCAGAGCTAACAAACTCGTTTCCTAAAAATGTACCTTCTGTACTTGCTATATATGAAGATTTTTCTGAACGATTTATGGGTATAGAAATTTCTTCCATAAAGTTGAATAGACTGGTAGTTTTGTCTGTACGGATTCCCCAAAAGGCCTCTGAACTACCTAAGCCTGCTGATGAAGCTATTTCATAAAAGAAAAAACGGAGTAATCCTGTATATTTGTGGTATAAAGCAAAATATTTTGTAGGAGTACTTTCGGTTATATTGCTATAAATGAGTTCCCAGCCATTTTCTCTAGAATAATATCGATTTGCATATATTGGATCAGAAGCATTCTCGTCTAACCATGTTGAAGGAATTCCTAGATTATTGCTGCTACCTTTTTTCCATGGAATTCCCATGGTAGTTATGGTATGTGTAAATGGGTTTATAGTTTCAATGTCATTTATACGGTCCCAATCAAAGTAATTATCAAAAGCAGAACGATTACTTGGTGGATTATTGGGGTGGGTGGTTATTATGTCATTGGTAAAGGTGTCATCACAACTATTAAATAAACATGAAGCAAAGATGAATAATAATAAGGATTTTCTCATATCTTTATGTATTTTATATAGTTAATTTCTCTTTAAGTTAGGGAGTGATAATACTCCCTAACTTAAAGAGAAGGATTTATTGATTTGGATTTTATCAATTTATGTTGACTATTATTTCAGATATTCTGGTGTTTGTACAATATTAGAATTAGCATTAATTTCTTTTTGAGGAATAGGTAATATTGTACGATAATAGTTTCTGTCGAAATCCATAGATGTTTTTTCGTCAGCGAAATGCACTACCTCTTTCATCATATCGTCTGTTTCGTTAATACGAGTTACTCGTAAGTTATTACGTAATAAGTCAAACATGCGGTGCCCTTCACCAATGAGTTCTTTCCTGCGTTCTTCTAGAACATCATCAAGGGTAACCTTTGCTGGCATCGTATAGTCCGGATTTCCTCGGAGTGCGATGGCTTTCAGGTATTTTGCAGCTTTTGTTGCATCTCCGTTTTTCACGGCTGCTTCGGCTGCATTTAAGTAAGTTTCGGAAAGACGTACTATAGGAATATTGGCATCCATAATATTTTCTCCAGGTTGTGGTTGATACTTATTCAAATACATTACTTTTTTGTCTTGATTAACTAATAACTTAATGCGTACATCATTAGGCGTTTCTAACAGATGGTGATAAAAACTGACTGTAATGCACATATCTTGATATCCTTTTGGAGAAGTTAGATATCCCATACTTTCATTGCCGGGGCTTTCGGTAGTAGTATTGACTATTTCGAAGAGAATTTCTCCCGGATTTGCTTCGGAGGCTTCCGTACCCCATACAGTGGGATATTCTTCGGTATTCCATAATTGGTATTTATTGGCTTCCGATCCTTTTATTGCTTCTTCTGCAGCTTGTAAAGCTTCACTGTTCTTCCCTATATACAGATATGTCCGACTTAACAAAGTTAATGTGCCCCATTTACTGATTTTACCTTTCTTATTTAAGGATAAATCTTTTTGATTCAAACTAGTACCTGACCATGAATATGTGGGTATCATTAAACTAGCCGCATTCTTTAAGTCTTTGATTATTTGATCATAACATTCAGCTACAGTGTTACGTGAAGGCTTACTGTCGGCAGTGGCTGATGCTGAAGTGATGATAGGTACTCCTAAAGAGGCTCCGTTATCTTTTAAATAAGTATATCCGAAGAAGCGCGTAAGGTCAAAAAGGGCCAGACCACGTATTGCTAATGCTTGTCCTTCCAAATCATTGCGGAAGATATGCTCATCTTCATCGTTTGGAAGAATTTCGATATTGTCAATGCCGTCTAAAATTACATTACAGTTTTGAATGATGGAATAAAGATATGACCAGTGTGTACTTGGTCCATTTGCAGGTAACCAATCCATTTGGTAATAGTGAGCTGTTCTACAAGTTGATTGTACAGCTTGCATGTCATCTCCTGTTACATCTCCGTAGTAGATTAAACGCCCGGAATACGCATAGGCATTACGCATTGTCGCATAAATGGCGTTTAGTGAATAATCAATGTCGGAGAGAGATTTGATACTCGTTTCTGTTGGAATTTGTGTGGACGGTTCTAAATCCAACCAATCGTTTCCACATGAAGTAAACAATCCGATGGATAAGACTATTGATAAAAAATTATGTAATGTTCTCATATTGTTGTTTTTTAGTGGTTAAAAATTGATGTTGAGACCAAAAGTAACGGTTTTTAAAGGCGGTGTGGTTTGAGTTGCACTACCGGCACTAACAGCTTCAGGATCATAATTGTCATAGGCCGCCCATGTCCATAAATTGCTTGCTGATGCATAAAAACGAACATTTCCTATATTGATTTTATTTGTCCATTCTTTAGGTAACGTAATGCCGAATGTGATATTTTTTAAGCGGAAATAATCAGTACTGTGGATACGGCGGCTACTTGTTATTTTATGCATTGATACAGAAGATGATTTACCCAGCATATATACTTCTATATTGGTTTGATCACCTGGCTTTTTCCAGCTATCACGATAATAAGTCGGAATGTTTGCATAGGAATCGTAACCGCCATGTTCTGTCTTTTGTGCCCAAGTATCATAAGAATATCCTCCGAATTGATAGGAGAATAAGAAATTTAAATCAAGCCATTTATAACGCAATGAATTAGAGATACCTCCGTTAACAGTTGGTTCTGCATGTTTATAAGGAATGAATTGTGCATTTTTAGAGTTCTCGGTAATTTCTTTTATATAATCTCCGTTCTCATCCAATTCATTGGTATAGAATAGAGGATTTCCTGTTTCAGGATTGATGCCCGCAAATTCTTGTACATAGAATGTACGATAAGAACTTCCTACTTTGTGTATTTGGGTTCCACTGACAATTTGTGTCTGTTCGCCATCTAATTTTACAACTTTATTGGAGTTATGACCTAAATTGAAAGTTGTATTCCAGCTAAAGTCTTTTATTTTAATATTAGTGGAATTAATAGTTAATTCAATACCTTTATTTTTCACTTCACCTATATTCATTAAATAACTACTAAATCCTGTTGTCATGGATACAGGACAGTCCATTAATAAGTTTTTAGTTGTACGGGTATAATATTCAATCGTGAAGTTCAGACGATCCCAAAAACCAAAATCCAAGCCAATATTCATATTATAATTGGTTTCCCATTTCAGATTAGGATTTGCAATTTGGGACATTTGAATACCGGGTTGCTCCAAGTAACCACCACTAATGGAGCTTAATCCCATATAGCCGAAATAATCAGAAGGAAGAGTACCGTTTACACCGTATGATGCTCTTATACGCAAGTCTGTCAACCAATCTTTTACAGGTTGCATAAATTCTTCTTCAATAGTACGCCATGCTCCGGATACAGACCAAAATGTTCCCCAACGATTGTCACGGTGCAAACGTGAACTGCCATCAACACGAAAACTAGCTCCTAGATAATATTTATTTTTGTAATCGTAATTCAAACGGCTTAAATAGGATACCAGTCTGTACCTTGAATCACTTCCCCCTACAGATACTGTTTTCATTCCATTACTAATGGCATGTTTGTCGGGAGTTGTAAAATTGTAAGCTTCCCCTGATAAATAGTCATTGTAGGTATCATCAATTTCATATCCGGCAAGAAAGTCCAAATGATGAATGTTGTTGAAAGTAGTTAAATAGCTTAAGGTGTTACTCCATACCATTTTTTTATATTCTCTTATGCGTTTTACTACTTCTCCATTTTCATCTTCACCGTTGGAAGTACGTGGGTCATACCATTTCTCACCTTTTACAGTAGTGTAATCATAACTGAATGTTGTTTTGAATTTCAGATTTTTTATGATTTCGTATTCGGCATAAAGCGTATTGAATGCGCGTAGCATTTTTTCATGTTTATAATCGTATTCAGCTGATAATTTGGGGTTGCGGTCATTGGCTTTACGAATAAATTTACGATTCCAACTGCCATCTTCATTGTAGACCGGATCTGAAGGAGTAGCCCAATTACGTGAGGAATAGAAAGGAGATGTATAAGTGAATCCTTCGTCATAAACACTCTGATTTACATTTGAGAAAAGTATCTTGGCGCCTACAGTCAATTTGTCTGTTGCACTGAAATCTGCGTTCAAACGCCCTGTTACACGTTCCAAACCGGAACCTTGTACAATACCGTTCTGCTTCATATATGATAAAGAAGAGTAATATTTAAATTTATCGCTGCCACCGGCTAGTGATGCTTCATAGGTAGAATGATGTCCCTTTTGGAAAAGCTCTTTATTCCAGTCTGTGAAACCACACCATGGAATTGGAGCATATTTATCGATTTGCCCATCTGCATAAGTTTTACTTTGTGACATTAGCTCTTCCTCTGATATATTAGGATTTTTATCAGCTAGTTTACGTTGTTGATATAATATCAATCCATTGTAAATATATTCACGTCGTTCTTCTCCCCCCATAACTGGGCGATAATCCATTGCGAAATCATTGCTACCCCAGTCTGCTTTTAATGAAATTTGTGCTTTTCCGCTTTTTCCTTTCTTGGTGGAGATTAAAATAACTCCATTTGCAGCACGTGAACCATAAAGGGAGGCTGCTGCAGCATCTTTTATTACTGTAATATTTTCAATATCCGAGTTGTTTAATGTAGACATTATGTCAAATCCGGAGTCGGAGCTGGTAGCAGCAACAGAACCGGATTGGACGGGAACACCATCGATTACGTATAGTGGAGAATTGCTTGCATTGAAAGAACCCATACCACGAATACGGATAGAAGTGGAGGCACCAGGCTGACCTGAACTGGAAGTGACTTGTACTCCGGGAGCATTACCTTCTAGCAAACTGGAGAATGAAACTACGGGTAAATCTTTTAATTCTCCTGTCTTCACAGTAGAAGCAGAACCTGCGTATGCCGATTTCTTGAAAGTACCATAACCGGTAACAACCACTTCTTCCATAACATTATTATCAGGAGCCATGACTACTTTCAGTGTCTTTCCGGCAGTGGCTTTAATTTCCTGCTTGCCATAACCTATATAGGAGATAATCAAAGTGGCAGGTATACGGTCTACATCTAATGAGAAGTGCCCGTCCAAATCTGTAGTAGTTCCATTCGTAGTACCTTTGACTAAGATATTCGCTCCAATAATAGGTTCTCCCGTCTCATCCAATACTGTACCGGTTAATGTTGTTTTCTGTTGAGGAACAGCAGACTCTTTTTTTTCAATTTGCTTGATAGCAATAACGCCGTTGTGAACTGAATAGGTCAAACCACTATTCATAAGACATTTATCAAGCACATTGGCTATTTTTTCGTTATTTACATTTAGGTTTTGGACTTTTATTTGTTTTACATCATTGGTGCTGTACACAAAAGTAAAGTCGGTTTGTCTTTGGATTTCCCAAAGAATTTCACTCAACGTGGCATTTTTGAATGAGGCTGTGACAGTGGCTTGTGCAAACACTTTGTTGGCTGCCTGCATAAAACCTGTGGTGATGATACAGAAAAATAGGAACGTAATCCACAAACGTTTACTACTTTTACCGTGATTGGTGTAGTTGTGTTTTTTGTCCATAATACATCATTTTTATTAGTTATAGAATGTGATTGTTTTGTTATTGACTTTTACGTGTACTTTTTGAGTCTCTTCCAACAAACGTACAAATGGAGTGATTTCCGAATACCGATCTACATTGCATCCGAAGCGTAGGTCTTTTATTTTCTCATTGGCAAAAATTACTTCCATATCATACCAGCGTGATAGTATTTTCATGATATCTTCCAATCGCTGGTCTTTGAAATGAATTTTTCCTTTTATCCATGAGGTATAAAATCCGGCATCTACCATGCGTATCTGTATGCTGCTGTTTCCAAGGCTGATGGTAGCTTGCTGGGAGGGCTTTAAAATACAGCTTTCTCCTGTTTCTGTATTTACTTTGACAGAACCGTTTACCAAAGTTGTCTGATACTCTTCCTGTGGATAAGCAGAGATGTTGAATGTGGTTCCCAACACTTCTACTTGCATGCCTTGAGTGCATACTATAAATGGTTGCCCTGTTTTGCAGACTTCAAAATAGGCCTCGCCTTCCAGTTCCACTTTGCGCGGACCGTTATCAAATGTCACAGGAAAGCGGAGACTGGTCATTGCGTTCAGATGCACTTTTGTTCCATCACTTAACAATAGAGCATATTCTCCACCTCGTGGAGTTTCCACTTTATTATATACAGGCTTGTTTTTTTTAGCTGTTTTTGATGTTACTTGGTAATTCAGCATTGTAGAGTCCATGTGGACTCGGGCTCCGTCTATTTTCTCAAGCAGACTCTCTGTTTCTTTATTTATATGGATTGTCTGGCCGTTCTCCAATGTCAGAATAGCTTTGGATTCCCCAGGTAGAATGGATTGTGCAATGAACTGTTTGTCCGAAAGAGAAACGGGCGAGGTGAATTTCATGGAAATACTTACAAAAAGGACAGGTAACAGAATGATTGCGGCATAACTTACTATTTTGATATATCTGCTTCTGTTATTATTTCTTTTGATTCGTTTTTCCACTTCTTTCCATCCGGATGAAGGATTGAATGCCGTTTTTTGCCGGAAATGCTGCTTTTGGTTTTCTTCATCACAAATTTTCTTGAATAAAATCTCGTGCGCTGTAGATTCTTCTCTCCAAGTAGTTAGTTTTATTGTTTCTTCCGGGGTTATTTCTTCCGACAGATACCTTGCTATGAGGTTGGCTATATAGAAATCTTGTTTTATCATATTTTGACCTGTTTTTTATCTCTTTTATAATAAAACAAGTCTGTTTGAAATTTGGGTGAATAATAAAACGACTTTTTTGAAAAAAAACAAATTAATGTCTTTTTATATAAAGAACAAGAGGAAGTAATAGTAGTCTTTCAAGTTCTCTCTGAGTTTCTTGTAGGCTATTTTCTTTAATGTATGGACTGTTTCTGTAGATATGTTTAGTCTGTCTGCTATTTCTGCATTTTTTTTCCCTTCCAGAGCTAGTTGCATAATGGCTTTCATTTGGTCGGGTAATTTATCTATGGCTTCAGAAACGATACGATAAGTTTCCTCTTCAACGATTGCATCGTGAAAAAAGGAATCCTTTTTCTTTTCGATGACATTTTGAGCGTATTCATATACTACTTTTGAATGCTCCAGTTCGTTGAGTGCTTTATTGCGTACAGCTGTATATAAAAATGCTTTTACTTGGTGCAGATAAAAAAAATCTTCTCTTATTTGCCATAGTTTGGCAAATGAATCTTGTACAATATCTGCTGAAGTTTCTTGATTTTCTGTATATTGATTGGCAAATAAGCATAGAGTTACATAATATTTATTGAAAATATCATGAAACCCTTGCTCATTGAGCTTAATACTTATAGTTGTATGAGAAGTTCCAGCTGCCACCTTTGCTTTTAATTTTCTCTAATTTTAGTGCGAATATAGAGAAAATTAATTAAAAACAGCCTCTTATTCTATTAAAATATTATTTTAGATTTTTATCGGTTTGACTTAACCGATTGAAGAATAAACTTTTAGCGAATTATTTGAGAAATAGAGGTAACGATTTGGCAACTGTGCGAATTTCAGCGTTTTGCGTTGCTATGCTGTCAAATAACCCTTCTAAATGCAAAGTTAGAACAAATATTCAAAACTACAATGTTCCAATCAAAAAACTATATGCATTCAATGTCAATTTGATAAGTATCATCAATCAGAATATGGTTATAGTGTCGTAACACACATTGTTCCAAGTTATACTCGTTTGTTTTTATTATCTCGTCTAAGATTACATCAGAAGACAATCGTTTCTCTATTACTTTTTCAAATCGAAGAATATCATCCAAATGAGTTTCTATATATTTTTTACTGAATATTAAACAGATATACTTGATTTGTCGCAAATCTTCAAGGGAGAAATCTTTTTCCCAACCAAACGGAATATAGCAGCCCTCCACAATCTGGTTCTGAGAATTTTCAATACAGGTCTTTATCATTTCCCGAACAATCGGCCACAGATATTCCGTCAGTTCTGCATCGCTACTATCAGCGGAAAGACCACACTGCCCGCTCCTAATAAGTCCCATTTTCAGATGGTCTATTGACAGATAGGGATATTTGTATTTCTCCAACAGTCTTTGTGCAAGCAAGGTTTTTCCCGTATGCGTGTCACCAGCAATCAAAATAATCATAACTAATATAGCAAAAATAACCCACTATCCAATAGGGTTACAACTCTTCAATAAAATGGTTAGGATGTTCCTCCCAATATTTTTGGTATATCCAATCCTGCCCTTTTGTAAAGTTCAGTTGATACATTCTGAATGCGACCAAAAAATTCTTAGGTTGCCACAATTCCTCATACGTGTAGCAGTATTTCATACCGCAAGCCTGCATTACATTACCGCTTCTTGGATTGTTCCTGTCATGTGTGGCAGTAATGTACGGTAATCCATCTTTCTTTACTTGTTCGACAACAGCCTTGCCAGCCTCCGAAGCGATACCTCTGTGCCAAAATTCTTTACGGAGCCCATAACCAAAATCATGGTGCTCTTCCATATCAACTTTAACATATCCTATTGGAAAATTGTCGTCTTTCAGACAAATGGCATAAGCGTATGCTTGAGGTTGTTCATATTTGGCTGCATACCTTTCCGCATAGAATTTTTTGGTTTCTTCGATATCTTTTAGAGAATACCAAGGAAGGAACTTATTGACTTCTTTGTCTTTCAAAATAAGGAAAAGAGCCTCTATATCGTTTTCCAGAAATTTCCTTAGAATCAATCTGTCAGTTTTTATTGTGGGGGTATTCATATTATAAGCTGCATTCAAATAAAAACATTTCACATCGATCGTTAATGGCTATTTCCTTGTCAAAAGAAGAATAAGTTTTGACTTGAGTAAACCCGACTTCTTTCAAATATTCTTCCATTTCACCATACTTATAAAGGTGCGTCTGGAAATCCATAAATTCGCTTTGAATCAATTTCGTATCACTATACATTTCATAAATTCCGGGAGAGAGCTGGGTCTGACTTTGTTCATCGTAATGGTTCTTCGACTTTAACACCAGTTCAAAATTCTCCTTTGTCTTTACAGAAACCGCAATCGCATAATCATTGTCATCTGTACATCTATTGGCGATTGTATCAACAGCAAATACAAACTTACCCATTGGAGACAACCATTCTTTTATTCTGCACAAGATTTGTTTACACAAATCAGTATCGGTAAATAATGACACAGAGCCCGAGCTGATAAATATATAATCAAACTTCTCTCTTGGAGAATATTTTATAATATCAGCTTGAACGACTTTTGCCTCAGGCAATTTCTGTTTTAACTTTTGTAACATTTCATTGGATAAGTCTATGCCACTTATATCAAGCCCTCTTTCCACGAATGGAACAAGAAAACGTCCACTGCCGCATAAAGGTTCTAAAATCTTTTTTCCTTTTTCAGCATAAGAAAGATAAAAATTCAATTCGTCTTGCGGTGCTTCTGCATGCAAGATTTCGTACATCTCTGTACAAAGGTTTCCGTAATAGTTCTTCTCTTCAATCATCTTATGTAAAGATGTTATTTTCAATTATTTAATTCTGTAAGATTAATCACTTTGTTTTCATATAGTGTTTATATCTCTTTTGCTTTTCATTCTTCATATTCGATGTAAAATTAGCAAAAATACCGCACATTAGCCGTTTATGAACAGCACTTTTTATTGTACTTTAATGTAATGAAGGAATTACAGTTTTATCCCCTTGCCTTATTGGGGAATTTTCAGCGATACGGAGTATTGCGGCTCGGAAAATTCCCTAATAAGCTACGGTATTTTCTCCGTAAATACCCTGCGGCGTGTCGGCGGTCTTTCGGCGGTAGCTCTCCCTGCCGCCTGCTTACCCGTATAACCCCACCTTATTATTTCCCCCTTTCGGTCGGGAAACAGCCCCTTTCCGTCCGTGCGACGGTATGACCGTATGAATGTATGACGGACTGATACCCCGACCGACAGACCGTTACGCCATCCATCGGCGGCTCGGCTCGGTGTCGGCAACGACAGATACGATAACCGTCGTTTTCTCTTTTCGCTGGTGCGTTATTCTCTCCAACAACACTTTGCGGACTTTCGTCGCCCCGAACGATTCGATACGGAAAGCGAGGACGGCTATCGTTTCGAGGTCGTAAACCTCTATGCTGCTCCTATCTCAAAACTCCGCTCTTGCAGAGTGCCTTTATACTTGCCCGAACCGTCGGGGCGACAATCCCGAACAGTTCGCAGATTTCCCACTCGGTCATGGCGGTTGCGCCTATGTCGGTCGGCAGGGAGATATTGCCGTATTCATCTATCGTGATGATGTTCCTTTCTTCTTTCATCGGTATGCTGTTTTAAGGTGACTAAATGGCTCGGCAGATGTTCTTCTCCATCTCCTCCAGCTTGTACGATAAGGTTTCCATGTCTTGGCTTATCTTCTGGACGGTGATTTTGGCGTAAATTGGGGTGGTTTTGATGTTCGTGTGCCCCAATAGGCGGCTCACGGTTTCGATGGGTACGCCGTGCGACAGAAGTACGGTCGTGGCGTTCGTGTGTCGGGCTACATGATAGGTCAGCCGCACCTTGAAGCCGCATTGTCTGCCTATCTCTTTGAGTATCTTGTTATAACTGCCGTTGCTCGGAACGGGAAACACACAACCGTCCTTTGTCAGTCCCCTATACTTCTCGATGATGCGTTTGGGAACGTCCAAAAGACGGATATTCGATTCGGTGTTGGTTTTCTTCCGTCGGGTGATGATCCATAGGTTGCCGTCGAAGAATGTTTGCAGGCGGTCGGCGGTGAGGTTCTTTACGTCCGAGTACGCCAAACCCGTGAAAACAGAAAAGACGAACAAGTCCCGTACAAGTTCATGGTAGGTGTTCTTCATCAGTGCGTCCATGAGCGTCTGTATCTCCTTTTGGGTAAGGTAGCCTCTATTGACGCTTTCGGGCGAGTTGATGTACCCTGCAAAGGGATTGAACGGCAGACGCCCGTCATTCCTCGCTATGGAAACGATGTGTTTCAGCACGATCATGTAGCCCCACACGGTATTGGTGCGGCATTTCTTCTTCGTGCGCAGGAAATACTCGAAGTCGTTGATGAATGTGAGGTTGAGTTCCTTTAGCGGAATATCCTCACGCTTGTAGGTATGGGGCAGAAATTCCCGAATATGGCTGCAAACCGTCTGATAGCATCGGAATGTCCCCTGCGCCCTGCTGTGCCCGACTTTCTTGGCGAACTCGGCGTTGTGCTGCTCGAAGAGTTTCAGTAAGGTTTCCTGCTTGACGCCGATACCGAGATAGGCGTCTTTCAACTTGGCGGCGGTAACATACCCGTCCGTCTGCATCAGTTCTTGGTAGTGGTGGTTTACCTCCACTCGGATTTTATCCACCGCAAGGTTGATTCTCTGCGCTTCGACGCTCTTGCCCGAAGCACGGCCCGTTTTCACGTCCCACAACCGCAGGGGAACGTCCATCTTGCAACTGAACTGTTTAATCTCTCCGTCCACCGTAAGGCGGCACATCTAAGGCAGGTGGCCGTTGGGTTTTTCGCTGCCTTTCTTCACGTAAAATAAGACCTTGAATGTACTTCGCATAACTCACTCCTTTTTTTGGTTACAAAATTAGTTTATAGTGAGTTACCGACAGCTATGCAAATCAACACAAAACGCAGTAAAAGAACCTCTTAGCAAGAAATATGCACCCGTTACGGGGGTAATGAGGTGGTAACTGAACTTCTGCACCGTTTGGCTTCGAGGTGGCATTCCGTTGGCTCTACCTAATAGAAAAACAAAGCGTAACGAACGCTATTTCAGCTAATTCGCTACGCTTTGCTCAAATTTGCAAATCCGCTATGTGTTTATTTTAAGTCTACTACAGTAATACCTGCCCCACCAAATTGTACGTGTTCGTCTTGATAGTGTGCTACTCCTGGAACACTTCCCAAATAGCTGCGAATCAGGGTGCGTAGTATGCCTGTACCTGTTCCGTGAAGGATACGTACACGGTCTATTCCCAATAGTATGGCATCATCGATAAAATAAGTTACTGCCTGTATAGCTTCATCGCCACGCATACCGCGTACATCAATATCTTGTTTGAAATTTAGTTTCTTTTCATATACCCGATCTTGTGTTTCACTGCTGACGAAGGTACTTTTTACCATTGTTTTCTGGGTGGGCTGTATTGGTGTGCTACGTTCCAGCTTATCCAGTTTTACATTGGTTTTTATCATTCCGAACATAACTATTGCATTTTTGCCATTAATTCCTAGTACTTCTCCGACACTGGATTGACCTTTGATCTTTACAGTACTACCTACAGTGATAGGCTGTTCTTTGGGTATTGACAGTTGGGAAGATTCCGCCTTGGCTTTATCCTTTTTGTTTTTTTTCCGCTCTTGTTTTTCACGGAGTTTTTCCATTTTCCGGATGATTTCATCTTCCTTGTTCTTTTTCTCGATATCTTCTATCTGATTTTTAAAATCAGTCAGTTCCTGACGTGCCGATTGTGTACGTTCTTTGTCGGCTTGTGCTTCCTTGATGATACGGATGGTATTTTCAATTCGGGCATTTGATTCCTGTAACAATTTTTCCGCATCTTCTTTGGCCTTTCGCAAAATCTCTTTACGACTTTTCTCCAGTTCCTGTAGTTCTTCTTCGTATTTGGCGATGGTTTCTTCCATCTGTTTTTCTCGTTTGCGGATGTTCTGACGCTTGGTTTCCCAATAACGTTTGTCACGTACGATATCTTGTAGATATTTATCAGCATTGATATATTCACTCCCTACAATTTCGGATGCGTCGGCTATTACTTCTTCCGGTAAACCTATTTTCCTAGCTATTTCTACTGCAAATGAACTTCCCGGATTTCCTATTTGTAATTGGAATAAAGCTTGCATTAAATGCCTGTCATATAACATGGCGCCATTAACCACTCCTTCGTGATCTTCGGCAAAATGTTTCAAATTTTGATAATGAGTAGTGATAACGCCGAATGTGCCCTTTTCATTGAAACGTTTCAACACAGCTTCAGCTATGGCTCCTCCAATTTGTGGTTCTGTACCTCCGCCGAATTCATCAATGAGGATAAGGCTGCGTTCGTTACAGCTTTTCATCATTGTTTTCATGTTGGTAAGGTGTGAGGAGTAGGTACTCAGATCGTCTTCGATACTTTGTTCGTCACCTATGTCTATAAAGATACTGCCGAATAATCCGGCATGGCTACGTTCATGCATCGGAACCGGCATACCACATTGTAACATATATTGTAGTAATCCCACAGTCTTCAGACAAACGGATTTACCTCCGGCATTCGGTCCGGATATAATTAGGATACGTTGATTTTGAGTTAGTTCTATATCTAGAGGAACAACCTTTTTATTATGCTTGGCCAGCGAGAGTTGTAATAGTGGGTGTATGGCCATGGTCCAATCCAAAATCTGTTTGTCTTCCAATGATGGTTTGGTGGCGTTCGTCTGAATTGAAAAATGGGCTTTGGCACGGATAAAATCAATTTCTGCCAAAAACTCGTATGACTGGAGGATGGCGGGGACCTGTGGACGGACTATGATAGAGAAATCTGTCAGGATACGGATGATTTCCCGGCGTTCTTCTCCTTCCAATTCCCGTATTCTATTGTTTGCTTCCACTACTTCGGCCGGTTCTATGAAAACTGTTTTGCCAGTGGATGATTCATCGTGTACAATTCCCTTGATTTTCCGTTTTAATCCCGGTGCGACAGGGATGACGAGTCTTCCGTCACGCATGGTAGGAGTTACATCTTTATCAACATAACCTTCTGCTTGAGCGTTGCGTAGAATTGCATTCAAACTGCGTGATATGCTTCCGGCTGTCGAGGCCAACTCTCTGCGGATGCGTAATAATTCGGAAGAAGCGTTGTCTTTGATTTTTCCGAATTTGTCTAAGATGTTGTTAATACGCGTAATGAGTTGAGGAAACACGATAATATCTCCTGCCAGTTTTTGTAGGGCAGGGTAGGGGGAGTTTTCTTTTTCTTGTTCTTCGTCATTCGGGGTCAGTGTCAGAAAATGGATGATATCACGAATTGTTTCTAAAGAACGGCGTAAATCAAACAGTTCTTGCTCATCCAAATACATACCTTCTACGCGGATACGTTTTAGTGATGGGCGTACATCAAAAAAATATTGGTCGGGAAAACTGTCTTCCTCTTGTATGATGCGTATGAATTCCATCACCTGTTCCAGCCATTCATTAATATCCTTAAAGGATTCTGAGAAGTTCATTTCATCTACTCTTTCTTGACCTAATGTGCTGAGACATTTCTCTTTTAGTAAATGACGGATGGAATCGAAACCTATTTTCTGTTCGAAATTCTGAGGGTATATCATGATTTATTTCTTTCGTTTATTATTCGTATGCAAAAATACGATTTGAAAATTTTATAGCAAAAAAACTGGTAAACTATTTGCTTATTTAAAATAAAGTCGTACCTTTGCAACGCTTTCAACGGAAAGCACTTCTGAAAAGAAGTCTTGGAGAGGTGGCAGAGTGGTCGATTGCGGCGGTCTTGAAAACCGTTGTACTGCGAGGTACCCGGGGTTCGAATCCCTGTCTCTCCGCAATAAGTATTGAAAATCAATGAGTTATAATAAAAACACCCAATCTTACATATAGAAAGATTGGGTGTTTTTATTATTTTATCTAAGTATATCCAGACTCACCTGCAACGGACTTTAGCTTTTATAAAGATCATTTTGTTCTCTGATCAATTTCGGAAAGTGTCCTTGACGTATTATCTTTCTCACTAGAAAGTTCGGGGGTATTTATGCCCTCATGCCCTCACTGCATGTATAATAGGTTAATTATAAATGACTTATATGACAATAGTAAAAATATTTGCTTTCACTTATACTCTCATGCCCTCACTATGTTTTGAGGTTGATTTTTACATAATATGCTTGCTGTCAGCTATATATTCTCTTTTTATAGACCGTTCCAGCTTGGTATAAAGTAGAGCGTTTTCAAGCTTTTTTCTCGTAAGAATGCGCATGAAGGGGGGAGACACTTCCACGGAATGATAGCTTACGAATTCCCGGCAGCGATAAAAAAAGAGCAAGACATTTTAAAAAAAACTCTTGTTCTTTAAAAAAAAGGCGGTTATCTTTCTTGAAAAGCTCTTGATCTTTTTAAAAAACGTCCTTGTCTTTGATATGGAATTTCATTCTGGACTAAAGCGTTTTACATACATACGCATAAGCTTGTACGTATGTATAGCCCCGTGTGAATGTATGTGCAAAAGCGTGTTTTCTGACAAGGGTAAAGCATAGTCATACGACACTCCCCATTGATAAGGATTCTCAATAAACATATTAAAACATTCTTTTGGTATTCCTGATTACCTTTAATACAATACTTAAACCTAAGTGCAGATTATATTATTCTAACAGAGGAGTTCCATTACAGTTTTGTGTATAAAAGCTTTTATATCCGCCCCCTTTGTATTCTTTAAATGCTTTTCATTTATTGAATCTGCGCATTGATTTCGTTTCTGAACTTTATAGGATTGGTGATAAAGTCAAATTTGTTGGTGACCCCACCTGTAGTAACTACAATAGAACCAAAACCGAGCATACGTCCCATGAGGCTTTGATTAATCCGTATCCCTTCGCATTTGTTTAAAACCAATTCAAGGGCATCCCGGCTTAAAATACCGGATTTTAGAATGACTTTCTTGTTTGTGACAACATATTCAGTGCCCATCTTAAGAAGAATTCTTTTTATCAATTGGAATAATCCGGACAATAATAGAAATAAGCTAACATAATGGAAAAATCCGGTTTGTGCAGAAGAAAAGAAAACGCTTAATAATAGTAGTATTACCGGATATGCAAATATATACCAGTGAATATCTGCTTTGTATTTTATTTCTTCACCAGCTTGTAGATTGTTTTGGATATAGCTCATTGTTTTTGTAAATTAATAGATTGCATAGTTTTATTATCAAAAGACAAATATAAGGATAATCAGAATGGTATAAAATAAATCTTGGTTTATTTTAAAGCTGAAACTTAAAATAAAAACAATTCTTCCTGTTTTTCTTCTTGTCAATATCTCTTTTCTTATCAAATATTTTCTTCTTGTACTTGTTGTTTCAAGAATTTGTAATCCTTATAATTTTTTCCTCTCTTTATTCGGAAAGTTAGTTTATGCCATTCGTCTTTTGTTAGGGGGATATCCACGTTCATACAAAAATAGCAGGTTTCGTAGCCAATGAGAGGGGAAATCCATATTTTTCCTATACATTCTTTCTTGCCGGAGTTGGAATAATATAAAAGACAGCGTACTCTTCTTATTTGTATGCTGTCTTCATTGCATACTTTTATCTCTATACGTTTACCTTTTCCGATGTTGTAGAATTGGGGAGTAGACATTTTTATTTTGTTTAAAATACTATCTTTATCATTTACACAGACTACGGTGAACTTCTCTATATTGTTTGGTGATTGGGAGAAAGTGCTTTTTGTGGTAAACAACAATATTAAAAGTAATGTTATAATTTTTTTCATGTGATTGGACTTGTTGGTTAAAGCAGTAGCAGATTATTAATTAAGATTTTACTCTTCTGATAATAGATACTTCATACTGCAAAGTAAATATTTTTTTTGTTTTAAGGGTTATAATTGTTAAAATGCAAAAATAGCCTGCATCTGCCAATCTGTCAAGGGCTGTTTTTCATAAAAAATGTTCAATTCTTTGGTATTTCTTTTGGATTTTCTTGGTATGAAATTTCTGATAGATTATATGAAAAGTGATTTGAAGGCTATTGCAATTCTTTTAGAGTGGTGCATTAAGCAATGGGAAGTTTTAAAAGCTTGATTGGCATTTGAATGCTTTATCTTTGTAATTTGAACAAAAAGTAATAAATAAAAGAGGTATATGGACATTCTTGTATGGGGTGGTCTTGGAAATTCCGATTATTTGGAAAAAATGATGTCGTTTTCCAATATATATTTGTACTTTTGGCTGAAAAGAAAACAAGGTATATCCCGTGTTTATATTTGGTGTTTTTTTATATGTATTTTAAATGGACTGAGGTTTTATGACAAACATTATAGATAATATGCTCTCTTTGTGTCCGGTTTCTGAAGATACGATACAAGAACTGAAAAAATGTATGATTTTATGTCGTTTCCCTAAGAAATATCAGTTAATAAAGGAGAATACATTTTGTAAATCAGCTTATTTCATAGAAAAAGGAATGACGCGTTCTTTCTGGCTTGTAAATGGAGAAGAAATAACAACCTCCTTTTCATGGGAAGGAGGTATTGTTTTCAGTATGGACGAGTTGTACTATAATAAGCCGAGCGAGGAATTTGTGGAAACGCTTGAAGATGTAGTTGTTTACAAAATATCATTAGTTGATTTAACCAAGCTGTTTCAGACTAATATTGAATTGGCTAATTGGGGGAGGATTATTCATCAAAATGAGTACAGGCGTTTGCATCGTTCTCACAAAGAACGGCTGACTTTGCCTGCAAAAGAAAGATATGAGGAGTTTAAACAACAGTTTCCTCAAATATGCCAACGGGTGAAGTTAAGGTATATTGCATCTTATTTGGGTATAACACTTCCCACACTTAGTCGTCTTCGAGCTAAAAAATAATTTATGTATTACTGTTTTTTTGTCATAGGACAAATTTAAAAGCCTTTAAGTTGTGTAACTTTGCAGCATTATTAGTAACGGTTAAAAAGAATTAATTATTAAATCTATTAATTTATTATGGAAAAAATCTCTTCTGCAGCATTTACAGATACAAAGCCTCATTATGATCTTCTTGATGGATTGAGAGGAGTCGCTGCTCTTATGGTAATATGGTATCATGTATTTGAAGGCTTTGCTTTTGCTAGTGCCGGTAATATCGAGACTCTCAACCACGGGTATCTTGCTGTGGATTTCTTTTTTATTCTTTCGGGTTTTGTTATCGGTTATGCGTATGATGACCGTTGGGGGAAGAATTTCACTATGAAAGACTTTTTCAAACGCCGTTTGATCCGTCTTCATCCGATGGTAATTATGGGTGCTGTTTTGGGAGCTATTACGTTCTGTATTCAAGGTTGTGTGCAATGGGATGGAACGCATGTCGCCATTTCCATGATTATGTTGTCTTTGCTTTGTACAATATTCTTTATTCCTGCCATGCCGGGTGTGGGATATGAAGTTCGTGGTAATGGTGAGATGTTTCCATTGAACGGACCTTGCTGGTCCCTGTTTTTTGAGTATATAGGTAATATTCTTTATGCGTTGTTCATTCGTCGTTTGTCTAATAAAGCATTGGCTGTGCTGGTTGTGTTGCTGGGTATGGCATTAGCGTCATTTGCTGTTTTCAATGTGTCTGGTTATGGGAATATGGGAGTGGGATGGACACTCGACGGAGTGAATTTCTTAGGTGGAACCTTACGTATGCTTTTCCCATTCTCGTTGGGTATGTTGATGTCGCGTAACTTTAAGCCTATGAAGGTGAATGGGGCATTTTGGATATGTACTATTATACTGATTGCGCTGTTCTCGGTTCCTTATCTGGAAGGATTGGAACCGATTTGCATGAATGGTATTTATGAAGCTTTTTGTGTAATTGCGGTTTTTCCTTTTCTTGTGTGGCTGGGGGCGTCGGGTACTACTACGGATAAGCAGTCTACAAAGATATGCAAGTTCTTGGGAGATATATCCTATCCGGTTTATGTAGTACATTATCCGTTGATGTATTTGTTCTACGCATGGTTGATTGAGAATAAACTTTATACATTGGGAGAAACTTGGTATGTAGCTGTGGGTGTTTTTGTTTTGAGTGTCATTTTGGCTTGCCTGTGTCTGAAACTGTATGATGAGCCCGTAAGAAAATGGCTGAGTAAGAAGTTTCTTGCTCCCAAATAAAAATACTGCATTTCTTGATGGATGTTCATTAAAAGGTCGGACACTATACAAGAAGATATTACAGCTTTGAATAACTGACAATTAGATGAATGGCATCCGATCTGTAAATTCGGATGCCTGCATTCGATTATTTCAAAATGGGCTTTAGGATTGATTTCCTTTTTTGGCAATAGTCACACATGTTGATGAGAGCATTCCGAGCATAGACCTTTCAGGACATAATTGATACTTTGTACGGTGAATCCGGGAGGTAGTGTCACGATGGGCACGTGGATACTTTTCATACAAAACGTGCGATGACAGTTCTCACAATAAAAGTGAGTGTGGAGATCGTCTACCTCACAATTGCAATCATTACTGCACACGGCATATTTTAACGATCCTGTGCCGTCATCAATGCCATGAACCAAATGATGGGCTAAAAAAAGGGTTATGGTGCGGTAGATGGTTGATTTGTCTACCGTATCCAATTCGTTTTCCAAATCCAACAGTGAAAATGCTTCTTTGTGCTGCATCATGGTTTTTAGAATAAGCAGACGTATGGCTGTCGGTTTGATTTCCCGCTGTTCCAATTTTTTTAAATAGATTGTTTCATTCATAGGTCAAATCATTTTATTCTTTTCATTTCTGTATTCTCATTGCATTAAAAATGGCGAGTAAAGCTACGCCTACATCTGCAAATATAGCTTCCCACATAGTGGCCATTCCGCCGGCTCCTAATAGCAATACTAACAATTTCACTCCGAATGCCATCGATATATTTTGCCATACAATGCGATGGGTCTGTTTTCCTATTTTTATAGCTTCCGCTACTTTACTGGGTTGGTCTGTTTGTATCACTACATCCGCAGTCTCTATAGCAGCGTCACAGCCTAGACCACCCATGGCAATCCCAACATCGCTGAGTGCCAGTACGGGAGTATCATTGATACCGTCTCCTACAAAAGCTACACGATTTTCAAAATTTGCTTTTAATTGTTCTAAATGTGCTACTTTACCTTCGGGTAGTAAATCTCCGAAAGCATGTGTGACACCTATCTTTTCGGCTAAATTAGAAACAATTGTCTGTTTATCTCCCGATAATATTTGAATATTATTAATATTTAAGTCTTTCAGCTCGCGGATGGCTTGTACAGCATCAGGTTTTGGGGTATCCGCCAATGAAAGATACCCCAAATATTTGTTTTCCATTGCACATAGCACGATTGTTTCTGTCATGTTGCTGATTTCATAGGGAAAAGAGATGCCGTATTTTGATAATAACCGTGTATTTCCTACATATACTTCTTTACCGTTTGTTACGGCTTTTATTCCATATCCGGCAAATTCAGTGATTCTCAGTGACGAGTTAAGAGATATACTTTGTTCTTCCGCATATTTGACAATGGCTTTTGCGATAGGATGATTGCTGAAACTCTCTATAGAGGCGATAAGTTGAAGCAGTTCCTTTTGCGAAACACCTTCGGCTGCCGATATTGCCTGAACACTGAATACACCTTGGGTGAGTGTTCCGGTTTTATCGAATACTACGGTGTTTATTTGGGTTATGGCATCTAGATAATTACCCCCTTTGAAAAGAATCCCTTTGTGAGATGCGGCACCAATACCTCCAAAGTATCCTAATGGAATGCTGACCACTAATGCGCAAGGACATGATATGACTAGGAATACTAAAGCCCGATAGAACCAATCATCAAAAACAAAAATGAATTCAGGTTTTATCAGAGAGTATAAATAGGGGAGTATGACAACTAGTATCGCCAGTCCTGTCACTATCGGTGTATAAATTCGTGCAAAACGGCGGATAAATAATTCGGCAGGGGCTTTTCTTTCTGCTGCATCTTGTACTAAAGTGAGGATACGTGCTAACGTACTTTGATCATACGGTTTGTTTACTTTGATCCGTACCACTTTATCTGAAGCGATCATTCCTGCTAAAACTTCTTCTTGTTTATATAGAGTCCGGGGAACACTTTCTCCGGTTAGGGCGGCCGTATTAAATGAAGCGGAATCTTCCAGTAAAAATCCGTCTAGAGGTACTTTTTCTCCAACTTTTACTTCAATGGTTTCTCCTGGCTGTACTTTTTCCGGTGCTGTTATTTTATATGTGTTATTATATACTACAGTGGCTGTTTCGGGACGTACATCCAATAATGCTTTGATGTTGCTGCGTGCTTTGTGTACAGCTTTGTGTTGGAACCATTCACCTATGAGATAGAACAGAATAACGGCAATACCTTCCCAGTATTCTCCTAGATAGAATGCTCCTGATACAGCTATCCCCATTAAAGTGAATTCATTGAAAACTGATTCTAATTTTATTTTTTTCATTGTTTCTTTTTATTTATGGCAACAAAGATAGTGGAAAGAAGATGCAACTAAATTGCAAATTATATTGTACTTTTACATCGGGTAATTTTTTATATACATGAAAAAAAGATATTGGGCTTTTTTGATAGGAAGCTGGTGTTTGTCTGTGGGAATGCAGGCGGCCAAAGTGGATACTTTGTCGGTACATAGTGACGCAATGAATAAGGAGGTTCAGGTAATTACCATCTGTCCGGATAAAGCCATGGCAGGTGAAAAATGTCCCGTACTTTATCTGCTTCACGGATATGGAGGCAATGCGGGAACGTGGCTCGGTATAAAACCGGAATTACCTCAAATAGCTGACAAGGAAGGAATCATTTTTGTTTGTCCGGACGGGAAGAACAGTTGGTATTGGGACAGCCCTTTGAATAAGGAGTACCGTTATGAAACATTCGTATCAAAAGAATTGGTGAACTATATTGATAAGAATTTTACTACGAAAGTGGAGAGAGGGGGACGTGCTATCACCGGGTTAAGTATGGGTGGTCATGGAAGTTTATGGTTGTCCATCCGTCATAAAGATGTCTTTGGAGGAGGAGGTAGTATGAGCGGAGGTTTAGATATCCGTCCGTTTCCCAATAATTGGGAGATGAAGAAGCAATTAGGCGAAGAAGCGAGCAACAAGCAGAGATGGGACGAACATACGGTAATTAATCAGTTGGATAAGATAAAAAATGGTGATCTGGCTGTTATAATAGATTGCGGTTGTGATGATTTCTTTCTGGAAGTGAATAAGGCTGTACACGAAAAACTGTTGAAGAAGAAAATAAATCATGACTTTATCATCCGTCCGGGCGGGCATACAGGCAGGTATTGGAATAATGCCATAGACTATCAAATACTATTTTTCAGTAAGTTCTTTAATAAATCGAAATAATAAAATGGATAAAATTGTTTTTATTACAGGAGCTTCCAGCGGTATCGGTGCCGGATGCGCTCGCAAGTTTGCTTCACAGGGAGCAAGTTTGATTTTAAATGCTCGTAACGTAAATAAACTGAGTGCATTGAAAGAAGAATTAGAAAAGCAATATGGTACGGAAATATATTTGCTTCCTTTTGACGTGCGCGACCGTAAGGCGGCAACGTCTGCTTTGGAATCATTACCCAAGGAATGGCAATCCATTGATATACTGGTGAATAATGCTGGGTTGGTTATCGGTACGGATAAAGAACAGGAAGGTAGTCTGGATGAGTGGGATATTGTCATAGATACTAATGTTAAGGCTTTGCTGGCAATGACACGCCTGATTGTACCGGGAATGGTGGAACGTAAACGAGGACATATTATTAATATTGGTTCTATTGCCGGAGATGCTGCTTATCCGGGAGGTAGTGTGTATTGTGCTACAAAGGCCGCTGTGAAAGCTTTATCGGATGGACTGCGTATAGATTTAGTTGATACTCCATTGAGAGTGACTAATATTAAACCGGGGTTGGTAGAAACAAATTTTTCAGTTATTCGTTTCCGAGGAGATAAGGAAAAGGCGGATAATGTATATAAAGGTATTCGTCCATTGACGGGAGATGATATTGCGGAAACTGTTTATTTTGCTGCTTCTGTACCAGAATATATGCAGATTGCAGAAATGTTGGTTATGCCTACTTATCAAGCTACAGGGACAATTGTTTCACGCAAATAAAAGAGGTAGAAGAGATATAAATAAAGGCGACCCTTTATAAAGCCGCCTTTATTCTTACCTTCTCATTTTACCTTCTTACCTTAAAAAACAATTATAATTCAATAATCAATGATTGACGTGCACCGACTGTCATATTTTTGGTAAGGTCAATTTTTTTGCCACTGATAAGTTCTTTACCGCTTTTTGAGTCATTTGTCATTATGCGGTAGTGGTTATTAGCCACCACTTGTTCGGCATTGGTGCTGTTTAGGACAATGAGTTCAGTTTTCCCAGAATTAGTACGTGCGTACATATATATTCCGTGTTGGGGAATATGGTACTTAACTGTTTTCTTTTCCATCTTCGTTTAATTTAGTTTGGTTTTACGGCGACAAATTTATATGTTTTTCAGCATATCTTATATAACTAATCATTCAAAATTCATAATAAATCATTCATTTCTTAATCTATATCAATAAAAAATCCTCTTCCACATATTAGTTGAAGAGGATTTTATTTGTTGTTGTTCAATGAATTACATCAAGAATCCAAGTAAAATACCGGCTGCTACGGCAGAACCGATTACACCAGCTACGTTGGGACCCATAGCATGCATCAGCAAGTAGTTGGTAGGATCATATTCCAGACCAATAACCTGAGAGATACGTGCCGAGTCGGGAACAGCAGATACACCGGCATTACCGATAAGCGGGTTGATTTTGTTATCCTTACCTAATACCAAGTTGAATATCTTCACGAAGATAACTCCAGAAGCAGTAGCAATGATGAATGACAATGCACCCAGCGCGAAAATCAAGATCGAATCAATGGTAAGGAACTCTGAAGCTTGCGTGGAAGCACCTACTGTCAATCCTAATAAGATGGTAATGGTATCAATCAGCGGACCGCGGGCAGTTTCTGCTAAGCGACGGGTTACACCGCTTTCTTTCAATAAGTTACCAAAGAAAAGCATACCCAATAGAGGCAGACCCGACGGAACCAGAAAACAAGTAAGTAACAAACCAATGATAGGGAACATTACTTTTTCTGTATGAGAAACGACGCGTGGTGGTTTCATACGGATCAAACGTTCGTGCTTGGTAGTGAGCAGACGCATGATAGGCGGCTGGATAACCGGTACCAATGCCATGTATGAATAGGCTGATACCGCAATAGCTCCCATCAGGTTAGGCGCCAGTTTGGATGAAAGGAAGATTGCTGTCGGACCGTCCGCACCACCGATGATGCCGATAGCACCAGCCTGCATCGGATCAAAGCCCATTGCCAATGCAATCATGTATGCACCGAAAATACCAAACTGTGCGGCAGCACCAATCAACATCAGTTTAGGATTTGAAATCAATGCCGAGAAATCCGTCATTGCACCGATACCTAAAAAGATAAGTGGTGGATACCATCCGGAGGTAACTCCTTGATATAAAATATTAAGAACAGAACCTTCCTCATAGATGCCGACTTTCAGTCCGGCTTCCATGTTGAAAGGAATATTACCGATCAAGATACCAAAACCGATAGGAATGAGCAACATCGGCTCAAATTCCTTGGCCACGGCAAGGTATATGAAGAATAAACCTATCAGGATCATTACGATATGACCAACAGTAGCATTGGCAAAACCCGTATATGTCCAAAAGTCAGCTAGGTTATTCCCTAAAAAGTTGATAAATTCTCCCATATTATTCAATAATTACAAGGTCAGTACCTTCGAGAACGGATTCTCCTTTACTTACATTGATTGCGGTGATCTTGCCGTCTTTGTCTGCGTTGATGTTATTCTCCATCTTCATAGCTTCAAGGATAATGATGGTTTGCCCCTTTTTTACGGTATCACCAACATTTACCTTAATATCAAGGATTACACCTGGCAACGGAGATTTAACGCCCGATTTTCCTGTAGAAGTTGCAGCAGGCTTTACTACTGTAGTTGGAGCCGGAGCAGGGCTGGTTGATGCAGGACGAACTACCGGTTTCACTACAGCTTTCGGGGCTTTTTCCATTTCTACTTTGTAAGGAGTGCCGTTTACTTCAACATGAGCGATATTATCTTCTATATCTCCAATGGCAACCTTATATATGTTACCGTTAATCTTATATTTATATTCTTTCATCGTTTTATCTTTTTATTGGTGACTTACTTTTTGTGGGGAGTTTCACGCAAGGTATAAATCTTAGAACTCCACGGTGAATAGCTACGTTTTACACGAGTAATGGTAAGAACAGTTTCTTCTACATCGTGTACATCGCTTTGCATTTCGTGCATAGCCATGGCAATTGCGGCGAATACTTCGCCTGGAGCTTCACCCAGTTTCTTTTCTTTGGCTTCTTGTTTGTCGGTAATACCTTTTACCTTCATGGCATTGCGCTTGCTCAGGTTGACAGAAATACGGCCTATAACTTTGAAAGCAATAAACAGAAGGAGCAAGCCTACGAATACGACACTCATAGCTGATATGGACATACCAATACCCACACTGTCATGTTCTTCAAACTTTTCCATCTTAGCGTTGCTGTTGATAGTCTTGTTGTTAGTGCTAGGAGTTACATACTTGTCTGCACTAGAACCTTTTACTTCCCATTCATTTGCAGCGTCGCTGACACGTGCGTATGATTGGTTTGCCTGTAATGTACCTGCAGGAACTATAATCTGATCCAATAATTTCTTGCCTGAATCATACAAGCCGATCCAATTGTTCGTTGCGGCATTCAGGGTGAAGTTGGTGTGGAAAGTACCACGGTTAGGTTCACCATCTGCCCAGAACAAAGCGTGCTGGCGAGGTTTGATCAAAGTCAATACATCACCTTTAGGGATAAAATAAGTAGCAGTATCTCCAGGCTGGCTGCTCACTTTCAGTAAACAACCGGCAAGGTCTGCGCTACCAAATGATCTATTGAATATTTCAATCCATGCGCTGTGTACTCCGTAGTCATCTTGGAAATTGCTTTCATTTTCAATCAGCACTTCATTCAGTACCAGCTTGGTGTTTGATTTCTGTTCTCCACAAGAACATAAACCCACCATCAGCAGCAAAGAAAGGAATATTCCTATATTTAATTTCTTCATGTTCAATTCTCAATTTTTAATTTTTAATTAAAGAGGAATATTACCATGCTTCTTAGCCGGATTGGTTAATTTCTTAGTTTGCAACTGTTGCAATGCACGGATGATGCGGAAACGGGTATTACGCGGTTCAATCACATCATCAATATAGCCATATTTGGCAGCATTGTAAGGATTGGCGAACAGCTTGGTGTATTCAGCTTCTTTTTCGGCTAGGAATGCGGCAGGATTTTCCTGTTCTTTGGCTTCGCGGGCGTATAATACTTCTACTGCACCTGCACCACCCATAACGGCGATTTCGGCAGTAGGCCATGCATAATTCATATCACCGCGAAGTTGTTTACAGCTCATTACAATGTGAGATCCGCCGTATGATTTACGCAGGGTAATTGTTACTTTGGGTACAGTCGCTTCGCCGTAAGCATACAGCAACTTGGCGCCGTGGAGGATTACGCCGTTGTATTCTTGTCCTGTGCCTGGAAGGAATCCCGGAACATCTACCAATGAAACAAGAGGTATATTGAAAGCGTCGCAGAAACGTACAAAACGCGCACCTTTACGTGACGCATTGCTGTCAAGTACACCCGCCAGATATTTTGGCTGGTTTGCAACAATACCTACAGATTGTCCGTTGAAACGTGCGAAACCAATGATGATATTTTTAGCGTAGTGAGGTTGGACTTCCAAAAACTCACCATTATCTACGATGGCGCTGATCACCTCATACATATCGTATGGTTTGTTGGGGCTGTCGGGGATAATTTCGTTCAAAGAGTCTTCCAGACGGTCGATAGGATCGGTACAGTCTACATAGGGAGCTTCTTCCAGATTATTTTGAGGAATATAGCTTAACAATTTGCGGATCATGGCTAACCCTTCTTCTTCCGTCTTGGCAGTAAAATGAGTAACACCGGATTTGGTAGAATGAACGCTTGCACCACCTAAGTTTTCTTGGCTTACATCTTCACCTGTAACAGTCTTTACCACTTTCGGTCCGGTAAGGAACATGTATGATGTGCCTTCCATCATCAATGTGAAGTCTGTCAGCGCAGGAGAGTAAACAGCTCCGCCTGCACAAGGACCGAAAATACCTGAAATCTGTGGAATAACACCTGAAGCAAGAATATTGCGTTGGAAAATTTCAGCATAACCGGCCAGCGCATTGATACCTTCTTGAATACGTGCGCCACCCGAGTCATTGATACCGATACAAGGAGCACCCATTTTCATGGCTTGATCCATTACTTTGCAGATTTTCAGAGACATTGTTTCTGACAGAGAACCGGCAGAAACAGTGAAATCCTGTGCAAAGATGTAAACTAAACGTCCTTCTATGGTACCACAACCTGTTACTACACCGTCGCCCGGATAATGTTTTTTCTCCATGCCAAAATTGGTGCATCTGTGTTCCACAAACATATCCATTTCTTCGAAACTGCCTTCATCCAGCAACATGGCTATGCGTTCGCGGGCTGTATATTTTCCTTTTTCATGCTGTTTTGCAATTGCTTTATCACCTCCACCCATGCGTGCTGTAGCCCGGCGTTCGATAAGCTCTTTTATTTTTTCAAGTTGATTGCTCATTTTACTTATGATTTTACAATTTACGATTAAAAAATATTTCTATTTACGCTTGAACCAGACTAAATACACTGATTTCAATCGTGAATAGTCAGATCTCGTGTTTTATGGTTTTTCGCAAAGCTCAGTCAGGACGCCCAAAGTTGATTTGGGATGTAAAAAAGCAATTTGCAAACCTTCAGCACCTTTACGCGGAGCTTTGTCAATGAGACGGATGCCAGTGGTTTCCGCTTCGGCTAACGCATTTGCCACACCATCTTCCACTGCAAAAGCTAAATGATGCATACCACCGTTGCCATTATTTTTTTCAATGAACTTTGCGATAGTGCTTTCGGGGCTTGTAGGTTCCAGCAGTTCTATTTTAACATCACCTACTTTCAGAAAAGCGGTTTTAACTTTCTGATCCTCTACTGTTTCGATATTGTAGCATTTCAGACCTAATACGTTTTCATAATACGGCAGGGCCTCTTCAATGCTCTTTACGGCAATGCCCAGGTGTTCAATGTGTGAGATTTTCATGATCTTATAATTTTAATAGTTTGGTTTTATACTCAAGTTTTCAGATAAAACTGCACAAAGAAAGTAATTTCGAGTTAAATAAAGAAATATTTCTTCAATTTTATTTCTTATTTGCGAGATGCTTCACAACACTTTAGACAAAAAGACAAAAATGAATTAAATATAGAATTTGCACAAGAGTTTGTTCAGCCACTTCCAACTGAAGCGGAACCAGCGGCGTGTACTGCTCTGCTTGCCGCCAAAGCGGAGTATAAAGTCCCTGTAACCGTGCTTTTTGAACGGTAATCCTGCATCCATGAATTCCAAATGTGCATATCCTTTTTCGTGAGCATAGGTAATAGGTGCCCATACGGCTAGAATACCGGGGTAAAGAAAAGCATAGGTTTTCCGCATACCTCCTGAGAACCACAGATAAGCACTTTCTTTTGAGAAAAGACAGATAGAACCACCTATGATTTTGCCTTTATATTTCACAAGAAACACTTTGGCTAATTCTTTTTCTGGGTTTTGCCATGCTAATAGCCGGAAAAAGCCGATGTCCGGGAAATGTTTTCTTACCTGTGAGGAATAGGCTTTTTTCAACATTCGTGAGAAATCTTGAATATCTTTCTCATTGTCGGCTACTTCCATGATGGCACCGTTTCTCAACGCTTTGTTTATTTGTCTTTTGCGAGACATGCTCAGCCGTTCGTAAGGGACTTTACTGTGCAGTGAGTTACGTACTCTTAGCCAATTAATGGCGAAATAGTTGTTCTTTCTGAAAGCTTTGTATCCGAATAGCGGATTTTCCAAGTTGCGGAACTCGATGAGGAACGATTTGCATAATACTTCGTTGGTGAGATGTTCCAACATTTCCCCGAACAGGTCTTCCTTATTCTGTTCTTCATCAAAATACTCGCCTGTGCCATAAATCTCGCATCGTTTGATGATTGCGGGGGGGAACAAGCGCATACTCTTCCGGATGACAGCCAGCAGTTTGCCTACAGGACGGTTTCCTATATAGGCTACGATAAGCAGAGGTTCGTATCCCCGAGTCATTTCAAAGACATGAAACAACTCGGTAGAATGGAAAATGTTTGTTCCAGGCAGAGGGGGAATGGCATTTCCTTTGCGATATGTACTTAATCTGACAGGCATCTCTAATTGCAAATTTATTGTTTTTTGTTTATCAATCCACATTCTAGTTGTATATTTGTGCAGAAAAATAAATTAACTGAGTATATTATGGAACAATTTAGTGACTTAATAAAGAACAGACGCAGTATGCGTAAGTTCACGGATCAAGAGTTGACACAGGAAGAGGTGGTTGCTTTGTTGAAGGCTGCTTTGATGGCTCCGTCTTCTAAACGTAGCAATTGCTGGCAGTTTCTTGTGGTAGATGATAAGGATATGCTGGAAAAACTTTCCCATTGTAAGGAGATGGGGGCAGCTTTTCTAGCGGATGCTGCTATGGCTGTAGTTGTGATGGCTGATCCGTTGGCTAGTGATGTTTGGATTGAAGATGCGGCAATTGCTTCCATAATGATCCAGTTGCAGGCAGAAGATTTGGGGTTGGGAAGTTGTTGGATACAGGTGCGTGAACGTTTTACCGCTACCGGGATGCCCTCGGGTGAATACGTGCATACGCTGCTTGATATTCCGTTGCAGTTGCAGGTGGTTTCCATTATAGCGGTAGGACATAAGGGCATGGAACGCAAGCCTTTTAATGAGGACCATTTACAATGGGAGAAAATTCACATCAATAAATTTGGAGGCAAGTAAACGTGGCTGCTGTCAATCATAAGGATACGTATAAAGCTTCTGCGGTGTTTCTCATTGTGATGGGTATGCTTTATCTGATCGATAAGTTTATAGGATTTGCCTCACACGGGTTGCCATGGGTTATGCAGAAAGACAATCTGTTACTGTATGCAGCTGTTATTTTCCTTTGGTTCAAGGCCGATAAGTCAGTAGGAATTGTATTGGCGGGTATATGGCTGATATTGAATATCAGTTTGGTGATAGCTTTGTTGGGGCAGATGTCTGCTTATTTGTTGCCGGCGGCTTTGTTGTTGTTAGGAGTTATTTTATATTTAGTTTCGACCCGATGATGAAAATAGTTCTGATAGGAGCCGGCAATGTGGCTACCCATTTGGGAATCGCTTTACAAAAGGCAGGGTGTCTTATTTTGCAGGTATACAGCCGTACAGAGGAGTCTGCTTCTGCATTGGCTGACAGACTTTTAGTAGACTACACAATTGTGCCGGATGAGATACGTCGGGATGCCGATTTGTATATTGTAGCGCTGAAAGATGCAGTTTTGCGACAATTGGCTCCTGTATTGGTGAAAGGAAGGGAGCAGGCTTTGTTTGTACATACGGCGGGTAGTATGCCTATGGATTTATGGAAGGGGTTGGTAAAACGCTATGGGGTACTTTATCCTATGCAGACTTTTAGCAAGCAGCGTGAAGTTGATTTCAATACCGTACCTTTTTTTATAGAAGCATCTGCTCCGGCAGAAGTGGGAGTGCTGCGTATGGTGGCAGTTCGTCTCAGTCCTAAAGTGTATGAAGTGACTTCCGGTCAACGTAGGCATTTGCATCTGGCGGCAGTCTTTGCTTGTAATTTTGCTAACCATATGTATGCATTAAGTTCACATATACTGGAAAAGCAGGGGATTTCTTTTGAAGTGATGCTTCCGCTGATAGACGAAACTGCCGGCAAAGTACATGAACTTTCTCCCACACAGGCGCAGACAGGTCCGGCTGTACGCTACGATGAAAACGTAATAAGCAAACATTTGAAGATGTTGGCGGATGAGGAGTCTTTGCAGGAATTGTACGAAAAGATAAGTAAAAGTATTCATAATCTCCCTTTGTCTGTTATTCAGACAAATAAAGAGGGAAAGAACTCATAAGTGGTATGATAAACTATGATTTAAAGAAAATAAAGGCATTGGTATTTGATGTCGATGGGGTATTGAGTGCGGAAACTATTTATTTGCACCCCAATGGTGAACCCATGCGTACGGTTAATATCAAGGATGGGTATGCATTACAGTTGGCTGTGAAATGCGGGCTGCATGTTGCCATCATTACTGGTGGAAATACCGAGGCGGTGCGTAAGCGTTATGAGGGGCTGGGTATCAAGGATGTTTATCTGGCTGCTGCGGTAAAGACCCGGGAGTATGCCCATTTGAAGGAAAAATATGGATTGCAGGATGAGGAGATACTCTATATGGGCGATGATATTCCCGATTATGAAGTGATGCGTTTGTGTGGGCTACCTTGTTGTCCTGCTGATGCGGCACCTGAGATAAAAGAAACAGCTGTTTATATTTCTCATCGTAATGGGGGGTATGGATGTGGCCGTGACGTGGTGGAACAGGTTTTGAAGGCTCAAGGAAAATGGATGGCTCATGAAAGAGCCTTCGGGTGGTAATGAAATAAAGAAAAGCTATGTTGGAAAATTTAGAAAAATATAAAATAATCCTTGCTTCCAATTCTCCGCGCCGTAAAGAATTGTTATCCGGCTTAGGTATAAAATATGAGGTAAAAACACTACCCGGCATAGAGGAAACCTATCCGGATACATTGAAAGCAGAGGAAATTCCTTTGTATATAGCTTGCGAGAAGGCGGCTGCTTACCGGAATACCATGCATCCGGACGAATTGATTATTACTGCTGATACCATTGTATGGTTGGACGGTGTAGTCATGGGCAAGCCTCATAACGAGGATGATGCACGGCAGATGTTGTGGAAGCTTTCTGGCAAGACCCATCAGGTGATAACTGGGGTTTGTCTGACTACTGCCAGGACTCAGAGAAGTTTTTCTGCTGTGACAGAAGTAACGTTTGCAGAATTGTCCGATGAGGAGATCAATTATTATATTCGGGTTTACAAGCCGATGGATAAGGCTGGTTCTTATGGTATACAAGAGTGGATAGGCTTCATTGGTGTCTGTGGAATTTCGGGTAGTTACTTCAATGTGATGGGACTCCCTGTGCAGTGCCTGTACACAGAACTGAAAAAACTATAAGTCTGTATGTGAACAGTAAGGGACGTGTTTTTGTTATTTATATGAACTATAAATAAAAAATAATTATGGCTTATAAAATAGCTTTTTACGACACGAAACCCTACGACGAACACTCGTTTACGGAGGCTAATGAGAAGTTTGGCTTTGATATCAGGTATTACAAAGGCCATTTGAATATGAATAACGTGGTGTTGACCAAAGGAGTGGATGTGGTTTGCATCTTCGTAAACGATACGGCTGATGCCGAAGTTATCCGGGCAATGGCGGATAATGGTGTTAAACTGCTGGCTTTAAGATGTGCTGGTTATAATAATGTGGATTTAGCGGCAACGGCAGGTAAGATGAAAGTGGTACGGGTACCGGCATATTCGCCATATGCTGTTGCCGAATTTACAGTGGCATTGATGTTGTCACTCAATCGTAAGATTCCTCGTGCCACAATGCGCACACGTGACGGAAACTTTTCTTTGCATGGACTTATGGGATTTGATATGCATGGCAAGACTGCCGGAATTATCGGTACGGGTAAGATTGCCAAGATTTTAATTCAGATATTACGTGGATTTGGTATGAATGTTCTTGCATATGATCTTTATCCCGATTACAATTTTGCCCGTGAACATCAGGTGGTTTATTGTACTTTGGATGAACTTTATCATAGTTCGGATATCATCTCCCTGCATTGTCCTTTGACAGAACAGACAAAGTATCTGATTAATGATTATTCCATCAGTAAAATGAAAGATGGGGTGATGATTATCAATACGGGGCGTGGGCAGTTGATTCACACCAATGCCTTGATAGAGGGGCTGAAGACCAAAAAAGTGGGATATGCCGGTCTGGATGTATACGAGGAAGAAGAGCCTTATTTTTATGAAGATAAGTCTGATAAGATTATTGATGATGACACTTTAGCTCGTCTTCTGTCTTTCAATAATGTGATTGTAACTTCACATCAGGCTTTTTTTACCAAAGAGGCAATGACGAATATTGCTCATACTACTCTACAAAACGTGAAAGACTTTGTTGAAGGTAGACCTTTGGTGAACGAAGTAGCGGTGGGGAGGGTCTAATCTCCCCTGTAGTAATACAATAAGGAATGGCGGGCTATAAAGTCCGCATTCTTTTGAACCAGTTCCTTTTCACCAAATTCGGGGAATTGTGCATCGGGGATATAGTGGTTGTTTATTAAATATTCCATCAGGTCCGGCGGACATTTGGTCGGGATAGTAAGCAGGCTGAATGCCTCTTGGGCAGCTGTTGCGGCATCATACATCGGGTTAAGAGGATCACTGATGTATTTGCATATATCCTTCGCCAATAGAATACCTTTTTCGGAATTTACCATCATGATGAAATCCTTATGTTCCTTCATTTGGGGCAAAGTGTGATTGGAATCGTCCGGCCATTGTAATACTTGGGTAAGGAAACTGTGTAGTTCTTTATAGCTTTTCAGATATACGATACGGGCACCATTTGTGCCTTGCGTGAACAATTGATAGGTATGGTGGTTCCTTTCCTTCATCTCGTCCGATATTTCGGGAATGGCAGGGTATAGTCCTTCTATCTCTTCCCAACATTCGGTTTCTCCGTTGGTCAGCAGGTCAATCCATTCATGAAGAAACAGGGCAAGGGGGCCACATGGAATGATGAATTTGTCGGTTTCTGTAACCTGTGCAATATATTCTTGTACAGATGGTTCTGTGAGATAAGTATGTCCGAACAGCCAGCGTAGTTTATGGTTTGCGTCCTCTTTTCCTTTGAAATCCATAAAGAACTCCTGTAACGTGGCATTGGCGGGAGCCGTTTCATATTCTTCATCCAATATCCGGAAAAATAAATGTGCAGTTTCTTCGATATTCCTGTCCATCGGATTGATATACAGATGTTTATATGGAGCCTTCTCTAAAGTGTTCCAAATGATGAAACGGATATCTTCCTCATTGATCTCATCTTTTATATAATCCGGTCGGATGGTATAGAAAGGAAGTGACGTATCATATAGTTCCAGATGCTTTTTGATGAATGCTTGCCATAGACCTAAACCTGAAATGACATCTTCAAAATAGGCAGCGGTGTAAAGACATAACTTCTTTTTAATGGATTCGGGAATCTCTCTTATCGTACAAGTGGAGTATAATCGGTTAGCCAGATCGACAAAATATCTGTCTGTAGTCTGTTGTTGGATATAAGGATGGATAGCCAACCAGTCTTTTATGTATAATTTTATGGTTTGCATATTAGTTTATTGGAATTATTTTTATTGCAAAGATATTCCTTTCATTGTAAAAAGGAAGGAGAATATCGGGATATTTACTTTATCTTTGCAATATTCTAACTTTGAAATACCTATAAAAATGGAAATAGATTTAACAACTCCTGCTTTATTGTTCTCAGCCATATCGCTGATTATGCTGGCATATACCAATCGTTTTCTGTCATATGCCCAGTTAGTACGCACGTTGAAGGATCAGTATCGTGAAAATCATTCGGCGGTTACGGCAGCACAGATTTCTAATCTCCGCAAACGCCTTTATCTGACACGTGCTATGCAGGTGACAGGTATCGGGAGCTTGTTGCTTTGCGTGGTCAGTATGTTTTTAATGTATATACAGCTTTACCTCATATCCGTATATATTTTTGGACTGGCACTGGTGCTGCTCATTATTTCTTTAGGCATTTCTGTCCGCGAGATTTATATTTCCGTCAAGGCGCTGGAACTGCATCTGAGTGATATGGATTCTTGATTTATCTTTTTGCAAAGATATTTATCATAAAGGAACAGGCTGTTAATGCGATCCCTGTTCCTACTACTCCTTGCCATCCAAACCAATGCCAGAATGTTCCGGCAAGGAATGTACCTACGGAACCACCTATAAAATAAGTTGTCATAAAAATGGTATTAATACGGTTGGCTGCTTTCGGGTTGAGGGCGAAAATCGTAGTCTGATTACTCAATTGGATACATTGCATACCTATATCTATAATAAAAATTCCGGTGATGATACCCACGTAAGAGTCCTGACCGAAATAAAGTGAGAACCACGCCACAAAAATCAAGCCACAACCTATGTAATTCAGTCGTTTGACTCCCAAAACATGTACATATTTTCCTATATACGAGGCGGTGAGAGCTCCTGCTATGCCGCACAATCCTAATAACCCTACAATATTGTTTCCTGCAAAGAAAGGAGCTTGTCCCATTTTGAATGCCAGCGAAGTCCACAGAGCTAGGAATGAACCGAAAGCAATTCCGGCACGTAAGGAAGAAATACGTAACTGGGGGTATTCTATCACTAATGAAAACAAGGATTTCATCAGATCACTATATTTCCCTTTAAAATTACATGGCATATCGGGTAGTACACGCATGATAATGATGAGACATATCACCATCATTCCCGCCGCTACAAAGAAAATAAACCGCCATCCCAAATATTCGCCGACAATTCCGCTGACTACGCGCGAAGCCAAAATACCAGTCAGTAACCCTGATACAATCATGCCTACATTTCTTCCTTTGGTTTTGGGGGTGGAGAATTGTGCAGCTATGGGGATAAAGATTTGTGGCATCACCGAACAAATGCCGGTCAGCAGAGAGGCAAATAAAATGAGATGGATATAAGGAGTCAGTGCGATGGTTAGTAATGAAACGACTAGGACTGTGAAATTGATTAGAATAATGGTTTTCCTTTTAAATAAATCTCCCAAAGGAATAATGAACAGCAATCCGATGGCATAACCTATTTGGGTAATCATTGCTATCAGGTTGGCGGTGAATTCGGATGTTTGGAGATCACGGCTGATGCGATTTAATAAAGGTTGGTTATAATATAAATTGGCAACGGAGATTCCCGCAATAATTGCTAGCGTCCAAAGTAAGGAGGCAGGTAGTCCTTGGTTTTCTTTTAATTCTTGTTTCATGCTGCAAAAGTAGTAATTTCATGAAAATCATGTTATCTTTGTAAAGAAGAAAAATAGAAATGAAAATGAAGAATTGTATAAAAACGGTCTGTTTTCTGTTTTGGACCTGTGTAATGTTTATAGCGTGTATTGATGATGATGTGGAGGAAGGTACTGTTGATTTACAAACAGGAGAGAACATTCCTGTTTTTTCTGTGGTAATGGATGATGGACAAATAATAACTTCCGAAACCCTGAAAGGAGAGGTTTCCTTGATTGTGTTTTTTCATACGGGTTGTCCGGACTGCCGGAAAGAACTTCCTGTGCTGCAAAAAATATATACGGATTACGGTCAAAGAATCCGGATGGTTTGTATTAGCAGGGAAGAGAGTTCGGCAGAGATTGTCCGTTATTGGGACGAAAATCATTTGACTTTGCCCTATTCGGCCCAAGAAAACCGCACGGTATACTATCAGTTTGCTAAATCGGGGATACCTCGTGTTTATGTCATAGATAAAGAGTTGGTTATCCGTAGTGTTTTCACGGATAACCCGTTGGCAAGTTATGAAGATTTGGCTGAGGCTATAGAAACCTGTTTGTAGTTTTTAGAGAGGGTAAAATCCCTAAAAATAGGTATTGTCAGATAATGATAAGCTCATTACCTTTGCCATCATAAAAACAGAATCACAACTGACTATACATGCAAATATTAAAGGATAACATACGTAGCCGTATTTTGGATGTAGCCAAACAACAATTTGAGTTGAAAGGTTATTCCAAGACTTCCATGCGTGAGATAGCTGTGGATGTAGGTGTTGGGGTGGGAAATATTTACAACTACTTTAAAAGTAAGGATGAGCTGTTTCATGAAGTTGTTCGTCCGGTTTTGTATGCGTTGGAAATGCTGTTGCAGGAACATCATGGAATACAGGGCGAGGATATTATGATGATGAGGTCGGAAGAATACTTAGAAACCTGTATAAACGAATATATTTCCTTGTATGACACCCACCACAGATTGATGAAAATACTGTTATTTCGTGCGCAAGGTTCTTCATTGGAACGTTTTCGGGAGAATTATACAGACCGTTCAACCGAATTAGTCAAAGTCTGGTTTACGGTGATGCAGAGAAAGTACCCGATGATAAATATAGCTATTCCCGATTTTATAATCCATTTGCATACTGTATGGATGTTTACTATGTTTGAGGAGCTTTTGAGGCATTCAATAGCGAAACAGGAAATGAAAGCTATTTTACACAATTATATTCTATTTGAGATCCAAGGTTGGAGGGCCATTATTCGAATATGACAGGTAAAATTTGTATATACAGACTGGTTGCTACAGTAAGGCAGCAGGAAAGGAGGAAGTCTTTACGGAGGTTTCCTCCTTTTTTTATGAACAAATTTGAATACCGTTCACTAATAATCCGTTTGATATAGTACAATTATATGAAAAAGAAGAAAGAAGGATTGCCCCGTTTGTTAGAGATTGCGGGACAGAAGAAAGGGTTGCTTCTGCTGGCAGGTTTGCTGTCGGTAGGTAGTGCCATGTGTATGCTTGTGCCCTATTGGGCTGTCTATGAGGTGCTGAAAGAGTTGTTGTTGCATGGCAGCAATCCTGTTTTGGCAAATGGAACTGAAATGATACGTTGGGGATGGATCGCACTGGGTGGACTTGTCGGCGGATTGGTTTTGCTGTACGCTGCCCTTATGTCCTCTCATGTAGCCGCATTCCGAATCTTGTATGGGTTGCGTGTCCGTTTATCCGAACATATCGGTAAACTTCCGTTGGGCTATCTGAACAACACTTCCATCGGGTCCATCAAGAAAACGATGGATCAGAACATCGAGAAGATAGAGGGATTCATTGCACATACTATCCCCGATTTGGTAAATGTGATAGCTACGGTGGCAGTGATGTTTGTCATTTTCTTCTCATTAAATGTATGGTTGACAGTGGCGTGTTTGACAGTTGTCGTATTAAGCCTTTTCCTGCAATTTTCCAATTTTATGGGAAAGAAAGCGAAGGAGTTTATGCGTGTCTATTACGATGCACAGGAAAGGATGAGTACTTCTGCTGTACAATATGTTCGTGGAATGCCTATAGTAAAGATTTTTGGGCAAAGTGTATACTCGTTCCGCCAGTTCAATGCAGAGATACAGGCATACAAGACATTTGCTTTGAAATGCTGTGATACCTACCAGAACGGGATGATTGCCTTTACTGTTCTGCTTGGTTCAATGGTGACATTCATTCTTCCAATGGGTATCCTGTTGCTGAATGCCAACCCGCAATCTTTGTCACTGGCTGCGGTATGGTTGTTTTTTATTATTATGGGACCAGGTGTGGCTTCACCTATTTACAAACTGACTTTCTTGGGTGGGAACACACGGGAAATCAATGAGGGGGTAGCACGTATTGACCGCATACTGGAGAGGCAACCTATTCCCGAGCCGGAACATCCACAAGTGCCGGAGAGGTATGATATAGAATTTCGTCATGTGTCATTTTTTTATGAGAACACAGAACAGGGAACACGGACGAAAGTTTTGCATGATATCAATTTCAAGGCACAGCAAGGGGAAATAACTGCGCTCGTAGGACCATCTGGTAGCGGTAAATCGACGGTAGCCAACTTGATACCGCGTTTTTGGGATGTAGAGCAGGGCGAAATCCTTATCGGTGGTGTGAATATCAAGCAAATAGCAACAGCAGAGTTGATGGATACCGTATCGTTTGTCTTTCAAGACACTTTCTTGTTTTATGATACGCTGTATGAAAACATTGCCATCGGTTCTCCTTCTGCCGGTAAAGAAGCGGTGATAGCTGCTGCTGAAGCCGCCCAATGCCATGATTTCATAGAACGGTTGCCAGATGGTTATGATACTAAAATTGGGGATAAAGGTATATTTCTTTCGGGCGGTGAGGCGCAACGGATATGCGTGGCACGCGCCATCTTGAAGAATGCGCCGATACTAGTACTGGACGAAGCCACTGCTTTTGCTGATCCGGAAAACGAGTATAAGATGCAAATGGCCTTGCAGTCTTTGATAAAAGACAAGACGGTTATTGTAATAGCTCACCGTTTGTCTTCTATTGTATCAGCTCATCAGATTGTTGTCATGAAAGAAGGCCGGATTGTGCAATGTGGAAAACATAATATTTTATCTGTGAAAGAGGGGGTATATAAAAGTATGTGGGATGCTTATAGAAACGCTTACCATTGGTCGTTAAACAAGAATTAAACATATATTGATATGAGAAACAAGCATTTATTAAACAGTATTTTGCAGAATACAAGCTGTCCGAAAGGTTTTTGGGGTCGGATGATTTTATGGGGAATGAATCGTTTTCATGCTTCTTTGGCCCGTCGTGGTATGAAACAGGTAAACTGGCAACCGCAATGGACTGTCCTAGATATTGGATGCGGAGGTGGAGCCAACCTGAATCGTTTGTTGAAACAATGTCCTCAAGGAAAGGTTTATGGTATAGATTTATCGGAAGAGAGTGTAGTTTTTGCAAGCAAATACAATGTGAAAGAATTGAATAAACGATGTTTCATACAGCAAGGAAGTGTGTGCTCCTTGCCATACAAAGACGGGACATTTGATGCTGTTACTGCTTTTGAAACAGTCTATTTTTGGTCGCCCATAGAGATAGCGTTGGCTGAGGTGGTACGAGTCTTACGAAAAGGAGGATGCTTCCTTGTCGGCTTGGAAGCAAGCAGTCCTGAACTCGGAAAAATGTGGACTGAACGGATAAAAGGAATGGTGGTATATACAGCCGGAGATTTGAAGGATTTGTTGATAGAGGCCGGATTTTCAACCATTCAGGTTGTTCATAATAAAGAAGAAATGTATATTATCGCACGTAAATGAAAGGAACAGGTATGAATGCGATCAAAAACATTACAATTGGTCATACGAAACGTCTTTGTAGACCAGTAGGTTTAACAGTGCTTGCCAATTTGATTAATATTGTGCCGTTTTGCCTCTCTATTGAGGCGGTACGTATTGTTTTTAATACGTTCGATGGAAGTGGCCGGCCACTTGACACGGTTCGTTTGTGGTATATATTCGGAGTGATGGCTTGTTATATGATAGTCATGGCGTTAGCGGAACGAGCTTCCTATCGTTCCAATTTTAGAGGGGCATATGAGATGAGTGCTTCGGGACGTCTTTCTTTGGCAGAACACTTGCGGAAGCTCTCGTTAGGATTTCTTTCACAACGTGATCCCGGTGACTTGTCGTCTATGCTTATTACCGATTTTTCAATGGCAGAAACCGGAATATCCCATCATTTGCCTCAACTGATGGGGGCTGTAGTTATGCCTGTACTAGCTTTTGCTTCACTAATATGGATAGATTGGTGGATGGCTGTTGCTATGTTTGCCGCTTTACCACTGGCTTTATTCATTTTGTGGGTAAGTACGAGTGTGCAGAAAAAATTGAGTGGAAGTCAGGTTCAGGCCAAAATTAATGCTGGAAGCCGATTTGAAGAATATCTGCAAGGTATCCGGGTGGTGAAAGCTTACAATTTGTTGGGAGCCCATTTTGACCGGTTGCGTGATGCGTTTGCAGAACTGCGCCGTGCCTGTATCCGTCAGGAGGCACAGTTAGGCCCGTTTGTGCTGCTTTCCATTGCTTTGGTGCGTGCCGGGCTGACATTGATGGTACTGTGCGGTACTTATTTGCTATTGAGTGGAGATCTCTCGTTACCTATTTTTATACTGTTTCTTGTAGTAGGATCTCGTGTGTTTGACCCGTTAACTTCTGCCTTGACCAACTTTGCCGAGTTTCGTTATTTCTCCATTGCTGGAGGGCGTATTTTAACACTGATGGATGAGCCGGAAATGAGAGGAGAACTGCAATCTCCGGTTACAGGTGATATACGTTTTGAACATGTTTCATTTGCCTACCGGGACAAGGAAGTCCTGCATGATGTTTCAATTACGCTTTCCAAAAACTCATTGACTGCCCTTGTCGGTCCTTCCGGAAGTGGAAAAAGTACAGTAATGAAACTTTGCGCCCGTTTTTATGACCCACAGAAAGGACGTGTTTTTTTTGGTGATCTCCCGATGGATAAAATAAATCCGGAAAGTTTGATGAGTCATATCTCTATGGTATTCCAGGATGTCTATCTGTTTCAAGATACGGTACGCAACAACATACGTTTTGGTAAGGCTGGTGCAACGGATGATGAAATTATTGTCGCAGCCCAAAAAGCTTGTTGCCATGATTTTATCATGCAGTTGCCGCAAGGCTATGACACGATGATAGGTGAAGGCGGTTGTACTTTATCCGGAGGAGAAAAACAGCGTATATCCATTGCTCGTGCTGTTCTGAAAGACGCACAAGTCATTCTATTGGACGAAGCAACTGCCTCGCTTGACCCTGAAAATGAAGTGGAAATGCAGAAGGCCATCGATACTCTCATCAAAGGTCGTACTGTTATAACTATCGCTCATAAGCTCAAGACAATCATGAATGCTAATCGGATAATTGTTTTGGACGATGGTCAAGTTAAGGAACAAGGAACACATGATGAATTGATTCGGGTAGATGGTCTTTATGCCCGGCTATGGAAAATTCAGGAAAGTACTTCTGGATGGAATTTATGAGGAATTCTATTTGATTACACAATTGAAAAGAGAATATGAATTACTATTCTCTTTTCAACTTTTCTTAATAGGACTTAAATATGAACAGATGAAAAAAAATATTATTTTGCAGAATATTTTAACGTTGTGAAAATAATGTATTCTCTATCCGAAAGAAGTGTTTTGCGGAAGAGCGGTCGGGTAGTAACAAACCAGATTAAGATTGTTATCAGATCATTGTTCCATGCCTCAAAACAAATATGATATTTCTCGTTTAAATCATTTTTAAGGATTTGTCGGACTTTTATAAAAAACTCCCTTATTGTTTTTTATTTCTATCATTCCGTTGTCTGAATCATACAGGAATGGTGGAAAAGTAAAAAAGACATAAATCTCGGTGTCTTTTAGTTTGTACAGCTTGGGAGTGATCTTTTTACTGATTCCGCTTGGGAATACTTGGTCATCCATTTCGGTGGGAATATAATAATCTGCTCCCTCCCTCAATACATTTTTGCTAATCTTGGCTTCTGCTTTTGATTTGGCAATCGTATAGAATCCCTCTATATCATATTTATCCCAATTTTTATACTCTTGTCCAAGCACCATACTTATGTTTAAACATAAAACCAGTAGTAATAATATTCTTTTCATATCTATCTGTTTTTAAGGTTATTCCAAGTTGGTATCACAAATATAAGAATTCTTATTGGTTTTTTCAAGGAATAAGGAAGAAAATAGAGAGTAGAATTTTAAAAAAAGAAGGTAATCCCTATCCATACCAGAACTCCTGATATCAGAACGATTCCTAACATGATTAATTTTATTTTGAAGAGCTGGTTAGTTTCCGCTTCTTCTTTTTCTTGCGTTTTTATTCTGATCTCTTCTAATTGCTCAAGGGATAGATGGGAGGAGTGCTCTTTTTTGTTCAAATCAACCAGTCGGTTTCGAATTTCATTTAAGCGTTCCTTTCCTGCTTTTCGTAGTTCACGATTTTCTTTATCTCTTCTCATCATGTCATTGATACAACCTAAAGTTCCCATAATCTAACTGTTTAATTTGAATTCATTTCCACAAATATAGTGTTTTTTGCAGTTGCTTTTCTTCACTTGCTAATTTAATATTTGAAGGATAGATATTACTTAATAAACCTGATGTGCCTTGACTGCCGGATATAAATATTCTGCCAATGGATTTGTAATATAAAGTTGTATGCCATTATGCTTTCATACCATTGCTTATGGGGTAATATGTTGATAATGAACTGTATTTATATGGCGTGGCATTTTCCCCATTGAAACAGGTAAAAAGTAGATGTATTTATCTTATCATTGAAAAAAAATGTGAATATAAAGTTTAGGTGAAAGTGATTTTATTTGTAAATTGTATACCGTCATGTAGGTATCTCCGATCTATGTATAATTTAGTATATACCTAGAAATGGGGATTGTGCCGAGCTTTTATGAATTGTAATTTTGCAAACCAATAGAGAATGAAATGATTTGTAAGATTGCATATATTTTTTTATTTATAATTTGTAGCAATGTGTCTCTTTTATGGGGGCAGACATTTGTATTTCGGGGAACTGTACTGGATGAGCAGACTCATAAAGCGTTGGATTACGCTACAGTTCAATTGTTTGTGGATAAGCAGATTGTTTATGGGGGAATAACAGATGCGAATGGACATTTTGAACTTCTACATATCCATCCTGGAACTTATCGGGTTATTGTATCCTATTTAGGATATGATTCTACAGAAAAAGAAGTGAAGGTCATTGGGGGTATTTCAGCAATCTTTTATTTAAAACCTTCGGTCATGGCGCTGAACGAGGTAGTGGTGACCGCTTCTGAATCAAAACGCGCTACCAGCGCTTCTATCGTTGACCGTACAGCCATGAAACATCTTCAGCCCAGCAGTTTCAGTGACTTGATGGAATTAGTACCTGGAGGAAAGTCGGCTGATCCTCAGATGGGGCAGGCCAATCTGATCCGGATACGTGAAACAGGTAAGACGGAGGATATCTCTTCATTGGGAGTTGGATTTTATATTGATGGTATCTCCCAGAATACGGATGCGAATCTGCAATATATGCCAAACAGTACTTCCGCAGTGAATGCAACGAGCACAATGTCAAAAGGGATGGATATGCGTACCATCTCAACCGATAATATTGAGAAGGTGGAAATCATTCGTGGCATTCCTTCCGTGGCTTATGGTAATGTGGCAAACGGTGCGGTAATCATTCAGCGTAAAATGAATGAGAGCCCCTTGTCTGCGCGTTTTAAGGCTGATAAAACCAGTAAACTGTTTTCTGTAGGCAAGGGAATTCGGCTGGATGGGAACGGGCGTTATGTGTTGAATGCTGATTTAAACTATTTGGAGTCCAAAATAGATCCGCGTAACAGTGTGAAAAATTACACTCGCCTTACTGCTTCCGCCCGCTTGGATGGCAAATGGTTATGGAATGAACGTAATATTCATTGGAATATCAGTTCCGATTATACCGGCTCGTTTGATGATGCGAAGAGGGATAAAGATGCGACAGTAAAGGAAGATTCTTATAAATCGGACTTTAACAGCCTGAAGATAGCGGGGAAATGGAGCATGAAGTTTCCGGCCCATTTATGGATTCGTGAGGTTGGTGTGACTACTTCTGTCAGTCAGCAGTGGGAGAAGATGCGTGAAATAAAGTCCGTTTCTCTGAATCGTCCGGCAGCTATTGCTACTCAGACAGAAACCGGAGAGTTTGATGGCATCTATCTACCTTATAATTATGTGGCACAGATGGATATTGATGGTAAACCTTTATATGTTACGGCTTCCGCCCGTACGCGATTGGCTTTCCCGTTGGGGGTATTACAGAATGCGATGAATATGGGGATGGAATGGAATTATCAGAAGAATTTGGGAGAAGGCCAGGTATTCGATGTGACACGGCCCATCAGTGAAAGTTTGAGTACACGGCCTCGCCGTTTTAAGGATATACCGGGGCTGCAACCTTTCGCCTTCTATGCCGAGGAGGTGTTGAATCTTCCTGTAAATAGACATAAATTGGCTTTTACGGCTGGTATCCGTTTGCAGTCTTTATTGGGGCTGGACACTAAATATAAGATGCAGGGCAAGATATATCCCGATCTTCGTCTGGACTTGCAATGGAGTTTACCGATATCAAACGGATGGGATGTTGCCTTTTCGGGAGGTTTGGGCTGGATCAGCCGTATGCCGACCACCGCACAGCTATATCCGGATTTTAAGTATGTAGATTTGATTCAGTTGAATTATTACCATACCAATCCGGATTATCGCCGTATCAATATGATGACATATAAATGGGATAATACAAACTATCAATTGGAACCAGCACGTAACATGAAATGGGAAGTGCGGGCCGACGTCAGCTATAAGGGAAACCGCCTGTCGATAACTTATTTCCGCGAACGGATGAATAATGCTTTTGATGATATCACTTATTATAGGTCATTGGCATATAAACTATATGATCCTGCTAGTATCGACGGATCAGCATTGACGGCTCCTCCAGAACTTTCTCAGTTGACTTATACAAATGAATATAATTTGGATGTGTATTCCACACAAGGTAATGTAATGAAGGTGTGTAAAGAAGGAGTGGAGTTTCAGTTCGCTTCCAAACGAATAGAATCGCTCAAGACTCGCGTCACTATGTATGGAGCCTGGATAAAGACAATTTATAATTCGGATTCTCCTCAATATAAGGCCTCTTCTATATTGTTGGACAATAAACAGCTGAAATATGTGGGATTGTACAATGGGGACAACGGAACAGAAAGCCAGGCATTCAATACGAACTTTATGTTTGATACCTATATACAGCGTTTGGGACTTACTTTCTCTACGTCGGCACAATGCACTTGGTATACCAACAGACGGAACTTGTGGAATAATGGCGTGCCGGTAAGCTATATAGATCAATCCGGTGAAACGCATCCGTTTCGCGAAGAGGATAAAAACAATATTCAGTTACAGCATCTGGTGGAGAAATATTCAGCCACTTATTTTGAGCGTACTACCGTGCCTTTTTATATGGATATCAATTTGAAGGCGAGTAAACGGATCGGTAAGTATCTGAATCTGGCTTTTTATGTAAACCGGCTTTTGGGTATTTATCCTGATTATACGTTACGGGGTGTACTGCAACGGAGAACCTCCGAATCGCCTTATTTCGGTATGGAAATGAACTTAACCTTTTAGTAAATGAACAATAAAATAGAGATGAAGATGAAAAAGAATCAATTGACAATGTTAGTCCTTTTTGCGACAATGCTGGGATTTACCGCATGTAGTGATGATGACAAAGTGAGCATATCCACTGTAGGTATTACCACTACTGTAGATACAACTATCGAGGGGCTGCAACTGACCGGTGGAACCTATACTTTTGAAAATGTAAATACATCTGTCAAGACAGACATTACCTATCCGGCTCAGAGTATTGAACTGGCGGACGGGTTGTATAATGTAACTTTCATTGGTAAGGGAACTTACTCACAGAATGGAACTCCGGTGGAAGTCGATGTACAGGGAGTACAACAGAATGTGGCCGTATCTGGAGGGTCGTACAAGCTGGAACTGAAGGTTCATGTACTCAATACAGGTGACCCTGATTTTGTGATTGCCGAGATATTTATTCCCGGAACCTATAATGAAGCAGGTAAGCAATATAATGGCGACCAGTATATACGTATCTATAATAACTCGGATAAAGTTTTGTATGCGGATGGATTGATATTTATGGAATCACAATTCCAAACTACTCAGAAATATCAATCGGTAGATCCGGATATCATGGATGAAGCTATTGCGGTAGGCTCTGTTGTAGCAGTACCGGGCAGTGGAACAGATTATCCGGTACAACCGGGAGAATCCTTTATCCTTTGTGACAATGCGATCAATCATAAAGAGGCTAATCCGAATTCTATAGATTTAAGTAAAGCCAATTTTGAGTGGTATATTGAATCAAAGCAAGATGTGGATAATCCGGCTGTTCCCAATCTGGATGTTTATTATTGTTATTCCAAAACTATCTGGGTGTTGAATAAACAGGGAAATCGCGCTTATGCTATTGGCAGATTACCCAAAAGTATGACTAAAGAAAAGTATATTTCAGACTATGCATACAACTATACGTATATTATGCAAAATGGAACAGCCAGTAAACCGCAAAGCAAATATAAGTTCCCCAATGAATGGGTGATTGATGCTGTAAATGTAGGTGCTTCCAATGAATGGCAGTGGAATGTAACCTCTACCGGGCTGGATATGGGGCATACTTATATCGGTATGAACAATACCGTTGCAGAAAACATCGGAAAGTGCGTAATGCGTAAAGCCGCCTACAAGGATGGTGATCGGGAAGTATTGCAGGATACAAATAACTCTACCGTTGATTTCACACCTGCGGCTACTCCGAGCCTGTTTAACAAATAATTGAATCCGTCTTATTGATATATAAATCTTTATTATTCATGATGCTAATCCGAATTATCATTATGTTGCTGATTGCTTTATTTGTGGAGAGTCGGCAGGAAGCCTTCGGGCAGACTACCGACACACTCTCCCTGTCCGATAAGGTAATCCGTACCGCTTCATTTGCGACCGGATTTCGTGGCGAGATATGGCAGAATCCGGCACTTTATTATTACTATACTCCGTATACATGGACAAGGCTGGACGTAAATGGAGCTTATCATGATAAAGGAAAAGCATCTTTGAAACAGGAAGGTGATAAGGATACCCGTATCGGGGTAGATGTCAATTCCTTCGTTATTCTTTCGGAACGTGATCGTGTATTCGGTTCAGCAGGATACAGGAGTGAGAAGCAGGAGAATGTGTTATGGAATGAAAATATAGACTGGAAATTGATAGCTCCTTACGTGACTGGTGATTCCATTGGTGGTTTCCTGAAGGGAGAAACTTATTATTTCAATGGAGGTTACGCCAGTGAGTCAGGTTCCTGGACATGGGGAATCACCGGTGGTTACAGAGCGTCTCATAATTATCGGGATAAAGATCCGCGTCCACGTAATACAGCTTCCGATCTCTCTTTTGCTTTGGGAGCAGGATATCGTCTGGGGACATATCGTTTGGGAGTTTCCGCAGATTTCCGGCTTTATCAGCAGAAAAGTGAGATTTCATTTCTTGCAGATAAAGGCTCTACTTCGGTATACCATATGTTGGGATTGGGCATGGATTATGTGCGTTTCGCCGGAAACCAGACCGGGACGAAGCATCAAGGCATCCGGTGGGGAGGAAGCATAGGCATTCTGCCAGTTGATACGGAAAAGGGGATATCGGCCACAGTTTCAATTGACCGTATGTCAATGGACAAGAAATTGAGCAATGCCAATAATCTCACTTTGCTGGAATTGAATACGACTGATTTGAAAGGAAACGTGACCTGGATGCGGGAACTTCAGCAGGCAGAACACCTTGCTGTGAAACTGGATGCAGGCTATATAGTTCGTAAAGGAATGGAGAATATTTACGGAGAGGCGGGCGGAAGCTCCTATGGAGCATTAATTAGTACATCTCCGGGAATGAAGGTCACGAATAGTCGGATTGCCGTAAGTGGTTTGTGGGAGAAGCTTTTGACCGATAAAGGTGTATGGGGAGGAGCAATTGTCCCAAACATAATCTACCATCGGTTGGAAACGGATTACAACGCCGTATCCCGGTTTGTTCACTTGTCTGTTTTGGAGAGTTCTTTGCGTGCCCGTTTGCTGTATCAGAAGAGGCTGCTACGATTGACCGCAGAAGCTAACGGTGGATATTATGCCAATTTATCGGCTGAATATTCTTTACCGGGATTGAATGCCGCGAAGTCGTCCGCCCAGACTTTATTGGCAAATATTGACTATTTATCTGATAGTTATAGTATGGTGGGGATTCGTCTGCAAGGGGATTATCCCATCATGAAACAATATAACCTGTCTTTGTCTGTTCAATGGCAGGCGGCATATTATAAAAAATGCGGAACGGCCCAGTATGCCGTTTGTTCATTGGGCATCTTTTTTTAAAAAATAAAAACAGTTAGCATATGAAAATTAAGTTTATGGTCGCTGCAACCTTAATGGCAGCTTTAGTAACTACTACTTCTTGTGGAAACAGTAACAAACAGAGCCAGTCTGAAAAAACGGAGCAGGCGGCTCCGGCGGCATTGAGTATCGATAATCTGCTGGTGCATGCCGATTCACTGGCCAACAAGGAGGTGACTATCGAAGGAATCTGCACACATACCTGCAAGCACGGAGCTACAAAAATATTCCTGATGGGCAGTGATGATACCAAAACGATTCGTGTGGAAGCCGGACCTTTGGGCTCGTTTGATACCAAATGCATCAACGCTATTGTCACAGTGACCGGAACGTTAAAGGAACAGCGGGTAGATGAAGCTTACTTGCAAAACTGGGAGGCTAAACTGAAAGCACAGACTGAAAAATCTCATGGAGAAACTGCTGCCGGGTGTGATTCGGAAAAAAAAGCACGCGGTGAAACAGCCAGCACCCCTGAAGCCCGTATTGCGGACTTTCGCGCAAAGATAGCAGAAAGAAAAGCTGCTACCGGAAAAGATTATCTGTCATTCTACTATATGGAAGCCAGTTCTTATGAAATCGCAGAATAAAGGTACTGCATTCCGCAAGTGGAGCCGGATCATCCATCGTGATCTGTCTTTCTTCTTTGCGGGAATAATTTTGATTTATGCTATTTCGGGTATCGTGATGAACCATAGGGATAGCATAAATCCCCATTATACAGTTACACGAACGGAATATAAAATAACAGAGGATCTGTCGGACAAGAGCAAAGTTAATGAGAAGATGATTTTGACTTTGTTGGAACCGCTGGGCGAAGCCGGAAATTTTACTAAATATTATTACCCGGAGCCGGATCTGATTAAGGTTTTTCTGAAAGGAGGCTCAAGTCTGGTGATTAACACCCGGACAAAAGATGCTGTCTACGAGGGGGTGAAGCGCCGTCCGCTGATCTCTTCCATGGTACAACTCCATTTCAATCCGGGTAAGTGGTGGACTTGGTTTGCCGATGCTTTTGCTGTCTGTCTGATTATTATCACTGTCAGCGGTATAGTGATGATAAAAGGTCCTAAAGGATTGTGGGGCAGAGGAGGAATCGAGTTGGTGGCCGGTATCTTGATTCCTATTCTTTTCCTGGCGTGTTTCTAATAGCAAACGAAAAATGATTTATAAAGCATGAGTGCAATTATAGAATGTAAGAACCTGACCCATTATTACGGTCAACGCAAGATTTATGAGAACTTGAGTTTTGAAGTTCCTCAAGGGCGTATCTTGGGGTTGTTGGGTAAAAATGGTACAGGGAAAACGACAACCATTAATATATTGAGCGGTTATCTTCAGCCGCGTTCAGGCGAATGTCGCATCTTTGGTGGGAACATTCAGACCATGAACCCTGCTTTACGCAGGAATATCGGTTTATTGCTGGAAGGTCATGTTCAATATCAGTTTATGAATATCACACAAATAGAAAAGTTTTATGCTTCTTTTTATCCGGGACAATGGAAAAAGGAGGCTTATTATGACTTGATGAATAAATTGAAGGTAGCTCCGGGACAACGTATCTCAAGAATGTCGAACGGACAGCGTTCGCAAGTGGCATTGGGACTGATCCTGGCACAAAATCCGGAGTTGTTGATTCTGGATGATTTCTCTTTAGGACTTGATCCGGGCTATCGCCGTCTTTTTGTGGATTATTTACGTGATTATGCCCGTTCCGAGAACAAGACTGTTTTCCTGACTTCCCATATTATTCAGGATATGGAGCGGTTGATTGATGATTGTATTATTATGGATTATGGCTCTATCCTTATTCAACAGCCTATTGAAACGTTGATGAAAGAGCTGAGAAGATATACTTGTACTGTGTCCGAGGGTTATCAGCCTCAGTTGCCGGCAACTTGCTATCATCCGGCTGTCATTCGTCAAACCTTGGAAACGTACTCCTTTTTGCCTCCCGTGGATGTGGAGAAACTGTTGAAGGAAAGTCAAGTTCCCTTTACTGGTTTGCAGCACGAAAATGTAAGTCTGGAAGATGCCTTTATCGGTCTTACCGGAAAGTATTAATATGTAAACTAAATAGAAGAAATATGATACAAGCCATATTTTATAAAGAGTGGATAAAAACGCGTTGGTATTGGTTGCTGGCAACTCTTTTTATGATAGGGATCACAGGATATTCCATGCTTCGTATTGGCCGTACCATTGCCATACAGGGAATCGATCATTTATGGGTAGTGATGGTCCAGAAGGATGCTATATTTATTGATTTGTTGCAATTTGTCCCTTTACTTATCGGTATCTTGCTTGCTGCCGTACAGTTTTTCCCCGAGATGCAACGTAAGTGTTTGAAGCTTACTTTGCATTTGCCTTATTCACAGAAGAAAATGGTCATGTCAATGTTGGCCTATGGCGTACTTGCACTGGTGACCTGTTTTGCTATGAGTTTTATTATGATGGGAGTTTATCTGCCACAACATTTTACAAGTGAGTTGGTGCAGCGTGTTTTATTATCTGCGGCTCCATGGTTTCTTGCCGGATTTGCCGGTTATCTGCTTGTTTCATGGATTTGCCTGGAACCCACATGGAAGCGCAGGGTTTTGAATCTGATTATTGCGGCATTGATTTTCCGTGTCTACTTTCTGGCTCCGGGAGCGGAGGCATATAATAGTTTCTTGCTCTGTCTGACACTTTATACGTTGCTTGCCGCTTCTCTTTCGTGGATTTCTGTGGTACGGTTCAAGGCCGGTAAGCAAGACTAATTGAATGTTTATTATTAAAAAATCAAACAAACATGATTCGATTCAGCAAAATATTTTTTTATATTACCGTAGCTGTCCTGCTTGTATGGCAGTTGCCTTGGTGTTATGCTTTTCTCACACTGAAGCCTGTCAAAACTCCTTTTACTATGTATAGTTCCGTACTTGGTGATTTTGTTATTACACAACTAGATGAGAATAAGCAACTTCACCGCTATGATACGAAAGGCAATACATATACACAACAGCAGGTAGACAGTTTGTTGCCTTCTCTCTATGTGCGCCAGCTTACGGCGGACGAACGTTTCCCTGATACCATTTGTGGTAAGGCAGTTAGTCCGAAAGATATTCAATTGACAAACTTTACTTTCAAGAGTGTGCCGTCAGCCATCAATGCTTCCCAGACAGGACTCTATTTTCTGATGGAGTCCATGTCCAAACGGGTGGATTTGAAAATGCCCGAAGATGCATTCCGTTTTACCGATAAAGGTATAGAATTTATTCGTATGGAGACGAATTGTATCGATGAGGCGAAAAGCAAATTGTTTACGGATATGCTGGTTCAGAAAGGGTTTGCTTTTCCTGCATGCTATGCTTCGGGCAATCCAACTACTCGTAAAGACTATGATGAGGGATATCTGGTTTTAGATGCCAACCATAAATTGTTCCATCTGAAGTGCACCAAAGGACGTCCGTATGTGAAAGCTATTCAGTTGCCTGAAGGAGTCTTGCCGGAATATGTGTTTATTACTGAATTCCGTAGCCGTCGGACTTTGGGGTATATGGTAGATAGCAAGCATCATTTTTATATTATCAATAGTGATGGAAGTTTGGTGAAATCAGCTCTCCCCGGTTTCGATCCGGCAAAAGATGAGTTGACCATCTTTGGAAATATGTTTGACTGGACTGTAAAGTTATCGACAGATAAAGATGATTATTACTATGCTTTGGATGCTACAGATTATTCACTGATTAAAGAACATGCCTATAAAGATATCCGCCGTTCTGTTCCGGGGTTGTCTTTTACATCTCCAGATGACAAATTTGTAAAACCTCGTTTTTGATGTGAATTTGGCAGGGGAAGTCTGATATTAAAATGTATATTAGTTCGAACAGACCGAAAACAACTAGGTAAAGGGGCTATCATGTTAGGCATCAGCTAACTCTACCTTCTGTGAGATACTGCAAATACGGGATTATATAATTGTGCGGACAGACAGGAGGGCGTGAAAACAGCCTTCCTTTTTTTGATAATATTTAAGATACAGGGATTTGATCTAGTTTTTCTTGCTCGTCAATTTTATATTATGATAATCGTTCTTTGAGTATATGCAGGATAAAACAGGTTGTTGAATTTTGCTTGTTTTTAAATTTTCAAAAATGCCAGATTGCATATAAATAATCTTCGTTTTGACCTCCTTTTATCCTAAACCAACTCTTAATTGTATAACCGATTTATGATTTAAAGAACCAATTTCATTCCGTAATTTTAGACAATTATTTGCAATACTTTTGATTGATATTGAAAAATAGGAGGGGGTGGGTCATCAGTTAAACGAATGAAATTACTGGAAATAAAAATCCCTATAACTGCAATGGTTATAGGGATTTATATATTAGCAATGTATTATATTACTTGCTCAAAGCAGTAGCAACGTCTACAGCACAAGCCACTGTACATCCTACCATCGGGTTGTTACCGATACCCAGGAATCCCATCATTTCCACGTGAGCGGGAACAGATGAAGAACCAGCGAACTGAGCGTCTGAGTGCATACGACCCATAGTGTCCGTCATACCGTAAGAAGCAGGACCGGCAGCCATGTTATCCGGGTGAAGAGTACGACCTGTACCACCACCTGATGCAACTGAGAAATAAGGCTTACCTGCAAGAACACGTTCTTTCTTGTAAGTACCTGCAACCGGATGTTGGAAACGAGTCGGGTTAGTAGAGTTACCGGTGATTGATACGTCTACACCTTCTTTCCACATGATAGCTACACCTTCGCGAACATCATCAGCTCCGTAGCATTTCACTTTTGCACGAGGACCGTCAGAATAAGCGATTTCACGAACTACTTTCAGTTCACCTGTGAAATAATCGAATTCAGTCTGAACGTATGTAAATCCGTTGATACGAGAGATGATCTGTGCAGCGTCTTTGCCCAAACCGTTCAAGATGCAACGCAGAGGTTCTTTACGTACTTTGTCTGCTTTTGCAGCGATTTTGATAGCACCTTCGGCAGCAGCGAATGATTCGTGACCTGCCAGGAATGCGAAACATTTAGTTTCTTCGCGCAGCAACATAGCAGCCAGGTTACCGTGACCGATACCTACTTTACGGTCGTCGGCTACAGAACCCGGAATGCAGAATGCCTGCAGACCGATACCGATAGCTTCGGCAGCTTCAGCAGCGTTTTTGCAACCTTTCTTCAATGCAATGGCAGAACCTACTACGTAAGCCCACTTGGCATTTTCGAAACAGATAGGCTGAGTTTCTTCACAAGTTTTATAAGGATCAAGTCCGGCAGCTTCGCAGATTGCGTTAGCTTCTTCGATGTCTTTGATGCCGTTTTCGTTCAAAGCAGCAATGATCTGTTTGATACGACGGTCTTGGCTTTCGAATTTTACTTCTCTAATCATATTCTTTCCTCCTTATAATTATTCGTGACGTGGATCAATTTTCTTAACAGCTCCTTGTTCTTCAGTTACACGTCCGTAAGTACCTGTAACTTTCTTCAATGCTTCATTAGCATCAGTACCCTTCTTGATTTCGTCCATGAACTTACCCATGTGAACGAATTCGTAACCGCAGATTTCGTCGTTCTTATCCAGGAATACGTTTTTGATGTAACCTTCAGCCATTTCAAGGTAACGGGGACCTTTAGCCAAAGTACCATACAAAGTACCTACCTGGCTGCGAAGACCTTTACCCAAGTCTTCCAAACCGGCACCGATAATCAGACCGCCTTCTGAGAAGGCTGACTGAGTACGTCCGTAAACGATTTGAAGGAATAGTTCGCGCATTGCTGTGTTGATAGCATCACAAACCAAGTCAGTGTTTAATGCTTCCAATACAGTCTTACCCGGAAGAATTTCAGCAGCCATAGCGGCTGAGTGAGTCATACCGGAGCAACCGATAGTTTCTACCAATGCTTCCTGGATGATGCCTTCTTTTACGTTAAGGGTTAGTTTACAAGCACCCTGCTGAGGAGCACACCAGCCAATACCGTGTGTCAAACCAGAGATGTCTTTAATTTCTTTTGATTTTACCCACTTTCCTTCTTCAGGAATAGGAGCTGGTCCGTGATTAGGACCTTTTTTCACAACACACATGTGTTCTACTTCGTGTGAATAAGTCATATTCTTTACGTTTTTTGGTAATAAAATAAATATTCGTAAACCACGTGAAAAGATTGGTTATTCTTTTCGCCCACAAAGTTAGTCGTTTTATTCTTTTCTGCAACTTGTTGCCCGTCACTTTTTATCTTTAAATAAAATAAATTTATTGTAGGACAGCATTTTGCAAACTAGAGTTGCCAAAATGTTTTTTCTTTCCGATGAAACCTCTATCTTTGTACCTATATTACAATGATAGGAATGGAAGCAAATAAAATAGCAATTACAGACGAAGCTTTGCGCCGAGGTGCGGAAGAGGGTATGGATGGTTTTTTGAAGGTGTTTATAGATAAATACCTAGAGGTGACAGGGGGTGTTGTCAATGCGGAAACAATGCCTTTGCTCAATGGTTACCAGCATTCATTGTTGGGGTATCATTTCTTGCGTGAAGAAATAAATGAAGGTGGTTTTGTGCAATTGATACAGAATGGTTTTGGACCTTATATCTTTGATAATCCTTTTGCAAAAGCAATGCGGCAGTTTGGAGCGAAAGAATTTGCCAAATTGATTTATAGCGCGAAGAAAATATATGATGAGAACCGTGCTGATTTGGAAAAGGACAGGGATGATGAGGAATTTATGGCAATGTATGAGCAATACGAGGCCTTTGATGAGTTGGAAGAGCAGTTCATGGATATGGAAGAGTTGGTAACTGCCCGGATTGCAGAATATGTGGACAATCATATTGAGGAGTTTGCGGAGATTGTATGACAAGGACTTTTGCGTACGTTTGCCTGGTATAGACTCATGAGTTTTGATATAAAAAAGTAAATTGGCTTCAATGGCTAAGTAAGATAGTTCGTTGGCTGACGAACCTATGTTGTTTGGTCAAGTAAGTTAACTTACTTTTTTCTGTTTTGTTATTCCTGTGTCATTTATTGTTTTTTGATAGACCAGCCTTTGATATAAGCGGTTGCCAGCACGGCAAGTCCTGCCGCTAGGCAGATTCCTGTAAACATCAGCCCGTAACCGTTCAAGAAAGCTACCGGAGCAAAAGTTATCAGGGAAATCTCTACCGGGGCGATGAACAAGTAAGCCAGTGCATAGTTATCCAGGCATCGGCTGCGCATTTTGGGGTCTGCAACGCGGAGCAATGCAATGCCCATAGCCATAGTTCCAGTAAACCATCCCCATGTGAAGATAGCTTTCTCGAACCAACAGTCTTTCATTAATTTGCGAGCCATGACCAGAACATAAATCAGGGTTGCAATTAATCCTGAGACTAACAGAATTAATAAGGGTATGATGTACTCTATTACAACAGATATTTTAATGGAAGCAATTCCAAAAGCTACCAGAAAATCGGTAAAAGTTCCGCTGATGTGTCCTATGGTTTGCGGGCAGAGATAATCACTGGTCTTTGTTTTGTCGAATATCTTTTTGATGAACATACCCACCACAAATGCACAACTGAATACCGGCAATTCAAACCCCGGCATAAAATGGGATACTGTTTTGCTGATACAGTATCCGCCTAATGCTATCACTGTTACAATGATAAGATTGAAGGTCAGTGAGTCAATGGAGATGGAAGAGCAGGAACTTTTACCCATACTTTCCCGTTTGTCACCGGGCAACAGACCTGTCTGTAATTCGTGAGGAAGGTCATCGTAATTGGCGAGGAAGGAGGTGTGCCCTTTCTTTGTCCCCCATTTTATAATGATCAATCCGATAATGACTGCTGCTACGATACCGAAGGTGGCGGCAGTCATGGCCAAAGTTAGAATTTCGTCATATCCGAACTGGCTGAAAGCCTGTCCGATGGCTGCTGCTGTACCGTGCCCGCCGCAATAGCCGCTTGGCATAGTGATGCCGAAGGCAGGGTTCAAGGGCCATATCCGGTTTAAGACAAGCAATCCCAACAGTCCCCCAAAAGCCCATTGCAACAACATTCCTGCCTGTGAATATGCCCACATGCTGCCTATATTGTCTGCATCTCCTTTAGCTGCCTTTTGTGAGGTGAGGGGGAGGGCACCGAAAATGAAGGCTATCAATATGCCGGCATAAGTTCCTGTTTGGGTGGAAAGAGGAATGATGCCGAAACCGTGAGGTCCCAAGGCCAGTCCCATAAACCCGGCCAACAGACTGGGGGGAATGAACAGCTTTTGGATGAATCTTATTTTTACTCTCATGAGTTTGCCGAGCAGTAGCAATACTGAGATGATGCCTGTATCGACAAAGAGTGTCCACGGGGTGAAATCGGTCATAAATTTAGGGCTTGTTTGGATGTATTCGTTGAAGAATACAGTGTTCATAAATAGTTTATTTTACCGAATCGGTAGGAATGGAAATTTATCTTATCGGCAAAAATAATATACAGGTATCATGTAGATTACATATTTAACTATATATTTATGCCGATTCTTTTAGTCATAGGCTGATTTAAAAAAATGTTCTTGAAAAATATAGGGTAGATGAGGATTGGTTATGCTGTAGTCCACTTCATTACCCTATATTAAATTCAAATGTTTCATTTTATATCTTTAAGAATATAAGTAACCTTGGAACCTTTATTGAATGCTCCTTTCCATTTGCCACTCATCTCTATAGTTTCTCCTTTGTCATTTGCAAAAATAGCCAAATAGGTTGCTGTATATTCTTTGATATATATTTTACATTCAGTCGTTACTTTTGTATGTGGAGAAAGTTTTAGTGTTTCTTTTGATTTATATAGAGGGGAAAGCACTGTTTCGTTAAGGGACAGAGGTGCATGTAAGTCGGATGATAATTTTCTATATTCAGAACTCAAGGTACTGGCATTAGCTGTAATATCAACCAATATATTCTCTTTTAAAGTCAAAGAATTGAATAGTTCCGGGTCGTCACTGTAAAATTGTGATGTCTCTTTTATGTTTTTTTCAAATGAAAAAGTGATAGACATAGGTTCTTCTGTATTGTTGCTGGTTATTTTAGGAGGCAACTCAATTGTATCGACTTTCTCGGCATCATCTGCACTAAGTTTCCATTGAATGGATTGCAACTGATAATTGTTGATATCCAGTTTATCATTGCTGCTGCAAGAGTATATAAACAATGTACATAGGGCGGTGATCAATGCTTTACATGATTTCTTGAGTATTAGCATAATATTCTAGATTTTATGGTTAATGGGTGTTTTGTTTCAAAGATAGGAAATAAAGTGGTACTATAGCTAAACTGCTTGTTCTTTTATGTATTAATTTTTATTAATGGGTTAATGGCAGATAGATTACAAGTGAATCTCAGTGGAAAAAATAGCTAAAACAAAAGATAAAGCAAGTCTTATCAGAGAATGAGATATGAATAAAAAATAATGTTAAAAAGTAAGTGACGACGCAGTATTTAAGCCAATTTTTCATTTAATCATTAAAACAATAAAAAGAATTAAGTTTCTTTCTTGGAAACCGGTTCTTTTATTTAATTTTGCAAACCCTAATAATTATAAAGAAGAAAATGAAAAAAATGAAATTGGCAGCAATATTTGCTGGGTTAGTATCGGTGTTTACTTTTAGTTCTTGTTTGAATGATGGTGATAGCGGCTCCAATTATGATCTTTATGAGATCGTTACTGTGGAAGAAGGTAGTATTTTTGGTGGAACCGTTCTGAAAGGAGATGCATGGGGATATACTTATACTCCAGTGGCTTCAAGTGTATTGGCTGGTCTTAAGGCATCTGACGGCAGTTATTACAAGCGTGCGCAGGTAGGGATCAAATTGATGGAAGGAGAAGCAATTACAGAAGGGAAAAAGTCTTATAAGGTAAGTGAAGTTGGCGTATTGGCTATTTTGAATTATAAAGATTTTAATGTTCAGTCTGATACATTGAGAACTGATTATGCACTAGTGTCATTGGAAGATTCTAATAATAAGATATGGGCCATAAATGGATATGTTAACGTACCTTTTACTTTTAAAACTAAAGAACAGCTGAGTATGAACGATTTCCATTTATATGCTGTAGAAGCCAAAGAGGATACATTGGTGACAAAACTTCAACAGACCAAAGGAGCTGATGATGCTTATCAGACAGGGAGTGCTTTGATTAGTTTCCATATGCCTTTTAATGATATGAAATTTCGTGATATTTTCGATCAAGTAGTGCCTAAGAGTGATACTATTGTAGTTAAGGTGACGGCAAAGGGAGAAAATGATAAAGAACTTGTTTCTACAGTGAAATGTAGTGCTTCGAATATGCAAGCAAGCTATTAATGATATTTTATTATATAGTAAAATCCTCTTCAGCTACGGTTGAAGGGGATTTTTTATTTAATGGAACTATATGGTTCAATTCATAAGATAAGGGGGATAGAAATTTGACGGGGACTACTTCTTATTTTCCTGTTCATATCTTTCTTTAGATTCAGTATATACCTCCTGCGTGTGAAAAGAGTTAACATGAATTTTTAAACGGTTCGATCTTTCTGCTGCCGTAATAACAACATATCGCATTCGTTCCTGTTGCATAAACATTTTCTATCTCTTGATTAAACCTTTTTATGCGGATGTATTCTATCTCCATAGCCTTTGGAGTTATCTCCATAAGTTTTGGAGTTATCTCCCAAGACTATGGAGTTAACTCCAAAGGCTTGCGGAGATAAAACAGGCAGGAAGAAAACCCTTAACCATACGGCAAGAAAGGTTTAGAGGTATGGATAAGATCTTTTAAGGATGAACCTGATTATAAAGCTATGCATTCCCTATGGAGAGAAAATTCCCAGACATCCTTCTTTTAAATTAACATTTAGTTTTTTTATATTCTAAAGCTTTCAAAGTTTTTTCTTTTGTCATTTTGCCTTAGTTATATTTGTCCTTCTTCTAAATTTATAATAAAAGTACTCTTATTTTTTGATTCCCCCAAGAGAAGTATGCGTTTTTTATTCGTTTATTCCAGTGAATTAATTACCTTTGCATTTCATTGAAGTTGAACAGAGGTAAATAGATTAGGCATTGAACTACAAAGATTTATTTAAGCGAGTAATAGCGTTGATTTCGTCTCCGGCAAAAGTGTGGGAGGAAATTAGCAGAGAAGAGGATAGGCGTAAAGTGTTGGGAGCATTTGTTTATCCCATGATAGGCTTATGTGGTTTATCCGTTTTTATAGGTACATTCATAGGAAATACGGAAGGAGTCGCTGCTTTCCAAATAGCGATGACACGATGTTGTGCTATATTTGTATCCTTGTTTGGAGGATATTTTTTGGCGGCATACGCCATAGACCAATTGGGCAAGAAACTTTTAGGGCGTGAAGACCAGTATGAACTAAATCAGCAGTTTGTAGGTTATTCTATGGTAGTGACTTTTGTGCTCGATATTGTCAGTGGGTTGTTTTCTATTTCCATCCTTCATTGGATATTGCAATTTTACACCGTATTTGTGGTGTTCGAAGGTGCACGTACCCTGATGAAGGTAAATGAAGAGAAACTGACACGATACACCTTGATTGCTTCAGTTATTATAATTGTTTGTCCGGCATTGATTGCCGCTGTGTTTAATGAGTTATCTGTTATTTTGAATTAATGAAACCGACTCCTGTTAATATAAAGAATAAGCGTGCATCGTTCGATTATGAATTTATCGATACGTACACGGCAGGTATCGTGCTCACGGGAACTGAGATAAAATCCATCCGTTTGGGCAAAGCCAGCCTGGTAGATACCTATTGTTATTTTGTGCAAGGCGAGTTGTGGGTGAAGAATATGCACATTGCCGAGTACTTCTATGGTTCATATAATAACCACTCCGCCCGTCGAGAACGCAAATTATTGTTGAGCAAGAAAGAACTGCGAAAATTGGAAGAAGCCGGAAAGAATCCCGGTTTTACGATTGTTCCTGTCCGTCTGTTTATTAATGAAAAAGGACTGGCAAAGTTGGTTGTCGCATTGGCAAAAGGTAAAAAACAATATGATAAGCGCGAGTCGTTGAAAGAAAAAGACGACCGTCGCGAAATGGACCGTATGTTTAAAAGATAAATATTTTATAATAATTAGGCACGGATTACATGAATTTCACGGTTCCCGGTTGTAGCAACCACAGAGGAAATCCGTGTTGTCCGTGTAATTCGTGCCTAAAAAATAGACCTATGGCTACATTAAAACAAATAATCAACGAGCGGGTCCTCATCCTTGACGGTGCGATGGGAACCATGATACAACGGTACAACCTGTCCGAACAGGATTTTCGCGGAGAGCGTTTTGCCGGGATACCCGGACAAATGAAAGGTAATAATGATTTGCTTTGCCTTACCCGTCCGGATGTGATAAAGGACATTCACCGCAAATACCTGGAAGCGGAAGCTGATATTATTGAAACAAATACGTTCAATGCCCAACGGATTTCGATGGCAGACTATCATATGCAGGATTTGTGTCGTGAGATTAATCTGGCCGCTGCCAGACTTGCCCGCGAACTGGCCGATGAATATACCGCGAAGACCCCTCGTAAACCTAGATTTGTAGCAGGTTCGGTAGGTCCTACTAACAAGACTTGTTCCATGAGTCCGGATGTCAATAATCCGGCCTTGCGTGCTTTGACATACGATGAACTGGCCACCGCCTATCAGGAACAAATGGAGGCCCTGCTGGAAGGAGGGGTGGATGCGCTTCTGATAGAAACCATTTTCGACTCCCTGAATGCCAAAGCGGCCATTTATGCTGCGGAAACGGCAATGAAGAAGACAGGGCGCGAGGTTCCTCTTATGCTTTCTGTTACTGTTTCGGATATTGCAGGACGTACTCTTTCGGGGCAAACATTGGATGCTTTTTTGGCATCCGTACAGCACGCGCCTATTTTTTCTATCGGTCTGAACTGCTCATTCGGAGCGAAACAATTGAAACCTTTTTTGGAAGGGCTGGCCGCACGCGCACCTTATTATATAAGTGCCTATCCCAATGCCGGACTTCCCAACAGTTTGGGACAGTATGACCAGACTCCAGAGGAAATGGCTTCAGAAGTGAAGGAATATATCGATGAAGGATTAGTAAACATTATCGGTGGTTGTTGTGGTACAACGGAGGAATATATTGCAAAATATCAGGAATTGATTGTTTCCGGTTCTGCCTGGGTGCCTCCTCATATTCCTGCCACCACTCCTGAGAGGCTGTGGCTTTCCGGGTTGGAACTGTTGGAGCAGACTCCCGAAATGAATTTTATTAATGTAGGTGAGCGTTGCAATGTGGCCGGATCCCGTAAATTTCTCCGTTTAATCAATGAAAAGAAATATGAGGAAGCGCTAAGTATTGCCCGCAAGCAGGTGGAAGACGGTGCTTTGGTGATTGATGTGAATATGGATGACGGTTTGCTGGATGCCCGGGAGGAGATGACTACTTTCTTGAATCTGGTCATGTCCGAGCCTGATATAGCCCGTGTACCCATCATGATTGACTCTTCCAAGTGGGAAGTCATTGAGGCCGGACTGAAATGTCTGCAAGGAAAATCTATTGTCAATTCTATTTCTTTGAAGGAAGGGGAGGAGAAATTTATAGAACATGCCCGTCTGATAAAGAAATTGGGAGCTGCCACTGTGGTGATGGCTTTTGATGAGAAAGGACAGGCAGATACTTTTGAACGTAAAATTGAAGTATGTGCCCGTGCTTATAAAATATTGACGGAGCAGGTAGGCTTTAATCCTCATGATATCATTTTCGATCCCAATGTACTGGCTGTGGCTACTGGTATTGAAGAGCATAATAATTATGCGGTAGACTTTATCAATGCCACCGGATGGATAAAGAAGAATTTACCCGGAGCACATATCAGTGGTGGTGTGAGCAATCTGTCGTTCTCTTTCCGTGGAAATAATTATATCCGTGAGGCAATGCATGCCGTATTCCTTTATCATGCTATTCGTCAAGGTATGGATATGGGTATTGTAAATCCTGCTACTTCGGTGCTTTATACAGATATTCCTGCTGATGTGCTGGAACGGATAGAGGATGTAGTCTTAAACCGCAGGCCCGATGCTGCCGAACGTTTGATAGAAACTGCTGAGGCGTTGAAAAATACGGCGACCGGAACAGAAGCCGTAAAACAGGATGTGTGGCGTGAGGAACCGATGGTAGAGAAACGTCTTCAGTATGCCTTGATAAAAGGTATTGGTGATCACTTGGAAGAAGATTTGGCGGAAGCGGTGAAACTATATCCTAAGGCGGTGGATATTATTGAAGGTCCGTTGATGGAAGGTATGAATAGGGTAGGAGAATTGTTTGGAGCAGGGAAAATGTTCTTACCGCAAGTTGTGAAGACTGCTCGTACCATGAAAAAGGCAGTAGCTATTTTGCAACCTCTTATTGAGGCTGATAAACAAGAAGGTGCCCGCAGCGCTGGAAAGGTATTGATGGCTACCGTAAAAGGGGATGTGCATGATATTGGGAAGAATATCGTATCAGTGGTCATGGCTTGTAATAACTATGAAATTATAGACCTTGGCGTGATGGTTCCTGCTGAAATGATAGTCCGGAAGGCTATAGAGGAAAAGGTGGATATAATAGGATTAAGCGGGCTGATTACTCCATCATTGGAAGAAATGGCGCATGTGGCTGTAGAGTTAAAGCGTGCGGGGCTGGACATTCCCATTATGATTGGAGGAGCCACTACTTCCAAGCTGCATACTGCCTTGAAAATAGCACCTGTTTATGGAGGTCCGGTCATTCACATGAAAGATGCTTCACAGAATGCCTTGGTAGCCGCCCGTTTGCTGAATCCGGAATCTTCTTCTGAATTTGTGGAAAGGCTGAACAAAGAATATGAGGAACTTCGTCTGAAAAACAGTACCAAACAGGTAAAAACGGTATCTTTGGAGGAAGCTCAAAAAAATAAATTGAACCTTTGGTCATAATGAAGTGTCCCCCAAAAGTTAGACACAAAACTTTTGGGGGCACTTCATAAAGTTACGACTTCTTTTTATCTGCCCATTTTATCCGAAAGAATAAGAAGCTGTTTTGTTGGATATATTTCTTGGACTGGTTATAATTTACTGAGAAACTCTTCCGCTTTTTCCAGATTTTCCGGTTTACCGATATCAAGCAATTGCAAATCATCTTCTACATAGCACTGGATGTCGACTCTGTGACATATGGAGAGATAGAAATCGATAATGGAATATTTTCCTCTGGGAAGGAGATTTAAAATTTTAGGAGTAGTCACTTGTATCCCGCTATAGGCGTATTCCCGATATTCCCCTTCTTTATACCGGAGTCCTGCCGGTTTGGTTTCCATGGTGTCTTTATTGACCCAGCCACGTAACAGATTGTCGTCATTAAACAACAGATAACGGGAGGTCTTGCGTGGGCTGACTAAAAGGGTGGCATTGATGTTAGAACTATTCTGATGATAATACATAAGACTTTCAAAATCGCAATTGGAAAGGATATCTACATTGTGGAGCAAGTAGCATTCTTTCCGCATAATTCCTAAGCCTCTTTCGATTATTTCTTCCTCATCCATTCCTTTCATCAGATTTTCGAATATCAGTTCATACGGAGTTTCGCCTTCTTTGGTAAACATATCCTCAGGATGATGTAATAAGTAGTATGCTCTTTCCAAACCGCCGCCCGTATCAAGCAGACAGTCTGTCTCGTCCGAGATTTGTATATCGATTCCGAAGTTCTGGTTAGCTTCCAGAAAAGCGAGAATCTGATTGGAAAAGTGGTGTACATTGATTACTATTTCATCAAATCCTGCTGCTTTCAGTTTTAAGATGATGTGCTCTAACATGGTTTTTCCACCCACCGTTATTAATGCTTTAGGCCGGGTGTCTGTTAAAGGTTTAAGTCGGCTGCCTAGTCCGGCTGCAAAAATCATTGCTTTCATAATGTTCTTTCAAATGTTTGTTCTATATTCTGTTCTCGGTGTATTAACTCTACTTTTATACCGAATTTTTTATTGAGGTGTTCTGCCATGTGTTGTGCCGAATAAACAGAACGATGTTGTCCTCCTGTGCAGCCAAAACATATAGATAAGTTACTGAATCCGCGTTCCATATATCGTTTTACCGAAGCGTCTACTAAAGAATAAGCAGCATCCAGAAATGGGAATATTTCACCGTCTTCTTCCAGAAAGCGAATGACCGGCTCATCCAGCCCGGTGAAAGGTTTATAACGTTCGTATTTTCCGGGATTATTTACGGCGCGGCAATCGAAGACATACCCTCCACCGTTGCCTGTAGGATCATCGGGAATACCTTTCTTATAGGCGAAACTCATGACTTTCACTGTGAGTTGCCGTTTCTTCAAATCATCCTTGAACTGCTTCAGTTCGGTAAGTTCCCTTAGTACGGAGCATAAATAGGGATACTCGGGATATTCATTATGAAGTAATTGCCTCAGGTTCTCAATGGCGTATGGTACACTTTGGATAAAATGTGGCTTCTTTTCGAAATAGCCACGGAAACCGTAAGCTCCCAATACTTGCAAGGTGCGGAAGAGCACGAAATGACGCAGTTGGTTGAAGAAATAATCACGGTCTACGGGTTTATATTTACATAGGGCGTCTATATATTCTTCCAACAGTTCATTGCGCAGAGTTTCGGGAAATTTAGCTTTAGCCTGCCATAAGAAAGAGGCTACATCATAGAAAAACGGTCCTTTACGTCCTCCCTGGAAATCAATGAACCAGGGTGCTCCATCCTTTATCATCACGTTTCTGCTTTGGAAATCCCGATACATAAAAGTGGCGGAAGAACTGCGTAGCAGTACATCACTCATTTTTTGAAAGTCATCTTCCAGCTTGTCTTCTTGGAACTCCAGCCCGGTAGCTTTCAAAAAGCAGTATTTAAAATAGTTCAAGTCCCAAAGGATAGAACGTTGGTTGAATTCGGCTTGGGGATAACAGTGTGAAAAATCAAAGCCGTCTGCTCCGGCAAATTGGATAGAAGGCAGTAAGCGGATGGTCTTGCGCAGCATTTCTTTCTCCTCTTCGGAGAAGACGCTGGTCGCCCGCCCTTTTTCAATAGCGTTGAATAAAAGGATATCTCCTAAATCTTCTTGCAGATAACAATTCTTGTCTTCAGAACAGATGTATACTTCTGGAACAGGAAGACCTTTCTTGCGGAAGTGTGCTGCCATATAAAGAAAGGCTTCATTTTCTTCTTTGGAGGTGCCGTATACGCCAATCAGTTTTTTAGTTCCGGTCAGCCGGAAATAACGCCTGTTGGAACCGGATGAGGGTAATTCTACAATCTCTTCGGGTACTTCTCCGAGGTAGGTTTGATATAGGTTCTGTAAATCCTCTGTAGTCATAATCATATTTTGGAGCAAAGATATATATTATTCTCCCTTCCTTTGCTGATTTGCAAAGAAAGTTAATGCTTTAGTTCCAATTTATGAGAAAATTACTTGTTTTTACTCTTTCATCCGTATCAGTGCATTTGAAATGATGGCAGTAACTCCACCTGTTGTAATGCCGGATGAGAAAATATTCTTTATTGATTCTGGAAATTGACATAGTATTTCAGGAACCATTTCTACACTTAAACCTAAAGCGAAACTAAGTGCGATGACTAATGTTGCTTTCCGGTTAATCTTTTGTGCTGCGATAATACGAATGCCTGCTGAAGCCACTGTTCCGAACATCAGTAAAGTAGCGCCTCCCAATACAGGTTCGGGCATTAGGGAGAAAATTAATCCTACACTGGGAAATAATCCTAATAAAATAAGGAAACCTGCAATGTAATAGCCTACATATCGGCTGGCTACTCCTGTCAGTTGTATCATGCCGTTATTTTGCGCGAAAACGGAGTTTGGAAAAGAATTGAGAATACCTGCCAGCATCGAATTGAATCCGTCTGCCAAAATTCCTCCTGAAGCACGTTTGATGAATACTTTTCCTTCTACAGGTTCTCCTGATATCAGAGAATTGGCAGTAATGTCTCCATAGGCTTCTATGGCTGTTATCAAAAATACTAATCCCAAAGCTATGAATGCGGAGAAGTCGAAATCCAGTCCGTATTTGAATGGGAGGGGAATATTGAAACCACCAAAACTTTGTACTGCCGAGAAATCAATTCTACCGAGGCCCCAGGCAACTAAATATCCTATAATCAAGCCGATAACGATGGAACTCATGCGTAGGTAGCGGTTGGAACTTCTATTAAAAAGGATAATGAGAATGAGTACCAGTAGAGCTAGACCTAGATTCTCAAAACTTCCGAAAGTGCCGTTGCTTTGGGCGGAGACACCTCCGCCACAAGCTGTGATACCTACTTTTATCAGGCTCATTCCAATCAAAGTGACTACAATACCTGATACCAGAGGGGTGATTATTTTACGGGTATATTTTAAGATGCGGCTGATGACCATCTCTACAGATGATGCCACGATGCAAGTGCCGAAAATCAGTGGAAGTCCGCCCAGCATACCTGCCGAGATGATAGGACCAATAAATGAAAAACTAGTTCCTTGGATACATAAAAGGCCGGTGCCGATACCTCCTATCCGTTTACATTGGATAAAGGTAGAAATACCTGAGGCAAAGAGAGACATGGATACTAGGAAACTGGTCGTTTCCAAATCCAGTTTTAATGCTCCAGCGATGATAAGAGGCGGAGTAATGATGGCTACAAAAATAGCAAGCAAATGCTGTATGGCGGCAAAAATGGCCTCTCGTACAGGAGGGCGGTCGTTCAATCCGTAAATCAGTCCGGTATTGGATTGGGCGGTTTGAGATTCCTGCATGGGATTATCTTATTTTGATTTCACAATTGTCCAGACTTTCAATGATGGCCAATGACTCTACGCGGATACCTGCATTACGCAAATAATCTCCGCCATGTTGGAATGCTTTTTCGATGATGAATCCCATTCCGGATAGTTCGGCCCCGGCTTTTTCTACCAAATCGATGATCCCCTTGGCTGCATTGCCGTTGGCGAGAAAGTCGTCAATAAAAAGAACACGGTCTCCTTTGGACAGGAAATCTTTGCTGACGCATACATCATAAGAACGGTCTTTAGTAAATGAATATACACTGGTGGTGAGCATATTTTCCATTGTGACGGGTTTCTTTTTCTTGGCGAAGACAACAGGAAGTTCCAGTAAGTAGCCTACCATGATGGCGGGAGCTATACCACTGGCTTCGATGGTCATAACTTTATTGATATTGGTAGAGGCAAAACGGCGTACAAATTCTACAGCAATGGATTTCATGAGGATAGGATCCATTTGGTGATTGATGAAATTGTCTACTTTCAGTATTCCTCCTTCGAAACATTTTCCGTCCCGTAAAATGCGTTCTTTTAGTGCTTTCATTCAAATAGTATTTTATAAATGAGTCGCAAAAGTACGTATTTTGCGGCATTATGCCAAACGTTTGTACAACTATCTCTACAGAAGCTTTTTTACTTAATGGCTAGGAAAGTTGGAATAGATAGGGCTGTGAAAGCATAAGCTGGTGTGGATTAAAGAATGTTTATTTCCACAAACTTTAGTTTATATATTTGGTATGTACTTCTTTTCTTAATAATTTAGTTCTCAATATAGTTTTCTTAATTTAGTATTCTTACTTAACGAAGATATTCTAATGGAGGAAAATGACTGAATATGATGTATATTTTTCTTGTCTTTTATGATATCTGTCGGTAGGTAAACATTTAAATTTAACCATTATGAAAAAGATATTTTTATCACTTGTATTCCTTTTTGGTGTAGGAACTTTTGTCATGGCTGATGATACCATGAAAGTAAAGAATGATACAGTTACTGTGGAAGACGGATTTAAAAACATAGACCTGAAAGAGGTTCCTCAATCTGTTAAAGATGCCATAGCTAAAAAATATCCCGAATCGACTCTTAAAAGTGCTTCTCTTTCTCTAAAAGAAGAAGGGGTAAAGGCATACAGAATAGTATATGTAACCAAAGAAGGAGTTGAAAATAGTATTCTTATTAATATAAAGACGGCTCCTGCTAAAACAGCTCCTGCTACAAAGTAGTTTTTGACAGGTAATATAGAATGTTTTATTAATATATTGAAAGCCACCTTGCTATGGTGGCTTTTTTGATGGGATAAGTTCTTTTTCCTGTCGGATTTAGACTTTATATATAGCAAAGAACAGATTGAATTTGTAAGAAATAGGGTATATGCTTATATTTGAACATAGTTTAAAATCAAGTTTATAATCAAATAGAAAAAGTATGAAAAGACAATTATTTGCAGTGTTAGTGTGCATGACGATGTTTGCTGTTACATCTTGTGGTGAAAAGAAAGGAAAGGATAAATTTGAGGAGCGTATAGAAAAAGCCAAAGAATCGGTTGAAGACGTGATGGATGATGCCAAGGATCAGATTGAGGATAAAGCTGATGAGGTTGGGGAAACTTTGGATAAAGCTAAAAACAAGATAGAAAAGACCAAAAAGAAACTTGATGAGGCTGCTAGAGATTGAGGAAAATTAACTATGAATGAATGGAAAGAGATTGTCGGCTGATTTATATTAAACCAGCCGACTTAATTTATATTTCTAGACCTTTGTTTACCATTTATTATAATGGATATTTTCGGTCTTGAATTTATCTTTAGATTCTTCCCGATGTTGTGGATAACCCACTGGAATCAAATTGAAAGGAATGATATGGTCTGGTAAAGATAAGACTGACCTTACCTTTGCAATGCGGTCGTTCTCCGGATAGACCGCAGTCCATACCGCTCCCAACCCCATTGACTCTGCTGCCAGTAACAAATTTTCGGATGCGGCGGAGCAATCTAGCATCCAGTACCGGTCTTTTTCTTCGTTCAGAGCTTTGCTTAAATCACCACAAACCACGATGGCTAGTGGAGCCTGTGCCGTCATCTTGGCATAAGGCAGTTCGGCGGCTAGTTTATCTAATACTGTACGGTCATCCACTACCACGAAAGCCCAAGGCTGCTTGTTTACTGCTGTCGGTGCAGCCATAGCAGCTTTTACTAATAAGTCCACTTTCTCTTTTTCTATCGGTTGGGATGTATAGGCACGGACGCTCTTTCGGGCAAAGATATTTTCTATAGCCGTGTTTTTTCCTGTTTCTTCTTTTTTTGTTTCCATATTGTTACAACCTCCTGTCATTAGTAATGTTATTGAAAGAGTAACAGTTGTCAGAGTTTTAAAGATTGTTGCCGCATTCATTTTTATTATTGATTAATAATTGAGATGGAATTCTACCACAGCTTCAATTCCTTTACGGAATATATCCAGAGAGAAGTTTTCATTAGGCGAATGGATGGCATCACTTTCCAACCCGAATCCCATGAGAACGGTCTTTATACCTAAGATTTGTTCAAAATCACTGATGATAGGAATACTTCCTCCACGGCGTACGGCAAGTGGTTTTTTCCCGAATGCTTTAGCAAAGCCTTTTTCGGCAGCCTGATAGGCGGGCAAGGTGATGGGGCATACATATCCTTCGCCCCCGTGCATCGGGGTTACTTTTACTTGTACATATTCCGGAGCGATAGACTGGATATAGTCCACAAACAATTGGGAAATAACTGCGTGGTTTTGATGTGGAACCAGTCGGCACGATACCTTGGCATATGCTTTTGAGGGAAGTACGGTTTTTGAACCTTCACCTGTATATCCGCCCCAGATACCACAAATATCAAAAGAGGGACGGCAGCTATTACGTTCTAAAGTGGAATATCCTTTTTCACCTTTCAGTGCTTTTACGCCAATGGCTTCCATATATTTTTTTTCATCGAAAGGAATTTGTGCAATCATCTCACGTTCGGCAGCCGGTACTTTCTCTACATCGTCATAAAAATGGGGGATAGTGATGTGTCCGTCTTCGCCAATGACTTGGGCTAACATACTGCACAGGGTATTGATAGGATTAGCTACCGCTCCGCCGAAGTGTCCGGAATGAAGGTCACGGTTCGGACCGGTCACTTCTATTTCCCAATAAGCCAGACCTCGTAAACCTGTAGTCAGAGAGGGAAGGTCCGCGCCTAGCATACTGGTATCCGAAACTAGAATTACATCGGCTTTCAGCAATTCCTTATGTTCCTTGATGAAGGTATTCAGACTGGGAGAACCTATTTCTTCTTCACCTTCGAAAATAAATTTCACATTGTGTTTCAGCAGTCCGTTTTTTACTACGTATTCGAATGCTTTTACTTGGATCATAGCTTGTCCTTTATCATCGTCAGCGCCACGTGCCCAAATGTGTCCGTCGCGAATTTCAGGTTCAAAAGGTTGGCTTTTCCAAAGGCCCAACGGCTCGGCAGGCATTACGTCATAGTGGGCATAAATCAATAGGGTAGGAGCATCATTGCTTACATGCTTTTGTGCAAATACCAATGGATTGCCTTGTGAGGGCATTACTATGGCTTCATCTGCTCCGGCTGCCAACAAAAGTTCTTTCCAACGTAAGGCACAGGCCAGCATATCGTCTTTATGTTCGGGTAAAGCACTGATGCTGGGAATGCGGATGAGGCTGAAAAGTTCCTCCATGAAGCGCGCTTCATTTTCTTTAATGTATTGTTTTATTTCCATAATTGAATGATTCTTATAGTTGTGTAGTCCTGTCTATCAGATAATAATCCAAAATGGTCATGGCAGCCATGGCTTCTACAATGGGGACGGCACGCGGCAGCACGCAGGCGTCATGACGTCCTTTGGCTTTCATGGTCGTGTCTGTGCCGTTGATATTTACAGTATGTTGCTCCATCAGAATTGTGGCAACAGGTTTGAATGCCACACGGAAGTAAATGTCTTGTCCGTTGCTGATGCCTCCTTGTATTCCTCCGGAATAATTACTTTTTGTTTCTACTCTTCCATTATTATTATAAAATACATCATTCTGCTCGCTGCCTTTTAGTTCCATGGAGTCAAAACCTTGTCCATAAGAGAAACCTTTTACGGCATTGATACTTAACATGGCATTTCCTAGTGCGGCATGTAACTTCCCGAATACGGGTTGGCCTAATCCGATAGGGCATCCTTTGATGACGCAACTCACTACACCACCTATTGTATCGCCTTCTCCTTTGATTTTCCAGATAAGCTCTGCCATTTCCTTGGCTTTCCCCGGATCGGGACAACGCACATCGTTTGTTTCTATCAATTCGAGGTTATAGCTTTTGTAATCTTTATCAAGTTTGACAGATCCTACTTGTGAGGTATAAGCTGTGACACTGATTCCTAGTTGTTTCAATGCTAATTTGGCTAAAGCTCCTGCTACTACGCGCGAAATGGTTTCTCGTGCTGATGAACGTCCCCCGCCACGGTAATCACGGATTCCGTATTTTTGCATATAAGTATAATCTGCGTGTGAAGGGCGGAACAGATTCTTGATATTCTCGTAGTCGTTTGAATGTTGGTTCTTGTTCCATACCACAAATCCGATGGGGCAACCGGTGGACTTGCCTTCGAATATACCTGAAAGGAATTCCACTGTATCAGGCTCCTTGCGGCTGGTGGTAAGTAATGACTGTCCGGGACGGCGGCGGTTCAGTTCCTGCTGAACGAAATCCATATCAACCTTAATACCGGCAGGGAAGCCGTCAATGACGCCGCCTACTCCCGGTCCATGGGATTCACCGAAACTGGTTAACCGGAAAATATTACCAAATGAATTGAACATATTGCTTGTAGTTTTAAAAGTTTCTTTCCGTAAAGATAATGATTTTAGGGATAATATGCTTGATTGTTGTTGAAAAATTAGTGAGATGGATAAAAATAGGGTACGGATTGTATGATTTTTACAGTTTGGCATAAAAAAACTGCATGGTTTCTACAATCCGTACCCGAAAGCTGTTTCTTAAGATTGGAAACAGGGACTTGTAAAAGTTAGAATTCTACTTTAGGTGCTTTATCAGCTCCTTCTTCAGATTCAAAATATGGGCGTTTGTCAAATCCGAACATACCTGCAAGCAAATTGCGGGGAAAAGTGCGGATAGCTGTGTTATATGCGCGTGCTGTGTCATTGAATCTTTTGCGTTCTACACTGATTCGGTTTTCTGTACCTTCCAGTTGTGCTTGCAACTCTTTGAAGTTCTCATTGGCTTTCAAGTCGGGATAAGCTTCGGTGATAGCGAGCAGGCGGCTCAACGCACTACCTACTTCGCCTTGTGCCTTTTGATAGGCCTGCATTTTTTCGGGAGTCAGGTCATCGGCGCTGATCTGCATTTGAGTGGCTTTGCTACGGGCGTCTACTACAGCTTGAAAAGTTTCTTTTTCGTGTGAGGCGTATCCCTTTACTGTATTTACCAAGTTGGGGATTAAATCAGAACGGCGTTGGTACTGGTTTTCTACATTGCTCCACGCTGTGCTGACAGATTCATCCATTTTTACCATACCATTATAAGAGGTTATTCCCCAAATGGCAATTAATACAATGACTACTATTACAATAATCGTTGACTTTTTCATATGTATATACTATTAAAATTATGAATATTCTTGTTCTTAAAAACGGCTTCCGGCTCCTCCGCCTCCAAAGCTTCCACCTCCGAAACTTCCTCCGCTAAATCCGCCGCCACTTCCACCGTGGCCACCAAAAAATCCTCCTCCCATTCCGCCTATGAACGGACCTCCTCCTCGGGGACCTTTGTAATTCTCATCTCTCGACCGTTCTTTCCGTCTGAGGATATGTCCGCAATTTCTGCATTTATATACTACTTCTTCAGTCTTTGTTCCGTTACTTCGGTCTATAACTTTGGAAGAAAGACGTTGCAATTTGTGTTTTTTGCAATGGGGGCAGCGTGTTTTACGCCAGTTTGCATATAATCCGATGCCAATAAATCCTCCGAAAATCACAAAAAAGATGATGATGAATTCCAAAGGATCATCTTCGCTTTCGTCATTGTTTATATTTTCCATGGAACCGTCCAGATAGCCGTTTACGACCCGTATTCCTGCTACCATTCCTGCGTTCCAGTTATTGTCCTTGAAATAGGGCAGCATATAGCGGTTCTGAATCCGTTTGCAGATGGCATCCGGCAATATCCCTTCAAGACCATATCCAGTAGCGAACTGCACACACCGCTCGTCGGTGGAAAGCAAGATGACCAGCCCATTGTCACGTTCTTTTTGTCCTACGCCCGTTTCCTGTCCCAGCCGGTGGGCGAAATCAAAACAATCACCTCCCTCTATGCCTGTTACCGCTACCACTAATGTTTGTATACCTGTTTTTTGCTCTAAAGCGTAGAGGATGCTGTCCATAGTGGTGACAGCGGTTGATGAAAGGATACCGTCGGGATTGCTGACGTAGCGGGTACGGTTTTGCAAATGTACCATCGGTATGTCTTTTATGGCATATTCTTTGGCTTGAAGGTGGACGGAGCCAAGGAGCATGAAAAAAGTAAGTAAAAATGTCAATTTTCTCATTGGATGTATTTGTCTACAAATGCTTTTACTTTTTGGGTATATTCTTCGGTATTGAACAGATAGGAATGTGCATGGTCTGCTTCCGGAACTATCCATAATGCTTTGGGCTGAGGTTTTGCCTCATACAATTGGTACACCATCCATGTGGGTACGTAGTCATCTTTATCACCATGGATAAAGAACATGGGCAGATGGCATCGGGCTACCTGTTTCAATGCGGATGCTTCTTTGAATCCCCATCCATATTCCAGCTGGCATAACCAGTCGGCAGTGTACATTAACGGGAATTGAGGCAAGCCGAATTGTTCTTTCAATTCTTTGGAAAATTGATCCCATACGCTGGTATATCCGCAGTCCTCGACAAAACATTTCACATAGTCGGGTTGCGGTTCGCCTGAAACCATCATAGTGGTGGCTGCACCCATCGAGATTCCATGTACTACCATGCTGGTACTGTCACCGTAAATTCGATTGGCAACCTCCATCCATTGTGTTACATCTTTGCGGTCTAACCATCCCATTTGTATGGCATTTCCACCGCTCAGACCAGTATTGCGCAAATCAGGTAGGAGGATGTTGAAATCCAATTTTTTATTGTATAGATAACCTATCATCATCATGCGGATGGCATTGTCTGTATACCCGTGTACTATAACTGCGGTTTTGGCTGTCGGGCGGCTGGAAGCCACATAGTAAGCATGCAGTTTTACGTGGTCGGGAGAATAGATAAAGGTATCTTTCAGTGCTTGGTTCTGTTTCAGACTATCTATCCATGGTTTTAGATAGGAGTAAGTCTTAAACATATATTGCCAGGAACTTTCTAAATTCTTTCCCCTGTTTTTAGGGCGTAAGGAATAGTCCAGCATATATTGACTGGCTCCAAATAGGACTATAATAAGCAGAACGAATATACAACTCGTTCCAATAATCATTTTTTTTCTTTTCATACCTTATCTATTTGTTCCATATATCCCATGCACCAAAGGCTTGCAATAAGAGCATTTCTAAACCGTTTTTGGTAATTGCCCCTTTGTCTGCCCCCTTTTTCATAAAAAGAGTAGTGTCAGGATTATATAACAAATCATAAAGCAAATGGTTGGGTGTGAGATATTGGTATGGAATATTGGGATATTCATCGGCACGGGGATACATACCTACAGGAGTGCAGTTAACAATTACTTTATACTCATCCATGATTTCGGGAGTGAGCTGATCGTAAGTCAGCATTTCTTCACGCAGGTTTCGTGATACGAATTTGCATTCCAAACCTAATTTTTTCAGTCCGTAGGCAATTGCTTTCGAGGCACCTCCTGTTCCTAGAATCAGAGCTTTTTTGTGCTGGGGTTCCAACAAGGGGTCGATAGATTGAGTGAAACCAATCACATCGGAATTATAGCCTATTAGCTTAGTCTTACCTTTTTGGCGGACAATTTTGATTACATTGACGGCTCCGATGGCTGCCGCATCTTTATCCAGTTCGTCCAAATAAGAGATGACTTGTTCTTTATAAGGTATAGTGACATTGAACCCTACTAAATCAGGATTAGCCAATAACACAGAAGGCAGTTCTTTGATGGATGGGATTTCGAAGTTTACATATTCGGCATCAATGTTTTCCGAATGAAACTTTTCATTGAAAAAGTTCTTTGAGAACGAGTGTCCTAACGGATAACCTATCAAACCATATTTTTTCATAAAACTCTATACTTTAAATTATTTCGTTGCTAAATAAAGCGTACAGATACCTAGCGTCAACCGTTTGAAACTCACCTGATTGAATCCGGCTTTACGGATAATGTCTGTCATTATTTCGCCTTGTGGAAAGGCTTTGATGGATTGCGGCAGGTAAGTGTAGGCACTACGGTCTTTAGAGAGTAGCTTGCCCAAAGTGGGGATGACTATTTTAGAATAGACAGCATATAGCTGTTTCATGGGAAACCAGTCGGGTTCAGAGAGTTCCAAAATGACTAGTTTTCCGTTGTCTTTCAGTACGCGGTGCATTTCGCGGAGTCCTTTGTCAAGGTCCTCGAAATTGCGTACACCGAATGCTACGGTAATAGCGTCAAAGCGTTTGTCGGGAAAGGTAAGTGCTGTACAGTCTTCTTTAGCAAAGGAGATACGGCTGTCCAGTCCGGCGGCTTTTACTTTTTCACGTCCCACATTCATCATGCCTTCGGATATATCGGTACCTATCAGCTCTTGGGGGTGAAGTGTCTGACAGGCTTGAATGGCAAAATCGCCCGTTCCGGTGGCTACATCCATTATGTATTGCGGGTGAAAAGGTTTCAGCCAGTTAATGGCTTTGCGGCGCCAGCTTTTGTCAATATTCCATGAAAGGGCATGATTCAACTGGTCGTAAGCAGGGGCAATGTTGTCGAACATTTTCTCTACTTGGACGCTTTTCTTTTCGTCAGCGTTGTAGGGCTTGATTTTTTCTTGTGGGTAGTTCATGTTTAATTAAAATTGAAAATTAAAGATTAAAAGGAGAGGGTGGAGGATTTTTGGATTCCTGTACTTGTCTTTTAATCTTTAATTTTTCATTTTTATTTATTTCAAGTATTCGGTTACGTTCTTTTCTATACGTGCGGCGATGTTTTCAGTGTCTGCTTTCACAAATTTTTCGCCGGTGATGTGCTCGAACAGTTCCATGTAGCGTTCGCTGATAGAATTTACGATTTCCGGAGTCATTTCGGGAACTTGTTGTCCTTCTTTGCCTTGGAAACCATTTTCCATCAACCATTCGCGTACGAATTCTTTAGAAAGTTGTTTTTGAGGTTCGCCTTTTGCAAAGCGTTCTTCATAACCTTCCAAATAGAAGTAACGGCTTGAATCCGGAGTGTGGATCTCATCCATCAGGTAAATAGTGCCGTTGTGTTTACCGAATTCGTATTTGGTATCTACCAGGATCAGTCCGCGTTCTGCAGCGATTTCAGTACCGCGTTTGAACAGAGCCAATGTATATTTTTCCAATATTTCGTATTCTTCGGGAGTAGCCAGACCTTGTTTCAGAATTTCTTCCTTAGAGATGTCTTCGTCATGCAGGCCCATTTCGGCTTTAGTGGTTGGAGTAATGATTGGTTCGGGAAATTTCTGGTTTTCTTTCATTCCTTCGGGAAGTTGTACACCACAGATTTCGCGAACGCCGTTTTTGTAAGCACGCCATGCGCTACCGCACAGGTAACCACGGACAATCATTTCCACAGGAAAACCTTGACACATAACTCCTACGGTAACCATAGGATCTGGGGTCGCCATTTTCCAGTTGGGGCAGATGTCAGTAGTTGCATCCAGAAATTTGGCTGCAATCTGGTTCAGCATTTGTCCTTTGTAGGGAATACCTTCAGGCAGAACTACGTCGAATGCGGAGATACGGTCGGTAGCTACCATTACTAACTTTTCGTCATTGATGTTGTATACATCACGCACTTTGCCGTGGTACACACTTTTCTGTCCCGGAAAGTTAAAGTCTGTTCTTGTTAATGCTTTACTCATGTCTTTATTTATAATTAAAATCAATAAATTCGTTTTATGTTTTCAGATTTTTCACTTCGTCCAGAATGGCATGAATGAAGGGTTTTCTGTTTTTCTTCAAACTTCTCGTATGCTTCCACAATGCGGGTAACCAGTTTGTGCCGTACAATGTCCTTCTTGTTGAGTTCGATGAAACTGATTCCTTTCACGCCTTTCAGAATTTTTAGTGCTTGTATCAATCCCGAAGTTTGTGAAGATGGTAAGTCTATCTGTGTCATGTCACCTGTTACAATCATTTTGGTGTTCATCCCCATACGAGTGAGGAACATTTTAATTTGCTGGGTGGTGGTATTTTGAGCCTCGTCCAATATCACTACAGCATCATTCAAGGTGCGTCCGCGCATAAATGCCAATGGGGCAATTTGAATCACATTCAGTTCCATATATTCTTTTAGCTTGGCGGCGGGAATCATATCTTGTAATGCGTCATATAGTGGTTGTAGATAAGGGTCAATCTTATCTTTCATATCACCGGGTAAAAATCCGAGTTTTTCTCCTGCCTCTACAGCTGGACGGCTCAAAATAATTTTTTTGATTTCTTTGTTTTTCAGAGAACGGACAGCAAGGGCAATAGCGGTATAGGTCTTTCCTGAACCTGCGGGACCGATAGCGAACAGCATATCGTTCTTCTCATATTCTTGTACCAGCCTCAATTGGTTCTCACTACGGGGGACGATCGGTTTTCCTGTTACACTGAATACAATAGTATCCCCTGTTTTCTCTATTTGGGGTGAACGACCTTTCACTATATCTAAAATCACTTCTTCTTTCAGTGAATTATACTGGGCGCAATGCTTTTCCAAAGCCAATATATTCTCTTCAAAAGCACACATTTCCTCTTCGTCTCCCAATACTTTGATGACATTTCCACGTGCCACAATTTTTAATTTGGGATACAAAGCTTGTATCATTTTCATATTGACGTTGTTTACGCCATAAAATATAACAGGATCAATATCCTCTAAAACTATATGTTTTTCTATCATTTAACTAGTTTAGGTACTTTACGTACTTGTTTATAGGGTGCAAATTTAATGAAAGGTTTTCATTGTTCTTATTTTCCGGGCAATTTATTTGCATAAGCTTTTTCAGAAAAAGGATTTTAATCTATCTTTGCGAGGAATTTGAAAAGATAGTTAGATTATGAATTGTATGAAAGGTGCATGTTGCACGCTATTGTCACTTTTGTTTTCCTTGACAGTTTCTTCCGGTTGCAAGGAAAAAGATATGTCCATGAAGATGAATGAGCCTCATAATATAAAAGGTGTAATTAGCTATAAACGTAGTTTCGGTGATTTGAATGATACTCATCTCAGTGTAGCGAAGAAAATAGGAATTCGCCCGTTGGCTTCTCGTTCGGAAGCAGAGGGATTGGGTGGTAAATTGGTCCAGATAAAACCTTGTGAGCGTTATGCTATGGATTCGCTGACTCACTCCATTCCTTTTCTGATTCCGCAAGCTAGTGCGTTATTGGATACAATAGGAGCCAATTTTTTGGATTCATTGAGTTGCAAAGGATTGAATCCTAATCAAATCATTGTTACTTCTGTACTTCGTACGGCAGATGATGTGAAACGTCTTCGTCGTCGCAATGGAAATGCTTCTGCTAATTCAGCTCATGCTTTTGGGACAACTTTCGATGTCAGTTACCGTCGGTTTTGTAAAGTGGAAGATCCGGATGGACGTCCTATGCAGGATGTTAGTCCGGATACGCTGAAGTTGGTATTGGCCGAGGTACTCCGTGATCTTCGGAAGTCGGACAAATGCTATATCAAATATGAGTTGAAACAGGGATGTTTTCATATAACAGCCCGCTGAATTATTGAATTTTCACTTGGTTAGAGGCTTTACGATGCGGTATTTCATATATTTGGCTTATGATGGGACAAATTATCACGGTTGGCAGATTCAGCCCAATGGTGACAGTGTACAGGAAACATTAATGCGTGCTTTTTCTACTTTTCTCCGTCAAGAAATAGAGGTAGTGGGAGCAGGACGTACTGATGCCGGCGTGCATGCACGTCTCATGGTCGCGCATTTTGATTATGACCAGGAGTTGGATTGTGTTCAGATAACGGAGAAATTGAATCGCTTGCTTCCTTCCGATATAGCGGTTTACGATGTGAAGCGGGTGAAGGATGATGCGCATGCCCGTTTTGACGCGACTTATCGTACTTATAAGTATTATGTGACTATCCGGAAAGATCCGTTTAACCGTCATTATGCTTGGAGACTTTTTAATTCATTGGATTTTGAGAAAATGAATGAGGCTGCCCGTGTATTGTTTGATTATACTGATTTTACCAGTTTCAGTAAATTGCATACTGATGTGAAGACGAATAATTGCCGGATTATGTATGCTGAATGGACGCGGGTGAGTGGAACAGAATGGGTATTTACTATTAAAGCCGACCGTTTTTTACGGAATATGGTAAGGGCTGTGGTAGGTACGCTGGTGGAAGTGGGGCGTGGTAAAATGACTTTAGATGGGTTCAGGAAGGTGATAGAGAATAAAGATCGTTGTAGTGCCGGTAGTTCTGTGCCGGGACATGCCTTGTTTTTAGTAGATGTGGGATATCCGGAAGAACTGTTTATTGTTTCTCCGTCAGATATTTCCAATACCTGACAGGCATATCTTGCCGGTGTTTTTGGGGATTCCAACGTTCTTTGATACAAATGGACTTGAAATATGTTTTCCAAAGTTCCTGAAATAATCTCTCATTGTTGTCCATCAATGTTTCATTTAGCATTCCTGTGACCAGATGTGCTTGGCGGGGATCTTCAAATGTTACTTCTTCCATCTCTGTTAGATTATAGTAATACCCATATTGTCGCTTCACATCATAAATGAGCCAACGCTGGTCGGCAAAACGGTCTTTGAAATGATCCACAGCCAGTGGCAGTGCGTTGAATTGAGGTTTTACGGCTGCAAAGAAAGTTCCGTCCGCTGCTTTTTGGAAACGGACGAACTGCATGAGGTGTACTCGTTCTCCATCTACTCTTTTATAGATTTTCGCAAGCTCCAGCACATCAGGATCGGCAAAGTTGGTCTCAATAGAATGAGGAGAGTTTATGGCCTTCTGGATATAGTGGAAAAGCATTTCGTCCACCTTTGGTAATTCTGATAACCAGCAGCAGGTCAAGCTGAAAAGGGCATGCTTGGAGATTTTTTTCTGTAATCCGCGCCACACGCGTCCGGCTTTCTCTTCATCAGTGGCTATGTGTATGGCTTCATTGTAAAACAAGGGTAGCGGCTCGCCTTCCATCAAGAGCAAGTCAGGAAAGGTTTTGCGGAAGTAAGCATCGAAAATGCAAGTCAGCAAGCCTTCAAATGTATGGTCATAGATAAACAGAATCATTCGTTATCAGTAAAGTTTAGTATTAATTGGCGTTCGTCCACTTTCTTTTTGGGTTTGGGTACTAATAGTCTGCGTACTCCTGTCGGAGTTAGTTCATTAACAGTCCGGGTGGGGAGTTCGTTGCAGGTTATGAAGTATTGCGCTTTTTTCATCACTACACCTATTTTTTTCAGTTCATAGAATCCCAGTTTTGAGAAGCGGCGTGACGCGATGATTTGTCTTGCCGATTTGATTCCGATACCCGGTACTCTGAGAATCATTTCGTAATCTGCCTGGTTTATATCTATAGGAAATTGTTCTGGATGCCGTAATGCCCAACCTAATTTGGGGTCGATTTCCAAATCTAGATCAGGATAGGAGTCATCGACTATTTCTTCTACTTTAAATTGATAGAAACGTAACAGCCAGTCGGCTTGATACAAACGGTTCTCACGTACCAATGGCGGCTGTTTCAGTGCCGGAAGCCGTTTGTCGTATGTATTTACGGATATATATCCAGAGTAGTAGACGCGCCTCATGGTGGGGTGTTGGTAGAGTGAAGAAGAAAGATAAAGGATGTCTTTGTCTGATTCGGTTGTGGCACCGACAATCATCTGCGTACTTTGTCCGGCAGGAACGAAGCGTGGAACATGGCGGAATTTTTTTCGGTCTTCTTTGTTGGTAAGTATTCCCTGCTGGATATAGCGCATGGGCTGGTATACACTTTTGTGATCTTTTTCGGGAGCCAGTAATTTCAGATTCTCTTCTTTGGGAATTTCTATGTTTACACTGAGACGGTCGGCGTAGAGTCCGGCTTCATTGACTAGTTCGCGACTGGCTCCGGGGATACTTTTCAGGTGAATATATCCGTTGAATTTGTGTACTAACCGCAGGTCTTTGGCAACACGTACCAACCTTTCCATGGTGTAATCAGGATTGCGTACAACGCCGGAACTGAGGAAAAGCCCTTCTATATAGTTGCGTCGGTAGAATTCGATGGTGAGGTCTACCAGTTCACTTACCGAAAGCGTGGCGCGGGGAATGTCATTGCTTCTTCTATTGATACAATAGGCACAGTCATAGATACAATAATTGGTCAGCATTATTTTCAGCAAGGATATGCAACGACCGTCCTCGGCGAAGCTATGGCATATCCCCCAGCCGCCTACGGTGTTTCCCAATGCGCCGGATTGGTTACGGCGCACGGTCCCACTACTAGAGCAGGAAACATCATATTTAGCAGATTCTGCGAGTATTTTCAATTTGGCAAGGACATTCTCATTCATTTGATCAGAATATTTCTGCCAAAAATACAGATAGTGTTTGGAATGGGCAAACGGTTTGGCATTCTCTCTGTTCATTTTTAACTTCTTTGTTACATTATGTTATTCTTTAGTCTTATTATCTGTGTCTTGCAATAGAAGAAAAATGTGTTTATTACCCAGCTAAATGCATTTGTTTCGCCTATGAATCAAGATAACCGGTCCTATAGTCAAAAAGAACCGGACGTTTTTAAAAAAGGTCTAGTTCTTTTTTTAAAAGAACTAGATGTTTAATAGAAAAGAACTAGATCTTTTTTGAAAACTTCAAGTTCTTTTTTTTGAAATGTTTGAAGAAACACTGAAGCTGCCAATCAGTATTGTTTCGTTATCAATAATAAAAAGAGGGCGGATGTTTTGTTCCGTCCTCTTCTTTATCTATTGTTTAACGAAATTAATGACAATGTCCGCATCCGCATCCACCTTCATCACCGCATCCTTCTCCGCAGTCACCACAACCACAGCCGCATCCTTCTCCACTCATCATTTTTACCATTTCCTGAATTTCTTCATTAGTGGCTGTGCGGGATTCTACTACTTCACCTTCAAAAGTGAGATCTTTACCTGCATGAGGATGGTTCAAATCTACAGTTACAGTGTCATTGGTTACTTCGCTTACGGTAGCGTAGAAGTGATGTCCCTCATTGTCCTGTAAGGGAATGACAGCTCCCGGGAAGATGCGTTCTTCATCAAAAACACCATCAATGGTGAACATATCTTTAGATACAGTGCGCACACCTTCGGGCATATATTCTCCGTAGGCTTCTGCGGTAGGAATGACAAATTTAAATTTGTCACCCTTCTTTAAGGCTGTTATTTCTGTTTCAAAGCGTTCCAGTGTGGTTCCTAATCCGGATATGAATTGGAAAGGATGTTCTACAGTTGCTTCTTCTACCAATGTTTTCTGGCCGTCCTGCATTACATAAAGTTTGTATGCTACGGTGATGTACTTATTTTCCATGTTTTCTTATTATAATAATGTAATATAAACTATTTACGTAAGTTTTTTGTTGGCAAAGATACGAATTAATTCCCCTTAATCTTTTGTTATTACGTTTATATTACATAAATTTGTTATTATGATACTATAAATGCGCTTTTGATTGCGTTTGATCCTTGATATAAATCAATTAACCGCTCGCCTTGATAGATTTTTGCTTTAATTAACGGATATATGACAACATGTCGTAAAGCATGTTGTTATATTTGCAGTGTAAAGAGAAAGAGATAACGAGATTGTTTTTAAAAGGTATTATTTAGTTCTTAGGTACTAAATAAATTGTTTTTAGGTTTAACAAATTAAAATTTTAGGTATTATGAAACGTTTAGTATTGTTGGTTGTAGTGGCATTAGGAATGTCAGCTACAAGTTTTGCAGGAGAAAAAGTAGAAGGTAAAGATTGGAAGGTAGATGTTAACGTCGCAAAGTTGAGCAAATATTTGAATTTGGATGCACGTCAGATGGAGGAAGTTGCTAATATTTCTGATTATTTTGCTGACAAAGTACAAAGCGCAAGCTACGCAAAAGAAGCTAAACAAGGTAAAAAATTGCGTGAAGCCGTATATGGAAACTTCAAACTGATGAAACGTACATTGACAAATGAGCAGTACAAGAAGTATGTACAGTTGTTGAATGTTACATTGAAAAACAAGGGGTTGGATTCCTATATGGAAGATGTGGCGAATAAGTAAATTTATAAAATGAAATAAATGAACTGAAAAGAGAATGCAAACCAATGCATTCTCTTTTTTATTTATCCGTTGGAAGATACAGTGTATATTTGTGATAAAATGATTGTTTAAAGCTCGATTTAGTTACGAATAATAATTTATAAGAAAAAAAATCTTCATTTTATTTGTTTGTTACGAAAAACGCCTTACCTTTGCAGTCGTTAAAGAAACAAAGAAAACAGATATATGAATATTACTACTCTAAATAACCTAGCAGTCCTGCATATTATTCGCGTCGTGGTGGTCACACTAGGAGCGTGAGAAAGGTTGTGTATGTGTAGTTGTACATATAAAGAAATAATTGGAAGCCTTTCTCACATGGTGAGGAAGGCTTTTTCAATAAGTATAGGACGTTATAGATTTAGAATAAGATGAAGAATCAGTTACGCAGTTCGTTTAGCACACAGGGTCGCCGTATGGCAGGAGCGAGAGCTTTATGGGTGGCTAACGGCATGAAAAAAGAAATGATGGGCAAGCCCATTATAGCCATAGTAAATTCGTTTACACAGTTTGTTCCGGGACATACCCATCTGCATGAAATAGGTCAGCAGGTGAAAGTTGAGATTGAAAAACTGGGATGTTTTGCAGCAGAATTCAATACGATTGCCATTGATGACGGAATAGCTATGGGACACGATGGTATGCTGTATTCACTGCCCAGTCGTGATATCATTGCCGACAGCGTGGAATATATGGTGAATGCTCACAAGGCGGATGCAATGGTGTGTATCAGTAATTGTGACAAAATCACTCCAGGTATGCTGATGGCTGCCATGCGACTGAACATACCGGCTGTTTTTGTATCGGGTGGTCCTATGGAAGCGGGAGAATGGAATAACCAGCATCTTGATTTGATAGACGCCATGATTAAATCTGCTGATGCATCGGTCAGCGATGAGGATGTGGCTCAAATTGAAAATAATGCGTGTCCTGGCTGTGGTTGCTGTTCGGGTATGTTTACGGCTAATTCCATGAATTGCCTCAATGAGGCTATTGGTCTGGGGCTTCCGGGGAATGGCACTATTTTGGCGACTCATGCCAACCGTACTCAGTTGTTTAAAGATGCGGCTGCTCTGATAGTGAAGAATGCTTATAAATATTATGAGGAGGGAGATGACAGCGTGTTACCACGCAACATTGCTACTCGTGACGCTTTTCTGAATGCCATGACATTGGATATTGCAATGGGTGGTTCTACCAATACTGTGCTCCATCTTTTAGCTATCGCCCACGAGGCGGAAGTAGATTTCAAGATGGATGATATTGATATGCTTTCACGCCATGTGCCTTGTTTGTGTAAAGTAGCTCCGAATACACAGAAATATCATATCCAGGATGTGAACCGTGCCGGTGGTATCCTTAATATATTGGGAGAATTATCCAAGGGTGGTTTGCTGAAAACTGATGTGAAACGAGTGGACGGCCTGACATTGGCGGAAGCTGTCGAAAAATATAATATATGTAAGAAAGAAGTGGATACTGAAGCAAAACGTATTTATTCAAGTGCTCCGGGAAACAAATTCAATATAAAGTTAGGTTCTCAGAATGCTGTTTATAAAGAACTGGATACAGATCGTGCCAATGGTTGTATCCGCGATTTGCAACATGCCTATAGTAAAGATGGGGGTTTGGCCGTTTTGAAAGGGAACATTGCACAGGATGGTTGCGTAGTGAAAACGGCCGGAGTGGATGAAAGTATTTGGAAATTCTCGGGGCCTGCCAAGGTGTTTGATTCGCAGGATGCTGCTTGTGAAGGTATTTTAGGAGGAAAAGTAGTCAGCGGAGATGTTGTTGTTATCACTCATGAAGGTCCGAAAGGTGGTCCCGGTATGCAGGAAATGCTTTATCCTACTTCCTATATCAAATCCAAGCATTTAGGAAAAGAATGTGCTTTGATTACCGACGGACGTTTTAGTGGAGGAACTTCGGGATTAAGCATCGGGCATATTTCTCCCGAAGCTGCAGCGGGTGGTAATATCGGAAAAATAGTGGATGGTGATATAATTGAAATCGATATTCCGAATCGCAGTATCAATGTGAAACTGAGTGACGAAGAATTGGCCGCCCGACCGATGACAGCGGTGACCCGTGACCGTAAAGTTCCTAAAAGCTTGAAGGCATACGCTAGTATGGTAAGTTCTGCAGATAAAGGAGGAGTGAGAATCATTGACTAAATTAGAAATTAAAAATTGAGAATAAAAAAAATAGATTTGTTGTCATTGGTCGATTGTCCGGCATCGTATTTTTTTGATTCTCAATTCTCAACTAAACAATTATGGCAAAAGAAAAGATAACAGGAGCAGAGGCGATGATGCGTTCTTTGGAGTATCAAGGAGTGAAAACTCTTTTCGGATATCCCGGAGGTTCTATCATGCCTACTTTTGATGCTTTATATCATCATAGAAATACATTGAACCATATATTGGTCCGTCATGAACAAGGAGCTGCCCATGCAGCACAGGGATTTGCCCGCGTATCCGGTGAGGTTGGTGTCTGTTTGGTGACTAGCGGGCCCGGTGCGACAAATACCATTACTGGCATTGCCGATGCTATGATTGACAGCACGCCTATCGTGGTGATTGCCGGGCAGGTAGGAGCTTCCTTTTTAGGTACGGATGCTTTTCAGGAAGTGGATCTGGTGGGCATCACTCAGCCTATTACCAAATGGAGTTACCAAATTCGTCGTGCGGAAGATGTAGCTTGGGCTGTAGCCCGTGCTTTCTATATAGCTAAAAGCGGACGTCCCGGTCCTGTCGTTTTGGACTTTGCCAAGAATGCACAAGTGGAGATGGTGGATTATGAACCGATGAAGCTTGATTTTATCCGTAGTTATGATCCAGAACCTAATCCTGATAAGGAATCTCTTCAGGAGGCTGCCGAATTGATAAACAATGCTCAAAGGCCATTAGTGTTGGTAGGACAGGGGGTAGAGTTAGGTAATGCGCAAGATGAGTTACGTGCATTTATAGAAAAAGCCGATATGCCTTGTGGCTGTACTTTGCTGGGACTTTCGGCTATACCAACTTCGCATCCTTTAAACAAAGGAATGTTAGGTATGCATGGAAATCTGGGGCCCAATGTCAAAACTAATGAATGTGATGTGTTGATTGCTGTAGGTATGCGCTTTGACGATCGTGTAACTGGAAAATTAGATACATATGCTAAACAGGCAAAGGTGATTCATTTGGATATTGACCATTCTGAAATAGATAAGAATGTAAAAGTGGATGTACCCGTATTAGGTAATTGTAAATATACGCTAGCTATGCTGACGCAACTTATCCGGAAGAATGAACATTCCGAATGGATTGATAGCTTTACTGAATATGAAAAGACGGAATATGAACATGTTATCAGTAAAGAAATTCATCCTGTTGACGGGGCGTTGAATATGGGTGAAGTGGTGCGTGCGGTAAGTGAGGCTTCGAACAACGAGGCTGTATTGGTGACAGATGTAGGACAGAACCAAATGATGGCTGCTCGTTATTTTAAATACAGTAAGAACCGTAGCATTGTAACTTCGGGTGGATTGGGAACGATGGGATTCGGTCTTCCCGCTGCTATAGGCGCTACTTTCGGTCGCCCGGATCGTACTGTATGCGTATTTATGGGGGATGGCGGTTTGCAGATGAATATTCAAGAATTGGGAACTATCATGGAGCAAAAAGCACCGGTAAAGATTATTTTATTGAACAATAACTATTTGGGTAATGTTCGTCAATGGCAAGCTATGTTTTTTGGTCATCGTTATTCATTTACTCCGATGTTGAATCCGGATTATATGAAGATTGCCGAGGCATATGAGATTCCTGCCCGCCGTGTTATGAAGCGTGAGGAATTGCAGGCTGCTATCCATGAAATGTTGACTACTGACGGGCCATTCCTGCTGGAAGCTTGTGTGATAGAAGAGGGAAATGTGTTGCCGATGACACCTCCGGGAGGCTCGGTGAATCAGATGTTACTGGAATGCTAATTTAATAATTATGGACAAGACATTATATACATTAATCGTTCATTCAGAAAATATCGCCGGTTTGCTGAACCAGATTACGGCAGTGTTTACTCGCCGCCAAATTAATATCGAAAGTCTTAATGTTTCTGCATCTTCCATCAAGGGGGTGCATAAATATACTATTACTGCTTGGACCACCCAGGATGTGATAGAAAAAGTGGTGAAGCAGATTGAAAAGAAAATAGATGTTTTGCAGGCACATTATTTTACTGATAGTGAGATTTATCAGCATGAGATTGCTTTGTACAAGGTTTCTACTCCTGAATTTCAGGAGAATCCTATGGCATCTAAAGTTATCCGCCGTTATAGTGCCCGCATTGTAGAAGTGAATCCGGTTTTCTCTATTGTTGAAAAGAATGGGATGAGTGAGGAAATTACTGCTCTTTATGAGGAGTTGCGCGGATTGGGATGTGTGTTGCAGTTTGTCCGTTCGGGACGTGTGGCCATTACTACCAGCTGTTTCGAGCGTGTGAACGAATATCTGACCCAACGCGAGGAAAAGTATCGCCAGCAAAAAACAGAATAATGATGAGTGAGAATAAAGTAGGAACATACAGATTTGTGGCAGAACCCTTTCACTGTGATTTCAGTGGAAAGTTGACCATGAGTGTGTTGGGTAATCATTTACTGAATTGTGCCGGCTTTCATGCTGCCGACCGGGGTTTCGGAATTGCTACGCTCAATGAGAATCATTATACATGGGTACTTTCCCGTTTAGCTGTAGAGTTAGAGAATATGCCCTGTCAATATGAGGGTTTCAGTATTCAGACATGGGTAGAGAATGTTTATCGTCTTTTTACAGACCGTAATTTTGCAATTTTGGACAAGGAAGGAAAGACTGTCGGATACGCCCGTTCTGTATGGGCGATGATCAGTATGGAAACTCGCAAACCTGCTGACCTGCTTACGCTTCACGGAGGTAGTATCATTGATTATGTATGCGATAAGAAATGTCCTATAAGCAAGCCCGGTCGTATTAAGGTGACAGAGAAAGCTCCGGTTTCTGAATACCAGACCAGATATAGCGATATTGATATTAATGGTCATGTGAACAGTATTAAGTATATAGAACATATTCTCGATTTGTTTCCTATAGAGTTTTTTAAAGAGAAACGGATTAAACGTTTTGAGATGGCTTATGTAGCTGAGAGTTATTATGGTGATATATTGAGTTTCTACCGCGAGGAAGTGGAGGAGAAAGAATATGATATAGAGGTGAAGAAGAATGGCACAGATGTTGTCGTTCGTAGTAAGGTGATATTTATTTAGAATCTAATTTTTAATTTTTAATTTATAATTTAAAATGGCACAATTGAATTTTGGCGGCGTTACAGAAACTGTAGTTATCCGCGATGAATTTCCTTTGGAAAAAGCACGTGAAGTATTGAAAGATGAAACAATCGCTGTGATCGGGTATGGTGTACAGGGACCGGGGCAGTCTTTGAATCTCCGGGACAATGGTTTCAATGTAATTGTTGGTCAGCGTCCGGGAAAAACATATGAAAAAGCAGTTGCTGACGGATGGGTTCCGGGTGAAACTCTGTTTGGTATTGAAGAGGCTTGTCAGAAAGCGACTATCGTAATGTGTCTGTTATCTGATGCAGCTGTTATGTCTGTATGGCCGACTATCAAACCTTACTTGACCCAAGGCAAGGCACTTTATTTCTCTCATGGCTTTGCCATTACTTGGAGTGACCGTACAGGGGTAGTTCCTCCTACTGATATTGATGTGATCATGGTAGCTCCTAAAGGTTCGGGTACTTCACTGCGTACCATGTTCTTGGAAGGTCGTGGCTTGAACTCTTCATACGCTATCTATCAGGATGTAACCGGTAAGGCTTATGAACGTACTATTGCATTGGGTATTGGTATCGGTTCAGGCTATTTATTCGAAACGACTTTCCAGCGTGAAGCAACTTCTGACCTGACAGGTGAACGCGGTTCTTTAATGGGGGCTATCCAAGGATTGTTGTTGGCTCAGTATGAAGTATTGCGTGAAAACGGACATAGTCCTTCTGAAGCATTTAATGAAACTGTAGAAGAATTAACCCAGTCATTGATGCCTTTGTTTGCTAAGAATGGTATGGACTGGATGTATGCTAACTGCTCTACCACTGCTCAGCGCGGTGCATTGGATTGGATGACCCCATTTCACGATGCTATCAAACCCGTAGTTGAAAAGTTATATCACAGTGTGAAGACTGGCAACGAGGCTCAGATTTCTATCGATTCTAACTCTAAACCCGATTATCGTGAAAAATTGGAAGAAGAATTGAAGGCATTGCGTGAAAGCGAAATGTGGCAGACTGCTGTAACCGTACGTAAACTTCGTCCTGAAAATAATTAATAGTTAGTATTTAATGTAGAAAGCGGGGATGCGATGAGGTATCTCCGCTTTCTTTTATATATATTAATGTTAGTGGTGTTGTTTATATCATGTGTAGTCGCTAATTTTGTGAAAACTTGACTTAGGCATGAATAATAGATTATCACTTTTATTAATAGGGTGCATATTTCCCTTTCTATCTTTTTATGCACAAAAGAACATGAATCTCCCGCCATATTATCCTACAGTAAAAGGTATTACGGATTATGCTATGTGGCAGCTCGTATATCCGGATTCTTTATTAAGGGCCAATATTGCAGGTGAAGCTGTGTGTACGCTCCGCATTGATAGTTTGGGGACTGTCCGTTGTAAATATATTGAAGCCACTCACCCCTTGTTTGCTAAGGCGGCCGAAGATGTGATTGAGGGTATGCGTGAATGGCAGCCTGCAAAGAAAGCGGGTAGAGATATAGATACTACTATCGTCTTTCATATTCCTTTTAATCCTGATGTTTACAGTGACCGCATTTGGCGGCAGCAGCAAGTTCTGGAATCTTGCAGAGGACAACTTGTCGATTCCATGCCTGTCTTTCCTGATGATATTCGTAGTCTTGTTATGGGAAATATGAGTTGGCCTGACGATAAAGTGGATAAAGCCGTCGCTATTTGCCGTTTTACGGTAAATGAAAAAGGAGAAATTGTGGATATCCGTGTGATAAAAGGTACTCATCCGGCTTTTGATAAAGAGTCCATACGTATTCTTTCTAATTTTCCCCGGTTGATTCCTGCTATGAAAAACAGAAAATCTGTGCCATATGATTATTTTTTAACTATGCGTTTTTGGAAAGAGGATCTGGAGCATTATTTATTATATAGGGAATGCGCACAGGAAGATTTGGAAAAGATCACTTGGGAGCCTTATAGATACTCTTCTTATCCCGGTGGTACTGTTGCTTTGACGCAATTTATTAATTCTCATCTGAAAATTACTCCCGAAATGAAGGCTACGGGAAAGCAGGGACGGGTGATTTATAGTTTCAATGTGGATATAGATGGTTCAATGAAAGATTTTCAGTTGGTGAGAGGACTTGATCCATTAATGGATGCCGAAGCATTGCGGGTACTTCAATTAGTGAATGAAAGATGGAGTACGGGGTATTATTTCAATTCAAAGAAATGGTATCGGGAGTTTTATGTGAATCAATTCACCATTCCAATTATTTTTAGTTGGTAGTGGTGGCAGAGGGCAGATACGCGGACTGCCCTCTGCGAAAATGATAGCATTATTAAAAGTGGATGAAATTTATTAGGTAGGATTCATGCTGTTTCATAATAGCGGGATGATTGTGATATAAATACCTGTAATAATTGCTGAAGTAATAACTCCCGATATATTGGCTCCTAGTGCATCTCCTAGGATAAATGAATCAGGATTGTCTTTACTGACAATCTTTTGTGCCACTTTGGCAGTAGTTGGTACGCAGCTTACAGCAGCAATGCCAATGACTGGATTATAATTTCCTTTCTTGATATAGTACATGATATATCCGCCTAAAATACCTCCGATACCTGATAGTAACAATGCCAACATACCTAGTATCAGCAATTTTAAGATTTTAGGATCTAGTAGCAGATGAGCGTCGCAAAGCACTCCTAATAATAATCCCAGCATAAAAGTAGAACCGTAAAGCAATGGACCGCTGACAAAATCATAAATATGTTTCATCCCTGATTCACGTACAGCCACTCCTAGAAATAGAGAGAAAAACAGGGGAGAGGCCACTGGAAAAAGGAAGCAGAGTACAGCGCAGAGTACCGCTGCGAAAGCAAGCTTTACCTTGGCATCGTAATTCTTCGGCGCTTTCTTTACGGTCATTTTGATGGAACGGAAACGTTTGGGAATCAGTAATTTAACCAAATAGGGATAACCGCCGTAAGTCAATCCTAAATAGAGATAAGCTACCACGGTAATCGGTACAAACAAATGCTTGGCTAATGCCAATGAAGTGAACAGTACCATCGGACCATCTGCACCTCCTACCATGGCTACAGAAGCACTCTCTTGTGCCGATAAGCCAAGTGCATTGGCAATTGGCAATGTGAGAAAGGTTCCTAGTTCTCCGCAAAGTGCCAGAAACAAACTAGCAAAAGGTTTTTGTAGCAGGAAACCTACATCTAGCAAGGTTCCGATTCCCATGAAGACGAAACAAGCGATGAGTCCATTACTGAATGTGAGGGTGTAAACCGGTTGCAGAAAATCTATTTGCATGGTATTCATCAATTCGTCTGTATCCGAGAGCATGGGATCAAGAAAAAGATTGCCTAGATTTCCATCCGGCATGATTAATGTTCCACAATTGATGGCTATCATACCGAGTCCCATTGGAATCATGACCATGGGTTCCAATATTCCTTTCCAACCTAGATAAATGAGTAGAAATCCCAAAAGAATTAAAAAAACGCGCGCACAGGCAAGGAACCAACCGCTTTCTATCATTGTACCAATGCCTTGGAAAAGTATTCCAAAATCTATATTTTCCATATCTAATTGTTGATTTTCAGGTTATTTATTCATTGAAAGATTCTTTTTCACATGAGTGCTTTTTTGTTGCTGATTATGCATTTCCTCCCGTTTCTTAAGGTAGATCATCTTTGTGTCCGGATAGTAATAATCTATCAGATTTAATTGGGATGCTCCATGACTGACACCATGGTAGTAACCACCTTCCTGTTTTCCTCTCAGATCGCTGTTCATTCCTCGGTTCCAGTTTTCACGGCTGTCTCCTAGAGCTTCCATCTCTTCTGGAGAATTATTCCATACTAATTGGATAAAACGGGCACGTGCTTTTTTGATTTTTCTTAAACGTTGAAGTTCCAATAGGTGGGAGCTATAGAAATCCATAGAATCTGCTGCCAGCGCTATTCCTTTAATAATAGCAGCGACAAAAAAACCGATGAGGAAAGTAAGCCCCATCATGGCCAATGTGGATAAAAATAAGTGTAGCATTATAATATAAATGTGATTTAGTAGGTAAAATAGTATTAAATTCCGAGTTATAGTGATATTCACATCGTAGTGTCACACATATATGTATACACGCCGATAGAATAATTTCAATCCGGAATGATAATGATCAAGAATAAGTAAGAGGAAATAGCTGCTAAATCAAAATATGTCCTAATGTGTAAATGAAGTATTTACACGAGGATTTTACATAATTAATGCTAGGATATAGGCTATTAAATTTTTGTTCAGGTAGAAGAATACGGTAATGGCAAAGTACTTTGATTGTAGATAAGGGTTTTGATGTTTTGGTAAACATCGGAGTACGTAAAGTGAAACATAAAAGATTTACTTCGGATAGTTTCACATTAGGAGCGTCATATCGTTTTTCTGTAGATAATTGGCGATAGGAATTCGTATCATCCGAAAGCATGGATATAGAAGATATGACTTCTGGCGGGCATTCGCGGATAATTCCTCCTTTATTTGTACTATTAAAGCTACATAACAAAAGGATACACGTACATATAGCAATAAAATACTTCATAATTACTATTGCAAACATAATGATAAAAATGGGAATACGGAACGTAAACGAATAGATTTTATAAATTATTTCATCTTTAATTTTTGCGAAAATAGGAATAAGACAAAACAGGCTGTATCGACGAATTTTCGATACAGCCTGTTTTGTCTTATTGATAACTTTCTGATATTAGAAATATAAGTAACGGTCGTCTTTTACATCAGCTTTCTTATACAGGTCATTGATGAAACTGCTAGCATAACGCCCTGCCATATTGGACAAGTTGTTTTCTTCATTCTTGGCATCAAATTCTTCTGCACTCTTTTCTTTGTTGTAAACCTGAATCATGTAAACACCTGCATTACCTTTGATAGGACCAGTTAACTTATTTATTTCAGCTTTACTTGCATAAGCACCTAAAGCTGGTTCGCTAGCGCGAGTTACTGAAACATATGCCGGAGCAGAAAAAGTTATATGTTTTACAGAATCGCTAACTGCATTTGCCATACTTTTTACTTGGTCAATGCTGCTTGCACTTTTCATTTCAGCTATCAGTTTTTCAGCTTTTTTATCTTTGATGATTTCTGCTTTCAGCATGTCGGCAACAAGATTAATATTACGATATCCGGCAGGATTAATCTTTTCAAGAGCAACTACCATCAAGTGATCATTTTCACCACATTCATACAATGGGGACACTTCACCTTCCTTGGCTGCAAAAATCCATTTCAACGCTTCACGAGTTCCTTTTACACCACCCACACGGTGTTCTGCGCTACGGAAATCAGCACGTTCTAACAAGCGATATCCGCTTTCTTCTGCATTGGCAATAATTTTATCCATTGTAGTGTTCTGTGCTATGAATTGACTGAAATCATTGTATGCTTTGTTGTATGTTTCTTTGCTAAATTCAACCGGACGTTTAATCACTGCAACTTTATATTTATCTTTCATAGCTTTTTTGTCCAATACTTGAAGAATAACGTTAGCTTGTCCGATCTGAAGATTGGTTAATTCTTTGACATTAGAGTTTATCAATGTGTTAATGTATTTAGCATTGTCTGCATCTAATGCAGCACCTTCATAGTTGCGTGCAGTCAACCAAGTCGCTTCACCTGTCTGACCATATTTTTTTGCAATATCAGTAAAGTCTGCTCCACCTTTCAGTGCATTAAAAATACTATCGGCTAAAGTTGCGGTTTTAGCAGCATCTTCGGCATATACCTGAATTTGACGATATTGGATTGAGTCGGGAGCTGTCTGTTTGGCAATAATTTTAAAAGCATTATATGAATCATCTGCTTGGTTATAGTAAGGACCATATACTTCGTTGATAGTTACAGAGTCCAAACGAGCAACTACATCATTAGGATATACAGTCTTGTTGATTGCAATTTCAGAAAAAGGAACTACAGAACCGGTGGAACGGATGAATGTGTTCATGTCTGCAGCAGTACCTAGCTGGGTAGCGTATTCGGTTACTTCGTTTAATACCTCTTTGCGATCTTCGTTAGATGGAGTAACCAATACATCAATATATTTGATGTTACGAGTTTCAACTGGCTGTTCAAAAGAACCTTTTTTCTTGTTATACAGATCTTTGATTTCACTATTTGAAACTGTAATAGTTGAATCGCTGATAGAAGAATAGGGAATTGCAGCTAATAAAACGTCTGATTGTTCAGTACGTGATATAAAAGCATCTTCAGCTGCAACCGGATTTGAAATCAATGATTTTGCAATCAGGTTCTGATATTTTTCAGCTAAAGTGGATTGTATCAAAGTCTTTTCAATAAAATTCCAAAAAGCTCCCATCTTTTGATAGTATTCTACATATTGTGCAGGCATTTTGCTTGCGTCCAGATGAGCGTAATCCACTAGGAATTTTTTCAGCATATCTTTGTCGAAAGCACCGGTTTGCGGATTGCGGAACGGGGTTTGCATCAACAATGGGTTAGTACCTTCCTCGATGATTGCTTGAACTTCAGCTTTGCTGACGGTCAACCCCAATTTTGCAGCTTCCGCTGCGATTAATTGGTTATTTACGTAAGATTGCCATACTTGGTCTTTCACTTGAGTCAGTTGGTCGTCATTTAATGCAGAAACACCTTGTGTCAATTTTATGACTTCTGTGTATTCATCTACCATTTTTTGATACTCTTGTGCTGTAAGTGTTTTTCCATTTACTTCACCTACGTCTTGTTTACCCTGATGTGGTTGGAGAACCTTCCATGCGTCTCCGGCAATGAATGCGAAGAGGGCAAGTCCGATTACAACGACCAACAGAGGGCCTTTACTTCTGATTGTTTGTAATGTTGCCATTTAATTTTACTATTTTTGTTTATTGTTTTTTTATACTTCATAGATTTAGCGCACGAAGATACAAAAAATGCAGCTTACAAGCTATTTTATTGTGAAAAAAATCTGTTATTCGATTACTTTCAACTTTACTAATTCAATTCTTGTTGCTGTTACTTTAATTATTTTGAAATGGAATTTATCGAAAATGATCTCTTCATGTATTTTGGGGAAACTTTGGTATTGGTGCAGGATGAGTCCACCGATAGTTTGGTAATCATCATTTTCCGGTAGGTCAAGTGAGAACAATTCATTGGCTTTTTCTATTTCCAGACGTCCGGAAAGGATGTATTCATTGTCACCGACGGATTTGGCAATGTAAGAAGTTGTATCATGCTCATCTTCTATTTCGCCGAAAATTTCCTCCACTAAATCTTCTAGCGCCACGATGCCGGATGTACCTCCGAATTCATCGACTACTACAGCTAAGGATTTCTTTTGTTGCATAAATAATTTCATCAGCTTATGCGCTCCCATCGTTTCAGGAGCAATAGGCAATTGGCGGACACTCTTAGTCCAGTCTGTCTGTTCACGAAACATTTCAGAGGAATGTATATAACCTATAATATTGTCAATGTTTTCTTTATAGACAATAATTTTACTTATTCCGCTTTCAATGAAGCGGGCTTTTAATTCTTCTATGGGAGTTCCATATTCGATAGCAACAATTTCGGTTCTAGGTACCATACAATCCTTAATTCTAATATTCGAAAAATCTAGTGCATTTTGGAATATCTTGACTTCGGTGTCTATGTCTTGTTCATTTTGAGCATCTTGTATACTACTTTGAATAAAGTAATCTAGGTCGACTTTAGTAAAAGCTTTTTCATTAGCTTCTTTATTTGTTTTAATGCCTACAATGTAAAGTAATATATTGGATATTCCCGAAGCAAACTTGCTGATGGGATAGAGTAAGACATAGCAAATGTAAGTGGGAACTGCAAAAATATTCAGAGTGAAATTGGGGTTAATCTTAAATAAGGTTTTAGGTAGGAATTCTCCTGTGACCAAAATGATTAATGTGGAAATAATTGTTTGGATTAGTACTAATAAAAAGTGGTTGTCTATCAATCCTGACAACAAGTTTTGTTCAATGACTTGTGCCATCAATATACCGTAAATAACTAAAGCGATGTTGTTTCCTACCAACATGGTAGAGATAAAATTGTTCGGATTATGAAAGAAGATGGAAAGTATACGTGAATTTATGCTTTGGTTGTTACGATCCATTTCAAAACGTAATTTATTGGATGAAACAAAGGCTATTTCCATTCCGGAAAAAAAAGCGGAAAAAGCCATTGTAATAAGAATCTGTATAATAATACCCATAATAGTGAGTGAATTAGCGTATCGAATCAGTTCTAGTGCTATTTGCAACAGCTTTTGTACTGTCTGCTGGTGCTGTATCTTCTACAGTGAAAATACCTGTGTTATTATAAATTTGATATTCTGTCATTTGCTGGTTAGATTCAAATCCATAACCGGTAATGATTTTATCTTCTTGTTCAATGCGGATAAATTTGTCAGAATAGACCCTTTCCTGCTTTTCATCCCAAAAGAGCAGATCTGTGTCAAATTTGTCGCCTCTTTGGCTGCGGATATGCACATTGCTTCTCAATTCCCAAAGTTTCTTTTTCTCGTAGTAATAAGCTGTATCGGCTTTTATGCTGGCATCAATATGGAATAGGGAATCAAATTTTTCCAAATAAACTCCTTTTTCAAATGCCCAATAAGGAGGATTCTTTTTATCATAAATTTCCCATTCTTCTGTGATAATTTTGTAGCGGGTGATACCGGAATCGGATATAAGGGTAGTAACTCCCAATGTTTTCATGCTGGGCAACGAATCTCTTTCTGTAATAGCTTCTGCCAGATTCTTTTCGCCTCTTGAGCATGCTGGAAATAAAACAAACATAACAGTTGTCCAAACGGCAACTGTTATGTTTAAGAATATAAAGTGTGATTTTTGTTCTTTTTCAGACGACATAATTATCTGATAGTTGTTGTTTCACCAATCCATCCGCCGATTGTAACAGAGTCACCTTTCTTTAAACTGAGGAAGAACAAATCAGCATCTTTGGGGGTATGGGCTGCATAAGTACTAATTAGTTTGTTTGCTTCTTCAGCAACACTAGGATCTACGCTTTTTGCTTTTTGCAATTTGTCGATAACTGCAAAATAAGTGCATTTGTTCAATGCTGCTTCATCACTCCAATTAGGACTTGATGCATACATGTTAGCAATCAAAATGTAAGGTTTACCGTTGTTGCCATCTAACGAGATCGCTTTCAGTGCATATTGTTTTGCTTTGCTCAACTGTTTCTTACTAAATAAAATGGCAGCGGTTTTATATGCATAATCAGCTTTCTTTAATTGGTCTTGTTCTAAATTGATAGCTTGATCAAAATAGTCGATACATTTGTCCATATCGCCTTTCTTATAATACATGTATCCGCAACCTACAGCCGTTTCTGCTGTCGGTTCGATGGCATGTGCAGCTTCAGATGCAGCAAAGTAAGCTTCTTGTTCTGTACAGTTTAACATCTGCATTACAGAGATAACCTGTTTCAGATAATCCAAATTAGTCTTGTTTTGCTCAACTTTCGGAGCATAAATTGCTTGTAAATTATCACAAGTTGCCACACCACTATTAATGAAGAATGCGTCAATATTGTCTTTTGCCACTTTCAATAATTTTTTGTCATTTTCCTTTGTAGCGGCTTTCAAAGCTCCATCAGCAACTCCTGATGCAAATAAATAATCTTGAATGAATTGTTCTTTGTATGATTCATCACTTTTCATTTTACGGGCAGCTGCATCCATGAACTCTTGTAATACAAAGTAGTCAGAGTTTTCTTTTTCAAGTTCAATGGCTTCTTTGAACATGTTATATGCTTCATTCATGTCTTGGCCACCCATTGTGAAGTAGTCATGGGCCTTCATACCGATGATTGAGCCTTTTGTAGCATCTCTTTTAACCAACTTGTTCAAATCGTCCAGATATTGGATGCGTTGGTCGTGAACTTTCATCAGTTCGTTAAAGTATTGTTTTTGTTTAGCTGCATCTTTTTCACCGGCTATTAAGGCACGAAGAATTTTTGCACCATTAGTATAAGTGCTTACTTGAGCTTTGGGGGCTTCTGTAAATACACTCATCCAAGGAGTGTAAGCATCCTTGAAATTGTTAGTCTTAACATACTCAGTGTAAATACTGATATTTTTCAAGCATCGGATACTGTCTTCACCATGTCCGAATCTTGATCCGTCTGACGCTCCGGTCTGAGCGAAAGAAGCTGTCGTACCTAAGGAAAGAACGAACAGCGCTGTTACCATCTTCATTTTCATCGTATATAAATTTAGTTGTTGTTATTTATTTGCTTCTCTCCATTTTATTAATCAACTTTCCACTTCATGAACCAACGTTCATTGAAAGTAAGTCCAATATTGATTCTCAAATAATTTTCTTCCATTAATCCTTTAAATTTAGGACTGACTTTAATGTATTGCCCGGAAATGTTCAGCATAGATTTACTTTGGAACATGGGAAGTCCAAACCCAATACTGACACCATATTCGCGTGCACCGTCTTGGAAACTGGTTGTTCCTGTGTCCGGACTAGTATAGCTGACCTTATTATAAGGACTTGAATAATAGGCCCCCATACGGTAACGAATACGTTTCAGATAGTTGTGGCTGATATAACTTGGTACGAATTCCGCACCAAAAGCTATTTTTGTACGGCTATTCATTTCCACACTTTCTTTATTGAACTTACTCCAAGCTAGATCGGCTGTATTCCACTTTTGTAAAGTATAGTCAACCCCTATAGTTAAGCGGTTATCATATACATATGTAAGCCCTATACCAAATGTATGTGGCATTTTAAACGGATTCGGAATAGTATCGCCAGTTTGTGACTGTACATAGATAGAACCATTACTTTCCGCACCTGTTTGATGATACTTATATGCATCTCCGTGCAAGGTACGTCCCAAGGTATAAACAGCACCTATATTAATAGTGTTTTTTTTATTTAACTTATAAGTATACTGTAAACCAAAATCTAATTTATAATCACTGATAGAAAATTTGTCTAATTTAATACTACGTGTATCTGTCGCTCCAATAGTTGTCATGGATTGATGAGTAATATCTCCATAAAGATACGAAAAATTTGCACCAACAGACAAATTATTAAAAACTTTATGACCTAATCCTATGAAAACTTGATGAAAACCTCCGTCGCCATCATAAGATTCGCTCCACTTCCCGTTATTGTTAACATCCTCAAAATCATGTGTTTTGGAGATGCTGTAACCTACTGTGGAAAATGGAAGAAACCCAACTGTCATTCCCATTTTTTTCCATAGGCGAAATTGCATAGCCAAATAATCAAAGCTTGAATTTTTAGCATTGGTTTTTACATTACCATCCTTGAAGTTCGCATTTTGAAGGGTCATTCCTGCATCGAACAAGAATGTCAATGAATCGATGGCTGTATAAGATGCCGGATTAGATGCGTTGATTTGGTAGCCGTTTCGCAAGCCGTATGCTATTCCTCCCATCGCTTTACTGTTACCAAAATTTTGATCAGCTAACTGACCAAAGCCGTAGCGTGTATAGGGAGAATTTGTGCTTGTTTGGGCTACGGCTAGCCCTGTGACTGTGAGTAATATTGACGCACTAATCAGTCTTTTATAGTTTATCATTATAGCTTAATATTCTGTTTAAACCTTTCAATACTAAAAATCTATCTGCAAAGATGATACTTTTTAATTTTGTATCAAAAGAAAATTCATCTCCGCCCGTTAAAAAAACCAAAAGTCCCGGATAATTCTTTTGAAGATGGGTGATATACCCGCTCATTTCAAATTCTATTCCGCGAATGACCCCTGCCCGGATAGCTGTTTCTGTAGATTGTCCATACATCGGAACTTCTCCTTTGGCGCTTACTTTGGGGAGTTTGTCGGTGAATATGTTCAATGCTTTGAAACGCATACGCATTCCTGGAGAAATATTGCCCCCATGATAGGATCCGTCGGCATCGATAAAATCGTATGTAACACAGGTCCCTGCGTCAATAACCAGTACATCGTGTCCAGGCTTCAGCCAGTTTGCTGCAACCACAGCTGCTAAACGGTCCATACCCAGTGTTTGAGGCGTTTTATATAAATTAGTGATAGGAACAGGGGTTTCATGACTTAATTCGATGATATTAAAAGGCAATCTTCCCAGTTGGCGCCGGATAGTATTGCTTAGTGTTATGACAGAAGCTATGATACCTCGTTTCAAGGGGTATCGAGAACAAAGCATCGGGAGACAATCTAAAGAATGATTGGAGCCACGAAATACTTCAACTAACTCGCCTCTGTCAAATATAGCCAATTTAGCTACTGAGTTTCCTATGTCGATTATTAAATTCACAACTTTGCTTTTTCGGCTGCAAAGTAACGTAAAAAATAAATAGGAATAGCAATAAAAAATGGTATTTGTGAGGAATTAATTAATATTTAGGTGTACTTTTGCATCGGTAAACAGAAAATGGATTTTATGAATAAATTAATTATAGCATTGATTTTGTTATTCTTTTCCTTGAGTCAATCGATTAGAGGTCAGGAGGATAATATAAAGGTGAGTCTGATGACTTGTGCTCCCGGTACAGAAATATATGCTTTGTTCGGGCATACGGCATTGCGCTATGAGGATACGGCACGTGGAGAGGACTGGGTGTTTAATTATGGTATGTTCAGCTTTAATACTCCCCGTTTTATCTATCGTTTTGTCAAAGGAGAGACTGATTATGAATTGGGCGTAACCCGTTATCCTTATTTTGAAGGTAGTTATGCTATGCGTGGTTCCTCGGTCTATCAGCAGACATTGAATTTGACTATTTCGGAAAAACAGAAACTCAGAAGATTGCTGGAAGAGAATTATCTGCCGAAGAATAGGGTTTATCGTTATAACTTTTTCTATGATAATTGCACTACACGTGCGCGTGATATAATAGAAAAGTGTATTGAAGGAAAGGTTGTTTATTCTGAAGGAAAAGAGAGACTCTCTTTTCGGGATATTGTCCATCAATATACTAAAGGGCACGAATGGGATGAGCTGGGCATTGATATGTGTTTGGGCAGTGAAGCTGATAAGCCTATTGATACGCGTAAGCAGATGTTCGCTCCTTTTTATATGTTGGAGGCAGCAAAAAAAGCAACTATAGTAGTAGGTGACAGCGTGCGTCCTTTGATTCTGCATGAAAAAAAGGTAGTGGATGTAGAACCAGAGGACGTTAGGGAAGGCTTTCCGTTGTCACCCATGGTGTGTGTCTTTATTTTAATAGGAGTTACTTGCTTTGTAGGGTGGTTGCAGTTTAAAATCAGGAAAATAATCTGGATTTGGGATTTGCTTCTTTTCGGTGTACAAGGATTGGCGGGATGTGTCATCACTTTCTTGGTCTTTTTTTCTACTCATCCTACGGTAGGGTCCAATTGGCTTATCCTTTTATTGAATCCTATCCCTTTAATTTATCTTCCGGTTATGGTTTATCGAGCTATAAAAGGTAAAAAAGACTACTATCATACAATAAATATAGTGTGCTTAACATCTTTTATGATGATAATGCCGTTTATACAGCAAAAATTCAACGTAACGGTATTACCTTTGGCACTGTGTTTGTTAATATGTTCTGCAAACCACGTTTTATTATATTACAGACAAAACAATAAATGAAAGGACGCATTTTAACTTCTCTTTTGACTGTTATCGCATTAACAGGGTTGCAGGCACAGAACATTCCTGCGGTCCCTAGGTTAGTGGTCGGATTGACTATTGACCAATTGCGGACTGATTATATAGAGGCTTTTTCGGCTTTATACGGTGAACGTGGCTTTAAGCGGTTGTGGAAAGAAGGACGGATTTATCGGAATGCCGAATATGATTTTATTAATGTAGATAAGTCATCAGCTGTGGCGGCCATTTATTCTGGTACTACACCTTATACCAACGGAATCGTGGGGGATAACTGGATGGACCGCAGTACTCTTCGAGTCCTTAATTGTGTGGACGATGCTGATTTTATGGGCATTTATACTTCAGAGTCTACTTCTCCGCAGAAAATGAAGGTGTCGACTTTGACAGATGAGTTGGTAATAGCCACACAAGGAGTAGCTGAAGTTTATTCTATCGCTCCTACACGTGAAATGGCGGTGTTAGCTGCCGGCCATGCTTCGAAAGGTGCATTCTGGTTGAATGATGAAACAGGAAAATGGAGTGGCAGCACATATTACGGTATATTTCCTGCATGGGTGACTACTTATAATGACCGTGAAGGACTAGATTTCCGTATCGGCAATATGTCGTGGGCGCCTTATTTGCCTGTGACTGTCTATAAATATTTGACTAGCGAGAACAAACAAGTTACGTTCAAGCATAATTTCGATGATGAACGGAAAAATAAATACCGTAAATTGAAAACAAGTCCCTATGCTAATGATGAGGTAAACCGTTTGGTTAATGCTTGTTTGAGTAATACTTCCATTGGAAAGGATGCTGTTCCGGACTTTTTGTCACTAGCATATTATGCCGGGAATTATGATCATAAGGCTCCTGCAGAACTCCCGATGGAAATGCAGGATACATATGTACGCTTGGATAACAGTATTGCTGAATTATTGGAATTGATAGACCGGAAAGTTGGTTTGAACAATACTTTATTCTTTATAACCTCTACAGGATATGCTGACACAGATCCTGTTGATCCTCCTCAATATAAAATACCGGGTGGAGAATTCCATATTGAACGTTGTTCTGCTCTGTTAAACCTTTATTTGGCTGCTATTTACGGTGAAGGGCAATGGGTGGAGGCACATTTTGAGCAACAAATATATTTGAATCATAAGCTGATAGAGCAGAAACAACTGAATATGTCCGAGATATTGAACCGTGCGGCAGAATTTTTGGTACAGTTCAGTGGGGTGAAAGATGTATATTCTTCACAACGTTTACAATTGGGGGCGTGGACTCCTACCATTGATAAAATAAAGAATTACTATAACCCGATATGTTCTGGAGACTTGTGGATAGAAGTTTTACCAGGTTGGACTGTGTTCCGTGAACATTCGCTTGATACGCAGGTGCAACGCTATTCGTATGCGTCGGCTCCATTGATTTTCATTGGGAACGGAATAAAACCGGAAATAATCCATGCGCCTGTAAAAATAGGTAATATAGCACCCACCGTAGCTCATTATATGCGTATTCGTGCTCCTAATGCAGCCGTTCTGGCACCAATGACAGACATCAGAAAATAATATTAAGGAGAGAAGTGCAAATTAATCTGCATTTTATTGTAACTTTGCATTTTCAAAAGTAATCAAATTAGAAAATAATAAAAACAAAAAAATACAATGGGATTTAATGAATTTATTGGCAAATTATTTGGAAATAAGGCCACTCGTGACATGAAAGAAATCAAGCCATGGGTTGATAAAGTAAAGGCTGTTTATCCGGAAATTGCCAAATTGAGCAATGACGAGCTTCGTGCAAAAACAGTAGAATTAAAGAAATACATTTCTGATTCGGCTGCAGAGGAACAAAAGAAGATAGAAGAATTGAAAGGTACTATCGAAACTACAGAACTGGAAGATCGTGAGGGCATCTTCGCGCAGATAGACAAACTGGAAAAAGAAGTGCTGGAAAAATATGAAAAGGCACTGGATGATGTACTTCCGCAGGCTTTTGCCATTGTAAAAGACACTGCACGCCGTTTCTCTGAAAATCCGGAATTGATTGTAACCGCTACCGATTTTGACCGTGAATTGGCTGCTCAAGGAAAAGATTTTGTGCGTATTGAGGACGATAAAGCTATTTGGCAGAACCATTGGATTGCTGGTGGCAATGACATGGTATGGAGCATGGTGCATTACGATGTACAGTTATTCGGTGGCGTAGTGTTACATAAAGGCAAGATTGCCGAAATGGCTACTGGTGAAGGTAAGACGTTAGTGGCCACTTTACCTGTATTTTTGAATGCACTGACCGGTAATGGTGTACACGTAGTTACTGTTAATGATTACTTGTCAAAACGTGACTCGGAATGGATGGGGCCATTGTATCAGTTCCATGGATTGAGTGTGGACTGTATTGATAAACACCAGCCTAATTCAGATGCACGCCGCAGAGCTTATATGGCCGATATCACTTTCGGCACGAATAATGAATTCGGTTTCGATTACTTGCGTGACAATATGGCTGTCAGTCCAAAAGACTTGGTGCAGCGTAAACATAATTATGCTATTGTCGATGAGGTGGACTCTGTATTGATTGACGATGCTCGTACTCCGTTGATTATTTCCGGTCCTGTTCCTAAAGGTGAGGATCAGTTGTTTGAACAACTTCGTCCTTTAGTAGAGCGTCTGTTTGAAGCTCAGAAAAAGTTGGCTACCCAATATTTGGCCGATGCCAAACGCTTGATTGCATCGGATGACAAGAAAGATCAGGAAGAGGGATTTTTGGCATTGTTCCGTAGTCATAAGGCACTCCCCAAAAATAAGCCATTAATCAAGTTCCTAAGTGAACAAGGTATTAAGGCAGGTATGCTGAAGACCGAGGAAATTTATATGGAACAGAATAACAAGCGTATGCCTGAAGCCACTGATCCATTGTATTTCGTAATTGATGAAAAGCAAAACAGCGTAGATTTGACCGATAAAGGTATCGACCTGATTACAGGAAATGCGGCAGATCCTACTTTATTCGTTTTGCCTGATATTACTTCCCAATTGTCTGCTTTGGAAAATGAGACAGATTTGACAGAAGAAGAAAAACTGGCCAAGAAAGATGAACTGATGACAAATTACGCTATCAAGTCTGAACGCGTACACACTATCAACCAGCTGCTGAAGGCTTATGCCATGTTCGAAAAGGATGACGAATATGTTGTAATCGACGGACAGGTTAAGATTGTTGACGAACAGACAGGACGTATTATGGAAGGCCGTCGTTATTCTGACGGTTTACATCAGGCTATTGAGGCCAAAGAAGGCGTGAAGGTGGAAGCAGCTACCCAGACCTTTGCTACCATCACTTTACAGAACTATTTCCGTATGTATCATAAATTGTCGGGTATGACCGGTACAGCGGAAACGGAAGCGGGAGAACTTTGGGATATTTATAAATTGGATGTCGTTGTTATTCCGACGAATCGTCCTATTGCCCGTAAAGATATGAATGATCGCGTTTATAAGACAAAACGTGAGAAGTATAAAGCTGTCATCGAAGAGATTGAAGAAATGGTAAAAGAAGGACGTCCTGTTCTGGTAGGTACCACTTCGGTGGAAATCTCTGAAATGTTGAGCAAAATGCTTGCAATGCGCAAGATTGAGCATAATGTGTTGAATGCGAAACTGCATCAAAGAGAGGCGGATATTGTGGCACAGGCAGGTCAGAAGAGTATCGTGACTATTGCTACCAACATGGCAGGTCGTGGTACCGACATTAAGCTGAGTCCGGAAGTGAAAGCTGCGGGCGGTTTGGCTATTATCGGTACGGAACGTCATGAAAGTCGCCGCGTGGACCGTCAGTTGCGTGGTCGTGCCGGTCGTCAAGGGGATCCGGGTTCATCTGTGTTCTTTGTATCATTGGAAGATGATTTGATGCGTTTGTTCTCTTCAGATCGTATTGCCAGTGTAATGGATAAACTTGGCTTCAAAGAAGGTGAGATGATTGAACACAAGATGATTTCAAATTCCATTGAACGTGCTCAGAAGAAAGTGGAAGAAAATAACTTTGGTATTCGTAAACGCTTGCTGGAATATGATGATGTGATGAACAAACAGCGTGTGGCTGTTTATACCAAACGTCGTCATGCCTTGATGGGTGAGCGTATCGGTATGGATATCGTGAATATGATTTGGGATCGTTGCGCTTATGCTGTAGAATTGGGCGACTTTGATAATGTGAAGATGGAAATATTGCAGACATTGGCAATGGAAGTACCATTCACAGAAGAGGAGTACAACAAGATGAGAAAAGAAGATCTTGCTGAGAAAACCTTTGAAGCGGCAATGAACAACTTCAAGCGCAAGACAGACCGTATGGCCCAGATTGCCAATCCCGTTATCAAACAGGTATATGAGATGCAAGGGCATATGTACGAAAACATCATGATTCCTATTACGGATGGCAAACGCTTGTATAATATCTCTGTCAACTTGAAGGCGGCTTATGAAACAGAAGGCAAGGAGATTGTGAAGTCATTTGAGAAGGCGATTCTGCTTCATACTATTGATGATGCATGGAAAGAAAACCTGCGTGAACTGGATGAACTGAAACATTCTGTACAGAATGCTAGCTATGAGCAGAAAGATCCGCTGCTGATCTTTAAGTTGGAATCTGTCAATTTGTTTGACAACATGGTAAATAAGATCAATAACAATACCATTTCTGTATTGATGCGTGGACAAATCCCGGTTCAAGAACCGGAACAAGTTCGTGAAGCTGCTCCCGAACCGCAGGCTCCTCGTCAACAGTATAGAGAGGAAAAGCAGGATTTAAGTGATCCTCACCAGCAAGCTGCTGCCGAACATGACACCCGCGAGGTAAAGCGTGAGCCGGTTCGTGCGGAAAAGACAGTGGGTCGTAACGATCCTTGTCCTTGCGGAAGCGGTAAGAAATATAAGAACTGTCACGGGCAAAATGCGTGATAAATAACGATTATTATAGAAACGTTCGGGTAGAATTTACTACCCGGACGTTTTTTTTATTCCTTTTAACTTACTTCTTACATAAATAAGCGTATTTTTGTTCCCTAAGAAAAAATGATAATATGAAAAGATCCGCCTCATTAATAATTCTAGTTGCCGGGACACTTTTTGCTTCCTGCAGCAGTTTGCAGACCATATCTTTTGACCAGTTACAGGCAGCCGATGTCAGTTTTCCGGATGCTGTGAGAAAAGTGGCTGTGATAAACAATATGCCTGTACTGAAAACTAAAGATAATCATGAAATACTGAGCAGCGAATTGGAAGGCGATGGTAAAGTGGCATCCGAAGCTTTGGCAGAGAATATTGCCAATGTGAATTATTTCGATCAGGTCATTATCTGTGATTCTGTATTCCGGGCACAGGATAAAGTGCCACGGGTTAATGTCATTCTGACTAAAGAGGAAGTACGGAAACTGAGCGAGGACTTGGGAGTGGATATGATATTGTCTTTTGATCGTATTCATATTCAGACTAAGCCCGGCGTACTGTTCTATCCGGATTTTCCTATGCCTATAGATGCTGTAGATGGAATTATATCTCCGATTGTTAGAGTATATATTCCCAATCGTGATAAACCTTTGTTTGTAGTTGCCAAGCAAGATACCATTTCCTGGGAAATAGAACCAGCTCTTTCTGACCGGAAGATAGTAAAAGAAGCTTCGGAATATGCCGCTTCTATTCCAGTAGAACATCTGTTGCCACATTGGGATGAGGTGGCTCGTTTTTATTACGATGGCGGGAATATTGAAATGCGCGATGCCGGTGTATATCTTCGTGAGAACAATTGGGATGAAGCGTATAGTCAGTGGAAGATAGCCTATGAGAAGAGAAAAGGCCAGCAAAAGATGAAAGCGGCTTTTAATATTGCACTATATTATGAAATAAAGGATAATGTAGAACAGGCCAAGGAATGGTTGGGTAAAGCGAAGAATTTGGTGAAATCAGGCAGCAGGGATGAACAATTGATAGCCTTTTATTCATTGGAGTTAGAGAAAAGAGAGAGTAAGCTATCCCAATTGAGAATACAAATGAAACGTTTTGATGATAATTTTTAGAGAATAAGTGTTGAGAGAAAGATTTTTTTTGTACTTTTGGATATAAATAATATATAAAATTGATTTTGGTATGAAACTCAGTGCACAGTCACATGCTTCTATTGCGTCTTCGCTTCGGGAAGCGGTTGATAAATATATAGCGGATGGAGAGAGAACGGTAGTCACCGATATCCATTTGCAACCTAAGCAGGACAGTGGTGAATTAGTTATTTTTAATGATGATGACGAAGAATTGTCACGTACCATAATTGAAGAGTGGGTGGATTATAGTGAAGATGATTTTTATACAATAGTAGAGCGTATACTTCGTGGGGAGATCAACGCATTGAAAGATACGGGAGTTTTGGATAAGTTAGCTATAATGAAGCCTTATTCTTTTGTTTTGGTTGATGAGGATAGGGAAACTGTAACCGAACTTTTATTGATAGATGATGAAGACACTTTATTGCTGAATGATGAACTTTTAAAGGGTTTGGATGAAGAATTGGATGCATTTTTAAAAGACTTGCTTGAAAAATAGATAAAATAATAGGAGCATCGGGATAGTAAAGTTTCCGATGCTTTTTTATATCATAGGTGAGGAAAATGTTTTTTCAAGAGTGGCGTTTAAAATATTGTTTTCTCATCCATCGGTCAAAAACCATGAATAAGGGTATAGTTATGATGAATAGCAGATAAATGAGAGGAATTTGTATTTTTAAAACATGACTGCCAGCAAGAAATGCATGATACATAGTTTCCTTAATGTGCTTTCCAAAATAAATATACAGACCGATGCTGCTGCTTATTATTAAGAATAGAGAAGCAGCAATAGTAGCTAGTAACATCTTTCTCTCCTGTTTCTTTTCACGTAAGAGTATAGCTTCCTCTACTTTCTGCATGGTGCGGAAAGTAAAATTGGAGGTCAGCCGGAATTGGGGCTGTTCTTTTACAGCCTTCATTAATCCTTTATCTTTTTGTTTCTCGTTCATTCTGCTTCTGTTATGAGTATATATAATTTTTTTCTTATTCGATGCAATTTTACTTTTGCATTGCTTTCCGTCAGTCCCAGGATAAGGGCGATTTCACCGATAGTTTTCTCTTCATTATAAAATAGGGAAATCAAGGCGCGTTCTTCTGCATCCAGTTTCTTGATGGCCTTATTGAGTTTTCCTACCCGTTCCCCGCTTTCATCATTCAGGGCATCGTCTATTTGCTGGTCAGATATATTCATTAACATGGCACTGTCCATAACAATTAACTCTTGTTTTTTTTTTCTGGTTGCCGATATGGCGGTGTTATATGCAATGCGGTATATCCATGTAGAGAAACTACTCTCTGCTTTAAACGACGAAAGATGTTCAAAGGCTTTCAAGAACGTATCCTGGGTCAACTCTTCCGCATCCTCCTGATTCTCCACGATGCGTATAATCAGGATAAATACTTGCTGACTGTATTTATCCAAGAAGTATTCGTAGAGAGAAGTTTCTCCTTTTAATATCCTATGAATAATATGTGTTTCGTCGTTTTCCATTTTGTCTATTAGACGCAGGGCTGGGAGAGAGGTTACATAAAAAGAGAAAATATTTTTTTCTTTCTCAAAAGTGTAACCTCTTTGGCTACGCAGCGTCTAATGGATACAAAGGAACAAAATTAATAACTTAAATACGAATAAATTATGGGTTACATTACCGGTTGGATTGTTGTAGGTATCATTACATTAGGAATCTACAAATTATTTGAACTTTTTGTTGGTAAGAAAGAGCGTCTTACTATGATAGAAAAATTGGGAGACAAGTTAGATCCTTCCATGTTGGGGAACAGGCTTAGCCTGCCTCTTCCTGTAGGAACTCCTTTCATGTCATCTTTTCCGATTTCTTTCTCGGCCTTGAAATTTGGCTGTTTGTTGCTGGGTATGGGACTAGGGTTGTTGACTGGTTATATTATTTGTGCAACCACGGTTCCCGATTATTTCACAGAGCGTAATTGGCGCATGAGCGAGTTAACTTCATTGATTTATGGTGCAAATGTCTTGCTTTTTGGTGGTTTGGGCTTGGTAGTTGCTTTTATAGTAGAATTGAAAATTTCTCAGAAAAACAGGAAAGATCATACCCGTTGAATAATGAAAGACAATTAGAAAAAAGAAAGAGATGTGTCAAAATTTGAAGTAATTATCAAAACTATCCGAGCTTTGCAGCAAGACAATAGCAGAATTACTTTTGACACATCTCTTTACTAAAAAAGAAGTGATGACCGCTTTACATAGAATGTTGCAATCTCTGTAAAGCGGTATATTTTTTTATTTTTTCAAAGCAGCAATACTTTCTTTTAAAGAAGCTATTTTGCTTTCTGCATCAGCCTGTTTCTTGCGTTCCATATCAATAACGTTGGCTGGTGCTTTGCTGACAAATTTTTCATTGCTTAATTTTTTCAATACACTTTGCAAAAAGCCTTCCTGATATTTTAAATCAGCCTCCAGTTTTGCCAACTCTTCTTCTGTGTTGATTAAATTGCCCAATGGTATGGCATATTCAGTTGTACCTATCATAAATGAGCCGGAGCCGTCAGCTTTATTCTCTACGGCTTCGATAGAAGAGAGGTTACACAATTTAGTAATAACAGGATTGAATGTAGCTACTGGATTTACACCTACTACTTGCAACTCCAAAGTTTCTTTCTGTGCAATGTTTTTCTGTAAACGAATAGTGCGGATACCACCGATTACTTCTTTCACTACTTCAAATTCTTTGACGATAATCTCATTACAAGCAGTCGGAATGTTCAATTGTTGGACCATCAGGCTTTCTCCTTCTTTGCGGTCATATATATGTTGCCATAACTCTTCGGTAATGAAAGGCATGAACGGATGCAGCAACTTCAGCAAGTTATCAAAGAAGCCTAAAGTTTTTTCATAGGTCGCTTTGTCAATGGGTTGTCCGTATGCCGGCTTGATCATTTCCAGATACCAGCTTGAGAATTCGTCCCAGAATAATTTGTATACAGCCATCAGTGCTTCGCTCAAACGATATTTGCCGAATAAGTCAGCTACTTCTGCAGCTGTTTTTGCCAACATGGATTCAAACCATTCAGTGGCCAGTCTTACATATTCGGGCTGTGCAATATCGGCAACTTCCCAACCTTTCACCAAGCGGAATGCATTCCATATTTTGTTATTGAAGTTACGTCCTTGTTCACATAACGCATCATCAAATAAAATATCGTTTCCTGCGGGAGCGGCAAGCATCATACCCATTCGCACGCCATCGGCACCATACTTGTCAATTAGTTCCAACGGGTCGGGTGAATTACCCAAAGACTTTGACATCTTACGTCCCAGTTTGTCGCGTACGATACCAGTGAAATAAACGTTTTTGAACGGCATATCACCTTTATATTCATATCCTGCCATAATCATTCGTGCCACCCAGAAGAAAATGATATCCGGTCCTGTAACCAAGTCGCTAGTAGGATAATAGTAGTTTATTTCTTCATTATTAGGATTATTGATACCGTTAAATAAAGAAATGGGCCACAGCCATGAAGAGAACCAAGTGTCCAGACAGTCATCGTCTTGACGTAAATCTTCCATTTTCAGATTGGCATTACCGGTTTTTTCTTGTGCCAACTTCAAAGCTTCTTCCGCTGTTTCGGCTACTACATAACCGCCTTCGGGCAGAAAGTATGCTGGAATGCGATGTCCCCACCAAAGTTGGCGGCTAATACACCAGTCTTTGATATTTTCCAGCCAGTTTTTGTAGGTATTCTTGTATTTGGTAGGATAGAATTTCAGTTCATCATTCATTACAGGAGGCAATGCCATGTCTGCAAAATGTTGCATCTTCAAGAACCACTGCATGGACAGTTTCGGTTCGATGGCTACATTGGTACGTTCCGAGAAACCTACCTTATTGGTATAAGCTTCTACCTTTTCCAGCAATCCGGCAGCTTGTAAGTCTTGTTCAATCTGTTTACGTACATCAAGACGGTCCATACCTATATATAGTCCGGCAGCTTCGCTCAGTGTTCCGTTGTCATTGAAGATATCAATGCTGGGCAAGTTATATTTTTCGCCAAGCATATAGTCATTCACATCATGGGCAGGTGTTACTTTCAGACATCCTGTACCAAATTCAATGTCTACGTAGTCGTCTTCGATAACCGGAATGATACGGTTTACCAGTGGTACAATTACCTTTTTGCCTTTCAGCCATTGGTTTTTCGGGTCATTGGGATTGATACACATGGCAGTATCTCCCATAATTGTTTCGGGACGAGTGGTAGCAACTACTGCATAGCGTCCTTCAGCATCATCTTCTACTTTGTAACGGAGATAATACAGTTTGCTGTGTTCTTCCTTGTAAATAACTTCTTCATCACTGAGAGCTGTCAGTGCTTTTGGGTCCCAGTTTACCATGCGTACACCGCGATAGATCAAACCTTTGTTGTAAAGGTCTACGAATACTTTGATAACACTTTCGCTACGTTCTTCGTCCATGGTGAATGCTGTACGGTCCCAATCGCAGGATGCACCTAGTTTACGCAGCTGTTTCAGGATAATACCTCCATGTTCTTCTGTCCATGCCCAGGCATGTTTCAGGAACTCGTCACGGCTAAGGTCAGTTTTCTTTATACCTTGTCCGGCCAGTTTGTTCACCACTTTGGCTTCTGTGGCAATGGAAGCATGGTCGGTTCCCGGCACCCAGCAGGCATTCTTGCCTTCCATGCGGGCACGGCGTACTAATATATCCTGAATGGTATTGTTTAGCATGTGTCCCATATGGAGTACTCCGGTTACGTTGGGTGGTGGAATGACGACTGTGTAAGGTTCACGTCCGTCGGGTTTTGAACTAAAGAGTTTGTTGTCCAGCCAATACTGATACCATTTTCCTTCCACGTCAGCGGGATTGTACTTACTTGCTAATTCCATTTTATATTTTATTTATTTAATTGATTATCGCATAATTGAGTGCAAAATTAATAAAAGTCGTTGGATTATTATGTACTTTTGCACTACAAAATGATATTAATAAACTGATTATGCATACAAGAAAAGAACAAATGAAAGCATTTGGCCGCTTTCTCGATATTTTAGACGAGTTGCGAGAGAAGTGTCCTTGGGATCGGAAACAGACGAATGAAAGTCTACGTCCTAATACGATTGAAGAAACTTACGAACTTTGTGATGCTTTGATGAAGGATGACAAGAAGGATATCTGTAAAGAGTTGGGTGATGTGTTGTTGCATGTGGCCTTTTATGCAAAGATAGGTAGTGAAACAGGAGATTTTGATATTAAGGATGTGTGTGACTGTCTTTGTGAGAAGCTGATTTTCCGTCATCCTCATGTCTTTGGCGAAGTGAAAGCCGAGACTGCCGAGAAGGTGACTGAAAACTGGGAACAGTTGAAGATGAAGGAAAAGGATGGTAACAAAATGGTTTTGAGCGGAGTACCTCCTGCTTTGCCTTCGCTAATCAAGGCATACCGTATTCAGGACAAGGCCCGCAACGTGGGATTTGATTGGGAGGAGCATTCGCAGGTTTGGACTAAAGTAAAAGAGGAGATCGGCGAGTTTGAAGCTGAGGTGGAGAACATGGATAAGGAGAAGGCGGAAGCGGAATTCGGTGATGTAATGTTCAGTCTTATAAACGCGGCCCGCCTTTACAAGATTAATCCGGATAATGCATTGGAACTCACTAACCAGAAGTTTATCCGTCGTTTCAATTACTTAGAGGAACACACCATCAAACAGGGAAAGAACTTGAAGGATATGACTTTGGAAGAAATGGATGCTATATGGAATGAGGCTAAAAAGGAAGAAAAATAGTAGGGTTAGAATTGTTTTTTATGATGTGTGTTATTTTTGTCTTGCTTGTTTTTCTGTTTTAATCAATAAAGGGTATTGTATTTATTCTAGGTAATTTAATGTATGGTGATATCAAATTGTGTTCTATAAGAATGAGGGGTTGTCTTTTTTTATGACAGCTCCCCATTCTTTATAAAATAAGTTTTACATGAATTTTATTCTACCCATTCTTTGATGGCTTGTGAAGGATCAGGATTTAAAACTGCACCTTTGTTGAATACATTTTCATAAAGACTGATAAAGATATTCATCCAGGGCGCACAGTAGCCTTCTATTGAATTAAATCGATATCCGATAGGAGCATTAGTACCTGGATAACCACGAACAACTTGTAACTCTAACCGTTTGTAATCCCAAAAGATGATCCCTTCACCCCAGAATTCAATACGTTTCTGTTCAACAACCTTCTTTTGAAACTCTTTTAGATCATTTACTTTACATGTATAGCTACCCACAGAAGTATTATAACGAAATGTATTTACGAAATCTTCTAATTTAGAAATACCGGCTGCTAATCCTTGGCTCATTCCTATTGCTTCGGCTTCAATTAAATACATTTCCTCTATACGCATTAACGGATAGTCAACGGCAGCTCCGATTGTATAATCGTTCATTTCTCCATTTTTAGGTCGGAATTTGATACCTGTATATGGAGGCATATCAGCGAAATCATCATCGGTCAACAAAGTTTTATATTTAGTTCCGGGAGCTTTGTGTGCATCTTCAGGAGCAATCCAAGTTGTTTTTCGCCAGTCTGCATTTGGTATTTGATCGAACAATTTTTTGCCGATAAGCTTGTATCCTTGCCATTTTCGGTTACCGTAACCGAAAGTTTGTTCAGGACACATGCTTCCGGCAAAGTTGAGCCAATAGCTATGTACATCCTCGGTAGTCATGATGGATCCCCATACCCATGAATTGGTTAGTACACTGTTGAAGCCGGTAGTATAGCTGTCTCCACCAAACCATTCCTTTTCGGTCAGAGGCATTGCTCCGCTTTCGTTAATGACTTTGCGTGCGTATTCGGCTGCTTTAGTGAAACAAGTTTCTTTTGATGCAATGTTTAAATCTGTATTGTTGTTTAGGGTGTTGAGATCTTCAGGGTAAAGTTCGAAACGAGATCCCATTTCCAGCCACATACGTGCCATCAGACCATGGACAACCGGGGTACAGGGCAAGTTTTTGGTTGGGCGTTGATAATCACTCAAAAGCTCCTCAGCTGAGGCTAGATCATCTAATATGAATTTGTATACGGCATAGAAGGGAGCACGTGGATTATTACGCCCTTCTTCTTCTGTGGTTTCATCGGTAATAATGGGTACGGTTATGCCATATAAATTTTTACTGGCTGCTTCTGCATCTAATTTCTCTACTCCTGTTTTTTTATATTCATACATTCGGACTAAGTCCATGTATATCATGGCTCTATAAGATAGGCATATACCTTTATAATACTTGTTTTCGGGTGCATCATCTGCTTTTTCTAAAGCACTCAGTGCATTATTTACATTATTCAGAAACTTGTAGTTATAATACCAAATGGTATTGACAACATCAGCATCACCCAAATCATTACATACTCCATAAGTATCAAAAAAGTCAAATTTGGGTTCGTGGCAGAAGAAGTCTTCGCATGCACTTTCTCTGATTAAATTATATCCACTATATCCAAAATCATGATAAAATTGTGGACCGTAACTTCTAAATGCATTAATAAATGCGACTACTGAGTTTACCATTGCGCTGATAGCTTGGTCAGATTTTCCTATTTGGTCTATGGTAGCTGTGCTACTTTCTGGAAATACCTCTTCGATACAACTGTTTAAGCTTAATGCTGATGACAGACATGCAGCAATCATTAGTTTGGTAATATATTTCTTTTTCATATTTTTGATTGTTTATGTGTTGATTAGAATTGTAAACTTAGACCGGCGGAGAATGCGCGTACGGCTGAATATTCTCCGGATGAATCTTTATTTCCGTTCCATGTTACGCGTGAATCGAAACCTTTTCTTTTTGACCAATAATAAACATTGTCGCAGGCCACATAAATGCGCAGATTAGTTAGATATAGACTTCTAAGTGTTTTTTTTGAAAAAGTATATCCTAATTGAATGTTTTGAATACTTATGGAAGATGCATTAGTTAGAAACCTGTCGGATGTTTTTACACTGTACAGGTCATTGAATTGCCATTGTGGAATATCACTTTGAGTATTCTCCGGGCTCCATGCTTTATAAATATCTTTGTGAACATTATATCCTAAATGAGTTGAAGTAGGAGGTGACATTAATGCTTGGTAACCATAGTCGTATGCCTGACCTCCTATACTGTAGTTTATTTGTGCAGAGAAATCAAAACCATAAAATGAAAGAGAGGTATTGATACCACCGTATAGGTCTGGAACAGCGTCACCACATAAGTATAGATCAGCTTGAGAATAGGTTGTTGTTGTTTTCATCTCACCGGTTTGCTTATCTGTATAATACCATTGTGGTTTGCCTTCTTCGGACACACCTGCATATTTTTGAACATAGTTAGTATACATTGGAAGTCCTTCTCCGTAATAATACAGACCGTTTACATAACCGGCATGTCCATCTATAATGTCTGTTTTTTTACTTTCTGCAAGACGGCTGATCTTATTTCTATAATGTGTTGCATTAAAGCCAATATTCCATGTTACGTTTCTAGTCTTGACTGGTATATATTTTAAATCAATTTCAACACCTTTGTTATTCATGTCGCCAATATTGTCATAATAGCCTGAGTACCCTAATGATAAAGGTACGGAAAAACGGTTAAGCATATCAGTTGTTCTGCGATTGAAATATTCTATGCTACCACTTAATCTGCCTTTTAATAGTTCGAATTCTATACCTAAATTTATATTTGTATTGGTTTCCCAGGTAATATTTTTATTTCCTTTTCTGGAAAAACCTAATGATAACTCATTATTGCTGTTATTGATATTGTAAGTATCTACATATAAGAAATCGTCTATTCTGTCGTTACCCTGTTGACCTACAGAAAACTTTAGTTTTAATAAATCGAGCCATTTAATGTCATCCAACCATTTTTCTTTGGTAAGAATCCAAGCAGTTCCCACAGAGTAGAAATTACCCCAGCGATTATCCGGGTGGAAGCGGGAAGAGGCATCGCGCCGATAAGAAAGTTGGAAAAAATATTTGCCGTCATAGTCGTACATACCTCGGAATAAATATCCTTCAGTATTGTATTTGCTCTTATAGGATGACTCATCGTTGGTACCACTGATGGCACCGTTTAATTCTTGATTCTGAAAAAAAGAGAACATACTGTTTTTGGCTGCGTATAATTCTTCATAAACGTTATTAAAGCTTTCATGACCTGCCATCAATGAAACGTTATGTAATCCGAAGCTATGATTATAATTTAATATTTGTTGTAGGTTGAGGGTTGTTCGACGCCAATGCTGGACATTGATGCTTCCATTCAAGGAATTTGCTGTTCCATAAAAAGGATTTAAAGCATTTTTGTACCGGCTGTCACGTATCGAAGTGCCTGCATTGAATGTGAATTTGAAGTCTTTCAGGAAATTAATATCTATAAATGCGTCTCCATTCAAAGTATTTGCAGAGGTGTTATATGTATCAAGCTGACTTAATTTTATTCCGTTAGAGTTCGGGTTGATGGGACGGTTTAGAGGACCTTGGTTGGATACTCCGAAATCGTACATGTCACCATTTTTATCCTGCATGATCTTACCATTTGTATCACGTAGGTAAAGCGGATATATAGGGGCTGTATTGAATGCCTGGGCAAAGCCGCCGGCCGCTGCATTCTGTATTGAGTGTGTATAACTGATATTGGCACCAAATCTCATCCATGGTTTAGCCTGGTAAGTCGTTTTCAGACGACCGGTAATACGATTATAGTCAGAACCTTGTGCGATGCCATCTTCATCTAGATATCCGAAAGAAGCATAGATTTGCGCTTTGTCACTTCCACCGGAAATATTGACATTATATTCCTGGCGTAAAGCTGTATGGTATGTGGCATCAACCCAATTATCGGGAGTGAGATAATAACCGTTTACTATCCGTCCTAATTTTGCATTAGGATTAAGAAGACCGTTTTTACCAATCAGATATTCTCCTTCAGGATATGAATATACGTTGTAGGATAAACCGCCGGTTTGGCTGTTGGTTCCTATCATATTAGTATTTGCGCTGACATATGCTTGGTCAGGGGTTTGTCCTTGGGCATTTAAATAATAATTGTATAATGCTTTATAGTGTGCTTGATAATATTCTCCTGGATCTTTTATGTAGTCATATTCTATTTCACCACGGGTATTGGCACTCCATTTAGCGTCTACTGTGATTTTTGCATCGCCTGCTTTGGCTGATTTTGTTGTTATAATTATGACACCGTTAGCACCTCGAGCACCATAAAGAGCTGTGGATGCTGCATCTTTTAGTACAGAAATAGATTCTACATCTGCTGGATTGATGTTATTCCATCCTCCTTCGTATGGCATACCGTCTAATACGATGAGGGGATCTGTTTTTGCGCTCATTGAACTGATGCCACGTATCAGAATGCTTGGAGTTTCGCCAGGCTGTCCATTTGTCATTGTCATTTGTAGGCCTGCCACTTGTCCAGATAAACTTTCTATGACATTAGTAACCGGACGTTTAGTTATTTGTTCTGTATGAATCATTTTTGCAGATCCTGTAAAAGCTGATTTTTTTGCAGTACCATAAGCAACTACCAAAACTTCTTCCATCACTTCTGTTGTTGAAGTCATAACAATTTTCATTTCCGGCTTGATGGTTACTTCTTGGGTTTCCATTCCAATGAAAGAAACAATAATTGTTTTGTTGGTAGGTGAGATGTTTGTAAGTGTAAACTGACCATTGATGTCGGTGATTGTTCCATTGGTTGTTCCTTTTACCAATACGGAAGCTCCGATTACCGGTTCGTTGTTTTCGCTTGAGATAACGGTTCCTTTCACTGTTACCTGTGCTTGTGCATGGCTTATTCCTACGAATAAGCATACGAATAGTAGTAATAGTGTCTTTTTCATAATGTTTGTAATAGATTTGTAAGTTTATGGTTTGCACAAACCTAGGAATAAAATCTAATAAATCAAAATATTTTTGATGGTAAATGTTTAAAAATAAAAGCATATTCTAATCAATGTAACAAAAACTTAATAAGCAAGAAAATTAACTTGTTTTTATAAAAGAAGCATCTTAAGCATTTTGTCGTTTCGCTGAACTTTTTAAATACAAAAATCCCCAAATCTAAGTTGATTGATAGATTTGGGGAAAAAGTTAGAAATATCTCTTGTTGCTTTTATTTTTTTTGAGATTGGTGCATAATTTTTAAGATATCACGGTGGAATTTAATCTCTGCACGTTGCAACTTATATATTTTCTTGGGAGATAAGATTTTTTTAAAGCGCTGTAGATATTCCAAATCCAATTTATCGGCTTCAATCCTTGCTTTGACAATACCTTCTATAATTTGTTCGTATTCGGCATCGGTTGTTTTAGGATTTTTGCCTTTGCGTGCTTGCTCCCATGCTTTATCATTTACTGTTTTTTTACGGTCTTGTAATTCGAAGTAGATAGGGAAGAATTTAGTGGCCTCTTCTTGCGTTATTTCTGCTTTGTGCGTGAGATATGCTTCTTGTCTAGCTCTGAATTCTTCTTTGGTGAAACCAGGTTTCTTTTTGTCTTGCGCCTGTAGCGAAATGCTTATATATAAAGTGATAAGCAAGGTTACCAGTCTTTGTATCATGTGGTTATTATTTAATTATACATATCTGAATTTGCATCTGTCAAGTATTGATAGAGCGTATAATCATCCATCATGGAATGATCTAAAATCGTTTCAATATATTCGTCTGAGAATTGTTCAGTTTCCGCTGCTGTAAAAATAGGAGTGTCTTGTTTAGGGGGACCTACAACAACTCTGACGCTGAACATCAATCCACAAAACATAGCTGCCATATATATCCAAGGCTTGATACGTTGCCAAGTAGTTATTGTTTCTTGCGGAGTAGAAGCTTGTTCCTTCTCCGGCAATTTATTCATCAACTCTTTTGAGAAGTTGTCGAAATAACCTTCGGGTACCATGAATGGATTTTTTGTCCCGCATTTTTTTAATAGTTCATCTTCTTCCTTCATAGTGGTTCTCCTTTCTTTGTTAGATACATTTCTTTTAAAAAGGTTTAAAGGTATTCTTTTAAAAAGTTCTCTATTTTTTTCACTGCATGGTGGTAGGAGGCTTTCAGTGCTCCTATACTTGTTCCTAATATTTCAGACATGTCTTCATATTTCATTTCTTGAAAGTATTTTAAATTGAATACTATACGCTGCTTTTCAGGGAGTGTCAGTAATGCCTTTTGAAATAATATTTGAGTTTCATCTCCATTAAAATATGTATCACTTTCCAGTTTGTTCACCATATCTGCATCAGCGTCGTCTATGGATAATTGGTTGGTGGCACGTTGTTTATTTAAAAAGGTTAAGCATTCATTCAAAGCTATGCGGTAAAGCCAGGTTGACATTTTGGCTTCGGCACGAAAATACTCTAGATTAGTCCATGCTTTGATAAATGTATTCTGTAACAGATCATTGGCATCTTCATGAGAAAGTACCATCCGGCGTATCTGCCAATATAGCTGTTCGCTGTATTCGTTGACAATACATTCGAAGGCTTCTTTTTGTCGTGCCGGGTCCTGTAATAAAGCTATTATTTCTTTCTCATTATAAGTGTTCATGTTCCTATTTTTTAATTAGATATCCGGTTTATGTTATGGTTTAATGGATTCTATTGAAATTTTTAATGTTTCCCGTGCAAGTAGAGTGTTAGGAAAAATATCCGATGCTTCCTGTAACAATATGCTTTCATCTTCGTAGCGGGCTGAAAAATGTCCTATAAGAAGTTGTTTTACTTTTGCGGTACGGGCGATTTCTCCAGCCTGTGAAGCAGTTGTGTGAAAGGTTTCTTTCGCACGGGCTTGTTCGCTTTGTGCAAAGGTGGCTTCATGAAATAACAGGTCCACTCCGTATATTTGTTCTATGATACGTGGCAAATAAATAGTATCTGAACAATAGGCATATCGGCGGGGAAGGGCAGAAGGGATAGTCAATTTGTTGTTTGGTACTATTTTTCCGTCCGGTAATGTGTAATCGGCGCCATTCTTTATCCGGTTGAGTTCGTATACGGGGATTTCATAAAAGTCAATCATGTCGCGACGAATATGGGCGGGAGTCTGTTTCTCTGAAAAGAGGAATCCGCATGTTGGTATCCGATGACGTAAGGGAATTGTTTCTATGGTTAGCGAACGGTCGTCATAAATTATTTCAGCTTTGCCCGGATCAAAAGTTTGGAAAACGACTTTGTAACTCATACCTTTGCAAAAAAAGTCGAGTTGCGGAGTAAGAAGACGTTCTAATTCTGCATGACAGTGAATATAGAGTGTGGCTGTCCTTCCCAGCATACCGAAAGTTGATATCAGTCCCATTAGTCCGAAACAATGATCGCCATGCAAATGTGAAATGAATATATGGTTTAGCCGGGTGAATTTCAGTTTTGATTTGCGTAATTGCATTTGTGCTCCTTCACCACAGTCTATCATAAATAGTTTTTCACGGATATTTACGACTTGTGAGGTCGCAAAATGCCGTGTGGTCGGCAATGCTGACCCGCATCCTAATATATGTACTTCAAATTTCTCCATCGTTACAAAGATACTATCTTTTTTGAATGGAAAATAAAAAATGCCGTAAAAACGGCATTATAGGATTGAACTATTTCTTAAGTTTTATTTTCACAGCATTCATACCACGTGACCCTTTTTCTAGTTCAAAAGTCACGATGTTATTTTCTATGATATTGTCTATCAGTCCACTAATATGAAAGAAGTATTTCTCTGCATTCTTCAAATCTTTTACAAATCCATATCCTTTGGATACATTGAAGTGCTCTATTCTTCCTTCATGTACTAGTTCTATCGGTTCTTCAGTTCTACGAGGAGTTGAAACTTCAATGGTGGACATATCCACTTCTTGTGGTTTATTATTAGAAATGGGAGGAGTATCGGTTATCATACCGTTCTCGTCCACATAGGCAATCATATCTTCGAAGGAGGATGTGCCGTTATTTTTTCTTTCTTCTTTTTTCTGCTGTTTTGCTAAACGCTTTTCTTGTTTTTTCTTTTCCAGATCTCGTTTGGTAAATGAAATAGGTTTCGCCATTTGATTCTTTTTAAATTAGTAATATACAGTCCGACCTGCTAAGGGGAAGTGTATGGAATTAATAATGAGGTAATAAGAAAACGGGGGAGAAGTCGTTGTGAAATACTAACTCGAAATTTTATTACTCTATAAAGATACGGTTTTATTACGGATATCCCATAGAATATTTTCCTTTTTAAGAAATAATGGCATAAAAAAGGATGCATTTTAATAAATGCATCCTTTTGGCTTATCTTGAAGTAAACTGATTACTTCTTCTTGTTTTCCAACTGTTCTTTCAAAGCAGCCAAAGCATCGATATCACCTAAAGTGGTAGAAGCTGCCTGATTTTGGATAGCAGGAGCGTCTTCTCTCTTAGTTGTTTTCTTTACATTAGAAGCTGCTTTCTTTTCAGCTCTTTCTTCTGCCTTGGCAGCATCTTCGAAAATGCGGCTGTGAGACAGAATGATTCTCTTGGCATCCTTGTTGAATTCAATTACTTTGAATGACAGTTTTTCATCCAATTGGGCTTGAGAGCCATCTTCTTTTACCAGGTGTTTCGGAGTTGCAAAACCTTCTACACCATAAGGAAGAGCTACTACAGCACCCTTATCCAACATTTCGATGATAGTACCTTCGTGTACAGAACCTACAGTAAATACAGTTTCGAATACATCCCAAGGATTTTCTTCCAACTGTTTGTGACCAAGGCTCAAGCGACGGTTTTCTTTGTCGATTTCCAATACTTGAACTTCGATATCTGCACCGATCTGAGTGAATTCAGAAGGATGTTTTACTTTCTTAGTCCAAGACAGGTCAGAGATGTGGATCAATCCGTCTACACCTTCTTCGATTTCCACGAATACACCGAAGTTAGTGAAGTTACGAACTTTTGCAGTGTGCTTGGAACCTACAGGATACTTTTCTTCGATAGTTTCCCATGGATCTTGTTTCAACTGTTTGATACCCAAAGACATCTTACGTTCGTCACGGTCAAGAGTCAGGATAACAGCTTCTACTTCGTCACCTACCTTCATGAAGTCCTGAGCAGAACGCAAGTGCTGTGACCAAGACATTTCAGATACGTGAATCAAACCTTCTACGCCCGGAGCAATTTCGATGAATGCACCGTAGTCAGCCATAACGACTACTTTACCTTTCACTTTGTCACCTACCTGCAAGTTAGCATCCAAAGCATCCCATGGGTGCGGAGTCAGTTGTTTCAAACCAAGAGCAATACGTTTCTTTTCGTCATCGAAATCAAGGATAACTACGTTCAACTTCTGATCCAGTTCAACTACTTCTTTCGGATCGCTTACACGCCCCCAAGACAGGTCAGTGATATGAATCAAACCATCTACACCACCAAGGTCGATGAATACTCCGTATGATGTGATATTTTTAACAGTACCTTCCAGTACTTGTCCTTTTTCAAGTTTACCGATGATTTCTTTCTTCTGCTGTTCAAGTTCAGCTTCGATAAGAGCTTTGTGAGAAACAACAACGTTTTTGAATTCCTGGTTGATTTTAACCACTTTGAATTCCATTGTCTTACCTACAAATACATCGTAGTCGCGGATAGGTTTCACATCAATTTGAGAACCCGGCAAGAATGCTTCGATACCGAATACGTCCACAATCATACCACCCTTAGTGCGGCATTTGATGTAACCCTTAATAATTTCTTCATTTTCAAGAGCAGCGTTTACGCGGTCCCAAGAACGAGTAGCACGTGCTTTTTTGTGTGACAGAATTAACTGTCCTTTCTTATCTTCCTGATTTTCAATGTATACTTCTACAGTATCACCTATTTTCAAATCTGGATTGTAACGGAATTCATTCAAAGGAATGATACCGTCTGATTTGTAGCCGATATTGACAACTACTTCGCGTTTGTTCATTGCAATAACAGTACCGTCTACAACCTCGCGGTCGTTTACTTTGTTCAGCGTACCGTCATAAGCTTTTTCAAGATCTTCGTGGCTCATGCTGGTTACAGCTTCGCCGTTTTCATAAGCATCCCAGTTGAAATCTTCAACAGGAGTGATGTTTTTTAAATTTTCCATTAATAAAATTGTTAAAATTCTCAGTTAATTACGTTAGACATTATATTGTTTATCTAATTTCGGGCGCAAAGATACAACAAAATACTGAAACACAAACAAGTTTGCTGAAATTTCTTGCTGATTAAAATTTAAATGGGATATAATCGTTGTTTTTAATTTATGTTTGTACATTTGTAGAAATTTAACCTATTAAAATATGGTAGCGTTCATTTTAGTTTGTTTCTACTTTTAGGTTTTTTATGGGAGATAAGAAAGAGGAAAAGTTTGGAAAAGGAGTTCGTTAAGAAGAAAAATAAGGTGTGTTCCGTGAAAGAATTTTCGGATACCATATTGTATAATGTGGATGCATATATAATTTGGGTTGATCGGAATTTTTTGGTTGAAAAGACCAATTACTATAATTTGAATAATACTTCTGAAAGATAAGCGGAAAGTAATGTCCAGAGGCTTTAACGGTTATTTGTTCAAGCCTCTGAACAAAGAAGCTTTGTTTAATATGCTTCGCCAAATGGATATTTAATCTTCCAAAGAGTAATCAATGGTGGTTACAACACGGATACGTTTGATGTAAGGAGTATTGGCATCACGATCCTCGATACTGAATTGTCCCTGATAAGCTCTTTTTATCTTACCAAGTTCGCTGTCCGAGTCCTTGGCGAATTTAATAGCTGCCGCCCGTGCGTTTTTAGTTGCTTCCTCTATCATTTGAGGCTTGATGTCGTTTAAACCGGTATAGTCATATTGCACATTGTAACGATAATCTCCACCGGTAATAGCGATACCTTGCTTTAAGAGTTCGCTTTGTTCGCTGATCATCTTTCTCACCAGATCTACTTTAGTTGAAGTAACCGTGATGACAGAGGTCACATTATAGCGGAAGGGAACTGAATTATTATTATAACGTTCAGCTTGCATGTCTATAATTTCCGGTGCATTGATACTGATTTCGTTTTCAGTGATTCCTTTCTGTTTCAAGAAGCCGACAATTGTTTGGTTGGTTGTATTTATTTTGTTATATAAGGTCGGGAGATCATTTCCCAGGTCTTTATACATTAAAGGCCAAGTTACTTTATTAGCTGGCACCTCCATTTCTGCCAGACCTTTCACATTCACTACTCTGTCTTTACCAGAGAAAGTGTCCAATCCCTGTTTGATAAAATACCCCATCACCAACATGCCTATAGCAAGGATGACGGCTTCTTGTTTCCAACTTTTCATACTTCAGTCGTTTTTAGTGATACAATTATTTGTTTTGTAAGCGTCAAATGCCTTTTTAACAGAGCCCTGTTCTTGCAGCAATTGTTTTGCTTCTGCTTTATTAATATGTAATTCGTCAATTAGCATTTGTACTCCTCGGTCTACTAGTTTTTGATTGCTGAGTTGCATGTTTACCATCCGGTTTCCTTTTACTCTGCCTAGTTTTATCATGACGGTGGTACTTATCATATTCAGTATCATTTTTTGCCCTGTGCCGCTCTTCATGCGCGAGCTGCCTGTGATAAATTCCGGACCGACTATCATTTCGATGGGTATATCTGCTACATTCGAGAGTGGAGAGTTTGGATTGCTGCTGATGCTTGCTGTTAATATTCCGTGTTCTCTCGCTTTTTGCAGCGCTCCTATAACATAAGGAGTTGTTCCCGATGCCGCTATGCCTATCAGGATGTCTTTATTTGTGATGTGATGCTTTTGTAGTTCCATCCAGCCTTTTTGACTATTATCTTCAGCACTTTCTACAGGATGTTTCAAAGCTTGTTCACCACCGGCTATAATACCTATGACACAGGTATCAGGCATACCGAAAGTCGCTGGAATTTCAGAAGCGTCCAATACTCCTAGGCGTCCACTGGTTCCGGCTCCCAAATAGAATATGCGTCCTCCTTGATGCATACGTTCTACTATTTCATTTACTAGTTTTTCAATTTGTGGTATGCAGGCATGAACAGCTGAGGCTACTTTCCGGTCTTCTTCGTTGATACCTTCCAGTAACTCTCTGACGGATTTTTGTTCCAAATCCTCATGTATGGACGGTTGTTCGGTTATTTTTATAAAATTCATACTTCGAAATGATAATCCTTTAATCCTTCCAGTGGACTTTTTAAAACTTTTCCGATGGACACATTCAGTCTTAGAGCTGCTTCTTTTACTTCTTCTTGAAAGTAAAATGCAATAGAACCTGTAAAATGTACAAGAATATCATGATATTCGTATTGCATTACATTACGGGTGAAGAAATCAGTGAAGCAGGAAATTAATAAATTCTGCATCTCTGGTCTATGCTTGTGGGCGAAAAGAAAAGGAGTCAGACCCGCCAGAAAGCGGTTGGCTAAGGGCTGTCGGTATACTTTATCTAAAATCAGTGCTGGGGTCAAATCGTATTCTTTAAGGAAATCTCGGCAAAGGTCATCGGGAAGTTGGTGTTTCAGGAAGTCACCTACCAGACGTTTCCCTAATACGGCTCCGCTACCTTCATCTCCTAAAATATACCCTAACGGAGAAATATTAGCTGTTATTTTTTCCCCGTCATAAAAACAAGAGTTGGATCCGGTTCCTAAAATACATGCAATCCCTGCCGTTTTACCACATAGGGCGTGGGCGGCACCTAACAAGTCACTTTCGACAAGGATATTTGCTTTGGGGAAGTTCTGCGCCAAAGCTGTTTTCACTATATTCGTTTTTTCGGGAATACATCCTGCACCATAGAAATAAATAGTTGTAAATTCAGTGGTGTCTCCCAACTGGGGAGTTAGTGTGGAGGCAATCACTTCTTTTATTTCATCAACTGATTGGTGGAAGGGGTTGATACCTCCTGTTCGAACTGTCCTGCTGTTTGTCTTGGTGTTACCCAGACACCAGTCTGTTTTGGTAGAACCACTATCTGCTATTACTATCATATCGGATAATAAGATGATTATTAGTCTTACAAAAATAGTATAAATTTATCCGATATCCATTGTTTTCCGTATTTATTTGTCGGGCTCTTATATTATTTTAGTAACTCTGTTTCTATATTTAATTTGATGTACAAATAGTTATAATTTTAGTCTGGTGTTCGATTTCTACCCAATTTTGACCAATTTTTCAATAAAGTGTATCTGTTTTGCTGCTATTTTTGTGTATTCGAATTTTTAGGTATGAAACTATGAAACACAATTTATGCCGGACACTTCTGCTTTTTGCCGGAGTATTCCTCTTTGCAACTATAGATGCACATTTTAAGACTACTCCTCAGTCACCTGTTCATATTACTGAAACCGACGAACTGGTTTATAAATCGTATCCTAACGGCGATCGGATACCTGATTTTTCTTTTTGTGGTTATCGCCAATCTGAGTATCCCATTCCTTGGGTGGATGCAAAAGTATATGTTCCTGTCGTGGATGGAGATGCAACCGGTCTTATTCAGCAGGCATTGAATTATGTAGCCTCTCTTCCTATGGAACCGGATGGTTTCAGAGGTGCAGTTCAGTTAGCTCCCGGTAACTATGAATTGAAAGGTAAACTTTTGATGCGGGCTGACGGAGTGGTTCTCCGTGGTAGCGGATGCCATAAAAATGGAGGAACGGTTTTACGTGCATTGGGACCGATGAAAGATGAATTGATTCGTGTTTTGGGTTATAATAATGCGAAAACGGAAGACACTATTCATATTGCCGGGCAGTATGTACCTGTAAATGCTACGGTTATTCCTTTGAAACAAACTGCAACATTGAAGGTGGGAGATAAAATACGCATTGTCCGTCCATCAACAGCCGGATGGCTTTCGGTGCTTGGTACGGATAGATTGGGCAATGAACAGGAATATAATTTCTCGAAATGGACTCCCGGTCGTCATGATATGGTGTGGGAGCGTACTGTGGTTGCTGTTACCTCTGAAAGTATTACCATAGATGTACCATTGACCATGAGCCTTGATCCCAAGTATGGTGGTGGGTATATTTTACCTCTTTCATGGACTGGGAGGATTAATAATGTCGGAATAGAGAATTTGTGTTGCGATTCTGAATATGATCATACTAATTTGAAAGATGAGAACCATCGTTGGCAGGCAATTACCTTCAATCATGTGAAAGATGGATGGGTACGAAGAGTGGAGGCTCATCATTTTGCAGGTTCGGCGGTAATGGTATTGGAGGGAGCGATGCAGATGACTGTGGAGGATTGTAAATTTCTGTATCCCGTGTCCGAGATAGCCAACCATAGGCGTTATGCTTTTCATACTTTGGGACAACTAACTCTTTTTCAGCGTTGTTATTCTGAAGAGGGGTACCGTGATTTTACAGTTGGGGTTGCCGTACCTGGACCTAATGCTTTTGTACAATGTCATTCCGAACGGCCTTATAGTTTCAGTGGATCTACTGGTGGCTTCTCTAATGGTATTTTGATGGATAAAATAACGGTGTCAGGAGGAATTATTCAATTGGGTTATCGGGATATGGCAGATCAGGGAGCCGGTTGGGTGGCGGCTAACTCTATGTGCTGGCAGGGACGAGCTTCACAGACTCATTGTGTTACTCCTCCTACAGCTCATAATTGGGCTTATGGAATGTGGACGCAACCTTTTGGTAATGGCCATTATGAATTGTCGCATACTTTTGTCAAGCCGGAAAGTTTTTTTTATGCTCAACTGGCGGCTCGTATGGATAAATCTTCAATGGAAGAAAAGAAAATATTTGTGTACACTACTGATGAAACTACGAAGCCAACTCCCGAGTACGCTCATTGGATGTCTGTACAGTCATTAAAACCGGATATGCGAATGGATGTATGGATAGACAGTATGATAGTGAAATATCCTTTGGAGATAACCCAGAATAATGCTCCTCTTTTAAACGAAGTGAACTGGCGGCCTGAAAAAGAGAAGCATGTGGTCATGGCAGAACCTTTACAAGTGAAAAATGGCTGGATTGTGCGGGGAAATCATATTCTCATTAACGGAACTTATTTTCGCAAGAATATTCCCGGTACTACAGGATGGCAGGGCAAAGGATCACTCAGTCAGTTTGTTCCGGGACGCACCGGTACGGGATATACCGAAGAGCCAGATAGTGTTGCGCAAGTATTATTGCTTTCGGGAGCACATGTGCTTCATCATCGTACAGGATTGTGGTATGAGCGTCGTCGTAATGATCATGAGCGGAATATGCATGCTGATGCTGAAGTTTGGGCTCCTTTTAATGAAATGCCTTATAGCCGTAGCGGGCAGGGGGAAGCTCAGGATCGCTTAAGCAAATATGATCTGAATAAATTCAATCCTTGGTATTGGAATCGTTTGAAGCGATTTGTAGATGTGGCGGATCGAGACGGACTGGTTTTGTTACATGATCATTATAACCAGCACAATATCATAGAAGAAGGAGCACACTGGTGTGATTATCCTTGGCGCTCTGCTAATAATATAAATCAGTTGGGATTTGCGGAAAAGACTGTTTTTTCGGGGGACAAGAGAGTGTATATGGCAGAACAGTTCTATGATATTACTCGTCCGGTTATCCGTGAATATCACAGTAAATTTATTCGTCAGAGTGTAAATGTGTTCCATGACAATAATGGTGTGGTACATAGCATTGGATTGGAATATACCGGACCATTGAATTTTATGAACTTTTGGTTGGAAGAGGTCAATGCGTGTGATAACCATCAGTTAGTGGCGTTGACAGCAACAAAAGATGTGCAGGATTCTGTCTTGAAAGATAAAAAACATACTTTAATGGTTGATGTGATTGATATCCGTCAGTGGCATTATCGCGCAGATGGAACTTTATACGAACCTCAGGGAGGGGTAAGTCTGGCTCTTCGCCAGCATGCGCGACTGATTGATCCGGGCACGGTATCTTGTGCCAGTGTTTATCGTGCGGTACGTGAATATCGCTGTAAGTATCCTGATAAAGCTGTGGTTTATAATGGTAGTACAATTAGAGTTCCTCGTAATGCTATGAATTGGGCTATATTTATGGCGGGTGGCTCTTTTGCCAAAATTCCGCCGATTGATGAATTACCGGTTTATGAGAAGGCTTCTTCTTTTTCTCCTATAGATAGACAGACCGATATGGATACTCAGTGGGTAATGGGGGCTGTCGGAAAGGGATACCTTGGGTACTGTGTGAAGAATGAGATTAATTTGGATTTGATGGGAGATAGAGAAACGTATAAAGTCTTTTGGATTGATCCGGATAAAGGAACGGTTATAAAAGAAGATGGTAGCGTGAGAGGAGGTGGAAAAGTAATTTTAAAGGCTCCTGCTGAAAGTTCTATTTGTTTTTTACAATTGTGATTGCAAAGCTTTTGTAAAACTGTTGGTTGAGTAATAGGAACGGATTCCAATCTTGTTCCTATTACTTATAAGTTAGTGCTTTTTTATATAAACAGACTTTTTTAATAATTGAGCCAAAGCTTCATTGCAGCTATCTTTTCTCTGCTTACAGTAATTTTATCTTTAAATGGCGGTTTTACCTGTACTATTATTTTTCCTAAAAAATAGTTTTCTATTTTCTGTATGGCATGTACACTAATCAATGTTTGCCGGTTGGTGCGGAAAAAAATATCTGGGTTTAGTTGTTCGGACAGTTTGTCGAGCGATAAATCTATGATATGCTCTTTCCCTTCTTTTGTGACGGCAAAAGTAATTTTGTTTTCAGAATAGAAATAAGCTATATCTTCTACTTGCAAGGTATACAGCTTTTCGTCTCCTGATATCAGGAAGCGGGTACGGTATTTTTTTTCCGGATTACTTATATTTTTCAGTAAGTTCAGTAATTCATTGGATGAGCTCGATAGGTTGGCATTGCCATATCTGGCAGTTAATCTTTCAAACTTTTCGATGGCTTCGGCCAATCTTTCCCTGTTTATTGGCTTCAGCAGATAGTCTATGCTGTTTACAGTAAAAGCACGTATGGCATATTCGTCGTAGGCGGTGGTAAAAATAATCATACTTTCCGGTTGGGTCTGTTCTATGAAAGTGAAAGAAATGCCGTCGGTCAGTTGGATATCTAGAAAGATTATATCCGGGTGTGGATGCTCCTGGAACCATTTTACAGATCCCTCTACGCTGCCGGGTAATACAACTATCTCCCAGTCTGGCCTTAATCCTGACAACATTTTATGTAGCAGGCGTCCTGCAGGAATTTCATCTTCTATAATAGCGGCTTTTATCTTATTCATTCAGCAAAGGTATTTTAACGGTGAAATATTCAGAATCGTCAATAATTGTGATATGCAAGTTGCAAATCAGCAGATAGCGGGCAGATAAGTTCTTCAGTCCCATTCCTGATTTTGCAACATTCTTTTTTAATTTGATCTTGTTTCTTACGGAAAGAGTTTGATCTTTGTCAGAATAATCCAAATGGATGACCATTGGATTTTCCATATTGATGATGTTATGTTTTATCACATTTTCGATAAGCAACTGTAGAGTTAATGAAGGAATCTTCTTGTTCAATAACGTGGGGGGTATTTTGTTTTCCAGTTGAATACATTTTCCCAGACGCACTTGATGCAGATAGATATATGAATCCAGAAATTCCAGTTCATTACGTAAAGTAACAAGTCCTTGTTCCTGACTTTTTAGGATATAACGATAAACATCCGATAGCTTTTGTGTAAAAACTACTGCGTTTTCCGGATTGTATTCTATTTCGGATATTAAAGTATTCAAACTATTGAACAGGAAATGTGGATTTAATTGATTTTGTAAAGCCGTGTATTGTGCTTTGATGGAACTTTCTTCCAGTTTCATTGTTTTTTCATGCAGAATAACCAGCTGCCTGTAAAAAGCGTTCATGATACTCAGGCTCACAATCACAATTTCTACCAACCATATAATCATGATCAAGCGCAGGCCCGGACTGCTTAGTACAAATGGGAAGGGCAGTTCCAGCAATACTTTACAGATGGTCAGAGTAGCGTAATTCATGAAGAAAAGAATAGCTGCAATCAAAATGCAATTGATGATCAGTTTGTTTCTCTTCTTGATAAAGAATAGATAGCTTTTTTTCAGCCATCGGTTGATGAATATCAGACTAAAGCCTACCAGATTGAATATGAATACCACAGAAATAAATCCCAGAAAGGAGATTAATATTTTCTGATGTTGAGGCGTAAGGTCGGTATATAGTACCAGCGAAAGGTATGAGAAACATGCCAGACCTGAAAACAGGAAAAAGTTGAAGAATTGATTGTATTTATTTTGCATAGCCATTCCGCTGCTGAAAATGATTTGGGTTATTTTACAAAACTATGAAAAAAAGAGGAAATTCAGAAAAAAATAGAATACTTTCCAAATCTCCTCTTTTATGAGCAAACGCTTAGTATGGATTAAAAACAAACTCCTACACGCACACCCATGCTATTTCTTCCATCTTCAGAATAAGTCAGGATATCGGTTTGATTGGTTGCGTAGCTATAATATACGGCTACATGAAACCCCAGACGCTGATAAGGTACCGGATGAATATCTATTCCCAATTCGGGTGATACATAGAATCCCCACGGGCGTTCATACCATTGTACCAGATTGTTGTAAATGGAGTTTTGAGAATACATGGCACCCGATTTGACTCCGAAGTAAGGTCTTACATACCTGTTATCCAGTAACTTGTAGGATACAGATATTCCAAAGGGAAGTTGGAACGCCGATTGTTGCTGGTCTGTTGTCAATGAAGCCGTTGGGGTGAGGGGGATGGTCTGGCGGTCCACGTATCGGTGATTGGTATGAAAATTAAGGAAAGCTCCTATAGACCAATAGGGAGTCAGATCATATTTTCCTTCAAAGTTCATTCCCCATCCGCTGAATTTATCGGCAAAGTTGCTGTTCAACGGCATATTCATCTGCCAGTCTACGTTGAAATGTACATTTTCCCAGATCTGTGCTTTACTTGTGAAACAAAAGAGAACTAATAACACTCCGATGAGGATACGTTTGGGAGCTCTGTGTTTTAATATTTTCGTTTTCATGATTTTCCGGTTTTATTGTTTGTTTGACAGATAAGGAGATTGTGCAAATGCCTGATTGACGGCATTTAATGTCAACTGCATATTGAAATGGGAGTTTCCGTATAGCAGTCCTGACGCATAAGCATGCCAGATGACAGGCAGTTTGTTTTGGTTAGACTGATCGACAGGTTGTCTTAAATCAACCATTTCCATAATCAGGGTTCCTGTGTCATAGCTGTAAGTTACCGGATAAGGATAATACCATCCTCCTCCCCAGTAAGGTCCCCAGAATCCGGCATCCCACCAGCCGCCATAGCATCCTCCTGTGGTTATTTGTATTCTTTGTTGGGCGTATGACAACTGAATGCCTACATTGGCTTTTTCTTTATCTTCCGTCCTTACATAGCCTTTCTGTTCCATTTCATGGGCTACTGCACTGATAATGTTTTGGGCATTTTCATCTTTCCAATAATTGGCTTTCAGGCTGTTGTCCGGAACCAGAATGCTATCTGGCAGATAATAGGTGGAAAACTCATTGAAATGTACACTGTTGTCATAATCGGTGTAAACGCTGTAGTCACTATCCAGTTTATTCATATCCGGATCTTTCTCGCACGAAGTAACTATCATGGCAAGCATGAATAGTGGAAATAGTAGCTTCTTCATATTCCTATTATTTTAGTTAAATAGTTTATAGTGAGCGTCCTTTAAACACATTGGCTTTCTTTAATGGCAATATTTGACCGGATAAAGTCATGTGGCTGGAATTAAAGTTCGGAAGAATATCTACAGTCGCATTGTTGCTTCCATAAGGTATATCAATGCTTACTTGGGCTGAGATTCCGATTCCCATCACGTTCATACTGACATGAATATTACCTTTTTTGTCGGTTTTTACTTTATAGTTCGAAGCATTCCCGTCTATGGTAATACCTCCTAGTCCGTTCGGACCGCTGAAAGGTACATTGAATGCTACTTGCACTACAGCCTTGTCACCGTCCAGTCCTACAAAGTTGGTGTTGGATGAAACGAAAGCGGAGGTTCCGTATTTAAAGTAAACTCTGTCCGCTTCCAGTACAAAGGTTTGGTTGTCTATTGCCTCTTTGGCTTCCTGAAATAACATTTTGTCCAAAGCTTCCTGAACTGCTTTTTTTTCCTGACGTGTCATTTCCTTTTCTGTTGTTTGTGCCTGTGAGTACTCTACGCAGGTAAACAAGGTTACTAATGTTAATATTACAACTTTTCTCATAATACCTACTTTTTTATTTTATGTTGTTTTCCTATTGAAATCCGGTACAAACATAATAAGCTTTGGCATAAGTAGGTAGTAATTTGTTACTGAAACGGAAAAACTGGTTGCTGAAGTGTATTTTTGAAGAACTGAAATTAAAAGTGTGAAGAGGAATGAATGGGAAATAAACAGCCCTGGAAATCTGCTTTAACAAAATTTCCGGGGCTTATGTTCTATGAACTATAAAGTGATTAGAAAGACCTTCCTTTAAATACATTTGACTTGTCAAGCGGCAGTAGTTCACCGGATAAAGTCAGGCGGTTGGAATTGAAGTTGGGCCGTATATCTACGGTGGCATTGTTGCTTCCATGAGGTAATGTTATGCTTACCTGAGCAGATATACCCACCCCCATTACACTCATTGTCAGATACATGGTTCCTTTCTTGTCGGTTTTGATCTTGTAACCGGAAACATTGCCGTCTACAGTGACACCTCCTAATCCGTTAGGGCCGCTGGCAGGAATGTTAAACGCTACCTGTACGGATGCTCTATCGTCGTCTACCATTACAAAATTGGTATTAGAAGAAACAAAGGCATTTCTGCCTCTTTTAAATATAACCCGGTCAGCTTCCAGTGTGAAAGCTTTGTTTTCTATAGCTTGTCTGGCTTCTTCGAACAAGGCTTGTTCCATGGCTTTTTGCGCCTCTTTCTTTTCCTGACGTGTCATTTTCTTTTCTGTTGTTTGTGCTTGTGAGTAGTCTATGCAGCAAAACAAGGTGACGAATACTAATAAAATAATCTTTTTCATATATGTATCTTTTATGTTATTGTTTGAATATGAAACAAATATAATAACTGTTTTGTTGAGAGGACTTTATCTTATTTTTTAGGTTAAAACTCTTCCTTGTCATATTCTTTCTAGTCTGTTTTATTTGGCTTGAGTTTGCAAGTATAGCATTATTTTCTGTCTTTCTATCTTTTAAAAAAGATTTTTTCTTCCGGGGGCTATGTGAACTTCTATTTATTTTTTTCTCTATAGAGTTTCTTTTCTACTGCCACTGCTGCCACCTTTTGTCTGGAATGCTCATAAATAAAGGCTTTGAGGGGTGATGGCAGCAGAATATTTGAAGGGATGGAAAATGTTACTGCCACCATTTTAGGATATTCTTTTTGATAATAGTAATTGCAGGAAGATTGTCAACCCGGCAAAGAAATAACTCTTGAAAGAGTCAACTGATATTATAACTAAGTATTATCTCTGTCAACCATCCGTACAAGTAAGATGAAAGAGTAGTCAACCTAAAGCGTTAAACTACACTGCATTCATTCTACATGCCGAGTTGTTCCAGACTGTTCCATTAAGTTGAAACCGAAACATCATGCGGTTGAATGTATCAGAAGATAAGCATGTATTGTTCGGAAGTTCCTTATCTTTTTTCAAAAGGAGCGGAAGAATTCCTCTAAATATATGTTCCTTTTTGTGGGAATAATTCGAGTCTTGATGAGAAAAGTATTATAAGAGGTGGTGGCAGCCTTTTGGGTATCTAAAAAATACTGCTGCCACCACCTCTATAAGATGCTTATATCTAGATTGTTACTTCTGATAAAAGCTCAGTAGTGGTAGCAGAAATGAAAAACTCTGTTGGAGAAAGAGGGCAAAGTCTCAGTTTGTAGATGTATTCTTCATCATCGGCATCAATCTTTTTTTTTGCCGAATTCCGGATCAATCTTTAACAGTGCCGTCACCCCAAAGGTTACAGCGCAACATATCATAATCCAGATAAAGAAATGGTTGTATCCCATCTGGTCCTGAAGCCAACCGGCGGCCATTCCGGGAATCATCATGCCTAATGCCATAAATGCGGTACAAATGGCATAATGTGCCGTTTTATGTTCTCCGTCCGCAAAATAAATAAGATAAAGCATATAAGCTGTGAAACCGAATCCGTAACCGAATTGCTCTATAAAAATGCAAATATTGATAAGGTATAGGGAATCGGGTTGGACATAACTGAGGTAAACATAGACTAAATCAGGTAAGGAAATAGCCCATACCATCGGCCACAACCATTGTTTTAAACCGTTACGGGCTACGGCTATTCCTCCTAAAATACCTCCAAGGGTAAGCCCGATGATGCCGACTGTTCCTTGTACGAAACCTATCTCCTCAGTGGTGAGCCCCAAACCACCTTCTTCAATAGGATCTATAAAGAAAGGAATACACATTTTTGCCAGTTGTGCTTCCGGTAAACGGTAGAGTAACATAAAGAGAATAGCAATACTTGCCTGCTTTTTCTGAAAGAAACTGGCAAAAGTGCCAAAAAATTCTTTGAGTAGGGTAGAAGCGGAAACTTCTTTAGCTGCATGGTCTGAATCCGGATGGGGAAGAATAAACTTATGATAGATCCACACTCCCAGGAAAAGCCCGGCCAATACAAAAAAGGTGATGGACCAGGCGTAAGGTATATTGTCTGTTACAATTTCCAGTCTTCCTGCAAGCATGATAAGCAACCCTTGTCCTGCAATAGTCGCAATGCGATAGAAAGTACTGCGGATTCCTACAAATAAAGCTTGCTGGTGCGAGTCCAGTGCCAGCATGTAAAAACCATCGGCAGCAATGTCATGCGTGGCAGAGCTGAATGCCAACAACCAGAAAATTGCCAACGTAAGTTGGAAAAAGTGTTCGGTGGGGATGGTGAAGGCTATGCCTGCCAGTCCCGCACCCATTAAGAGTTGCATAGTGACGATCCACCAGCGTTTCGTTTTGATAAGGTCTATGAAAGGACTCCACAAAGGTTTGATAACCCAGGGCAGATTAAGCCAGCCGGTATAAAAAGCCAGTTCGGTATTGCTGATTCCTAATCTTTTATACATAATGACTGAAATAGTCATCACTGCCACGTAGGGCAGCCCTTGTGCAAAGTATAGCGTGGGTATCCATGCCCACGGTGAAGTATGTTTGTTTTTCATTATTCCTTTTTCATTTTAAAGATTCCGGATGGAAATCCTATCCGGCGCATGGCTTGGTGGATCGGTTAATAGAAACGGCGGATATCTGCACCTTTATAATAATGCAATAGAATTTCGTCGTAGGTATATCCCCGTTCCCCCATTACGGCAGCCCCGATTTGGCACAGGCCTACTCCATGTCCCCAACCGGCACCCGTTAGCAGAAACCATTCGGGGACGCCGTTTTTCAATTCTCCCTTATCTACTACAAAGGCTGAACTGAATAGGTGGGACGAAGACAGGGTACGACGTATCTCCAATTCTTTTCCGATAGTCAATGTTTTCAAAGAACCTACAATTTTCAGTTTGCAGATACGTCCGGACTTGCCACGTTGGATGGGAATCAGGTCGATGATGTCTCCATAATCTGATTTTGTATTTTGACGGATCAGTTCGGCTAGCTCTGACTGGGAATAACGCACTTTCCAACGATAGAAATCTGTGGTTTCCTGATCGTAATTGTTCAGTATTTGTGAAATTACTTTTTTATCGTGGGTATCACAGAACGAAACGGGAGAAGTACGTATCCAACGTTCTGCCTCTTCTTCTTTAGTCAGATCGGGTAACGGACGGTTTTCTTCTTCTTCCGTATCACGGATGGTAGACAAATAGGGATAATTCTTATCTTCCCAGCAATAGCCGAATTCCTCACTTGCACCTCCGCAACATTTAGAGAAACGAGCATCGCAGATGCCGCGTTCATACATTAGTAATTGCCCTCGGGTTGCCTGTACTGCTTCAGTTACGGCAGCACTGGATGCCTTGGTTATTCCCTGATAACGTTGGCAATGATCATCTGCACAAACGTCGAATATGGTGTGGTCTTCCCGGTCGTACCAACGGATATATTCGGTATCGGTCTTGATAAAGGAAAAGAAACCTTCATTTTTGCCACTTAAAGCTTTGCGTTTCTCTATTTGAGCAAACAGCCAGCTGCGTGATACCACGGCATGTGCTTTCAGAAACTCTAAAGAGGAGGTGGCGTTCATCTCCGAAGAGATGACGCTTATCAAATAGTCTTCGGCGGGAAGAATATTGATAGCGGTGATTTTGCCTTCGTCCACCACTAGTTTCAGTGTTCCCATAAAACTTTGGGTTTCTTGCCGTTCCCAGTGGAAATTAATTCCGATGGTTACGTCATATAATGAAAACGAGGCATGTTCGTCTTGTGGAGTGAAGGTCAGTTCGCGGTAAAGATTACCATTCCACAGAATACCTCCTTCGCTGAAGGCTACTTGTTGTTCACCACAGACCGTTTCTCCTTTAGCGAAAAAATTGCCGTTCAGTGAAAAATGAATTTCTTGTGCGTTTACTATTCCTACGCTTATTTCGGGTTCTTTCATTGTTATTCGTCTTGTTTATGGGCTTGCTGTAATTCCTTCATCTCTTCGTGTTCTCTCTATCTTTTTGCTTTCTCGTCAAAATAACGTCCGGGTATCTTCTCGGCTTCTTCTACTGTTATTCCCACTTCTTTTATGATGGATGCCACTTTTTCTTCTGTTATTTTGTCGAAATCTTCCTGACGGGTGGTGACGATTACGCCAGCCATGTCCAAAGCTCCCGGACTGATGAGCATCTGTTCGCTGCCTTTTGCAAAGTAGCAGTCGGGACGGTGCTTGCTGCGGGGAAAAACCACCGTATAGTATAGATGGCCTTCCTTCCATAACAGCAGGTTGAACTTCGCTTCTTGTCCGTCTTCATCCGGTGGGAAAGCGGCGAGGGCGCTGTATAACAGGGAGTCGTCATAATGCGTGTTGCTTGAGAGGATTACCAAAGGACAGGGATAGTCCTTGGTGTTGAGGTAAATTCGGCTACATTCTAGTGGATAATCTTCCTCTTCTTCTAGGTAGGGAAAATACATGCTGCGTATATCGATTGTCTGTGCGTGGGTTATCAGCTGTTGTACGTTCGGGATGATGGGAACATCAGTTTTTCTGACTCCTTGAAGATGGAGATGGTCCGGTGCAGAGGCTCCGCAATGTGCTCCATTATAGAATAGGGCGTAGTCCGGATATTTCTGTACGAATGCACGGACGTCATCGTAACTGAAAATATTCTCATCCATGAGTTGGGGGATGTGATCTTTATGGGCGATAGTGAGGTGATCCGGCAATATGGGATAAGGGTTAACGCATATTCTGTTTGCAGTGATGGTTTCCAGTGCTTTCTGCTCCTTAGGCTGGTTTTCCTTGCACAGGAAACAGGGGCGTGCTTGGATGCTGTCCTTATCCACTTTGGCGGTAGTCGAAACCGCACGCTGTGCATTGCACTGTACCACAAACGTGTAGCCGTTTATGGACAGTTCCTTGGTCTGTACAGTCTGTAATGCCTCGTGGTTGTGGTGTGCCAGTGGCCAGCACGACAGTTGGCTGTCTATAAATCGCTTGATTTCATTCCGGTTCTTCAGCTCTTCTGTATATTTTTTGCGGATTCCCAGTTCACGGGTGCGCAGGCTGTCTTTGTAGTGATTGTTGGCATTGGTCTGCTCTATGCTCAGGGCGGCATCCGAGTTCCCTTCCCAGCGGCGGCACAGATAGAGTACATCATAGATTCTTCCTATCTTATATTGGCGCGAGAAAATGAGTCCCAGGGCATAATCTTCTCCGTAGCTGACATTGGGCACGCCTGTTTCGCGCAGGATAGGTGTGAAGAATGCGCGCGGAGCTCCCAGACCGTTGATGCGCAATGCGTTATTGTGTCCGTTCTCTTTCGTCCACTCGCTATGGTCTATCACTCCCGGAGCGATGGTGTTCAGCCGGAAGTCCGTCATGCGGTAAGTTCCTATTACCATGGCGCATTGCTCTTTGTAGAACGTGTCTACGATGGTTTGCAGGGTATGGGTGTCGCTGTACAGGTCATCGCTGTCAAGCTGTATGGCGAAGCGTCCGCACCGGGGGTGGTTGATTGCGAGGTCCCAGCATCCCCCTATGCCCAGATCGGTACGTTGGGGCTGAAGGTGGATTACCGCTTTGTTGTCCTTGTATTGACCGATGATTTCTGTGGTTCCGTCTGTCGAGTGATTGTCCACGACGATGATGTTGAATGGAAAGCGTGTTTCTTGTGTGAGTGCCGACCGGATGGCATCGTCAATGGTACGGGCGCGATTGCGCACGGGGATGATGACGGAGGCTTCATATTCGAAATTTCCTTTCTTTACATCCGTTTCCACACATATGGGTTCAAGGAGGGCATTGATGGATTTCAAGTATCGTGTGAATGCTTCTTCCATTTCTATCTGTACTTCCCTGTTACGGGGATTTACGTAGTCGAACTGCTTTTCGCCGGACAGGCGGTTGTCGCTTTCTGTTTCCGTATAAAGATATTCGTTGATATGTACCAGATGAGAATGGAGGGTAAGGAACAGACGCAGTTCATAAAGGGCGGCATACTTTCTTTCCTCTGTCATTTGGAGACTGGCGAGGATGAATTCCGTTCTGTTGAATATCAGTAGCGGACCGAAGTCGAAATCATCACGCACACTGCCGGGTTGGTAGTCGTTGACGGGATGTTTCTTCTTTTCTCCGTTTTTCCATTCATGATGGTCGGCATAGACCATGCCGCATTCTCTGTCCTGCAGGAAGTCCGTCATGCGTTCCAGTGCCTTGTAAGCCAGTTCCAAAGCAGAAGTTTTGGTATAGAGCAATATATAAGGTGTGTCTGCTTTTTCAGCAATCATCTTCATTGTCTTAGAACTGGTTAGTGAATCAATAGGTAATATTTCGCATCCTTCGGGGGTGGATAATGTCTTGTTGGGTTCGATGTTCAGCAGATAGATTTTGTTGACTATGCTACTTTCTTTTAGAGCATGGATTGTCTGTTCTGCCGCTGTGCTTTCCCTATAAGGAATAAAGCAATTAATTGTTTTTCTCATTGTTAAAAAGTATTTCTCACGGCAAAGATAGGTAATATATCTTATTTTTTCTCTACCTTTGTACGCTAATTGTCTTTTAAATATAAATGGAAACTCCGAAAACAGCATTACTTGGCAGGACATTGGATGAGATTCAACAGATTGTGAGGAATCTGGGAATGCCTAAATTTGCCGCAAAGCAGATTACGTCTTGGTTGTATGATAAAAAGGTGGAAACGATAGACGAAATGACCAATTTGTCATTAAAGCATCGCGAAACATTGAAAGAAGGGTATGAGGTGGGAGCATCTGCTCCGGTGGAAGAAATGCGTTCGGTAGACGGTACGGTGAAATATCTTTTCCGTACACCGGCTCATAATTTTATTGAAGCGGTTTATATACCCGATGAGGACCGGGCTACTCTTTGCGTTTCCTCGCAAGTGGGATGCAAGATGAATTGTAAGTTCTGTATGACCGGGAAGCAAGGTTTTACAGCTAATCTGAGTGCCCATCAAATATTAAACCAGATCTATTCTATTCCTGAAAGGGAAAAGCTGACTAATCTTGTTTTCATGGGTATGGGAGAGCCTTTCGACAATCTGGATGAGGTGTTGAAAGTGCTTGAGATTCTGACTTCAGAATATGGTTACGGCTGGAGCCCGAAACGCATCACTGTTTCTTCTGTGGGTTTAAAGAAAGGACTGGAGCGCTTTCTGAATGAAAGTGATTGTCATCTGGCTATCAGTATGCATACTCCGATTCCTTCGCAACGAAGGGATTTAATGCCTGCCGAGAAAGCTTTTTCCATTACGGAAATTATTGATATATTGCATAATTATGATTTTAGCAAACAGCGGCGTCTGTCTTTTGAGTATATCGTATTCAAAGGGGTGAACGATTCACTTATTTACGCTAAAGAGATTGTGAAACTTTTGCGCGGCATTGAATGTCGTGTCAATTTGATCCGGTTTCATGCCATTCCTAATGTGGATTTGGAAGGGGTAGATATGGAAACAATGGTTGCCTTCCGTGATTACTTGACGCAGCATGGCGTATTTGCTACGATCCGTGCTTCAAGAGGAGAAGATATTTTTGCTGCTTGTGGAATGTTGTCAACGGCTAAACAACAGAAGGAGAAAGGTGTTACATTACAGTAAATAACAACAATAATACCATATAATTATGAAACGAATAGCATTTTATTTAAGTTTGGTGCTGGTGGTTCTGGTACTGGCTTCTTGTAAGAAGGGACAAAAGAACTTGTTTACCCCCACGTCCAGCGGTAGACCTTACGAAGTATTGGTCGTAGTAAATAAACCTGTATGGGACCGTCCTGCAGGACGTGCATTGTTTGATGTATTGGATACCAATGTGCCCGGACTGCCCCAGGCGGAGCGTTCGTTTCGTATATCAAATGTGGACCCTCAGCATTTTGACCGTGTGCTGAAAATATTCCGTAATATCATCATTGTGGATATTCAAGATATTTATACTCAGCCCAAACTCAAGTTTTCCCGTGATGTTTATGCGTCTCCACAGATGATTATGACAATTCAGGCTCCTAATGAAGACGAATTTGAGGAATTTGTAGCAAAGAACAGTAAAGTGATTATAGATTTCTTTGTGAAAGCTGAGATGAATCGTCAGATAACTTTGTTGAAACAAAAACATAGCGATGTGATTTCCACTAAGGTAGGAAGTATTTTTGATTGTGATATCTGGGTGCCGATAGAACTGGCTAACTATAAAGAAGGCAAAGATTTTTTGTGGGCTTCTACTAATCGTGCTACAGCGGATATGAATTTTGTAATGTACTCTTATCCTTATACAGACAAGGATACCTTTACTAAAGATTATTTCATTCATAAACGTGATTCTGTAATGAAAGCAAATATTCCGGGTGAACGCGAAGGAATGTATATGGCAACAGACTCTATGTTTGTGGATGTGGAAGATATTGTTGTAAAAGGAGAGTATGCGCAAGAAGCTCGCGGATTATGGGAAATGGAAGGTGACATGATGGGAGGTCCGTTTGTGTCTCATGCACGGGTGGATCGTGCTAACGGTCGTGTCATTGTGGTTGAGGCCTTTATTTATTCACCGGATAAATTGAAACGTAATCTGATGCGTCAGATGGAAGCTTCACTTTATACATTGAGATTGCCCAATGAAAGCTTGATTGACGAAATTGTAATTAGTGGTAATATTCCGGAAGAAAAAATAGATACAACAAGCCGGGTAAAGTAAGAAGAGACATTATAATATATAATATAGATGGAAGATAACTACAAGATACGAGTTGGTATTACTCATGGGGATATCAACGGAGTAGGATATGAAGTAATTCTCAAAACTTTTTCGGATCCTACCATGCTGGAACTTTGTACACCCATTATTTATGGATCACCTAAAGTGGCTGCTTATCATCGTAAAGCAATGGATATTCAAACAAATTTCAGTATTGTCAATTCTGCAGATGATGCTCAGCCGGATAAACTGAGCATCGTGAATTGTACGGAAGACGAATTGAAGGTGGAGCTCTCCAAACCGACACCGGAAGCTGGTAAAGCAGCTTTGGATGCGTTGGAGAGAGCTTTGCAGGACTATCGGGAGGGAATGATTGATGTTTTGGTAACTGCTCCTATCAATAAGCATACCATTCAGTCGGAAACTTTTCATTTCCCCGGTCATACAGAATATATTGAAGAGCGTGTGGGGGAAGGACAGAAAGCGTTAATGATTTTGCTGAAGAATGATTTCCGGGTAGCTTTGGTGACTGGTCATGTTCCTGTACGCGAGATAGCACAAGATATTACCAAGGAACTTATTATGGAAAAATTGGCTGTTTTCCATCGTTCTTTAAAAGAGGATTTTGGCATCGACAGTCCGCGTATAGCTGTGTTTTCATTAAATCCTCATGCGGGTGATGAGGGATTGATTGGTACGGAAGAGAGTGATATCATAATTCCGGCAATGAAGGAAATGGTTGCTAAAGGCATTCAGTGTTTCGGACCTTATCCGGCCGATGGCTTTATGGGATCTGGCAACTATACTCATTTTGATGGAATTCTAGCTATGTATCATGATCAGGGATTGGCTCCTTTCAAAGCTTTGGCAATGGATGAAGGAGTGAATTACACGGCAGGACTTCCTATTGTACGCACTTCTCCGGCACATGGTACTGCGTATGATATTGCCGGACAAGGGGTTGCCTTGGAAGATTCTTTTCGCCAGGCTATCTATGTGGCTATGGATGTTTTCCGTAATCGGATTGTCGAAAAAGAAATCCATGCACATCCATTGCGTAAACAGTATTATGAGAAACGGGATGATAGCGATAAACTGAAGTTAGATACCATTGATGATGAAGATTGATGGTGAACCGGTCTAAAATATAATTTCAAGAAAAAGAGTAGAAATGAAATTTGCAATTATATCAGCGGGTGAAGGCTCCCGACTTTCACAAGAAGGGGTAGCTTTACCCAAACCTTTGGTGCAACTGAACGGAGTTGCCATGATTGACCGTCTGATACAGATCTTTGTGCGCAACGGGGCTGATAAGGTGGTCATCATTATTAATAATGAAAGTCCGTTGACAAAAGAGCATTTGGCAAAACTACAGGCGGAAGCGACAGTGCCATTGGAAGTAATTGTGAAAACTACGCCTAGTTCAATGCATAGTTTTTATGAACTGAACTCTTATTTGAAAGACGATAAGTTCTGTTTGACTACTGTAGATACCATATTCCGTGAAGAAGAATTCTCGACTTTTATTGAAGCGTTCAAACAATCGGACAAAGATGGATATATGGCGGTGACCGATTTCATAGACGATGAAAAACCGCTTTACATTTCTACAGATGAAGCTTTGAACATAACTGGCTTTCATGATGAGGCCATCTCCGGATGCCGCTATATATCGGGAGGAATTTACTGCCTGACTCCGACAGCGGTCAAGACATTGCACGGGTGTATGGAAAAAGGTATGTCCCGTATGCGCAACTTCCAGAGGCAGTTAGTGGCCGACGGCTTGAAATTAAAGGCTTATCCTTTTACAAAAATTCTGGATGTAGACCATGCCAGTGATATAGTGAAAGCGGAAAACTTTCTGACCGGTAAGGACGAGTAATTTAAAAGATAACATAAAGGAATGAATGTGATTTCAATAATAGGGGTAAGCCGTGGAAACGAATATTCACCCAATCATGTGGACAATGATGCCGCCATATTTAATAAGGTGGTGGAAGAGTTGGGACAATTGGGCTGTGAAGTTGAGGTTTATGCCGAGAAGGATTTCGTGGAGCAGGGTGTCAAAGGAGATATCATTTTTGATATGGCCCGTGATAAAGCAACAATAGCCCGCTTGAAGTCTTTGGAGGATGGAGGTGCGTTGGTGATAAACTCTGCTTACGGTATAGATAATTGTGTACGTAGACCCATGACGGAGCTACTTATAAAAAGAGGAGTTCCTCATCCGCAGAGTTTTATTATTTCCACAGCAGACGAGTATTCTGAAAACTGTTATCCTTGTTGGGTAAAGCGGGGAGACTCTCATGCTATGGTGAAAGAAGATGTAGCTTATGCCACTTGTAAGGAAGAGGTGGAGAATATTCTGGCTGATTTTCGCAACCGTGACATTCCTGTTGCGGTCATCAATGAGCACTTGCAAGGCGACTTGGTGAAATTCTATGGGGTACACGGCACTGATTTCTTTTATTGGTTTTATCCGTCTCCTTGTTCGCACAGTAAGTTCGGTTTGGAAAAAATAAACGGAATAGCCAAAGGGATTCCTTTTAGCGTAGAGGAATTGAAAATACAAAGTGATAAAGCTGCTGAGGCGCTGAACGTACCCATTTACGGAGGTGATTGTGTGGTTTCAGCCGACGGAACACTGCGGATTATAGATTTTAATGATTGGCCCAGCTTTGCCCGTTGTCGTGAGGAAGCGGGAGGTAAAATTGCAGAGTGCATTTATAACCGGGTTAAAAAGCAAATGAAACAATAAAGACATGAGTACAGAGAGTGAGAAGAAAGGAATAGAGGCTTCTTTCAAATCCATGGACACAGAGGAGTTCCTGGATATTTATTTCAATCGTCCCATAGGATATGCATGGGCGCTATTGTTTAAAAAATTGAAGGTACATCCCAATGTCGTGACCATTTTTTCTATTATTCTAGGTATAGGCGCAGGCGTGATGTTCTATTACCCCGATATGAAACATACCCTGATTGGTATACTTCTATTGATGTGGGCAAACCATTATGACAGTGCGGACGGCCAATTGGCACGGCTTACAGGGCAGAAAACCCAGTGGGGACGTATGTTGGATGGCTTTGCCGGTGATATTTGGTTCTTTACTATTTATGCGGCGATCTGTCTCAGACTGATGGACCAGCCTATGCCGTTTCATATTGGTGACGGGATGCATTGGGGGATTTTTATTTGGATATTGGCTGCTTTTTCGGGCACTGTTTGTCATAGTAAACAATGTACATTGGCGGATTATTATCGTAATATTCATTTATATTTTCTGAAAGGGAAAAATGGAAGTGAGCTGGATAATTTCAAACAACAGCGTGAGATCTTCTATAGTTTACCTTGGAAAGGAAATTTCTGGTGGAAAGCTTTTTTGTATTTTTATGGTAATTACACACGTCAGCAGGAAAGAATGACCCCTAATTTTCAGCGTTTCTATGCTTTGGTAAAGGAAAAGTATGGGGACAATATTCCACAGGAGTTGCGGAACGAATTTCGTGCAGCTAGCAAACCTTTGATGAAATATACCAATATCTTGACTTTTAATACACGTGCCATTGCTTTGTATATCAGTTTGCTGATTGGCGAACCTTGGTTGTATTTTGTATTCGAGATTATTGTAATGACTTCTTTATTTGTATATATGCGCCATTGCCACGAGGCGGTTTGCGCACAGTTATATTATAAATACGCGGCGAAGTGAAAAGTAAATATAGAAATATATTCCTGATATTTGGGATTGTAGCTATCGTGGTAATGCTCTGTACTTTTGATATGGAGTATGATGAATTGTTGGCTAACTTGCGCCGGGCAGGGATTTGGCTGCCGGCTGTAGTAGGGTTATGGATTATCATTTACTTGTTCAATACCCTTTCTTGGTACATTATTATCCGAGATGGAAAAAAAGGAACGCCTATTCCATTTTGGAAAGTTTATAAGCTTACAGTTTCCGGGTTTGCACTGAATTATGCTACTCCGGTAGGATTAATGGGAGGAGAACCTTACCGTATCATGGAACTGACTCCTTATGTCGGGGCCAGTAAGGCAACATCATCAGTTATCCTTTATGTGATGATGCATATTTTCTCGCATTTTTGTTTTTGGTTTTGTTCTATTTTCTTGTATTTGGCTTTACGCCCGGTAGATATTGCCATGGGGACTATGCTGGCTGTTGTGGGTGTGGTTTCTCTTTTGGCTATTTATTTTTTTATGAAAGGATACAAGAATGGAATGGCTGTCCGTACTTTAAAATTATTACAATATATTCCTTTTATTAAAGGATGGGCCAAACGTTTTTCAGAAAACAAACGGGAGACTTTGGAACGTGTGGACAGTCAGATAGCAGAGCTGCACAAACAGCGTAAGTCTACATTTTATGCCTCGTTAAGTCTGGAATTCATGGCTCGGATTCTAGGTTGCCTGGAAGTGTATTTCATATTGAATATTCTGACAACAGATGTTAGCTTTCCGGCTTGTATTCTGATTATGGCATTTACTTCTTTATTTGCTAATTTGTTCTTTTTCTCGCCTATGCAATTGGGCGCTCGTGAGGGGGGCTTTGCTTTAGCGGTAGGAGGACTGGCTATTCCGGGAGCTTTCGGAGTTTATACCGGATTGATAACCCGTGTACGTGAATTGATTTGGATTGTAATTGGTGTGTTGTTGATGAAAGTCGGCAACGGTACACCTACTAATAAAGCATGAGATAATGAACGCATTGAAAGATATTCAGGGAGTTATATTTGATTACGGCGGTACGATAGATACGAATAGCCGTCACTGGGCGGAAGTATTGTGGGCCAAGTATGTGGAACATCAGATTCCGGTGGATAAGGAGAGTTTTCGTGAGGCATACGTCTTTGGAGAAAGAGCGTTGGCTAAATACCCTTTTGTCCAGCCTTGGCATGATTTTCATGATGTACTTTCCATTAAGGCCAAACTTCAGATGGAATGGTTGGCAGAACAGAGAAAGTTGCCTATGGATGAGTTGAAACTGCAATCTTATGCCACGAAAGTAGCAGACAGCTGTTATGAGTATGTATTGGATATATTGCAGGTTACACGTCCGGTAGTGGAAGAGTTGTCCAAAAAATATAAGTTAGTGCTGGTTTCTAATTTTTATGGTAATATTCAGACCATTTTAAAGGATTTTGGACTTCTGGATTTCTTTGATGAAATTATTGAATCCTCTGTGGTGGGTGTTCGTAAACCAGATCCCGCTATCTACAGACTCGGAGTGGATGCTATGGGATTTGTGGCAAAGAATGTGCTGGTGGTTGGAGATTCTTTCTCAAAAGATGTTGTTCCTGCCAAAGCGGTGGGATGTCGTGTAGCTTGGTTGAAAGGAGAAGGTTGGGGAGGAGAAGTCATTGACGAATCTGTTCCTGATGTGATTATAACGAATTTGGCCCAACTGCCTGTTCTATTATAAAAAGTATGGAGACACAAAGACATGCATTGGTAAAAAGGGACTATCTAGTTCCTTTTGTTTTAGTAACCTCTTTATTCTTTTTATGGGGATTTGCACATGCTATTCTTGATGTGCTGAATAAACATTTTCAAGAGGTGATGGATATTACCCGTACTCATTCGGCAATGGTGCAGGTAATGTTTTATTTAGGTTATTTCGTAATGGCTGTTCCGGCAGGGTTATTCATCACCAGATATGGATATCGTAGGGGAGTTGTTTTCGGATTATTGCTTTACGGCATCGGGTCGTTGATGTTTATTCCCGGCGAATACTGGATGTCATTTGAATTTTTTCTGTTCTCTTTGTTTGTCATCGCTTGCGGCTTGGTTTTTTTGGAAACGGCTGCAAATCCTTATATGACAGAATTAGGGGATAGGGAAACAGCTGCCAGTCGGTTGAACCTGGCCCAGTCCTTTAATGGATTAGGATGTATTTGCGGCCCTTTGGTGGGAGGACTATTGTTGTTCTCGGAGAAGGGAGAGGCGAATATTTCATATCCTTATATGCTGATGGGGGTAGTTGTGCTGATAGTGGCACTGGTCTTTTCCCGTATCAAACTTCCGGAGATTGTTCATACAGACAATGTGGTGAATGGAAAGACAGTTAAAAAAGGCTTATGGTCGCATAAATTATTTTTATTTGGTCTACTGGCACTATTCAGTTATGAAATAGCAGAGATTTCTATCAATAGTTTCTTTATCAATTATGTGGTGGACGATGGATGGATGAATGCCCGTGATGCGGCAGTAGTGCTTTCATTCGGTGGGCTCGGGCTATTTATGTGCGGACGTTTTGCCGGTAGTTGGATTATGCAGCGAATTCGTGCAGAAAGAGTTTTGCTATACTGTGCTTTGGGAACGGTAGCGGCTACTTTTCTTATCGTTTGCAATTTAGGAAAAATTTCATTAGTTGCTTTGTTTTTGGTATATGTGTTCGAAGCCATCATGTTTCCCACTATTTTTGCTATATCTTTGAAAGGGTTGGGAAATAAAACCAAACGAGCCTCTTCTTTTTTAATGATGTCTCCTGTAGGAGGAGCTATTGGCCCTGTGTTGATGGGATATGTGGCAGACAATAGTAATATGTCCTTATCATTCATTATACCATTTGTTTCTTTTTGTGTTGTATTATTCTATTCGTGGTATGCCGATGTAGAAGGAAACTGAAATAAAAAATCCCGATATGGCTGTCTGGCTTTATCGGGATTTCTATCTATTTTTAAATTTCCTCGGCTTTCAAAGGACTAGTCCGGATAATATCCCATACATCTTCTTCTGTTTTGCTGAAGGGACCGGATGCTTCTAATTTCAGTGTCGACATGGCTGCTGCAAAACAACCGGCTTTTTCATAGGATACTCCTTTGTTGCGCATATATAAATATCCTGTGGCATACGTATCTCCGCATCCTGTAGCATCAACTATATCTTTAGGAGGATAGGCGGGTATCTTATGAAATCTACCTTCTGCATAAATTACAGAACCCAGACTTCCCAAGGTTATCAATACCTCTTTTACTCCCCATTCAGCAAGTTGCAAAGCGGCTTGTTTTATGTCTTTGTGACCGGTAAGCACTTCCATTTCGTGTTCGTTTACCTTTAGAATATCAATATATTTTAAGGCTTCCAACTTGTCTGTCCAATCTATGGGATAAACTCTTTCACCCCGGACTTCGCGCAAATATCCTTGGGCATCTACCGCCAAAATACCTTTTTCTGAAAGATATTTTACAACATCCAGTGAAAAATCATCTGCCAGAAGGCTTCCCAAATGAAAAATATGGGCATTTATATTCTGTAGCTGTTCCACTGTGAAAGGATCGGCTTTAGCTAATACCCGCTGACTGCGGTTATCTTGATTTTCCCCGTATGTATTCTCGAAATAGACTGTTCGCTGACTGGGAATAACAGTGACTCTGATACCTTTTGCACGGATATCTTCTACAGCTTTAAATTCACTGGGCGCTAGTGCTGTGACCAGCTGATAATGCTTTGTATCCTTTAAATGACTGATTCCGTGTGAAAAATAATAGGATGTTCCGCCGGGCATATAAGTCGTTTTCCTGGGTGTTACTATCTTATCTAATGTAATGTGGCCTATGCAACAAATATCATCCATACCTATTTATATTAAACGGTTGCAAAGCTACAAAAAAAACTAGAAAAAGCATGGAAGTTTTCAAAAGAAGGTGTAACTTTGGCACAAATTATCTTAATCTCTGCTATGAGATGCAATTTTAACAAAGAAATTAGAATGGAAAAAATGAATGTGAAACCGGCAACCGGTAAATTGGGCGTTCTTTGTGTTGGATTGGGCGCTGTTACTTCAACTTTTATGACAGGTGTGCTGATGGCTCGTAAGGGACTGGCAAAACCTGTCGGATCTATGACTCAATATGATAAAATGCGTGTTGGCCGTGGAGAAAATAAAAAGTATTTGCATTATGGAGAAATCGTTCCATTGGCAACTTTGGACGACATTGTTTTTGGTGCATGGGATGTTTATCCTGCTAATGCTTATGAATCAGCTGTAAATGCTGAAGTTTTACAAGAAAAAGACATTCTTCCTGTAAAGGAAGAACTGGAAAAGATAGTTCCGATGAAAGCTGCTTTCGATCACAACTATGCTAGTCGTTTGGATGGCGATAATGTGAAAGATTGCAAGAATCGTTGGGATATGGTAGAACAGCTGCGTGAAGATATCCGCAATTTCAAAGCTGAAAATAATTGCGACCGTATCGTAGTTCTTTGGGCTGCTTCTACAGAAATCTATGTACCTGTTGAAGAAAAAGTACACGGAACCTTGGCAGCATTGGAGCAAGCGATGAAAGAGGATGATAAGGAACACATTGCTCCGTCTATGTGCTATGCTTATGCAGCGCTGTCAGAAGGTTGCCCTTTCATCATGGGAGCTCCTAATACTACAGTTGATATCCCGGCTATGTGGGAATTGGCTGAAAAAACGAAGATGCCTATTGCTGGTAAGGACTTCAAAACAGGCCAGACATTGGTTAAGTCAGGCTTCGCTCCGATTATCGGAACCCGTTGCTTAGGCTTGTCCGGCTGGTTTTCTACAAATATCTTAGGTAATCGTGATGGTTTGGTGTTGGACGAACCGGCTAACTTCCGTACTAAAGAAGTCAGCAAGCTGTCTACTTTGGAGTCGATTCTTGTACCCGAAGACCAGCCTGATTTATATACAGATTATTATCACAAAGTACGTATCAATTACTATCCCCCTCGTAATGACAGTAAGGAAGGTTGGGATAATATCGATATCTTCGGATGGATGGGCTACCCCATGCAGATTAAGATTAATTTCCTTTGCCGTGATTCAATTTTGGCTGCTCCTTTATGTTTGGATTTAGTATTATTGAGTGACTTGGCTGCACGTGCAGGACGTTTTGGTATACAGCGTTTCTTGAGTTTCTTCTTGAAGAGCCCGATGCATGATTATACAGAAAATGAAATACCTGTCAACCATCTCTTCCAGCAGTATGCTATCTTGAAGAATGCTATTCGCGAAATGGGTGGTTATGAAGCTGATCAGGAAATTGATTAATTTATAACAGACTGTTTTTATTCAGGCGCGGATTGCGCGGATTTTACGGTTTCTCTTTATAAAAGACCGTATCAATCCGTGAAATCCGCGCCTTATTTTTTATTTTTCTGCCATAATTACTTGCTGTCTGCTCGGGAATTTGTAATTTTGTCATATAATAAAATGAATATGGTCAGGTCAGAAATACAAAATGTTAAACTCAGATTTGGTATTATTGGTAATGCTGAAGGATTGAACCGTGCCATAGACGTGGCTATTCAGGTGGCGCCCACAGATTTATCAGTATTGATCACCGGTGAAAGTGGTGTGGGAAAGGAAAATTTTCCGCAGATCATCCATCAGTTCAGCCGTCGGAAACATGGACAGTATATAGCCGTGAATTGTGGAGCTATACCTGAAGGTACAATAGATTCAGAACTTTTCGGACATGAGAAAGGTGCTTTTACAGGAGCTATCAGTGACCGTAACGGTTATTTTGCCGAAGCCAATGGTGGAACTATTTTTCTGGATGAGGTGGGAGAGTTACCTCTTGCTACGCAGGCGCGTCTGCTACGTGTGCTCGAGAGTGGTGAATTCATTAAAGTAGGTTCATCCAAAGTACAAAAGACGGATGTACGTATTGTTGCCGCTACCAATGTAAATCTGACGGAAGCCATTGCCGAAGGCCGTTTCCGCGAGGATTTATATTATCGTCTGAACACTGTGCCTATCAAGATACCACCTCTGCGCGAACGTGGAGATGATATAACATTACTTTTCCGCAAATTTGCATCGGATTTTGCTGAGAAGTACCGTATGCCGGCCATTCAGCTGACAGAAGATGCAAAAGCCTTGTTGTTGGCTTACCCATGGCCCGGTAATGTACGCCAGTTGAAGAATATTACAGAACAGATATCTATTATTGAAACCAATCGCGACATTACGGCGGAAATTTTGAGAAATTATTTACCGGAACAACGTGTAAACTCCGGTTTACCCGCTTTATTTGGTGTGAAAGCAAGTGCGGGGAAGGCTTTTGAAAGTGAGCGCGAGATTCTGTATCAGGTGCTGTTTGATATGCGGCGTGATGTAACTGAGTTGAAGAAATTGGTAAACACCTTGATGTCGGAACGTGGAGCGCAACCTGTTCCGCCACCGGCTACTACAGCAGTTTCTTATTATCAAGAACCTCAACGGAATTTGGTCGCTACAGTAGTGCCTGCTACACCTACCATTATCTCTGCCGCTAAATCCGTGCATCCTGTAGTAGATGATATTCAGGACACGGAGGAATTTGTGGAAGAAGCGACACTGTCATTGGATGAAGTGGAAAAAGAAATGATACGTAAGGCGCTCGACCGTCATCATGGAAAACGAAAGAATGCGGCAAAAGATTTGAATATTTCAGAGCGCACACTTTATAGAAAAATAAAAGAATATGGTTTGGATTAAACAATTGAAAGTAGTTGGTGTGTTGATGGTACTGGCGGGAATAGTAACTGCTTGTTCCATCTCTTATAAGTTTAACGGATCGTCTATAGACTATACTAAGGTAAAGACTATTTCGTTCGAAAACTTCCCGAACCGTTCGGCAGGTTTTGTGTGGGGACCGATGGAGAGCATGTTCAATACGGCATTGCAGGATATTTATATGCAGCAGACCCGGTTGAAGCAAGCCAAGCGTGGAGGTGACCTGCAATTGTCAGGGGAAATAACCAATTATGATGCTTTGAATAAAGGAATTGGTTCTGACGGTTATTCCAGCATGGTGGAATTGCGTATGACGGTTAGGGTGAACTTTGTCAACAATTCCAATCCGGCAGAGAATATGAATGGTCAACAATTCTCGGCTAGCCGAGAATACAACGCTAATCAGCAGTTGAGTGCTGTACAGGATGAATTAGTAACCCAGATGATTAAAGAAATTGTAGAGCAAATATTCAATGCTACCGTGGCAAACTGGTAGTGAGCCCTTTTCCGTCATGACACAACAGCAATTATATGAATGGATAACCCATCCTGAATTATTAAATCGGGATACACTATACGAGCTGCGTACGTTGCTTGCGCGTTATCCGTATTTTCAGACGGTGAGGTTGCTTTATCTGAAGAATCTGTTTTTACTGCATGATATAACATTCGGTGAAGAATTGCGTAAGGCTGCATTGTATGTGGCCGATCGCAAAGTTCTTTTTTATCTGATAGAAGGGGAGCGTTTTATCATTTCTCCTCTTGACAAGCAAGAGAAGCCTAAGGAGGAAGGCGGATTGGACCGTACTCTTTCATTGATAGATGCTTTTCTGTCTTCTTTACCCGAGGACTCTGCTGCCGTGGAGTTGCCTATGGATGTAACAGCCGATTATACTTCTTTCTTATTACATGAAGAAGAGCATCCGTCCGATGATGGTATTCCTCGGATGAAAGGCCAGAGTCTGATAGATGATTTCATTGAAAAGTCTGCAGAGGAACCTTTATTACCTCAATTAGGGATAAAAGAGGAAGTGCCGGTGAAAAAGGAAATGCCCGAAGAGGATGAACCGGAAGCGGAGGAAGATATAGAAGATGAAAGCTATTTTACCGAAACATTGGCCAAAATATATGTTAAACAGCAAAGATATTCTAAGGCTCTGGAAATTATTAAAAAATTAAATTTGAAATATCCAAAAAAAAACGCTTACTTTGCAGACCAAATAAGATTTTTGGAGAAATTGATTATTAACACTAAATCAAAATAAAGAAAATGTATTTATTACTTATTGGATTAATTGTGCTTGCAGCTCTTTTGATGTGTTTCGTCGTACTGATTCAGAATTCAAAAGGAGGTGGTTTGGCTTCTAGTTTTGCTTCTTCAAATCAAATTATGGGAGTTCGTAAGACTACGGATTTTATTGAGAAATTAACATGGGGATTAGCTGCTTTTATGGTAGCATGTAGCGTGCTTACCGCTTATTTTGTTCCTACTGCTCATACAGATTCTTCTATCATCATGGAAGAAGCGGTGAAAGAGGGAGCTACCAATCCGTTGAATGCACCTTCAGGTTTTGCTGCTCCGCAGACAAATGATGCTGCAGAGACTCCTGCTCCGGGTGATTCGGCACAGTAATTAAAGAGAGCATTTTCCTTAATAAGGATAGGCGTTCTGTTTTATCAGTGAAACAGAGCGCTTTTTTGTTTTAAGATATTTTGCTTTGATAAGTATGCTTTTGTGCTTACTTTTGTTCTGGAATATGTTAGTTTAAAAATAATAAAAGAATCATGTTGAAATTCATATCATGGAATGTAAATGGCTTGCGAGCTTGTTACGATAAAGGTTTTGCTGATGCTTTCAATCGTTTGGAAGCTGATTTTTTCTGTTTACAGGAAACAAAGATGCAAGAAGGACAACTGGATGTACAATTTGAAGGGTATCAGTCCTATTGGAATTATGCTGAAAAGAAAGGATATTCGGGTACTGCTATTTTTTCTAAAGTAAAGCCATTGTCCGTTACATACGGTTTAGGCATTGAAGAGCACGATCACGAAGGCCGTGTAATTACGCTTGAACTGGAATCGTATTATCTGATAACTGTTTATACTCCTAATTCGCAGGAAGAATTGCGACGCTTGGATTATAGAATGAAATGGGATGATGATTTCCGTGCTTATTTGAAGAAATTGGAAGAGAAAAAACCGGTAATTGTGTGTGGTGATTTGAATGTAGCACATAAGGAGATAGATTTGAAGAATCCTAAAACGAATCGGAAAAATGCAGGTTTCACTGATGAAGAGCGTGCAAAGTTCACTACTTTGCTTGAATCAGGTTTTACGGATACATTCCGCTATTTCTATCCGGAGCAAGAGGGAATTTACTCATGGTGGTCCTATCGTTTCAAAGCCCGTGAGAAGAATGCGGGTTGGCGTATTGATTATTTTCTCACTTCCGATTCGTTGAAGGATAAATTGAGAGGTGCTCAGATTCATACTGACATCTTGGGATCAGATCATTGTCCGGTGGAATTGACAATAGAATTGTAAAAATGGGCTAAAAAAACTTTGTAGTTGTCGCAAAATGAATCCCTGATTATCTGCAATAAAAAGATAATCAGGGATTTGTGTCGTCGCAAAACTTATTCTGTTTTATTCTCATAAATCATGGATTCCTGTATATCTTTGTTTCGGGAAATAAATATTTTTTTCCTGAAAAACTGATTGAATCTATGAAACAATGGCATTTATTTTGCTTGTTGCCTTTGATGGCAGCTTGTGACTCCGGACATTCCGGTTCCGGAGAATTAATTTCGGTGGACTTGCGACAGGGGATAGATCATCCTTCTATGCTCAATCTGCAAGATGAGGTAGAGAGTGTGGAATATATACCTTTGGAAACAACCGATGATCCCGCTTCTTTGTTGGATGGAGTATCCGAATATGCTTTGACAAGCAAATACATCTATGTTTCTCCCGTAAAAGAACAACGGATTGTTCAGTTTGACCGGAAAGGTCATTTTATAAAGACATTGATTCCTTTCGGACAAGGACCGGGGGAGTTCAGTAATTTTTTAGCAGGTATACAGGCCGATGAGGAAAATAATCGTCTTTACCTGTTCAGTGCTAATCAGATAGGGGTCTACACCTTAGAGGGGGAGTTTATTCAAAATTTGAACCATGATTATCAGATAGTATATCAGCGTAAGGTGGAACAAGACTGTTTTGCTTCGGTGGCATTTCCGTATATTCCTTTTCGGAGCGGGAGTTATGGTTTAGGCATATTCACAGAGCAAGGGGACACTATTGCTGTAAAGAATGATTTTACTTCGCCACTGGTTCCTCCGGAGAAAGCAGGTTTTACTATAGGCATTGCAGCTACCTATTCAGGTAAGCAGCAGTCATTACTGTTTAAAACAGGATGTAATGATACTGTTTTCAGAATTTCCGATCATAAAATTATGCCAGCTTGTGTTTTGAATTTACAGAATTCAGACCAAGAAATCATCCGCTGCCTGGATGCGACTGATTTCAGTAGCTTACATCAAAAATTTGGAGGAAATAAGGATATTTTTGTGTCTGATCTTTTTGAGACGCCACGAAGTTATTATTTCCGTTGCAGGTATGATGGAGGACATTATGTGGTTTCCGTTGATAAAGAAACAGGGAAGATTCTGGCGGAGCAATGTGAGCAGCCTGAAGATATTTTTAAACTTTCTGATGCCAATCTTCTTTTTGGTATGTTGGGGACACGGAGTTATCGTAGCTTTCCCGTTTGGGGCCGTATGGAGAAAGATGGTTTGGTGCAGGTTGTCATTCCTTATGAGCTGAGTCTTTATGAAAAAGGATCCACCCTTACTGTTCCGGATGAATTAAAAAAGATAAATGTGGATAGTAATCCTATTTTTATAGTCTATAAATTGCGAGAAGGCTAAAAAGTGATACATTTGCGATATGATGAGAAAGTACTTGTTTATAGGCTGGGATGTATGGATGGTGGTGATATTGGGTATCATCTCCTCTTGCAGTCAGGATAAGGGCACTTCTAGACTGGCATGGGGGAAATATTATTTGTGGAGTGCCCCGGATTCCTCCTACCGGATACTGAATGCCATTCCTTTTCCCGATAAACTTTCCGTAGAAGAACAAGCGTGCTATGCATTACTGATGACACAAGCTATGTATAGATGTGGGCATAAGATATCTTCCGATTCATTGATAAACATTGCTGTACAGTATTATTCTTCACAAGGTAATGCAGATGATAAAGCTTCCGCTTTGCTTTATAAAGGATATATTTTAGAGGACTTGGGGCAGGATAATGAAGCTTTGTATGCCTATAAACAGGCAGAGGAGGCGGTAAAGACTGTTAAGGATTTGCGGATCCATTTTTTGATATATACAGCTTTAGGGAATATCAATGGAAGGTATGCTCATTATGAGCACTCACTGTCGTATTATAGAAAGGCGTTGGATCTTAATCTATCAGTTCCGGCTTGGAATGCAATGGGGGGAGAATATATATTTGCCCCTCTTTATCTGGCTCAGGGAACTCCCCGGTACAATGAAGAGGTCAAGTTGGTTTATGATAAGTTTTTAGGTTTGGTTAATAGGATGGACTTTACCTCGCAAGAGAAAATCTATTATCAATGGGCCTTGAAGGAGAAAGACAAGCAGGAATGGGATTCGGCGGCTTCGTTCCTGTTAAAAGCGATGGACTATACCACTACTGTTGAGTCCCGTTACTGGTATGATGCTGAATTAGCTGTTATCTATAAACATTTAGGAAAAACTGAACTAGTAGACAGCCTTCGTAATAGGGCATTGAAATCTTCGCGACCACTTTTGAGATCCTCTGTGTACAAAGCTATATACCAGGATTTGCTGGCGGCTGGTAAGTTAAGTAAGGCTAATGAATATATGCAATGCTATATCAATGAACTGGAATTACTATTTACTTCCGGAAGCCGTACTGAATTGTTTAAAATCGAGAAAAGATATGATTACACGGCTTTATTACGTCAGAATGATGAATATCGAAGCCGATGGAGCATTACTCTGTTGATAACAGTGGCTGCTGTTTTTTCATTGACTTTACTGCTATGGGGTAGTTGGAAATTTTTTCGCCGCCAGAAACTGGAGATTTTAAGTCATTATAAAAGGGATGCTTCCATGTTGCAGCAGCAGATTGATGATTTACAAGAGAGGATAGAAGAGAATCAAGGTGAGGCGAAGAATCTGCAAGAACAGATGCAAATCCTTGAAAAGGAAAAGAAAAGTAAGGAAATACGTATTCGTCAGTTGGAACTCACTTTCCGTTCGAAACACATCTCGCTTCCGGTTGAGTCGGTGGAGGCAGCACAAGTATACTTGCAAATCGTGACGAAGGGAACTCCTCATTATACCCCTGCTGAAGACCGTACTAAATTAGAGTATTGGTTGAACATATCCCGTAATCGCTGGGCCGAGCGATTGGAAAAGCTTTATCCATCTCTGACCAACGGAGAGAAGGATATTTGTTACCTGTTTGTAGTGGGACTTTCATTTGATGAGATAGCCAGTTTGTTGGGAGTGCAGTCCCGTTCTGTAAACCGTGTGGTATATAGAATTTGTAGAAAGATGGGTATAGAACAAGGGAGCAAAGATGAATTTGTGGCACAAATCTTCCGTTTGGATGATTGCGACACAAATATATAGCTTACATGGCTACTTCGATGGCCAGTATTTGCGCTTCGGATTTAGCTTCAATTGTGACACTTTCAATGTCCCAGATACCGATACCGTCACGACGTGAAAGATTCTCGCCTGCTACATTTATTTCTCCTTCTATAATGAAGATATAAACACCTGTGCGTGGTTTGTGCATACGGTATGTCACACTTTGTCCGGCATCCAATGTGCCCATAGAGAACCATGCGTCCTGTAGCAGATGCGCCGGTGTATTGCCAGATGGTGAGATGAAGGTGGCTAGTTCGTTACGTTTCAATAACGGACGAATGTCATAATTATGGTATTCGGGTTTAGTTCCCTCCACATTGGGAATAATCCAGATTTGCAGGAATTTTGCGTCTTCAGTCTTACTGGCATTGTATTCGCTATGATAGATGCCTGTGCCTGTACTCATTACCTGAATTTCACCTGGGGCAATGGTACTTTCATTCTGTACGCTGTCTCCATGTCTTAAATATCCTTGTAAAGGGATAGACACCACTTCCATATTTTTATGGGGGTGCATACCGAAACCTTCTCCGGGAGCTACTGTATCATCATTTAGTACGCGTAAAGCACCGAAGTGAATTCGTCTTGGATTATAATAGTCTGCAAAGCTGAATGTATGGTAGGTTTTTAGCCATCCGTGATTAAAATACCCTCTTGTATTAGCTTTGTCAATTACTGTTTTCATAACTCATATCCTTTCTTTTTTAATTTGTTGATATTTGATATAACAATTGGGAAACAGAAAAGTTTAACGGTTGCTGTAAGGTGGGTTGTACTTTAGATTCAGCTCTTTTAAATGATCTGTTAGAGTCTTTTGTTACATTAGAAAACACATTTTGTTTCGGTTTTAGTGAAGATTTTTGGAGAACACTCTATGGTAAGAAGCTTTTGGTTTAGCAGACAGGTAAAAAGATAAGTTCGTTTTTCAAAAAGGGCCTTATCTTTTTTTAAAAGACCTTATTGTTTTGGAAAAACATCCTTATCTTTTAATGAAAGGAACTTATGTTTGGCACAAGAATTCATAGAACTTGGCGCAGGATCCGGCAGAATTTGTATCAAGATTCTGAACACTCCGGTAGGAGGAAATGTAGCTTCTTGAAACCGGACAAGGGCTATCGAACTGATTGGGAAAGTAAAATAAAGCAATGTGATGATTGATTGCCCAACAGAAGAAAACGAATTTGTATGTATACATTTGTTTTTACGAACGGAATAAAATCCTTTCATCACCATATCTTATTGTTGTTCAATGGTTTACTGTGTAGAAAGATGGTAAGACATGCCCAAGTGGTAGTTGACGGTGAATATGCCATACACTTTTCGCTTCCGGAACCAGACGGGCATGGCATGTTCTTGGAGCATGTTGGGCTTGTCCGGGGTCAAACCACTTGAGCGTCTTTTACGTCCTTTTATCACCACAAATTACTGGATACTAATTGATTATAGTGATTGAACAATTTTATTTTTCATGTAAAGACAATTCGGATGCTGGCAACTTGAGTAGTTAATCTTACAGTTCATACATTTAAATCTTATAGCTCATAGATAACTTATGACGTTGTCCACAGAACAAGCTAAGCATGTTCGTCAAACAAGCTAGGCCTGTCCTTTGGACAAGCCCGGCCTGTACGTATGCATGAAGCTATACATATGTATGCATCGCCTCATGCGTACGTACGTGTAAACCGGATTTGCATTTTCTTCTTCCCAAAAAGCGTTCCACCCTTTTTCACTTTATGCCGGAAGGTTTTTTCAAACTATCCTTATAGGTTTGACGAGTTTTGCTCAGAGTTTCCCGGAGTTATGCTTGAAGTTTTATCAGATTCACCTATTACTTGCAGAGGGTCTGTCACAAAAACGGGACAAAGCAAAAGTGTTCCTCTATGAAATATCGGATGAACCTGGTTTCTTGGAGCCGAACAAGAATTCTTGGACATCCTGCTCTTATAATTATCGGGTAAGTGAAGGAAGGGTAGGATATAAAATAAAAGAAGAGATGATTTAATCATCTCTTCTGTAGAGCGGAAGACGGGGCTCAAACCCGCGACCCTCAGCTTGGAAGGCTAATGCTCTATCAACTGAGCTACTTCCGCAATTTTTGTGGGCAAAGATGGATTCGAACCACCGAAGTCGAAAGACAGCAGATTTACAGTCTGCCCCATTTGGCCACTCTGGTATTTGCCCATTCGCTCTTAAGATTCTATCTCAATTCTCTTATTGAGTAGGTTTGTTTCTCAATTGCGATGCAAAGGTACGTCTTTTTTTTGAATATGCAAATTCTACAAGAACTTTTTTTCAAAAAATCTGCTTTCCCTGCACTTTTTGCTTAAAATCGAGCATTTTGATGGCAGTTATTGCACATTCATCTCCTTTATTACCTAATTTTCCACCGGCACGGTCTTCTGCTTGTTGCATGGTATTGGTGGTAATCAAACCATAAATTACAGGAATATCTCCTTCGGCATTCAGTTGGGCGATGCCTTGGGTAGTACCGGCACATACATAGTCAAAGTGTGGAGTGTCACCACGAACTACACATCCTATTGCAATCACTGCGTCTACTTTTCCGCTTTTTATCATTTGTGCGGAACCAAAAGTCAGTTCAAAACTTCCGGGTACAGTTTGTACCAAAATATTTTCATCTTTTGCACCATGTTTTTTCAAGGTGGTTACGGCGCCTTCCAATAAGGGACCGGTGATGTTACTGTTCCATTCGGATACTACGATACCGAAACGCATGTTTTCTGCATTGGGAACCGAGTTAAAGTCATAATCAGATAAGTTATGATACGCTGTTGCCATTATTTTTTGTTTTTTAGTGGGATTAATAAAAGAAAAAGGTTATCTGTACGTGGGTGCAGACAACCTCTTTATATAATTCAAGGTATATTTCTTTTCTTATTTGATAGAGGCACGCTCGATATATTTGTCGATGTCCATTGACTGATAAGAATTGAAGTATTTTTCTTTCACCAATGTATAAGCTTTAACAGCTTCACTGTTCTTACCCAGTTTCTCGAACAACTGACCTGCCTGAATCAAATAGATAGGGCTTAATGCCTGACTGTCTGCTTTGTCTGCTGCTTTCAGCAAAGTTCCGGCAGCTTTGTCCAATTGCCCCATCTCAGCGTAGCAGTTACCGATAGTTCCCAAAATAGCGGGGCTTACCAACTGATCTTTAGCGCTGAATTTATCTAAATACTTCACTGCGTCTTCATATTTGCCTAACTGTGCGTAGCAGATACCTGCATAAGCATTTGCTAAATTACCGGCAGCTGTTCCGCTGAATTCATCTGCTACTTTCAAGAAACCTTTGTAACCAATGCTGTCGCCGTTCAATGCTGTTTCAAAGTTATCGGCTCCGAAATATTGTTCTCCTTTGAACAAAGCTTCTGATGCTTTCATTTCATTGGGTTCAGAAATAAAATGCTTATATCCCATGAAACCTGCAATGATAATCACAACTGCTGCAATAGTTCCAAGGATTTTTCCTTTGTACTTGATAAGGAATGCTTCTGAAGTACTCAGTGCTTCTTCCATATCCAATGGGTCCTGAGTGTGTTTTTGTTCTGCCATTTTTATATTTACTTTTTTATTATTTTGCGAATCTACTTTTTCGGTCAGCAAAAGTAGTTCATTTCTATGTATTAATGAAATTTACGGGCATATTTTTTTAGTTTTTCCCGTTTTTATCTCTAATTTTGTATCCTCAATTAAACAGAAGTTCTATGATACTGAAACGCATCTCGATATTGAATTATAAAAACCTGGAGCAGGCAGAACTGGAATTCTCGCCAAAGATGAATTGTTTTATCGGACAGAACGGCATGGGGAAGACGAACCTGCTGGATGCGGTTTATTATCTTTCATTCTGTAAAAGTGCCACTAATCCCATAGACTCGCAGAATATCCGTCACGAGGGCGATTTTTTTGTGATTCAGGGTTTCTATGAAACGAATCAAGGAGATCCTGAAGAGGTATATTGTGGCTTGAAGCGTCGTCAGAAAAAACAGTTTAAGCGGAATAAAAAGGAATACAGCCGTTTATCAGATCATATCGGTTTTATTCCTCTCGTAATGGTTTCTCCTGCTGATGCGGAACTGATTGCGGGAGGTAGTGACGAGCGCCGCCGTTTTATGGATGTGGTGATATCTCAATATGATAAGGAATACTTGGATGCACTGATACGTTATAATAAAGCGCTGACACAGCGTAACGCCTTATTGAAGTCGGAGCAGGAACCTGATGAGGAATTGATGTTGGTATGGGAGGAGATGATGGCATTTGCAGGCGAGGTTGTTTTTAGAAAACGTAGTGAGTTTATAGCCGAATTTATTCCTACTTTTCAATCTTTCTACTCTTATATTTCGCAAGATAAGGAGAAAGTGAATCTGGCGTATGAATCTCATGCTATGAATGGGAATTTGCTGGATATAATAAAAGAGAGCCGCAAACGTGACCGTATAATGGGGTATTCGCTGAGAGGAATTCATAAAGATGACTTGGTGATGCAGTTGGGTGATTTCCCTATAAAGAGGGAAGGTTCACAAGGGCAGAATAAAACTTATCTGATCGCTTTGAAACTGGCTCAGTTTGATTTTTTGAAGAAAACGGGGAGCAATAGCACTCCTTTGTTGTTGCTGGATGATATTTTTGATAAGTTGGATGCTTCCCGTGTGGAACAGATTGTGAAACTAGTGGCCGGGGATAGTTTCGGACAGATTTTCATTACGGATACCAATAGGGATCATCTGGATAAAATATTGAAAAAGATTGAAAGGGAATACAGAGTCTTTTCTGTAGAAGATGGCTGTGTGACTGAAAGAAAGGAAGTGGCTGAATGAGACGTAATGATGCGGAACAAATAGGGGAGATGATTCGGAAATTCTTCCGGCAGAATGCTTTGGAGGCACCACTGAATGAGTATCGTCTGATACAAGCATGGAAAGATGTTGTGGGGTCTGCCATTACCAAATATACTAGTAATCTTTATATCAAGAATCAAATACTTTATGTGCATATCACTTCGTCCGTGCTCCGTCAGGAGTTGATGATGGGACGTGATTTATTGGTGAAGAATCTGAATAAGCAGGTAGGGGCACAAGTGATAGTCAATATTATTTTTCGTTAACTAGGCGGTCTTCTGTATGTTCTTTTGGTTATCTCCGAAGGTTCCTGTAAAACTTCCTGCCAGGTGCGGATTTTTACGGATTTTCCTTCATCTTTTTCGTAAAGTCCACACTTGACTTGAAAGAAGTGTGATGTAAGAGTGGCTTATGGGGCAGTTCTTATCACGATAGATTCTATTTCAGTATTCCATTCTCAGTCCAGACTTCATCCATTCTCCGGTCGAAAGGTTCGACAGGCAGCTTTTCGCTTACTTGGAAGTTATAACATATACCTATATTATAGGAATGAAGAAGAGGCAGTAATTTGTCATAATATCCTTTTCCTCTTCCCAATCGGTTGCCTTGGGCATCAAAAGAAACACCCGGTATAATGGCGAGGTCTATCTTCTCATACGCTGTAAATGCTTCTCCCGTCGGTTCCTCTATGTGATAAGCCTCGCCGTTTTTCAGGTTTTGTCTACCTGCATAAATACGGAGTTCCAATTCGTCTCCTTTGACTACCGGCAGCAAAATTGTTTTCTGCCGGTGCCATTTCTCAACGAAGTCATGTGTCTGTACTTCATCACCCAATGAATAATAGAGCAAAACGGTACGGGCCGATGCAAATTTGGGATGCTGTTCCAGTTTCTCAAGCAAAGCAGCGGACTTTGTCATTAATTCGGTGATGTCGTGACGGCGTTTTTCTTGCGCTATCTGCTTGCGCAGTTGTTTTTTTAGTTCCTTCATCGCTTACTTTCGGTTCTATGGGTTGTTCGGGAGCTTTGGGAAATGATTCACCTTTATCCAATACTTCCAATGCTTTGAGGACAGTTTTGTCGCTCTTGTTTAAGTATTCTATATAAGCTTCCATGCCCAGCATATTATAAATGATGTTTCCATATAAATTTGTTTCAAATAGTTTCTGTGATTTGTACATCAATATGTTGCGACGTTTTAACCCTTTGCTTTCAGCGAAACGGGCGAATTGTTCCAAAATGTTCTGATGTTTCAAATATTGCAACAGGCTTTCTTCTGTTTCATATTTTTGCATTTCGGCACGGTGGTTGTCCGTATACTGGAAAGCAAACTGGATGGTTAGTCCGCGGTTAACGGACATACGATAATAGGAAGTCACACCGGTAGTATCCTGCGGTACAAAGATATCGGGCATAATACCTCCACCTCCATATACAGGACGGCCTAAAGAAGTTTCAAAGATTTGGCTTTGATCCTGTTTGATACTGTCCTGTGAGAAAAATTCTCCGTGTTCGTAACGGGTCAGGATATCCATTTCATAATTTGCGTCATTACCTTTTACATACGGTTTTTGTATACAGCGTCCTGACGGAGTATAGTAACGGGCAATTGTCAGACGGATGGCTGAACCATCGCTGAAATCGATAGGCTGTTGTACTAGCCCTTTTCCGAAAGAGCGGCGCCCGATGATTGTCCCTCGGTCATTGTCCTGGATAGCTCCGGCAAAAATTTCGCTGGCAGAAGCCGATCCTTCGTCCATCAATACGACAATAGGCATTTTCTGGCTACTTCCGGTTCCGTTAGATGTATAGTTCTCACGTGGAGACTTACGTCCCTGTGTATAAACGATGAGTCTGTTTTTGGGTAAGAATTCGTTTACCATCTGGATTGCTGCACCCATATATCCGCCGGTATTACCGCGTAAGTCGATTACCACTCCTTCGCAGTTTGCCTGATTTAGCTTGGCTAATGAAATCAATAATTCGGGATAAGTTGTTTCACCAAACTTGTTTACTTTTATGTAACCGAATTTGTCATTCAACATATAGGCGGCATCTACACTCTTTACCGGTATGTCACCACGAACAATGGTGAAGTGTAAAGTTTCTTTTTCTCCCGGACGAAAAACGCCAAGTTTTACCTCACTGCCTTTGGGACCTTTCAGTCTTTTCATGGATTCATAGTTGGTGACAATTTTTCCCACAAAGGCACTGTCATCAACTTCTATAATGCGGTCTCCTGCCATTAGGCCCACTTTTTCTGATGGTCCGCCTTGGATGACACTGTTTACATGGATGGTATCTTGCTGGATGGTAAACTGGATACCAATTCCGCTGAAGCTCCCTTTTAAATCAGAATTTACAGCTTCCAGGTCTTTTGCCGGAATATAAGAAGAGTGAGGGTCCAGCTCGCCTAGAATTTGCGGCATAGCATCTTCCACCAGTTCACCCATGTTTACTGTATCTACATATTGGTCGTCAATGATACGCAATAATGCATTCAGTTTGTTGGATGAAGTATTAATGATACCTAATTTGTTTCCTGAAAAGTGGTTGGCGTAAAAAGTTCCAATCAATATTCCGGCTACGATGCTTACCGCAACGATTACCGGCATAAAACGGGATGTTCGATTTTTGCTCATATCTTTATTTGCTATTATTCATTGGGATTGATATAGATTACTTCAATATTTGCGCGTTTCAATAAATCAAGCCCGTCTTCCAAACGGTATTTTTCTGAGTAAACTACACGTTTGATTCCTGCTTGGATGATGAGTTTGGCACATTCTATGCAAGGAGATGCGGTGACGTACATGGTTGCTCCGTCACTGCTGTTGTTGCTTCGTGCTATTTTGGTGATAGCATTCGCTTCGGCGTGTAGCACGTAAGGCTTGGTGACTCCGTTGTCATCTTCGCATACATTTTCGAATCCTGCAGGAGTTCCATTATATCCGTCGGAGATGATCATCTTGTCTTTTACGATTAATGCTCCTACCTGACGGCGTTCACAGTATGAATTTTCCGCCCAAATACTAGCCATGCGGATGTATCGTTTGTCGAGTTTGAGTTGTTTTTCTTCTTTCGTTTCCATTATTTCAGTCTTGCTTATTATGTGCAAATTGAATATAAGTTTTTTTCCCTTCGGGAGCTAGCAATAAAACATTGCTGTCACCTTGATAAAATATTGCATTATTCAATGCTTCTATGAACTCGTTATTATAGCTTGTTGAAGATGGAGTCTTGGTAAAATTTATGTTTACTGTCCGGTCTTTTCCATCCGCTTGCCATGTGCCTTCAATGGTTCCGTTTTGTATGCTTCCTGTAAAAGTGCCATCCGCTTTGAAAGTAATGTTGAAACCATGAATGATATCCAAGGCTTTTCTTCCTTCGGCTGCGATAGTCTTATCCGGGTTGTGTGCCATTGCATTGTATTTGGGCTCTCCGTTCCGTTTGTCCCAATTGGCTTTACCATAGAAATCCACTACATGCCATGTGCCGCTTGCAAAGATTTCCTCTACATCGTCTTCATTGTTGCAACTCCATAAGAAGGGGAGTAGCATCAGTATATAAAGAATAGACTTTAGTTTCATATTGTTTAGTTTTTTAGTTGATTATTCCATTTCTTTTCAGCAAGGCATGGATACTGGGTTCTTGTCCACGGAAGCGTTTGTAAAGGGCCATCGGATGTTCCGTTCCTCCTTTCGAGAGAATATTCTCCCGGAAAGAAGCAGCGACTTCCTGGTTGAAGATTCCTTTTTCCTTGAATAAGGAGAAGGCATCCGCATCCAGTACTTCCGCCCATTTATAACTGTAGTATCCGGCAGAATATCCCCCCGCCATGATATGTGAGAACTGTACGGACATGCAGGTATCTTCTACTCCGGGCAGTATTTGCGCTTTTTTCCATGCTTCTTTTTCATAAGCGCGGACATCTCCGTCAAATGTTTCCTGGCGGGTGTACCATGCCATATCCAGTAAGCCGAAACTTATTTGACGTAGGCAGGCGTAGGCCACATTAAAATTGGATGCATCTACAATTTTTTGAATCAGTTCGGCAGGAATGGGTTCTCCCGTCTGATAATGTCTGGCGAATGTATTGAGAAATTCTTTTTCAGTGGCGAAATTTTCCATAATTTGTGATGGAAGCTCCACAAAATCCCAGTATACGCTGGTACCACTCATGGTTGAATAAGTGGTATTGGCAAACATTCCGTGCAAGGCGTGTCCGAATTCGTGTAAAAAAGTATTTACTTCCGAGAAAGTCAACAATGCCGGTTTTCCAGCTGATGGCTTGGTGAAGTTCATGGTAACGGATACGTGGGGGCGGCTGTTGACTCCGTTTTCTATCCACTGTTCCTTATAGCTGGTCATCCATGCACCTGAACGTTTTCCGGCACGGGGGTGGAAATCTGTATAAAGTACAGCCAGGAAACTTCCGTCTTTGTCGAATACTTCATAAGCTTTTACATCGGGATGATAGACCGGAATTTCTTTATTTTCTTTAAATGTGATGCCATACAGACGGGTAGCCAGACCGAATACGCCTTTCTCTACTTGGCTAAGCTCAAAATAAGGGCGCAACTCTTCTTCATTCAGATTGAATTTCTTATTTTTCAGTTTTTCTGAATAATAGGCCCAATCCCATGGCATCAGCTGGAAATCATTGCCTTCCATTTCGCGTGCCAATGCTTCTACTTCTGCTACTTCCTTTAGGGCGGCAGGGGTGTAGGCTTCCAATAATTGGTTGAGCAATTTGTATACGGCATCACTTGTTTCGGCCATGCGCTTTTTCAGTTTATACTCGGCAAAAGTGGAGAAGCCTAGTAAATGAGCCAATTCCATGCGAATGTTTACCAATTGCTTGATGATGTCCACATTGTTGTAGTCGTTATTGTGTGTACATTGGGTATTATAAGCCATATAGACTTCTCTGCGCAGTGAACGGTCGTCACAATATTTCATGAAAGGAACAAAACTGGGAGCATCCAATGTAATGATGCTGCCTTCTTTTCCCTTGTCCTTTGCTGTTTGAGCATAACTTTCCAATGAACTTTCGGGTAATCCTTCCAATTGTTTTTTCGTCAATGCCAATTCGTAGTTATTCGTTTCTTTCAACAGATTCTGAGAAAAACGTAAGGTTAATATGCTTAATTCAGTATTCAGTTGGCGGAACTTTTCTTTTGCCTCACCGGTCAGATTGGCACCGCTTCTTACAAAACTGTCGTATGTTTTTTGCAGCAGTTGGGCGTCTTCACCTTTCAGTTGCAACTGGTCTTTCTGCTCGTATACAGCTTTTATGCGGGCAAACAGTTTTTCATTCAAACTGATGTTGTTGCTGTGTTCAGACAGTAAGGGCATCATTTTTTCTGCCAATTCCTGCATCTCGTCACTAGTCTCGGCACTCATCAAATTGCCGAAAACAGTAGTTACGCGGTCTAGCAACGCACCCGAATTTTCCAGAGCAACAATGGTGTTTTGGAAAGTCGGTGCTTCGGGATTATTGACAATTGCATCAATTTCCTCATTTTGTTCTTTCATTCCTTCCAACAAGGCAGGTTCATAATGTTCTATCTTGATAAGATGGAACGGAGCCGTGTCATGAGGAGTGTTATAGGGTTTTAAAAATGGATTTTTATTTTCAGTCATGGCACTATTTTATTTGACTTACAAATTTGCTAAAAAAAAGTATCACTATCCTCATTCTATTTACTTATTTAACAAAGTATATTAAATAGTTAGGTTAAAAATAAAAAAGCACAAGCAGAAATGCCTGTGCTTTTCATCTTTATGAGGTTTTACCTGATTATTTATTCTTTTCGGTCAGTTTTTCCAATGCCGGAATGGAGATTGCTTTTCTGCTAAGTTGTACCAATCCCTGTTCCTGTAAATCATTCAGTACTTTTGACACATTGATTCGTGTTTCATCAATCAAACTCGCCAAATCTTCCATTTTGATTTTAAGAATTTTTTTCCCTTCGGGCTTCATGGAACGCAGTACTAAAAAATTCAGTATTTTTTCTTCTGTATTACCTATGTGGCTGTTCCATAATTTTTCGTATGCCACTTGTGCCCTATTACTCAGAATATTTAAATAATTAAGGCGGAAGATTTCGTAGTTGTTCAGTTCATTTAATACAAATAACTTATCTATGGTAACTATGTTAATATTTGTACGTGCTTTGTAAGTCGCTGTATAGTTGGTCTGCATGCCGAATAATGAATAGGGCTCTATAACGAAAGGACTTCCAAAAGTTTCAAATAAGGAGTATGAATGTTGGTTATCGGTTGCTTGGGAGGTTATCTCCCCATTTAAGAGAAAGATTAATTGAGTGCAAGGTGCTCCTTGTTCCACAATGATATCATCGGCGTTGTATTTACGAAAATGTAGCTTTACCTTACCTATGATATTGGTGAAGTCATTTTTACATAATCCCTGGAAGAGAGGAAGTTGTAAAAGTGTATCATACATTGTTATTTCCATAAGTTCTAATGTTCGTTAAGTTATAGTTTAACACACAAAGGTAACGATAAAACGAGATTTATTATTTATAGGTGGGAGAACTTTTATTTTTTTTATTGTTTCTTACCGTCTCCTAATGTTTAAAAGCAGAATACTTGCGGGCTGTATAAAAAATAAATATATTTGCATTCAAAAAAGGAGGAGTTTATGTTTGGATCATTTGATTTTCAAGAATTTTTAAGTGCGTTTATCGTACTTTTTGCTGTCATTGATATTATCGGATCTATTCCTATTATATTGAACCTTAAGCAGAAAGGGAGAAATGTCAATGCTAATAAAGCTACCGGCATTTCTTTTGCTTTATTGATAGGTTTCTTTTATGCAGGAGATATGATGCTGAAGTTATTTCAGGTAGATATCGCTTCGTTTGCCGTGGCGGGTGCTTTTGTTATTTTTCTCATGTCTTTGGAAATGATTTTGGATATCGAAATATTCAAGAATCAAGGTCCTATCAAGGAAGCGACTTTAGTCCCCTTGGTCTTTCCGTTATTGGCAGGTGCGGGGGCGTTTACTACGTTACTTTCCCTTCGTTCGGAGTATGCTCCTGTAAACATTGTTGTAGCCTTGATATTGAATATGGTTTGGGTTTATGTGGTGTTGAAGTTGACAGATCGTATCGAACGTTTCTTGGGTAAAGGTGGAATTTATGTTATTCGTAAGTTTTTCGGAATCATTTTGTTAGCAATATCAGCGCGTTTATTTACGGCTAATCTGACTTTGTTGATAGAACAGTTTCAGAAAGCTCAGTAATATGCTGTTTCTTTGCAGATAATAATGTCGGAACTCACCATAGATATTTTATTGGAAACCAACTGCTTTGTGTTAAATCGATATTAATTTGTGGTGAGTCCCGGTATCATTCCATTTGAATGATAGTTGTTCGATGTTTTGATGCGCCTCTTTGATGTCTATTTCTCGCTGGCGATAAATTTCTTCATCCCATCTGTAAAATAAGTTTCATATTTATCCCCTTCGCCCGAGCAGATAAAATAGGCATCCAGTTCAGGATGTGCTTCACAAAAAGCTTTGGCTGAGTCCAGTCCCATCACCATGAAAGCAGTAGCGTATGCATCGGCACTGGCGCAATCTTTTGCAATGACAGTGGATGACAGGATGCTATGTTGTACTGGGTATCCGGTGCGTGGGTCTATGGTATGTGCATATTTCTTTCCACCTTTGTAATAGAAATTACGATAATTTCCTGATGTCGCCATACCTACGTCACTAATGGCAAGTACAGTCTGTAACTCCTGGTTTACTGACAAGGAGTCATCTACAGGTTTGTTTATGCCGATACGCCAAGCGTTCATTTTGGAATTTTTGCCTCTTACCACTACTTCACCACCGATGTCTACCATGTAGTTTTTTATCCCTTTACGTTCTAATAGCCTTGCTACTGCATCTACTCCGAATCCCTTGGCGATAGCGCTGCAATCCAGCATTATACGAGGGTCTTTTTTTATTATCCGGTTGTTCTGTAAGTCTATTTTTTGATATCCTATCATTGGGCGTAAGCTGTCCACTATCAGTGAATCCACTCCTGTAGATTTTTTGAATCCAAATCCCCATGCATTTACCAAAGGTGCGACAGTGATATCAAAGGCTCCATGGGTTTCATCGGATATTTTTTTTGCGAGATGGAATACATGTACGAAAAAACTGTCAACTTCTGTCTTTTCATTGTGGTTTACGCGGGTGATTACAGAATTCGGATTGAAAGGAGAGAGGGAGTAGTCCACTTTCTTCAGTTCGGTTTCTATTTCTTCTTTCAGATTATCTTCGGACTGGTAGGTGATTTTGTATACAGTACCGAATACAAAGCCTTCATCCGTACGGAAAGGTGCTTGCTTTTTTAGAATAATAATTGTTCCTATTATCAGAATTGCTAGAAACGGCAATTGCCATGCTAATTTTTTTTTATTCATACCTGTATTTTAGTTAAGAAAGAAATAAATGTTCTATTAAGATTTTAACACCGATAATAATCAGAACCAAACCTCCCCATAATTCCATGCGCAGGTTGAAACGCTTGCCGCAAAATACACCTATCAGACTTCCTAATGTTGAGATAACAAAAGAGGTAAAGCCGATGATGACAATGGGAGAAAGAATGGAAGTGAAAGAGTTCATTCCTACAAAAGCAAATGATATACCGATGGCCAACGCATCAATGCTGGTTGCTATAGCCAGCGTAACAACCACTTTTAATTTAGTGGGGTCGAAGCAGCATTTGTCTTCATTGCTGAAACTCTCTTTAATCATACGCCCTCCCAGGAATGCCAATAACCCAAAAGCGATCCAATGGTCGTAATCCTCTATCAGGTGGCTGAAGCGGCTGGCGGCAAACCAACCGATAAGCGGCATGACGGCCTGGAAAAGACCGAAGAAGAATGCCATAATAAAAAAAGTGCGCCAGCAAATGCGACGCATGATAATTCCGCTTGTTATGGAAACAGTGAAACAGTCCATAGCAAGGCTGATGGCAAGGAGCCATATTTCTAAAGTTGTCATTAGTTAAAATGGTAATTTGTATATTAAACTGTATGTTACTCCTAAGTTAGTCGAGTTGTTCTTTCCGAAACCGGGAATATACCAAGGCTCGGTGTGTTCCGTCTTTTTCATGTTCATGCGTATGCGGTAGCGCAGTGACCAGCCCATATAGAAATTCTTGTATACATTTACCTTTATTCCTGCCAGCAGTTCGGTCCAGGTTACTGTGGTTTTAACTCCCTCATAACTGAAGGGGATTTCCGGAAATCCCCATGTAGGGTCTTTCATTGTCGGAGCATCTACATCGTATGAAAAAGAGGTGAATCCGTAACGTATGCCTCCATACAGAAAACCAGGCAGATAGGGCTTCTTGAAAAAGAAGTTGTAGTTCATACCTATACGGAAATAGGGAGCTGAGGCTTTATAATGTATATTGGTACCGTCATCAGTAGTGTCGGTGGTTCCATATCCAATTTCAGCTACGGGGACATAACGGTTTTTCAAATTGACCTCTACGCTGATTTCTGTACTTGTAATGTCACCTCCAAAAATTTTGCTTCCCAGGCCAAATATATCTATACCGATAGTAGTTCCCTGATAGAAGGGTACCTTTTCTTCCTCTATGGTTGTTTTTTTTTCTTGTGCCGCCAGTGTGGGGCTGTACAATAGCATACTACTCAGTAGCGTTAACAACGTAATATATGTTGAAATTCTTTTTTTCTTCATTATTGATGTCCGGATTTACAGTCTCGATAGATTTTAAGTTATAAGTGGTGTATTTAATGTCTTCCACTTTATAAAACATCATGGTGCCACATTCTATATTCTGCAAGTAGGGGATATTCTGGTGAATGAGTATGATGGTGTCACGCATCTTTTCCGTATAATGCAATACGTAGGTAGTTTTTGATGTATAACTCAAAGGCAGGCTCATACTGCTTTCCGCTTTATTGAATATCGTGTCATTCATCAATGAGTCTTTTACTACAGTTTCCTTAATAGTTCCATCTTCCAGTGTGTCACGTACAATCACATCGGTAGTGATAAATCCAGTGACGTCAAAAGCTGGACTGAATTTCACAGCTTGGTGTGTTTCTGCATCCAGAAAGTCGAAATGGGCAAAGGAATTGGTGGTAAGCGGACAATCGCTTTCCCCACAGCTTTGCATCAAGGTGCTTACGGTAATCAGGAGCAATAAGATAATGGCTGGTAGTCTCTTCATTTTAAAACTCTTTCTCTATTTTATAATTATTGCGTTCAGGAGCATTCCGGGCTATCAGTTCTCCTATGAATCCTGCCAGAAACAGTTGGGTTCCCAAAATCATCAAAGTTAGGGCCAGATAGAAGTAAGGAGAATCAGTAATTAATATATAAGGTAAACCATGTGACAAGGCATATAGCTTGTTTGCTCCGATGATAATGACGGAAATGAAACCAAGAATAAACATCAATGATCCCATAAACCCGAAGAAGTGCATCGGCTTGATACCGAATTTGGATAAAAACCACAGAGTGATGAGGTCTAGATAACCATTGAAGAAACGGTTTAATCCGCCAAATTTTGTTTTACCGAATTTCCGTGCCTGATGGTGTACTACCTTCTCGGCTATCTTAGGAAAACCTGCATTCTTTGCCAGATAGGGGATATAGCGGTGCATTTCACCGTATACTTCGATGTTCTTTACAACATCACGACGATAAGCTTTTAGTCCGCAGTTAAAGTCATGCAGATTCTTGATGCCTGAGACGGCACGTGCTGTGGCGTTGAATAGTTTGGTCGGAATGGTTTTTGATAACGGGTCATAGCGTTTTTGCTTGTATCCTGATACTAAGTCGTAGCCGTCTTCTGTAATCATTCTGTATAATTCCGGTATTTCGTCCGGGCTGTCCTGCAAGTCGGCATCCATTGTAATCACCACATCACCTTGCGCCTTTTCAAAACCACAATACAAAGCAGGGGACTTGCCGTAGTTCCGGCGGAATTTAATACCTTTTACGTTGTCCGATTCCGAGCGTAGTTTCTCAATCACTTGCCAGGAGTGGTCGGTGCTGCCGTCATTGACAAAAATAACTTCATAGTTGAAGTGGTTGGCATCCATTACACGTTGAATCCATGCGAATAGTTCCGGCAAAGATTCTTCTTCGTTATACAAAGGAATAACTACAGATATATCCATCTTTTATTCATTTTTCTTTTTACGCATCACGATCAATGCCGTAGGGATAGCCATTAGCATCCCGTAAAACATATTTTGTGATATCAGTTGAAATGTCATTTCCAGCGGGGTAAGTCCCGACAGTAAATCTATCGCTTCTTCAAATTGGTTTAGTGAGGTTGTCAGTTCGGGTCCGGCAGTTTCTTTGAACTGATTTAAGATGGAGCGGTATGCCTCGAATACGAACCCGCCATCTATATAGCGGAAGTAGATGTAATGCACTACCGCTACAAATAGAGAGGCGAACATATACATAAAAGTAGTGAATAGAAACGCACGTGAAAAAGTGATGCTTCCGCCACAATGCCGTTCTCTGAACTTTTTGGCAAATATGTATCCTAAAAAGGGTACTCCTATAGTTAAGACTATAAAAAGTAATTGTAGGAAAGGTATTCTCAATCCTAGTGGGAAGAGCATGAATTTGAAGGCCCATAAAAGACCCATGCCCGTACCATAGCGCATGGCGCATTCCTGCAAAGTCGGTTTATAATTCGTCATTCTTTATTAATAAGTGCACAAAAGTACTTCTTTTACGGGAATCCGTCCTATAGTTATGGGTGAAAAATGTATTTTTTCTGCTAAAATCAAAAAAAAGTATTCGAAAGTATTGTAGTTTTGAAAATAATGTCTACCTTTGCACTCGCAAAACAAAAATGGGTAAGTCCTATACGGCCAGCTCCTGATGAATCCTCCAGGGCTTGATCGCAGCAAAGGTAGTTGGTTGTAGCGGCGCGATATAGTAAGCTTACCCACCCGCCTCTTTAGCTCAGTTGGCCAGAGCACGTGATTTGTAATCTCGGGGTCGTTGGTTCGAATCCGACAAGAGGCTCAGAAAAGCGAGAAGGACGAAGAAATCTTCATTCTTCTCGCTTTTTTATTATATTTGCGCTGATATTAGTTTTAAGGTTGGTACAACCGTTATTTAAGAGTTCTTTTGTATGATAGAGTCACAGATTGCGGCAAGAGTATTGCCGTCTAAATGCCGTGAAGCGGTAAAGGTTCTTTTGCAGGAAGTGTACGGATATGAAGATTTCCGTAATTTAGAAGTTTATGATGACTTGTTCAAAGGTAAGGAAAAATTGCAATTGTCTCAAGGGCAATTAATTGAGGAAGTCATCATGGAAGCTGAAAAAGGGATCAAGGGTGATTCGTCTGTTCATAATTTGCTCCTGACTGCTCCGACCGGAGCTGGAAAATCATTGTTGTTTCAGCTCCCTGCCATTTATCTGGGTAATGAATATAAGCTTCTTACTCTTGTGGTTTCTCCGCTGAAAGCATTGATAGTGGACCAGGTTGAGGCGTTGCAGGAGTTAGGATATGAACGTGTGGCGTATGCTTCGTCCGATCTTTCACCTGAACAAAAGAACGAAGTATATCGTCGTGTCCGTGACGGGGAGGTTGATCTTTTTTATCTTTCCCCTGAATTATTGTTGGCGTATGATATTAGTTATTTCGTAGGTGAACGCCGCATTGGATTGGTAGTAGTTGACGAGGCTCATACCGTGACTACTTGGGGTAAAGAGTTCCGGGTGGATTATTGGTTTCTAGGGCGTCATCTGGAAGCTTTAAAGAATGCGTTGGGATATGTATTCCCTGTTTTTGCATTGACAGCCACTGCTGTGTGGAATCCCAAAGGTGGGAACGATATGATTTTTGATACCATCCGGTCGTTGCATCTTGCTCCGTGTGCCTTGTATGTGGGCACGGTGAAGCGTGAAAATATTGGCTTTGACATTACCGCCATGACCATAGAGGAGGGAGAGACCTACGATAAGGCCAAGCAACGTACTGTTGCCGCCCGGGTGGAGGATTTTCTGGACGGGCATAAGACTATTATTTATTATCCTTTTGCCGGAGGTATAGATATGAAACTGAAGACTTGGGTGTATCCGGCTAACTGGCATTGGGTGGCATCTTATTATGGTAAAAAGGATAAAGAGCAAAAAGCCGAAATTATACAAGCTTTTAAGGAGGGTGAGAAAAAAATAATCGTTGCTACGAAAGCTTTTGGCATGGGGGTGGATATCAGCGATATTGACCGTGTGTATCATGTGGCTCCATCCGGTACCTTTGTCGATTATATTCAGGAGATTGGCCGTGCAGCCCGTGATAAGAACATTTCTGGTGTGGCAGCGACGGACTTTAATGAACGCGACTTTTATTATATGAAACGCCTGCATTCTGCAGGTGCCATCTCCCAGGAACAGTTGGGGATGATTCTGAAGAAAGTATGGGAAATATATCTGATGAAAGGCTGTAGTGATGAAATGCAGATGTCTTTATCCGATTTTGAATTTGCAGTGAGGCTGCCTCGTAAAAAGAACAAGCTGGAATATGAATCGGATTTGGAGCAAGTCATCAAGACGGCTTTGTTATGGATAGAAGAGGATCTGAGTTTCCGGCATGGCGGTTCTCCTGTTGAAATCAATTCACAGACTCTGTTTGCCGATGGCTATGTACAGGAAAAGACGGGTGATGCCGCTTTCCGTAAAAAATACAAGCAGTATATGGTTCCCGTGGAAGGGGTTGAAGGAGTCTATAAGGTGGCTTTTGAATCTTTGTGGGAAAATTGTTTCTCGGAGATGGGGTATCGTGAGTTTAAGCGCGATTTATACAATGGAAATCTCTTTGAGGGAGTTCGTGCGGCTGCTGTGGGGAAGCATGATGTCTTGTTAAAAGAGAGTGCAGCGGATATCTGCTTTAAGCTGGCAAGTCTCTTGAAGAGTTTGAAAGACTTACTGACGGTGAGTCTGTATGGTAATAAAGGAAAGTTCGAGGAGGACGATTTGCGTAGTATTTTTGCGGCGTACGATATGGATGTTCCTTCTGCCAAGCGTTTTATCACTTCTTTACTGGAGTCCAGGGTAGAGGAGGGCAGAAGTGTGAGTTACATCACCAGTGCCAAGAAGAAAGATGAAGACAAACTGATGTTTACCGTTACCCGTGGTTTTGATTTGTTATTGTCCCGTTACCAGAAGTTGTGTGCCCAGCGTATTACAGGGAAGAAAGGAGGCCGGCTGTTGTTCTATGTCACTCCGTTCTCCGATCTCAATATGCTGCTCAACTTGCTGTCTATGCTCAATGTGGTGGACTTTACCGTAGAGGGAGGGGTTCCTTCCGTTGGAGTGCGTGTCCATGATGCGGAGATATTGAAAAAGGAAGCTACCTCGGGGAGCTATCAGAATCGTGTGCTAGAGAATAATGAGAAAATATTCCAGGAACAGATAGAGTTGTTCCGGCTGTTCTTTGGCAATACGAAGTTAAGTGACGAGCAGCGATGGGAATTTATAGAGGATTATTTTACGGGGATGAGTTTGGAGGGATTGAAAGAAAAATATTCTTGTGTTGTGGAATGCCGGCTGTGTAAGGTCTGAAATACCGTATGATTTTCACGGCTCGATAAAGACAGCTGAGGCGGCAGAAAGCTATATTGTCAATTGCATGTGGAAAAACTCGGGCAAGAGGAAGAGTGGACTGTATATTGGAAACAAAGGATTATGTATATATATTTGAGCTTAAACTGGATAGTACGGCTGCTGAAGCTTTACAGCAGATAGAGGACAAAGGATATGCTAAGCCTTATCTGACAGATACGTGCAAAGTTACGGGAATTGGTATCAGTTTTTCATCGGAAACCATGACGGTGGAGGAATGGGAGGAAAAACATTGTAACCCTGTTGTGATTAAATAATAGTGCAAAAATATGCCTCAAGCCGGAATCATCACGATCCGTCTTGAGGCATTCTTCGTTTATGGAATTTGGGATACAAACCGCTTACGCTTTAAAATTGCGTGCTATTTTTTTATATCCATATACGGCACGGTTGCCCAATTCTTCTTCAATGCGGAGCAACTGGTTGTATTTCGCCATACGGTCGCTACGGCTCAGTGAACCGGTTTTAATCTGTCCGCTATTGGTGGCTACGGCGATATCCGCAATGGTAGCATCTTCCGTTTCACCGGAACGGTGGCTGGTCACAGTGGTATAGCCGTTACGTTGAGCCATCTCAATAGCATCCAGAGTTTCGGTCAGCGAACCGATCTGATTTACTTTTACTAGGATAGAGTTTGCACAACCTTCACTGATTCCTTTTTCCAGGAACTTCACATTGGTAACGAACAGGTCATCACCTACCAGCTGGCAGCGATTGCCCAGACGCTCGGTCAGCATGCGCCATCCTTCCCAGTCGTTTTCTGCCATACCATCCTCTATCGAATCAATGGGGTAGTCCCAACTCAATTTTTCCAGATAAGCAACCTGTTCGGCGGCACTGCGCTTTTCCCCTTTTGGGCCTTCAAACTTGGTATAGTCATAGATGCCGTCATGATAGAATTCGGAAGAAGCACAATCCAAGCCGATGGTGATATGTTTAAACGGTTCATATCCGGCAGCTTCGATAGCGGCAAGGATACAATTCAAAGCATCTTCGGTGCCATCCAACGCAGGGGCAAAACCACCTTCGTCTCCTACGGCTGTACTTAGTCCGCGTTTTTTCAATACCTCTTTTAAAGCATGGAATACTTCTGCGCCCATCCGCAAGGCCTCACGGAATGTTTTAGCACCGACAGGACGAATCATAAATTCTTGAAAAGCGATAGGGGCATCGCTGTGTGAGCCTCCATTAATGATATTCATCATTGGAACAGGCATGATATAGGTGTTTGTTCCGCCAATATATCTGTAAAGAGGAATATCCAAATAATTGGCTGCAGCTTTTGCCACGGCTAGGGATACGCCCAAAATAGCATTTGCGCCCAGTTTTGATTTAGTTGGAGTTCCATCCAGATCAAGCATGGCTTTGTCAATACCACGTTGGTCCATAGAGTCCATTCCTTTCAATGCCGGAGCGATAAGAGTATTTATATTTTCTACAGCTTTTAATACGCCTTTGCCTCCGTAACGGGTCTTGTCGCCATCACGTAATTCCAAAGCCTCATGTTCACCGGTTGACGCACCCGATGGGACAGAGGCACGGCCCATAATCCCTGATTCCAATATAACATCCACTTCCACAGTGGGATTACCACGTGAGTCCAAAATCTCTCTTCCTTTAATCTCTGCTATTTTCATATAGTTCTAATTTTATAAGATGGTTTTATTTTAATAACAATAGAGAAGCCGGATTTGTTGAGGTACTAGGGAAAGTTTTTTCATGATATTTACTTTTTTATTTCTTTCCACAGAGTACATCCGTCTTTATTTTTCGTCTCCCTTTAATAAAAGCTAGAGATCAATATGAAAATAAAATGGATAGTGGGGGGGCTGTTATGGGCAAGTTCTTACTTGCAGGCTGCCGCACAAGAATATAAACTGTGGTATGATGAACCCGCTCAAGTTTGGACTGAAGCACTTCCGCTGGGTAACGGGCGGTTGGGAGCGATGGTATTCGGCAATCCCGGTGTGGAGCATATCCAGTTGAATGAAGAAACTATTTGGGCAGGACGTCCCAATAATAATGCTAATCCCAATGCGTTGGAATATATTCCCAAAGTGCGCCAGTTGGTGTTCGAAGGAAAATATCTTGAAGCACAAACATTGGCTACTGAGAAAATAATGGCGAAAACCAATAGTGGTATGCCCTATCAATCGTTTGGCGATCTGCATATTTCTTTTCCGGGGCATACACGTTATTCCGATTACTATAGGGAACTGAGCCTGGACTCAGCTCGTACCATCGTACGTTATAAGGTGGACGGGGTGACTTATCAGCGTGAAACACTGACTTCGTTTGCTGATCAGGTAGTTATGGTGCGTCTTACTGCCAGCCAACCCGGAAAGATTACTTGTAATGCCAATCTTACTACTCCGCATCAGGATGTGATGGTCTCGACGGAAGGGGAGGAGGTTACCCTTTCGGGCGTATCTTCTTGGCATGAGGGGCTAAAAGGGAAAGTCGAATTTCAGGGACGTATGACTGCACGTAGTCAAGGAGGGACCCAGTCTTGTCGTGACGGAGTCTTGAGTATAGAAGGGGCGGATGAGGCTGTGATTTATATTTCCATTGCTACCAACTTTACTAATTATAAGGATATAACAGGTAACCAAGTGGAGCGTGCGAAGAACTATCTGCGCCGGGCTGTAAGTAAGGATTATGTGACATCACGTAAGGCACATGTTGATTCTTTCAAGCAATATATGGACCGTGTCTCTTTGGATTTAGGTATAGACAAATATGCAGGGGTAACCACTGATATGCGTGTGCAGAATTTCAAGGAAACGAAGGATGATTTTCTGGTAGCTACTTATTTCCGTTTCGGCCGCTATCTGTTGATTTGTTCTTCACAGCCGGGTGGGCAGCCTGCTAATTTGCAAGGCATTTGGAATGATAAATTATTTCCTTCCTGGGATAGTAAATATACTTGTAATATCAATGTTGAAATGAACTATTGGCCGGCCGAAGTGACGAATCTTAGCGAATTGCACGAGCCTTTGATACAGCTGATTCGTGAAGTGAGTGAAACAGGGCGTGAGTCAGCAAAGATTATGTATGGGGCGGATGGTTGGGTATTGCATCACAATACGGATATATGGCGTGTTACCGGAGCTATAGACAAGGCTCCGTCGGGATTATGGCCTACGGGTGGAGCTTGGCTGTGCCGTCATTTGTGGGAACGTTATCTTTATACAGGCGATATGGAGTTTCTCCGTTCGGCTTATCCTATCATGAAAGAAGCCGGTAAGTTTTTTGATGAAATAATGGTGAAGGAACCGTTACATAACTGGTTGGTGGTATGCCCGAGCAATTCTCCGGAGAATACTCATGCGGGCAGTAATGGAAAAGCGACTACGGCTGCTGGGTGTACTTTGGATAACCAACTGATATTCGATTTATGGAATCAGATAATCACTACCGCCCGATTATTGGGTACGGATGCTGAATTTGCCACCCATTTGGAACAGCGTTTAAAGGAAATGGCACCCATGCAGATAGGACGTTGGGGGCAATTGCAGGAATGGATGACAGATTGGGACAATCCGCAGGATGTGCACCGTCATGTGTCACACCTTTATGGTTTGTTCCCCAGTAATCAGATTTCTCCTTACCGTACTCCCGAATTGTTTGATGCGGCACGTACTTCGCTGATCCATCGTGGCGATCCGTCTACCGGATGGAGTATGGGATGGAAGGTATGTTTGTGGGCTCGTCTGTTGGATGGTGATCATGCTTATAAACTGATAACCGATCAGTTGACTCTCGTACGTAACGAGAAGAAAAAAGGAGGAACTTATCCTAATTTGTTTGATGCCCATCCACCTTTTCAGATTGACGGTAATTTTGGTTGTACAGCGGGTATCGTAGAAATGCTGATGCAGAGCCACGATGGTTTTATTTATTTACTTCCCGCATTGCCGGCGCAATGGAAAGAAGGAAGCGTGAACGGGATTATAGCTCGTGGAGGTTTTGAATTGGATTTGAGTTGGAAGAATGGTAAAGTGAGCCGGTTGGTGGTGAAATCCCGTAATGGGGGGAACTGTCGTTTGCGTTCTTTAAATCCGCTGGCAGGCAAAGGGCTGAGAACGGCAAAAGGGGAGAATCCGAATAAATTGTATGCCATACCCGAAATCTTGCAACCGATTATAAATAAAGAAGCGAAATTGAATAAAGTTGAGTTGAAAAAAACTTATCTTTATGATCTGGAAACCAAAGCAGGTGAAGAATATATATTCTTAGGTAAGTGATGATTCTTGCACTGATTGTAAGGATGAAAAATAGTAAAAAGAAGAAATATGAAAAGAACAGGATTAAACATTATTTGCTCATTGTTGCTGGTAGGTGGAATGTGTGCATGTACTGCCACTCCTAAACAGACCGAAGAAATCAAATGGAGCGAACGTATGGCTCAGTCGGAAATGCAACGTTTCCCTGAGCCTTGGATGATAGAAAAAGCGAAAAAGCCTCGTTGGGGCTATACACACGGACTGGTGGTGAAATCCATGTTGGAGGAATGGAAACACACCGGTGACACAGCCTATTATAATTATGCAAAAATATATGCAGACAGTCTGATAGACACTGACGGTAAGATAAAGACCATGAAATATCTTTCTTTTAATATTGATAATATCAATGCCGGAAAGATTTTATTCGATTTTTATGAAAAGACGGGAGACGGGCGTTATAAGGTGGCGATGGATACTCTTCGTAAACAACTGACCGAACAGCCCCGTACCAGTGAAGGTGGCTTCTGGCACAAACTGATATATCCGCATCAAATGTGGCTGGATGGTATATTCATGGCTTCTCCTTATTTGGCTCAATATGGTAACGTATTCAAGGATACTACGGTCAATGCCGATATTGTGAATCAAATAAAGCTGATTGCCCGTAAAACGTATGATCCTAAAACCGGTTTGTTTTATCATGGTTGGGATGAGAGCAAGACACAAAATTGGGCAAATAAGGAAACCGGATGCTCACCCAATTTCTGGAGCCGCAGTATAGGCTGGTATGCCGCTGCCGTGGTGGATGTATTGGATTATATGCCGGCGCAGTTCGAAGGACGTGACAGTATAATGACGATCATAAATATGTTGGCCGAAGGTATTGTAAAATATCAAGATCCTGAAACAGGGGTATGGTGGCAGGTGACTGACCAAAATAACCGTAAAGGAAACTATTTGGAATCTTCTGCTTCATCGCTTTTTGTGTATTTCTTGTGTAAAGCAGTGAATAAAGGATATATTTCTTCGGAATATAAGATGGCTGCAGAACGTGGTTTTAATGGCCTGATCAAACAATTCATTAAAGAAGAACCTGATGGTTCGTACACTATTACCAACTGTTGTGCTGTTGCCGGATTAGGCGGTAAAGGAAACCGGGATGGAAGTTTTGCTTATTATATAGGTGAGCCGGTAATAGAGAATGATCCGAAGTCAGTAGGTTCCTTTATTTTGGCGGCTATTGAATATGAGAAAATGAAGTAGTAGGAATAATCTGAGAAAGATGAGGACATTTGTCAAAAAAGTCTTCATCTTTTCTCATAAGATCAAGAGCTTTTTAAAAAAGATAACCGCCTTTTTTAAAAAACATAAGGACCTTTTTTTAACACCTTGTTGTTTTGATAAAAGCTCTTGTTTAGAGATTGTTAATTAATTAATAAACGAATTTGAAAATACAATGATGAACAGACACGCATTACTTTCCTTATTGGCTTTATTGCTATGTTACTCTACTTCCTTGCCGGCGCAGAAAGCGAAAACGTATATTCCCTGGAAGAATGGCAAACTGGTGGTGTCCGAGGAGGGACGCTACCTGAAGCATGAAAATGGAGTACCTTTCTTCTGGTTGGGTGAAACTGGATGGCTGATGCCGCAACGCTTGAATCGTGACGAGGTTTCTTACTATCTGAATAAGTGCAAGGATGCCGGATATAACATGGTGCAGGTGCAGGTATTGAACGGTGTGCCTTCCATGAATATTTACGGTCAGTATTCCATGATAGACGGTTTTAATTTCAAGGATATCAACCGCAAAGGGATTTATGGATATTGGGACCACATGGACTATATTATTAAAAGTGCTGCTTCACGGGGCATCTATATAGGGATGGTATGTATTTGGGGAACTCCCGTGGAACAAGGGTTGATGAATGAAAAAGAAGCCGTGGCATACGGTAAATTTCTTGCGGAACGTTACAAGGATGAGCCGAATATTATTTGGATGATAGGAGGGGATATCCGTGGTGATAATAAGACGGAGGTATGGGATGCGTTGGCAAACAGTATCCGTAGCATAGACAAAGGTCATCTGATGACTTTCCATCCGCGTGGACGTACCACGTCGGCTACTTGGTTTAATGACCGCGAATGGCTGGATTTCAATATGTTCCAAAGCGGACACCGTCGTTACGGGCAGCGTAATGGTGATGGTGACTATCCTATCGAAGAGAATACGGAAGAAGATAACTGGCGTTTTGTGGAAGCCAGTCAGGCAAAGACTCCGTTGAAACCGGTAATTGATGATGAACCTATTTATGAAGACATTCCACAGGGACTGCATGATCCCAATGAAACCCGTTGGAATCAGCACGATGTGCGTCGTTATGCCTATTGGTCGGTATTCGCCGGATCATTCGGGCACTCATACGGTCATAATGATATCATGCAATTTATCCGTCCGGGATATGGAGCCTCTTTTGGTGCCGACGGACGCAAGAAAGCATGGTGGGATGCTTTGGAAGATCCCGGCTTCAATCAGATGAAATATCTGAAGAACTTGATGTTGACTTTTCCTTTCTTTGAACGTGTGCCCGATCAGAGTGTTATTGCGGGAACTAACGGCGAACGCTATGACCGTGCCATCGCTACCCGTGGAAATGACTATTTGTTGGTTTACAATTACTCAGGACGTCCTATGCAGATCGATTTGAGCAAAATCAGCGGTGCGAAAAAGAATGCATGGTGGTATAGCGCAAAGGACGGTAAGTTGGAATATATCGGTGAGTTTGACAGTAAAGTCACTTCTTTCCAGCATGATAGCGGTTATCTGAGCGGTAATGATCAGGTTCTGATTGTTGTGGATTCTGCAAAGGATTATGTGCAGAAAGCTTGGACAGCCTTGCCGGATGCCATACAGAAATGGAATAAGTAAGAAATATGCATATCATGAAAAAACAAGTATTATTAATCATTCTTTTGGCACTTCCGTTGTGGTTGAAAGCAGCGAATGTTTCGGTTACCGGCCTGCGTACCGAGCAGATGGTAGATCCCATGGGGCTGGATACTGCTGTCCCTCGTATGAGCTGGCGGCTGGAATCTTCTCAAAGAAATGTGATGCAGACCGCCTACCGGATCTTGGTTGCGTCTTCTCCTGAACTTTTAGCACAGGATAAAGGAGATTTGTGGGATTCCGGAAAAGTGGAATCCGATGCGTCCGTATGGATTCCCTATCAAGGGAAGCGTTTGAAAAGCAATCAGCGTGTTTACTGGAAAGTGAGAAGCTATACCAATCGCGGTGAAACAGAATGGAGCGAGCCTGCCCGATGGGGGATGGGACCTTTAGGTGAGATTCATTGGAAAGGACGATGGATAGGTTGGGACGCTGCGTTTGCATGGGACCGGGAAGATTCACACAGCCGTTTGAGCTCTCGTTATTTACGCACGGAATTTAAAACGCAAGCCAAGGAGATAAAGTATGCTACCCTTCATTTGTGCGGTTTGGGTATGTACGAACTGTTCATTAACGGCCAGCGGATAGGTGATCAGGTATTGGCGCCGGCTCCAAGTGATTATCGTCGTACTGTGCTTTACAATTCTTTTGATGTCACCAAACAGGTTGCCGGAGGAAATGCCGACAATGCCATCGGAGTGACCCTGGGCAACGGACGTTTCTACACTATGCGTCAAAATTACAAACCTTATAAGATTCCTACTTTTGGTTACCCCAAGTTACGTTTGAATCTGATTATAGAATATACCGACGGCAGTATACAGCGCATCAACAGTGATGAGAAATGGCGTTTGACGGCTCAAGGGCCTATACGTAGCAATAATGAATACGATGGTGAAATTTACGATGCCCGTATGGAATTGGGAAACTGGACACAGCCCGGTTATGATGATTCCAAATGGCTGAAAGCGCAACGTGTTTCATTGCCGTACGGTACACTTCGTGGCAATACCGCTCCCAACATGAAAGTGATGAAAACGCTGAAGCCGGCTGTCTTCAAGCAATATGGTAACCGTTATATGATTGATTTCGGTCAGAATATGGCAGGATGGGTGCGTATTAACATAGCGAAAGCCGCTGCGGGAGATACGATTTGCATACGTTATGCCGAACGGGTAAAGAATGACGGTACGGAACTGGATGTGGAAAATCTCCGCCATAGCCAGAGTACGGATTATTATATCTGCAACGGTAAAGAAAACAACACTTCCTGGAGTTCTCGTTTTTCTTATCATGGATTCCAATATGTAGAAGTGACAGGTTATAAAAATCTGAAAGCGGAAGATTTGGTTGCTGAAGTAGTATATGATGACTTGGAAGATAACGGTACTTTCGAATGTTCCAATGATATCATGAATCGGGTTTATCGGAATGCCTGGTGGGGGATTTCCAGTAATTATAAAGGAGTGCCTTTGGATTGTCCCCAGCGTGACGAGCGCCAGCCCTGGCTTGGCGACCATGCTATGGGAACGTGGGGGGAAAGTTTCATGTTCAATAATGGAAACACCTATGCCAAATGGGCGGATGACATCCGTGAAGCGCAGCGTGAAGACGGTTGTATTCCTGATATTTGTCCGGCTTATTACAATTATTATACATCGGAAATGACGTGGTCATCCACATTTCCGGTAATCTGTGATATGGTTTATGAACAGTTCGGCAATATCGAACCTATTCGTAAAAATTATGCCGCTATCAAGAAATGGATGCACCATATACGCAGTGAGTTCACTACAGAGGATGGAGTGATTAACGCCGATAAATACGGTGACTGGTGTATGCCTCCCGAATCACCGGAATTGATTCACAGTCAGGACCCTGCCCGCAAGACGGATGGAGCGCTGATTGCTACAGCCTACTATTATAAGGTATCGCAAATGCTGGCCAAGTTCGCCCGTTTGCAAGGTTTGGAAGATGAGGCGAAGGAATTCGAGAAGGATGCAGCAAAAATTAAAGACTGCTTCAATGCCCGTTTCCTTACAGTTAAGAAGGGAACTTCTCCGGTACAAATGCCCCATGTTCTTTATCCCGACAGCATATTCTATGGTAACAATACAGTGACGGCTAATATCCTGCCACTGGCTTTCGATATGGTGCCTGAAGCCTATAGGGAAGAAGTGGAAAAAAATGTAATAACAGGCATTATTACCCGGAATAAAGGTCACATCAGCAGTGGGGTGATAGGTATGAATTGGATGATGCGTGAGCTTACCCGTATGGGGCGTGGCGATGTTGCTTTCTTGTTGGCAAGCAACAAAACTTATCCCAGTTATGGCTATATGATAGAAAAGGGAGCTACTGCCATTTGGGAATTGTGGAACGGTGATACCGCCAATCGTTGGATGAACAGTTGTAACCATGTGATGATATTGGGTGATCTATTGACTTGGTATTTCCGTGATTTAGCCGGATTTAATCCGGCACAGCCCGCTTACAAACAAATCATCTTTAAACCGAATTTTTCCATCCAAGAGTTGAGTTATGTCAAAGCTTCGCATAACACTTTATATGGTAAGATGATTAGTAATTGGAAGAAAACTCTTACGCATCTGGAATGGGATATCACGATTCCTTGTAATACTACTGCATTGGTTTATCTTCCTACCTTGGACGAGAAGGCGGTAAAGGATAAGGACGTTACCTTTGTACGTCGGGAAGGCAACTCTACCGTATGGAGTGTTCCTTCGGGAAACTATCATTTTTCGGTTAGTATGGATCCATCTTTAGGTAAAAACCGTGCAGGTATCGTGGAAGATCAGTTTTTATACGAGCAAGCTTCTTTTCCCGAATGTCATGGCGCTACTATTGTGGAATTGAAGAACGGAGACCTGGTAGCTTCTTTCTTTGGAGGTACTAAAGAGCGTAATCCGGATTGTTGTATCTGGGTATGTCGCAAGCCGAAGGGTGCGACGGAATGGAGCGCACCTTATCTGGCTGCCGACGGGGTGTTTAGTCTGGATGATCCGCAAGCTGTTTTGGCGGGCATTACAGCAGAATCCACTCCGGCGGATGCCGGCCCCGTGGCTTCTACGTTTAAAGGGGATAAGTCCCGGGCACGCCGCAAGGCTTGTTGGAATCCTGTGCTTTTCCAAATACCCGGCGGAGATTTAATCCTGTTCTATAAAATAGGATTGAAAGTAGCCGATTGGAGTGGTTGGCTGGTACGTTCTAAAGATGGTGGAAAAACTTGGAGCCAACGTGAACCGTTGCCAAAAGGTTTCTTAGGTCCTATTAAAAATAAGCCGGAGTATGTGGATGGCCGTATTATTTGTCCTTCCAGTACAGAAGGTGATGGAGGATGGCGTATCCATTTTGAAATTTCGGATGATAAAGGAAAGACTTGGAAGATGGTAGGTCCTGTAGAGGCGGAAATGAGTGTGCCTACTGCTTTGCGTAAGGCAAATGCAGCCAATGTAGACGATCAGGAAGGCGGTGAAGCCATAAAAGGAGAAGGTGAGAAGCCTATTTATGCTATCCAGCCCAGCATTTTGCGTCATAAGGATGGGCGTTTGCAGGTGCTTTGCCGTACACGTAACGCACAGATTGCTACTTCATGGAGCAGTGACAACGGTGAAACATGGAGTAAAGTTACCTTGCTTGATGTTCCCAATAATAATTCGGGTACGGATGCCGTAACAATGAAAGATGGTCGTCACGTATTGATTTATAATGATTTCAGTACATTGCCGGGCACTCCGAAAGGGCCACGTACACCGTTGTGTGTGGCGGTTTCGGATGATGGTATTCACTGGAAGAATGTAATGACATTGGAAGACAGCCCTATCAGCCAATATTCTTATCCGTCCATCATTCAGGGCAAGGATGGCAAACTCCATGCCGTATATACCTGGCGCCGTCAGCGTGTGGCTTATAAAGAGTTGGATTTGAGCAAACTGAAATAATACGATTGTGGATAAAGGAGTTCTTTGATAGAAAGTATTGGAGAACTTGAAAAAAACGGGTGTCTGAAATAAAAATCAGAAACCCGTTTTTTGAAAACAGACTTTCATTATCTGCCAATGAAAGCTCTTTCTAAAGATACAGAATATGAAATAATTATAAATAGAGTACAAACGTTTCTTATTATCGTCCTCTCTTTATAAAGAAAAGAATAAGTGACAGATTATTATGAAGAGCATTAGACTACTACTTTTACTGGCTTCCGGAGTAACTACGGGAGCATTTGCCCAATCGGGCGGGCTGACGGATATGAGCCAAAGTCGTTTTGCCAAGATGGCCAATACGGAATTAGGTGCTGTGCATTGGACAGATGGCTTTTGGGGCGACCGTTTCAATGTATATAGCCATACCTCCTTGCAAAATATGTGGGATACATGGAACAATCCCGATGTTTCGCATGGTTTCCGTAACTTTGAAATAGCTGCCGGTGTTTGCGAAGGCGAACATTGGGGACCTCCCTTTCATGATGGTGATATGTATAAATGGATGGAGGGAGTGGCTTCCGTGTATGCCGTCACGAAAGATCCCGAATTGGATAAACTGATGGACCACTTCATTGAACATGTGGTGAAAGCCCAGCGTGCGGACGGTTACATCCATACCCCTGTCATCATTGAGGAAAAGAATAAGGGGATTGACACTCATTCGGAAAAACAGCAACAGACGGTAATTGGTACCAAAGTAGGCGGTGAGGACGAGAAAGGTGCATTTGCCAATCGTCTGAATTTTGAAACCTACAATTTGGGACATCTGATGATGGCAGGTATTATTCATCGCCGTGCCACCGGAAAGACTACTTTATTCGATGCTGCCGTAAAAGCGACGGACTTCCTCTGTCATTTTTATGAAACCGCTTCTGCGGAACTGGCAAGAAATGCTATTTGTCCCTCCCATTATATGGGCGTGGTGGAAATGTACCGTGCTACAGGGAATCCCCGTTATCTGGAACTTTCCAAGAATCTGATTGATATCCGTGGAATGGTGGAAAATGGCACCGATGATAATCAGGACCGTATTCCGTTCCGTCAGCAATACAATGCGATGGGACATGCCGTGCGTTCCAATTACCTGTATGCCGGTGTGACCGATGTGTATGCCGAAACAGGAGAAGACCAACTGATGAAAAACCTGACCAGCATCTGGAAAGACATTGTGACCCGCAAGATGTATGTTACAGGAGCGTGCGGTGCGCTGTATGACGGTACTTCGCCGGATGGTACCTGCTATGAGCCGGACAGTATTCAGAAAGTACACCAAAGCTATGGCCGTCCTTATCAGTTGCCTAATAGTACGGCGCATAACGAGACCTGCGCCAATATCGGCAATATGCTTTTCAACTGGCGTATGCTGGAAGTGACGGGCGATGCCAAATATGCGGATATTGTGGAAACTGCCCTCTATAACAGTGTGTTGAGTGGTGTCAGTCTGGATGGAAAGAAATATTTCTATACCAACCCGTTGCGCATCAGTGCGGATTTGCCATACACACTTCGCTGGCCTAAAGAACGTACCGAGTATATCAGTTGCTTCTGTTGTCCGCCTAATACGCTGCGCACCGTTTGTCAAGCCCAGAACTATGCTTATACGGTGACTCCGAATGCGGTATATTGCAATTTATATGGAGCGAATACACTGGCGACAGCTTTGAAGGAAGTGGGAAAGATCGGGCTGATGCAAGAAACGGAGTATCCGTGGGAAGGTGCTGTGAAGCTGACTGTTACCGAAGCTCCGAAACCATCAAAAAAGAAAGCATTCTCTTTGTTCCTCCGTGTTCCGGACTGGTGCGAGAAAGCAACTTTGAAGGTAAATGGTGAACCGGTGCAAGGAACTTGGAAAGCGAATACATACGCCGAGGTAAACCGCATCTGGAAGAAAGGGGACTGTGTGGAATGGGTGATGGATATGCCTGTAAAATTGCTGGAAGCAAATCCGTTGGCCGAAGAAATCCGTAACCAGGTAGTGGTAAAACGTGGCCCGTTGGTATATTGTTTGGAAAGTATGGATATAGAAGGCGGACATAAGATAGATAATGTGCTGATACCTGCCGATATCCGGTTGACCCCGAAAAAAATAATCATTGAAGGCAGTCCGATTGTCGCGTTGGATGGTACTGCCCGTCTGGTTGATGAGGTATCGTGGAAAGATACATTGTACCGCGAGGTAGGAAAGGTCGACAAACCGGTCAATATCCGTCTGATTCCTTATTATGCATGGGGAAATCGCGGAAAGGCTGAAATGACGGTATGGATGCCTTTGGCGCGGACTAATCACTAACCACTTACTCCTAATGATTTACAAATGAAAAAAATATTCATAACCACTACTGCGCTGCTGATAGCTTGTACACTATCAGCAGCCGATTTGTTCGTATCTCCGAAAGGTAATGACCGGAATCCGGGTACCAAAGACTCTCCGAAGGCCACCCTTACAGCCGCATTGCGTCAGGCAAGGGAACTTCGTCGTCTTAATGATGAGAGTCTAAAAGGTGGCATCACTATTCATATGGAGGCAGGTGATTACCATCTGTATGAACCCGTCTTTATTCGTCCCGAGGACAGCGGGACGGAAGCTTCACCTACAGTCATCACTTCGGATGGAAATGCCATTCTGAATGGTGGGGTGGAAATCAGAAACTGGAAGAAGCAAGGAAAGTTGTGGGTAGCCGATGTCCCTATGTTTAACGGACGTCCGCTGGATTTCCGGCAACTGTGGATCAATGGACAAAAGGCTGTTCGTGCAAGGGATGTGGCAGACTTTGAAAAGATGTATCGCATCATCAACAACGATCCCCAAAACGAAATACTGTGGGTACCTGCCGCTGCTGTAAAGAAAATACAGAAGGCCCGATATGCCGAAATGGTCCTTCATGAAATGTGGTGTGTGGCAAATCTCCGTATCAAGTCGGTCGAAATACAGGGAGACAGTGCCGCCGTGCGTTTCCATAATCCTGAAAGCCGCATCCAGTTTGAACATCCGTGGCCGCGTCCTATGGTGACTAAGGATGGTCACAACTCGGCTTTCTATCTGACCAATGCCATGGAATTGCTGGATGAACCCGGCGAGTGGTATCATGACATTGAAAGCCGTAAAATATATTATTATCCTCGGAAAGGAGAGAAGATAAGCAAAGCCGTAGTTCCCGGCATCGAAACGTTGGTATGGGTGGAAGGAACTATAGACCGTCCGGTAAAGCACATTCGTTTTGACAATGTTACTTTCCAATATACCACCTGGATGCGTCCCTCTTTGCAAGGTCATGTTCCTCTTCAGGCAGGTATGTACATGACAGACGGGTATAAAATCCGTCCTTCTATGATTCGTAAGAACAATCATAAGCTGGATAATCAAGGTTGGTTGGGACGTCCGGCATCGGCAGTCGTAGTCAAGGCTGCCCAGGATATTGATTTCGAGAAGTGCCGTTTCCAGCATTTGGGCTCTACAGGTATTGATTATGAATGGGCCACCGGTGGAGGACGTATAAACGGTTGTCTTTTCCGTGATATTGCCGGAAACGGTATTGTGGCGGGTAGTTTCAGTCCTGCCGCTCACGAAACACATCTTCCATACGATCCTGCCGACCGTCGTGAGGTCTGTACCGGACTGACCATTTCCAACAATTATATCAATGATGTGACCAATGAAGACTGGGGTACCTTGGGCATTTGCGCCGGTTATGTAAGTGATATCAATATCGAACACAATGAAATCAGTGATGTATCCTATTCGGGCATCAGTTTGGGATGGGGATGGACACGTACAGTAAACTGTATGCGCAATAACCGCGTGCACGCCAATCTGATTCATCACTATGCCAAGCACATGTATGATGTAGCCGGTATTTATACATTAGGTTCACAACCTCATAGCTGGATTACGGAAAATTGCGTTTCTAACATTTTTTCACCCGGTTATGCACACGATCCCAATCATTGGTTCTATCTTTACACCGACGAAGGATCTTCATTTATCACCGTCAAGGACAACTGGACGGAAGGAGAGAAGTTTCTGAAGAACGCCAATGGTCCGGGTAATACATGGGAAAACAATGGTCCGATGGTGAACGACAGTATCAAGGCAAATGCCGGACTGACAAAGGAATATAGCTATTTGAAGGAAAAATAAAACGTGATACCATTATGAAAAACAGACTTGCCACTTTAGTCGGAGCACTTGCATTGAGTGCTGCCGCCTCCGCCCAGACCTGGATCTGGTATCCGGGTGATTATGAAATATGGCTGGGCAACCAGATGAACAACCGCCGTACGGAACGCGGTGCTTTTTTCCCTCCCTTCTGGAAAACAGACAGCCATTATGTGGTAGTGGAATTCAGCAAGAAATTGGACCTGGCGGAACCTGAAGAGATCTTCATTGCCGCCGAAGGAAAATACAATGTGAAATTGGACGGTAAACTGCAATTCGGTATGCCCTCCACCTTGAAACTCCCCGCAGGAAAACACAGTCTGAACATCAAAGTGTGGAATCAGTCCACTCCCCCCACTATTTATGTGAAAGGAAAAACCGTAAATACGGACAAAACTTGGAAAGTAACCTACGAGGATAAAGAATGGATAGATGAAAGCGGAAAAGCCAGTGATACTTCTGCTACCGTTTATATGGATGCAGGGTGTTGGAACTTTGACGGAGCCACCCAACTGCCTTCCAAGTTTTCATTGGTTAGAAAACCGATGAAAGCAGTTTCCTCCACTCCCCGGAAAGAGGGGGTATTGTACGACTTCGGAAAAGAAACCTTTGGTTATATCACTCTGAAAGATGTAAAAGGAAAAGGAACGATCCATATCTATTACGGTGAAAGTCCTGAAGAAGCCTTGGATACGGAATATTGCGAAACATTGGACAAATTGCTGGCAGAGCCGGGGCAAATAACCGATCTGGCCATCCGGAATACACGGAAACTATACGATGAATATACTTTAGACAATAGCAAGGCTTTCCGTTATGTCTATGTCACTTGCGATCCGGGAGTAACGATGCAGGACGTTTCCATGCAATACGAATACTTGCCCGAAGAGTACCGGGGCTCATTCAAATGTAATGACGAAGAGCTGAACCGCATTTGGGAAGTAGGAGCATACACCATGCACCTTACTACCCGTGAATTCTTTATCGACGGCATCAAGCGCGACCGTTGGGTATGGAGTGGCGATGCCATCCAGAGTTATCTGATGAACTACTATCTGTTCTTCGATAATGAAACCGTGAAACGTACCATTTGGCTGCTTCGTGGAAAAGACCCTGTGACCAGCCACAGCAATACCATTATGGACTACACCTTCTATTGGTTTCTCAGTATTTACGATTATTATATGTATTCCGGTGACAAAGACTTTGTAACCCAACTCTATCCGCGTATGCAAAGCATGATGGACTATGTATTGGGACGTACCAACGCCAACGGTATGGTGGAAGGTATGACCGGTGACTGGGTATTCGTAGACTGGGCAGACGGTTATCTGGACAAGAAGGGCGAACTCTCCTTTGAGCAAGTCTTGTTCTGCAAAAGTTTGGAAACCATGGCGCTTTGTGCCAGTCTGGCCGGCAATACGGCAGACAAAACCAAGTATGAGAAACTGGCTTCCGCTTTACGTTCCAAGCTGGAACCCGCTTTCTGGAATGAGCAGAAACAAGCGATGGTACACAACCGTATTCAGGGAAAGCAGAGTGAGTCCGTTACCCGTTACGCCAATATGTTCTCTGTCTTCTTCAATTATCTGAATGCCGATAAACAGCAGGCCATCAAACACTCCGTATTGCAGAATGACAGTATTTTGAAAATCACCACTCCTTATATGCGTTTCTATGAACTGGAAGCGCTGTGCGCCTTGGGCGAACAAGAATCGGTAATGAAAGAAATGAAAGCCTATTGGGGCGGTATGTTGAAAGAAGGAGCTACCAGTTTTTGGGAGAAATACAATCCCGAAGAAACAGGTACCCAGCATTTGGCCATGTACGGACGTCCATACGGCAAGAGCCTCTGCCATGCATGGGGAGCCAGCCCCATCTATTTGTTGGGCAAATACTATCTGGGAGTAAAACCCACCAAACCCGGTTACGAGGAATACTCCGTCACCCCTTGTCTGGGCGGGTTGAAATGGATGGAAGGAACAGTACCTACTCCATATGGCAATATCCATATCTATATGGATAAGAAAGTAATCCGTATCAAGTCCGACGGCGGAAAGGGAATACTGAACATTCCAACCCGGAAAGGAATGAAAGCCATGACCATAGAACCCGGAAAAGAACAAGTATTCAAATACTAATGGTATAGATCAAAAAAAGGTGATACCTACCTTCCCAGGCGGGTATCACCAACACTACTTCGTAAGTTTCCGTTATCCGCTGATAACAGTACTTACCTCTGATCTAACATTAGTTTTCTTATGGGCTTCCCCCTGTATCACTACATTCGGAAGCGGGGATTCTACATCTTGGAAAAAAGTATCTTCCAAAAGCTTCGCTTTTTATTCTCTTCTTTATTATCTGAACTTTGATAAATATCTTCGTATCCCCATTTGTCATGGATCATTCTGTAAATCATCCCCCATTCGGGCAGTCCTCCCAGATTGCGGTCATCAATAAACAAATCCGCCTTCAGTTTTCTGGAATAATGATCACTTTCCAGGGTTTCTTCCGCATAATTGCTGTTTACGGCATAAAATTCCAATCCACGCTCCCGGCAGAAATCCACGGCCTCCTGTAATAATTTACCTTCCCGTACACTCCACAGAATAAGGCGGTGTCGTTCCTGTTGTAGTTTTTTCAGCGTTTCTATGGCAAAGGGTAGTTCCCTGCCTATTTCGGGATATTTATGCTCCACTATTGTGCCGTCAAAATCAACTGCTATAATCATTCCTTATGCTTTCGAAAATTCTTTAATACGCTGCTCCTCTGCCAGTTTGCATATCAGCAGGGTTCCCTCTTTCTCGGCTATGATATATCCGTCCAGTCCTTGTATTACCGCTTGTTTTAAATGCGGTGTGTGTACAATGCAGTTATTACATTCATACAATCGGATATTTTCGCCTACGATGGCATTGTTCCGGTTATCTTTGGGCAGCAAGGAATGTAATGAGCCCCAACTGCCCAGATCAGACCATCCGAACTCTGCCGGCAATACATAAATCCGTTCCGCTTTTTCCATTACGGCATAATCTATGGATATACTTTCACAAGTAGGGAACAGCTCTTCTATGGTTTCTTTTTCCCTTTCGGTATAGAACTCCGGATAAATCCTGTCGAACACCTCGGCGATGCCCGGTGCATAACGGCGTATAGCCTCTTCTATGGTTTTTACATTCCATACAAAAATCCCTGCATTCCAGAAATAATTCCCGGCGTCCACATATTGCTGTGCCGTTTTCAAATCCGGTTTCTCTTTGAATTCATCCACTTTCCGTATATCCTGATCCACCTCTTCTCCTGCGGCTATATATCCGTATCCCGTTTCCGGGCGGCAAGGTTTGATACCTATGGTTACAATGGCCTTGCTTTGATCTGTCATCAGCAGTGCCTTGGCTATCGCCCGGCGGAATTCATCCGTATTGATAACCAATGCATCCGCAGGAGTCACTACAATATTGGCGTCAGGGTGGTGTTTTTTGATTTTCCAGCAAGCGTATGTGATGCAGGGTGCCGTGTTACGTGCAACCGGCTCCGTCAGTATATGATGAGGCGGCACAGATGGCAATTGTTTCCTTACTGTCTCCTTATACTTTTCCGAAGTCACTATCCATATATTATCCGGAATGCACAACCCTTGAAAGCGTTCCACTGTCAGTTGGATCAGGCTTTTGCCACATCCCGTCACATCAATGAACTGTTTGGGACATTCCGGCGTACTCATGGGCCAGAAGCGGCTTCCTATGCCGCCTGCCATGATAACGATATGAGTTTCCATAACGCGTATGTTCTTTATTTCTTTTTATATTCCAGATACCATTGGTACATCTTGTGCACCCCTTCCTCTATGTCTATTTTGTGATGCCATCCCAATTCGTGCAATTTGGTCACATCAGTCAGTTTGCGCATGGTGCCGTCCGGTTTCTCCGGATTGAATGTAATGTTGCCTTTATATCCCGTCTCCTTTACTATCAGATGAGCCAGGCCGGCGATGGAGATTTCTTTTCCCGTACCGATGTTGATGTGGCAGTTGCGTATCTCTTTTGTGCCGGGACGGTGAGTATCTTTAAAGTCCACATGCTCCATGATGAATACACTGGCATCCGCCATTTCCTCACTCCATAAGAATTCGCGCAGTGGCGTGCCTGTTCCCCACAGTTCCACCCCGTCCTTGCTGATACCGTAGCTTTTCAGGATAGCCAGTATCTCCTCTGTTCTGCTCTCTCCGTTTATACCTTCCACCGGACGCATGTCCAGATCATAGCGTATGTTCTCCCAGTTATCTTCGTTCAAGCATTTGGCAAGATGTATTTTCCGGATCATGGCAGGCAGCACATGGCTGCGTTCCAGATTGAAATTATCATTGGGACCGTACAGATTCGTAGGCATAACAGCGATATAGTTAGTACCATATTGCAAGTTGAAACTCTCGCACATTTTCAGACCCGCTATTTTGGCGATGGCGTATGGCTCATTCGTATATTCCAGCGGGGAGGTGAGGAGAGTATCCTCCTTCATAGGCTGTTGTGCGTCTCTGGGATAAATGCAGGTACTTCCCAGAAACAATAATTTCTTCACTCCGTGACGGAAGCTTTCTCCTATCACGTTCTGTTGTATTTGCAGGTTCTTATAGATAAAGTCCGCCCTGTATGTACTGTTTGCCATGATACCTCCCACGTGGGCGGCGGCAAGGATTACATAGTCCGGTCTTTCTTGGTCAAAGAAGTCCTTTACGGCAACCCCGTCCAGTAAGTCCAGTTCCTTGTGACTTCTGCCGGTCAGGTTGGTGTAGCCCTTTTCTTGCAGGTTACGCCAAATAGCGGAGCCCACGAGTCCGTGGTGCCCTGCTATATAAATTTTGGCTGATTTCTCCATTGAAATTTTAACTAATGATTTAACAGCTTGCTTTAAGATGGAGTTTCTTCACGAATTTCATATCGTGTTTCACCATGATTCCCACCAGTTCCTCAAATGAAGTCTTGCGGGGATTCCATCCCAGTAACGTTTTGGCTTTGGTAGAATCTCCCAGTAATTGTTCCACCTCTGCCGGGCGGAAATATTTGGGATCCACCTCTACCAGCACCTTGCCTGTAGCTGTGTCAATACCCTTCTCGTTCACACCTTCACCTTCCCAGTGCAAGTCGATGCCCACTTCCTTGAAAGCAAGGGTGGCAAATTCGCGTACAGTGTGATATTCTCCGGTGGCGATAACAAAGTCTTCGGGCGTATCGTGTTGCAGAATCAGCCACATACATTCCACATAGTCTTTGGCGTATCCCCAGTCGCGCAGGGAATTCAGATTCCCCAAGTACAGTTTATCTTGGAATCCTTGTGCGATGCGTGCTGCCGCCAGGGTAATTTTCCGGGTAACAAAAGTTTCGCCCCGGCGTTCACTTTCGTGATTGAACAAAATGCCGTTTACGGCAAACATGCCATAGCTTTCGCGGTAATTCTTGGTTATCCAGAAACCATATTGCTTGGCTACTCCGTATGGAGAACGGGGATAGAAAGGAGTTGTCTCTTTCTGAGGAACTTCCTGTACCAGTCCGAAAAGTTCCGAAGTAGATGCCTGATAAATCTTGGTTTTCTTTTCCAGTCCCAATATACGTACCGCCTCCAGCATACGCAGCGTACCTACCGCATCCGCTTCCGCTGTGTATTCGGGCACATCGAAGCTTACTTTTACATGGCTTTGTGCGGCCAGATTATAAATCTCGTCAGGTTGTACAGACTGTATGATGCGTATCAGTGAGCTGCTGTCCGTCATATCCCCCCAATGCAGGTTCACCAGTCGGTTCTGCTTCATATCCCGCACCCATTCGTCCAGATACAGATGTTCTATACGTGCGGTGTTGAATGAAGAAGAACGTCTCAGAATACCATGTACTTCGTATCCTTTTTCTATCAGGAACTCGGCCAGGAACGAACCGTCCTGACCTGTGATACCTGAAATCAATGCTACTTTTTTACTCATATTTTGTATTAATTGAAAAGACTGTTTTAGCCTATAGAGCCACCACCATGCATACTTGAACTTTGGTTGGTATAAACAAATTCCACTCCCAGATAATGTTTAACTTTTACAGTAACCTTTTTACCGGCAATAGAGAAAGTGTACTCTTTTTCTACATATTTGGCTTTGCAAGAGAAATACAGAATATAGTCACCGCTTACGTGGGCTGTAAAGGTCTTGTTTACGGTGTATACACCTTCCGATCCACCTTCTTGTGCAGCTATGGCAGCTTTCACCAATGAAAGAGCGCCTTCATCCAGTCCGGATGCAGAGATTTCCCATCCTAATTTGGCAGTATAAGGAATATCATAAGTAGTAGCGCTCATATTTCCTGCGTTACTGTAGCTGTCTTCTTTCAATATTTCATCGTTCTTGGTTTCGCTGACATTCTTTTCACTCTTTACACGGATAGAATAATCCTTATTCAGTGAACTTCCCTTTTTGATGGCAGCTATGTAGCTGTTGGTCGCTTTATCAAAAGCGGCGTCGGCATATTTCTTCCAGTCACCGATAGCACGTGCGTTAGTCTTTTCGTATACCTCTACTTCGTCAAAATAATAATCGCTGGAACTAGCATTGGCTACAGACAAGGTAACATCCTGATTTAGGGCTGCATCCTGGCTGGAACTGATAGCAATATTAGTCATGGGAATCGCTTCTTCTTTGCTGCCCGGAGTCACATCGGTTGCAACAGCTTCCAGATACGGAGTAAGAGTTACATCGGTAGCGGTTGATACGGCACCGGCGGGAATAGTCAATACTGTCTGGGCATCTTCTGTTTCCCCTTCTCCTTTTTCTGTAATCACTTTATCACTTTCAGGATCAACAGCTACAGCCACGCCTTCCTTGCTCATAGTCACGTTCAGTGTTACTAGACTTCTGTTGGTAGCGTTGTTAGCTATTTCTACTGATGCGTCAGAAACAGTTCTATATCCCTCCTTGGCAAAGCTCACCGTATAAGTTTTCTTATCTTTTACGTCAGTGAATATTGACCGTTTTCGTCTGTGGTTGCGGTAGCTTCTCCCGCTGTTACGCTGACTCCGTCCAGTGCGGCATTATCCGCTACTACTTTACCTTCAATGTAATATTCCACATTTTCGCTTACAGGGTCAACTACAATTTCCGGTTCTTTGTCGTCATCCCCGCAGCTTATTAACCCCAAACTTGCTACAAACAGCAGCAAACCTGTTTTAAAAAACTTGCTTGTTCTCATTTTTCTTCGTTTTTAAAAATTAGTAATCTATTTATTTGCTTCCTTTATCAGGAAATAGCGTATATATTCCGGTTGGAAAAACCGGTTACTCCGGTTCTCATCAGGTCGGGTGCGATAAGTTTCCCCCATTTTTTCATCCGCATATCTGCCCCAGGATTCCATACTGTATTCCATGGCAAAATAATCTGCTTGCCTGACACGCACCCCCCGGTTACGGCTCCACTTCTTGCCGGGCAGAGGGATGGCAAAATGGAATCCTCCGTTTATTTCCCCATCAGTATACATTCCATACACGCCGATGGCATATTCTCCGAAATGGCGGGTGCAGTCGCCTCTTACTCCATAATCCCCATATAGATAACGTGCAGCTTGCAAATCAAATTGCAAATTGAAGCGAGGTTCATACACAGATGCTTTCAGTGCGGCATTCATCCGCAGTTTCCGGCTGATATACCATCCTTCGTCGTCGGTCAGCACAGATTGCACGGTAGCTCCTGCCATAGCTCCCAGTTCCAGTCTGCCATTCGCTGTGCGGTATTTCATCTCCGCTTGTGCCCCCATGCGGTTGTTGGTAAAGTTTCCTGCGGTTACTCGCCCCAAAAATCCTTTGCCGAAGCAAAACTCTTGCGACAGTGCAATCACTCCGGGACGTATCTTCTTATACTGTCCTTTTAGGTTGGTCGCTACCGGGAATACCACTTGCGCTGTCAGTTCCGCCCCTTTCCATAAAGCCATTTCTACGGCTGGAGCCAGGTTGACATAGTAAGTATAAAGTCGGTCAAAGCTGGAGTTTTCCAGTTTTACTTCCGGATAGACCACAATGTCTACTTTCCCTGCCGATGAATTGAGTGTCCGGTGTGTCTTTTTCAGTACCTCCATCGCTTCATCGGTATCATAACTGATTCCCATCTGTCGGTACACTTCCCCTATGGTAATCTGTTTCTCTTTATATTCGGTTATCACCTTATCGCTCAGCGTAATGCATAGCTGGGGGATACTGTGCTCCAACACCACCATTTGCAGATTTCCCCCGTACATTCCTTCCATGGCTGCTTCGATGGCTTTGCCTATTCCCCGGTAAGTACCTCTATATACATTGTCTTCAAAAGCAATCGTTGTGTTGCCGTTCACCTCCGTTACCGTTTGTATGTTCTCCATTCCCAGTTGCTGTAGTTTCTCGGCCACTTGTGCCCGGAGGGAGATGCTCCATGCCGAAAGGAGGATTGCTATTAAATATTTGCTCATTGCGTCAATGTATTAGGGTACACTCATAGCGTATACCACCCGATACGCAAGTAAAATCGTGGGTAAAAGCATGCATGGACAAATGTTTCCACAGCCTGACAGCTGCTCCCACATTCACCCCGTCCGAGTCATATTCGGCCATCATCTTCAACTCTTTGCAGAAAGCGGGTATATAGCTTATCCCTCCGAATACACCTTTGTATTTATTGCCGAACCATTTGGTATTACTGTTCTTCCCGCCTTCCAGATAATATCCCAAAGAAGCCGAGAGATAATGCTCTCCTCCCAGATGGAATCCTTTCGTTATCACTCCATAGTAAGATTGAAAAGTGTTGGCTCCTTTATCCGCTATCGGATCATTGGCTCCCAGTGCTATTCCCGGCAGAAACTTTCCTTCTTTCCACACACACAGCCGGATGGAGTAGGAACGATCCTGCTGATTGTATTTAGGCTTGGATGATATATAGTCCCCTTTTATTAAAGTTTCCCGATAGGCAAGCTCCAGAAAGGAAAAGAAACTGATGCTCACAAAGTAATTTCCTGTGTTGTAGTCGAATCGTGCAGGCATCATCTGTTTGGGCAGATAATTTCCTCCCAACATCACTGTTCCCGGCTTCTGCCTGTCGGCGGTAGGAATATTCATCATACCGGTAGTTCCCAGCATATATTGTGCTTGTATATGCTGATGAACTCCGATAATCAGCAAGGTTAGAACTAGTAAACGTATTTTCATTCTTTTTTATTTGCGGCGGCAGGTTGTATCAGGCTTTCTTCCTCTGCTTCCGGTATTTCACTCCACGGCAGTCTGGCTTCAATGAACTGTGGAATCTTTGAAAGAATTTTGCCTTTCAGTGCCGAGATGGGTTTTATTCCGTGACTTTTATACATTCTCAAGTCCTCCGCCCATTTCAGTTTGCTTTTTCCTGCATCAGTAGAAAGTCCCCCCATTCTCATTTTCACGATGTATTTGTTCAGGTAATATACTTTCAGGTTGGCTTCATACAGATAGCGTACCAGCAAATCCGAGTCGGCGGCTATCTTATAACTTTCGTCGTAAAGTCCCCATTTATCCATGCACTCCTTCTTTATATAGACAGTGGGGTGGAGTGGGAGCCATCCGTTTTTTACATTCTCTTTACTGTACCGTCCGCTTATCCAGTTTCGTATCATCTGGTTGGTGTCGTCATAATCTACAAAGACTCCGTTGCCGTATATCATATCCGCATCTTGTTCCTCGAATGTTTTCACTATGTCGGAGATGGTGTGAGATGAAAACAGGAAATCGTCGGAGTGAATCAGACCGATAATATCTCCTGTTGCTGCACGTATTCCTTTGTTAATCGCTTCATACATACCTTTATCCGGTTCGGAAATAATTGTATCTATCCCGTTTTTATATTCATTGATGACAGCCAGCGAGTTATCTTTCGAAGCTCCGTCCACCACAATGTATTCTATGTAGGGATAATCCTGTTCCAGCACACTTTCTATTGCTCCACGAATAGTGGCTTCCCGATTGTAGCAGGAAGTGATAATTGAAACTTTCATAGTGTTGATGCTTTTATAATGTAAGTGGTTATTTATCTAAATACGTTTCTTTTATGAATGCCTTGATTCTCTTGTCATTCCATCCAAAGCGTTTTTTTATTTCATAAATTTTGGCATCTACCAGGAAACGATACCAGAAACCTTGTAAAAAGTGCCATATAAAGCCCTCTTTTCCATCCAGAAATCCCCCTTTCAGAATGTAGCGTATATTGAAATTGATAAATGGCCGTAAGAATAGCGGTGCTTTTATATATTTCACTTTCAGCCACCGTTTACGCTGTTCCTCTGTACCCCAAAACTTGGCCTGTACTTCTTTGCCTCTGTCGTCCAGTCCGTATTCCATCATCAGCATATCCGCCATTTCCCGTGTAGCATATCCATTGTGCTTTTCTGTCCACCAGGTCAGATCATTCAAATTGGCGTCCACTTGATTCCCCTCTTCCACTGTGATTGTTGTTCCACTGAAGATGCGAATATGTTCATCCATCCATCGGTTCTCACACTCCCCATGTCCTCTTCGCCATACTTTCAGGTGGTAAGAAGGATACCATCCCCCGTGTAACAGAGGCTTGCCCATAAAATCTATACGCTTGCGGACGTATACTCCATTTACCTCATTGTTACATTCCGCCAATGCTTTTTTCATGGCAGGTCCCAAGTTACCCTCCAAAAACTCGTCAGCGTCAATGCGCCATATCCATTCTGTTGTAATGGGACAATTCTTCAGCCCCCAGTTGAACTGTGTCGCATAGTTTTTCCAAGGATTTTGGTAAACTTGCGCTCCTGCTTCTTTCGCAATTTCTACAGTTCGGTCCTTGCTGAAAGAATCGATGACGAATATTTCCTCACAGATATTTTTAAGCGAGTTGATACAACGGGATATATGTTTCTCTTCGTTGTATGTGAGGATGATGGCAGCTATGGAATTATTCATTTTTCAAAATTCTTTTTTTTATATATTTAGCCGGATTTCCTGCATAAACTCCCCACGGCTCTGCGTCTTTCACCATTACTGTACCTGCACCTATCACAGCACCTTCCCCAATCTCTATATCAGGACCGATGAATGTATTAGCGCAAATCCATGTTTGATTGCCAATACGGATTTCGGGACGCAGTAGGGGAAGAGTCGGATCGGTATAGTCATGTGTGCCTGCACATACATGGACCCGATGGCTGACAGTAGCTTTTTCTCCTATTGTTACTTTACCCAAATTATAGATTAGGGTTTCTTCTCCAATGGCACTCCAATCGCCTATTTCCAGATTCCATGGAAACCAGATAACGGTGGAGGAGTAGATATGGACATGTTTTCCTATTTTAGCTCCGAATAGGCGTAGTATCGTGTTTCTATATCCGAAAGCTATACGGGGAGAATTACAGAAAAAGAATTTTCCGAATGTCCACAGTATACGTTTTACGTAAATCCATTTGGAGTAGTTCAGATGATTACGGTTTTCTGCTATGTTGAGTTCCATGTTTATAGACAAACTTTTTTATATAGTTCAACCATATCTGCTGCCATTTTTTGTGATGAGTATTTTTCTTCTATTAATTTTCTTCCATTTTTCCCCATTTGCTCCAGTTGTGTTTCTGTACATTGCAGAAACTCTTTGAGAGCTTTAGTAGTAGCTTCGGTTCCTATTTCTGTCCACCATCCGCAATGATAACTTTCCAGCTCTTGCCATGGAGTTCCTTGGGTAGTTATGACAGGTGTACCACATGCAAGTGCTTCAGCTACCACTATACCAAAGTTTTCACTATGTGTAGGTAGAATAAACAGGTCGGCTTTTTTAAAAAGTTCCCACTTTTTATCACCGTATACACCTCCTATGAAATGAATTAAATTTTCAACACCTAATTTAGAGGCTAATTGCTTTAATTCATTGATATAGCTTTCTTCACCTTCTCCTGCAATGTTGATTGTATATCCTTGTAGTTCCGTTTTTAAATTCGCTGTAGCTTCTATCAAGAAGTTGATACCTTTTTTTATGTGTATGCGTGAAAGAAATAGAACGTTTTTGCGTTTTGTCCAAGATTCTTTCATTATGATTTTATCAATTTCTACACAATTAGGGATTACTTTTATATTTTTATTCCATCCTAATTGAATTAGATTTTTTTTCTCGCTTTCTGCCGTAGCGTGTATGACATTCGCTATTTGTATTCCTCGTTTCTGAAATAACAATAATGCAGGTAGTTTTTTTGTCCAATAATGGCGTTTCATTATCCATGGTTCAAGCATTCCATGTGGGGTGTACACTACATGATAACCAGCATCTTTTGCCCACATTGCTGTATATGCTGACATTGGTAACCAGCAACAATTAGAGTGGAATACATCAGGTTTTATCTCATTGAGCAGAAATGTAAAATTCTTTTTTTCTTTTAGAAGGAATGGATTATTGCCACCTATAAAATGAACATTGCAATTTGTTAATTCTAAAGGATTTGTTTCTTTATGTGTTACAACATGTAGTTCTACGAACTTTCCTAGTTCAGCTGTGAGTAATTGCATATATGCACCGACACCACCAGAAGTACGATCAATACTGGGAATGTAATGTAGTATTTTCATGTTTTTATTATTTGCTTTTCTTGTATATTTTCAATGAACTTTTTTTCAAAAAACAGGTGTAAAAAAACTTATTTGTCTTTGTATATATCTCCCCAAAAAAAATATACAATTTTGTCTGGTAAAATATTTAAAACAAATATGTATATAATAAAAATGATTGCTTTAGTTGTTCCAAAATGTTTTTTTCTAAAGTAAAAATTAATATTGGGATTAGAACCAAGGGGCGAATAGAGCCTTTTAAAGCGTTCTTTTAATGTTACTCCCCCTTTTCTTACTCTGCAAAAATTGTTACTATATCCTGATGCAATAGGTATTCTTGTTGTATATACCTTAATCCCATTTTCTTGGGCTTTTAATCCATAATCTACATCACCCAAATCATGATGATATACAGGGTCTATAATTCCAATTTTATCCACAACAGATTTAGGAACTAAAACGACATTGCCATTCATGAATTTTATTTCTTGCGGTTGCTTATTAGGTTGGATCAGCTTTTTTTGTGAATCACTACCGCCATATAAAATTTTATTTTTATCGAAATCTTCAACAAGCCCAGAAATGATACAGTTTGGGTCATTAAGGGATTGGCATTCTATTAGTTCTTGAAAAAAGAAAGGATATAATTCTATATCGTCATTTAGCCATAGATAATAATCATATTTTTCTTTTATAGCTTCTTTCCATGCTGTATACATTCCTCTGCTCCAAAAAAGATTTCCTGTTCCTTTTATAATGTGGACGTTAGGAAATGATTCTTGTACGGCTTCGCTTGTACCATCTGTGGATGAATCATCAACGAGATAAACATTACATGTCGGTAATATGTGGAAAAGAGAACGAAGACATAATATTGTTTTCTCCTTACGATTAAAACAAGTCAGTAATGCTGCTATTTTCATAAGTTATCTTATTCAAATATTCTTTTTACACCACTTTTCACCAGTTTGGCAGGTGTGCCAGCTAATACTGAATAAGGTGGTGTTTCAATATAATTTTTATTTAATAGACTATTTGATGCTATTATTGTATTGTTGGGAGTAATAGTACCTTTCATGATATTTACTCTGTTTCCGAACCAATTATAAGAGCCAATAATGATTGGTGCTGTTTTGGGGAATATTTTTTCAGTATTTACCTCTTTTATATAGTGAAAATTAGTATCAAATATTTGACTTTCCCAACTGATACCTATTTCATTACCAAAAGTAATTGAGTTTTCACATATTATTTTACTGAAAGCACCTATACGGACTTTGTTACCAAAAGCTAGTTTACCGTTTTCTTCTATACGTAGTAGGCATCCGTTACCTATTTCAGTAATACCGTTAAGAAGTAATGTACCTTTGATATCAATAATAGCAGGTGCGTGAGGAAACATCTCGCTTCCTCTTCCACCTATTTTTATCATAGCTCTGTAGATATGAGGTGAGTTGATAATTATTTTTCCAGATAAATTTTCGAAACGTATACGATGATAAAAATCAAAAGGTAACTTTATGGCTTGTTTGAATGGTAACATCTTGAAGTTGAAGTAAAATATAGCAAGCCAGTTGTGCTGAAGGATTTTAGTGATAATGTTCATTCTTTATTTTTTTTATTCTTATAATACGTTTTCCTGTGAGTGTTTTAAATATTGGAAAGACATTAAGTCCACGTCTTATGTAAAGCTTCATTTTATTGTCAGTCATATTTCTAAATGATTTGTTATAACCCATCCCTATCCACAAGAATTGTGCTATAACGTGTCCTGAAAAATCTAATTCATCTTCAATAAAAGAATATGCGAATTTAAAAACTAAAAATAGTCCTAACATTCGCATGAAATCATTGCGTGATTTGAACATGGATAAATAGGCAGATACCGTTATTAGTAAGCCATAAGCTATTAATCCTAACAATCCACCATGCTGAATAAAGTTCAACATGCCACTTTCTTGTGTGGAGCGTAACCCTTCAAAGCCAAACGAACTAGCTCCGTTTGCTTCGACTTTAGTTTTTCCATTGCCACCTAACCCTATATATGGTTTCCACCATTCTTTGGCTTTTAGGACATCACGTGTTACATCTTCGTAAATTCCAGTACGAGAGTCTGTAAAGACAGGACGCCCTCCATCTTTTTGTAGAACGACTTCTTTATTACTTTCCTCTAAATATTGAAATATGTTGAATGTTTTTGTATAAAATAATAGTAGGCAAATTAATGGTAATAAAACTCCAAGATAATAAAATATTTTTTGGAATATATATTTTTGCAAGAATAGATATCCTAATAATATCATTGTTGGTATTAAATACCCTAACATAATGCTTCGTCTATTTAAGTCAAATGTTATGATGAAAAGTGCTGCTACTAGAATAAGAATGTAATATTTTCGTTTTATATATGGGTACATAAAAATAAATACATTAAGCCATAACATATTGTGTGCCATTGTATGCATCCCATGAGTTGGAGGGAAAAGAGCAAGAATAATGCTCATAATAATTCCAATTGTCATGAATGATTTCCATAAAACCATAATATATTGGGGCCTTGCTAATAATATCCAAAATGGAAAAATAATGAGATGAAACAGTCCATTGTATAGATAAACATAGTCTCTCCATCCATCTATATTGAAGAAACCACGTATATATTCAAAGATTGTATATGCAAAATAGAATAATATTATATATTTGCAGTCAAAACCTCTTGTACTTATTCTACTTCTAAAATACCAAATGAAGATTAAATAAATAATCATGCAAAATGCGTTTATCACAACTATTTTTCCGGGGAAAAAACCTGTATAAACAGCTGGTAACATAACAGCTATAATAGAAAAATGAAGATATCTTTCAAACATATATTTTATTTCCAATAACAAGCATTTTCTACAGAATAAGCATCTTTAATGGTATCACAGTCTAAAGGATAGATCCAATTCTCATTAAATAAAGAAGTATAGTTTAGATTTATTTCTTTATCCCGATAATGCCAAATTCCTTTTGTAGGATATTCTTTAACCCAACGGTTACCTAATATGCCAAATAATAATTGTGTTCCTCCTGCCATATGAATGGCTTGTTTTCCCAATCGTTTGACATGGGCTGCTAAAGGAAGTCCATAAGCTCCGCAACCAATAATAGCTATATCAAATTCTATATTATTTATTTGTTCTTTCATCCAATCTAGAGCTTCAAACCAATCTTTAAATTGTGATTTGGTATTTGCTACGGTTTGTACGGCTTTTAAGATTATTAATTCGAAATTAGGTAATATATTAGGATCTTCAAATAATTTTTCTCGTTTTTCATATTGATATCGGATTGACGCTTCAAAGGGATGTATTACCAACACTTTTTTTCCTTTTAAATAGCGAGTCCAAGGGCGTTCTACAAAGAAAGGATAAAGCATTTCTAGTTGCACTCGTTCAATATTATTTCTTAGTGGCATATATTTCTCTGTATATTGGTGGCAAGCTAATAAGTCAATTAAAGGAATATCTTCCATATAAATTTCTGAAAATTTTTCAGCAGTATCTTGACATGGAGGAAATATTCCGCTCCAAAGACTCATTGTAAGGAAGTGTTCTTCATTCCACCAAGGTGTACCACAATAGTCTGTTATATAGTTTATATATTTTTTCCAATAGCTATGATTGCTGTGGACAGCCACATAATTAGTTAAACAGGTCAATTCTGTTGTTCCAAATCGGGCAATCATGCAAGGTTTCTTTGATGCTAATAAATTATATATCTTGTCGTTTGATGATTGCCGATCACAATCACATAGAGGAGGCAAGAATCGTTTCTGTGTGAGCTTTCTGTAGGACTGTTTTAGTACTCGTATGATAAAGTCTTGTTTTTTCATTTTAATAAGCTAGGGAATATTTTGTTATTTATTATTTTTTCTTAGAATTAGTCTAGATATTATTTTGTGGATATAGGCAGGTATAATAGCGGCAAATATAGAGATAATCAGAGGATTAATAATGATTGTATAATCAAATGGTAAGTTTATGAAACCATTATAAGGAAAAGTGAATTGAACTCCGAATAAAGCACACAATAAGTAATTAGCCGCAACATGATAGATGTATATATACATGGAATAATTTTTTCCCAAATATGCAAGTCTTTTTCCATTGTTGATATGTTTCAGTAATAGAATGAATAGAGCTACTACTAGAAAAATCGTACTAATGTATCCTGTTCCATTGACAGGACTTCCTGTTATATTTTTGATTATAAAATGAGCGGCAATGGATGAGGAAGAAAAGAATATAATGCATAAAATTAGCACTTTATTAGACAATATACTTGGTATTTTTTCATATTTAAAAAAATGAGCAATTAACATTCCAATAATGAGAAAAGGATAACAAACAATCCAACATGTGTTGTATTTCAGTGGCATGGGAATATCAAAAAAGAAACTTTGATATGTTCCTGTAATAAACCACCAACAGAAACCTATTACCATTGTCAAGTACCAAAAAAGGAAGGAAATGGTATAAATTTATATAGGAATCTTATAATTAATATGGAATATATAAATGCCATTAAATACCAGCCAACAGGAATAAATGGGACACTGTTAAAGAACCAAAAATCCAAAGAGGAAAACAAAGTAAGTTGCTGTATAATTCTGTCCCAATTACGCCAAATGATTAAATCGATACAAAAATAGATGAGGGTACTTGTGAATAATAAGCTTGTGGCCTTTTTTACCAACTTTAAGCTATTGCTTTTGAAGGCTTCAAGAGAAGTTGAGTAAAGAAAAAAGGCTGAACATATGAGAAAAAAGGGAACAGATATCCTAGCAATGTCTGGAATCATTTTTCCTACTATTGAAGGAAAAGGAATATGTAGACTAACAACTAGTATAGCTGCAATTAATCGCATAGCGTCTATAGAATTATATCTCATAGTAGTGTTGTTTTAGAAAATCATTATATCTTTTACCATAAGCTTCCCATGTAAATTTATTAATATCATCATGTACATAATTACGTATTCCTTGCTGAGTTTCACTCAATTTTATGGCTTCTGTTATACATACTCCTAATTCATGAATCGTTAATTCTTTCATTTCTATAATCCATTTCTTTTCAGTAAGTAAATCTCTTAAATCTCTGCCTCCTGTTTCTTTAGAACAGACTATTGGTAGTCCACATGCTAAAGCTTGTACTTGTACCATTGCTAATCCTTCAGCACGAGAAGGTAGTACAAAAACTTTTGCTTGAGCATAATATTTTATAAGTTCACATTGATTTACAGCGTCATAATGTTTCATGTTAGTGTCTTGAGGAAATTCCATATTAACTAATGAACCAACATGAAGAAGACTGAAATTGTATTTTCTACATGTTTCAATTAATAAATCACAACCTTTTTCTTTACGCCAACCTCCAACCATGATAATATCAAAATTATTATTAAGTTTAGTTGGATAAAATTGGGTTAAATCGACTCCATATGGATTCACTAATAATTTTGATTCTGGAATGTTATGTTTTAAAAAACTTTGCTTTACATGGTCTGTTGCAATTGAAATATAATCAACTAGTTTGTATTCTTCTAATTCACGTTTAAGATTATATTGGGGATAAACATTGAGTTTGTTGAACATTGTAAGTTGTTCAATAATGTGTTTACTTCCCCATTCTAATATCGTAATTGCCTTATACTTCTTTTTTGCCTTTATGATGGATTGTTTATATACAGATCCTAAAGAGATATAAATATCACACGGTCTCATAAATAGGCTTATATAATAATCAATCACAATATTTCTCCACCTATTAATTTTAATATATTGTGGCAATATTCTTTCTAATAGGAGAAAAGGTAATGCAATCCATGTAAAGGAGTGGCAGCTTTTTTTATTAAGTCCAAATTGAGTACATCTTTGGGTGGGTACATAAGAGTAAAATTTTACATCATGTCCTTGTCTTTCTAACTCTCTAGCTAAATCTAAGAGGTGAAATCTATGAGTTGATGCTATATTAATTTTCATATTAATCAATTATACTTATTTAATTTATTGTGAAAACTGTGGCTATTTTTATATGTAAATAAACATGAAATTAGTATTTATTGAAATTTGATTGATATTTTAGCTGTATGTTTAATAATTTAAATGATTCTATTGTATCAGTTGCTATGTGAAGCCATCTATGTTTTCCAAATTTGGTATCTTTTTTTTGTCTTTTAATAAGATTTGAAATAATTTTTATCAAAAGATTAAACATCTGTCAATTTGGATAAGAATTATCTATATAAATTTGTCTAATGTTTTTTATCTTTAATTGAAATACAAATAAATTGATTTGTAGAATAATCGTTGGCATTCTATGATATCAGAATATGATGGCTCCCATCTTGTTTCAACTTTATAATGTTACCAGTATAAACAATTTTTTTGAAGTAATTAGTCGGGGACAAAAGAAATTCTCCAATATTTCTTTTTGATACTCTATACAAATGGAATCCTTATTTCGTGGAAAGTAGATTTATTCAATAAAGATAATTTTTGTGTAGAGTAATAGATGTTTTGGTATATTTGATTTTCTAGAGTGTTATATTAATAGAATTTTTATAATTGTTAGAACTGTCTATCTATCATGTATGCAGTTCCGTTTCCTTTGTTATTACAAACGATTTTTATGAAAATTGTAACTTATGCATTCTTTTAAAGAAACTGAACAAGTGCTATTATAGATAAAACACATATCATTTTTACATTCTTTGAATATGAATTAGTTGTTTTATATATTTATTGATAACATATTTTTCTTTTGATGATAATCCAAGTGAATAAATGGCACATATTAAAATAAAACTGTTGCTAATTAAAAGTATACAGAAACCGCTAATCGTGTATGGAGTTATAAGAGACAATATGTAACAACAAATGCAAGATAAACTAGCTACAAATAGACAAGGAAGGAATATTGAGAATAACATTTCTTTTATCTTGATTATGCAAACTTTTGATGCTAAGTAAGTACGTAAACAACAAGTCAGTATGTCAAAAGAAATGATGCATATAATCATATAAATAGGATTTTCTGTTATTTTGCAAATAAAATAACTAATAGGTAATACTAGTATATAAAAGCTGTCTGGAATAATCATGAATTTAGCAATTTTATTAGTTGCTAGGACTGCTGCTCTTATAGGTTCAAAAGCTGCATAAGTCAAGCTAATAAATACTATACATTGGGCAAATGCTACTGTATATTCTGGAACTTCTCCTAGCCAAAGTTTCATGATGTATTCTGTACGAAACAGGAAAGGTATCATAATAAAATAAATTAAAAAAACTTCCATTTTGCTACCTGTGTAAATTAATTTTTTATGAGCTTCCATTTCTCCACTGGCATATGTTTTTGTTATTTGTGGAGAAATCGCTTTTAATAAATTAAGAGCAAAGGACAATATTGAATTCTTAAGCTGTAAAGCTATGACATATACGGCATTAATCGTAACTCCGAAAGTCCAATTAATAACAAAAGTAATCCCTTGAGTGGAAATCATTTGCAATATACTGGACGAGGTTGATATACCCGCAAATTTACTAATTGATTTTAATAGTTCTGGATCTATTTTCCAGCGATAATGTGTTTCTTTAAAATGAGAATGACAATATAGCTGATAGATGATTCTTATTAAAATACTAATACCTGCCATCATAATGCCGTACATTAATAACTTTTCTTCTGAAATAAATGAAAGGCAATATGCTGCACTGCAATTTAATATAACTTGTAAAATGGAAATAAAAGCAAAAGCATCCATTTTTTCATGTGCTATGATTAAAGCATTGTAAGGGATACTAATCATATTTATGATACAAGTTAATGTTGATAGCTGAAAAACCCAAAATGCAGCTTGCATACTTGGGGCAGGAATATTTATTTTATGATAAAGTATCCATACCCCTATAATTTCCAGTAAAAGCAGTACACAAAATGATAAAATGAAGATAACATTTAAAGATGAACAGAAAACATTGTTCATATTACCTTTTTGGCTTCCTAGTTCATATGTAAGAAAACGTTGTACGGCACTAGTTATTCCACTTGTAAATATAGTAAACATACTTACTATGCTACCTACTACTCCGTATACCCCCATATCTTCTATACCTAGATTGTTTAGAACTAACCTTGTGGTATACAGGTTTAACCACATGGTAAATAACATTCGTAGATAGAGTAAAATCGAATTTTTTACAATTCGATTTTTATTGAAGCTTTTAGGCATTTTTTTTTGAAGTAATGTTTTTTCTCGTTTGTTTATAGATATAATAATCACCTCCTAATAATGCTTCTACTATGAGATTGGAATGTATACATGACCTTTTTTTAATTTCTTTTGCAGGATTACCACCTACAACAGACATCTCTGTCGTATTTTTAGCTACAACAGCATTAGCACCCACTACAGTACCATATGCTATTAAAGTACAAGAAGGTAATATAACAGAGTCTGGACAAAGCCAAACATAATCTTCAATAATTAGCCCTGAATTGTGCCTACAATTTTCCCATTCAGGAGAATCAATATTATGTGATCCCATTACAAATTTTACATTATTCCCAATAATAACATTATTCCCAATTTTGATGGGGAATCTGAAAGAAGAAAAATTGTCAGAATGTATGGATACGTGATTTCCTATTGTAACGTTTTTATTTACTTTCTTTGCTAAAGATATAGGCATAATGACACCTTCTCCGATTATAGCTCCACGTTTGCGTGCAATTCTTCGTGCACGTGCATATTTGAAATTTTGTTTCCAGCGAACTATAAGCCCAATAAAATAACGTAATTGACTCCTGTCTTGGACTTTTTTTTCATATAAAGTGCGATTGTCTTGCATTTTGCTAAAATATATGTTATTTCTAATGTTGATTTTATATTAGAAGGCTTCGGAATATTTTTGGAAAATTTTCTTGTAGTATAAGAATCTATTAACTTTAGTCTAGTTCCTATAATTAAATTCAGATATAATTTTTGTGGTTGTGTATTCCTGTCTTATTGAATGACTTTGTATAAATGATGATATCTTTTTTGTAAATTCAGATTTTGGTATTCATAGTTTGTTGATGTTATTTCATCTTCTCCACAAACCCCACCGGCATATCAACCCCCGCACATCCCAACAAATCCAGTCTCACCACCACTTTCGCCTTTCCATCCACTTCCACCAGTTCTCCTTCCAGTCCCTTTAGCGGACCTTTGACCACTCGTATCAATTCTCCCGGAACCAATGGTGCGGCACACATCTCCACCGCCTCGTCCGAATAATCCAGCATAAATTTGAACCGTTCCATTTGCTCGTCCGGAATCACCGCCGGAGTATGTTCGCCATGCAGCACCATATACCGGCTGATGGCCGACAGCGTGAGCACCTGCGAACGTTCCGCCGCATCCACATGGACAAAAATCATCATAGGGATAACCACCCGTTCTATTTTCTTTTTCCGGTAAGTCCATTGGCGGATTTCTTCTTGTACAGGCAGGAAGTTTTCTATATTCATTGCAGTCAGCCGTTCGGCCGTCTTCTTTTCGTGGTGAAGGCGGACATACGCCACTAGCCATTTTTTCATATTCGGAGGAAGGAAAAGTAATGTTAGATGTTCTAAAAATTGAAAGAAATGATGCCTCTTAAGCACGCTACGCTGTTACCTGTGTCATTCCCAGGTAAGCTTGTCGTTAAATTCTGATGCAAATATAGACAATATTTTACGATAACAAGCTATTTGTTCGCAAAAAATGAAAAAATTAACAAGAATAATACATTTATTCCTACTTTTGTACTTTTTATATTTTAAATCATATTAACATCATGGAAAAATCAAGATTTATAAGAAAAATAATGGCAGATTGCAGTTCTTTCAGGAACTGGAGATAGTAATGGTGAAATATCGCCTGTCCGGTGAAGGATACACCGATGAGGAAATGAGGGTTTTGAAACACATGTGTAAGGATACACTGGCTGATATAAACGAGTTTATGCGGAAAAAGGAGGAAAAGAAGAAGAAAGAACGGAAAGAGAAGAAAAAGAGGAAAGAAAGGAAATAAGGAATAAAATGTAAAAAAACACTAAAAGGAAGTCTCCCGGTTATTTGTACACTTGTGTAATGAATGGGGGTTGTAAATCAATACTTTATGTTTGGTTAGTGTACAATTTTAACTTTTGATTGTATGGGTTTGCAATATACTTTTGTTTTCATGGTGGAGGGAAATGCCCTCCTTTTGATAATTTAAATTCATACATGAATGGTTTATACCGATTTATGCTCTTTCTATTTCTCGGTGTTCGATGAACATGCCGTGGATATGACATTGAAAGAGTTTGTGGAACTTCTGCGTGGCGAACGTTGGAAAGCGCAAGTGGAAGAGTATCAGCGCCTGAAGGCTTCGGGCAGGGAGACAGAGGCCAAGAAATTAAAGAGAAAACTGGCCGCGCTGGTGATAGCCGGGCGTTGCGAAGGGAGCCATGCCGAAACTAATCTGAAGCAGTGGAGCGGGGACGCCATGCTGGATGTGGATAAATGTAACGGCCGTGTGTCTGAGTTCTTGCAGGTCTTGAAGGACACTCCTTGGGTGAAGGCGGCATGGCGCAGCGTTTCGTACGACGGGCTGAAGCTGGTGGTGCGTGTGGAAGCAGAGAGTGTGGACGAGTATCGTCTGGCATACGCGTTGGTGGCATGGCACGTGGCGCAGCTTCTTGCCTTTCCCTGTGACATGAGTTGCAAAAATCCCACCCGTCCTTGCTTTGCGTCGTATGATCCGGAAGCTTTTTTTCGTCCGGATACCGAAGTTTTTCCCTGGCGCCGCTTTGTGACGGAGCATCCCGACAGGGTGGGGGAGATTCTGGCAGAGTTGAAAGTGAAGACCCCGGCAAGTGCATCCAAGCCTCTCGTTGCGGCTTCGGGCATGCTGCACACATTCTTCAACGAGTTCTTGGCGCAGAATCCCTTTGTGGATGGCAAAAAGAATGAGTTTTTGTTGAAGCTGGGACGTATCGCCCGCTATAAAGGAGTGGGGGAAGAAGAGTTGGTCCGGCTGAAAACGCTGGCGGTGGAAAGGCTGGCGGGTATGGGGTGTGCCGCCGGAGATATACCTCCGCGCATAGACTCCGGATACCGGTATGCCGACATGAACAAGGGCCCCGAAACACCTGCTTCCAGGGCTCACAAGGCTCAAGGCTCACTTAGGCGGTATTCTGATTCCGGCGAAGAGGGTGAAGAGGCTGAAATAGAGAAACTTGAGGCTGACAAATTGCGCCGCAATGTTCCGTGTCTTCCGGATGAACTGTTCGACCGTTTGCCCGACTTTTTGAAGCGTGGTTTGACACACGTCCGTAACAAGCGCGAGAGGGATATTCTGTTGCTCTCCATGATTACCAACATCAGCGGTTGTCTGCCGGGGGTGAGGATGAATTATGGAGGAATGGTTTATTCCGCCGATCTCTACCTGGTGGCTTTAGCCGGTTCGGGCAGAGGAAAGGGGGTGATGCAACTGGCGGCAATTCTGCCCGCAGCCATTCAGGGGTATTACGATGAACTGAACAGGAAGGATGAGCGTGAGTACCGGCAGAAATTGCTGAAGTGGAATCTGGAGGAACGGCTTGCCGCTCAGGAAAAGAGGGTTCCCGATTTGGACCAATGCCCGGAGATGCCGGTGGAACGCATCCTGAAGGTGGCTCCCAATATTTCGAAAAGCCAGTTGATATTGGCTTTGGAGGCGGGTGGATCGGTCGGCTTGGTGATGAATGCCTCCGAGCTGGATATGATAAGTTCTGCCATGCACCAGGAGTATGGAAAACATGATGATGTGATGCGTGCCGCCTCCCAGCACGAGGAGGTGTCTTCTTATTTCAAGACGGATCACCGGCTTGTCATCGTGAGTGACCCTCATCTGGCATTATGTGCTTCGGGTACTCCCGCCCAGTTGCATAAATTTATTTCTTCGCTGGAGAATGGGATGTACAGCCGTGTGGCTTTCTATGTGGGACAGGCCCCCTGGGAGTATAAGTCTGCCAATCCCGGCAAAGTCCGGCTGGATATGCGCGCTTATTTCAAAGGGATGGGCGAGGAGCTGCTGCGTATGTTTATCTTTCTCTCCGGATCGTCTACCGAGGTGATTTTCACCGAGGAACAATGGAAAGAGCATACGGAGCGTTTCAGAACGTATCTGCGTGAGGTAGTGGCGGAAGATGATGATTCTCCGGGTGCTATTGTGCTGCGCCACGGACTGATGATGTCTCGTATTGCCATGGTGCTGACTGCATTGCGTAAGTGCGAGCCGCAATGGAATACATCGGAGTGGAAATGTTCGGATGAGGATTTCCGTACGGCCATGCAGATAGTGGATGTGTTGCTGGAACACAGTTTGCTGCTTTCCACTTCCATGGATGATACTGCCGGAAGAATCAGGCCGGTAAAGGCTTTTTTCAAACTGCGTCCCATCTTGAGAACAATGCCGCGTGAGTTTACATATTCGGAGCTGATGGCGGCTGCCAATGAAGCAGGGTTACCTACAGCATCCGTGAAACGTTATTTGTTGCGTTTGGTGTATTATCAAATCGTTGAGAAAGAGGATGGTAAGTATAGAAAGACCGGTAAGTCTTGGCCTAAATTACCGCCTAAGTGAGCCCTGAGCCTTGTGAGCCTAAAATACTGGTAAAAAAGGTCCTGTTGTTTTCAAAAAACAACAGGACCTTTCCGGTAAAACAACAGGGGATTTAAAAAAAACAACAAGGTCTTTCGAAGTAAACAACAGGTCCTTTGGGAAGCGTATGTCCTAAGGTTCTCCCAGATGCCTCACTATGATTGCCACTTCATGCTTCAGAAAGCTGTGGCGGAATTTGTTGTAGCCCGCTTCGTTTAATTCTTCCTGCAGCAGCATATTTCTCCGCATCCAGCGATATAGGGTTTGCAGGGCTGCCGCAGCGGTCCGTCCGGGGCTATATAATTCTGCCAGTTCCGCTTTGTCATACGCTCTGATAATGAATGCTTTTTCTTCTTGGTTCATGTTCTTTTATCTGTTTTGATTATAGAGTAAAGATACACAAAATGTCCTTGTTTTCCTACTCTGCCTGTAAGTTATTCTCGACATTTCTCGACAATGTTCTACGGCTCTCTACCAATGTCGACACAGGGCTTCCGCTTCATCGTATCTTTGTAGTGTAATCAAAAGTCAATCATAGCCGGCTTAGTGATTAATAGTTGATTGTCAGTGTGTTTCTTAATTTAAAAGTTTTAATTTTTAATTTTAAAAGTATGGGAAGAACAGTTTCTTATTCGGTAGTAAAGCGTAATAATCCGCTTGATCAGGATGCGGTGCCTAAGTTTTATGCACAAGCTCAGGCCAATGGCCATGTAGAGATTCGCGAAATGGCGGATCGTATTCAGAAGACCTGTACGGTGACGCGTGCGGATGTAATGGCTGTGCTTGTTGCTTTGGAGGATGTGATTATGGAGGCTCTGGAAGGGGGTGAGATTGTAAGGCTTGCCGATCTGGGCACTTTCCAGATAGGTTTGAGCGGAAGAGGTGCGGAAACGGAGGATACGTATGATGTGTCGATGATTAGAAAAGCGCGTATCAATTTCCGTCCGGGTATTGCGCTAAGCGGTATTCTGGCAGCACTGAAATATACGAAAGTGGATAAATTGCCGGTGAAAACGAAGGAGGAGCAAAAACCTGCTTAAGTAGGTGGCGGACAAGTGTTTAATTTAAAAAAAAAACTGTAGAATGAAAGGTAAATCTGTTTGGAGCACTATTTTGAAAGTGGTGATTGCAGTAGCTACGGCTATTGCGGGTGTAGTAGGAATAAGCTCGTGCATAGGAGGATGAGAGTGATTAATCTGATTGTTGTCCACTGTTCCGCCACAAAGGCGGACAGGGACTTTACCGAACAGGATTTGGAGGTGTGCCACCGCAGGCGTGGAATGAACGGACCCGGATATCATTTTTATATCCGTAAGAACGGGGATATAAAAACAACCCGTCCCATAGAGAAAATCGGGGCGCATGCGCGTGGGTATAATGCGCAGAGTATCGGGATATGCTATGAGGGGGGAGTCAGCGAGCGGGGCAGGCCGGCGGATACGCGGACGGTGTGGCAGAAACATTCATTGCGTGTACTGGTCAGGGCGTTGCTGGTGGATTATCCCGGTTGCAAGGTTTGCGGTCATCGGGATTTAAGTCCGGATTTGAACGGAAATGGTGAGATAGAGCCTGAGGAATGGGTGAAACAGTGTCCCTGTTTTGATGTTTTAAAAGAAAAGTATAGTAAATAATATTTATATATTAAAACATAATAAGACTAATTCTCTTCTGAATTTGTTAAAATATTAACATTCTGGAAAGAGGATTAGTCTTATTTTGTTATGTAATTAATTTTGAAATTACTTTTTGTTTACATTTTCTGCGCCGTATCCATAGCCGTAACCGTATTTTTTACCATATCCGTAATACTTGCCATACTTGCCGTATCCATAGTAATATCCGTACTTTTTTTTCTTCATGTCCAGTCCGTTGATAATGGTACATAGGTTGGGCAGTTTTTTCTGTTCGCCCAGTTCGTTGATTAAAGTATAATCTGCCTTGTGGGTGTAGTCTGCCCGGCACACATAGATGCTGGCATTGGCTACTCGCGAAATCAGTTGGGTGTCGGTCACCATGCCGATGGGGGCGGTATCCAGAATGATATAGTCAAAATGCTTTTTCAGTATGTCGATAGCCTGAGGCAAAGATTCACGTGCCACCAATTCGGTCGGGTTGGGAGGGATAGGACCTCCGGGCAGAATGGACAAGTTAGGATTGATGTTTGAAACTTGTACCAGCGACATCAGGTCGGTATGTTCCGGATTAGCGAGGAACTGGCTGATGCCTTGTTCCTTGCGTGACAATTGGAAAGCTTTGTTCAGACCCGGCTTGCGGATGTCAAGCCCCACAATCACGATTTTCTTTCCTAATAAAGCCAGACTGACAGCCAGATTGGAAGCGATAAAGGTTTTGCCTTCTCCTGTAGTGGTGGAGGTAACCAATATAACTTTCTCGTTACTCTTCATCATATAAAGTACATTGGTGCGTACATTACGGAAAGTTTCGGCCATCAGGTCGTTTTGGTTTTCGTGTACTACAATGGCTCCCTCCGAAGATTTATTTTCAGAGAAAGGTACGTCACCGACTATAGGAAGGGATGTGATTTTTTCCACATCGGCACGTCCTTCTATCTTGTATTTAAAAAGCTCGATGATATAGATCACGGCAACCGGCAGAGCGACGCCTAGAATCAGTGCTACCAGATAAATCATCTTTCCTTTGGGAGATACGGGGATGGCATCTGCCAGCGCTTCGTCTACTATGCGGGCGTTGTTGGCGGTAGATGCCAGAGTGATGGCATTTTCTTCACGCTTTTGCAGCAGCATCAGGTAAAGTCCTGCTTTGATTTCCTGTTGGCGCGAGATGCTGACTAGCTGGCGTTCCTGTCCCGGAGCATTGGTGATGCGTCCGGCATATTTGCCTGCCTGGCGTTCCAGATCCGCCTGGGTGATGGCCAAGCCTCTTTGCACGCTGTTGATGGTGGTCAGCACATTACTGCGCATGGCGCGGATACTGGCATCCAGATTGACTACCACCGGGTTGTTTTCCTGAGAGGAGCGGAGCAGGCGCTTGCGTTCCAGCAGCATCTCATTGTAGCGGTTGATCAATTCGGTCAGTCCGGTATCTGTCAGGCCTACATTGACAGGAAGTACTTCGTAGGCATGATCCGGATTGTTGGCATAGCTGGCCAGGAATTGTACCAGCCGGAGCTGGGTGCTGTTTTCAGCACGTTTTTTTTCGTATTCCGAGTTTTCACTCAATGCCAGTTGGGCGTCGCTTTTCAAGTCGGTCAGCCCGGCATCGCGCTTGAAGGTTTCCAGTTCTTGTTCCGTGGTTCCCAGTTCGCCGTTGATGATATTAATACGTTCATCAATAAATTCTGCGGTCTTGGTGGCCACTTCGTTTTTATCGTCGTTGGCATCCCGGTTGTAGATTTCCACCAGTTTGTTGATAAAATCCATACCACGTTGCGTATGCGTGCTCTTTACAGAGATCTGTGCGATAGTGGTGGATTTGGAAGTAGGCTCTATGCTCAATGCTCCCCGGTAGCTGCCGGCCACACTGCGGGGGGAAGAAACGGTAGCCATGATTTTTTGCTCGCTTTTTGCGATTGTCGAATCAGCCGGGGTGAAGCTGAAAGTCCCCGACGGAGTGGTCAGCAAGGTAGGCAGTTTGTCGAATTGCTTGCTGTATTCCTGTTCTCCTATTGTGATCTTCACATTCAGTTTATTGCCCGGTTGCAAAGTCAGGTTGATATATGCCGGAGCAGGGAGTTTCTGAGCTTCTTCAGGGGTAATCCATACTTTGACAGGGGAACTTTTGTAAAGTTCTATATCATGAAAACTACTTTTTGCCGCATAGCTGATGTAAAGATCCAGTTCTTCCACTACTTTCTTGATAAGCGTGCGCGATTGCAGGATTTCTACCTCATTGTCAAAATTGTTGATGGAAGAATAAAATCCCAAGTCTTCCAAGTCGGCCATGCCGCTGCTTGCTTTGCTGTTTTTGTCATTGTCTTTGATGATGACGGACGCCGAGATGTTGTATACCGGCGGGGTGTAACGCAAATAAAGCCAGGCTCCTGCCATGCATAACAGAATGCATGCCACGAACCAAGGCCAATGAATGGTATATTTAAAAAGAACCGCTTTAAAATCAGTCTTTTCTTCTTTTTCTTCCAGATAGAGGTCGTCGTATAAATCTTCTTTCATAATTCTGTTTATTTGGCAATGGTTACTATCAGGCTGACGAGTGAGACAAGGGTTCCCACTACAGAGAACCAGATTGTAGTACTGTTGCTGATTCCTGCATTTTTGGCTTTGGTCTTATTGGGAGTGACATACACTACATCATTCTGCTGGAGGTAGTAGTAAGGAGATACGATGATGTCGGCATCGTTCAGGTTCAGCGGGATAACCTGGCGGTTGCCTTGCGCGTCTTCACGGATCAGTTTCACTTTGTCGCGTTGTCCGTATACGGTCATGTCCCCTGCCATAGCCAGTGCTTCCATGATATTTACTTTTTCATTGGTGATGGTGAATGTACCGGGGCTGGCAACTTCTCCCATCACAGAGATTTTGTAGTTTGCCATGCGTACATTTACAATAGGGTCTTCTTTGATATAGGTCTTCAGTTTCTCCTTTATCATATTTTCCGCCTGGCTTTTGGTAAGGCCGCCGATGTGCAATGTTCCCAAAACAGGGAAATCAATGTTTCCGTTATTGTCTACCAGATACTGTTGTAAAGATGGTTGGCTGGTAAGGTTTTTGCTGTTTGCCGTGATGGGGGTGGCTACCGTCAGATTAAAGGGAATGGCGGCATCGGGATCGCTGGTATTCACCGTGATAGTCAGCAAATCTTTAGGCATGATGTGTGCATCATACAAGGGTGTTTTGACATTTGCCATGTCCAGATACTCGGACCCTTGCAGGTAAGGTACTTTTTTGTAGGCGCTGCAACTACATAGTAGTAGTGAAACCAGCGCGAATAGGGTAAGTTTCAATCTTCTCATTTTTTGGCTCTCTATTAATTTTAATTCTCTATTTTGAACTTAATAAGCTTGCTTGTCTTTGCGTAGCACATTTGCCACGGTTTTGTACATGATATAAAGGTCGAGCAGGAAAGACCAGTGCTCCATATACCATATATCGGCTTTCACACGTCCTTCCATGTCTTCCAGCTCACGGGTTTCGCCACGGAAACCGGTCACTTGCGCCCATCCCGTGATACCGGGTTTGATGAAATGGCGGACCATGTATTTATTGATTATCTTGGAATATTCTTCCGTGTGTTTCAACATGTGAGGGCGTGGTCCCACAATGGACATATCTCCCAGCAATACATTGATGAATTGCGGAAGTTCGTCAATATTGGTCCGGCGCATGAAATCGCCGAATTTGGTTTTTCTAGGATCATTGAGGGTAGCCTGTAAGGTGTCCGATTCCTTGTTCACTTTCATAGAACGGAATTTATAACACCAGAATTCTTTATTATTCAATCCATTACGTTTCTGACGGAAGAATATGGGGCCCGGAGAAGTGATTTTAATGGTCACTCCTACAATAAGGAATATAATGGGGAACAATGTGCATAAAAAGAGTAATGAGAAGGCTACATCGAATATACGTTTTATCAGCCTGTTTTCTATTTTTCCCAAAGGTTCCTTGCGGATGCTGAGAATGGGGACACTGCCTATCATTTCAAAGTACATACGGTGGCGCAGGTAGTTGCGCACATTGGGCACACTGTAGAAATGTATCAGGTTGTTTTCGCAATAATTAATGACCGGCACGATACATTCGCTTAATGCCGAGGGCAGGCAACAATAAAGTTGGTTCACTTTGTTTTTTGTCAGGTAATCAATGGTTTGCTCCGGCTTTCCCAAATAAGTACAACTGGCAGGGAACTTGGCATTGGGGGTTGTGTCGAAGTATCCCAGTACCCGGTATCCGGTAGTGGCGTCGGAGGTCATTTCATGATAAAGTTCGGCTATATTTTCGGTGCTTCCCAAATAAAGGACGGTACGGAAATTACCTCCGCGGCTTCTGTATAGCTGTATGCAGAAACGGAAAAGCAGACGATAGAAAGTGATGCAGAGGAAAAGTAGAATGAAATAATAGACAAAAAAGCGATTGGAGTATATTTCAAGTTCTGATAGTACAATTAAGCTTGTTGACAATAGGGAGAAATAAAAAACGTTACGGAGTGCCCGGAATACAATTTGATCGGCACGGGCTCCTCGTCGATGTAATATGACACCTCCTGAGATAGTGCACGCAAAATAGCATACGCTGAATAGAGTTAGAATTTGGGGTAAAGTGCCACTGTAGGCCCTCTCCCCAAACAACTCGTTCCATATTGAATTAAATGAGATGAAAAGTACATTCAGAATGACTAAATCTCCTAGAATGACTGCTAATTTAAGTGCTTTATTAAATCTCTGAACTTGTATCATAGGTTAAATTTTTTAGATGTCAGATCTATATTATGTTTTTAAAAGGTGTGTTTTAAATATGTCACTTTTTTTCTTTTTAATATCCTTCTGTTACTTCGTAAGTAACAGATCTTATTTGGAGGGCAAAAATAGACAATTAACTGATAGCAAACAAATAAAGGCACAGCTTTTTTCTAGATTTAAATTAAAAAGGTTATATAATAGATAAAAAGTAATAATAATATGAACAATTATCAAATCGAAGGAGAACAAAGAAATACAACAACACACATTGCGCTTTTTACTATTAACGCAATGCAATAAATTCACTATATTTCACATAGTTATCTCTTATATATATTTATAAAACGACAGAATATTAATTATACAACTAATCCATTAATTCACGTTCTGTTACTTACGAAGTAACACAATATAAATCTATTGATAATTAGAATTTTATCTATTTATACTCTCTTTTTCCCATTATTTGAAACGTATAGAATTATCGCATCATTAGCTTTCTTTATTTCTTCATTCTTGAAATTTTTCAAATATGTTTCTGTAACTTTCACTGACGAGTGTCCAAAAGCCTCACATATTAATTGTTCGGAGAAATTACAATATTTGGCAAGGGTGGCCCAGGTATGGCGCGTAGTGTATGAACTGACCTTGGTTGCCACTCCGCATTTTTTCGCCAATCTGCCTAAATTGTAATTCATGGTTCGTAGTGCCTGCTGATACTCTGTATATAGATCCTCTCCGGTTTTTGTTCCACTGAGGATGGGAAAAAGGTAGGGAGAGTCCTGATTGGTATTTTGATATTTGTTTATCAGCTTCATTGCTGTTATCGGAATATCAACAATCATTTGCCCACCTGTTTTATATTGGCGATAAGAAAGTGTGTTGCCTTTTAAGTCGCTTTTGTGAAGATGGGCCAGATCAACAAAGGGCATTCCGCGTAATTGAAACATTAAATTAGCCCAAACTCTGCATCGTATCAAATCTTCCGGTAGTTTCTTTAGAGGAACCTCGTTTAGTAACTTGTTTATCTCTTCTACTTCTAATGCGCGTTTTATATCGTTTTTCACGCCGGTGTAGACATGATGAAATAAACGGGAATTCTCGGTTATTATTTTTTTATCCACTGCTTTGTTATAAGTTGCACGCAATGTCCGCATATAGGTGGAAACAGTATTCCAACTTAGTTGCTTGTCACGCAGGTAGGTTTCAAATTCTTTCAGATTGGCTCTGTTGAGCTGATGAAAGTAAATAACCTCACATCCACAGAATTCACTGAATGCGTTCAAGGTGCTTTGATAAATGTGAGCCGTACCATAACGTTTCTCGTCTTTCAGTTCATCAATCGTTTTGTTCATAAACTCGTTGAATTTTTTTTTATTTCTCATAATGTTCCGTTTTATAGATTTTACAAAATAAGTTGTTTTCTTAACGGAATCGAATATAGGTTGAAATGTTCGAATTAGAAAGGTTATTTATCTAATTCTGCATTATTTATACGTATCATCCATCCGTTTACTTTCATTTGTAAACATATATAAGGTTGCTGCGGATCATTTGTTGAGTCAAGAAAAAATATCAGATTATAGCGGTCTTGCCTGTCAAGATATTCTTGTGGAGGCATATAGGTTGTCTCGACATTACGTGACAGGAGCAGATATTGTGTAAGCGGAATATCGAAAATCTCTTTTCCACTAGGTTGATAGATTAACCGTAGACGGGTATCGTCATTTTCCATCAGTCTCAATGTATTCATTCCGGCATGCACTACCTGTATGTCTTCCAAATTGGCGCTTTCTTGCATAAAGGGGAGATAACAGGTGGAAACGGAGTCTATCGGAGTGTTCCAATGATCCATGCATCCGTTGCCGGCAGTCAGTTCCAGACGGAAATCATCTGTATCCAGCGGGACGGCCGACTGACTTTGCAATATGCAGCTCAGAATATTCGTGTTTTTAGTAAGAGAGAGAGCCAAAACCTGATATTCGCCGCTGATATGCACGTTGTCCAGCCGCCCGTGGAATAGAGATGAAAGTTTTTCGGATTGTTCTCCCGCTTCATTGCGTAATAGTGTCAGTGAAGTGGGAGTATGTTGATAATGCGAGTCCGACAAACCTGCCCAAACCAGAAAGGTATAATCTCCCTGAGGCAGGGAGGGGACTTGGATTATACATTCATTTTGATGGAATGTAAGACTGTCTACTTCCTCCCGGTCTATATAGTTTCCTTCCTGATCGAGAATAAATAGCGTGACATCTTTTACCTGGGTGGTCACGGCATCTACATTCAGCATATTATAGGTATAGGATAACTTTAACCAACAGCCTGTGGGACAATCGGATTGGTCATCGTCTACCCAGGAACATGCACTACAGAAAAGAGTACATAGGGCGAAGAGGATAGTAGCAGTTTTACTCATTGTTTTTCTATTTTGAGACTGTTTTATTCAAGGTCGGCATCTTGGTCACGGACAATCCACGGATATACTCCGAATTCTACGTCCAAGTATGCTTTGTATTCGTCCGGATCGGGTTTGGTATCCGGAGTGCCGGGACCCAGGTTCTTGATGCTGGTAATATTGACAGAATAAATATTGTTACGTACAATACCGAATTCCATTACGCCCATTGTGGTAGGATCGCCGTTATCAAGATGTTTGATCCAATAGTTGTAGAAGGTGGAGAAATTACCTTCATTTTTGGTGAAACGGGTAATCTGCTTGGCTGCCAGGTCTGCATCGCTGGATGCTTCTGTCAAACCATCAATATTGGCATCACCATGTTCACCCACAGCCGCCAGCGTGGTGTAGAATTTATAGTTGAAATAATACAGTGTCTTGAACACGAGCGGGTCTTCTACCGGCTGGCCGTCAGTGCCGATGGTCTGTGAGGCTTCCGGAGTGAATGTACCTTTCAGCATGATGCCGGTGGTGTACACCGTGTTCTGTGCCGGACGGAACATACAGTTTTCAAGACAATACATGGAAACGTACTTTCCTGCATCGGCCAGACCGGACCAATTGCTGTCTGTTTGTTTTGACAGGTGGTTAGTGTAGAATGAACCGCCTGTGAAACTGGTAGTAGCTCCTGCTACGGTCTTGTCGAAGAAATAGGGATCGATAAGATAACCGTTGTTGTCGGCTATGTTACCGAAATTTCCTGCTTCCACGCTGTAAGATGACGGAGCGGAAGGAGTTTCAGATGCGGCATCCAGTGTAGCGACATGACGGAAAGTGTAGAACTTGTTTGCCAGATTGATGAATTTGTAGTTGTTCAGCCGGACTGTGGCGTAAGTCACTCCCTTAGGATTCTTCAACGTGTAGATTTCCTTGCTGTCATTTCTAACCATCAGTTTGGCAACGGCACGTTCCAAATTGATTCTGACGTGTGCTCTGGTGTCGCTCTTTTCGGGAGATTCTACGGCAATGTTCAGATTGGCCGAGCCACGGTTGGACATGATGAATCCCTTTCCGGGTACGCTGGTTATCATACCGTTTCCATAAGTGGTGGCGTCAATCTGTCCCAATAATGTTGATTCCTGGCCTATTTCTTTTTCGATGTCAAGGTTTTGTGTACCGTTTGCTACGGCAAGGATGTCATAGTTGCCCGGTTCCAATATGATTTCCTTGTTGCAAGAATAGATGATGGTTTGTCCTTCTTGGCTGTTCTCTTTGCTGGAGATACCCAATTCATTTTGATCTACGTCGAGGGTAGTAACCAAATTCTTGCTGGAAGAATCAAACAGATAGAGTTTCACATTGCTCACTTTGTATTCTTCGGCAGTACCGTCTTCATAGACTCCAGAGTCTTCGGCGGAAGCGGCACGGCTGCCGTTAGAAGAGTTAGGGACTACAAATGAAATCTCCATGTTGCCTCCTTTGGCTCCGGAAATCGGATTGTCTCCATTTCCTGAGGGGACATCTGCATCATTAATACATCCTGCCATTGCAGCTGCAAGAGCGAAGGATAATAATAATTTTTTGTTCATAATGTAAAAATGTTTTTAGTAAAAAAATGTGATTAGTAAATCTCATGTAATATCTTCAGGTTTTCATCTGCTTGGGGCAGTCCTGCTTCTTTCGCTTTGCGCAGCAGGTTTTCTGCTTCGGTATAATTCCCATTCAGCATTTGCATGATACCTTGCAAAAGGGTCTTTTCGGGGGTCTCACCGGCTTTGTCCAAATAGAGTGAAGCGCCTTTTGTATCTCCCTGTGAGAGCAGGATGCAAGCTGCATTGAGATTGGCAACGGGATGTTCCGGATTAAGCAGAACGGCCGTCATGAAAATCTTATTGTATTCCGGACTGCCGGCAGGGTAGGTCTGGGCTATGCGGAACATCTCTTCAATACTCAGATTCTTGGGGTTGCTTTCGAAAACCTGCTTGGCCTGTTCTACCGTAAACGGACGTACCACATAGTGGATGGTGTAGTCTGAATGACGGAGACCCGGGAACCAGTGTTGTAGGATGAAACGGAACTCTTCGGGATAACGTTTCCGTATTTTCCGTTCTTTCTCATCGGGGCTGTTTTTGCTCTCCGCAATATGTAACAGTTCCTCGCGATGGGAAATAACGGTATCGGTCAGCAACTTGATAAATCCGTCCCAGTCTTCGGGGGTGTAATGGGTGGTAAACAATGTATCATTGAAAGAATATTGGCTGCATACATAGTCTTTCAGGGTCTGGGTCCGTTCCCGTGCCAGACGCTCGTTGTTTGAGTAGGGACCTTCGGGAGAGGCGTATCCATGAATGTCAATATGTGAAATGACTACATTGGTATCGTTTTTTATCAAGTCGATACTGCGTTTTATCTTTGCCAGTTCGGCCGGGTTGTTTCTGTATTCGGGATAGATAATTGTTTCGTTGAGCGGGAAGTCCAGATAGGCACGTCCGCTTTCTTCACGCAATTTCCTTTCTTCCATCTGCGGGGTGATAAACGCTACGTGCGGATGGATATCGGGAAGCATATTCAGGCGGGTCAGATAGGTGGAGTCTGTATGGCGGGGGACTCCGCATCCGCATTCTTTTTCGATGAGATGCAAGGAGGCATGTTTCATCCAGTGAGTGAAGGGGATGCTGCGTAAGTAGTGTACGCTTTGTTTCCGGTCATTACGGCGGCGTAACTCTTCATAGTCTTTTTCCTGCCGGCCGGTTTCACGTTGGAAGAAAATATGTTGTTTACGACCGTTCACATAGATGGCGGGAAGCTGGATGAAGTTGTCCAGGCTGTCGCTGAGCTGGGGAACCAGTATGACTGATTCGTTAGAGGGAATCTGTCTGGTAATGTCTACTTGCATGGACACTACCAGACTTTCTCCCATCCGGTAGAGCTGGGAGGAGGCGATGTAAATCGAACTGTCCCGTTCTGCCGGCTGCGCTGATGAGCAAAGCGTAGGAAAAATAAATGATATAAAATAGAATAAATATTTCATGGCTCTTTAGTTAAATATGTAAACTATACTCAGGGATGCTTTGGAGGGGCCGAAATAGTGATAATGGCCTTTTTCCAGTAATTCGGCACACACGTCAGGGCATTTATATTTCTTATAATCGATATATTCATACCCTACACCGACGGAAACTTCTATATTCCAGTGGCGGTTGAGCATGATGTGGTATCCGTAACTTATGCCTCCACCGGCCAGCCAGCCTGCATATCGGTGCTCTTTCAGCCAGGGGAAGAGCCCGAAAGGCATCTTTTTCCCTCCTACGTTGAACTGCGCTCCGTTGAGATAGGCTCCCCAAAAACTGCCGTTGAATTTCTGGCAAGTCCAGTAGCGGTATTCAGGTTGTATGAGCCAATATTTGTTGACATATCCTTCCGAGCGTTTCCACGGACGTATGCTGCCGGACAAATCGAATGTGGATTTGGAGCCGAAGGCATATTCCACACCGGCATTCAGCGCACCGTTGGCGGCGGAAAGCAGGTTGCTTTTGACAGCCATTTTCTGTGCGGAAACGGAAAGGGCGCCGCCGAGCAGAAGACAAGAAAGGATATACCGGGTTTTCATATTTTATTGTATATTGGTTTGATTGGATTCAAAGAATATTTTCAGGTTATAGGTGGCTTCTTCCGAGCCTTCGGCTTTGGCTGCTTTCAACAGGCGGATGCCTTCGTAGGTGTTGTTGCACAACAGTTCGTAGGCGCCACGGCAGTTTTTGTAGGCAAGCGTTTCATGGGAAGCCATTTGCAGATAGCGGCCGGCTGCCTGTGTGTTGCCCCGTTCGATGGCGGCAGCAGCGGCGTTGAGGTTGGCAACGGGGCTTGCCGGATATATCTTGACACTAATATCTATGATTTTGTAGAACTGTTCCGGAATGTTCTTGTAGCTGATGGCTACGGTGTAAAGCTCGCGTAACGAAAGCATCTGCGGATTGATTTCGGCTATGACACGCGCTTCGTCCAGACTGAAGTTCAGCTCTTTCTGGTTGCGTTCATCGGTTGCGTCGCTTTCGGGAGATACATAGCTTCCTTTGAAATATGGTTTGGCAGATGGTGCAGACGGGGCAGGGGAAACAGGACGGTGTTCCGGAACAACGGGGGCAGAGGGTGAGGCTGCTGCCATAGGAGCTTCCCGGTTCCTGTCCTGTTGGGGAACGAAATTATCTGTTACTTTTGCTATATGGGTTGCTTTGTCCGGAATGGGGATATTTTCACTTTGTACTTTCTCTCCGTTGCCGTTGATGACTTCTTTCTTGAGGTTCAATGTGGCGAACTGTACCCAGTCGGCTGCCGGGAGGGAAGCACGGTAGTGGATAGTCTGATCGCTGTCTGTCAAGGGGATAGCGGTAAATACGGGAGTTACATTCGCTTTGCCTCTTCGTTTGTTGAGCGCCAGGGTGCGGCGGTATAGCCGATGTGCACGTTCTCCGTTGAGCAGAATTTGAGGTAATTCTGCAGTGTGGGTTCCGTCTGTGAGGACAGGGGTGAGACGGATATGGCTTTTGGTGTCCATCTGGGGAACATTGAGAGTCATTTTCATGGACACTATGGCAGAGTCCTGTCCGAGAGTAACGGAGGGAGGCAGGATATCAAGTTTCAGGTTTTGTGCAGTGGCAAAGGTGCCGCATAATAAAAGACTGAATAGTATGTTTGTCTTGAGTTTCATGACTGATAGGGTATATTTGCTTTTATATTTATTGAATGAAATAAATGAATGATATGCCTAGCTGGGTAGGTCCGACATAGTTGGAGTGGGATTTCTTAATAAGTGCGTCTCCTTTGGCGGGACCGTATTTATCATAGGTGAGATGGGCGTATCCGACAGATATGCTTGCTTCAAGACTCCAGAATGTGCTGAGCAACCATTGGTGTCCATAGGTAATGCCGCAACCTATCAGATTACCCTGATAACGGTTGTTCTTTACTGTTGTAAAAGGAGTGGTTCCACCGAAATTGTATTGGGCGAAATGGGCTTGCACCCCGAAAAAACTTCCTATGAATGTTTCATTGAGCCACCAACGATATTCGGGCTGGATCAGAATATGTTTCATTTTTTTGTTTTCTCCCAGATTCCAGGGATTATAGTTGACGCTCAGATTGAATGAATGGGTGTCATCACACCTTATTTCTCCTCCCAGGTTGAAAGTGCCGGTAAGGTCATAAAGAACATTGCTTTTTACAGCGATACTTTGAGCCGAGGCTATACGCGGAGTTATAACTGCTAGCATGATTGCTATTATAAATAAGTAAGAATGTCGCATTGTCAATATTTTTGTTTTGTTTTTTTTCTGTTACTTTAGAAGTAACGGAAGGGAAGGAGGGAGGGAAAAAAACATGAAAACAGCGGTAAAATAAAGATTTAGTGGCTGTTAGAGAAGATAAAAGACTGGGAATGTAGCTTAACTCATATTGACGATCAGAGTATGGGCAGGGAGGGCTATATGCGGAATAAAAAAATTTTTTGAAATAAAAACGAAAAAAAAGTGTAGAAATCTTGCACTGTATCTAAAGTTTGTATACTTTTGCTTCCAAAATCTGTTCCGTTACTTCTAAAGTAACAGTCTTGTAATTTACTGTTTTATAATGTAATGTGAAGTTTTAAAATTGATTATATAGAAATGTTAATGTGATTAATTATTACTTTATTTGCTTTGTCTAATTCATCGTTTTTAAAACTTTTCAAATAGGTTTCGGTCACCTTTGTGGAGGAGTGCCCTAGGGCATCACAAATCAATTGTTCCGAAAAGTGGCAGTATTTAGCCAAAGTGGCCCAAGTGTGGCGGCTGGTGTAGGAACTGACATTGAGTTTGATTCCGCAGTATACCGCCAGTTGTTTCAGGTCATAGTTCAGTTTCCGCAAGGCATGTTGGTATTCTGCATATTCTTCTTCGTTTTTCCGGTTTCCACTGAGAATGGGAAGCAGGTAGGGGGAGTTGGAATCTGTATTTTGATACCGTTTGATAAGGTTCATGGCAGCGGGAGGAATCTCTACGGTGAGCAGGGTTCCTGTTTTGTGGCGGCGGTAGGAGATAACGGAATCTTGCAGGTCTGTTTTGCGCAGGTGTGCCAGATCCACAAAGGGCATCCCGCGTAACAGGAACATTAGGGTAATCCATGCCCGGCTCTCTTCCATACTTTGCGGCAAGGGGCGTGGAAGGGAGGCACTTAATAATTTGCTCATGTCTTTGGCATCGAGGGCGCGTTTGGTATTGGCTTTTACACCAGTATATACGTGACGGAAAAGACGGGGCTTTTCTTCTGTAAGACCATCGTCCACGGCTTTGTTGTAGATGCTTCGCAAGGTACGCATATAAGTGGAAACAGTGTTCCAGGTGCATCCCTTGTTACGCAGGTGGTTCTCAAATTGTTTCAGGTATGAACGTTCCATCTGGTTGAACCGGATGGTGTCGGTCTTGCAGAAGAGCATGAAGGCGTTCAATGTGCTTTGGTAGATGTGGGCGGTACTGAAACGCTCTTCTTCTTTTAGCGACCGGATAAGTTGTTCCATAAATAGGGTCAGGTTAGATTTTTCTTTCATTGTTCTTTCATTTTTAAAATTTAGATACTGTATATTTCTCAGTTTAAATGCGCATTCTCTGAGTTAATCTTAAAAGTCCGGATGAGTTTATTTGTTCATCGTTTTATTTCTTTTTGTGATAGCTTGTGCTTTTTCCTCGCTTTTTGACGATTGGCGGAGGTCTTGTGAGTACGTCTTGTTGTTTTTTTCGTCTAACTGTAAATAATTTATATGAAAAGAATGAAAAATATCAGGCTAGGAACACTTGTCGCATGTATGTGCGTGTTATGGGGGTGCGAGAAACCCAATGTGAATATTGTGATGCCGCAGGAAGCGTCGAACCGGGTGCTGTTTGCTGGAGAACATTTGAAAAAAGCGCTGGAAGATGCGGGGTATTCGTCTGTTATGTTGTCGGATACTGCCGGTATAGATAAAGATGAGGTCTGCATCCGTCTGGAACAGGCTACTGATACAGCCGGACTGAAAAAGGAGGGATTTACCATTTCTACCCGTGGAAACATGACTACAGTGACAGGAAACGACGGAAACGGTGTGATTTACGGCTGTCGTGAATTGATAGATCATGTAGGACAATACAAGGATTTGAAGTTTCCGGCACAACTGACGGATGCTCCCGAAATGGTGCTTCGCGGAGGTTGTGTAGGGATTCAGAAAATGGAATACCTGCCCGGAAGAGGGGTGTATGAGTATCCCTATACGCCGGAGAGCTTCCCTTGGTTTTATGATAAGGAACAATGGATAAAATATCTGGATATGCTGGTGGAAAACCGTATGAATTCCTTGTATCTGTGGAACGGGCATCCGTTTGCTTCCTTGGTGAAGCTGGAAGAGTATCCTTTTGCCGTAGAAGTGGATGAGGAAACTTTCAAGAAAAATGAGGAAATGTTCTCGTTTCTGACTGCTGAAGCGGACAAGAGAGGTATCTTTGTGATCCAGATGTTTTATAATATATTGTTAAGCAAGCCTTTTGCCGAGCATTACGGGTTGAAAACACAGGATCGTAACCGTCCTATTACTCCGCTGATCAGTGATTATACACGTAAGTCGGTGGCCGCGTTTATAGAAAAATATCCCAATGTGGGTTTGCTGGTATGCTTGGGGGAAGCGATGGATACCTACGAGGATGATGTGGAGTGGTTTACCAAAACCATTATTCCGGGAGTGAAGGACGGGTTGAAGGCACTGGGGCGTACGGATGAGCCGCCCATCTTGCTGCGTGCGCACGATACGGACTGCAAGATGGTGATGGATGCCGCGCTGCCGTTATACAAGAACCTCTATACCATGCATAAATACAATGGTGAGTCACTGACTACTTACGAACCGCGAGGTCCTTGGTCCAAGATACATTCGGATCTGAGTGCTTTGGGAAGTATTCATATCAGTAATGTGCATATTCTGGCAAACTTGGAACCGTGGCGTTGGGGATCTCCCGACTTTGTACAGAAAGCGGTGAATGCCATGCACAATGTACATGGAGCCAATGCCCTGCATCTGTATCCGCAGGCTTCTTATTGGGACTGGCCGTACACGGCTGATAAGTTGCCGGATGGCAAACGGGAGTATCAGCTGGACCGTGACTGGATATGGTACAAAACCTGGGGACGCTATGCATGGAACTGTCATCGGGACCGTTCATCTGAAGTGGAATATTGGGACAAGCAGTTGGGTGATTATTATGGTACGACTTCTGCCGAAGCTGGAGATATTCTGGAGGCATACGAGCAGAGTGGAGAGATTGCTCCGAAGTTGCTCCGTCGTTTCGGCATCACGGAAGGGAACCGGCAGACTTTGTTGCTGGGTATGTTTATGAGTCAGTTGGTGAATCCTTATAAATATACTATCTATCCGGGATTTTATGAGAGTTGCGGGCCGGAAGGTGAGAAGCTGATAGAATATGTGGAGAAAGAATGGAAAAAACAGCCACATGTGGGCGAATTGCCGTTGGATATTGTGGCGCAGGTGGTGGAACACGGTGACAAGGCGGTGGCGGCCATTGACAAGGCTGCCGCAGCGGTGACTCGTAATAAAGAGGAGTTCGGACGTTTGCAGAATGACATGCATTGCTATCGTGAATTTGCATACGCGTTTAACCTGAAAGTGAAAGCTGCGCAGCGTGTCTTGAACTATCAGTGGGGAAAGGATCTGAACGAACTGGATGCCGCTATTCCATTGATGGAACAAAGTCTGGATCATTACCGCAAGCTGGTGGCATTGACGGATAGTACTTATTATTATGCCAACAGTATGCAGACCGCGCAACGCCGTATTCCTATCGGTGGTGACGGTGGCAAGAACAAGACCTGGAAAGAGATGCTGGTGCATTATGAAAATGAGCTGGCTAATTTCAAGGCGAACTTGCAGTTGCTGAAAGATAAGGCGGCAGGTAAGGTGACGGAAAGTGCAGCTGAGATAAAACCTTTGTCCGCCGCAAATGTGAAGATTCTGAACGGACTGACCCCGGTGAAACTGGCGACGGGTGCAAGCCTGTTTTCCAATGTGCCGGGCAAGGTAGATGCGTTGGCCGCCGAGCTGGAAGGGCTGACTGCTTATAGAATGAACGGGGATGTGCAGCGCAAGGAAGGTACGACAATAGAGTTTGAAGCGGCTGCTCCGGTGAACTTGTTGGTAGGTTATTTCCGTGATGACCAGAAGAAGTATGCGAAAGCTCCGAAACTGGAAACGGACGCTTCTGCCAATGATTACGGTCAGGCGGAACCGAAACTGACCAATGCCATACGCATAGCGGGTATGCCGCTGGCGAATGTACATGCATATTATTTTGAGGCTGGAAAGCATACCTTGTTGCTGCCGAAAGGATATACGATGGTGTTGGGATTTACAGACGCACAGGTAACTCCACGTAATGCGGGACTGGCCGGTGCGGAGGAAACGATGGACTGGATGTTCTATTAGTAGCCGTAGTTCCAGAGGCTGGAATCGTAGTATAGCGTAAAATTTTCAAGTATATCTTGAGAATTTTACGCTATTTTTGTACATAGTTCTAAGATTTTTATAAGGAAAAGTTGCTTAACTGATAAACTTTTTTTTATTTTTGTCGTATGAGCAGAAAGATAATAGCATACGAAAACTACTATTAAAGATTTTTTTGATGCTCTGGATAAAGGTACGCAAGAAAAAGTCCTATATGGATTACTCTTATTAAAGACTCAAGATGGACTACCGGCAAAGTATGTGAAGTTTCTTAAAGAGGGTCTGTATGAGTTAAGAATAGAGTGGCAAGGTAATATCTATAGGATTTTCTTCTGTTATGATGAAGGGCATATTGTTATATTGTTCAATGAATGCTTTCTTTACCGGGCAAATAATTGAAGAGGCAAGGAAGAAAGCAAATATGACACAGGCGGAACTTGCCGAAAAGATAGGGACTAATAAGTCTTATATTTCCCGTGTGGAAACAGGAAAAACAGAGCCTAAGGTTTCTACTTTTTATCGTATTGCTTCTGCTTTGGGATTGAATGTTGAGCTGACCCCTGCTATGTGATGGTAAAAATAGAGAATGAGATAAAAGTTCTCTGAATGGGTACATTTTCTTCTTTTGTCCGTCTTGCCAATAGATAAAAAGATAATTATGAAGAAGATATTGATACTGGCATTTTCACTGTTGTCATTGGGAACATACGCCCAACGTGAAGTTCCGCAATCGCGCATGGAGCAGATTTATGAGGAAGCCAAGACTCCTTATAAATATGGGCTGGCTGTAGCTCCGGCCGACAACAAGCATAAAATAGACTGCCCTACCGTGTTCCGCGAAGGGGATAAGTGGTATATGACCTACGTGGTTTATAATGGTAAGAGCGGACTGGACGGACGTGGATACGAGACATGGATAGCCGAAAGTGATAATCTGTTGGAATGGCGTACATTGGGACGTGTCTTGTCTTATCGTGACGGATTCTGGGATTGCAACCAGCGTGGTGGTTTCCCTGCATTGCCGGATATGGAGTGGGGAGGAAGCTATGCCCTGCAGACGTATAAAGGCAAGCATTGGATGACTTATCTGGGTGGGGAAGGGACCGGATATGAATCGGTGAACAAGCCGCTGTATATTGGTTTGGCCTGGACGGACCGGCCTTTGGGTTCCGCCCATGAATGGCAGGCACAGGACCAGCCCGTGATGAGTATCCATGATAAAGACGCGCAATGGTGGGAAAAGCTGACTCAATATAAGAGTGTGGTCTATTGGGATAAGGAGAAAACATTGGGCGCACCTTTCGTCATGTTCTATAACGCGGCAGGACGGCATCCGGAAACGGATTTGAAAGCGGAACGGGTGGGTATCGCCTTGTCCAAAGATATGAAGAAATGGAAACGATATCCGGGCAATCCGGTCTTTGCACACGAAGCGGACGGAACCATTACGGGGGATGCGCATATCCAGAAAATGGGCGATGTGTATGTCATGTTCTACTTCTCGGCTTTTGAACCGAGCCGCAAATACAAGGCATTTAATACATTTGCTGCCAGTTATGACCTAGTACATTGGACGGATTGGAAAGGGGCGGATTTGATTATCCCTTCTAAAGACTATGATGAATTGTTCGCTCATAAGAGTTATGTGGTGAAATACAATGGGGTGGTGTATCATTTCTATTGTGCCGTGAATGACGCGGAACAACGTGGTATAGCCATTGCTACCAGCAAACCGATGGGACGTTCACAAGTGCATTTCCCGGAACGGGAGGTGAAGAATCGCCGGATGGTGATGGAATTGGATAAAGGATGGAAAACATGGCTGACGGAAGCAACTCATCTGAAAGGGTTGTTTGCTCAAAAGGCAATAGAAGTAAATATTCCTCATAACTGGGATGATTATTATGGCTACCGCCAACTGACACATGGTAATTTGCACGGTACTGCCATATACGAAAAGACCTTCACATTGGATGATTCTCAGTTTCTAATTTCCAACTCTTCATTCGGAAAACGTTATTTTCTTCGTTTTGAGGGAGTGGGGACGTATGCCACTATGACGTTGAATGGAAAGGATTTCGGCCGTCATCCCGTAGGGCGTACTACGCTGACATTGGATGTGACGGATGCGTTGAAGCTGGGAGAGAATAAGCTGGTAGTGAAAGCGGAACATCCTGAAATGATAGCCGACATGCCTTGGGTGTGCGGTGGCTGTTCCTCGGAATGGGGATTCAGCGAAGGTTCCCAGCCTTTGGGAATTTTCCGCCCCGTGGTGCTGGAGGCTACGGATGAGATCCGCATTGAGCCTTTCGGAGTGCATATCTGGAATGATGATAAGGCGGGAACTGTCTTTGTGGAAACGGAGGTGAAAAATTACGGAAAGACTGCTGAGACGGTGGAAGTGGTTAATAAATTCAGTAATGCGGATGGCAAGCAGGTGTTCCGCCTGACGGAGAAGGTGACTTTGCAGCCGGGTGAAAGGAAGGTGGTGAAACAACAATCGCCAGTGCAGAATCCTGTTTTATGGAGTACGGAGAATCCTTATTTGTATAAACTGGCCAGTATGATAAAGCGTGGTAAGAGTACTACGGATGAGATTAGTACACCCTTTGGTATCCGTACCATCAGTTGGCCGGTGAAACGGGAGGATGGTGACGGACGGTTCTATCTGAACGGACAGCCTGTCTTTATCAATGGAGTGTGTGAATATGAACATCAGTTCGGACAAAGCCATGCTTTCAGCCGTGAGCAGGTGGCAGCCCGTGTGAAACAGATCCGTGCGGCAGGCTTCAACGCTTTCCGTGACGCTCACCAGCCCCATCACCTGGATTATCAGAAATATTGGGACAAGGAAGGGGTCTTGTGGTGGACTCAGTTTTCGGCCCACGTGTGGTATGATACTCCGGAGTTTCGTGAGAATTTCAAGAAACTGCTCCGCCAGTGGGTGAAAGAGCGTCGTAACTCGCCCAGTGTGGTGATGTGGGGATTGCAGAACGAAAGCACGCTGCCTAAGGAGTTTGCCGAGGAGTGTAGTGAGATTATCCGGGAAATGGATCCTACGGCCCGTACCATGCGTGTGATTACTACGTGTAACGGTGGTGATGGGACAGATTGGAATGTTATTCAGAACTGGAGTGGAACCTATGGTGGTGATGTGAATAAGTATGGCCGTGAATTGTCACAGAAGAATCAGTTGTTGAACGGTGAATATGGGGCATGGCGCAGCATCGGATTGCATACGGAACCGGCAGCTTTTGATGTGAATGGTGTATGGAGCGAGGAGCGTATGTGCCAGCTGATGGAAACCAAGATACGACTGGCGGAACAGGCAAAGGACAGTGTGTGCGGACAATTCCAATGGATATTCAGCAGTCATGATAATCCGGGACGCCGCCAGCCGGATGAAGCGTATCGCCGGATAGATAAGGTGGGACCATTTAATTATAAAGGATTGGTGACTCCGTGGGAGGAGCCGCTGGATGTATATTATATGTATCGCGCGAACTATGTGCCGGCTTCCGAAGATCCGATGGTTTATCTGGCATCTCATACATGGGAGGACCGTTTTGCGACAGGCCGCAGACGGGCTACCATTGAGGCGTACAGCAATTGTGACAGTGTGTTGCTGTACAATGATGCGGTGGATGCTGAATACTTGGGACGGAAATTGAATCATGGGGTGGGGACTCATTTCATGTGGGAAAACCGCGATATCCGTTACAATGTGCTTCGTGCTGTGGGGTACTTTAAAGGAAAACCGGCAGCGGAAGATGTGCTGGTGCTGAACGGTCTGGAAAAAGCTCCTCATTTTGAAGCTCTTTACCGTGGTTCTGCTATAGTGCCTGTTGCTGCCGACCGGTTGAACGGAACTGATTTGTTGAAAGGAGCTGAGGGATATACGTATCTTTATCGTTTGAATTGCGGAGGAGACGCTTATACGGATACGTATGGTCAGGTCTGGGCGCAGGATAACAGCCGTTATTCTCATTCGTGGGCGGAATCGTTTGTTCATCCGTCGGATAGTGTACAGTTGTTGAGCCCTTATCAGGCGAGCCAGCGTACCACGAATGATCCCATTCATGGCACTAGGGACTGGGAATTGTTCCAGACTTTCCGCTTCGGACGCCATAAGCTGAACTTCCGCTTTCCCGTTCCGGATGGCGAGTATCGTGTGGAACTTTATTTTACAGAACCCTGGCATGGTACAGGAGGCGGCGTACAGACGGATTGTGAAGGCTTGCGTATTTTTGATGTAGCGGTAAATGATAAAGTACTTCTGGACGACTTGGATGTATGGGCTGAAGCGGGTCATGACGGCGCTTGCAAAAAGGTGGTGAATGCTATCGTGAAAGGGGGAGTCTTGAAGATTAATTTTCCGGAGGTGAAAGCGGGGCAAGCTTTGATTTGTGGCATTGCGATAGCTTGTAAAGGCGACTTGGATTCCGTTCGCTCTTTTTCTGCCCATAGCTTCAGCTGGGCTGCACAAGACAAGGAGGTGATGGAAAAGACTCCCAAAGAATTATTGCCTGAAGATAAAAACGCCCGTGCCAATGTGACTTATCAAGCGGAGGATGCTGTGCTGAAAGGTAAGTTCATAAAGAAAGAGGTTAAGAAACAAACCGGGGTTTTCTTTGGTAAAGGTACACAAAGCAGTATTACTTGGAACATTTCTACCGGTCTGGCACAAGTCTATGCTCTTCGTTTTAAATACATGAATGTTACAGGGAAGCCTATGAAGGTGCGTATGCAGTTCATTGATTCCAAAGGGGTGGTACTGAAGGAAGATAATCTGACTTTTGCCGAAACTCCCGGAAAGTGGCGTATGCTGAGTACAACGACGGGTACGTATATCAATGCAGGCTATTATAAGGTGGTGCTTTCCGCACCGGATATGGAGGGACTGGCATTGGATGCGCTGGATGTGCAATAAAGTATTTTTTTATTTGCCGGTAGGAATAAATAGTTTATCTTTGTTCTCTTAAAAAGTTTGAATTCGTCAGAACAGAGTTTATGCCAAAATTTATAATAGATAAGATCGGTCCGATAGAGCATGTTGATTTTACTTTGAATAAAGTGAACATGCTGATTGGTCCGCAAAGCAGTGGGAAAAGTACAATAGCTAAGGTTATCAGTTTCTGTCTATGGTTGGAAAAGGATGTGCTGATGCGTCGTAACACTGATTATGTAAGTTGGAGCTTTGTGGAAAAACAGTTGCTAGAGTTTCATAAATTGAAAAACTATCTGAATGAAGGATATGCTATATTCTTTGTGGGTGATGCTATTGATTTTTGTTATACAAAAGATATGTGCTTCGCTAAATTAAAAGACGGGTTTGAAAGGTGCAAAATTGGCAAAGTCGCTTATATACCCGCTGAAAGAAATGCTGTTACGTTACCCAATATTGCGTCATTGAAGATGCCTGAATATAATACAAGAAGCTTTATTTTTGACTGGTTGGAAGTTCATCAAAAGTTCCAAAAGAAAAATGCTGTCGATTTGCTGAAACTGAAATTGAAGTATTATTATGACGAATCATCCCAAAAGGATATGATTGTGCTGGAAGATGGAAAAGAAATAGGATTGGAGGAGGCTTCCAGCGGGTTGCAGTCGGTTGTGCCGTTGTATGTTTATGTATATTATTTAACCCATTGGATATATGATCATCAGGAAGATATTTCTTTTGAAAAGAAAGACAGAATAGAAGGGGCATTGTCCAGGGAGTATATTAAAATGTTTTCCAAACAAATGAATGTTGTTATGGATGAGGAATTCTTGAATCAGGCAGTAAAAGAAGCAAAGCTTTCTCCAGGGTTCAAAAAGATATTAGGAACAGCAAAGACCTTGAAAAAAGCGGGTAATGATTCTTTGGATAATTTGTTGGAAACCGTTTTGGAACTTGAAGAGAATATTTCTCATCCTCATTACTCCAACATTATAGTGGAAGAGCCGGAGTTGAATTTGTTTCCCGAAACTCAAAAAGATCTTATCTATGATCTGTTGGAGATGATCAATAGCGGACGGGATCATTTACTGATGACTACCCACAGCCCTTATCTGCTTTATGCACTGAATAATTGCATGCTGGGGGCTTTGGTACAAGAAAATATACCGGAAGAAGAGGAGGGATTACAAAAGATGAAGGATTCGTTTGTCAAGCCGGAGGATGTTTCTGTATGGGAGATTAAAAATGGAAAATTTTTTCCTTATAAAGAGAATCCGAACTATACTATTCAAGATGAAAGAGGATTGATTCGCAATAACTATTTTGATCGGATAATGAAGAATATCATGACAGACTTTGCTGCCTTAATGGATTATTGTGATGAGGATTGAAGCTTTTACAAGATATAATGAGATGACAGGTGACGCCTATGTCATGGATTATACACAAGCGACAGCCGGTAAACGGAAAGTATGTATAAAGGAAGAAGATCCTGATGATATAGCTTCTTTTCATTTGATTAATCCAAGAAAAACGACTTATTGGGCAGTGAATTTTGAGGAGAATCCGGCTGTGTTGAAAGGTTCTGATCAGTGTGAATGTATGTTTGTTTCCAGTAGGGCAAGCAGTAAGGGATGGGTTTGCTTGGTTGAACTTAAATATTGTTTGGAAAAGAACATAGAGAGGAATGCAGGAGATGCTTTTAAACAATTGTATGAAACATTGAACAAATTGGTGGAATTGAATATTGTAGATTATAAATCACATCGGATTTACTTAAATATATCTATACCTGAACATTCCCATAGGGCACCGTTTACTGCTTTTCAGAATACCCAAGATGATTTGTTGGAATGTTTATATACTCATAAGGTTAAAGTATTGGGATATAATGAAGTTCTGATATTAAATGAATGTTTTATCAGACCACCGAAAGAGGAGATCTGAAATCTATATGTATCATTAAATGGGCGATCTGAAAATATAAAATGGAATCATAAGGGGAAGGTTTCAGCATTTGGCATTTTTTACTATCTTTGTGCTCTGAAACTAACCTCTTAAAAATATGTTAATTGATTTACTGCATTCTTCTTATTTCTCGCTCTTTCTTATTGTAGCGTTGGGCTTTATGCTAGGGAGGATTAAGATAAAGGGCTTGTCGCTGGATGTGTCGGCCGTTATCTTCATTGCCTTGCTTTTCGGACATTTCGGTGTGATCATTCCTAAAGAATTGGGGAACTTCGGTTTGGTGCTCTTTATCTTTACCATCGGTATTCAGGCCGGTCCCGGATTTTTTGATTCTTTCAGGAGTAAAGGAAAGACACTGATTCTTATTACTATGCTTATTATTTGCTCTGCCTGTCTGACGGCGGTAGGACTGAAGTATGCTTTCGACATTGATACGCCCAGTGTGGTGGGATTGATAGCAGGGGCATTGACCAGTACGCCTGGTCTGGCGGTAGCTATAGACAGTACAAATTCACCGTTGGCTTCCATTGCATACGGTATTGCTTACCCGTTTGGAGTGATAGGGGTGATTTTGTTTGTGAAGCTGTTACCCAAGATTATGCGGGTGGATCTGGATAAAGAAGCGCGCAGGTTGGAACTGGAACGGCGCAGCGGTTTTCCGGAACTGACAACTTGCATTTTCAGAGTGACCAATCAAGCGGTATTCGGACGTACTTTGGCGCAAATAAATGCGCGTGCCATGACGGGAGCCGTTATTTCGCGGGTAAAGCATGAGGATTCTATATTGATGCCTAAAGCGAATACCATGTTGCTGGAAGGGGACTATGTGCAGGCGGTGGGAAGTGAGGAAGCGCTGAATCAGTTTGCCGTATTGGTTGGAGAACGGGAGGAAGGCGAATTGCCTCTGGACCAGACACAGGAGATTGAATCTTTATTGCTGACAAAGAAAGATATGATAAACAAGCAATTGGGAGATCTGAATTTACAACGTAACTTTGGTTGTACGGTAACCCGTATCCGTCGAAGTGGCATAGACTTGTCACCTTCTCCGGATTTGGCCTTGAAATTCGGTGATAAGTTGATGGTGGTCGGTGAACGGGAAGGACTCAGAGGCGTTGCTCGTTTGTTGGGGAATAATGCCAAACAGTTGTCTGATACTGATTTCTTCCCGATAGCTATGGGGATTGTATTAGGTGTATTGTTCGGTAAAATAAATATTTCATTTTCAGACAGCGTTTCATTTTCACCCGGATTGACCGGAGGAGTATTGATGGTGGCATTGTTGCTGAGTGCCGTGGGAAAGACAGGACCCATATTGTGGTCTATGTCCGGTCCTGCCAATCAGTTGTTACGTCAGTTGGGCTTATTGCTGTTTTTGGCTGAGGTCGGTACTTCTGCCGGTAAGAATCTGGTGGCTACTTTTCAGGAGAGCGGATTGTTATTGTTCGGAGTGGGGGCGGCCATTACTGTTGTGCCTATGCTGGTTGCTGTTGTGGTTGGCAGGTTGGTCTTTAAAATCAGTTTGTTGGATTTGCTGGGCACCATCACTGGTGGTATGACCAGTACGCCCGGTCTTGCGGCAGCCGATTCCATGGTAGATAGTAATATTCCGAGTGTTGCATACGCTACGGTGTATCCGATTGCAATGGTGTTCCTTATTTTGTTTATACAAGTGATCGCTTCGGCAGTTTATTGATATATCAAACAGCCGGGTGGGTATGTGCCAAAGGTAGTAAATACTTTTGGCACATTTTTTATTTGGATGAATGTTGTATTTTTATTTATCGATATGAGGAGAAAAAAATATTCATTTTGTTTCTTTTATAGATTTTAATTTATATATTTGTCACAACCTTAATATAATACGGAGAAAGATTAGGCTTATTCGGTGACAGAATGACGATTGGAATATGTATGAATAAGCTGAACTCATATATGGTATTTATAAATATACTCAATTTTATGAGGAATAAAGACACACACACTCGAATTACAGACAAATGCAGATGTTTGTTTGTAGTTGCCTATTCGGCAATGTCTATTACAGGATTGAGCTCCGTGCTCGCAGTGGAAAACCATGCACTATCTTCTCCGGTTTCAGATCGTGTGGAAAGCGTACAGCAGAAAAAACATGTTTCAGGTAATGTGCAGGATGCTAACGGAATGCCTTTAATCGGGGCGTCCGTAATTATCAAGGGAACCAATACCGGTATGATTACCGATATTGAAGGTAATTTCGCTCTTGATGCTAAACAGGGTGATATTATCGTAATCAGTTACATCGGTATGAAATCGGCGGAGGTGAAAGTGCCTGCTAACGGGCAAATAAGAGTGATGCTGAAGGAGGATTCTCAGTTGATGGATGAAGTGGTAGTGACTGGTTATGGTGATTTTAAGAAGGCTACTTATACGGGGTCTGCTTCTGTTTTGAATACGGATAAATTGGAGTCATTGCCTGTTGTGTCTGTAGCACAGATGATGGAGGCTAATATTCCGGGGTTAAGTTCAGTAGCCAGTTCTTCCCAGCCGGGTTCTAAAGCTACAGTGCGGGTGCGTGGAATTGCTTCTATGAATGCTTCTACAGAACCTCTTTATGTATTGGACGGTGTGCCGGTAGCGTCTAGGGATATGAGTGGTCTAAGTGCCAATGCCAGCGCGGGAGGACTTGGTTTGATCGAGACATTAAATCCTGCGGATATTGAAAGTATAACCGTATTGAAAGATGCCGCTTCTGCTTCATTATATGGAGCAAAAGGATCTAACGGTGTAATCCTTATTACTACTAAAAAAGGTAAGGAAGGTAAAATGAGAGTGAGTATGCAGGCTACTTACGGTATTACGGATATTGCTTACAATTATCGTCCGATAATGGGTGGTGAAGAGCGTAGGGAATTGATTTATGAGGGATTTGTTAATTATCGTTTGAATCAGGGGGACTCGGAAACCGAGGCAAAGGCTTATGCGGATGGACAAATTGACAATTATGCGGCACGCCCGGTCAACGGATATGCTGATTGGGAAGATGCTTTATTGAAAAAAGGACATCAGCAAGACTATAGTTTGTCTGTAAGCGGAGGTAATGAAAAGTCGAATTTTATTGGTACGTTAGGATATACCAATCAGACAGGTATAAGCATAAATTCAGGAATGAAACGTTTTACCGGTCGTATTGATGCAAACAGTAAATGGAATAAATTTGAGTATGGAATGAATGCTACCTTTTCATGGACTCGTAATAAACATACGCCGGAGGGACAGTATTATGCCAGTGCGCTTTATTCTTCAAAATATCAATTGACCCCTTCTATACCTATTTATAATGAGGATGGCAGCTATCATACGGGTTTCCAGAATAATGGAGGCATTAACCCGCTGTATGAGAATTCTGTAGATTCAAATTATGCACGTCTGGCACGTACAATGGCATCTGCCAAGGCTGCCTATCATATCTTGGACGGGTTGAAGTTATCTACTATCTTTACAGTAGACTATTCTTTAAATAAAGACTTTTTCTTTTACTCGCCTGACGGTAAAGATGGGGAAGCTACACAGGGATCCGGACAGATGATGATGATTGAGAGAATGAGTTATACTTCACAAACGAATCTGGCATATAATAAAACGTTTGGTAAACATAACATTAATGCGGTCTTAGCGTATGAGGTTATGAAGTACGATTATGAGGATATGTATGGTGAGAAACAGGTTTACGGGCAAACACTTAATCCGTCGTTGGATAATGGTGCCAAACCTGCTGATCTTACTAATACAAGGCAGGAAGATGCTATGGTGTCGTATGTGGGAAGCTTGAATTATGGATATAATGATAAATATTATGCAGGTTTCAGTTTCCGTCGTGATGGCTCTTCCCGATTGGCACCTGATACCCGTTGGGGAAACTTTTGGGCTGTTTCCGCTTCATGGAGACTCTCTCAGGAAAACTTCATGAAACCGTGGGAGAATGTTGTGTCGGATATGAAATTAAGAGCATCGTATGGTGTGAACGGTAATCTGCCGACCGGTTATTATGGTTATCATGGAACTTATACTACCGGAGCATTTTATAATGGGAAACCTGCTCCGTGGGAAGATGCTATTGCTAATCCTGATTTGACTTGGGAAAAGAACTATGCATTGAATCTGGGGGTTGATTTAAGTCTGTTCAGACGGGTTAATTTGACTTTCGATTGGTATACCAGAACGACTAAGGATTTATTGATGAGTAAGCAATTGAATTCTATTAGTGGTTTTGGCAGTATTCTTACGAATGTGGGTGAAATGAAAAATACCGGTTTTGAAATAGAAGTACGCTCAAGTAATATTCAAACCAAAGATTTTAGTTGGACAACTTCTTTAAACTTGTCACATAATAAAAATAAGATTGTAAAACTGGCGGATCTTCCGGAATTTATAGATGGAAATTATATCAGAAAGGAAGGCTGTTCGTATGCGACAATTTATTTGAGAGAATATGCCGGAGTGGATCCTAATGACGGACGCCCGATGTATTATGACAATAAAGAAGACGAAAATGGCAATAGAAGCAGGAATATTGTGTATGATCCCAATGATGCCGACCGTGTGGAGTTGAAAGATATATATCCTAAATTAACCGGTGGATTGATGAATACGTTTAATTATAAGTTTATTGATTTATCTTTTAATTTGTCGTTTCATTTAGGTGGATATTCTTACGATGGTGCCATGTATGCTTTGCAAGATGACGGCTATACGGCACAATACAATAAGAGTACAGAGTTACGCCGCCGTTGGAAACAGCCGGGAGATATAACAGATGTTCCCCGATATGTGTATGGACAAGAGTATGGTGGCTGGTGGAACTCATCACGTGGTATTCATAGTACAGATCATTTGCGCTTGAAAAGTTTGATTGTTGGCGTTTCTGCTCCTCAGTCTTGGTTAAGAACCATAGGTATTAATTCTGCCCGTATTTATTTTTCGGGTACCAACTTGTTGACATGGGCTGCATACGATCAATATGATCCGGAGTTGAATGGAATTGTAAGTTATTTTACTCCTCCTCTTAAAACATTCGCATTTGGACTTGAACTTAAATTCTAATCAATTAACACCGAACTGTTTATGAAAAAAAATATAATTATATTAGGCTTGATTTCTTTATTGGCCGTATCGTGCGGGGATGATTTTTTAACCACTCATCCTGGTGATAGCGTTTCTACGGATTTGGCACTGAGTACAGAGCAGGATATAGATAATGCTGTGAATGGATTGTATGATTTGATGTCCAGCTATGGCTATTATGGCGGAACCATGTTTTTTTATGGGGATATGAAAGGGGATGATATGCAGAGTTCTTATAATAGCGGGAGAACTTGTAACCGGTGTTATTTATATGATCATCGCTCTACAAGCTTAAATGCCGGATATTTATGGGGACGTCCTTTTTATATTATCCGTAATGCATGGAATGTGATCAATGCGATTGATGATGGAAAAGTGCAAGGTTCAGAGCAAAGATTAAAGGAATTAAAAGGTGAGGCGATGACTATCATGGCACTTTGCCAGTTTGACTTGACCCGTTGTTTCGGTTATCCTTATACTAAGGATAAAGGGGCCGGTTGGGGAGCTCCAATTGTAGATCATGCAATTACATTAGATGAAAATCCGCCACGCAGCACTGTAGCAAAGGATTATGAGTTCATAATCAATACATTGGAGGAGGCTATACCTTTAATGAGTACTTCTAAAAATAACAGCCGGATGAATGCGTATGCTGCAAGAGCATTGCTGTCTCGTATTTATCTGTATCATGATGATAACGAGAAGGCGTTTCAAATGGCAAGCAACTTGATTGAAGAAGTGGAAGGAAATGGAATGTACCGTCTTTATACACGTGATGAATATATTCCGGCATGGGATCTGAAAAATACGTTTGGTACGGAATCATTATTTGAAATTGCTAATAGTATAGATGATAATGGAGGACGAAGTTCATTGGCATATCTAATGCATTGGAATGGGTATCGTGAGATTTTTGCTACTCAGAAATTTGTGGATGAGTTATTGAGTGATCCGGATGATATTCGCTGTCTGTTGCTGGAAAAGAATGTTTATAATAAAAATGATGTATGGTGGTTGAAAAAATGGCCGGGAACAGATGCTACGACTCCATCTTTTGAAAATAATTATGTTATTTTCCGTTTGTCTGAAGTCTATTTGAATGCGGCGGAAGCCGGAGTGAAAATAGGTGGGGCATCTGCCGTAAAGGGTTTGAATTATCTGAATGCAATTGTGCAGCGTGCTAATCCTGTAAAAGAAGTAACGGCGGCTGAATATACATTGGATAGGGTGTTGGAAGAAAGAAGTAAAGAATTGATAGGTGAGGGGCATCGTTTCTTTGATATGTTGAGAAATGGAAAGACCATTGTTCGTAAGGGAGGATATCATTTACCGGGTATCGTGGAGGAAATAGACTGGGATTATTATAAATGTGTTTTACCGATTCCAACAGACCAGTTTACATTTAGTCCTGATATGGAGCAGAATCCGGGATATACTAAAAATTAATTTTAAATAATTATTAAATGAGAGGGTGTGGTATCACACCCTTTTTTTGTGTGGACAAATTCTACATTCATGTGGATTTATTCTACAGTTTTACAGATGTTCTGTTTGCTTATTTAGTTAATATACAGTGATTTGACGGGCGGTTATTGTTGTTGGCATATCTTTTGACCGGAACATGATAAATTATTATATAATTATATAAATATAAATCATGAATAAATCTAGGTATGTTTTTTTCATTTTGGCTTGTTTATTCGGTTTGTACGTGCAAGCTCAGAATAGAACAGTGAAAGGACGTGTTCTCTCAGCAGAGGATAAAGAACCATTAATTGGAGCTACTGTCAAAATACCCGGTACATCTATCGGTGTGGTGACAGATATAGATGGCAATTTCTCTCTGGAAGTTCCCAACAAAGACAAAACATTAGTGATTGAGTTTTTAGGTATGAGTACACTAACGGCGAAGATACCTGCCAATGGGGTACTGAATGTATCTTTACGTCCGGATACACAACGATTGGACGAGGTTGTGGTGACAGGCTATGGTAATTTTTCCAAATCCTCATTTACCGGTTCGGCAAATACATTACGGGGGGACTTGTTGAAGAACGTTCCGGTTGTATCGGTAGAACAGAAGTTGCAGGGTATGACTCCGGGTGTGTCCATTTCGGGAAATTCCGGTCAGCCGGGTGCTAATCAAAGTATACGTATTCGCGGTATGGGGTCATTCAATGCATCGAAAGAACCTTTGTTTGTCATTGACGGAGTACCGGTGACTTCCGGAAGCTTGAGTGGTGGCTCGGCAGATGCCGCTTACATGAATAATTCTAAAACGAATATAATGAGTACGCTGAACCCTTCGGATATTGAAAATATAACAGTCATAAAGGATGCGGCGGCGGCTTCTTTATATGGTTCACGTGCGGCAAACGGTGTGATTCTGATAACCACTAAAAAAGGTACAAAGGGACGTGCTAAGGCTACATTAAAAATTGATGGTGGCTTTTCTAATGCTGCTGTGGAATTCCGTCCAACGTTGAATGGGGAGCAGCGTAGAGAGCTAATTTATGAAGGTTTGATGAACTTTCAGCAAGATGAGATAGCCAAGAATCCGGAGGCGGGATTGGCGTCGCCCACAGAGTATGCTGATTTACATATCAATGATTATGCCTCCATTCCGGAACTGGGATATACTGACTGGAGAAAGGAATTAATGCGTACGGCACATCATCAAAGTTATGAAGCGTCCGTATCGGGAGGTAATGACAAGACTACGTTCTATTCTTCATTGGGTTTTAACCGTCAGGAGGGTTTGGTGGAAAATTCTAATCTAGATAGATATACAGCGCGTTTGAATGTAACCCAGAAGGTAGGTTCCCGTGGGGAAGTGGGTGCCAATGTGATGTTCTCTCAATTGAATCAGGAAATGAATGAGGAGCGTGGATCATCTATTAATCCTTTCCTTTGTGTGGCTTTGAACACCACTCCGTCTTTTCCGGTACGTGACGCTGAAGGGAATTATGTAGGGTCATATCCCAGTAGCAATGTGAATCCGTTGCGTGATATCCGTACAGATTATAACCGTACCCGCATGACACGTATGTTTTCTACAGGCTATGCTTCGATAGATATTATCAAAGGGTTGAAATTAAAAGAAACGCTTAGCTATGATTATAATATTCAGAAAGATTCCCGTTATTGGAATCCGTTGAGTGGAGCCGGAGCTAAAAGTGGTAGTGATGCACAGACGGCAAAGGGATTTATAGAATATAGTAAATTGATTTCTTCCACTTCATTGGGATACAATACGACTATAGCACAGTTGCATCATGTGGACGCATTGATAGCTTATGAAATTGAAAATTATCAGACTGACAAAGCAATGGGGGATAAATCCAAACTTCCTTCAGATTATTTGGTGGAACCGGATAATGCAGCATCATTGAACAGCTTTGTGTCTTCTACTCAGGATTCAAGAATGATTTCTTATGTATCCCGTATCAACTATGATTATGATGACCGTTACTATATTGCTGGTAGCTTTCGTCGTGACGGCAGTTCACGCCTGTCACCCGAGAACCGTTGGGGAAATTTTTGGTCTGTATCCGGTATGTGGAATGTAGGTGCGGAAAAATTTATGCAATCTATAAAGAGTGTGCTGAGTGATTTAAAGATACGTGCCTCGTATGGTGTGAATGGTAATCAACCGGGTGCTCTTTACGGATATATGGGACTTTATTCCTACGGGCAGAATTATATGGGAGGCGGTGGATCTTATGAATCGGCATTACCGAACCCGAACCTTAAATGGGAAAAGAACTATAACTTGAATTTGGGACTCGACCTGGCATTTATCAATCGTATTTTTGTCAGCTTGGAATATTATAATCGCGATACGAAAGATTTGCTTTACAATCGTCCTATCAGTAGCACTACCGGTTTCCAAAATTATTTGGGGAATTTGGGACAACTGAATAATAGAGGTTGGGAACTGGAACTGCGTACCATAAACTTTGCCGGTAGCAACTTTAATTGGACTTCTGTTTTGAATATGACCCACAATAAAAATAAGATTGTATCATTGGATGGTAAATTGGAACAGTCTATCGAGGGAAGCTGGTTTATCCATAAAGTGGGGTTGCCGTATTCTACCTTCTATGTGAAAGAATATGCGGGGGTTGATCCTCAAACAGGAAAAGCTTTGTACTATATGAATACACAGGATGCAAATGGCAATTATGACAAAACAGTTACTACTGACGCTTCTGCAGCACAGGCAATTCCTTATAAGTCTGTGGATCCGAAAATTTCAGGAGGTTTTACCAATATCGTGAATTACAAATGGTTTGATTTAGCATTGACATTGACTTATTCTTTAGGAGGATATTCTTTTGACAAAACCGGAACTTATAATGAAACCGACGGTGCAAAAGAGCAGAACTATAACTTGCCCATTTATGAATTGGATCGTTGGCAAAAGCCGGGTGATGTGACAGATGTACCCCGATTTGTACTTGGCCAAGCAGCAGGACCGCAGAATTCATCCCGTTATGTACATAGCACGGATCATTTACGTGTAAAGAACTTGACTTTGGGCTTTACATTGCCAGATCAGTGGTTGACCAAACTGGGTGTCAGTAAAGCAAGATTGTATTTCTCAGGCAGTAACTTGTTGACGTGGGCAAAGTGGGACCAGTATGATCCGGAAGTGCCTGTTTCCGGTGAAGTATTTTGTGAAACACCTCCTATGCGTACTTACAGTTTTGGAATAGAAGTCTCTTTTTAATGAATTTCCTTTAAATTAGAACGAAATGAAAAAAATATATTTATCGATTGTTGCGGCTGTATCATTGATGTTTGTTTCGTGTACTGCTGATTGGCTGAATACAGATCCTTCTACGGCAGTTCCTAGTGATGATGCCATTAAAAATATAGATGATGCACAGGTGGCATTGAATGGTATATACCGATTAGCATCCGCACATAGTTATTATGGTGATAATTATCTTTATTATGCTGATTGTCGTGGAGAAGATGTGCAGGCACGTATTAATAAAGGAGCAGGCCGCAGGGTTTCTCCTTACTATTTCTTTGATGTTACGGCGGATGATAATTTTAATATAACCCTTGTCTGGAACCAACCCTATAAAGTGATCCATCAGGCTAACAGTCTGATAGAAAAGTTGGATGCGGGGAATGCGGGGAATGCCAAGCCGGAAGAAGTGGCACGGATTAAATCGGAGGCACTGGCAATGAGAGGACTGGCTTTATTTGATCTGACCCGTTTATTTGGTATGCCTTATACTTTGGATAATGGGGCTTCTTTGGGAGTTCCTATTGAGATTCAGACCACCTTGGAGGATCATGCTCCGGAACGTAACACAGTGGCACAATGTTACGAACAAGTGCTAAAGGACTTGAACGATGCGTTGGGAGGACTGACAAAAGAAAAACATGATGCCTATATGAATTATTGGAGTGTGAAAGCTTTACTTTCCCGGGTGTATCTGTATATGAATGACAATGAAAATGCATTGAAATGTGCAGAAGAAGTAATCAATGACAATGGGGGAATTTACCGGCTTTTTACTCATGATGAATATCCTTCTGTATGGGGAAAAGACTTCAACTCAGAGTCTTTGTTTGAATTCTATTTTACGATGTCTGAACCTTCAGGCGGTTCGGGAGGAGAAGGGGCGCCGATGGTGTATGCCGATAATGTGAAAGATTGGAATAACCTGATTCTGACAAAGGCTTATTTGGATTTGCTGAATGAAGACCCTGAAGATGTGCGCCATGTATTTCCTCATTTGCCGGAAAATGCAGTTGCAGATACATTGCCCGTAGCTGCCAAAGGTCAACCGAAATATCTGATTAAATATCCGGGGAAATCGGGCAGTGTGACCGATGCTGTTTCTACAGTCAATCCACAGGATAATGATCTTTGTATTCTCCGTTTATCCGAGGTCTATTTGAATGCTGCGGAAGCTGCTTTTAAAATCGGCAATACGGAAAAAGCATTGACATATCTGAATGCGATAGTTACCCGTGCCAATCCAGCGAAATCCGTAACATCTGCTGATCTCAGCTTGGAGCGCATTTTGAAAGAAAGACGTAAAGAACTGGTAGGTGAAGGTCATGCTTTCTTTGATTATATGCGTAATGGCAAGTCAGTGGACCGTTCAGGAGGCTGGCATCTGACTATGCCTGAAGATGCTCGTGTCATTACTCCTTCAGACCCTAGGGTGGCACTTCCTATTCCACAAACTGAAATTGATGCTAATCCGAATATAGTTCAAAATCCTAGATAATTGTTTTGTCCATGTTAAGTTTGCCCTTCTTTTCGATGATGATATCGGAGAGAAGGGTTTTCTTTTTACAATTTATATGGTACAAAATCATATTTCGTCCGTCTTCATTTGAAAAGAAAGAGCAAAAATATGAGAATATATGGATTGTTACTGTGCGGATGGATGACGGTATCCTTACAGGCCCAACAAATACATGATTGGGAGAATCATCATGTATTACAGATTAATCGGGAACCGGCAAGGGCTGCTTTTGTGCCTTTTGCCAAGCAGAAGGGGGATTGTTCGATGAGTCTGGACGGGATGTGGAAATTCCGGTGGACTCCTGTGCCTTCCGAACGGATAGCGGATTTCTACCGTACGGACTTTAATGACGAGGATTGGAAAAGTTTTCCGGTTCCTGCCAATTGGGAAATCAACGGATACGGAACACCTATTTATGTATCGGCAGGATATCCGTTTAAAATAGATCCTCCACGGGTAATGGGGGAGCCTAAAGCTTCGTATACCACCTACAAGGAACGTAATCCGGTGGGACAATACCGGCGTACTTTTATTTTACCGGCTGGGTGGAAAGCGGATGGGCAGACTTTTCTTCGTTTTGAAGGAGTGATGAGCGCTTTTTATGTATGGATAAACGGTGAACGTATAGGGTATAGCCAGGGAAGTATGGAACCTAGTGAGTTCAATATCACCCGTTGGTTGAAACCGGGAGAGAACCAAATAGCTTTAGAGGTTTATCGGTATAGTGACGGATCTTATTTGGAAGATCAGGATTTTTGGCGTTTTGGAGGTATTCATCGCAGTATTCATTTGGTGCATACTCCAGATATCCGTATCCGTGACTATGTAGTGCGTACCCTCCCTGCTGTTCAGGGGAATTATCAAGATTTCAGACTGCTGATTGATCCGCAGTTCAGCGTTTATCAGGGAATGGACGGTAAAGGCTATACGTTGCAGGCAGTGCTGAAGGATGCGGATGGAAGAGAAATAGTGAATATGGTTGGCAATGTGGAAGATATCTTGGATTTGGAGCATAAGGCGGCACGGATGAATGAATGGTATCCGCAACGTGGTCCACGTAAGATGGGACGTATGTCCGCCGTTATAAAATCTCCACAACGTTGGACAGCCGAAACTCCTTATTTATATAAGTTGGAGCTTCGTTTACAGAATGTAAACGGACAGACCATAGAGCAAGTGGAACAGCCGGTAGGTTTTCGTTGTATTGAAATAAAAGACGGACAAATGTTGGTTAACGGTAATTCTGTCCGCTTTCGTGGGGTAAACCGTCATGAACACGATCCGTATACGGCACGCGTGATGAGTGAGGAGAGAATGTTGCAGGATATATTATTGATGAAACAAGCCAATGTGAATGCAGTCCGTACCAGTCACTATCCCAATGTGAGCCGTTGGTACGAACTGTGTGACAGCTTGGGACTGTATGTGATGGATGAGGCGGATATAGAAGAGCACGGATTGCGTGGAACATTGGCCAGTACACCCGATTGGTACGCCGCTTTTCTGGATCGTGCGGTACGTATGGCGGAACGCGATAAAAATCATCCTTCGGTAGTGATGTGGAGCATGGGAAATGAAAGTGGTTACGGACCTAATTTTGCTGCTATTTCGGCTTGGCTACATGATTTTGATCCTACACGTCCCGTACACTATGAAGGAGCTCAGGGAGTGAACGGAGAACCCGATCCGAAAACGGTGGATGTAATCAGCCGTTTCTATACCCGTGTGAAACAGGAGTATCTGAATCCCGGCATTCCCGAAGGGGAAGACAAGGAACGGGCGGAGAACGCACGTTGGGAACGCCTGTTGGAAATAGCGGAACGCACGAATGATAACCGTCCTGTGATGACCAGCGAATATGCACATTGCATGGGAAATGCTTTAGGTAATTTCAAGGAATATTGGGATGAGATTTATAGTAACTCACGTATGCTGGGCGGCTTTATATGGGACTGGGTGGATCAAGGTATTTATAAGATATTGCCGGATGGCCGCCAGATGGTGGCGTATGGCGGTGATTTTGGTGATCAGCCTAATTTAAAGGCTTTTTGTTTTAATGGTGTGGTGATGAGTGACCGCGAAACTACGCCCAAATATTGGGAGGTGAAGAAAGTATATGCCCCGGTTAAATTGGAAATGGAAAAAGATCTTCAGGTTTTTCCAAAAGAACAAGATCTTTTAGTAAAAGAACAAGATGTTTTGCCCAAAGGATTAAGAGTTACGAACCGCAATCACCACATTGGTCTGGAAGGATATCGCTGTCTGTGGACTTTGATAGAGAATGGGAAGAAGATGGAACAAGGGGAACTGGCGCTTCCATTGGTGGCACCCGGTGAAACGGGAACGATGGCTTTGCCCGATGTCAAGATTAATAAGCAGGCTGATGTTCGATTGAATGTAAGTATAGTATTGAAAGAAGATGCTTTATGGGCGAAAGCCGGGCATGAGATTTTAAAGGAACAGTTTGCCTTGAATGATCATTTGATGGCGGTGGCTAACGGTGTACAACCGGGTAAACGTAAAAATAAGTTTTCTGTTTTGGATTTATGGAAAGATAGTTATTTTCAGGCTTTCCGTGCTCCGACGGATAATGATAAAAGTTTCGGTAACTGGTTGGCCAAGGATTGGAAGAATCAGAGATTGGATGCTCCTCAAGTAGAGGTGATTACTCCCGAAACGGAAACTCAGGAAACGAATGGCACCGTATCGAGGAAATCGGTTGTGAAATATCGTTATGCCAAAGGTAGCATCCGTGTCTCTTCCCATTATAAAATATATGTGGATGGAACGGTGGATTTGGAACAGACTTATCTGCCACAAGGAGAATTGCCGGAATTGCCTCGTCTGGGTAGTGCATTTGTATTGGGAGAAGAATACGAGAATCTTTCCTGGTACGGTCGTGGCCCGTGGGAAAATTATCCCGACCGTAAGACGTCCTGTCTGATAGGCAGATGGAGCAGCAAGGTGAGCAGTCAATATACACATTACCCCCGTCCTCAGGACAGTGGCAATCACGAGGATGTCACAGAGGTGACCCTTACCAATAAAGAAGGGAAAGGTATCCGTGTGACAGCCATAGACCGGCCATTTTCATTTTCGGCCTTATATTATACTGTGGATGATATTTATAAAGCAACTCATGATTGTGACTTGAAACCACGAAAGGAGATTATTCTCAGCCTGGATGCTGCGGTTTTAGGTTTAGGAAACAGTAGTTGTGGTCCGGGAGTGCTGAAGAAGTATGCCATTGATAAGCAGAAACCTCATACTTTGCGGGTACGTTTCAGTCTTATTAAATGACATATGGCAAAAGGTGTGAATGAGCGACACATCTTTTCGGGAAGCAGTCGGAAAAATAGAATTAAATTAAAAATCAAATATCAAAATGAAAAGAACAACAACTTTTTTATCACTCCTTGCTTTATCGGCAGGTTTGTTGGCGCAATCTTCCGTAAAAACAGAACGCCAATACTTGTCAGGACGTGGCTGTGATGATATGGTACAATGGGATTTCATGTGTACCGGTGGTAATAATTCCGGAAAATGGACGAAAATCGGAGTACCTTCTTGTTGGGAGCTGCAAGGATTCGGTACTTATCAGTATGGCATGAAATTCTATGGTAAGGCTTTTCCTGAAGGAGTAGCTGATGAACAAGGTTTGTATAAATATGAATTTGAGTTGCCTGCCGAATGGAATGGTAAACAGATAGAGCTGGTATTTGAAGGCTCTATGACTGATACGCAGGTAAAGATAAATGGTCGTAAAGCTGGCTCCATGCATCAGGGAGCTTTTTACCGCTTTATTTATAATGTGAGTGACCGGGTATTCTTCGGATCGAAAAAAAAGAATGTACTTGAAGTAACTGTAAGCAAGGAAAGTGCGAATGCAGGGGTTAATTTGGCAGAACGCCGTGCTGATTATTGGAATTTTGGAGGTATTTTCCGTCCTGTGTTTATCGTGGCGAAACCAGCTCAAAATATCGATCGTCTGGCAATAGATGCGAAGGCGGATGGGAATTTCTATGCTGATTGTTTTCTGAATATGGCAGTAGAAGGTGCTAGGATACATACTGTCATAACAGATGTTAAAGGGAAAAAAGTGGCCGAAAATACTTCGGATGTCCGTACAGGTAGCGATCATGCTTCGATTAATTTCACTGTAAAATCTCCTGAATTATGGACAGCTGAAACTCCGACTATGTATCAGGCTACGTTTACTTTGCTTGATAAAGCCGGTAAAACCCTGCATGTTGAAAATCAGAAATTTGGTTTCCGTACGATTGAAACACGTGAAAGTGACGGATTGTATATCAATGGTCAGCGTGTGATGATTAAAGGAGTGAACCGGCATAGCTTCCGTCCTGAAAGCGGACGTACACTGAGCAAGGCAAAGAATATTGAAGATGTATTGCTTATCAAAAGCATGAACATGAATGCTGTTCGTCTAAGTCATTATCCTGCTGATCCCGAATTCTTTGAAGCTTGTGACTCTTTGGGACTTTATGTAATGGATGAATTGAGTGGCTGGCATGGCAAGCACGAAACTATCAACGGGCAGAAGCTGGTAAAAGAAATGATTACCCGTGATGTAAACCATCCGTGTATTATCTGGTGGAGCAATGGTAATGAAAAAGGCTGGAATACTGAATTGGATGGTGAATTTCATAAATATGATCCTCAGAAACGTCCGGTGCTTCATCCGCAAGGCAACTTCAGCGGATATGAAACTATGCACTATCGTTCTTATGGAGAAAGCCAGAACTATATGCGTCTGCCAGAAATATTTATGCCGACCGAATTCTTGCACGGGTTGTATGATGGGGGCCATGGAGCAGGATTGTATGATTATTGGGAAATGATGCGTAAACATCCTCGTTGTGCCGGAGGTTTTCTTTGGGTGCTGGCTGACGAGGGCGTGAAGCGTGTGGATATGAATGGATTCATTGACAACTGCGGCAATTATGGAGCTGATGGTATTGTAGGACCGCACCACGAAAAAGAGGGAAGTTATTTTACCATCAAGCAGGTGTGGTGTCCTATTCAAATCAGGGTTGATAGCCTTGACAGTCAGTTTGACGGCAAACTGAGAATAGAGAACCGGTACGATTTTTTGAATGCGAATACTTGCCGTTTCACCTATAAATATGTACAATTGCCTTCTGTGACCGATAGGGGGGGAATGAAAGTGATGAAACAGGGAGAGGTGAACTGTCCCGACATTCCTGCTCACGGTGTGGGTACACTGACTATTCCTGCGGCTATGAAGGGAGCCAATGCTCTACTGCTGACCGTTACGGATAAAAATGGGAATGACCTTTTTACATGGAGCTATAAACTGGAAGACATTGCCGGATTGCAACAGGTTTCTGCCGGAAACAAGCCTTCTTATAAAGAAACTGCCGATGCATTGACGGTTGATGCTGGAGGACGTACATTTACTTTCTCTCAGAAAGACGGACAACTGAAAGGGGTGAAGATTGGAAGCCGTACCATCAGCCTGACAAATGGACCTCGTTTTATTGCTGCGAAGCGTTCGGACCGTTCTATGGACCAGTTTTACAACCATGATGACAAAGAGGCTGAAAAGAAGAAAACCCAATATACAACATTTGAGGATGCCGGTTGTTTCACGGGCTTTAGCGTGCGTGAAGAAGGCAATAACGTAGTAGTTACCGCTAACTACAAACTGGGATGTTTTGATCAGGCTGTATGGACTATCTCCCCTGACGGTACCGCTGCTATAGACTTTACATACAACTTTAGTGGTGTTGTGGATTTGATGGGGGTGATGTTTGATTATCCGGAAGATAAAGTGTTGAGCAAGCGTTGGGTAGGTGACGGCCCTTACCGTGTATGGCAGAACCGTCTGCATGGCCCGCAGTTGGGCGTATGGGAAAATGAGTATAATGATCCCATTCCTGCTGAAAGCTTTACTTATCCCGAATTTAAAGGGTATTTCGCTAATGTGCAATGGATGACTTTGGAAACACAGGAAGGAATGATAAGTATTTGTAACCGTACTCCTCAGAATTATGTAGGGGTTTATCAGCCTCGCGACGGTCGTGACGGCTTGCTTTATACTTTTCCTGTTACCGGTATCAGTCTGATGAAAGTAATTCCTCCGGTTCGTAATAAAGTGAATACGACAGATTTGATAGGTCCGTCTTCACAAGCATTTTGGGCTGATGGAGAATATGGAGGAGGTATCACGTTAAAATTTGAATAACAGTGAAAAAATAGATTGTAAAGGGAAGAGAAACTTTGTTTATTCTTCCCTTTTCTTTTTTTATTTGACTTGAACTCTCTATATTTGAGAAATTGAGTACAAATTACAACTTTGTTCGTTTATTATTAAATATAGAATAAATAACTTATGAAGATAAAACATCTGTTTGTATCCATATTGCTGGTAACCGGATTCCAACCGATGATAGCACAATCCGCTTTACGGCAACAGTTTGTAAATTCACCCGTACAGGAAGTTCGTCCTTGGACTTTCTGGTATTGGATGTTTGGCGCTGTAACTCCCGAAGGGATTACTGCAGATTTGGAGGCCATGCATCGTATAGGTTTGGGTGGGGCCTATCTGATGCCTATTAAGGGAGTAGAGCAAGGACCTCAATACGAGGGAAAAGCCCAGCAACTTACCCCTGAATGGTGGCGTATGGTCACTCATAGTATGAGAGAGGCTGATAGGCTAGGCATGCAGTTGGGAATGCATATCTGTGATGGCTTTGCCTTGGCGGGAGGTCCTTGGATAACTTCCGAAGAGTCGATGCAAAAAGTGGTATGGAGTGATACTATAGTGAACGGTGGGAATATTCGTAATTTGACTTTGCCCATGCCCGAAGCACTGGATGGCTATTATGAAGATATCGTTACCTACGCCATTCCATTGGAGCGTCAGCCTGAGGATACTTCATTGAAGCCGAAGGTAACTTTCGGCAATTTGAAATCGGCCGTTATTAAAGATGAATCCAAAGCTGTGAACAGAGATGAAAAAGGAGTTTTCCGTTCCTCTTATCCTTGTTGGATTCAGTATGAATATGCAGAACCTGTGACTTGCAGTAATGTGGAAATTATTTTGGGAGGAAATAACTACCAGGCACATCGCCTGAAAGTATTGGCCAGTGAGGATGGACGGACATTCAAAACAGTGAAGCAACTGGTTCCTGCCCGGCAGGGATGGCAGAATACGGATTTCCAGTCCACTCATGCTATCCCTCCTGTTACCGCCTGTTACTTCCGTTTTGAGTGGACTCCCGTGGGAAGTGAACCGGGTAGTGAAGATTTGGATGCAGCCAAATGGAAACCGAATTTGAAAATCAATGATATAGTCCTTCATACGGCTCCACGTATTCATCAATGGGAGGGAAAAGCAGGACTGGTGTGGCGTGTAGCTACTGCTACTACTTCGACGGAAATACCTGATGCGGCATGTGTGCAGCCGGATGAATTGATCAATCTCCCTTTGTATCAGGGCAGGCTGACCGCCCGTTTACCCGAAGGTAAATGGCGTATTCTCCGCATGGGACATACGGCAACCGGACATGTAAATGCTACTGCCGGAGGTGGTAAAGGATTGGAATGCGACAAGTTCAGTACCAAGGCTGTTCAGAAACAGTTCTCGAACTGGTTTGCGGAAATGTTCAAAAAGACGGATGAAGCCGTGGCACGCCGTGTGTTGAAATATATGCACGTAGACAGTTGGGAGTGTGGCAGTCAGAACTGGAGTGATAACTTCGCGGCGGAATTTAAGAAACGTCGTGGATATGATTTGATGCCTTATCTTCCTTTGCTGGCAGGTATTCCGATGGAAAGCGCCGCTCGCAGTGAGCAGATATTGCGGGATGTCCGTACCACCATCGGAGAACTGGTGACTGATGTGTTCTACACCGTATTGGCTGATTGTGCCCGTCAATATGATTGTCGTTTTTCTGCCGAGTGCGTAGCTCCTACTATGGTCAGTGACGGATTGATGCATTATCAGAAAGTGGATTTGCCTATGGGGGAATTTTGGTTGAACAGTCCTACGCATGATAAACCCAATGATATGCTGGATGCCATCAGCGGTGCGCATATTTATGGAAAGAATATTATCCAGGCCGAAGGCTTTACTGAAATTCGTGGCGTATGGGATGAAGACCCTGCCATGCTGAAACCTTTGCTGGACCGTAACTATGCACTGGGTATTAATAAGCTCTTTTTTCATGTCTATACCCATAATCCCTGGATGAACCACCGACCTGGTATGACATTGGACGGCATCGGACTCTTCTTCCAGCGCGACCAGACCTGGTGGGAGGAAGGAAAATCTTTTGTAGATTACATCACCCGTTGCCAGACTTTGTTGCAATACGGTCATCCGGTGGCTGATATCGCCGTTTTTACCGGTGAAGAAATGCCACGACGTTCCATTTTACCCGAACGGTTAGTTTCGATGCTTCCCGGTATCTATGGAGCCGAACGGGTGGAAAGCGAACGGATTCGGCTGTCTAATGAAGGTCAACCTACCCGTGTGCGTCCTGTCGGTGTTACCCATTCGGCAAACATGGCCGATCCCGAAGACTGGGTGAACCCGATGCGTGGCTATGCCTACGATTCTTTCAACAAAGATGCTCTGTTACGTTTGGCAAAAGCGGAGAATGGAAGAATGGTACTTCCGGGAGGAGCTTCTTATAAAGTATTGGTGCTTCCTACAGCCCGTCCTATGAATCCTGATAACCTGCCGTTGTCTCCTGAGGCACAGGCAAAAGTAGAGGAACTCCGTGTGGCAGGTGTCATTATTCCGAAATTGCCTTATCGGGAAGATGATTTTTCTTCTTTCGGTGTGGAACGGGATGTACTTCTTCCTGCTGATGTGGCATATACTCATCGGAGTGGGGAAGAGTATGAGATTTATTTTGTAGCCAATCAGGTGGACAGTTTGCGTACATTCAATGCTTCTTTCCGCATTGCGGGACGCACGCCTGAATTGTGGAATGCGGTAACAGGAACCATAACTCGTCCAGCACAATGGAAAGAAGCGAACGGTCGTACCGAAGTCGCTTTGTCTTTGCCTGCCAATGGATCTGTATTTGTAGTATTCCCCAAAGAATATTCAGAAGTTTCTCCGGAACAGACCGAAAGGGAACCTGTATCCATATTGATCAAGGAATGGACAGTAACATTCCCCTCTGTGCGTAAGACTGTCACTCGTCCGGCATTATTTGACTGGAGTAAGGAAGAGGATGAAAAAATAAGATATTATGCCGGACATGCTACTTACAGAGGGTTATTCAGATGGAAGAATGAACAGGACGGAAGAATCATTCTTCGCTTGGGAAAAGTGGCCAATGTGGCGACTGTACGTGTCAACAGCATTGCATGCGGTACAGCTTGGACAGCTCCCTATGAAGTGGATATTACCGATGCGCTTCGTAACGGAACCAATGTATTGGAAGTGGAGGTAGTGAATACTTGGGCGAATGCGCTCCGTGGGGCTGATTTGGATAAAGCGCCTTTTGAGGGGATATGGACGAATGCAAAATTCCGTCTGCCCGGAGATGATTTGTTGCCTGCCGGATGGATGGGACCTTGCGAGTTTTTTAAAACTAAAGAATAATGGTAATCACACATAATATGAAAAATAAGAAACTACTACTGGGAATTGCTTGGGCATGGTTGATTTGCCTGTCGGCAAATGCGGAAGTGAAATTGCCCGCTTTCTTTTCAGATGGCATGGTGATGCAGCAGCAGACTCGTGCCAATTTATGGGGAACAGCTACTCCCAATGCATCGGTGAAAATTACAACAAGTTGGGATAAACAAACCTATAAAATTACTGCCGATGCAAAAGGCGCGTGGAAACTTGCTTTATCCACCCCCTCTGCCGGAGGTCCTTACACGATTACTTTTGATGATGGAAAGTTGACTGAAATACGTGATATCCTGATGGGGGAATTATGGTTATGCTCCGGTCAAAGTAATATGGAAATGCCCATGAAAGGTTTTAAAAACCAGCCGGTGGAGAATAGCAATACAGATGTGATGAACAGCCGTAATCCGCAACTCCGCCTGTTCACCGTAAAGCGGGCTTCCTCTTTTACTCCGAAAACAGATGTGGTAGGAACCTGGCAGGAAGCTGTTCCGGCAACCGTGCGTGAATTTAGTGCTACTGCTTATTACTTCGGTCGGATGATACAACAGCAATTGAGGATGCCCGTGGGTTTGATTGTGGCTTCTTGGGGAGGCTCTGCCTGTGAAGCCTGGATGCATCCGGATTGGTTGAAGGCATTTCCCGAAGCAAAGATTCCCCAATCGGAAGCCGATATCAAGTCAAAGAACCGTACTCCGACTGTACTCTATAACGGTATGCTTCATCCGCTCATCGGATTAGCCATGCGTGGAGTTATCTGGTATCAGGGGGAAGATAACTATAACCGGGCTTCTACTTATGCCGATATGTTCAGTGCACTGATACGCGGGTGGCGCGAAGAATGGCAGCAAGGGGAATTTCCCTTCTATTATTGTCAAATTGCACCTTATGATTATGGAATTATTACTGAGCCTGGCAAGAATGTGATAAATTCTGCTTATCTTCGCGAACAACAAGCTATGGTAGAACACCGGGTGGGCAATAGTGGTATGGCTGTATTGTTGGACGCAGGAATGAAAACGGGGATTCATCCGGGTAAAAAGAGGGTAGCAGGAGAACGTCTGGGGCGTTTGGCATTAGTAAAAACTTACGGAATGAAAGGTGTTACGGCCGAAAGTCCTTACTATGCAGGAATGGAAGTAAAGAATGATACGGTAATAGTCAGTTTTGATCGGGCGCCGATGTGGATAAATTGTAAAGACCGTTTTGAATCATATAACTTTCAGGTTGCAGGCAAAGATCGGGTTTTTTATCCTGCTAAAGCGTGGATACAGAGAAGTAAAATGCTTGTAAAGAGCGAAAGAGTACCTCATCCGGTGGCAGTTCGTTATGGTTTCGAAAATTATGTGGAAGGAGATTTGTTTGGTGAAGATTTACCTGTGTCGTCTTTCCGTTCCGATGACTGGTAAAAACAGAAAAAAATGAAGAATATCTTTACGTTTTTATTATTAGTATTTATTGGCGGGCAGTTTCTGTGGGGACAGCCTGCCAATTTGGTTTGGAATACTCAAAGCCGGAATGCTTCGGAGTCCATGCCTTGCGGAGGTGGGGATATCGGTATGAATGTATGGGTAGAGAATGATGATGTTCTGTTCTACCTTAGTCGTAGCGGTTCTTTTGACGAGAATAACTGTCTGTTGAAGCAGGGACGGTTTCGTGTGAGGCTCACTCCGAACCCTTTTGCCGGAACGGCTTCTTTTCGGCAGACTCTGCATCTTAATGATGGTTATGTCAGCGTAAGTAGTGATAATGCTACTCTTATTATTTGGGTGGATGTGTTTCATCCTGTGGTACATGTTGAGGTGAAGACGAAGGAACTGACTTCTATGCGTGTAAACTTTGAAAGCTGGCGTTATGAAGATCGTCCGGTGCGTAAAGGGGAAGGGCAGCAATGCTCTTACAAATGGGCCATTCCTGATGGATTGATGACTAAGCGTGACTCTGTCTGTGTGGAAGAAGATAATTTTACTTTCTTTCATCGGAATCCTGATCGGACTATTTTTGATGTGGTAGTAGACCAACAAGGTATGAATGAGGTTAAGGAACAATTATATAATCCTCTGAAAAATCTAATATTTGGCGGTCGGTTATCCGGTGATAATCTGGTTTATACCGGTACACGTCGTGGGCATTATGCGGGAACTGAATATCTGGCATGGATGTATAAAAGTAAAAAACCTGTATATAAGCAATCTGTGCACATTGCCTTGAATACGGAACAAGGTACGGTTCCTGCATGGGAAGCATCATTGGCCCGTACTGAGAAGGAAATAAATGTATCCAAAGACAAACAGGCTACCCGTCGTTGGTGGAATGATTTTTGGAAACGTAGCTTTATTGAGGGGGAAGGTGAAGCGGGAGATGCTATCCGTAACTATACACTGTTCCGCTATATGTTGGGATGTAACGCCTATAGCCAGTGGCCTACAAAGTTTAACGGGGGACTGTTTACTTTTGATCCTATGTATGTGGATCAGATAATGGAATTCACCCCTGATTTCCGGAAATGGGGAGGAGGAACCATGACTGCACAGAATCAGCGTTTGGTTTATTGGCCTATGTTGAAAAGCGGTGACTTTGACTTGATGAAATCACAATTTGACTTTTATCTGCGTTTGTTGCCGACAGCCGAAGCGCGTACTCGTGCCTATTGGGGACATGCTGGCGCTTGTTTCACTGAGCAAATGGAGAACTTTGGTCTTCCTAACCCTGCAGAGTATGGTTTTAAGCGTCCTGCGAGTTTTGATAAAGGCTTGGAATATAATGCATGGTTAGAATACGAATGGGATACCGTTCTTGAGTTCTGTCAGATGATATTGGAAACAGCACGTTATGACAGTTTGGATATCAGCTGTTATACTCCTTTAATAGAAAGTTCGCTTAGTTTCTTTGATGAACATTATCGTCAGCTTGCGTTACAACGTGGCCGTAAGGATTTGGATGGTAGCGGTAAACTAGTGATTTATCCAGGATCGGCTTGTGAAACTTATAAGATGGCCTACAATCCATCCTCAACCATTGCTGCACTGCGCTCTGTTTTACAAACTTATAGGCGTAAACCGGATATGCTGGCACGTATTCCTGAGATTCCTTTGCGCATAGTGGATGGGAAGGAAATGATTGCTCCGGCACAGGTTTGGGAACGGGTGAATAATATTGAAACCCCTCAACTTTATCCCGTGTTTCCCTGGCGTATTTACGGAGTGGGCAGGGAAGGTCTGGAAATAGCTCGTAATACCTATTTATATGATCCTGATGCCCAGAAATTCCGTTCCCATACCGGGTGGAAGCAAGATAATATTTGGGCAGCCTGTCTGGGAATGACAGAGGAGGCTGCACAACTTACCTTAGAGAAAATGGCAAACGGCCCTCATCGTTTTCCCGCTTTTTGGGGACCAGGCTATGACTGGACGCCTGATCATAACTGGGGAGGCAGTGGCATGATAGGTATGCAGGAAATGCTGTTGCAGGAAGCCGATGGAAAGATTTTATTGTTTCCTGCGTGGCCAAAAGATTGGAATGTGCATTTCAAATTGCATGCTACAGGGCAAACCACTGTAGAAGCTACTCTGAAAGAGGGTGCAGTGGTTAGCTTGACCGTACAACCTAAAGAACGGGAAAAAGATGTGGTAAATTGTTTACTGAATAAATAATTTAGGGTTAAGGAGATGAGTTTCTTTTAGATTCATCTCCTTTTTCTTTAAATATAATCAAATTCAGAACTTGTCACTCCTTTCGTTTTTCCATTCTTGTTTATTTGTATGGCAATCAGTGTCGGAACATTGTTTGACGGCTTTGATTGCCTTTGTTGCGTAAAACAAGAACCAAAATATCCGATGTTTTGTTCTTAATATCATAAATAGATTCAAAATGGTTATGAAAAAGATTTTAATAGCTTTGGCCTTGTTGCTGACTGGCATTGCAAGCGGATCGGCATGTACCGGTATTTCGTTCCTGGCCGAAGATGGTGGATATGTGCAGGCACGTACCATAGAGTGGGGGAATAGTTACCTTCCGAGTGAGTATGTTGTTGTTCCCAGAGGACAAGAATTGGTATCTTATACTCCAACGGGTGTAAATGGCTTGAGATTTCGGGCTAAATATGGTATGGTAGGACTGGCTATCATTCAGAAAGACTTTGTGGCTGAAGGACTGAATGAAGTAGGACTTTCGGCTGGATTGTTTTATTTTCCTCATTATGGGAAGTATGAAGAATATGATGAGGCTCAAAATGCAACTACTTTGTCGGATTTGCAGGTGGTGAACTGGATGCTTTCCCAGTTTGCTACTATAGACGAAGTGAAAGCAGCTATAGAAGGGGTGAAGGTGGTGTCTCTTGATAAACCTGGTAAAAGTTCTACGGTACATTGGCGCATTGGCGATGCTAAAGGAAATCAAGTGGTATTGGAGTTTGTGGATGGTGTTCCTCATTTTTATGAAAACAGGGTAGGAGTACTCACCAATTCTCCCGATTTTCCATGGCAGGTGACTAACTTGAATAATTATGTAAATTTGTATCCGGGGGCTGTCACTCCACAGCAATGGGGTGGGGTGACTATTTTCCCTTTTGGCGCAGGTGCTGGATTCCATGGCATTCCGGGGGATGTGACTCCTCCATCCCGTTTTGTTCGTGTAGCGTTTTATAAGGCAACAGCTTCGGCGTGCCCTACAGCGTATGACACTATATTACAAAGTTTTCATATTCTGAATAATTTTGATATTCCTGTCGGTATAGAACATGCGTCAGGAAAAGCACCTGATATTCCCAGTGCTACACAATGGACTTCGGCTATTGATTTGACAAACAGGAAAGTGTATTATAAAACGGCATATAATAACAATATTCGTTGTATTAATATGAAGAAGATTGATTTTGATAAAGTGAAATATCAGTCGTATCCATTGGATAAGGAGTTGAAACAACCTATAGAAGAGATTATTGTGAAATAGTGTGGGGGGGAAGCTGTTGACGGAAGTACATGGAAATTTTAATCGCAATGAATGAAAAATGGATAAAATGTATTTTTTTAGAAAAAAGTTCTAGAAATGTTTGCAAATACAAAAATAAACCATACCTTTGCACTCGCAATTCGGAAGAATAGCAATAACAAAGGATTGATTCGCTAGCTCAGCAGGTAGAGCACAACACTTTTAATGTTGGGGTCTTGGGTTCGAGCCCCAAGCGGATCACTAGAAGGTCAGGGAGTTACATCAAAGTAATTCTCTGACTTTATGTTTATTACGCTAGTTTACCTGCTCCATGTAAACATGTAGATGTTAATTGGGGGGCAGTAGAAATGAAGTGTGGATAGGGATTTTCCCCGTCCATACCTTTCTTTAGATTTATACACACATACAGAGTTGTGTGAAAGGAGCCGACAAGAGCTTTTCAATAAGTTTAATCTTTCCGTTACCATGAAATCCAAGGGACAGAGATTCTTAAAAAAGTAACAACCCCACCGGCGGAATAAAATGAATGCATATCACATTCCATTCTTATAGCCTAAGTCTTTTCTTTCTCCAGATTAAACCTTTTTATACGGATACTTTCTATCTCCAAAGACTTGCGGAGATAAAACAAACAGGAAAAAAGACCTTAACCATACGGCAGGAAAGGTTTAGGGATACGAATAAGATCTTTTTAGGGCGAGTCTGATTCCAAAGTCTCTTACACATTCCTTACGGATAAAAAGTCCCATTAAAATTCAACTCCTCCCTAATTGTTTCCGTCAAATGGTTTCGTGGTTGCCTCTCCCTTTTGGGATATGCCTTTGCGGCTGATAACGCATTTGAGTGTTTTGTAAAATATCATCATGTCTGTCATGAAGCAAACATGGTCTACGTACCAGATATCCAGTTCGAATTTCTTTTTCCAGCTGATTGCGTTTCTTCCATTTACTTGTGCCCATCCAGTGATGCCGGGGCGCACTTCATGTCTTCTTGCTTGCTCTTCATTGTATAGAGGCAGGTATTGTACCAATAATGGACGGGGGCCGATCAGAGCCATGTCTCCTTTCAATACGTTGAAAAGTTGAGGCAGTTCGTCAACGGAGGTGGCACGGACTATTTTCCCTATGGGGGTCATTCGTAAGCTGTCGGGTAAAAAGTTTCCGCGACAGTCTTTCCGGTCATTCATGGTTTTAAACTTGATGATCCTGAATATTTTTCCGTTCTTTCCCGGACGTTCCTGAAGGAAAAAAATGCCGCTACCCCTGTTGGCTATGGCAAGTAACAAGATGGTTGACAATAGGACAGGAGAGGTCAATAATATCAGAAAGGCGGCTATAAGACAGTCCAGCGGATATTTGAAATAACGGGTATATCTGCTCTTCTTCATGGTTGTGGATTATTTTTTATAATCCGGCACGGTGAACCACAGGCTGTCACTCCGTCAGGTATGTCTTTGCACACTACTGATCCTGATCCGATAATGGTCCATTTGCCTATTTTAACTCCGGGGTTGATCACTGCTCCGGCACCTATCCATGAGCCTTCCCCCACTTCCACATTGCCACATAATGTGGCGTGTGGCGAGACATGTACATAGTCTTCCAATATACATTCATGATCAATAGCGGCGCCAGTGTTGACAATGCAATGTTTACCTGTTTGGCAGCAACTTTGCAATATACTTCCTTGCATGACAACACTGCCTTCTCCTATTTTTGCATAGGGGGAGACAATGGCATGGATAGAGATGACCGTACCGAATACAGCGTTTTTTTTATACAATTGTTCCGCTATATTTTTTCGGATGCTGTTGTTTCCGATACTGATAAGTATCGGGAACATTCGTTTTGGATCGTAGGAAAGAACATGATATTCCATCCATTCCTGTATGTGGGGATTATCATCTATGATGCCCGTCAGTTCAGTGCTGTTTTCTTTCAGTATATCCATGATCACTTTGGCGTGTCCGCCGGCTCCGTATAAATACATATTGTCAGTCTTTATTTTGTTAGATTTGAAATCTGTTCTTGATAGACCTTTCGTAAGGCTTCCCATAGCGTCCGGCGGTCGTATTTTTGAACAATCTGTGGGCGGGCAGCCGAGGCCAATTGTTCTACGAGCCGTGGAGAAGAGAGAAATCCGCACATGGTGCGATATAGGTATTCGCTGTCATGAGGAGGAATAATGATACCGTTCTTTCCGTTTTCAATGATTTCGTTACATCCGTTGATGTTCGTTACGATGCAAGGTAATCCCATCGCTCCGGCTTGTAATATTACATTGGGGAATCCTTCCCGGTAACTGGGGAATACGAAGGCATCCGCAGCGGCTAAAAAAGGGCGGATATCCTCTTGCCATCCCATAAATTTTATGGCGGGATGTTTGTGTATATGTTCTGCTGTTTCAGGAGTTACCGGATCCAGTTCCGCTTCAAAGTCTCCCACTAGGCAAAGACGACAGTTTGTAAATTCCTGTTGCAGGCGGACAAAAGCTGAAACCAGTTCGTTGATACCTTTATCCCGCACCAATCGTCCGACGAAGCAAAAAGTGAAACAGGGGTTCCGGCGATAGATTTCCGCTTGTCTCATTACCTCCGGTGTCCGGTCAAAATAAGCAAGGTCAATTCCGTTGATGTTACCGTTTCCGATAAGATGCAATGCCCGGCTGGTGATATGGAAACGTTCCAGATCTCTCCTCACACCTTTCCCTTCCGGATTGAGGTAGGTCGCACAGGCACAAGTGAGTTTGTCTGTAGCAATTAATAACTGCTGTTTCCAACCTGTAGTTGAAGGGAATACTAGTCCTGTGAAAGTGTGGATCCGGATGGGAACCCTGCATATTCGGGCGGCCATCATGGCCAACAGCCCCGCCTTGGGTGTCAGCGAGTGGACTATCTGCGGTTTTTCTTTGCGGAACAGGATGATGAGCCTGATCAGTGCAATCAAGTCTTTCAAAGGGGCAATGTGGCGCTCCATCGGGATAGCGCAAGTTCTGACGCCTTCTCTTTCCGCTACTTTGTGTAATTCCTCTCCGGACGAAGAGACAGCTAATACTTCATAAGTCTCTGCCAACATCTTCAACTGTCCTTGCAGCAGGAGATGGAGCGAAAGGGGAACGGTGGATATGCGTATTACTTTGGGTTTCATACAGATGGTTTGTGTCGTAAACGATAATAAAGATACCCCACCCATTCGTGCGTTAGTTCTGGCCAGGAAGCCAAGACGTGCCAAGATGGCAGGAAATTCGTTTTTTCCCCCTTTATTTCGGGAAACGTATCGGTGATATATGTGTCCGGATTCAGCCCCGCTGCATGAAAGGTCCATAGCGACCTGCGCATGTGGGTCGCGGAGGTAATCAGCAGGGTCGATTCCGTTTTCATACTGTTACCGATCAGCTCTAACGTGAACGTTGCGTTTTCCCACGTGTTGTTTGCGCGGGTTTCCAAGATGACATCTTCCAACGGCATGCCCAAATCTGCCAGATATTGTTTCATGTCCGCGGCATTTCCTTGCAAACCTTTTCCGTCTTTGCTTTCGATGATCGAACCGTCTGAAGCTAATACCAGTTTCCGGATGCGTCCATGCTTGTACAGCCGGATGCCTTCTAATAACCGGTCGGCAATCTCGCTAAATTCGGGTCGGCTTCGTTTCCAGTCCCAATAGCTGTAGCCGCCCAGCACGATGCCGTATGTATATTGTTTCCTTTCAGGTAGGGGGCGGTCATATTCCTTGTACCATTGTTCGGCAATCCATTGATAGAGTGCACCGTTGGAGAATAAGAGAAAAAGCAAGGCTGACAAAGTGAGACAGAGCCTTTTCCATCGTTTAGATTTTAGGACCACCCCTAAGAGAAGAAAAATAACGATATAGGTTGTTGGATTGATAGCAAGTGAAATAAACATGAGATTTTTTATATATGTATAAGAATGAATGAAATTATTTTTTTAAGTAATCTAATTGGAATTTCTTTTTTAACTTGTTTCTTACATAGATCATATCGCATGTTGGAATCGTAGGCGGCAATTGCTTTTATAAAAGGATCTTCTAAAAATGCAGGATGATTTTGTACTTGCATGATATCCTTGTATATAGGGTCCTTTAACTCTTCCGAGATTCTGTTTTTTATTTCTTTAGGAGACCTGACTTTAAAAGCTATCATTTGGCAAATATCTGATTTTAGCACATTTTTCAGTTCTATTCGGATATAATCAGAAGCCTTATGATATTGATATTTGTCAATTAAAGCCTTTTTTATGTAATAAAGTTTTTTCAAATCAGGCAACAAACAGGTGTTATATCGAGTTGTCATACCACCGAATCGATAGTTATATCCACATTCTTTGAGTATGTAAATTTTAGATAAATATGGAAATAATTGGAGATTAAAGGCAAGGTCTTCCCCTGTAGTGATACCTGTTGGCTGTATATTGGCTGCATTTAATGAAAATTTTCGATAGAGTTTTCCCCACATATTAACGGATAAAATGTTGATTCCAAAAAAAGAAATATAGTATTTGTTAAATAGTTTTGGTTGTTGTATTAGTCCGTTAACAGGACTGAGTCCCGTTTTTTTACCACCCCATAGCGATCCATGACTCGTTGCATTCCCATTTCCACATAGTCTACTCCAGTTTTTTCTGCCGTTTCGTATATTGTTGTAAGTATTTTTTTATTCACCAGCCAGTCATCCGAATATATTGTGCTATGTATTGTTCGGTGTTGCAAATTGGGATGATAATTGAAATCATGGTTATATGAATGTATTAATTTATTTCCAAATATTAAAATAAAACGTAAACGCATAGAACGTTAACAACGCATAGCCCAACATTTTTTCATGATTGACCCAAAAACGTTCCTTCATGAACGGATAAATCAATACCACCGGCATGATGAACCACGAAATCTGGGCGAAACGGTTGGAATAGGCGGCACGGATCACCAGCACCCAGAAAGCATTGGTGACAAGGAACGTATTATATATCCAATGGTAATACTCGTCCTTGAAGTTGCGGCGGAAGATGAAATAGTACCCCACCGCTACCCCCATGGCACTATATAACAGAAAGTCCCAGCGGAAAGTCATACTCATCTGAACGATCTCGCCCACCATGTTGTCACCTGTCAGATAGCCGGAAAAGCGGTCGTCTCCCCCCATCAGATTTGTTGCCGCCAAATATGCCTGGATACGTCCGCCTATGGCATACGATACGCCTACACATGCCATCCATCCTGCCAGATACCAATAGCTATTCTTGATGAACCAGGTCAGTGTGCCTGCTCCAACCATCAGATAGATGGATTTGTGGATTCCGGCTGCCAACACGCATAACCCGATCATTACGGGTGGACGGTTGACATACGTCATTGCCAAGATGAACAAGGAGGCTCCCATGCCATTCCGGATACCGTTTACTCCGTAACTCCAGAAAGTAAACATGCTGAGTATGACTAAGAAAGGAATATAGTAATACCCTTTGAAGATACGTTGCATAGCCAGCCACAATGAACCGATATAAACAGTGGCACATAGCAGGAAAAAAGTATGGATGTCGCTGTATCTGGCAAACCATTGCATAAGGTTGTAAAACAACCATTCGCCTTCCCATTGCCAGGAAAAGGGATCGCGTGAGTTGGCTGCAGTATAAAATCCTTTGGCGTAGTTTACCGTGTCTCCGAAATAAACGCTGACAGGACGTAGCCCCATATACAAGATCAGGATTAGTGTAAATAATACGCCCCACATGGCGTTGAGCGACACGGTCTCTTTTTTCAATACGCTTCCTGTGTGGCACTGCCATACGGCTGTCAGTACCATGCACAATACGGTGACATCGAAATAATGGGCATATTCACTTACGGGGATAAAGTCTATCATATTTATGGATGTTTTTTCGTTATGTTATTTTTTTCGTGCTTTTGTCTCGCACAGTTTCATGAATCCGCTGTACAGGGGCGGAATGTAATAGAAACTGAGGAGTGAAAGTTTTATATGAAAGGGGATATGTCTGTTTTTCAGGAACTCGTTGGCTGTTTGCTTTTTTAGTCTTTTCGCTGTAAGGTGTGCCAGATGCCGGTAAGGCGTGTTTGACGCATGATACCTCACGTTGATTATCATCTTGAAAAGCTTTTCCAAACAACATCCCCGGTAAACTGTATTTTCTTTTGGAATGTTTTGCAAGCAGAGATAGTAGGAATCGGCACGGTCTATGTAACGGGGATTTACCTTTTGATGTGTGATACTCGTAGGTCGTTGTACCCAGTAGTACATGGGGATATCTATTATGACAGCTTGACAAGATTTTTGATAGATCCGGCAGTTGAACTCAGTATCTTCTGTACCGGTCTCTTGGAAAAACTCATTATCCAACAACTCCCGTTTATAAAGTTTGTTCCATACTACTTGCGCTTGAACTTCTTTTATTCCTTGCTGTGGGTGGATATGGTTGAATAAACTTTTTATCATTATTTCTTGTGTAAGAATGCTTTTTGTGTAAGCGGAAGGAATTGAATAAGATTTGTCATTGTCATATACCTGTTTTCCTAAAATCATGGAAAAGCTATAATTACCTTCCTGTAATGCTTCCAACAGCACTTCATACATTTGCGGATGGATATAATCATCACCGTCAATGAAAGAGATGTATTTTCCTTTGGCAGCTTTCATCCCGCTATTTCTAGCCGGAGACAATCCTGCGTTTTTCTGATGAATCACTTCAATGCGGGTGTCTTTCCGGGTATATTCATCGCAAATTTCTCCGGAATGGTCGGTGGAACCGTCATTCACTAATATGATTTGCAAGGTTGTATAAGTTGATGCCAATATGCTTTCGATGCATGGGCGGAGATAGGCTTCTACATTAAAAATAGGAACGATGACGCTTATTAAATCCGTTTCTATATCTTTTTTCATTTTCTTTTTTCGTTGATAAGCTGATTAAATAATTCCATCCACATAGGGATGATATTTTTTATATCATACTGTTCTGCTTTCAAACGGGCGGCTTTTCCCATTTCCTTACGAAGTTCTTTATCCTCTATCAACCGGCAGATTCTGTCAGCCAATACCTTCTCGTTATTAACGGGTACGAGAAATCCATCATGCCCGTCGGCTATGATGTCCTGCGGTCCGCAGGGGCAAGCGTATGAGACGACAGGAACTCCACAAGACATGGCTTCGATGATAACCAATGGGAGACCTTCAAAAAGCGAAGTTAATGTGAAAATTGACGCTTCATATAATGGGGAAAATATATCATAAGTATATCCTTTTAAGAAAATATTGTTTGTCAATTGATTGTTTCTTATTTGTTCTTCCAATTCAGTTCTTAATTCTCCTTCACCCCATATTTCTAAAGTCCAGTCAGCATGCCTTTCTATTACATACTTCCATGCGGAAATTAACGAGCTGAAATTTTTAGGAAATGCCAATCTTCCTACAGCAATTACTTTTTTATTTATTAATGAAGCTTTTTTCGAACCAAATGAAATAATAGGATTAGGAATGACACACACATCCACTTCTGTATTTTTTCCCCAATGGACAACTTTATCTTCTTTTGTAAGTACCACCGTCCGGTCATATTTTTTAAGGTGTATGCGATAATCAATGAAGTCTCCCAAAATGGCAAGGAGTTTGTCGAATACACTTTGGGCATGTAATGACCTGTAATTTTTATTGCTATGTATCTCTCTGATAAAAACCGGATGGGAGCTGACCGACAGGTAAGGTAAAAAGTTTTTCTCACTTGTTCCGGTAGATATGACAATATCCGGCTGTATTTGGTTCAGTATCTCTTTCAACCGTTTTTTATGTTGTTTCCTTTTATAGATAATACCTTTCAATATATAAAAACGGGATTTCCAGTCATCTTCAAAATAATTTATGTCACAATTTACCAAATGTACCTTAGTGGAAAGGGGGAATACTGGTTTGTCTTTATTGTCGGTCACAATAATCCAAACCTCATTCTTTAGAGCTAATTTATTTGCTTTGGCTATTGTGACTCTTTGAATCCCTCCTGCATAGCAAATACTATCTGTACAATATGCTATTTTCATCGTTCTATAATAAATTTTATAAGTTTCAATAGGCACAAGACTCCTGTGGTAGACCGGAATCGTGCCATTTCAAAAAATAGCCTCCAGTGTATCGGAAAATAGTTCATCGGTAACTGCCGGATACTTGTCCTATATTCATGTGAACTCAAAATTGCGGACAATGCACCGTGTTGTTTCATGAAGCTGACCGGTGAAAAGGTGATGTTCAATCCTTGTCCTATCAGGCTTAATGCCCGGCGATATGTTAAAGCCTTTTCAAGGTCTTCCCGGTGTAAGGGAGTTATCCATTCTTCTATTAACCGGAATAACAGGTTCCACTGTTCAGTCAGATGGGGTTTATACAGTTTGGTTAGCGAGGTGATGTTGTTTTTTCGATAATGGTAGAACAAGTCAGGCAGATAGATGGCTTTTTTTACCCAAGTGAAATAATACACATTGAAGAGTAAGTCCTCTGTACCGATTTGTCTGACAGGAACAAACCGAAGGCCATGTTCTTTGATGAGTGATGTCTTATATAGTTTTCCCCAAGCTGTAGACAAACTGTCTATCTTTCCGGGCAAACGTAATTCTTGATCGTTAGGAGCTATAAGTCGCGCATAGAGCCAGTGGATTGAAGATCCTTGATAAACCATCTTTTTGTCGCTGAACAGATATTGAGGAAAGGACTGGTTGGCAAATTCACGAATGTAAGAGAAAAGACAGACATCCGTTTGTTTGTCGGTGTGTGAAAGAAGTGTTTTGCAGCAGTCTGTTCCTATCCAGTCATCGCTGTCCACAAACATCACCCATTCTCCACGGGCACTCTCCAGACCTTTGTTACGAGCGCCTGATAGTCCTAGGTTCTCCTGATGGATAACAAGGATCCGGCTGTCCCTTTCCGCGTATGCTTTCAGAATATCCGGTGAATTATCCGTCGATCCGTCATTTACACAAATAATCTCAATGTCCCGATAAGTCTGGTTCACTAACGAATCCAGACATTGGGGCAGGTAAGGGGCTGTATTATAAACCGGTACAATGATACTGATCATGATAATTTTCGTGCTTTATACCGTATATATCCATACCAGGTTATTCCCGGAAGCAAAGCGGATAGGGTCAGCCATTTGCGTGGTGACTCCGATAGAAAATGGGGATTTCGTGCCAACAAACTGTCTGCCACATAGTGCATCGCTTCGATGAAACGTCGTTGTGAGGTAGGAGCCAGTTGCATGGAACTTTTGCGGATAAAAGCAAAGCCTCGCGGGTTACGTATGTATTGGCGGTACATGTTCAAGCTTGAACCGTCGGGGCGGTATTCTACGTTTACCAACACTTCGTTCAAGGCCAGTAAAGGGTAATCCTGATCTATCAATTGGTATTTATAACCGAGTGATACATATTTCTCTCCTTCAAAAATGGGATATTCGGGATATTGTTTGATGACATCCGTGCGATACACCAGTTTTTTGTCTCCCCGCCCGCCTTGTGCATAGAATCCGCCTAAAGTAGTCCGCCTGCATTCATAAGGAAAAGGCGTACCGATTAAATTTCCTTGGAAATCAGCATCCAGTCCGATGATTCCTGCTACTTCTTTTGAACCGTGTGCGTTCCAGAATGTGATAATCTTCTCCACTGCATCATCGGGCATATAATCATCCGAGTCGACGCAAGTGTTCAACTCTGTGTCGATCAACCGATAAGCCGTATTGTGTGCAGCATGCATTCCTTGGTTCTCCTGATAATGGTAGCGGATGTCTATTTTCCTCTCTGCTATCCATTTTTCCACCCATTCAAGGGTATCGTCGGTCGAACCGTCATCCACAATCAGCCAGATGAAATCTTTGCAGGTCTGCCGTGACAGGGCTTCGTAACCTAAATGCAGAGTATAGGCACGGTTATATGTCGGCGTGAAGATGGTCAGCGTCTTCTTATCTGTTTCTATCTTGTTTTGTTCCATTGTCCTAAATAATAATTCTGAAGCCATTCGGCGTTTTTCACAATGTCGTAACCGGCATCGGCTATTTGTTGGTAATAACCAGTGCGTCGGCTTGCCATACAGCGCACTCTCTCTATTTCGCATGCCCATTGTCGAGGAGCTGTTTCCAATGAGAGGAAGGAGACTTGGTCGGTCAAAGCCGCTTCGCGGGGAATGCGATCGGACACAACGCAGGGCAGGCCGGCACATTGCGCCTCAACCATAGAAACGGAAAGGCCTTCCATAAAAGAGGGGAACAAAAACAGATCCATCGCTTGCAACAGGCGGTTTACATCCGGACGTCCCCCCAACAAATGTACTTGGTCTGTCAAACGGAACTGTTGTACCTTTTTTTGAATGGCTTTTTGCAATTCCCCCGTACCAACCAGCAGCAGGTGTGCTGTGGGATTAAACTCCTGCACATATTTATGAAACACCTCCAAGAGGAACTCATGGTTCTTCTGTCGGTTGAAACGTCCGACGTGTCCCACGACCGTAACATCTTTGGACAAGTGAAGTTCTTGACGAACCTCCAGCCGCACCGCTTCATCAAACCTGTATAGGAACGTGTCGATGGCATTGCGTTGCAAAATCGCTTTTTTCCCCAACTCGTTTCCAAACAACCATCGGGCGGCTTCTTTCCCACAGGTAAACCCTTGGGTCAGGTAAGGGCGCATGGTATGCTTGAAATAGGTGCGGAAAAGCCATTTAGTATCGAATAAAGCGTGTGCGTTGTGTGCGTGCGCAATAATTACGGGTACTCTTCGCCCTGCTGCTTCCCGGTAAACGAAATATCCCGATTCCGAACAATGCCCATGGATAATCCGATACTCCGGATGTTGGTCGAAAAAGTCGGAAATTTGTTTTCTGTATGTATTGAAGGTGAACGGATGGAGGGGGATCATACGGTAGATCTTGCCACCCATTGCCTCTATTTCATCATCGTATGCGCCCCGTTCCTGCCGGTGTACCATGAAATCAAACTGAACCCGGTTGCGGTCTATGTGACGGTAGTAGTTCATGACCATCGTTTCGGCACCTCCCCGGTTCATGATGGTGAAAAGCATCAATATTCTGATAGGTTCTTCCATTGTGACATTTATTTCATTCGATTTCCTGTCAGCCGATGCATCCATTGGCTGAGCTTGTTTATCCATCGGCTTCGTTTGATCCATGTCTGGCTATACCAATGGATGGAATATGTATTTTCGGTGCGGTGTAACTGCCCGTCGATGTAATCATACGGACAGAAATAATCCGTAGGATAGAGAGTGATGTCTCCGAGCTGCTGAAAACTGCCGTCCTTTCTGAATCCGTAAACCTTTTCCAGTTTGCGGGTCAGCTCTTCTACGTTGGTGGTCTGGTCCGGTTTCCCATCCGGGGTGATGAAACAGCGATGATCGTATGACTTTAATAATTCAATGAAGAAAGAGTGGGAGGGTTCTGCTCCTATCAGGTTCGTTCCTACCCATTGAGTTCCTTCGAATCCTAAAAAGGCCTTATTCGTCAGTAACCTATCCAAGGGACGTACCAATTCTACATCCGTGTCCATATAGACACCTCCTTCGTGTACCAATGCCCACAAACGTGCCACATCGCTCACAAAAGCCCATTTCTTGGTAGCGTATGCCTCTTCGCAATAGCGGTTCAGACGGATGTCGAAGTTATTTTCGTTCCACTCCTTTATTTCGTAACCGGGACAATGTTTCTGCCAGTTCGCTATCATGCGGAGTACTTCAGCAGGCTTTTCCTTATCTCCAAACCAACAATAGTGTATTGTTCTCGGGATCATGTGTTTCCTCTTTTTATCCTTCTATTGCTGAATAAATTTTACCGACTTCTTTTTCGTTCCCATAATGGCGGATTCGTAGTTGTGCCTTGATGGCTTCTTGTTGTCGTTTGTCGGCAATGAACTGTGCCAATCCTTCAGCCGCTCCTTCCACATTGTTTGGGATGATAATGCCGTCCACCCCTTCTTCCAGTTGGCTTGAGGAGGTAGGAAAACGGGTAATGACCACCGGTTTTCCCAATATCTGCGCTTCACGCACCGTTACTGCTTTGCCTTCGTAACGCGAAGGCTGTACATAAATGTCACATGCCTTGATGTAAGGGTAGGGATTCATTTGCTTGCCAGCCAAAACGAAATGTTTTTCCATCCCCGTTTCCGCAATCGCTTTCCGTATCAACGGTTTATCTCCGCCATACCCTACGACATACCAACAAACGTCAATGCCCTGTTGCACCAATTGACGGCAGATGTACACTGCCCGGTCGATGGCTTTAGGATAAGAGAACCGTCCTACGGTACAGAGCAGAACAGGATGTTTTGTTTGTCCTTCTCGTCCTTCGAATGCTTGTAGGAAAGAAGTGTCGAAGGGCAGTTCCGCCTGTTCACGTATAAAAGTTTCGGACAGGATATTTTCCATCAGTATCAACTTGCATTCTAATGAAGGGAATTTTGAAAGAAAACCTTTGGAAACCGATTCAGAAATGGAGATGATGCGGCCGAAAGCTCCCCATACCGGCAATTCCCGGCGGGTATTGATGTCAATAAAGGAATAGTCGGTATGAATCCATGCCCATTTTTGCTGTGCCTTTACTTTGTCGCGCACAATGTTGTGCGGTGTAAGGAAACTGATGGCCAGGTCATACGTCCGGCCTTCGTTGATGGAGGGCAGGAATGGAGTAGTACAGTCTGCTACATATTGAAATATGGCCTGACTTTCTTTTGCCTTCCTCCGTTTCCTGTAACACCAGTCCAAAAGGTGTGCTGCGATGCGCCCGGCAGCAATGTCCCAATACCCTTCGCGGATAATTTTCCGGATAGGGCGGGTGAGGGTGGTGTACTTTTTTACTTCGGGCAGAAGATTCACTTCCTTGGGTATGAGGTTCATAAATTCCCCGCTATGCCGGTAGACAAACAGATCCACTTGGCAACGCGAATAGTCTAGGGCATTGAGCAAGCCGATCAGCGAGCGTTCTGCCCCGCCTATCTCCAGGTATTGGATGGCGATGAAAATACGGGGAGGCGTTGTGCCATGTTTGATTGGCTGTCTATTTTGATGTGATGACTGATTTTTCATCTTTCTCTATTAATAATGTAGAGTGTGCATTGATCACCTCTGGATGGTTTCGGCGGATATATCCCCCTATACTGTTGTATGTCAATCCCAGCCGGGTGGCAATGTCTTTCAGTGTTTCGGTGGTCGTCCCATACAGGCGGATCGCTTCAGCATATTTTTCTTTGCTTTGTCTGGACATCCGTTTCCCCTCAGAGGTCTGTACCATACCCTGTCGGTTTGCCAACTCCGGTTCATGTTTGTGCAGGTACTCTCTGAATGTCTCGGGATGGAGCCCGAACTCTTTGGCGGCGTGGGCTATCGGGCGGGGGTGTTTTCTCAGGCTCCCGATGGCTTTCTCGTATTTGGCGGCTACGGTTTTCATCCGCTTTTTCGATTTCCGCAAATCAAGACCCCCTTCTGCCTTGCCGGAAAGTCCTGCCCGTTCCCTCACTAAGTCGATATGCCATTTGTGCAGATAAGAACGAAGTCCTTCCGCTGTGACGTGTGTTCTTTCTGCGATTTCTTTTAGCGTGAGAGCCGTGTCCTTATAAAGAAACAAGGCTTTCGCATATTTATCTTCTGTACGGAGAGAGGGTTTGTAGGTCCTTCCGTTGCCGGATAGTTCGCCTCTCTTCTTCTCTGGTCTGGCCTGTGCTTCCGAACGTTTCTTTCTCTTTTGTTCCAGTATATTTTTGTGATAGAACCTCAGATGCTGTTTGAAACCGCTTGGTGAGACATGGCATGCCCCGGCTATTTCAGAGATCGTCATGTCTGTCTTTTTATAAAGCTCCACTGCTTCGGCGTATTGTTTGGTGCAAGCCGGGGTCGCCCCACGATGGGTGTTGTCATTTATGCCCAACCAGTGGCGTACTTTCTCGCGCCAAGGAATGACTTCCGGTTCATGGATGCGCATGAAGTTGGCTAGTCCCGTTCCCTCCACTCCATGTTTGCGGGCTATCTGCGACACATTCAATTCGATATCCTCCAGAGACAAGCATGCATCTATAGCCTTTTTATATCTGGCATGCGACACCACATTGGGCTTTCCTTCGGACATGATCTTGACGGCATGGGGATTTTCTCCTTCCAAAGGAATGCGATGGCGGTGTAATACCAATTCGCGCCAGTAGCGGCGCAAGTAACTGCCGAGTCCTCCCGCTGAGACGTGACATTCCATAGCTATCGTTTTCAGTGGCATGTTTGTTTCCGCATAAAGGGCAACTGCCTTGTCGTATTTCTGATGAAGCGCGTGGCGCCGCAGCAGAGCGGATCGCTGTCTCGGAGTCAATCCTATAGGATCCGGAAACGGATTTTCTTTTTCCAGTTGTCCCATTGGATTCGCTTGTTCATTGCTTTGCTGGGGATTCCTCACCGGCTCCTTTGTGGGATAATCTCTGTCTTTCATCTCTTGGTGGAATTGAATAGCCATACCTTTTCCCTCATGTTCTTGGTATAAGAGCTTTAGTGGAAAAAGTTAGATATCTTACTTTTTTTGTTCACTTGAGCCGTGTGCTTTCATAATGTGTATGACCGATAATGTATTGTGCGCCAGGTAGAAAACTGATCAGGTAACTAGCTAGGACAGAACCGGCAAATGTCAATAACGAGACAATGGTTGTTTGTACAATGTATGAGTCGATGACACGAATGAACTCCCATTGCCAAAGTAGGTAACGCATGATGAAAATATGTATCAGATAAATGCCGAACGAGAGTGAGGAAAGCTGGGTAAGTGTCTTTCTCATCCGTAGCCAGATCTGCCAATGTTCTATGCATTCTGCCATACGATACCAGCTCACACATTGAATTGCTACAAAAACAGACAGATACCAAAACAGATCATAGAAATCGACTTTCCATCCGGCTGTTTTGCATACGACTGGTGCTGCCATGGCGACCGTCAGCAAAGGAAACAATGCTTTCCATGGAATTCTTTTAGGATATTGTTTCAAATAATATCCCAAGACAAAATAACCTGCATAACCCGTAAAGTAATAAAGAATTCCAGTATCTCCGGTATTGATATTTACTACTGGACGGACTATGGGGAAACATAGGCTGATTCCCCATAGTCCCAAATAAAACTCGATTTCTGTCCGACTCGCATAGTTCAACCATCGACTCAAAACAGGAGCCAATAAGTATAATCCTATCAAAGTGTACATGAACCACAAGACCGGATTGCCTTGTGGTGAAAAAGGTAAAGATCCCAAGGTTCGCAGCCAGTCAATAGATTCGTCTCTCATCAGCGTGTTACAACCTAAATAGAACAAGCTCCAAAACAGAGTAGGGAACAATATTTTCCCGAATCTCCTTTTCAAGAAAATACTTGCTCCTGTACGGACAGGAAGCAATAATGCCCCTGATACCATAAAGAACAGTCCGATACAAGGAGCAGTCAAATAGCTCAATGTAGACAGGAACAATCCGTTCCCCTCCGCACTATCGGGTAGCGGAGCGTGCATGGCGATGACCATGAGACAGGCTAAAAGGCGGAGGAGGTCGAATTTAGAATCTTGTTTCATTATGATAATCGCTTAAATTGAAACCATCTTCTGCACGCAATTACAATCCCCATCGGGATACTGACATAGAGCAAAAAATCATATGAAATAGCTTTCAGTGCATAAGCAAGATGCCCTCCTAATAAAGAAAGTGCCACCATTTGAGCAGCATTGTATCTCTTTTCACACATTTTTTTTGAAATTATGATCCGCTGTCGATACATCATAGCATAACCCATCGGATTATCTCTTAGCAAACGCCAAGTACTGTCGCTTAGCCCTCCTTGTTGGTACTCGCAAAGATAAACCACTTGATTATACCATCTTAATTTATATCCATCTAATGCTATACGATTCCAGATAACTTCTTCCGGAGTAAAATTTTCCCCCTGCCAAACAGGAAAACGATAACGATTCAGTTTCTCGGTGTAAAACACCTCTGCCATATCCACATCTAAACCATAATGCGTCCGCTCCAAATTACTGCACTCTACATATCCTATAGAATTCGGAATATTATATGTTTGTTTCAACGGTTTTCTGTTCAAATCCCCTCTTTTTTTGGATATACCTATGATGTGTTCATCCGTAATTCCATCAAAAGCCGAGATAATCTGCTCGACAGCATCATCAGTCAGTAAGTCATCGCTATCCAATATCATAAAATACTGTGCCTTTGTCAAATCTAAGGCTCGGTTAATCGCCCGGTTCTTTCCTCCATTATCAATCGTATAGAACCGTTTATCAAAACCAGTCTCCTCTGCTTGCCATTGCTTCAACAGCGAAACCGTATCGTCCGTTGAGCCGTCATTGATAACCAACCATTCAAAGTTCATGTTGGTCTGCCGTTTCAATGACTCATACAATCGTGGTAATGTATGTTCGCGATTATAAGTAGGAGTGAATATGGTCAGTAAATTCATTGCAAAACTTTTTTATAAATCCTATAAGACAAACAAAACCAGCCTATACGGTGCAGCCAGTAAAAGAAACGCTCACCCATATGATGCGGTGTATAAGCTAAAAAAGCTTGACGTACCCAAGGACTTTTATGCAGTGATTTTAATCCTTCAAAACAATATTGTTTAGTAATTAAGCCTTGCATCAATTGATTCATATATTTGTATATAAGCATTTCGTAAGATTGATAGGCTATACGATTGACGACCTGTGCGTTATTCAGATAATCCGACAGCATTCTATGAGAAAGTTCATATATTTGCAACAAATTCTCTGGAATAGATGATACTCCTGTTGCTACTCCCTGCACTCGTATCCAATGATATAAAGCATGAGGAATGAATCTAATATTTTGAGCATATTTCAAGTATCCAATCATAAAAATGAAATCCTCATTTATAGAGTAATTTCCATATTTAATATTGTATTTTCGGATAATATCAATTTTATAAAGCTTGTTACAATTTATATTCATGATACCAGATGCAAATGCCATTTCCAACTGCACTCTATTCTTGAACTCCACCACAGTAAGATTTTGTTCGATGTGATCTGTCGAAGAAAGCAATTGTCCCTTACTATTATACTCATCTACCATATATCCGCAAACTACAAGGTCTACATCCGGACAAGAACAAAGTTTTTCCAAATAATTGGGCTCAACAAAATCATCTGCATCCACAAAGCAGATAAATTTCCCCTGTGTCTCATCCATAGCAGCATTGCGTGCAGCTCCTACACCTTCGTGGTCACGACACAACAAACGAATTCTATTATCTTTCTCCGCATACTGGGCACAGATCTTGTAACCATCGTCGACAGACCCATCATCCACCAAAATCAATTCCCAATCATTCCTCGTCTGATTCAAGACAGAATCTATACAATTACTTAATGTAGTGGCTGCATTCCAGAATGGAACAACAATCGTAACATAAGGTTTCATGTCTATTCTATATTTCACCCCAATAAATTTTCTATTTCTTTTACAGTTTGTAATGTGCTAAAAAATGACTTTCGTTGAACTGCACGTTGCTGTAAATCTATAAAATAATTCTTTTCTACCATTGCTCGTTTAATAGCCGAATAAAAATGTTCCCAATCCGAACAAAGTTCACCAAAGCGCTCCTTCTCCAACAATTCACTTGGGCCAGAACAATCCATACTAATAACCGGTACTCCCAAATAAAGAGCCTCTGCTATAACCAAGCTATAACCTTCGGCAATAGAAGGACACACTAACAACTGCATATTTTTTAATATACTATAAGGATTGGCAATGAAACCGGGCATAGAAACCACGTCATCCAACCTTAATTCATGTTGTTGCCGCTCCAAAGCCTTACGTTCTTCACCTTCTCCCAATATATAAACCTTAAACTTCACCTCTTCCTGCATCAATTTTTTCACAATAGGCAACAAATGGTCGAAACCTTTTGGACGTGTAAGACGACCTATTGCCACAATATTAAAAACATTTTCATCAACTTCTATCGTACAGGGCAACTCTTTCTTTTTCTCTATATCAGATTCGTCTATCGGATTATAAATCGTACAAACTTTTTCTAATCCATAATGTTCACACATCATACGTTCCACAGAATGCGATACACAAATCACCTTATCGAACTGTTTATAAGCCTTAATCTCTTTTTCACGATTTTGATAAATTCCTTTTTCAAGCGTCCATGGCAACTGTATCAAATCACTATGTACCCAAGCTACCTTTTTAACTCTATGCAAAGATGCCAACAACTTAGTACAGACCCCCTCCACAAACGCTACATACATATCAATACCAAGTTGCGGAACCACCCATTTAGCCACTAACCATATAGGCAGCCACCGATAGATTAGTTTATATTTCAACTTAGCCCACAATCCATCACCAATAGGAATCACCGAAACAATCCTTACAGGCAATCGATGAAAATCACAATATAAAGCACCCACATCATTCATCACCAATACCGTTACCTCAAACCGATGATAATTCAAATGGCGCAAAATGATGAGCAGCACCTTCTCTGCGCCACCCCCTGAAAATGATTCAATAAAGAAAAGAATATGCCTCATAATTCAAAAAATCATGTATAATACTTTAATAACAAAATTAGAATTGCAGAAGGTAAAAACAACATTTTTTTCATCCATTCGGGACAATCAATTATTTCTTTATTTTGTTTCAAAAAATTCCAATTAACCACAGGGTGAACGGAACTCATCAATTTAAAAGTTTCTCTCAAATTTCTGACTTTTGATATCTGGTAAAGATTGTCAACCAAATAATTAAACAACTTATTCACCATATATTTTTTTATTGGGAAATTTCCGTTTGCTTGGTTTATACAAAGTAATTGATAGAGTTGATTCCAGTATTCTATATCATTTTGCAAATTATAATCATATATTTTATGGGACAAGCCCGTTACGATATCTATTTGATAGTAGTAGCCGGCATAGTCAACATTACAAACTTGATTTGCATGACTAATGAATTTAATGTTAAAATCCCTATCTTCCGCGTACGATAAATTCTCATTAAAACGTAGCTGATAATTATCAATTACCGTCTTTCTATAAAGCTTTCCATGAAGGGCAGTCGTATAATCTATATAATAGAATTTATCATCACGTAAATCATCTAAAGTCCATTCTCCCGCTTCAACATGCTTAGTCTTTACGCAAGTATCATCTTTCATGCAACTTAACCCTGTTAAGACCAAATCATAAGAACCAACCTGTAATAAATTCTCCAACAGGTGACGGTCAATATAATCATCACTATCTACAAATAAGACATATTCACCCTGAGTGACGGCCAATCCGATATTTCTAGCAGAAGAAACCCCTCCATTCTTTTTATGAATAACCCTAAATCGGTTGTCTTTTTGTACAAATTCATTACATATACATGCAGAATGGTCTATAGATCCATCGTTTATTAAAATCACTTCATAATCTCCTAAAGTCTGATTTTGCAAAGAAGCCAGACAGCGAGTAAGGTATTTTTCTGAATTGAATATAGGGACAATGATAGATATTTTATTCTTCATTTCTTGAAATATGATTCTTTTACTTGTTTCAAAGTCTTCAAAAAGTCTAGTCCGTATTTCAAATCCGGTTCCAGATGATTGCCTTCTCCCCATTCGTTCCATGCTTTAATAAAACATATTTTATTCTCTTTTTGAACAAGAATATCAAAAACATTTTCCAGATGCTTTTGAAACAATGCAGGAGTATAATTTGTCAATATCAAAGAATTTTCCCCTGCTCTTGGGCTATGATCCCAACCAGATATAATAGTCGGAATAATATTTTCTGCTTTATCTTCCTGAGAAACAAAATATCTTAGTGCATCTTCATATTTATAAGTATGTAAAGCTCCCAATTTGTGCTTAAAAAACTCTTTCCATTTGTTTTGATATAACAGGAAGTCCTTTAAGCGTATCACATTAATGGCATCCAACTTATAATGACAAATTGCTTGATACTCCTCCGGAGTCTGCGCCAAACCTATGAAATAAATCCCTGCGAATCCTTCTTTTTGAGCAAATCCATTCCATAAATCAATAAATTGGTCAATCAAAGGAAGCGAATCAGGACTAAAAATGCCGAATATAGGTTTTCCGCCTATTTTGGCATAGCGCTCGTCTTTGAAAGCTCCCAGCAAATTATAGAAATGTTTTTTATGATCTTCTTCCCCTAAATATTGTTGGCTAATCATTATTTCCTTTGTCTGTGGATTCTGCCAACTGTGATTAGCCCAACAGAGGCAAAACGGAAAATCAGGTTCTTTACTTTCCACTACTGCATTAAAGGGTTTTTCCATGATGGTTTTTCCATCTCCAAACCAGTAATGCCAATAACAAAATCCGTCCACTCCATATTCCTTAGCCATATCCGCCTGCGCTTTACGAGCTCTAGGCATTAATAGATTATAGAACCCTAAATCAGCAGGAACATGAGGCTGGTAATGGCCTTTGAACAATGGCTTTGCATTTTCTGCTACCGTCCATTCCGTATGTCCCTGCCCCCAGTATTTATTATTAAACTCAATCTCATAATATTGAGGAAGATAGTATGCAAATAAACTGATATCTTGTTTCATCTGAATGGATATATAAGCGTTAAATAATAAAATATTTTAACAAATAAAGCAGATAATATACGACCTCTTGATTTTTCCAAATCACATAAAAAGAACAAATTGTCACGAAGTGTTATAATGCTAGGAATGTTCATATAAGGAGTATTCTTCGTTGCAAATATGCCAATAATCTTGACCGTCTGAAAAAATGGTAATATTATAACCTCTTTATGGGTTATCAATTCCTGAGCCAAAATATTCTCAAAAAGTCCACCTTCATCCTCAATAAAGTCTCCAATTCGAGAAGATAACATTCTTTCCAGTGTTAGAGGAGCCGCCACAAACACCACACTTCTAACAAAATCTTGTGATAACAAATCCGATCTAAATACATTAGGTAACTTAAGAGTCAATGAATTTGCTATTTTTTCTATTGCTGGCACTATTACACGCCCCGTAACCTTTATAAGATATTTACATCTTTTTAAAAAAACAGAATTTTCAGTTGCATACAATATAATTACAGCTTCTCCATATCCCTTTCCGAGGCTTTTATCATAGTTATTCCCTTTAAAGCACAAGTATTCCAATCTACCAGAATCAATATAAGAGTGAAACTCACAACTCATATCAAACCCTGTATTCTCAACGAAACAGATTGGTAGTGATGTTTCTTGCAGATAAAAGTTCAAAGCATTCACATATTGTTTCCTTCGCAATTCCACATCTTGTAATACTGTTTTCGACATCCCGTTAGGATTAACACATGCTGTTAATAAAACAACAATTCTATGCGAATTACTCATTATATTTAAATTTTATAATAAATAAACTTCCATCAAGGAAATTTCATTTTGTAAAATTACAATTAACACAGCTCCCATAAAGGATGGGATAAAATAAGATGTACAACGCTTTCTATGTTCATCAACGAATAGCTCTTCTTCGGATTGAAACAAACAAATCTTGCCACAAACATAAACGGGAGCATGTGGAAAGAATAGATAAATTCAAACGTTAACATGTCATTCATTCAGGCATACTTTCGCTTTTACACCCTAACAAAACATGCCCCATTACAACAAGCATAATAGCAAAGTCTTTCATTATATCTATATACTCTATCCTTTTATTTTCCATTGTTATTAAAATTAATGTTCCACATATATGTTCTGTTATTTGTTATCTACCCCCAATATCATATTCACAAGATCTGTCAAATCACTCTCCTGTTTCTCATGTATCTGCTGATAGCGTTGGAGAGATTTTTCTGCAAACTCTGAATAGTTATCATCATTGAGCACCATTAGGGCATTGAATATGGCCGTTTCATAAATAGGAGAGAAATAAACAGGTGCATCACCCAACACCTCAGGTATAGAGCAAACATTGGATGCCAATATAGGTTTGCCATATTTCATTGCCTCCAATGGTGGATAGCCAAATCCCTCGAACAGCGATGGGTACAACAACGCATAGCAATTCTTGTACGCCTCTCGCAAATCTATATCATTCAAAAAAGGCAAATCTATATGGTTCTTGAATAAAGTCTTACCATAGCCAACCGTGACAGCATACATATCAGGTTTTATTTTAGTGAAGGACTCGAATGCATGCAATGCCTTCTTGGCATTCTTGGCATCTCTGTTAGCACTTACCATCAAGTAGTACTTTACCTTGCCATCCACCAAACGTTTCAACTTTTCATTGATTCTCCCCTTCGCATCAGACTTTTTCTCGGTATAAATTCGCTCAGGACTATACTTGACATGTATCTTATCCTCTTTTACATTGAAATTATACATGATAGAACTCTTCGAGTAGTTTGATACCGTCATAATGACATTATCCTCTCTTTTACGGAGTAAAGCCAATGCTGGCTGTAACATGTTATAACCGTCCTCCAAAACACCATGCCGACGAACGTGCAACAACCATCTGCAAAATCTGATAGTAGGGCTTTTTATGTCCCAATAAACTTTCTTACCCCTTGGTCCTGTCGCTCTGTAATGAAACATATCATTGGCGTTATGAGCAAGATAGAGGTTTATATCATTGTTGTAGAATTCCTCCCAAACACAATCATGAAATACAAGGATTGACTTGCAGGTCAGTTCTTCCAACTGAGGATTCCATCCTGCATTTTGCGCACACCCGAAGAAGAATACATCATAATTCTGTGCATTGATTGCAGAGATGCCATTTTGTATGTCGACAAAATCCACGTATTTATGGCGCAAGCTATCCGGACGCATTTCAGTATATGCAGGCAGATGATGACTATCAAATAAGCAAGTGATGGTTATGTCATCAGTATGAGCCGCATGTTCTATCCTATCCAACAATGCATAAAACACTCTACGAGTATATTCTGCAGCACCATTTTTCTGATATATCGCTAAGAAATCGAAAAGTATTTTCATCGTAGTTTCTTCCAAAGTTTACATAACATGGATGATTTACTGATTTTTTGGAAATCCCAAAGATTTAACAGTAAATACAGATAAGGGTAGCGGAAATGAAGCTTCGCCTCTATACCATACATTGCACATGGTTTCATAATGCCATAACGGAGACATTTTGTGCAGAACTTGATATAAGTGAATGCTCCCTTCTTTCGTAAGAATATCAGCTCATCGTAACCGAAATAGAAGTAGTATTCATCATAATGATATTTGTGCAAATATGTATTACGTTCCTTTAGCACATTACACCATATTGTGAATTTCTTCACACTGACATCGCTTGTCAGACTTCCTTTCCGTTCTGTCAGACAGTAGATGCAATCGCCTGAGACTTCTGCTTTCTTACTATGAACAGCGATTCTTGTACACCAAATTACATCCTCCGAAATGGGTGTGGTGGCAAAAGTTATTTGATTGTCAATCAAAAATTCACGTTTAACCAGTTTACACCATGGTGACCAGATAGAGAACAACAGATTCCGAACCTCACGCTTACCACTGAGACATTCGTCTATAAAACTACACAACTGTGATGCATGATGACGTTCTCCCTTCTTGGCTACCTCGTCAGACATACAGCTATCAGCTTTAAATACCACCACATCCGAATCTGAATAGCGGTACTTATCTATCTTATCGAAAGCATCATTCATAAGGAAGTCATCCGCATCTACACACAAAATCCATCGTCCTTTTGCCATAGAGATAGCTGTATTCCGAGCTATGCCCGCTCCACCATTTTTCTTCAGGAGCACGCAATGGGTGTTGGGGCGGTCGAGACCAGGAAAATGTTCGAAATCAACTTTCGCAGGATCGCTGTTATCATCAACGACTATTATCTCGATGTCCTCTCGCTGTGGAATGGAATTCAAAGCGCGTTCCAACAAATCGGGTATATTGTAGTGTGGTATGACTATACTATATATTATCTTTGGCATAATGCATTCGATAAAAAAATGAGTCCTTCTACTCTCAATTCGTTCAGCTTTGCCAACCTTTCAGAACTAGGTTCGCTGCCAAAAGTGCGAAGCAAGGAGTTTATTCGGGCTGTACCTCTGTGGGAGTTTCCCATTACGATGAATTTCTTATTAAATATGATGGAGAATACGCAAGCATGGAACGAGTCTGTAATAACCAAGTCAGCATCCATAAAGCCTCGCAACCATTGTTCTACAGGTGGCTGCACACTGACTTTGTCAGAGTCCCACTCAGCTTCCACATTAGCATTAACGGTAAAAGGCTTCAGATTGTATTCTTTGAGAATAGCATTGATTTCCTGTTGCTTCTCTTCTGTCATATCCAGCACGTAGCACAATAGATTGCCACTTGACTTACTTGTATTCTTTATCAGCACTTTGTAATCCTCTGCAGTTAGGAGCATAGTCGGATCAGCCACATGCTTTGTGGTTAACCCCAGTTCTCGCATGCAGAGTTCCACGCCAGATTCCTCACGTACAGACAAATAATCAAACAGCCGGAGCAATGCCCTAATACTTACAGTTTCTTCTGGCGTATAATCCCAGACATCATGACCGAAAGATGGTGCATAAGCTATTCTTTTAACATTCCATGTCTTCGCAAAGCCCAAGAACGCATCTTCGACACACTTGAAACTATTCAAAATATACTCTCTTCGCCATATCTGGTCACTACCCACGACAAAAACATCATAATCATCCTCCTTTATTGAACCAAGGTTGTCCAACTCGTGTCTGTGAATATACTTGTCGGCAAATTTCCAAGTATTCGTATTTCGCTTTTTTCTTCGCTTGTAATCCTCTAATTGACCTATAGGAGCAACATTCTTACGCAGGATGAACTTCATTATCAATCTCTTAACAGACACGCTGAACGGTATTTGAACCTTTGGCTTGCGTATTTTATCTAAGACAGAAACTTCATATCCCATACGCTCTAAGGCTGATTGTAATGCATATGCCTGCAACAGCCCTCCATAGTTTGTATGAAGCGGTAATGTTAATATTGCTATCTTCATACTATTCCCAATTTACGTTTGTTTCAACTATTTTGGCTGGAATACCAGCTACTATCGCATGAGCAGGCACATCTCTTGTAACGATAGCTCCAGCAGCTATGATAGCACCATTGCCAATCGTTACACCTTTCAATATGGTTGCACCTTGGCCTATCCACACATGTTCGCCGATGTGAATCGGTTCCGAAATCTGATATTCCTCTTTGATGATTTTATGTGCATCATAAGAGCGAATTACGACATCTCTCCCAATGGTACAATCTTTTCCGATTTCAATCGTATCTCCACAAATTATCTGTACATTTTCATTGATAAATCCTCCATGAATAATCAATGTTCCACTCTCGATGACACGAATATACGAACCTGCATACATTCGGAAAAGTCCATTAACAATCATTTTTGAGTTGTTCTCAAGCAGGATTCTTGTCTCTATTCGTGACATCTCGACTTGTTTTACTCCCATTTCAAACTTGGAGTTTAATACTAATTGTGCTCCTTTGTCTATTTGTACAAGACTGTATTTGTAGTTTTGAAAAGGATAGTCAAAAGCCCGTACCACTTGATCAGACGAAAGATTAATGAATTTAAAGGTTTTAATGTCGGAATAAGAATAGTGTAATGGTTTTATGCCTTTTTTAAATTTTTGAGCCATGTAGTACATATATCCGAGTTTGAGTTTGATTCGTTTTAATATACTTTCTTTTGTAGACTGTTGAACGAAATATTTTTGTGCAACTTTATAATATGGTAGTTTATCAATGTCATTAAAGAAGATTTCTCGATTGGTATCGGGTCTATTTAAGGAATTTTCAATAGCAGGATTCTCTTTAAGTGCTTCTTCGTAAGAAAACTCCTTCCATTCAATTTGCTCTTTGATAGATTCAAATAACTTCATGCCTTTTGGGGAATTAATCATAACTAACGATGTACCTTTATCTTGGTCCATAGACGGGTCAATGTTTTCTATACCCCAAAAATCAGCCAACGTAATGTCTGATGTCCTTGGAAAGCCTTTAAATCGGCAAGCAAAACAAGAGGGACGAGTGAATACTCCATTTTGAAGGTAACCTATAAAGAATAAATCCTGCCATCGATTTTTGCAATACTCTTTTCCATTGGCAAATTTTACACGCATTGAAAAGTTGTGCCACCCTTCATCTTTCGCTTTAAATTTGATGTTTGTAGCAGTCGATTTAAACTCTTTTTCGAGCATTTTCATATAAGATAGAAACACTTTGGGCGAGTTAACGCCTCTACAAACAAAATCGCATGTGATGAGGTTTTCATAATCTTTTCGAAGGAATAAATGAAGAGCTTTTATTTGGCAAGGTGTGCCACAAAAAAACACTAATTTATCTTGCTTTAATAATGATTGTATATGGCGATAAATGCCTTCTGCATTGCTTTGCAAATATTTGGAACTGCGTATTTGTGATAAAAGTTCTTTATCATAGCTTATAGTTTGCGATACGGTATGGTCGCTATTATAAATAGCGCCTCCTACGTATCCTTGTTTTTTGTATATATTTAAAGCCAACATTGAATGTATCCCCCCCGATGTACTATCCATTCTAATATCTTCATCTTTGCTGTATGCAGCAAAAACTCGTGGAGTTTGTAAATGGTAGTGTTTTTGATCGTATTTAACCAATTGTGGACAGGTACGTTCGCACATACCACAGTTCGTGCATAGATTAGGGTCAACACGAGGGTACCAAAATCCTTCCCGATCGAGGTGAAATGTTATGGCATGTTGATTGCATATATCACCACATGCATTACATCCACAACATTTTTCCTTATCTATAATGCTGATCATAAAGTGGCTATATTATTTTTGATTATCAGATAACTTCTACAGCAATGTTTTCATTGCTGTGTACTACAGCTCCCCAATCTCTGTACCATATAAGATATTTTTTGTCGGGATTCTTTTGGTAGTAACTTACTTCGAATGACAATACGTCTCTCACAATATCAAAGTTTCTTGCACCTATTGAGAAGTCTTTCAATCCTGCAACGAACGAGATGTGGTAGCAGCGTTTGGTTAATCCATGGCTGGAAACTTTCAGACGAACTGTATATTCATCTTTGTCTTTTGGAACAGGGATCGGTGCAGTTATGAATGATTCTACCAATACATCAGCATCATCTGTGAAATTTACGGTATATTGGCAGACATCTATATTAGTAATGTTTTTTTTAAGCTTAATTTCCAGTTCTATTGGTTCGTTGTTGCCTACAGTTTTTGGATCATTAAATAAGCGAGCTTCCAAAAATTCAATTTCTCTTAAAAATGCTCCTTTCTCCCTTCTTTGTTTATCATTGATGATAGTATGTGTGTTGAAAGAAGATATATTATTACCTATATAATAATTAACGCAGTCCTCTATACTTCCCGTATAGGCTACAGTTCCGTTGTTGAGTACTATCCCTTGTTTGCAAAGAACTCGTACCGCCGCCATATTATGACTCACAAACAACACCGTCCTCCCTTCGCCTTTCGACACGTCCTGCATCTTGCCGATAGCTTTCTTCTGGAATTCGGCATCACCTACGGCAAGTACCTCATCTACTACCAGTATTTCCGGTTCCAGAAAAGCGGCTACGGCAAAGCCCAGACGGACGGTCATGCCGCTGGAATAGCGTTTTACGGGGGTATCTACATAGCGTTCCACACCGGCAAAGTCGACTATCTCGTCCAACTTGTGGGAGATTTCGTGGCGAGTCATGCCCATGATGGAGCCGTTCATGTAGATGTTCTCACGGCCGGTCAGCTCCGGATGGAAACCGGTACCGACTTCCAAGAGAGAGGCAATGCGGCCACGGGCACGGATGGCTCCGGTAGTAGGGGAGGTGACACGCGACAGAAGTTTCAACAAGGTGGACTTCCCGGCACCGTTTTTTCCGATAATGCCTACTACATCGCCTTGATGCACATCGAAGGTGATGTCTTTCAACGCCCAGACATATTCCGACGCGCCTTTCTTGCTGCGGTCGTTGGTTTCGCCTATCTTCAGATAGGGGTCTTCCTGGCGGAGAATGGTCGTTTTCCACCAGCGGTTGAGGTCGTGGCTCAGTGTGCCGGTGCCGACCAGACCGAGTTTGTAGAGTTTGCCTACATGGTCAAACCGGATTGCTATATCGTTCATTCTTATTCTCTTTTTTTAATTCTGCTGCTTACACTGTATCCATAAAATTGCGTTCCACCCGGCTGAAGATGACTACTGCGCAGAACAGGGTGGAGAGCATAAACAAAGTGCTATATGCCAATCCGCCCCAATCAAGTGAACCACACCCCATGCAGCTGTATTTAAAGGTCTCGAATATGGGTGTCAACGGGTTGAGCGCGATGATGTCACGGTATTTTTCCGGAGCTGCGTTTAGCGGATAAATGACCGGAGTGGCATACATAAATAGTTGCAGGCCGAAAGTGACCAACTGGGTAAGGTCACGGTATTTGGTGGTCAGCGCTGATATGATCAACCCCCACGACATGGCATGGAATGCGGTTAGGAATATCAGGAACGGAAATAACAGCAGGGCGGCATTGACATGCAGTGAAGCTCCTTTCACATAAAAATAGAGATACATGGCAATGAACAACAACAGTTGTATTCCGAACTTGATCAGGTTGGAGGTGATGCCGGACAACGGCACGACTAGACGGGGGAAATAGACTTTGCCGAACACACCCGCATTGGCAGTGAACACATTGGAGGATACGTTGAACGCGGAACTGAAATAATTCCACAGCATGATACCTGCCATGTAGAACAAAGGCTGTGGTACTCCGTCCGTTGAGATACCTGCCAAGCCGCCGAATATGAACATATACATTACGGTAGTGAAGATTGGTTGGATGAGGAACCAGAGAGGACCCAGAATGGTTTGTTTGTATACGGTGACGATGTCGCGTTTCACGTACATATAGTATAGGTCACGGTACCGCCATATACCTTTCAGGTCTATATCCAGCCATTTTTTCTTTGGTTTTATTTCTATTGTCCAGTTTTCTTTAGTCATTTTTTTGAGATCTTGTTTTTTCAGGAGCATTTGTCCAGATAGAGCACACAGTGCTGCTGTTTGTGGTCGCTCCAGGGATTGGAAATCAGTAGGTAACGATTCACTTGGAATGCAGGTGAACAGAACGTATAATCTATTCGTAAAAAACCGCCCCAGCATTGGTAACTGCCGCTCCATGTCTGCCCGGCCTGGAGGAAGCAATCCTGTAGTAACCGGCTGATTTTCCGGTAAGCATACGAGGCAGGTGTGTCATTGAAATCACCGCACACGATGACCGGATAAGGGCTCTCGGCGATGGCTTTTGTCAAGAGATCGGTTTGCCGGTTACGCTGGACGGTGTGGTGGCGCATCGCCTGAAATCTGTCTTTCATTGAGTATGATTCATTCATGCCTGTAGTTTGCAGATGGACGTTGAATAACCGGAAAGTTTGCCCTGTCATCTGGATATCCGCTTGAAGTATTTTGTTGTAGCTGTTTGGAAAGTAGTACTCTTGAACGTTTCCGATAGGCCAGCGGCTGAAGACGGCCAGATTAAGGACTTCATCTTCCCGCGAGTTGATGATGCAATAGGGATAATCAGGAAAAGCAGCCCGAATGGTGTCCCATGCCAGAAGATTGGTATGAGGACGTTCTTGCAGACAGACGATGCCGGGTTGCAGGACACGAATGCTATGGGCGGCCTTTGTCAGAGTGTCTTTGTTCAGCCTGAACCCTTCGGTATTCCAGCAAACCAATTTCAGCTGATTGGAATCCAGCACTTTTTCTTTGTGCAGGAAATGAAACGGGAACTGACATGCTAGAACCGGCAGACTCCCCAATAACAAAAACAAGTAAAGCATCCACCAGCGGTTGTGCCTCCAGAGCAGAATCGCGAAAATAATTCCATCGGCTATGCATATAGGAATTGCCGATAGACTGATGAGGATAAAATTTCCGGCCCACTCGGGAGTGAAGCAGGGGAGAAATATCAACAGCAGTGTCAGACCGCACAGGATACTTCCCGACAGACAGTTAAATACGCGCATTGTTGGCAATCAGACCTTCTAAAGCTTCGAGTTGTTTTCGGGTTAACCTCAATTGGTCAAGCATGGGCCGGTAACGTTCCAAATGGTGCAGATCTGTACCCACAAAATCGTACATTCTCTGTTTTAACAGCTTCTCGCTGACCACTTTGGGGTGCGGACCATAATAGCCGCTCAGTGACATCAAATTAAGTTGAAAGCTGTAACCTTTTTCTTTCAGCTGGAGGTAATCTTTTTCTCCCATGTACAGGTAACGCTCCGGATGGGCGATGACCGGTTGATAACCGGCATTCCATATTTTCATCAGGATATCCGGCAAACCGGGAGGAGGGTACATGTAGGATGTTTCGACCAGCAGGTGGCTGCTGCCCAAAGGTAGCACTTCTCCATCCAACTTGTTTGTAAAAGCGGCATCCATCATATATTCAGAAGACAGCCGCAGATTCAACGGGCCGGAATAGGCTGCCTTCAACACGTCGAACTGTTGCTGCAGCTTCTTGTTCAGCGTGGGATAATCCTCCATGATATGGGGAGTGAGCCACACTTCCCGTAACCCTATGGATTCCATATAGCGTAGCAGGGACAGACTGGTATTTATGTCGGGTGAACCGTCATCCACTCCGGGAAGAACATGGGAGTGGATATCGGTCATACCCTTCATTAAACCAGAATTAATCAAATTGTATTTGGACTTGAATATACCAAACATCTTTCTTCTTAAGGTTTCAGGATTTCTTTTTGAACAATCGTTTCCAGCTTGATTCGGAACCATCCACATAACCGTAGCCATATCCGTAACCGTAGCCGTATCCTCCGTATCCGCTTGTTTTTACTATAGCACCGTTAAGTACTAACGACATATTGTTCAATTGTCCGCTACGGTATATTTTTTCCAACTCCGGCAACATGCGGCGGTCTAGCTTGCCAACCCGTACCACGAAGATGGTCAAGTCGGCTATGCGGTTGGTGATGGCGGCATCGGCCACTACTCCTACAGGCACATTGTCGACAAAGATATAGTCATAACGGTTACGCAGTTCAGCAATCATCACTTCCAATTGTTCGCTGAGCAATAGCTCTGATGGGTTGGGTGCGATGGGACCGGCCGGAATGAAATCTAGGTTTTCACAGATTTCGTTGTGCTTGATGATTTCATCCGTCGTGGCCTTGCCTGCCAGGAAGGAGGTCATTCCTTTTTCTTCTGTATGAAGACGGGTATGTGAAGTCAAAGTCCCTTTACGGATATCCATGTCAATCAGGATGACTTTCTTGTCGGTTTGCGCGAAACTGGCCGCCAGATTGCTGGATACGTATGTCTTGCCGGCACCCGGTCCGAACGAACTGAAAGTGACGACTTGCATGTTCTTTGACTTGACACGCATAAAATCCATATTGGTGCGTATTATACGGAAGGCTTCCGATACAATGTCACGCCCCTGGGCACGGACAGCGATGCCATGCGCTGTTTTTTTATTCTCTATCTTCCTTTTGGATGAATCCTTGGGTATTTCGCCTAAGAAAGGAACGGTTACAGCATCCTCGATGTCCTTGCGGTTGCGTATGCGGGTATCGAAGAACAGGAACAATAGCAGGACAATTGCCGGCAGGGCGATTCCTTTCATGACACCTGCCATGATCATGCTGCGTCCGTTGGGAGAAATCGGAGCATCCCCTCCTCCAGCAGGATCGAGCACACGGGCGTCAGTTTCGGTGGTGGCCTGGCTCAGCGCATTTTCTTCGCGTTTGTTCAGTAGATAGAGGTAAAGTTCCTCTTTGATGCGTTGCTGACGTTCGATAGAAAGCATCTGTTGCTGTTGTCTGGGTATGTTGGTCACCCGCCACTGGGCTTCTCCGGCCCTGCTTCGGGCCTCGTTCAGTTTCACATCGATGCTGACAATCATGTTGTCGATGGCCCGGATGATATTCTGTCGCATGGCAATCAGATTCTTGTTCAGTTCCTGGACGATGGGGTTTTTGTCACTGCTTCCTTCTATCAGTTTGTCCCGTTTCAACTTGTTGGCGTTGTAGGCCGCTATCTGGGTTTCAATGTTGATGTCGGCTATGCCGGTGTTTGAAGGGATAAGCTCAGTCTCTTTGGATGGGTCCACTAGGTAGCCCTTGATGTAGCGTGCCATGCGTGCCTGCAATTCCAGTTCCTGAGTGGTCGAGCTGTACTGCCGTTTGTCTGACATGGACATGGAAGCGGCCGAACCGATATCAATAATATCATTGTTTTGTTTGTAAGACTGAAGTTCGTTTTCCACGCCTCCTAGTTCTTTTTCGATGATGACCAAACGCTCGTTGATGAAGTTGGAGGTATTGATGGCTATCTGGTTCTTATCTTTGATAGTCTCTTCATTATACACTGTAATCAGCATATTGAGTACATCTTCGGCACGGGCGGTGGAGTAATCACGGAGTGACAGGTAGAGGATGGAGGCATCATTCTCGGCCTGACTGATGTTCAGGTTGCTTCTGAACAGGCTGGCCATTGTGTCCGTACTCTGCCGGCGTATCGTAATTGGTGTATTGAACCACTTGTCTGTATAATATAAGGTGGGTGAGACCACTATTTTTCCTATGGGCGATTGGATGGTGTCACCCAGATTGGCTGTTAGCGTTATACTTGTGGCGTCTGTCGAGAAATCGGATAACCGGACTTGCTTCCTGTTCTGGATTCTGACTGTCAGGCTGAAATCAAGATGATCCTCTTCTTCCGGGAATGAAACCTTGACAGGGGCTTGCGTATAAAGTTCCTCCTCACGCAAGTCATCCATGATGAGGTAGCATACATTGGCGTGAAGACGGTTCACCACATCGCGCATGAGTTTGTGTGACTGGAATTGCAGGATCTCATTGGATACATTGGTATATGAATAGGTGTTAAAACGGTCCAGCCCGCGACCGATGTTGTTTGAATAGGCGTCCTTTATCATGACGGTGGCTGACCGTGAATAGATAAAGGGAAGTTTGGCATATTGATACCATGCATATCCGCCGAACAGACTGACCGACAATACAAACCAGTACCATTTGGACAACAGGTACATGATGATGTCAACGGGGTTGATATTGAATCCTCCCCCGCTTAAGGTCTTATCTCCCGACATATCTTTTTGTTCACTCATTCTTATCATGTCGTTTCTTTTTTATTTAGTAGTCAGCAATACCAGCGAGGTGATTGTGGTGATGAAGGACAGGATCATACTCCATGTGCTCAGTTTTCTCTGGGCTTGTTCGGTGGCCTTCATGTTGGTAGGTTCTACGTAGACAATGTCATTCTGTTGCAGGTAATAGTAAGGCGACGTGAAGATGTCTTTGCTGCGGATGTCGTGGAACAGGATTCGTCGCTTGTTCCCATATTCGCGGATGACGGCGATACGGTCCAGACGGGATCGGGGGGTCAGGTCTCCAGCCATGGCAAGAGCCTCTAAAAGAGTGATGCGGTCGCCTTTCACTTCAAAGGTTCCTACATGTCCAACTTCTCCTAGCACGGAGAATTTGAAGTTCAAGAAATTGACGGTGACCATAGGATCTTTCAGCAATTCTTCGTTGATCAGTCGTTTTTTTATCAGTTCGGTTAATTGTCGGCGGGTCAGTCCTTCCACATGCAGTTGTCCCAGCACAGGAAAGTCTATATTCCCGTTGATATCCACTAAATAACCTTTTTCTTTTTCATCACTTAATACCCCCACTTCATTGTTGGAAATGCTTCCGTCTGCTTCTACAGAATAGCTTCTGCTTCCGGACATATTGAAAGGCAGGGACAGTTCTGGGTTTTTGCTGTTCACAATAATACTCAATCTGTCATCCCTATGGATGATGGCTTCATATTTTTGAACCATAGGATATTCCTGTAGTTCATCCATATCTTGTAAATAGACAAAATCTTTGCGTGAAGCGCACGAACTAAAAATGATTATTGCCAACAGACAGGCCAGTTTGATTGTTTTATCCATTGTTTTATAATTAATTGTTTTTTATTCCTTTATATGAATCACTTGGTCACATCGTTCCATCAGTCGTGAATCGTGTGTCACAAATATTAATGTGTTATTCTTTCCCCATTGCAACAAATTGTCCATGAGGTGTGTGGTGGTCTCGGTGTCAAGTGCCGATGATGCTTCATCAAACAGCCAGATCCGCCCGGGACGCAACAGTGCGCGGGCTATTGCAATCCGTTGGGCTTGTCCTTCAGACAAGCCATATCCATGTTCCCCTATCTTGGTATCTAGTCCTTCCGGCAGACTGAACACAAATTCAGCGCAGGCCAGCCGGATGACTTTATGCAGAGCCTCTTCGTCTGCTCCCGGACTACCCAGCCATAAATTCTCCCGGATGGTACCGCTCAGCAACGTATTTCCTTGGGGCACATAGACGAAGTTGATGCGTAAATCGGGGGTCACACTGAGTGTCCGTCCGTCATCAGTTGTCAAATCGATGCGTCCCTTTTCCGGATAAACCAAAGCCAGTATCAGCCGGATAATGGTCGTTTTTCCTGTTCCGGTAGGTCCGGCTATGGCGGTGGAACTTCCCGGATGAAAGGCAGCTGTAAACCGGTCGAGTACCGGCTGTCCCTCTTCATAGCCAAAAGACACTTTCCGAAAGTTCAGTGTCAGTGGTTGGTCTATGTAGACCGGGTGTTCGTCCGGTTCTACATCTTCAAAGAGGGCCATTAACCGTTCCACGGAGGTCCATCCCCGTATCAGACTGGGAGGGATGGATATTAACCCTAAAAAAGGTCCCTGTACCTGTCCGACCAGTTGAAGAAAGGCTGTCATTGTTCCGAATGTTATCTCGTGGTTATGCAGTTGGAAAATACCCCAAAGGAATGCACATAAGTACCCTCCTCCAAATGTAAATCCCATGACCCCTTGCGTAAAAGTGGAAAATTTGATTTGTTCCATTCCCAATTTGAACAACTTCTCTTGTGTTTCATGTAATTTCTGTTTCCGGTAGTTGGTGGCTCCGAGCGAGCGGACTAGAATCCGTTTGGACAGATTTTCTTGCATGACGGTACCCATCTCGCTGTTCATCTTTTTTTGGGCACAGCTCAGTTCCCGGACCTTTCTGAAATAAATCTTTGACAATAAAACAAGAGGGGTGACTCCCAGTATGAACCAAGCTAAACGCGCGTCAAGAATCCACAAGTAGATAAAAGAGCTTGCCAATTGCAAGCCGGTAACCAGCAGGTTGGGTAGAATGCCCATTCCCATTCCCAACACTTCGGAAGCGTCACTGCTGATACGGGTCAGCAGGTCGCCTGTGTGCCATTTCCCTGCTCCTTTCCATGAACACATCATTAGGGCGTCGGACAGCGAATTTTGCATGCGGATACTGATGCGCATGTTGATCTTGCCAAAAATCCAGGGAGATACAAGTTTTATCCCCATACCCAGCAGGAAGGATAAGGCTACTATTGTGGCTACCAGGTAAATATTCCCTTCCTGTGCTCCGGTAGCTACATCGATGATCCATTTGGACATGGCCACATTGACCAATGACATGACCACTCCGAAAATACCCGAAAAGATAGAGAAGGTGATGAGCCAATGGTATCCTTCTGTTACCTGCATAACCCATTTGAAAGCTTTCCATCCTAACTGACATGTATTGCTCAGATTCTCCCGTGTGAGCTTCTGCAAAAATTTTTTCAGCAATTCTTTCATTTCTTTTTTATCATTTCCTTGAAACGTAAGAGGGCTAATCCGGCCAGCCACCAGAAAGTTTCGTCGAAAGCATAACCTAACGATAAGTGCATTTTGTGAAAGATCCGCTTCAACGTGTATCGTTTGTTCGCCCATTTCCCGGTGGGACGTTCACCGTAACGTTCGTCTCCATGTCCAAAATTGCCACTTTCCCAAATCTCTTGCATTAACTTGTCCGGACAGAGACTGGTACTGAATGGTAAAAGGTCGGCCGGCACGCCAAGATATTTTATCAATAGGGCATAAAGTAACCGGTTCCACCGGTGAATGTGCCATTTGCGACAGATACACTCTAATTCGTTTTTGTTTGTAACAGAATGTAATGCGTTAAAAGCCATGGCTATATCACACAATTGTCGTAGTCCGATCCCTTCATTGATAAGATGCTTCAATATGTGGGTGGAAAGTAATAGATGATTCGCTTCGCTCGGAAGTTTGCCTTGGCTGTTGGTAAAGACCCCCGCTTCCCATTGGCGGATTTCTTTTTGGAGGAAAGGGTTGTGCAACTCTATCAGCCTGCTGTGATGTTCAATCAGAACTCTGTTTATCAGACAGGAAGCCTCACCATTGGTTCCTCTTTTTACCGGTAATCCTAATTTTTCCATCCGTTGGTTGGCTTGTTCGGTTTGTGTCTTGTTTCCGAACCACAGGTCGATGTCTCCGGCTATGCGATGTTCCGGATGAGGGTAGAAGTCAGCTGTCCCTATCCCTTTTAGCAGCAGGAAAGGGATAGAAGGTGATTGTACATAAATCTGTTGGAGGGCTTTAATCGTTTCCCGGTGTTGCCGGTTCACCCGTTCCAAGGTGTCAACTTCCACCATCCAGCCAAGCAATACCTTCCGGGGAGGTACGGCTTCAGTCGGCAACAGGCGGATGCCATCGTAAATAATGCCTTGTACGGTTTGTTTTCTTGCCATGCTGTGAATTTCATTCCATTCCTTTTCATCTAGAGGAAAAAGGGCGGAACAGTCTTCCTGCCGGTCCCACAGTCCTTGCCTTAGCAAAAGCATGAAAGCCTTTTGTAATGGGGCTGAGATCATCTTTTTGTCTTATTCTATGGCTAACCCAGTTTCTAACCATTGTCGGCACAGCTCGTTGGCATCGTTTCGGGCTGTATCTTTATTTACTTCATATTCATTGCACAGCAGTGCTCCGGCTTCATCTACCGTGAATTCCTTGTTTTCCAATTGTTTCCATAACCAGGCGGCTGTTTCATTCAAGGAATAGACCTGTGCCATATCCATGGTTTCAGAAAACGGATTGACAATCATATATTCTCCACCTACTTGGCGAAGAATTAAATTAGAATTGAGTCTCATTGTCTTTATATTATTGCATTATCCTATTTATAGTTAAAATTACATCGACCTTCACAGGCAGATGTAATGGGGAATAAAATGTAAGTTCATTCTATTATCCGCTGATAACATAGGGTCTTGAACTTACCTGATCTAACATTTTTTACAGATCCGGCGCTTCTCGCGAAGAAAACGAATCTCTCTTCTAACATTTCTTATTGTATTGTTTGTCATATCTGAATTGAACAGATTACTGTTTACCAGTTTATACCTGTGGGACGGATCATGCCGGCTTGCAGCAGTTGCATGATAAATCCTGCGGCATCTTGCGATGCGGTGTCTTTATCCACTTCGTATTCCTCCAGAATCAACAGTACTAGATGGTTGAAGCTTTCTGCTTCTTCGATATGCTCCCAGATAAATTCTCCGGTTTCGGTCAGGGTGACCATTCCGTTGAACTCTCGGGCGGTCTGTCCGGAAGGAACCAGTACGATTTCTCCGGCTATGTTTCGTTTGATAAATTCTTTGGTTCTTTTCATCTTTTGAAAAAACGATATGTTTTAATGATGGTCCTGCGTAAAGGAATTATGTTCGGCCATATGTGGGCGAAGAATTTCCACTGGAAATCTTCTGGAACTATCCATTTCCCTTTTCGCTTCACCTTGATAATGATGGCGAAAATCTGTTCTCTTTGAATTGGACCTTCGATGACAGTCTGGGCGTCACCGATAAGATAATATTCTTCATTTTTAACATTATAAATACGGTGCATGACATATTCACCGTTGCTTCGCTGATAGAACACCATATCTCCTTTCCGAAGTTCACCGGAGGGGCTTTTCAGGCAGATGTGGTCTCTTGCGTGGATCAGGAATGGAGCCATGCTGCTGCCCGAGATGATCATGCTCACCTGCTTTCCTTCCTCAATGAGGGTACGCAGCATGGATATATATTCTTTCGTATCGACAGTCTTCATAATGGGGCGTATTTCACATTATCGGATAATTTCCAGTTTGGTCAGATACCTGTGCAGGGTGAAGGCTGCTTCCGGATTCATGTTGCACGCATAGGTGCTGATGCTTGTCTGTCTGGTCAAAACCTGCAGATCGTCGAGTGCTTTGCCGGTGAGCTTTGGATTCCACCAGTTGATTGTAACCTGCGAGCAGAGAGCTTTGAAATGCTTCATGGCTGTCTGGGGACGGATGGTGTTATCAGATGCCTGTTCGATGAATACAATGGCCTCCAACGGGCGGCGTTCATTGTGACAGATACCGCTGGAACCGCATACAGGCCATCCCGTTATCTCGTAGTCGCCGTTTGGAAGTGGACAGAGCAGGGCACGGTCGCCATTGAGTACCTGGGTGCCGGGAATATGCCGGCACCACAGGTTGGCATGCGTCGATTTGCCAATGCCGCTAGGACCACTGAATAAGATGGCTTGCCCACGATAATCCAGAAAAGTACAATGTAGTATGTAACATCCCTGGACAGATAAAGGACGTTCCAGGCACAGGCAGGAAATGAACAGGGTATCTGTTTGCAGTTCTCTTTTCAGACCTTCGATGAAATAGATGTTGGCATCTCTTTCGTTTCTTTCCTGATAGAGAGCATAGCAGGCATTCAGGTTTCCTACAGCCAGCAGGCGTGTTTCTTGTTCTTCCTTCCGGAAAACTACGATGTCGTTGCGTTGGAATGTGATCTGCCAGTCGTTGGACGGCAAAGGCAGACGGTTGACAAAATAGAATGTATAGTACCGGTCCGCTTCTTTGGTAGCGGGTTTATGGTCGAGAAACAAACGGCTGTTAACAGGAATCTCCTGTTCTGTCACTCCTGACAATTCAATCGTTAGCGGGCCGATATTCAGTCTCACAATCTTCAGTTTTTAATGTATTACGGGGGGATAATTCGTAATGATCCGTTCTTTGGCTTTCGCCATCTGGCAAAGATAGTCCATGCTTCCGGTGATTGTTTTTTCACAGTGTGCGGCGGCATAGCATACGTTGCATACGGGACGAAGGTGGCAACCCTCGCATTCGGTATGGGATACCAGTTCCTTGGCTTCTTCTAAAAGTTGTTGCCATGCAGTTGTCATCGGAATCTTTTTCAGGTCAACGGCCGGTTGATCCAGCATCACACAGGGGGTGAGGATGCCTTGCCAGTTGATCCAGCATGAACTCTTGGCAGCTCTGCACTCCAAAGAGCAGGCTCGTGTTCCTTCCACATGGGCAAGCGTATATTTCAAGTCGTGCATGTATCGTGCCATGTCATTCCCTTTTTTGTACTCCATATATTGCATCTCGATGCGGGCCGCCTCGTCGGCATCCAGTCTTTCAGTTAGAATGTTACGCAGACTTCCGCATTCGGGGCGTGAGAGAGGAAACATGTATGAGTTTACTTCTGCCGGAATGTCCAGATGCTGGGCCAGACGGATGATCTCGTCGTAATCTTTTTCATTCTTTCGTACGATACTTACGTTCAGTTTCACATCAATGTCTGCCTTTTTCAACCGTTTCAGGGCTTCCATGCACAGGGTGTATCCTTGCGGATTGTGGCACAAGCGTCCGTAAGTTTCTCTGCTGTCTCCATACAGGGTGACGTTTATCCGCCGCGGCTTGTGGGTCTGCAAGATGCGTACCATTTCGTTGTCGATGAGTGTGCCGTTCGTATTGAGAGTCAGGATGAATCCCATTTCGCGCAGCCGGGTGTACAGCTCCTTGAAGTGTGGATAGAGCATCGGTTCACCTCCGGTGAGAAGGATGAAGAGTGTACCCATGTCTTGAAGTTGTTCTGCCCAGTCGAGCCATTGTTGCAAAGGCGATAAACCTCCGTGCCGTTCCACCACGCTGCGTTCGGTGCGTATGAAGCACATGTCGCAGTTGAGCGTACAGGTGGGAGTCAGCTCGAAGTTGGTAGTGATCGGGACACGGCTCTGATTGGCTTTGTCCACCAATGCCCGTTCTAAAAGGTTGGCATCGTGAAGATGATCCATAACTTGGAATGTATATGTATTTATGAGAAAAGTCTTTATAGACTTCCTTTCATTTGTTTCTTTTTACTTTTTGCAATGCGGCAAAGGTAGCCGATGCCGCCGCATTGCCCTTTTTCATTGCGGGCATTGGCATAGCAGACATCACAGATAGAGCGTAAGGTACAACCTGCGCATTCTTTATGGAACGGAAGTTGTTCGCATTTGGTTACTATTTGTTTCCAGGCATCGCTTACGGTTGTGGAAAGTAGCGAAACGGCTGGTGTTTCCATATCGACGCACGGAGTCATGACGCCCTGCCAGTTGATCCATGCGGAACTTTTACCTGCCCGGCAGGCAAGTCCGATGCCTTCAGTAGGTACGGGAGATTCTCCACGTTCCAATTGCTGGAGGACATGAGTGGCGTATGATGTGTATTCCTTGCCATATTTATGTTCCAGTGCCTCAACCTCGGCATGTGCCACTTCATCCGGTACGGGGCGGCACGTATCAAGGGGTAGCGTGGTGGCGCATCCCGGCCGTGAATAGACTGAAATGTAACTGTTGGTCAGCATAGGTAAGTCCCATTCGTCAGCTAGTTCCAGCATTTGCCGGTGTTCTTTTATATTTTGTCGTGTCAAGGTGAGGTTCAGTTTGGTATCTATGCCATATTCTTTTAATCGTTTCAGTCCTTCCAGGCAACGGTCGAAACCGTTTGTCGCGTGGCACAGATTGAGATAAGTTCCGTTGGTCACACCATATAACGAGACATTCACCCTCCGGGGTTTCAAACGTTGAAACAGACGTACTGTTTCGTCATCTATCAAAGTCGCGTTTGTATTGATGGTGAGGATGAATCCTTTTTCTTTCAGCCGGATATATAATTCTTTGAAATCAGGATAGAGTAGGGGCTCGCCTCCTGTCAGTAAGATGAAGAGGGTTCCTATTTCCTGTAGCTGGTCGGCAATGTGCAGCCATTCCTCTATGCTCCGTAATCCTCCTCTTTTCTCGGCTTGTGACTTCTCCATGCGGATATAGCACATATCACAACGGAAATTGCACGTCGGTGTCAATTCAATAGTGGCATTGATCGGAGTACGGTTTGCCGTCGCTTTGTTCACCAATGCCCGTTCCACAGGGTTTATGTCTTGCAGGGATTCCACTAGGATAATGATTTTTTTTCAAAGAAAGGTTTTTGAGTCTAGTGTATTGGATTTCATTTACTTCCGTGGTCGTATATGTTACCGAAATTTGTCTCGATGGAAAATATATAGATTATCTTCCCTTTTTGAAGCCCAACAAAAGTTAATACTTAATTTAGAGCATATCCTTTTTATAAGGCACCAGAATTGGCATCTCACAAAAAGATATTATCAAATTCGATTGATTTTTAACTATTGGCATACAACCAAGTCTATATTTTACGATGATAGACCCAAAGATAGGGAAAGTAGAATCTTTCAAGGTCTTCATTGCTTTGCATAATTCGTAAATTTTGATTCGCAGCGAAGATAGATATTTTAGAACCCTAATTTGAGAGGTTTACAGTATAGACTTTACTTTTAAGGTCCAAGTCTATACTGTTATTTGATGCGAATTTCATAAATAGGGGAATGTCTTAAGAGTGGTTAGGACGACCTGGTATTTCTTCAACAGCAGATTTGATTTCACCCCAACCTTGATGATTGTATTCTCCAGTGTTATTTACTGTATCATAGCTAGTCCACTTGATGCCTCTAATCTTGTCACCTACTTTTGCGTCACTTAAATCGAATCCATTCCAATCAATATTGAGAATAGGTATACCCCATTTTTCTATAGTCCCTTCGTGCCCTGTAGCATGGATACCATTAATATCTACATAGGTTGTAGCGCATGGTTTTCCATGATTGTTTGTATTGTTTTCTCCATAATGACAATGAAATAGTGCTTTAAAGTTATAGCATGCAGCTACATATTCGTTCGGAATGAACTCTTCGCTAATAAGCATCGGTTTTTGATAATCTTTCTTCATACTATTTTTTTCTTTTTTGATTCCTGTTTCGGAGGAAAGGAAATCAGAAAAGGTTTGAAGCGAAATAGTGATTGGGTCCCGGAGAAACTCCGGTGTGAAAGAATTTTGAAATAATTGATATATTGCGATTTACCATCTACAATATGATCCTTTCATTTTCCTTTTCATTACACTAATTCTTTGCAGCTCAAACGATATTCTGACTTAGTTCCTCCAGTAGTCTGATCATATATTATTTAATCTCTATTTCTATTAATGAGAATCAATAAATTTATCTAAGCGTTAGGAATCAAGATTGAAATAAATGAATAAGATTGCGATTTACTGTTTTATTTACCGATTAGGATTTAGCAGTTTCCCAAGAATTTATGTCAAGGTTCTTGGTGGCGTGACCCTCCCAGCCCTTTTGTCCTCTCCAAACAATGACTAATTCACTTTTCTCAAATTTCTGATTATGGTTGTAATCAACATATCCCCAATAAAAACCAGATTGGGCTTCGGCTTCATGAAATGCACTACATGGATGATAGTTTCCTAGCCAAATACCTCGATTTCCTGTAGTGGGTTGTGAACCAGAAGCAGGCTTATCTCTAAAATAATACAACGTTCCTCTTGGTGCATCACAAGTAAACTTATAAACAGTTCCACTATCTCCACAAGCAGCCACATGCGTTTGCGGCACGAAAGCCTCGCTTTTCAGCTCCGGCTTTGTATAAACTTTCTTTGTCATCTTTTTTTTCTTATTTTGCCAGACTTCTTATTCTGTAAGAGGGCAAAAGTTTGAAAAGAGAAAAACATGACCGAGTTCTGCAAGAACTTGGCTATATGAAAGTTTCATAGTAAAGAGAAAATTGTAAGATGTTAGGAATTTGGAGATGTAACGTGAACAAGCCGAAAGCGACATGTCACATCCGGATATTTATCTCCGTAAATCGGTAAAGACTGTAAATCACAGTCGTTTCATCCTTTTTATTCTTGATTCTTATTGATTGAGTTCTTGCAGAACTCTGTCTGTTATTAAATAAATTATCTATCTCATACTCCGTATCGCATCCGCTACACGCATCACATCCTCGCACGTCATCATTGATCCCGAAGGCAGACAGAGTCCACAGTTGAACAGGGCTTCCGATACTCCGTTGACGTAGGTGGGGGAGGATGAGAATACGGGTTGCAGGTGTAACGGTTTCCAAAGCGGACGGGTCTCGATGTCGGCTTTTGCCAAGTGCTGCATCAGCTGCAAGGCGCTGAAACTGGTTTCGTTACTGTCCACTTTAATTGTAGTCAGCCAATAATTGGGTAGAAATATGGTAGATTTCTTGGGTTCTACCACAGTGATACCCGGAAGTCCTGCCAGCAGCTCGGTGTATAGCCGATGGATGGCACGGCGGTGTGCGATATGGTTGTCCACTACACGCATCTGCCCGCGTCCGATACCAGCCGACACATTGCTGAGCCGGTAATTGTATCCGATCTGTTCGTGCTGGTACCAGGGGAACGGTTCACGTGCCTGGGTAGCATAGAACTTCACTCTCTGGGCTTCCTCTTCCGTATGGCATAATAAGGCGCCGCCACCGCTGGTGGTGATCATCTTGTTGCCGTTAAAAGAGAAAATCCCATATTGACCGAAGGTCCCGCAATAGCGTCCGTTGTAAACGGCCCCCATTGCTTCGGCAGCGTCTTCCACCACGGGGATGCCGTAGCGGGAGGCAATGTCACAGATTTCGTTCATGCGGGCAGGCGTGCCGTAAAGGTGTACTGGAAGAATGGCTTTGGGCTTGAGGCCGGTCTGTTTCATACGGTCGCAGATGGCCTGTTCAAGCAGTATAGGATCCATATTCCAAGTATCAGGCTCACTGTCCACGAAAATGGGGGTAGCACCCTGATAACAAATGGGGTTGGCTGACGCAGCAAAGGTGAAACTTTGGCAGATCACTTCGTCTCCTTTGCTTACGCCCAGCATGATCAATGCCAAGTGGATGGCTGCCGTACCTGATGATAATGCCACGGCGTGTACCTCCTGGTCGCAATGCGTTGAAAGCCACTGTGACAAGTCATGCTCGAAGCCATCTACATTCGGCCCTAAGGGAACTACCCAATTGGTTTCGAAAGCCTCACGGACGAACTCTTGTTCGGATCCGCCCATGTGTGCCAATGACAACCAAATCTTACTCATTTTCAGTTATGAACAAAAAATTATTTGTTGCGTGCTTCGGTGATGAACACTACAACACGGTTCCACTCGTTCTTCAGCTGGTATGGTTGCAGGCTATCACCTTTGTAATCCACCCGGATGCGGCTTGGATCCACACCGAACTCTTTCACCATCATGTTGCAGACAGCTTCGGCACGGCGCTGGCTCAATTTCAAATTGTAGGCCGGATTACCAGTCTGTACGTCGGCATAACCTGTTATGATCAGGTTGACTTCCGGATGGTCTTCCAAATACTTGGCAGCTTCTGCCACATTCTTTTTCTGGATATCGGTAATATTGTACTTGTCGATAATGAATGATACGGTCATACCCAACATTTCGTTCTTCACTACCTCTTTCTTCACTTCTGTGACGACTGGTGCCGGTACCGGCTTGTTACGCTCTTCATTGATCTTGCGGTTCAATTCGTCAACCCATGCCTGGTCGTTCACCTCTGTGTAGCGGAAGCGGCGATCGCCGTACTGGTCCTTGAAATGATAGGTGAGACCTAACATGACGTTGGCGTATGAATCCCATTTGCGGTCGTAACGCGTACCGTTGAAAGCATCGTCCGTTGCGTTGAAGGTCGCTTCCAGATTGATGTCAAGCGCATTGCTCAACATATAATTGAACTGGAGGCCTGCGCGTAGAGAGAAAAACGTTTTGTTGTCAGTGCTGATTTGGTAGGGGGCAAACTCCTCACTGGGGGATTTGTCCCACTCTTTGACTTTATCATCGAATCCGAAACTGGAGTTGAATCCCATACCCAAGATACCTACTACATTGAAACGGATATCTTCGTCATATTGGGCGAAAATATTGTGCAGGTTGAACAATCCGTCCAAATAACCGTTGAACATATTGAAACCGTAGTTCCCTTTGCCATACACCTCGGGAAAGGCTTCAATCACTTCGCTGTTGGCGCGTGACATTTGTTTCAAATAAGCGAGTTGCACACGTGCTCCGATGGCGGGTGAGAAGTATTTACCGACCGAGAGGGCTATGCTTGGTCTGGTCATGGCGCCGAAAGATCCGAAGCGGCTGTTCTCGGACAGCGAATGATTGGCGCCGGCCTGAATTCCGATGAACCAGTTGTCACCGGCCTTGTAATGCTTTAGCGCCCGTACAGTGTCGGTCTTTAATTTCCAAGTTGCATCGTCTTCTATTGTTTGTGCCCATAAAGATACAGAACAAAAGAAGACCACAAATAATATAGCTATTTTTTTCATGCCAAATTATACTTTTAAAATGGGTCGTTTATTCATTGATGTACACTATGACGCAGCTCTTTTGTGGATCGAGCGATGCAATGACAGCAGGGTTTTTCTCTATAAAAATACGTCCGGCCGGAATGTTGTATGTGTTGGCTAGCACATTGCGGATGGATTGTGCCCGTGCCATGAACAATTCGGTGTCTCTTACTTCTTTGGTTGAAGTGATATAGAGGTCGCCATCGGCTAGCTTCTTTATATTTTCTGCTGCTGTGTAAACGTTTACTTCCTGTAGTTTGTTGATTGCGGCGGAAGCATTGTCAAACGAGATAAACGAACGGATATGATTGCTTTCCACCACTTCTGTCTCAATCTTTGTGACAGGAGGAGCTGCCGCTTTGTTGGCTTCACGCAGGCGGTTGATTTCGGCGTTTGCTTCGTCATATTTCGACATGTCGCGGCGGGCGTAGGTGAATTGCCGTGAGCCGTTATGATTTTTGAAACGGTAGCTGACACCTGCCAATATGTTGACATGGCCATCCCAGCGGTCGTTTGAACCTTCGCCTTCCCAACCGTCGAATGAGTCGTCAAGCAAACTGTTCGTGATTTCAAGATTAAAGTCCCACGCTTTACCGAGGCGGAATTTCGCCATCAGACCCAGGCGGATGGACAGCAGGTCTTGCGATTCGGTATTGTATATTCCGTCGTTCCAGGTACGCTTGCTGAAGTTGGCGGTGTGTTCGTAACCGGCTCCCAAGATACCGATCAGGTTGAAGGTCCGGTCTTCTTCATACCCGCAAAAGAGGTTGGTGAAGTTGAACAATCCGTCTAGGCCTACCCCCATGGCGTCCCAATAGTAGGGCTTGTCGTTGCTTGCTCGTCCGGCATTGCTTCCATAGAAACCTTGGAGGCGGATACCTCCGGCAGGAGCGATCCACTTGCCTATGGACAACGCACCGGCGGGACGGAACTGGTCGAAGAATCCAGAACTGGAAGTATGGGTCCCCCAGGAATAAAAGGCGCCGGCCTGCAATCCGACAAACCAGTTGTCTCTGAATTTAGACTTGTTTAAGAGCCGTTTGTCCCCGCTTGCAGGGTCTGTCCAATAAGAGATCTCCTTTGTATCCTGTTTGACAGGAACATCTTGAGCCGCTTCTTGTGCAAATCCCGTAGCCAAGGTTAGAAATGGCATCATAAACGCAATGAAATGTTTTTTCATTTTGCGATTCATTTTAGTTAAACATTATATTGGATTTCATTTTTTTGGATATATATGTTTTTTCATCCAGCGCCTCATATACGGAGTTCATACTTTTGAACTCCGGTACAATTTGCTTCAACTGATATACGGTCTCTTTTTTATTGTCCGTCTGGGCAACCTCAACCAATTGTTGCAGGGCGGGCTTTATTTTATCGTAATCTTGTTTTAAACTGATACCTTTGAATATTTTCGGATTAAGGGTAGGAGTAGAGTTCTCTTCATTATAGAGTAATTCCTCATATAGTTTCTCGCCTGGTCGCAGACCGGTATAGACGATTTCAATGTCTTTGTCCGGTTGTAAACCTGCCAGTTTTATCATCCGGCATGCCATGTCGGTTATTTTTACGGGTTTACCCATGTCGAAAATAAAGATATCGTTTCCTTGTCCCATAAAAGCGGCCTCTAGAACCAGTCGGCAAGCTTCGGGAATAGTCATGAAATAACGGATGATGTCCGGATGCGTGACTGTTACAGGCCCCCCTTCCATAATCTGTTGGCGGAAAAGGGGGATTACACTGCCGTTGCTGCCCAGCACATTGCCGAAACGGGTGGTTATAAAAGAGGTTTTACCAATTATATTTCCTTCTTGGATAGCACTCCCGAGGCTTTGTACGTACATCTCTGCCAGTCGTTTGGTAGCACCCATCACACTGCTGGGATTTACAGCTTTGTCTGTGGAGATCATGATGAATTTCTTTACGCCATATTTCAATGCCGTATCTGCCATGATGCTTGTACCCAGGACATTGGTACGTACCGCCTCGCATGGATATTTTTCCATCATGGGTACATGTTTGTATGCGGCTGCATGAAAGATGATGTCGGGGTGGTAGAGTCTTGTCTGCGACTCCACACGGTCACGGTTGCGTACATCACCTATGATAGGCAGGATGGAGCGGTCTGGAAATCTTTTCTTCAACTCCATATCTACTTCGTAAGTGGCGGTTTCCGAAAAATCAAACAAGATGAGCTGCTTCAGGTTGAAACAACATAATTGTCGGCACAATTCGCTCCCGATACTTCCTGCCGCTCCGGTCACCATGATAACACTTCCGGACAATTCATTGCGGATATTATCCAAGTCGATGTTTATTTCTTCCCGGCTTAAAAGATCTTCTATCTGTATATTGCGTAATTGTATTTTACTCCATTGTGTTTGTTCTGTCAAAAATGGTGCAATGCGCAGGCAGATGTGGTTCTCCAGACCGTATTGCACTATTTCTTCATCGTTACGGAGATCTGTGTGGCTTAGAAATAATATACAATTGACTTTTAAGGCGCTGAATAATTTTCGCAGACTATTTTCTTCGTCAATTAAATATATCTGATATCCCACAAGCCGGTATTTCTTGTTTTCGGGTTTTCGGGTGATAAATCCGAAAACATTATAAGGATTGTTTTCACTTCGTAGATAATTAGCCAGACTGATTCCCCTTTCGGAGATACCATATATTAAAGTTGCTTGTCTAGGTTTTTTTAAAAGCTGTAATAAATGATAGTAGAAATTGACGGTTAATATCCGTGTACACATGAGCAGGAAAACGGAACTGATAAAATCTGTTATAATGATGGAATAAATGAACAATCCGATGTAATCCAGTGTTATATATGCAAACAAAACAAATGTGAGAGCTTTCAGCAGCATGGCATAAATGATACGTGTCAGTTCTACTAAGGTGGAATAACGTATAATTCCCTCGTAGGTCTTACAAATTCCAGTCCATACGATACTGGAAATGACCGCTATCAGCAGAATATAACGCTGCTGGTTGAAATGGATGCTGATATTAATCAAATAGTGGAAAAATAAAAAGATAGAAAATGAGGATATGACAGATAAAAAAACATCGATACACCATATTATATAGGGATGTATATAATCTGTCTGCAAAAATTTATTGCGTATTTTATTCTTTAATAGGGAAAGCATAGGTCGTTAAGGTATTTTTTTCAAGAAGGCTTGCGGAATATAAGAGGTGGCTACAGCACATACACCATGGACTGTTATAATAAGCCGGTGGTTCTTTTTAATGCGGCAGATATACCCTTCTGCACCTTTGAATGTTCCGTCAATGACTTTTACGTGGTCTCCTTGATAAAATTTAGGATTATCTGTGTCAAAATATTCTAGACCTTTTTCGCCTGACGAGGTAACGAGCATGAAGATGTTCATCTCTCTCTCGGGAATGGCTAAAGGAATTTTTTTAAAATCTATTTGCCGAGTATAGAGAATTACTTTATCGGTCAAGATCTTCTGTATCTCTTTTGCTATGTAAGTTTCCGAATGGAAGAAAAGCAATGAATTGATAACTGGTTTTCGTACGTTTTTTTTTGTTCCATCTTGTTTTAAAACCTTTACGGTTTCGCAGGGAATATAACATTTTATCTTTTTCTTCAAAAGAAGTTCTTCAATGGCAAAAACCTTATTATAGAATACTTTTAATGCAAACCAGTGTTTTTTCGAATTATTGTTTGATGTCATTTTTATCTTTAATACTTTAAAAATGGAAGGACATTCCTTCCATTCCTGCATGTTATATAACACACAGTAATCAGAGTTAAACTAACTTTTTTCTATAATTTGAAAACTTTAGCACGCAGCATTTTTCCTGATCCAAGAAAAATAAACTGTAACTCCAAATTCATACTGTCTCTAAGTAAGAGATGGTATAATATTATAATGTGAATATAATCAGCATGATAGGATATACCTACCAAGCTGATTTTTCAAACTTTTGTAACTTGTCTTTAGCCCTTCGTTTTTTATTTTTAACAACTTATTTTTTATTTTTATTTTGTAATGTTATTGTATTTAACAATTTTTCTATCATAGTATCGTAAAGTATTAAATATTAGACACAAGCATAATTATTATATATAGATAGAGAAAAAAAATGTTATCTATTTTGTTAATCAATAAAAAACAAGTATCTTTGCATCGAATTTATACCGTTTCTTACTTAGAACTACTGTTTTATCGAATCGATAATAGCTTTATTTACTTCATCTATAATTGAATTGTCTATCTTTGTCAAATAAATCAGTGTGGTTTTTTCCGAACTATGTCCCATGCCTGCACTGATGATTGACAAAGGTACATTTTTATTGCGTGCGGTTGTAGCCCAGGTATGTCTTGGAGTATAAGAGGATAAATTAATATTCGGTTCTAAAAGTTTGGAAAGACGTTTCAGTTGGCGATTATAGTAATTGAGCGCTATTTCATATTGTGAGTAGGCTTTATTCTCATCTTCTGTATTTAATATCGGGAACAAATATGGTGAGTCTTTTTTTTCATACTGGTTGATTATATTTTGTAGTCTGGTTTCAATCCTTATAGTTAATTCTTGACCAGTTTTATGTCTGACGTAGGTAATATATCCATTCTGTATATTCGATTTTTTTAAGTAGACGATATCGACAAAAGCCATTCCACGAGCATAAAAACTGAAAATGAACAAATCTCGTGCAAATTGCAGAGCCTTGGACTTTTTTAGGTCTATGGAGAGAAGCTGAGAGATCACCGTTTCTGTAACAGCACGTTTTCGGGTTCTATCCACTCCTGTATAGACGTTTTTGAATGGAAAAGTTTGTTCTATGATTTTTTGGGTTACAGCTTTGTTATATACAGAACGGAATATGCGCATGTAGAATGAAATGGTGTTTCGTACAACACCCCGTTGAATTAAAAAGGTGTTGTAACTTTCCACAAATTGTTCAGTTACAATATTGAACGTTGAATCTGTATTTTTCATAAATGCCTTCAGGCTTTTTAAGGTTTTGCTGTAATTACGAGCGGTTCCTCGTCGATTGTCATTTTTCAGCTTTTGAATTTGTTGGGTGAAAAAATCAGTAATACTGTAATCGGCGGTTGTTTGATAGAATTTTTCAATTATTTCATTAACTGTATAGTTTGCACATTCAGCATCTATTTTGTAGATGATTTTTTTTAGCCGGTCTAAATCCCTGTCTATTTTACACTGAAGTAAGTATGAGGTTGAGTCTGTGAAAATGATTTGTGCTTTATTGCTATCCCAATCTTGTGGATGAAGATGTATCTTCGTAGTGATTTGTTTAACCTGACGAAGATGTGTCAGTTGATAATAGATAGTTCCGGCCTTACCTGGAACAGTTGACGGACGTAATTTTACTTTTACAGTTGCCATAATTCTTTACAATTTTATTTATGCAATTCATTTAATTAAATAATAATAGTTGAATATACTATTTTGCCCTATTTCCTGTTGCTAAGATTGATAATCATCTCTCTTGCTTCAGTAGATCATGTCTTTCTAGGAGTCGGACTGGTATAATCTGAGAAATAGGGTATACTTGCCTTCTTTTTATTTAATTTTTACCGTATTGTAATTTGTCTTGAAGAAGGACTTGAAATATTGAACCATTTCGATCCTTGTATGTTCATCTGATGCAGTATAATTAGGAATAAGTCATATTACGCAAAAGGATATGGTATAGTCTGCAAGCGTAAACGGTATAACTCCTGGAAATTACGGTACTAGTTTTCCAAATCTATGCTGTTAGTTTGAAAAAACGTTGAGGACTGTCGGGGAAAATTTTTTCTTTTTTGGGTTAGGAGCACGGTTGAATTTTTAAAAAAGAATTATATTTGTACTACTCATTACCGAAACTATGGCAAAGAATAATTTACTAAGTGAGCAACTTGCTTATATTGGTGTCAGTTGTACTCCTACGCATCTGCATTTGTGCAGTTATAATGCTGAAAGTATTTGTATGCAGGATGGGAAAGATATAGATAGTTTAATCCCTTATTTGAATAAGAATGCTATAAACTGGATACAAATTCATGGTTTTCAGAATACGGAGGTCATACAGCATGTCTGTCAGAATTTTAATGTCGACTTTTTGACGATACAAGATATTTTGAACTCCAACCATCAGACTAAGATAGAACAGCATGATACATATAATGTAGTGATTTTGAAGTTACTTTTTTCTAATGATGATGGCTATGTGCCACAACAAATAGCCATTGTGCAAGGTGGAAATTATCTGTTGACCTTTATGGAGAAGGAAACAGACTTTCTGAATGATATAAATACGGCATTGGAAAAGAATGTGTTGAAAATACGTAACCGGCAGTCTGATTTCCTGCTCAGTGTTATTCTAAACAGTGTGATGGCCAGCTTTATATCCATCATTTCGGAATTGGAAGATGGATTAGAGGATTTAGAAGAGCAATTGCTTTCACCGGAACAGACTGATATGCCTGGTATTGAAAATATACAGCAATACCGCCGTAATTTTCGTGTAATAAAGAAATGTATTTTACCATTAAAGGAGGAAATCAGCAAGTTGTTGCATACTACTGATAATGATCTGTTGCACAAAGCAAGCCGTCCTTTCTTTAATGATGTCAATGATCATTTGCAGTTTGTATTGCAAACTTTAGATGGTTGCCGTGACATGATTTCAGCTTTGGTAGATATTTACCTTTCCAATAATGACCGGCGGATGAACAGCATCATGAAACAGTTGACTGTTGTTTCTACTATATTTATTCCGTTGACTTTTCTAGCAGGAATCTGGGGAATGAACTTCCAATGGATGCCTGAACTGGGGTGGCGGTATGGCTATGTATTTGCATGGACATTGATGTTAATACTAGTAGCAGTTATCTACTTCTATTTTAAGCGTAAAAAATGGTATTGATGGGAGAGGATGGATGGGATTTACTTAAATGTGAATCCCATATTCATGTTTTACTTCATTCATTACAAAGGTGCTTTCCAGTGAGCCCAAACTGTCAATCGTACCCAAGACATTGAGGATAAATTCCTGATAATACTTCATATTAGGGGAGTGTATTTTAAGCAAATAGTCATAACTGCCTGATATGTTGTAGCACTCTGTTACTTCAGGGATATCCTGAATTATTCGTGTAAATTCCGCAGCAATGTCCCGATTCAGTCTTCTTAGTTTGACACTGCAAAATACCACGAAGCCTTGGTTTAGTTTCTCAGCGTCCAATACGGCGATATATTTTTTTATATATCCTCCATTTTCCAATCGTTTGAGGCGTTCGAACACCGGAGTGGAGGAAAGGCTTACCCGTGCAGCCAGTTCTTTGGTGGTCAGTCGGGCATTTTCTTGCAAGGTACGTAGTATCTGCAAATCTACTTTGTCAAGTTTCTCTAAAGTACTCATAGAATAATATTCTTTCAAGAGGTTGATATTATTTTCATATCTGTTAATACAAATATATTGCATTTATCTTAGATTCCGGAGAATTTTTCGGGAAATGTAGTACAGAGTTATATTCTTTTTTTGCCAGAGAATGCAAGAAAAAGGCAGAATGATTTTATCTCTCAAAAATACTTTTTATCTTTGCAGCCACTATGACAAAGTATATATATCTTTTTTATATCTTGTTAGGTGTATGTCTGTTGGCGGGCTTTGGTTCCGCATTTGGTAGCGGACAGGAGCACGATGTAGTTCGTACAGTTGATTTGGAAAACAGTGCGGTGGCGTTGTGCAACATATCTGAAAGCAATAACGGGCAGGAAAAAAAAGAGATAAATAATGAAAGCTACCATTTTTATAAAGTCGGTATCGGCGGTGCAGCTACTTCTTTTTCTTTTCGCACCTTGTGCTCCTCCAAAATTCTGCGAACTCATTCCTCTGCTTCCGTCATAGCCAAGTTGGCTAGATTCTTGAAAGTACTTCTTCCTGAAGAAAAACAAATTTCTTTTTCACCTATTCTTTATTTTACCCAATATTCCAGTGAATACTATATTTATCAGTTGAGGCGTATTCTTATTTAGCTTATTTTTCTTTTCGGCAAGGCCTATTTTTTTATGCCTTATATTTCTTTTGTTTTTATATTTTCATAATGGGAACTGGGGTGGATGCTTGTTCCTTTTATGAATGGTGTTATATGTTAATGTATTAATAACTAATGTATAATGGAATTTTTATTGGACTTTATACTTCACATTGACCAATATATGATAGATATTGTTCAAGAATATCATACTTGGGCTTATGTCATACTGTTTATAATCATTTTTTGCGAAACGGGATTGGTTGTCACTCCATTCCTCCCCGGAGATTCTTTGCTTTTTGTCGCGGGAGCTATTTCGGCTTTGCCCGATATGCCTTTGGAGGTTAATATTCTCGCTTTGGTTTTATTTATTTCGGCTGTGCTGGGCGATTCCTGTAATTATATGATAGGACACTTTTTTGGACGTAAACTTTTCAATAATCCCGATTCCCGTATATTTAGGCAAAGTCATTTGGAAAAGACACATGAATTTTATAAAAAATACGGAGGAAAGACAATCATTATTGCCCGTTTTGTACCTATAGTCCGTACATTTGCTCCTTTTGTTGCGGGTATGGGTAAAATGCATTATTATTATTTTATGGTGTATAATCTGATAGGGGGAACTTTGTGGGTCGGTATTTTCTGTTATGCCGGTTATTTTTTCGGCGATCTTCCATTTGTACAGAAGAATCTGAAATTGCTGATTGTGGCTATTATTGTCGTTTCTATATTGCCTGCCGTCATAGAAGTAGGCAGGAATAAGTGGAAAACTCGCAATTACTAAAATCAAACATATCAAAAACAATTTATTCAAATTACATTTATGAAAAATTCTTTTTTTAGTCGATTCACACCTCAGGAACCTAAGTTTTTCCCTATGTTGAAACGTTTGTCTGAAATCCTGACCTCATCATCGGATTTATTGGTAGAAAGCATGCAGCATGATAAGCCGGAAGAGAGAGCGAACTATTATAAACGCATCAAAGATATGGAACGTGAAGGTGACAAGCAGACTCATTTAATTTTTGACGAATTGGGAAAAACTTTCATAACTCCTTTTGATCGTGAGGATATTCACGATTTGGCATCGACTATGGATGATGTAATAGACGGGATTAACAGTTGCGCCAAACGCATAACGATCTATAATCCCCATCCCATTGCTAATAGTGGAAAAGAGTTGAGTTTGTTGATACAGCAAGCGGCTGTTTATATAAGTAAGGCAATGGATGAATTGGAAATTTTCCGTAAAAAGCCTACTGAATTAAGAGCATGTTGTACAAAATTGCATGATATTGAGAATCAAGCGGATGATGTATATGAACTCTTTGTTAAGAAACTATTTGAGGAAGAAAAGGATTGCATAGAACTGATTAAGATCAAGGAGATAATGCATGAATTGGAGAAAACGACCGATGCGGCAGAACGGGTAGGGAAAATCTTGAGAAACCTGATTGTGAAATACGCATAAAAGCAGAAAGTACAACATGGAATTATTAGTGATTATTATTACGTTGGCTTTGATTTTTGACTATATTAACGGATTTCATGATGCAGCCAATTCAATAGCCACCATTGTGTCAACCAAGGTTCTTACTCCGTTCCAAGCGGTGATATGGGCGGCATTTTTTAATTTTGTTGCGTTCTTTATTGCTAAATGTATAATCGGAGGGTTCGGAATAGCCAATACTGTATCCAAGACAGTAGTGGAACAGTATATTTCCTTGCCGATTATTCTTTCAGGGGTTATTGCAGCTATTGTATGGAATCTGTTTACATGGTGGAAGGGGATTCCTTCTTCTTCTTCGCATACGCTGATTGGAGGTTTTGCTGGTGCTGCTATTATGGCTCATGGTTTTGATGCCATTCAGCTCAATATTATATTGAAGATTGCTGCTTTTATCTTTTTGGCACCATTTATAGGGATGGTTGTTGCCTTTGGATTCACGTTGCTTGTCCTCCACATTTGTCGTCGTGCACATCCGCATACGGCTGAGATGTGGTTTAAGAAATTGCAGCTTGTTTCTTCGGCTTTGTTCAGTATTGGTCATGGGTTGAATGATTCCCAGAAGGTAATGGGTATTATTGCTGCTGCCATGATCGCCGCTCATTCGGAAGGGTTAGGAATGGGGATAAATAGTATCAATGATTTGCCGGATTGGGTGGCATTTTCTTGTTTTACTGCCATTTCTTTAGGAACGATGTCAGGTGGATGGAAGATTGTGAAAACCATGGGAACTAAGATTACCAAAGTAACTCCTTTGGAGGGGGTTATTGCGGAAACTGCTGGAGCATTTACATTGTATCTGACAGAATATCTGAAAATACCTGTAAGTACGACCCACACCATTACAGGAGCTATTATCGGGGTGGGCGCTACTAAGCGTCTTTCAGCCGTCCGGTGGGGAATAACAAGAAGCCTGATGACGGCTTGGGTGTTGACTATTCCTGTCAGTGGAATATTGGCCGCTGCCATTTACGGAGTGGTTGGTCTCTTTTTAGGATGACCGGATTGTAGGCTGTTCTAGAAAATAAAGATCTGCCGTGACCGAGGTGACTGGGAAGCTACCTCGGTTTTGTATATGTACCTATTTGTAGGTAAAAAGTGGATGAAACAGATAATAAATATAAAATGTTATTGTGATTTTGTTATTTGTTTCTATTTTTGCAGTGGACTTACTGAACACAAAAATGAGAGAAAACGCAAAAGGCAGGATTTTTATAGCATGGCTGTTGTTTATGACGCTTATGCCATTTTTCATGGTGAAGACTTTTCACTACCATGAAGAAGATGCTGTTTGCCATTCTGATAGTGGAAATTCTCATGACTCCTCTCATCAGTGTCCCGTGTGTAACTTCACACTTTCACCTTTTACGCAAGTTGAAACATTACAACTTCATATTGTTCTTCCGGTTTTTGATTATCAGCCGGAAATAACGGTGGATAAGGTTTGCCAGGTTAAATCTTATCCTTATTATCTACGTGCGCCTCCCGTTTGCTGATTTACATAGTATCTTTTATTTATTCACAACATCAAATGATTGTAATTTATGCGTATCAGATATGTTTCGGGTACGCTGGGAATGTTTTTTGCCTTGTATTCAAATGCACAGGTAGTTTCTGATACGATTAAAAGTGTAGATTTATCCGAAGTGGTGGTGACGGGATCTTACCGACATGCTCAGGAGAAAAAGACTACCCTGACACTTGAGTTGTTTCAGAAAGATTATTTGAACCGGCATTTTACCGGTAATTTGGTACAGACTTTGAAAAATGTTCCCGGTGTACACTCGATGGATATCGGTGCGGGGTTCTCCAAACCTATGATTCGTGGTTTGGGATTCAACCGTATTGCCGTATCCGAAAATGGAATAAAACAAGAGGGGCAACAATGGGGAGCCGATCATGGGCTGGAAATTGATGCTTTTAATGTAGACGAGGTACGGATTCTGAAAGGTCCGTCTTCACTGTTCTACGGTAGTGATGCGATGGGAGGTGTCATCGAAATCCTTCCTTTGCTGCCACAAAAAGAGAACCGGTTTTTTGGTGAGGCTGCCTTATTGGGAAAATCAGTGAACGGCACTGTGGGCGGTTCACTGATGCTAGGTATTGAGAAGAATGCATGGCTGGTCAGAGTACGTTTCTCAGAACAGCACTATGGAGATTATCATGTACCGGCAGATACCATTGTATATCTTACCCAGTTGGTGCCTGTTTACGGTCATAAGCTGAAAAACACCGCTGGGTTCGAGCGCAATGTTTCTGCCATGGGAGATTATAGAAAGAAGTTTTATCAGATGAATATTGCTGTGAGCAATGTTTATCAGAAGATGGGCTTCTTTCCTGGTGCTCATGGCATTCCTGATATTTCCCGTTTGGAGGATGATGGGAACAGCCGTAATATTGACTTGCCTTATAGCAAAGTGAACCATCTTAAAGTAGCCACGCATCAACAGTATCTTTGGAATGGGGTACAACTTTCAGGTGATTTCGGCTATCAGTTCAATCATCGGGAGGAATGGAGTGCTTTCCATACCCACTATGACACTCAGGTGATGCCTGCAAAGGATCCGGATAGGGAACTGGTTTTCAAACTGCATACATTCAGCTCCTCTCTGAAGCTGCGGTTGTTCAATTCCTCTTCCTGGGAGCATATGGCAGGGTGGAATATGCAGATACAGAAAAATGCGATTGGCGGATATTCTTTTCTGCTACCGGAATACAAGCGTTTTATTACCGGAGCTTTTTGGCTGACGACTTTCCGACTGGATAATCAGTTGTCTGTAACTGGTGGGATACGTTATGATCGGGGAAGGATTGATATAACAGCATTCGAAGATCCTTATTTGGTGGAGTATCTACACAGACAAGGATATGAAGAAGAGGTAATACAGGCATATCGTTGGCGAAGTTATCCGGTGGACAGGGCTTATGGTAATTACTCCTGTTCGGCGGGAGTAGTGTGGACACCCGCTGCCGGTCATCTTCTGAAGATGAATGTGGGACGTAGCTTCCGTTTGCCGGGGGGCAATGAATTAGCATCCAACGGAGTACATCACGGAACTTTCCGTCATGAAAAAGGAGATGCCACTCTTTCTTCGGAACAAGGATGGCAGATTGATGCTTCCTATACCTTGGCTTATAAAAAAATGGAACTGGTTGTTTCATCTTTTGCCGGTTGGTTTGATAATTATATTTATTTGCGTCCTACGGGAGAATGGTCTGTATTGCCCCATGCCGGACAGATTTATCAATATAGTGGCGCACGTGCTTTGTTCATGGGTGGTGAGATAAATTTCAATATGGATTTTCTACGTCATTTTAATTATCGTTTGGTTGGTGAGTATGTCTATACTTATAATCGTGACGAACATACGGCTTTAAGTTTTTCACCTCCTGTATCCATGCGGAACATTCTAACATGGAATAAAAAGGATTTTCAGTTGTATGCTGAATTTCAAAGTATAGCTTCACAGAACCGTATAGCGAGAAATGAAGACCGCACATCCGGAGCTTGTTTGATTCATCTGGGTGGGAGTATTCATATACCTATGGCCAAGGCGGATATTGAAATATCTTTGGGTATTCGTAATTTGTCGGATGTGAAATATTACAATCATTTGAGTTTTTATAGGAAAGTGGAAATCCCTGAACCGGGAAGAAACTTTCAGATTTCGATTAAAGTACCATTTAAACAATTATTAAAATGAAAACAAAATTTTATTTTCTTGTAATCAGCCTATTGGCTATATGCTCTGTTTGTCTGCCTGCGTGTGATAATGATGAAAAAGGGGATGTAACAAAGCCCGTGATCGATTTGATAGAACCCGAAGAGGGAGCGGTGTTGAAAATTGGTAATGAGAAAGGGGTACATTTTGAAATGAATTTGTCAGATGATGTGATGTTGAAATCGTATAAAATCAATATTCATAATAATTTTGACCACCACGGACATGATTCCCGGGCAGCCGGACAGAAAAACATAGCTTTTACTTTTGACAAGGTATATGATGTTTCCGGTTTGAAGAATACAAAAGTACATCATCATGATATTGTTATTCCGGCTGATGCTGCTCCCGGAGATTATCATCTGATGGTATGGTGTACCGATGCGGCGGGCAATCAGACAGAAATGGCTCGTAATATTGTCTTGAGTGCGGACGGAGGTACTGAAACGGAACATGATCATGACCATGAGTGATCTTTTGTATCAATCGTATTGTGTGTATTAATTGTCTGATGGCGGTCGATGTGAATCGGCCGTCACTTTATTTTGTTGGATGTCGCCAAAGAATAATTTTCTTCCAGGAGGTAATAATCCGTTTGTAAATAGAATATTTGTTCTGTAAATAGTGATGATTGTAGCTCTATTTTCTTTATTTTTAGTATATCTTGTTTGATATAACTACCTTTAATACCTTTGCAACAGGTAAAAACAGAAATATATAACTCTAAAAAGATAAAGATTATGGCTACAAAAAAATTACATTTCGAAACATTACAACTTCACGTAGGACAGGAACAACCAGACTCGGCTACGGATGCTCGTGCAGTTCCTATTTATCAGACTACATCTTATGTATTTCATAACTCGGCACATGCAGCCGCACGTTTTGGTTTACAAGATCCGGGTAATATTTATGGGCGTCTGACTAATTCCACTCAAGGTGTTTTTGAACAGCGTGTGGCTGCATTGGAAGGAGGAGTGGCAGGACTTGCCGTAGCTTCCGGGGCTGCTGCCATTACTTATGCGTTTCAGAACATTACTCGTGCAGGTGATCATGTTGTAGCTGCAAAGACTATTTACGGAGGTACTTATAACCTGCTGGCTCATACGTTGCCGACTTATGGTGTGACTGCTACATTTGTGGACCCTAGTGATCTTTCTAATTTTGAGAAAGCTATTCAAGAGAATACAAAGGCGGTGTTTATCGAGACTTTAGGGAATCCTAATTCGAATATTATAGATATAGAGGCTGTGGCGGAAATAGCACATCGCCATCACATACCTTTGATTATTGATAACACTTTTGGTACTCCTTATCTAATTCGTCCCATTGAGCATGGAGCGGATATTGTGGTACATTCCGCTACAAAATTTATTGGTGGTCATGGAACTTCACTGGGTGGCGTGATTGTTGATTCAGGTAAATTTGACTGGGTGGCATCAGGTAAATTTCCTCAACTGACAGAACCAGATCCTTGCTATCATGGGGTGCGTTTTGTAGAGGCGGCAGGTCCGGCCGCTTATGCTGTCCGTATTCGTGCTATTTTATTGCGTGATACTGGCGCGACTATCAGTCCGTTTAATGCTTTTATTCTGTTGCAGGGATTGGAGACACTTTCATTGCGTGTGGAACGTCATGTAGAGAATGCGTTGAAAGTGGTGGAGCATTTGAAAAATCATCCGAAGATCAAGAAAGTAAATCATCCTTCCTTGCCGGAACATCCTGACCATGCTCTGTATCAGCGTTATTTCCCCAATGGAGCCAGTTCTATTTTCACTATCGAGGTGAAAGGTGGTCAGGAAGAAGCACATCGTTTTATCGATAGTCTGGAAATTTTTTCTTTGTTGGCCAATGTCGCTGATGTGAAGTCATTGGTTATCCATCCTGCCAGTACCACTCACTCTCAGTTGAATGCGGAAGAATTGGCGGAACAGGGTATTTATCCGGGGACAGTGCGTTTATCAATAGGTACGGAACATATAGATGATTTGCTGGCCGATTTGGATCAGGCATTAGCTGGAATTTAATAAGATATACTAATAGAATAAGGAATATTACTACAATATAAAATCAATATATGGATAAGAAGTGTATGCCGGAGGTTTGTGTAAAGATACATTATACATGCTTCTGGCATTACTTTATTTTTACTAATAAAAAAGGATAGATCATTAATCCAAATAGGATTCTTTTTTGTTATTAAAAAAAGAATCTTTGCGGAAGTGGGGTTTCAAAGGCTTAATTTAAGAGTTTATGGATACCGTTTCTTTAACTTAAATACAATGGTTATGAATCTAGTCCTTGCTATTATTCCGGTATTGCTATTAATTATCCTGATGGCGTTTTTTAAAATGTCCGGTGACAAAAGTAGTGTGATTTCCCTTGTCGTTACTATGCTGATTGCTTTTTTCGGCTTTCATTTTCCGGTAGACGATTTGCTGTTTTCTTTTCTGTACGGTGCATTGAAAGCTGTTTCTCCTATTCTGATTATTATTTTGATGGCGATATTCAGCTATAATGTTTTATTGAAGACTGAAAAAATGGAGATTATCAAGCAACAGTTTTCTTCTATTTCTACCGATAAAAGTATTCAGGTATTGCTGTTGACATGGGGATTTGGTGGCTTGCTTGAAGCTATGGCAGGATTTGGTACGGCAGTGGCTATACCGGCGGCGATTCTTATCAGCCTCGGATTCAAACCGGTATTTTCGGCAACAGTCAGTTTGATTGCCAATAGTGTGGCTACTGCTTTTGGGGCTATTGGTACACCGGTCTTGGTATTGGCGAAAGAAACGAATCTGGATGTATTGGTGCTAAGCGCCAATGTCGTGTTGCAGCTTTCGGTACTGATGTTTCTCATTCCTTTCGTATTGCTGTTCCTGACCAATTCGAAATTAAAATCCTTACCTAAAAATATTTTCCTGTCTTTGTTGGTCGGTGGTGTCTCATTAGGCAGCCAGTATATTGCCGCCCGCTATATGGGGGCGGAGTCTCCGGCTATTATTGGAAGTATTTTATCTATCATTGTTATTGTGGCCTATGGCAAACTGACTGCTTCTAAAGAGGAAAAAGCAAGGAAAAGCACATTGAAAGGGCTCGAGGTACTGAACGCGTGGAGTATCTATCTTCTTATCTTGTTCTTGATTATTCTGACTAGTCCGTTGTTTCCCGGTTTGCGTACAACACTTGAAAATAATTGGGTGACCCGTATCAGTCTTCCGATTAATGATTCAACTATGAATTATACGGTTTCTTGGCTGACCCATGCGGGAGTTTTACTTTTTGTGGGCACGTTTGTCGGTGGGCTGATACAAGGAGCCAAGATATGGGAGCTGTTTGCTGTACTCTGGAATACGGTAAAGCAGTTAAAGAAAACTTTTATCACGGTAATTTGTCTGGTGAGTTTGTCCACTATCATGGATACGGCAGGTATGATTTCAGTTATAGCCACTGCTTTGGCGGTTGCTACAGGAAGCCTTTATCCGTTGTTTGCCCCTGTTATTGGTTGCCTGGGTACCTTTATTACGGGCAGTGATACTTCTTCAAATATTTTGTTCGGCAAATTACAGGCTAATGTGGCCGGGCATATTCAAGTAAGTCCCGACTGGTTGTCGGCAGCCAATACGGTGGGGGCGACAGGTGGAAAAATAATTTCTCCGCAAAGCATCGCTATTGCCACTTCTGCCGGAAACCAACAGGGAAAAGAAGGGGAAATCCTAAAATCCGCCATTCCATATGCACTGGCGTATGTGGTAATAACCGGAGTGATTGTTTATATTTTCAGCTAATCTTTTCCGGTACATAGGGTGCGCCGGACGATAGCTTATAGTACCAATTCCTTGAACAACTGTTGTAAGGTAGCATCCAGGTTCATGGAAAATCCGGGATGAGGCCGTGAAGTCTGTATACAGGCACTACGTACAGCGGTCAGCCAACGGAATCGGTCCGGAATCTCCATTTGTGCTATGCTTCCTCCCTCTTTCTTTCCTTGGCATACCTTATCAAATACCTGTAGTGCATTCTTTAGGCATTCCATATCTACTTCCGTAGAAAATACTCGCAACTTCTGTTCATTCAGTACATAGATTGCATTCAGGTATCTGGCTTGTTTGGAGAACAAGACTATTCCTATATTAAGAAACTCCTCACGCTCTACTTTGGGGACAAAGCGGATTACTGCATATTCATATAAGTGCTTTTCTGGCATTTTGTGCTTCTTTTACAAATAGTTCGGAATGGTGAACCCTTTCTTTTAAAAAATGAAAATATACCTCTCTCAGATCTTGTATTGTTTCTCCTTCTTCTGCCCAAGTAAGCCAGTCATCGGGTATGGCATCTGTTATTTCCTGTAGTTTTTCTTCGGTCAGTATTTGTTTGAACCGGTTATCCGCTTCTTCCAACTGGCTGGCATAAGGCAGAAGTACATGGTCTTTTATTCTTAGAAAAGGATTGACAGCCTGTTTCTGCCAGTTTTCCCATGAATGATGAAAGTAAAGTGCTGCGCCGTGATCTATCAGCCACAGTTCTTTATGCCACATCAGCATATTGGTATTCTTGATGGTGCGGTCTACGTTGGTGAGCAGAGCGTCCAGCCATACTACTTGTGAAGCGGTTTGTACGTCTACCTGATGTACGATGGGGTCAAAAGTCAGTGCGCCCGACAAGAAATGAAGTCCTAGATTCAGCCCACGGCTCCATTGCAACAAGTCTTGTATCTCTTCATCTGCTTCTGTCCGGCCAAATGCTTCGTCCAGTTGCAGAAAGACGATTTCGGGTACGCGGAAATGAAGGGCACGGGCTATTTCTCCACCTATCAGTTCAGCGATAAGCGCCTTGGTTCCGTGACCTGCTCCCCTAAATTTGACGACATATTTAAAATCATCATCCGCTTCGGCCAATGCGGGCAAGGAACCTCCCTCACGCAGGGGCATAATGTAGCGAGTGACATTAACTGTACGTAAATCCATTTAAACCTCCTTGATTATAGGGAATAAAGATACGATGTTTTTGGGTATTAGGAATAAAAATAGTCCGTAAATTGGGAATTATAGCACTAATTTAGCATTTAAGACACTTCCAAATCTGCTGAAATATGCTGCAACCAGGGATAAACTGTTGAAAAATCGTAAAAAAAGAGATAGATAGGAGATTTATTGCCAAAAAAGAATTTAATTTGAACAGTTTTATAATTTATAAAAAAAAAGAACATGAACGAATTAATTGCTAAAATCAAAGAATTGAACGAAGCTTTTATGTCTGATGCTGCATTGCAGATTGAAAAAGGTAACAAAGCTGCAGGAACACGTGCGCGTAAAGCATCATTGGAATTGGAAAAACTGATGAAAGAATTTAGAAAAGCATCTTTGGAAGCTTCTAAGTAATCTTTTATTCGTCTTTTAAAGATTTTTATAAGCCATCCTTCGGGGTGGCTTTCTTATTTTCTACTAAGTTTTGCTTTTATTTCGGGGGATAATTGATATTTTTGTATTTTTATTGGTGGGTGGTTAACCTAAAGGAAAAGGGATGTTTATGAAGAATATGTGTCTATTGCCTGTATGGGCGGTTTTATTGATTATAGCAGGGACTTTCTTTTCTTGTGAAAAGAAGAAGGATATGGCTATATACCGTCAGGCGGATTCTTTGAACTTGCTTTCTTATCATATGCGCTATAAGAATTTGGACACAGCGTGTAAAGCAGCGCATGACGCCTACAAACTGGCGGATGGATTCCCCTCCCTGCGTGCCGGGGCATTGAATAATCAGGGTTTCTGCGCCTTTATCCACATGGACTTTGAAAAAGCCGAAGATCTTTTTCTTCGCGTATATGAGGAGTCAAACAATGAATTGGAATGTCTGATAGCAGATATCGGTATGATGAAAATTTGTCAGCGTACCGCCATGAACAAGGAGTTCTATGATTATCGTAACAGTGCGTTACGGCGTATGAAACGTATCAGCGATGACCGTTCTGCTATAACTGATCCCGGAGAGCTGGAACGGCTTAATTATGCCCGTTCTGAGTTTTCCATTGCTTCTGCCATTTATTACTATTATTTGCAGCAGGAACAGCAGTCCTTGGAGGCGATTAATGAAATAAAAGTAGACGAGGCGCTGGAAAGTGATACTGCCCAATTGCTCTATTATTATTATATGAAAGGGTCTGGCGGTATGTATGAAGCGGATACACCGCAGGATGTGGTATTGGGTGAGTTTAACTATCTGATAGAATGTCTGGGTATCAGCAGGGAACACGGGTATATCTATTTCGAGGCGAATGCATCTCAGGCAATGGCAGAATTGCTGAAAGAGAGGAAAAATTTCGATTTAATTATGGAAAGGCGTCCCAATGTGATGCGTGCCATCAATAGCGAGGACTTGCCGTGGGAGGAACTGACCATGCGTTTTGCCTGGCAGGCTTTGGATTTGTTCAAAAAATATGGAGATTTGTATCAGATTTCGGGTACATACCGCACTTTGGCGTCGTGCAGCAACGAGCAAGGCAGGTATGAAGACGCGCTGCATTACTTGTCGGAAGCGCTGGGGTACGTCAACCGGCATCACGAAAAATATTACCATTGTACGGATACCATGGACAGGCTTCGTCCGTATGTTCCCATGGCTACCACTTCCATTGAACTGGAATGGATTAATGACGATGGTATAAAAAGTGTCCCCGAATGGATCGCCCGTTTCCGTGAACAATTGAGTGTAACATATGCGGCGTTAGGAATGAAACCCCAGTCGGATTATAATCGTAATATTTATCTGGATATTTTGGACTACACCCGCCAGGACAAAGAATTGGAGAGTCGTTATAATGCGTTGGAGAAGGAATCGGAAGCCTTGAACGGACTTCTGGTGGTAGTGGTGATTGGTATCGCTGTCCTTATCATTCTATTTTGGATATTGAATAAAAGATGGCGTGTGCGGAATGCTCTTTACATTGATAAGTTGAAACGTACTTTGGAAATATGCCGTAAGATAACGGCTTCCGTACCCATTGATGCGGGGGAGATAGAGGATGTGACAAAAGCGGTAGTTGCCTCGGTGAAAGAGGATATTCTTCCGTTGGTGGGAGCCACGGACTTCCGTATTGTGGCTGAAAATGGAGAGGGAAGAGAGGTGCCGGGACAAGGGATTTGTACAAGTTTTATCTTGAATATTCCAAGCAGGGAACAACCTTTGGGCGAGGTGCATCTGTATTCGGAGCACAAAATGAAGAAAGATGATAAAGCACTGATGAGGGTCATTACACCTTACATTTCGTGGACACTGGAGAATGGACTGGCTTTTATTTCGTTGGGCGATGAACGGAAACGGCTGGAAAAGGAGCAATATGTCCATGAACAGCATTTGGCGGAGAATAAACGGCAGAATCTGGTGAAGAAAGCCTGTTTGTTTATTGTCACAGGCATTATGCCTTATATAGACCGCATCATGAATGAAGTGCATAAACTAACCGTACACAACTATATTCAGAACGAAGAAATAAAAGAAAGCAAATACCGTTATATCGACGAACTGATTACCCGTATTAATGAGTATAATGATATTCTGGCCTTATGGATTAAGATGAGGCAGGGGACACTGAGCTTGAATATAGAGAATTTTGAATTGAATTCCCTTTTCGATGTACTGGTGAAAGGGCGTAAGACTTTCGAGATGAAACAACAGACCCTGACCATAGAGCCGACTGCCGCCATTGTGAAAGCGGATAAGGCTCTGACGCTTTTCATGATAAATACGTTGACAGAAAATGCCCGTAAATATACGCAGCCGGGAGGAAATGTTTCTGTTTATGCGCAGGAAACAGAATCTTACGTGGAGATTTCGGTGAAGGATGACGGTCCGGGGCTTTCACAGGAAGATGTGGAGCGTATTCTGAGTGAGAAAGTTTATGATTCAGGTAAAATCGGATTGCAGACCAGCGAAAATGTCAGCGAATTGCAGAAGAATAAAGGTCATGGTTTCGGTTTGATGAATTGCAAAGGCATTATTGATAAATATAAGAAGACCAATGAAATATTCCGGGTCTGCCTGTTCCGGATAGAAAGTGAATTGGGGAAAGGCAGCCGTTTCTATTTTCGTCTGCCCAAAGGAGTGCGCAAAACGTTGATGTTGGTACTGGTCGCTTTTCTTTCTGTCCTGACAGGATGTAATGAGGGGAGAGAGAAAGACGGGAAAGCGGAACAACTCACTCTTAATGATTCCATTCAGCGATATGATAAATTATTGGCTGTTGCGAATGAATATGCATACGATGTTTACAATTGTAACATTGATGGACTATACCAACAGGCATTGTGTTATGCGGACAGTGCTCTACATTGTTTGAATAAGCATTATATTATGTATTCGGGCAGCAAAGGGCCTTTGTTGGAATTGGAAGGAGAGGGGGCTGCAGCGGATTTAGATTGGTTCAACCGGCATTTTGATACCGATTACTATGCCTTGCTGGATGTTCGCAACGAGGCAGCAGTCGCTTTTTTGGCTTTAGGTAATCTGGAGGCTTATCGTTATAACAATAATGCTTATACGGCGCTGTACAAACAAATCAGTGAGGACACCTCATTGGAGCAATATTGCCGTCAGATGCAGCTTTCTGCCAATAATAAGACGGTGGCTATCATTCTTTGTGTGGTTATTCTGTTGGTATTGCTGGTGGGTTATTATATTCTGTATTTCCGCCACCGTTTGATTTATCGTTATAACTTGGAACAGGTGTTGGAAATCAACAAGCAGGTGTTTTCGGCCTCTTTGCTTGACGGAAGAACCGACCGGGATATTGCTGCAAGTCTGGTCAATGATATGTTTGAGACGGTGAATGAGTTGCTGCCCATTGATGTGTTGGGCGTAGCGGTTTATAGTGAAGACAACCATAGCTTGAATTATGCTTTTTCACCGGTGGAGGATGAGAACGAAGAAATGCGTGAGATGATGGCCCGTAGCTTTGACGCGAAGACATCTTATTGGCGTGAGAAAGATAGGTTAAAGTGTTTGCCCTTGTGGGTGGAAGCAGGTAACGAGAATCGTTGCACGGGTGTGCTGGCATTGAAAATCGCTTTGCCTGTGGAGCGTGAGGACGACCGCTTGATGTTGGAGCTTGTGGCCGGATATGTAGCCATCATTGTATATAATGCAGTGGTACTGATGGCACAGAAATATCGGGATATAGAAAGTGCGCAGGATGATGCGCGCCGAGCTATACGGGAGGAAAACCAGTTGCATGTGCAAAATTTGGTATTGGACAATTGCTTGTCAACCATTAAGCATGAGACAATCTATTATCCTAACCGGATAAAACAGATTATCGACAGGTTGAACACCCGTCAGGCAGGAGAAAACGAAGCTGTGCAAGTAGAGACGATTGGTGAGTTGATCAGTTATTATAAGGATATATTTACTTTGCTGAGTTCATGCGCCGCACGTCAGTTGGAAGAAATTACTTTCCGCAGAGGTGTTGTGAAAGCCGGCGAGCTGGCCGATTATGCGGCACGGTATATAAAACGTGCTGGAAAACGTATGCCGCATCGGGTAGAACTGAGGACGGAGGTGGAACATGTTTCCGTACTGGGAGATGTCATTCAGCTGAAGTTTATGTTGGAGAATCTGATAGATGAAGCGCTATCATACGAGGTGGATGGCCTTTTGGAATTGTGTATTTATAAGGATAAGGATTTTGTGCGGTTTGATTTCCGCGATACGCGTCGCGAAAAGTCGCAGGAAGAGTTGAACTTGTTGTTCTACCCACATCTGTCTCGTATGAAGCAGGGGCAGGAAGGAGTTCTGACCGGTACGGAATACCTTATTTGTAAGCAGGTGATTCGTGACCATGATGAATTTGCCGGAAGACGCGGTTGCCGTATCAATGCGCAGCCTGTCGCTGAGGGAGGGTTCACCGTATGGTTCACCCTGCCTGCCCGTTGAATGTAGAATGTAAAAAAACAATGCATATTATGGAGAATAATAGATTTAAAGTCATCATTGTAGAGGATGTCAAACTGGAATTAAAAGGAACGGAAGAGATATTCAGACACGAAATTCCAAATGCGGAAGTCATCGGAACGGCCATGACTGAGAATGAGTTTTGGGAATTGCTGAAAGTGCAGTTGCCCGATATGGTTTTATTGGACTTGGGCTTGGGGGGATCGACTACCATCGGTGTGGAAATCTGTTCTTCTTTACGGAAGAACTATCCGGATATGAAGGTGCTGATTTTCACTGGTGAGGTGTTGAACGAAAAGTTATGGGTGGATGCGCTGAATGCGGGTGCGGATGGTATAATCCTGAAGACGGGAGAGTTGCTGACTGCCACAGATGTACAGGCGGTGATGGATGGTAAGAGACTGGTTTTCAATTATCCCATTCTGGAGAAAATAGTGGCACGTTTCAAGCAGTCGGTGGCTCAGGAGCAGCGTAGGCAGGAAGCTGTCATCGATTATGATATTGATGAATATGATGAGCGTTTGCTTCGCCATCTGGCCTTGGGGTATACCAAAGAAATGATTACTAATCTGAAAGGGATGCCTTTCGGGGTCAAGTCCATAGAGAAACGTCAGAATGAATTAATAAACCGTTTGTTCACATTGGATGAAAGAAATGGTGTCAATGCCTGTCGCTTAGTGACCCGTGCTTTCGAGTTGCGGATTCTTGATATTGATAATTTGGAACCGGATGAAGAGTAAATATTATTTCCCTCATACCGCTACTGTATTTTTTCTGCTGACAGTAGCTGTAGCCTTGTTCTCATGGATAGGAAGTATTTATGGGCTGGGGAAGGTGCAAAGCCTGCTCAGCCCCGAAGGAATCCGGTGGGAATTGAGGCATGCTATGGGGAATTTTGTCCAGACACCGGCATTGGGCATAGTAATGATGCTTTTTTTAGGGTTCGGCATTACGGTTCATTCCGGGGTATGGGGCACGTTGGGGAGAATAGTGAAAAGAGGAAAGCCCATTTCCCGTAAGGAAAAGCGTGCGTTGATATTGGCAGGTTGTATGCTGCTTGTTTATATCATAATGATTATTGGCACCACTTTTGCCCCATGGACTATGTTGCGTAGCGTGACGGGATCTCTCACGAATTCTCCGTTTCAAAAAGGGATTTATTATCTCATTTCGTTTGGTGTGGGATTATCGGGTATGGCTTTCGGCTATGCATCGGGACGTTTTCGGGATGATAAGGATATAATAAGAGGGATGTCCTGTCTCTTTTCTCGTTTTGCCGATTACTTTGTGGTGCTTTTTTTTATAGTTCAGTTCTTTTCCTCATTGATGTATACGAATTTGGTGGAATGGGTTGGAATAGATTCATATATAGTGTCTTACGTTTTTCATATTTGTTGCTATTTACCTTTCGCTTGGATGTTGAATAGAAAAAAATAGGTTGTTAATGCAAAAAAAGTTACGGATTCTTTTGGTAATTTCAATAAAAACCGTACCTTTGCACTCGCAATTAAGGATGGTTCCGTAGCTCAGCTGGATAGAGCAACGCCCTTCTAAGGCGTGGGTCTTGCGTTCGAATCGCAACGGAATCACAAGGTAAAACCGCAAACGTTTAGCTATCAAACGATTGCGGTTTTCTTATTTCTAATTTGCACAACATTTGCACAACTTGTATTGCCCATGTCTGTTAGGGATTCTTAATAGTACATTTATACTATCTGGTTTCTGTAGGATGGTATTCCTGTTGATGAAAGCCATAGGTCAAAAATGACCATTGGTAAAAATCAATTGTTTTGCTCGTTTTTCGCTCGTTTTTCCAGTTCCACGCACGCACGTTTTTAATGGTTCAGATTCTTTAGTTCTCTTTGCGCACGTGCGTGTATGGACTGTGTAAAATGTAACATTCTCGACCATTTGCGCATATGCGTGTACATGCGCATGTGAACACATCAGATAATTCACTTAATTACGCCTACACGCACGCACATGTAACACTTGATATAACTGATTTAATTGCTTTAATGCAGAAGAAGCGTAGAGAATTACTTTCTGTGTACCTCTATGACTTTTCCTAAATGATACACTATCGTCCAGAACGCATAAAGATTGCATCGTATCAAATGAGGTTCAAAAGAATATCCGGTAACTTCGACTATTGCAGTATCACGTTCTTTTGCGTAGCCGACCGCCAATGCTAGGTACTTGTACTTCTTCGGCATAAACGGGAAGTTTCCGTTATTGTAGTCGTCGATGAAATATTCTTTGCCCGATTCTGTAACTTCGGGATTGAGTACATATTTGCCGTTTTCATCCTTCAGCAAATACCGGTTGGCAGTGATACCTTCTTTGATTTCTCTGTACTCGGCTTTCTTCATGCCGGCAATAATCTCATCAAAATAAACTTGCTTGATAGGCAGATAAAGAGTTTCTTCTTTGTTCATAATCGTATTAGTCCGTAAATATATGAATTAACCCGGTAACGTTTGTACCGGGCACAGGTTATTCTCCTAATGATTTTATGAGGTTGTCCGCATTGTTTAGCGTGGTAAGCATATCTTTGGCCTCTGTGTCAGAAATAAACTCACCTACCCAATTATCAATCACATAAGAAATAATTCTCTGTATGGCTGTTCTTTCTTTATTTGCATCATCTTCATATTGAAAGCGTTCGATCCAACCTTTTGCACTTTCAGATACTTCTACTTTAATTTTACTCATAACATTTATTACTTTGGTTCTACTTTTGATAATAATTCCATGTAAGTACTTAGACTGGTGAGAAGTCCAAAAGCCTCTTCTTTATCCAAATATCCGCATGCAGACTGGAGTACAATAAACGCCATAGTCTTACCTATGGTCGCTTGTTCTATCAATCTATCTTCATCATTAGAACCGAAACGGCTTACCCATTCTTGTACAGCTTCATTTACTACTGCTTTACTCATAAAACATATTCAATTTGCGGCAGGCAGTGTAAGTCATTGCCAGCCCGGTTATATTACTCAAACAAAATTCTCTATTGGTAGCCAGTAGCAGGATAATACCTACTACCAGCATGATGATATAGAGTTTCATTTTTCTTTTGATAATGCGGTTATCAATTCGTTATAGTTTACCAACGTATCAATGGCATCAAGCAATAACTTTTTCTCTTTCTCAGAGGCGTGTACTTGGTGCATTAGCATGATAATAGACATCGCATCACATATCGCAGCTTTAAAAGCCGTCGTATCATTATCTTCACCTCTAAGGGCATTTATCAGAATCTCGGCATCTTTACTTAGAAACATAGTTTTCAGGGTTTAGGCGGTTCTTTATTTCTTTATCACTCTCATCAATAGCACAAGCAGATATAATGCTACTTGTTAAACTTGCGATCCGGCATATTACATCGCATAGTATTTCGTCCAACTCGTTGATGGATTCCATGTTTATACGCTTTTCGCTTCTTACTTCTTCTTGTTTTTTAAATACGCCTATCTCAGCTTTTGCTTCAGCTGCTGCTCTCATAGCACTTGCCAACTGTTCGTTAATCTCTAATGAAAAATACATTGTTCTATCTTTATGGCATGGTGTCCGTTTGATAGACACCATGCCGTGTTAATTATCCTATCTTTATCAAATTCGCTATTTTAAGGCTTCTGTACGCTTGTTTTTCATTGTCATAGTAAGTTATAAGGCTTTCATTCTTTTTGCGCTCTGTGCCCTTTGTTTCGGGTATTAAGCCCTCTTTCAAAGTACCCCATGCAGTTCGTATTTCACCGTTCAACTTTGTGTATATAAACTTTACTACACCCTTCTTCAAAGCTGCTTTCAGTTTGAGGACTTTCCAAGCCTGCTTCATTGCATCAGCCATTGAAAAGCCGTACACCTTAACCAGCATCCAACTCTGCTTCATTAACTCTCTCATTTGATTTTTGAAATTCGTTGCCATAATCGTATATTTTATTAGTTTTTATACCCAAAATAATTTTCCCAAAAGTCGATTTCAGCCTCAAAAGAAGCGATGCACTCTGATTTGCTTTCTTCGTACATGGCGAATACTTCTGTTTCACTCATTGATAATACCTGTTGGTATTCTCTGCACATCTGGTTTAAATCTTCTTTTGTCATAAGGCTTAAATGTTATTGTTTAACTTTGATGCTACAAAGGTATAGCATTTTCTGTACCAAACAAAATAAATAGATAGAAAATACTATCTTATTAAGATTAATTAAGATAGTAAATACTATACCTTTCGCTAATAAAGCTAACTTTGCAATAAATAATCAATGAAATATGAGAATAAAAGAAGTTCTAAAAGAAAATGGCTGCACGCAACAGATGTTAGCTGATAAAATGAATGTGAGTTTGTCCGCTGTTAAACAAATGGTTTCTGCCGAATCATTAACGACATCTACACTTGAAAAGATTGCTACTGCCTTGAATGTTCCTATGTGGCAACTCTTTGCTTCACCGGAAGAAGTACAACCGAAGTCGGGAACAGCTTCCCTTACCTGCCCTCATTGTGGTAAGTCAATAACATTAAAAGCTGAGTGAGTATGAATACAAACGAAATAGATAAACTAAGCCTTGTAAAAGCTCATGCCTTGTTTGAGACGGGAGATATAGACAGTATCGAAGTAGGAACAATAAAGGGACTATGTGATATACACCGATATCTGTTTGACGGACTGTATATCTTTGCCGGAAAGATACGTACTTTGAATATATCAAAAGGTAACTTCCGGTTTGCTAATTGTATGTATCTTGATGTTATGCTGCCAGTAATAGAAAAGATGCCCGAAACAACATTCGATGAAATAGTAGCGAAGTACGTCGAAATGAACATAGCGCATCCTTTTATGGAAGGAAACGGTAGAACTATGCGCATTTGGTTGGATATGATATTAAAGAAGAATCTGGCAAAGGTTGTTGACTGGCGCAATGTAGACAAGCACCTGTATTTGCAAGCGATGGAGCGAAGCCCTATCAATGATTTAGAACTGCGTACGTTGTTGAATCAGGCACTTACCGATCAGATAAATGACCGAGAAGTAATATTCAAGGGGATTACACAATCTTACTATTATGAAGGTTATGAACCAGAATAATATATTTATCACCTTACTCTTATTTTAGATAAAAGATGGATAGAAATTTCAATCTCAAATACTCCGTCAAAGGTTTTTCAGATGCGAAAGTAGCTGAATACTTGGAAGAATTAAGAAATAGGATTGTAACCAATGATTACACAAGGTCGCTCATATTTATCAAATATGGGAAATTGAATGTATTGAATGGACTTAAATCTATAATATCAGAAATATGTAATTGTTTAATCATAGGTAATACACAGGCAGCTATCACTTTGACAAATCATCTTTTTGAAAATAGCTTGAAACAAACCTTGATAATATGGGATTCACAAGGCCGTCAATTTGACGATTCTAAACGGATAGATGAAACATTTAAAAATGAGGTCGAAACCTATGACGATAAGGATATTGAGCCTAATATTAATAATTGCAAGAGAAAAGGGTTAATTACCAAAGATGAAGCTAAAAGGTTAATAGAGCTGAAGAATATATACAGAAATTCTTTTTCTCATGCCTCTTATACAAAGTTGTTTAAAGATGCTTCTGCGGTTATGTACTCAGGAAGTTTGAAGAATCCAACAGAAGTAAAAGAAGAAACAACAGATATATCCAAAGTTCCATTTCTTTATCTATTAGCTCAGGAAAAATTTGCAAATAAAAATGCCCTGAGTTATTTTCTTGAAGTATATGAATTTATAGATAAAATGGATAAGAAACTGTTAGACTTATATCCAGAAGTAAAAGAGTTTGTATTACGACAAAGTAAAAATATTAAAAGTAAGTGATTATGGGAATAGCAAAAGAGCAATTATACGATAATCAACAAGAGGCGTTCTATGAATCGATGGCTGAACGCTTGGGAATAACATACGATGAAGTTGAAGAAATAGAGCCCCAAATTAATGAAAATACAGGTAATGACGAAGCTGTGTATGGTTATTACTTGACTTTTAAGGAGGATGCTCCGAGAGAAATTTTAGATAAAATCGAAGGATTAGATTCTAATGACTGGTATTGGATGGATATTTCTGAGGTGTATGATGAGGATTATGATGAAGAACAATATATTCATATTGTTAAGAAAGAAAGTCCTTATAAGGATTTCATCACTTCAATGAATGAAACATTAAGTCTGATGGATATCCCAGTTAAGAGGACGGAACAAAGGTATGTTTTGTATAGACAAATATATTCTTCTATTATCTCGATAATGGAAACCTATCTATGTGAAAGGTTGTTGAAATCGATAGACGGTGATGAAAGATTATTGCGGAATTACATATTATACCATAAATCGAAAACAGATTTTAATGAAGATGATATACGTGAAGCAAGGTGCTTTTTGATGGAAAAGCAGGTTTATCACAGGCTAGATAAAGTATCTAAAATATACACTGCTACTTTCAAATTTGCATTTCCTCAATATGGGAACATTGAAAGAGCTATAACCACACGAAATGATATAGTTCATAGAAATGGTAAAACCACTAATAGACAAACGGTCATAATTAGCAAAAAAGATATAAAGCGTATTTCCGAGGATGTAAAGCAATTGATATCTAAGATCGAATATGACGTTTGTAATCCTTCTTTGCCTTTTGAAGAAGAATGAAAAATGCCCCTACCTCGCACTTCACAATCCACGGAGTAGGGTATTTTTCATCATCCCGAAGCAAGACCTTTAGAGTTGTCACCGGAGACTTTACGTGCATACCGGTTAGTACTTCCACGAGGAATCATTCTACCTTTTTCCATGCCTTTCAGCATTTGACTGAATGAATTGTTTCTGGCTTGTTCAAAGGTCGGTCTTTTGACCTGTACCCTCTGGGTTGTTTGATTTCTTTTTCTGACTCAGCTAAGTTTTTAAAATTACACATCAAAGATACTCATTATTTCAGAAGGTCGGGTATTCCCATCTCCTGAAAATCAGGTATAATAATCTCAATATTAGAAATTTCTTCTGCAGCTTGCTCTTTCATCCGCTTATAGACTTTCTCTGTGTGGGCATCCGGTTTCTTCTTACCTTGTGCTTTAGCGAGTGCCCAAAGAGCCTTATTCTTCGCAGATTTTTCTTCCTTGGTACGTTTCCATCGTTTGGATCGGTAAGCCTCATATAGCATCACCCGGAGCAGTTCTGTATTCTCTTCCGTCAAAGTGATAGAAGAACCGTTCATTTCAATGACAACATTGTCGGGTTGTTCCTGAGTAATCCGGATTCCGTCTTGCATTACTTTTGTTGGTCTCATATGTTTTCATATTGCCGGGTAGATCATCCGAAGCAGACCTACCCGGAATTAGTTATACCATACTCAATAGCTTTTCTGCCAATTTTTTGGCTTCTTCTTTGCTTATCGAAAGTGCTAAGTCGCCATCTTTAGTTAAATCTTCTCTCTCAATTCCTTCAATAAGGAAAGTTACTTGACTTGGTAACATTCGTTTCTCTTTACCATTATTGATGAATGGTAGTGTTCTTTGAACGCTAAATCCTAACCTTGATTCATTCTCGATTTGATAAATTTTCTTTTTCATGATTTTAAATTGTTATTATTCTTTCCACACTTCACATATAAAACCTAACTCTCTTAACTCGTTCATCCGGTATTCTTGTAATGGTCGAGGCTTTTCACCCGGCCGCTTCACTTCTACAAAAAAGGCTTTACCATCCTTCAGTACCAATAAATCAGGAATCCCGTTTTTATTCGTGAGAATCAGCTTCACTACGTAATAGCCTTGCGCCTCCAGCCGCTTTATGATACGAGCCTGTATTTTACTTTCCAATTCTGCCATAATACGATAGTGTAAAGTCCTGCTTCCCGTGTACCGCATCCAATATCTTGCTTTCAATACCGCAATCAGAACAGAGGAAGTAAACATCTGCCGGTATAGTACGTTCTTTCGATACGAGCCTGTTCCTGCCTTGCTCATAACTTAGATAACTGAACTCAAGGTTGAAGAAAATAAGCGCATCGGCTGTATCAAGTCTTACTCCTTCACGGGCCCGGCGAACTTGTGATATAAAGACTTTATTTGATGAGACTTGAAACTCTTCCGGGTTATCCGTCCAATTCGGAAAGACGGATTGCAACAGCTCGGCTTCCGACTGGTACACATAAAAGAGCGCAAGCTTCTTACCTGAGAACTCTTGTCGGACAAACTCGGCTTTGCTTTTATCAAACGTCAAATGAAGCCCATTTTCAGCAATTATTGTACCAGATGATAGTTGGTGTAGCTTGGTGAGTAGTTTAGCCGGAGTATCGCCTAAAATAGCGTTACCATCTATTTCTACCATCAAATTATCTCGCAAAGAAGAAATATACTTTCCGGTACACTCATTCATTGGCACTGATAGTATATGCTCGTTTATGTTTACCTCAAATCCGGCTTGTTCCTGTGAGTAACTGATGAACAGATCTTTTGTGTCCCGGTCTATCTTCGCTTTGTCCGCATGGCTGTAGTCGTTGATGAAATAACCGTTCACTTTCTTCTGCTTCACGCTTACATAGACCTTTGCCCACTTGTAGAAAGTCTTGTATTCCTTCCACGGAGAGGAATCACATACCCAGAATTGGTGATATAATTGGCTGTAACTTTCCGGTGATGGTGTGCCGGACAAATACAGGACGGGCAACCCTTCACAAATGGTCTTTATCTCCTGCGTGCGCTTGCTTGGCTTGGGATATGCGCCCAGTGAGTGAGCTTCATCAATAATCACAAGGTCGTACTTACCCTTTGCCTTGTGCGCACTCTCGTAGTTGATAACGTCCAGTTGGAAGCTCACAGGCTTCAACGCCTCATAATCCGCTTTGATGGATGGGATAGCTTTCAGCTTGGTAATGAACAGTACACTTTGTGCATCGAAGTTGTCGGCAGCAGATAGTGCGGTAATGGTTTTTCCGGTCCTGCATTCCATAGACAGGTAACAGCAGCCAAAAGTAACAAGTTTATAGGCGGCTTGCATGGCTATATTGTTTTGATATTCTCTTAATTGAATCATACGTTTACGTGAATTTGGTTAATAACTCCTATCTCGGTGGCATAAGTAAGAACTTCGCCAACGGTCATTCCTTTTTGTGCATGGCGTTCTCTAAGGAGCACATCAGCAACATCCCAGTTGTCCGGTAAACCTTCACACGTCCGGCTTACTGTTACATCTACGCCATTACTTCGCAAGGTTGCCGCTTTTTCTTTCCATTTTGCGAACATTCCACTATCGGGATACAAGACTACCCTTTTACCGATTAACGGCTGAAAAACGGCTGATTCCGTCCATTTACAGCCATTACAGCCACCTGTTGCTACCCAAGTGATTTCTGGCATCAAAACAGAGCATATAAGAGCTGATTTCTCACTTTCGACAATTCCTACACGTGATGATGCTTTAATCAGGTGGCAACCGAAGAAAGTTTGCTGCAAATTGGCTTCATAATTTTTGAGTAAAGTTTTACCAGCGAACCAAATCTTATCCATTGGTCGGGAGTCAAGAATATACTTTTGGGCTTTATCGCTCCATAGTTCCGCCTGATCCTGTTTCTTCATTCGCTTACCTGTGGTCGGATTGTAAGCCATGACCTTCAGTTGGCATAATCTACCTTTATCGTTAATCTGAGGGAAGGTAGTTGCTAACCCGTCGCTATTTTTCCAGTGACGGGATGTCCCTACATGATAGGCATTAAAGACACGGTTTGCCTCATCATTTCCAAATTCTTTAGCCATGAAACGGAACAGGTTATTGCTGGCTCGGTGAGTGTCAGTAATCAATAACGAGGAAGGAAGATAAGATACGGGGATAACTTTAGGCGCTTCCGGCTGCTTCCATCCAGCAAAGTCCGTCCGGTCATAGGTTGGGTGCGCCTTGAAATATTCCGAAGGTGTCAGATGATAACCGCAACGTTCCCGGTTGCAACGTCCACATGATTCGTCAATAGGAACATTTCTTTCATCAACATAAAGAGTGAACTCTTTTTTGTGTCCGCACTGTGGGCAGGTGTGCCGGGTGCTCGTTCCTGCGTATTTTTGTAGGTGATATTTGGATTCATTCATAATTGCTTTTTTATATTACTATCACAAACTATCACGATACTATCATTCGCTATCATGATAGTACTATCACACGCTTATATATATAGATAAGCGTGATAGTATGATAGTAGTTATAGTAATCGGTAGTTATTATCATTTCCTTTTTGAATAATTCCGGCTTTTACGGCCATTCCAATATGCCTGTTGGAAGTCGGAGTTTTTAATCCGGTCAGCTCGCTGTACTCAGTACTCAAAGAAGTATAAGACAATGATTTTTGCCCAGCAAGGATAAAGCAAAAGTTCTCCTTCATTTTATTCATCTGAATCTCTTCTTTGCTAAGTTCCGGTTCAATATCTAATTGAATAGGAATGCCGCTTTCATCCAATGTGAAGCACCAGTTATCAGTAGGAATATTACGACAATCAGTTTCTTCTACTTTAAAAATAAGCCCATCCTTTTTGACTTCCCATACATCGGAGCACTTGTTTAATAACTCTGTCCCTAAATGCCCTCTCATGTTACTGTCCTCTTTGCCTTTATTGGTATGGAGTACATTCACAATAGCCGTATTACATTCTTCCGATGCTTTCATTAAGGTGTTTATCACATTAGAAGATTCTTCTATATTATTAAAGTCATGTAATAGATCCCGACATCCATCAATGAATACAACATGAGGTTTTTTAGCTGCAATCTTTTTTAGAATATATGGCAATCTTTCTTTGATGTCCATTGAACGCAAAGAGAATGCTGAGAAGTTATCATAATTCTTATGTACATCCCATCCGCATAGTTTATGAACTCTCTCTACAACTTTGGCAGTACTTCTTTGATGTTGTTCTGTATCAAAGAAAAGAACTTTTGCATTCGTTACATTAGAAGTAATTCCCAAACATCGACCGATTAAGATTGCTGCCATAAACACACTTTCGGTTAAGGTTTTACCCTGTTTTGCTTTTGCTTTGATTCCCTGGATATCTCCAAGTGGCATACATCCAATTCCATTTATTGATATTGCATAATTCAACTCTGGATAAACAGTGGTAACATCTATTTCAAAAGGGTCTTTATCTACCTTAGCAGTAAAATCATTGAGAATCTTTTTTGTAGCTTCACTCATCAGAACCTCCTTCCCCTGCCAACCAATACAGTTTGCAGCCATTGGATAAACGACAATCTTTTATTTGCCAACCTTCTTTGTTCCGAAGAACGGAAATAAATTTTCGGGCATCATTTGTTCCTGCCAAAGAGTTGAGTTCTTTAGCGGTAAACTTGCCACCGGATAAGAAAAGTTTGCGTACTGATTGGATAAGTCGTGCGGAATCAGTACTTTTGTTCGTATAATCGTGCCCAAGATATTTGGAGTTGTTCTTTTGCTTAGTCATAAGGGCAACTCCTTTCTTATTTATTGAGGATAGTGTCAATATCTGACTGCTTGTACAGTCTTTTACCTCCGACCTCTACCGGAATCAGATATCCGGTTTTACTCCATCTCCATAAGGTCGAACGATCCACATGCAACTGCTTGCTCGCTTCATCTGGAGTTACATACGTTTCGTTCTTCTTGGCAAGAATAGTGCTTTCTAATTCTTCTTTGGTGGAACGAATTAGATGGTTCGCAAATTGTAACAGGTCATTTGTACCAATCGTTATTGATACGTTTGCGCCACTTTGGATAATTTCTTGTAAACTCATAACTTTTGCTTTTATGATCCGCCTTTCTCCAATAGGTAGCTACTGCTATTGGTTGTTTGACGAAAGCAAAGTTAAAGCGCGTTTAAACAGGATGCAATTATCTGCATTAGTACGTATTAGCATTCTAAATCATACTAATTTTAAAGCAAAAAAAAGAGGTAAATACCAAATCTACCTCTTGCGTGAATGCTTCTTTATCCTTTTATTGTTAGCTCTTTCATTATCGTATCGACTTTTAAAAGAGCATCTATAACCTCTGGTATTTCTTTTTTTGTCTTATCTCTCATTGCATTAGTCCAGTGTGTGACGCCACTGTATGAACCTGTAATTCCAAATTCATTTTTGAAAATATTATATAGGGTCTTTACATTTGCAGTCGTATATGTGAGTTTTGTTAATGCTTCTATAACAATAGCAATACTTTCACCTTTTTTCCCTCGTAACAGCGGTACTAACTTTCTCTTAATTGCCCCCTTGTCGCAATTTACTAAACAATCATCTATTGTAGTCGCTACAATTACTGCATCATCCTTAAAAACGTCATTCAAAAAGGATTGTTTTTCTTTTTCCTCGCTTAGTCTTTTGTAAATGTTAGTCTGTATGTCCTGTATCTTATCACACCATTCGGCGGCATCTTTGTTTTTCTTTCTATATTGTTCCTTCATTGGTGGAAATACATAGTCGTAAAGCATACTTATATCGAACAATTCAGGCTCTCCTATATTTTCGTCCGATATATAATATTTCCAATATGGCAGATTCTTATCATGTATATCAATATTCTTTCTCTGTTCTTCGATGAAATCCCAAATCTCATCTTCTGTCGGATCGTAGTCTAATTGATATTCCATGAATGAAGCAATACTATTGAGAATATAATCGCACTTGCCATAAAGGAAAGAAAGAGCTTTTATCTTATCCTCAATAGGTAGGGTGTCGCAAACCTCAATGTAACTTTGAAGTTTTTTGGTTATACTTTCCACTCCTTCATATCCAAAAGGTAGTTTGTTTGATTCAATCCAACATTCAACTAAATCTTCTATTTGTCCCATATTATTCTATTATATTTACAAGTTCTTTTTTAATATCATCATCTATCTCTCTACGGTCAGTTCTGAATTGACTTTATATTCTTCACATCCAAATGCTGCACACATAAGTATAAAACGTTCTTTTATTCCCATATTGGTATATCTATCCACTGCTCCGCTGTTTTTTGCATGAAGCCCAGCAGCATACTTGTCTATCTGAACCTTGTTCATCAAATCAACATGAGTTTTGCGAGCGAGTTTGCTGCTTGCGACTTCATAGATAGATTTATATTCGTTAGTTCCCAATGCCGTACTGAACATTGCTACTTTCCGGCTTATCTCACAGTATTCAAGTAGTTTTTTTATCTGATAATTGTACCCAGTTTCACCATTGCCATCAGGGTAATAGGGTAACAAAGCACTGTTTGACAGTTCACCTTTATATTTCATAATAATATCATAAGCAATGCGAATAATAGGAGTTTTTATCTCAGTACGTATAAGTCCATCCTTGTGTGTTTTTTGAGGTAAGTAATGAATGTAAGGTATGCCTTCTTCAATGCCAATATTATCAAAAGTAAACCGTCTAAAGTCTCCAACACGACATCCGAAACAGCATTGCACTATAAATAAGTCTTTTACTCGTTGCAATGATTCCGGACAATCTTTAGTCAAGACTGCATTAAATTCTGCTTTAGTCAGGAAAATCGGTTCATCGTATTGCTGTTTCATTATGGCCTCTTTCTCCTTTCCAATTTTGCGAAATGGAGACACAGGGATAATATCATTACTCTCAAGCTCTACCATGAATGCTTGAAGTAATAGGAGTTTTTCAGCTATTGTATTTTGACTTCTCTCTTTTGATGGTCTATTTCTGCTGTTCATGTCCACATATAACCCCGGATATTTATCCACTAATTTATATTCAGTGCGCAGGAACTCACGAAATTTAAGAATAGTATCTTTATTAAAATCTTCCACTGAGCAACCATCAATGCCATTAATGATAAAGAATCGTGTTAGTTCCCGGATAATTACATCATAGTGCTTCTTTCTGCCAGCACCTATAACGCCAGTATCTAACCAACCATTAACATAACGCTGGAACATTTCGCATAGTGATTCTTTTTCGTGCGTGATATTATACTTTTCTGGATGGAGATGTTTATCAATTAGTTCCTCTAACTTCTCACTTGTTAATTCTTTATTTCCCCCATATAGTGACAGGACAAGATTCTTTCTTTCATTGATGGAAGCATTGAATTGAGTTCTTTCCTCTAATTTAATGACACTTTTTGCTTTGTATTGTTCGTTCTTTGCGTCCCAAATATTTGGTAATACCATTATTTCGGATTTATGGAACAATTGTACATTGCGCCCATCGGACAAACGGAATCTTACGTTTACTTCTTTGTCTTTTTTTCCAGTTCTAATAAAGGCTTTTACAGTGGTCATATATTTGCAATTATCGGTTGTGCAAATATACTAATATTGCACAACATATCTGCAATGTTGCACAACTAAATAAAATGATATGCAACACTAATTTATTATTTCATGCTGATTATCAGTTGTATTAGTTAGAATGTTATTTTTTCATATTTCAAAAATCGAATCGCAACGGAATCACATAAAGAAACTGTATCTCTTTCGGGGGTACAGCTTTTTTTATGGAAATATTTAAAAAGGATTCATCTAAAAGCGGGGCTATGGAAAAGATCTTGTCCATATCTCTAAACCTTTCCCATTGGATAGTTAAGGGTTTTCTTCCTGCTTGTTCTATCTCCGCAAGCCTTTGGAGTTAACTCCATAGCCTTTGGAGATAACTCCAAAGCTTATGGAGATAACTCCAAGGGCTATGGAGATAGAATACATCCGTATAAAAAGGTTTAACCTGGAAAGAGAAAAGGCTTATGCAACAGGGATGGATGCGATACATTGTTATTTAATTCCGATGGCGGGTTATTACTTTTTCTCAGTTTCTTCGTCCTTTGGACCTCACGGCAGCGGAAAGATTGAACCGGTTAAAAAGTCATGTTAACCCTTTTTGCATGCAGAAGATGTATATACTGAATCTAAAGAAAGGTATGAACCGGAAAATAAGAAGTAGTTCCCGTTAAATTTCTACTATCCCTTAGAAACGGAACTTTCTTCTTTTCTGAACAAAAAATCCCACTCATTCGTCATATTTTCCTCTTTTACATCAGAATATATTTGTACTTTTGGTCCGGATGCCCCAAGGAAAGAACATTTTCTTTGTCAGGCTTGTCTGAAAATCATAAATAAAACAACTACCGACTATGACAACACAAAAGTACAAAAGCCTATTGGTGATAATATGGGCACTATGGGCTTTTCATCCTTGTTTGGCTATTGACGATGTGCTCCGTACAGCCAAACGTGATGCTATTTTAGCACAAATTACAGGAGCCGTTCGTCCGAAAAAGCAGATTTCACTTATTTCGTTTGGTGCGAAAGGAGATGGGAAAAAAGATTGTAAACCTGCATTTGATAAAGCGATGAAGCGTGCTGCCCATATGGGAGGAGCACATATTGTGGTTCCCGCAGGGGAATATCTTTTGAATGGTCCTATTCATTTTGTAAGTAATGTATGTTTGGAACTTCAGGAAGGGGCGACCTTGAAATTTTCATCTGAACCGGCTTTTTATCTCCCTCTGGTGAAAACCAGTTGGGAAGGAACTTTCCTTCAGAATTACAGTCCTTTTATTTATGGATATCAGTTGGAAAATGTTTCCATCATCGGCAAAGGAGTGATAGATGGAAATGCGGGGACTACTTTTGCCACTTGGAAAAGTAAGCAGAAGATAGGGCAGCAGCTTAGTCGTGAAATGAATCATAAAGAAGTGCCGGTAGCCGAACGGAACTTCGGTGAGGGGTATTGGTTGCGTCCGCATCTGGTGCAATTCTTTGATTGTAAGAATATTACAATTGAGGATGTGTTTATTACGAATGCGCCTTTCTGGTGTATTCATTTACTGAAATCGGAGAATATTATCTGCCGTGGCATACGTTATGATGCAAAATTGGTCAACAATGATGGCATCGACCCTGAGTACACCCGTAATTTGCTGATTGAAAATATTGAATTTAATAATGGAGATGACAATGTGGCCATTAAATGCGGACGGGATAATGACGGATGGAAAACCAGTTGTCCTTCGGAAAATATTATTATTCGTAACTGTAAGTTCAAAGGGCTTCATGGTGTGGTGTTGGGCAGTGAGATGTCATCGGGAATACAGCATGTTTTCGTAGAGAATTGCACTTACGGAGGCTATTGTAAACGAGGTATTTTTATCAAGACGAATCCAGACCGCGGAGGTTTTATTCGTGATATTTATGTGAATAATTGTGAGTTTGGTGAAGTGGAGGATCTTTTTTATGTAACTTCCATGTATGCAGGCGAGGGGATGGATAACCATCATTTTACTGAGGTGCATGATATTTATGTAAAGGATTTGAAATGCAAAAAGGTGAATGTAGCTGCATTGGTGCTTCAAGGTACAGAGGCAAAGCCTATTTATAATGTGACTTTTGATAACGTGGATGTGGATAAAGCAGGGATAGGTCTTAGTTTTTCGAATACGAAGACAATTGGGGTTTCTAATTGTAATTTGGGAGGTTATGTTGGGGTGCCGTCTACAGCCAGTGCGAAAGATGGTATATTCAATAAATAGATTTGTTTGACTTCTTGGTTCACTTCGCCGATTCCTTGAGAAAGTCTTGTTACGCTGGAATGACAGAGTAAAAGGAAAGCAGGAAACTGTTTTCGGACAGACTGGGGAGGATTTTTCATCCCTCAGCTAAACAAATGTTTTTATAGATGGTTCTATAAGTAAAAAAGACGATAATTATGAATACAAATGAATTTGCCCGAATTTTATTGACTTGGATTAAGAGTTTTCTATCATGGATAGGCATCCCGCGCGATAGGTTGAATGAACTGGATGAGATTATTTTCTTGATCCTGATTGTAGTTATTGCTTTTGCTGTAGGAGCTGTATTTCATTATTTATCTGTGCGTTTCACACGGAAGGTGTTGAAATATAAAAATATCAGTTTTTTAAGTTCGCTGATAGAATACAATGCTTTGCGGAAAATGTCTGCGGTCATTCCGCCGCTTATTATATCCGCTTTGTTGCCGTTTGCGTTCGATTATCGTTCTACTTGGTTTACTGCCAGTGAAAAAATCACTTGGATTTATTTCTTTATCGCTTTGTTGTTTTCGGTCAATGCCGTGTTAAATTCGGTGGGTAATGTGCTGATGAACAAGGAGCAGTTACAGAATCGTCCGATGAAAGGTTTCATACAAATCTTTCAAGTGATTTTTTCGTGTATTGCCATCATTGTCATCATTTCTATATTGATTAATAAGTCGCCTCTCAATCTGATTACCGGACTGGGTGCTTTTGCTGCCGTGCTGATGTTGATTTTCAAAGATACCATCCTTGGCTTTGTGGCGGGGGTGCTGCTTTCCGAGAATGATATGGTGCATATCGGCGATTGGATTGAGATGCCTCAGAATAATGTGAATGGGGTGGTGATGGATATCACTCTGAATATTGTGAAGGTTCAGAATTTCGATAATACTATTGTCACTATACCTCCTTATTCATTAGTTTCCGGTTCATTTATCAATTGGCGTGGGATGACTGAATCGGGCGGACGGCGTATTATGCGCGAGTATGCGTTGAAACTGGATTACATACAACCCTGTACTCCTGAATTTTTGGAGAAAATGAAGAAATTTGATGCTGATTTGGCCGACTTTATCACAGAAAAGCAGAAACAGGCGGCCGAAGGAAAGGTAGCGAATACTGACAATCCGGCCGGATTGGTAAATGGAACCATTGATACGAATGTAGGGCTGCTTCGTGCTTATATGACTCTCTATCTGAAGCGCCATCCTTTTATCAGTAAGGACCTGTTGCTGATGGTACGCACGTTGGCTCCTACGGAGAATGGTCTGCCTGTACAAATTTATTGTTTCTCGGCCAATAAGAACTGGCCTAGTTATGAATCTATCCAGGCGGAAATCATGGAGCATTTTGTTTCTGTTCTTCCCGAGTTTGGATTGTATCCGTTCCAGAATCCTACTGCCAGAGATTATGTAATCAGTGGTTTGATAGAGTCTGGCAAGGACCTTTCTACTGTAGACGGAATTCCTTGGCATTCGGTCTTGCCAAAGGAAGAAAAGGTATAGTTAGGGATTTAAACATTTATTAATGACTTGCGGTTGAACAATTCTTGTTGCCGCCGTGTTATATAAATGTGTTTTTCATAGTATTAGATTAAAGGTTGAAGATTGCAATCGGCTTGAGAGAAGTAGTTGCATCTGAAGTAGAAGCGTCTACTATAAAAAATATAGAAAGGTTGTTCCTTACGGGACAGCCTTTTTGTTTTGTTAAAAGAAACCATTCGCATTAACTTGAAATGTTAAAGGATTTGTTGCTTTTATTAAACAATACTATAATTTCTCCTTAACGCTTCCTTAAATTTGCAGATAGCAGGAAAGTGCGTATATTTGTATGTGTGTTTTTCATAGTATTAGATTTAAGGTTAACAAAAGGTTGGAGCAAGGCGTTGCTCCTTTTTTTATGGAATAACGTGAGGCTTACATCTGCTGTCCGGTTCCGATACCCAATACAGAACCACAGAGAAGAATCCGTGCAATGTATTCCTCTCCGTGACTGTGTAACTTAATTCTGCTCTTTAATGCAAGGAGAAGGCTGAATTAAATAATCTCGATGCCTTGCTTCCGGCATAACTCCAATCCCACATCCTTTAACTTGAATTTCTGTATCTTTCCGCTGCCCGTCATAGGGAACTCATCAACAAAGAAGATATATTTAGGAATTTTGTAACGGGCTATCTTGCCATCGCAAAAGTCACGTACATCGAATTCGTTCATTTCCACCCCTTCGTGCAAGATGATGAATGCGCCTACCGCTTCTCCGTATTTCTTGGAGGGGATACCGGCTACCTGTACATCTTTTATTCCTTCCATCTGATACAGGAACTCTTCTATTTCCCGTGGATAGATATTCTCTCCGCCACGGATAATCATGTCTTTTATTCTTCCTGTGATACGATAATTACCTTCTTCGTCTTTCACTCCCAAATCCCCTGAGTGGAGAAAGCCGTTCCGGTCTATCACTTCGGCGGTTGCTTCGGGGTTTTTGTAATACCCCTTCATGGTGTTATACCCTTTGTTGCACATCTCGCCTTGTACGCCTATGGGACATTCTTCGCCTGTTTCCGGATCGATCACTTTTACTTCCGTAAACTCGAAATCACGGCCCACTGTGTTGCAGCGTACATCAAACGAATCGTCGATGCGGGAGGCTGTCATGCCGGGAGAAGCTTCTGTAAGCCCGTATACACTGGTGACCTTCATAAACATTTTCTCTTCTACACGTTTCATCAGTTCTACCGGACAGAGTGAGCCTGCCATAATGCCGGTACGCAGACTGGACATATCGAACATATCAAACATGGGATGGTTCAGCTCGGCAATGAACATGGTAGGAACCCCGTATAAGGCCGTGCAGCGTTCCTTGTGGACGGAGGCAAGTACCAGCAGTGGGTCAAAGCGTTCCACCATTACCTGCGTACACCCGTGTGTAAGGCAGTTCATGGTGGCTAACACCACTCCGAAGCAATGGAACAGGGGTACGCAGACACATAGTTTGTCATCGGAAGTGAATTTCATGTGCTCGCCCGTCAGGAAACCGTTATTGCTGATGTTGTAATGGGTGAGCATGACTCCTTTGGGGAAACCGGTCGTGCCCGAAGTGTACTGCATGTTCACTGTGTCGTGGCAGTCCACCTTCGCTTTCGCTTCCAGCAGCTCGTCATCGTCTATGTTGCATCCCAGAAGCAGAATCTCGGCGGTGTTGTACATACCCCGGTATTTCTCGGGGCCGATGTAAATCACGTTCTTCATGCAGGGGAAGCGTTTGCTCTTCAGATATCCGCGCTGGCTGGTCTTTAGTTCGGGCAGCATGGCGTAGACCATATTTACATAGTCGTCATTGCCACGGTCTCCGTTTACGATACACAGCGTGTGCATGTCCGAGTTCTGGCAGAGGTATTCCAGTTCTGCCTGTTTGTAGTTGGTATTTACTGTTACGGCCACGGCACCGATTTTGGCGCAAGCGTACAGAAAGGTCAGCCAGTCGGGCACATTACCCGCCCAGATTCCTACATGGGTTCCCCGCTTCACGCCGATGGCTAGCAGTCCTTTGGCCATGTGGTCTACACGTTCGTTAAATTGTTTCCAGGTGAAGCGCAGATTACGGTCGGAATATACGATATATTCTTTATTGGGGGTGGTGAGGGCCCAATGTTCAAGCCAGTCACCAAGGGTTCTTGTGCTTAATTCCATCATAAATCAAATAGGGGTATAGATAACGGCCAATATTTTGGCGGCTTGTCCTTGATATCCGTGTACGTGGTGCGGAACAATAGAATCATAATAAATACTGTCTCCGGCTTTGATCAGATGGCATTTTTTACCATGGCATACTTCGATGGTGCCTTCCATGACATAGATAAACTCTTCGCCTTCATGCGAGGAGAGCGAAAAGTGGGTTTCCTCTGTCGGTTCTACGTCCACGATGAATGGTTCCATATGCCTGTCCGCTTTTGATTTTGACAGTGAGTGGTAGCGCATATGTGTACGCAGGTCCATTGCATTGTTCGAGAAACTGATGGTATCCTCACTCTCTTGTTTCCGGCAGATTACTGCTCCTTGTTCTTCCTGGTCGTCCAGAAAAGTGCCCAGACGTACCCCTAACGCACGGGCTATCTTGATGAGGGGAGCCAATGAAGGAAGATCTACATTATTCTCTATTCGTTCTATTTGTTCTTCGGCAAGGCCTGAGCGTACGGCCAGTTCGGCTACACTGATTTCTTTTGTTTCACGTAGTGATTTTATTTTTTCACCAACAATCTTTGTGCTGTCCATGGTTTGTTTTTAATAAGTTTGCAAAGTATAAAGTGCAAATATATAATAAAAAAGAATTGGACAGTCTATTTTTGTTCTGAATATGTAAAAAAGGTAGGTTAGTGACGAATTGCCGGTCATTTATCATTAATAGTCGGTAAGTTTCGAATATTTGTGTTTTTTGTTCTATCTTTGTTCTCGAAACTTAATTAAAGATTAAAACTTATGTTCTCAGGGATTGTAGAAGAATATGCGGAGGTGGTGCGTATTGTAAAGGAGCAGGAAAATCTGCACCTCACCTTGAAATGTTCGTTTGTGGACGAACTGAAAATAGACCAGAGTATCTCTCATAACGGCGTGTGCCTGACTGTTGTCAGTTTGCAGGATGGCACGTACACGGTTACCGCCATGAAAGAAACGATAGAGCGTTCCAACATCGGCTTGTTGAAAGTGGGAGATAAAGTGAATGTGGAACGCAGCATGATGATGAACGGGCGGCTGGACGGTCATATTGTGCAAGGGCATGTGGATCAGACTGCCGAATGTATGGATATAAAGGATGCTGAAGGGAGCTGGTATTTTACTTTCAGATATGCGTTTGACAAGGAAATGGCGAAGCGCGGTTACATCACGGTGGACAAAGGCTCGGTTACGGTGAACGGTGTGAGTCTGACCGTTTGTAACCCTACGGAGGATACTTTCCAGGTTGCCATTATTCCTTATACTTACGAACATACCAATTTCCATACTTTTAAAGTGGGAAGCATTGTGAATATAGAGTTTGATATCATCGGCAAATATTTAAGCCGCATGATGCAGTTCTCCTGATTCTTTCACCGCAGGTTGCACAGATGATTGTTAAAGATGAAAAAAAGGTTCTTTGTGGAAATCCGGAATTATCCGCATCGGCTTTTGAACAAAAAAAGAATCTGTGCAATCTGTGGTAAAACAAATATCAGAATTATAAATCTTTTAGCAATATCTTACTGGTGCTTTTATAATATTCTTCGCGGGCATTGGTCAATGCCTCCCAAGGACCGCTATATCGTTCCCGGTCTATTTTGAAGGCTTCTGTTCCGGCTATGTCCAGTCTGTTCAGCAGCATAGCCACGTTCATCCGGTTGATATCTACTGACGGCAAATAGCCTATGCTTTCATCGTCACCGTCCATAGAAGTTTCGTAAACCATGTGCATGTCCTGTAGTTCGTATAGGATTTTCTTAGTGAGTCTTATCGGGATTTTATGTTCGTCGCTGAGTGTCTCGGCGGTATAAGGAGTCTCTTCCGTTTCAAATCGTTTGCATATCAGAGACATGATGAGGATGCACAGAAAGTCGTGATAACGGCGGCTGATATTTGCCGTCTCTTTGCTGAAGCTGTAGTTGCGAAGATTCTGTGCCACATAGCAAAGCTCTGCGCCATACAGGCAGATTCCCCATGAAATTTGCGCCCATAACAAGAACATTGGAATAGCGGCGAAACTACCATAGATTGCATTGTATCTTGATACCCATATCTGACTGCCGATATACAAGTATTGAAAAGCCTGAAAGGCAGTGCCTGCGATGATACCCGGAATGATGGCATATTTCAGTTTCACTTTAGTATTGGGCATAAAGACGAACAGCCCCGTGAACATGGCCCAAGTCAGGATGAAAGGAACCAGGCGTACCAGAAATTTCATCAGGGGTGCCAGTAATACGAAGTCCTCCATGTTTTTCACCATGGTGGACATAAAGATGGTAAGACCACTGGAAAGTACGATAAGTAGGGGTAACAAGAGCAGGATGGAGAAATAATCCGTCATTTTGCGATACAGCGTACGGGGTTTCTTCACTTGCCATATATAATTGAAGGTACGTTCTATGTTATAGGTTAGGCTCAAAATGGTCCAGAACAACATTACCAGACCCACTCCGATAAAAACCCCGCTTTTGGCGTGCACCAGATAAGAGTCAATCAGGCCGAGAATGGTTTCGGCAGCCGCACTCTGTCCTTCAAGACCGCTACGGAACTGGGTTTCCAGCAGGTTGGAGAAACCAAATCCACGTGCGATGGCGAATAGAATGGCCAGAATGGGAATGATAGAAAGCAGGGTGCTGTATGTCAGTGCGGATGCTTTATTCAAAATACGTCCCTGAGTGAACTCACGAATAGAAAGAGTGGCGATTTTTATTGCATTATAGAGTATTCCTCGGGATTTGCTAACCTCGTCTTCTGTCACTCGCCATATATCATCTTTGAGAAACGATTGCAGACCTTTCAGTTTTTCCTTGTTCATGGTACTCATAAGCTCTTTATTAGGATATATGAAAAAAAGCAGCCGGCCTGTAAGCCGGGTTCTGTTCCTCGCCTTGCGGCGAAGTGCCTGCCATTTATCTACGCCTGTTGTCACCAACAGGCTCTAGCGGTCTACCCTCCGACGTGGGGCGAGCAACCCTCATAATGTCGGTTTACATGACCTTACAACTCCTAAGACGTACAGCCCGTCATGTCACCATGCGGCTGGTGGGCTCTTACCCCACCTTCTCACCCTTACCCCGTTTCCCGTAGGAATTGTGGCGGTTGTTTTCTTCTACGTTACTCCACCTTCGCAGATGGCTTTCTGTTAGGAAGTAGGATGCTCTGCGTTGCCCGGACTTTCCTCTTTCGCTTTGCGGCGTCAGCGGCAGACCGGCCGGCTGCTTTTAAGTTTACAAAGATAGCGATTTTAGGTTAAACGTAGGATAATAAAGCGGAAAAAAGTAAGAAAATAAATGAAAAAACAAAGAAAGAGCGGAACAGCCCATTACTTTTTCTTGGTATATATAATAAAGAGGAGAAAATCAGTGATGCTCGGTTCGGCACTCCTGCTTATTGTATAGAAACAACGGTAAAAACAGGAAGAATATTTAAATAAATGAACTGTGCCGGAAAGAGAAATGGGTGCTGTTTTCACTTTCCCTCTCCGGACACGGAATTTAGCGGTAGAATCCCAATTCGTTTCTCAATGAACGCACTTCCTGTTGCAAAAGTTCTATACGTTCCAGCATGTGGTGGATGGCGTCGATTCCTGCAATATTGATGGACAAGTCATAATATAAATGCGTGTAACGCTCCAGCTCCGCTAGTTGGGATGCGGGGAGGTAGCGTTCCTCGTCAATCACCCGGACTTCGATCAGTCCGTCTTCTTCCAGTTCCGTAATGAACGACGGGTCCACATGGCAACGGTCGCAAAAATCGTTGATAATAATTAAATCGCTCTGCATAATCCTTCTCTTTTTTTAATTGCTACTATCTTTTAATTGGCGGAACAACTCTTTCTGATGTTCGGTAAGGTTGCTAGGAATGGTGACATTATAAGTTACTATCAGATCGCCAAATTTGCCTTCTTCCTTGTAAACAGGAAAGCCTTTGCCTTTCAAACGGACTTTGGTTCCGTTCTGGGTTTCAGGTTTTACTTTCAGTTTTACCTTGCCGTTCAGTGTGTCCACGGTTTCTTCACCACCCAGTACGGCGGTGTAGAGGCTAAGCGGAGCATCGATATATAAATCATTCCCCAGACGTTTGAATACAGGATCGTCTGGAATGACAAAGGTGATGTACAGATCGCCTGCAGGACCACCGTTTACTCCCGGTGCACCATGACCACGCAATTTGATAGTCTGTCCGTTGGCTATACCTGCCGGAACAGTGATACGTATGTTCTTTCCGTTTACATTAAGCACTTGTTTGTGTGTTTCGGCGGCTTCACGCAATGAAAGTTGTAATTCAGCATTATAGTCCTGTCCACGGAATCCGGCACTTCGTCTGCCGTTTGCACCGCCACGATGTCCGAACAGTTCTTCAAAAAAATCAGAGAAGCCACCTGTGCTGCCACCGAAATGTGCACCGCTGAATTCTTCTCCTCCATTGCCGGAATACCAGTAACTGCCGTTACCGTCCGTACCGAATCCGCTTCCGGCTCCGCCAAATCCTCCGAATCCACCGGCTCCTCCATATTGTTGCTTTTGTTTTTCAAATTCGTCGGCATGTTTCCAGTGTTCACCGTATTCGTCGTATTTCTTACGTTTTTCCGGGTCACTCAGTACTTCGTTGGCTTCATTTATCTCCTGAAACTTATCTTTGGCCCCAGGGTCATTCGGATTCAGGTCAGGATGGTATTTGCGGGCCAGCTTACGGAAAGCCTTCTTGATATCATCTTGGGTGGCGCTTTTGTCCACTCCCAATACTTTGTAATAGTCTATGTAAGCCATATTATATATTTGTTAAATTTCATCTGCTTTAAGGGAAACAAAATACATGCCAATTGGTTGTGTTCTGTTTTTATTTTATTATCTTTGCAGCGAATTTTTAGAAATTATTCTAAAGGAAATGAGGGGATTGGCAATCATATTCAGGTTTTTTATGCTATTAGTCCTGCTGCTTCCTGTGGTTGCTCTGTGTCCTGTGAAGGCGGAAACAACTCTGGAAGGGCCTATCCTTATTGTCACTTCTTATAACCCCGAAACTCGTAGTATTTCTGACAACCTGTCTGCTTTTATGGATGAATACCGACAGCGTGGCGGCAAGTATACTCCGATCATAGAGAGTATGAACTGCAAGAATTTGTCCGAGGCTTATCTGTGGAAATCGCGTATGGCCTCCATCCTTGGTAAGTATAAAGGGAAAAACCGTCCGTCACTGGTTATATTGCTGGGGCAGGAGGCATGGTCGGCTTATATTTCACAAGACACGGAGATAGCTAAAAAGACTCCGTCCATCTGTGGTATGGTCAGTGTCAACGGACTGGTATTGCCTGATGATAGTATCGACACACGGGTATGGGAACCTGAAAGTAAGAATATTTATACGGATTTCGGCGATTATAATATTGTTGCCGGTTATGTATATGAATATGATGTCGATAAAAACATAGAGTTGATGCGTCGCTTTTATCCTGATATGCGCCGTGTGGCATTTATATCGGATAATACCTATGGCGGGCTGTCTATGCAAGCCTTGGTTAAAAAGGAGATGGAGAAGTACCCTGATTTAGAGACGATTTGGCTGGACGGTCGTACGGAAACCTTTATGGAAGTGAGTGAAAGGATGCGCAGATTGCCTCAAAATACGTGTGTATTGTTGGGAACATGGCGTGTGGACTGTACGGAGAGTTATGTTATTGGTAATACGACTTATATGCTGCGTGATGCGAATCCTACCCTGCCTGTGTTTACTATCGCATCTGTGGGATTGGGACATTGGGCATTGGGAGGATATACTCCCGAATACCATGCGGTAGGAAAGAATATAGGCGCGGTTACTTATGATTTTTTGGATAAAGGAGATAGAGAAGGGGTGGACTTGGTGACTATTCCCGGAAACTATACTTTTGATATAAAGCGTTTGCATGAATTCAAATTGGATTCATTGAATCTTCCTCAGGGAGCGGTGTTGGTGAACAAGACTCCTTCGCTTTATGAGCAGTATAAATATTGGGTCATAGGGGTTGTTTCGGCGTTCATGTTCCTGATAGTCTGTTTCTTGATAGCCATATATTATATTATCCGTATCAACCACTTGAAACATCATCTGGAAGTGTCTGGCGAGGAGTTGTTGGTAGCCAAGGAGAAAGCGGAAGAATCCAACAGGCTGAAGACAGCTTTTCTGGCCAATATGAGCCACGAGATACGCACTCCGTTGAATGCTATTGTGGGATTTTCCAGCGTGTTGGTCAGTGATGATTCCTCTCCTGCCGAGAAGGCGCAGTATTGTGATATCATTCAGAAGAATTCCGATTTGTTGTTGCACCTCATAAATGATATTCTGGACATCTCGCGCATGGAATCCGGAAAAATAAAATTCGTATGGGAGGAATGTGATGTAGTAGAGTTGTGTCAGACGGCTTTGTCTACAGCGGAGTATGGACGCAAGACCAGCGCTTTGTTTCTGTTCGAAACTCCTGTAGCTTCGCTGGTTATCAAGACGGATGCCCAGCGCTTGAAGCAAGTATTGATTAATTTGTTGTCCAATGCCGCTAAATTTACCCCGTCCGGTTCTATTAAATTGGCGATTGCCATAGACAAACAGCATCAACAGTTGGAATTGTCTGTGTCGGATACCGGTTGCGGTATTCCGTCCGATAAGAGCGACAGGGTTTTTGAACGTTTCGAGAAATTGAATGAATATTCCCAAGGTACAGGGCTGGGATTGGCCATCAGCAGGCTGATAGTCGAGAATTTGGGAGGTAAGATATGGGTGGACAAGGATTATACCGAAGGCGCCCGGTTTGTATTCACGCATCCTTTAACTAAAAAAGAAAAAGAATAGAGATATGAAATATAGAATATGTATCAGCGCCCTGCTGTTGTGGGCGGGTATGCAGGTGTCTGCATCCAATAATCAGAAAGAAGTGGTTATCAAGATTATAGAAACCAGTGATGTGCACGGGAATTTCTTTCCGTATAACTTTATCGAACGGAAAGAATGGAGTGGAAGTCTTGCCCGTGTTCATTCCTTTGTGAAAGAGCAGCGTGAGAAATATGGGGATAATTGCCTGTTGATGGATAATGGGGATATCCTGCAAGGTCAGCCTACAGCTTACTATTATAATTTTATGGATACCGTGTCTACCCATGTGGCGGCGGATATGATGAATTATATGGGATGTGTGGTAGGCAATATGGGTAATCATGACGTAGAGACCGGGCATGCGGTGTACGACCGTTGGATAAAACAGTGCGATTTTCCGGTACTGGGGGCTAACATTATAGACAATGCCACCGGAAAACCTTATCTGAAACCCTACGAGGTGTTGGAGCGTGACGGAGTGAGGATAGCGGTTCTGGGTATGATTACTCCGGCCATTCCTTCATGGTTGCCGGAGAAGTTATGGAGTGGCCTGCATTTTGAGGAAATGGAGCCCTGCGCACGTAAGTGGGTGAAGATTATAAAGGAAAAAGAGAACCCCGATGTCATTGTGGGATTGTTTCATGCCGGAAAGTCGGGCAACGTGTTGGGACAGGTGGTGGAAGATGCCTCTATGGATGTTGCCAAACGGGTCCCGGGCTTTGATGTGGTGCTGATGGGGCACGACCATACAAGGGAATGTGTAAAGGTGCAGAATGTGGCAGGAGACAGTGTGTTGGTCATTGATCCGGCAAACAATGCCAATGTGGTTTCGGATGTGACCCTGACCGTAACAAAGAAAGACGGGAAAGTGGTGGCGAAGTCGGTGGAGGGCAGATTGGCGGATATGAACAAGTATCCTGTCAGCCAGGAGTTTATGGATAAATTCGCTCCTCAATATAAGGCTGTAAATGACTTCGTATCCCGTAAAATCGGTACTATTTCACGTACCATCACAGCGAAGGATGCTTATTTCGGTTCTTCTCCTTTCATAGACCTGATTCATCAGTTGCAATTGGAAATTTCGGGTGCTGAAGTGTCCTTCTGTGCTCCGTTGTCCTTCCGAGCAGAGATTAAAGAAGGAGACATCTATGTGAGTGATATGTTTAATTTGTACAAGTACGAGAACATGCTGTATGTGATGGAACTCTCGGGCAAGGAAATTAAAGATTTCCTGGAAATGGCATACGCCATCTGGACTAATCAGATGAAGAGTCCCGAGGACCACCTGATGCTTTTCAAGGAGCCGGTAGAGGAGGGAAAGCGTGCTAATTTCAAGAATTTCAGCTTTAACTTTGATTCTGCCGCAGGTATTAATTATACGGTGGACGTGACCAAGCCGGCAGGAGAGAAAATCACGATTCAAAGCATGTCGGACGGGACTCCCTTTAGTATGGATAAGGTTTATAAAGTGGCTTTGAATTCTTACCGTGGGAACGGTGGCGGAGATTTATTGACCCTTGGAGCAGGAATTTCCAAGGAAGATTTGGCAAAACGTATTATTTTTGCAACCGATAAGGATTTGCGTTATTATCTGATGCAATATATTGAGCAGGAAAAAGTGCTGCATCCTCATGCCATGCACCAGTGGAAGTTTATTCCGGAGGAATGGACTGTGCCTGCCGCAAAAAAAGACTATCAATTGCTGTTTGGCGAGGAAAAGAAATAATAGTTGAGCAAGAGAAGGTACATAATAGCCCCGTTATTACTGCTGACGCTGTTTTTAACGTATCAGGTAAGCATCACCTTGTTTACCCACGTTCATGTTGTGAACGGGGTGATGATTGTGCACTCTCATCCTTCGTCCGGCAAACACCATACGCATACCACAGGACAGGTTATTTCTATTGCTCATCTGAGCACTATTCATACTTTGGAGGCCGAGGTTCAGGCCGAGATGACTGTATTCCGTCCTTTGTTGTATGTTTTGGAATATAAGATAAATACTTTCCGCGCGAAAGCGCTTTGCGCGCAATGTATCCATTTGCGCGCTCCTCCTTTTCATTGCTGAAACAAAGGTATATCTGTTGATGGAATACATTCGGGCAATCCCTTTAACAGATGGGAATGTGTTTTTGCCATAGGGCTACACACATTCTTTATTGAATAAACCGAAACATTTTAGTAATAGAAAAAAATAGATGAAACAATATATTCTGTTACTCGTGCTCATGGTGATGAGTGCGGGTATCAATGCGTATGCAGAAGATGTAAATCCTGTGAAGGAAGGCAATGTGATTTCAGGTCATGTAGTGGAAAAAGGCACGGAGAACAGCCTTCCGTATGCTGCCATATTGATTGTGGAAACCGGGCAGGGTACGGTGAGTAACGAGGACGGTGAGTTCCGTTTCAAGAAGGTTCCGGCAGGAAAGTACACATTGAGGGTTCAGCTACTGGGCTATGAGACACAGGAAAAGAAAGTGACCGTCAGTAACGACTTCACGGTAGATGTTCATTTTTTGATGAGTGATGAAAGTATTATGACGGACGAGGTGGTTGTATCGGCCAATCGCAATGAGACAAGTCGCAAGGTGGCTCCGGTGGTAGTCAATGTGATGAATGCCAAGCTGTTCGAATCGGTGAACTCTACCGATTTGGCTAAATCCTTGAATTACCAGTCGGGGCTGCGTGTGGAGAACAACTGCCAGAACTGCGGCTTCCCTCAAGTACGTATCAATGGGCTGGAAGGACCTTATTCGCAAATTCTTATCAATAGCCGTCCGGTAGTCAGTGCTCTGTCCGGTGTATATGGCTTGGAGCAGATTCCGGTGAATATGATAGAGCGTGTAGAGGTTGTCCGCGGAGGAGGGTCGGCCTTGTTTGGTGCTAATGCAGTGGGCGGAACCATCAATATCATCACGAAAGACCCCATCAACAATTCATTTCAAGTTTCTTCAACAATGTCCAATATGAACGGCAAGGTGTGGGAACAGTATATGGGAGCCAACGCCTCTTTGGTGTCAAAAGACAATACATATGGCATCGCTTTGTATCAGTCTTATCGGAACCGTAATCCGTATGATGCGGACGGGGACGGTTTCTCGGAGTTGGGAAAGCTGAACATGAATACGTTCGGGCTGCGTACCTATTACCGTCCTACGCAGTTCAGCCGTATCAGTCTGGAATATCATACCACGAATGAGTTCCGTCGCGGAGGGAATAAATTTGATTTGCAGCCGCACGAAACGGATATCACCGAACAGACCAAGCATGTCATCAATAGTGGCGGATTGAGTTATGATCTGTTTTGGAAAGAATACAAGCATAAGCTTTCTTTCTATTCTTCCATCCAGCATACCGACCGTAACAGTTATTATGGTGCGCAACAGGATGCGAATGCATACGGAAAGACGAAAGACCTGACTTGGGTGGCAGGTGGCATGTATGTGGGTAATTTTGAGAAAGTTTTATTCTCTCCTGCTACTTTTACCGCCGGGTTGGAGTATCAGAACAACTCCCTGCACGATGTTATGACCGGTTATCACCGTGATATGAAACAGGATGTGCGTATTGCCAGCGCTTTTGTGCAGAACGAATGGAAAATGAATCAGTTTGTATTCCTGGCCGGGTTCCGTCTGGATGACCATAACCTGATTGACAATCCTATCTTCAGCCCCCGTCTGAACCTGCTCTACAAACCGAGTGACAAACTACAGGCACGTATTACCTGGTCTACCGGTTTCCGTGCGCCGCAGGCATACGATGAGGATTTGCATGTTACCGCAGTAGGAGGTGAGGGCGTGCTTATCAAGTTGGCGGAAGGGTTGAAACCGGAGCATTCCAACAGCATCAGCGGCTCCATTGACTGGACGGCGAATATCGGTCATTTCCAGACCAATTTGTTATTGGAAGGGTTCTATACCGGATTGGATGACGTGTTTGTTCTGGAGGATATGGGCCATGACGAGAACGGTAACAAGGTGAAGGAGCGTCGCAACGGTAACGGGGCACGTGTGTATGGCGTGAATCTGGACGGAAAGATTGCACATGGACGTGATGCGGCTTTACAGGTGGGCCTCACGGTGCAGCGCAGCGAATATACCGAGCTGGAGGCATGGAGTGAGAATCCTGAGGTAGCGCCGGTGAAGCGGATGCCCCGTACTCCTGACTATTACGGTTATTTCACATTGACATCTGCTCCGTTCAAGAATTTCGACTGCTCCTTGTCCGGTGTGTACACAGGCCGGATGCATGTGCCGCATTTCGCACCGACAGAGTTGCCCGAGGAATATATAGGACAATATATCGCTAAAGATGAAATGGTGCATACTCCTGATTTCTTTGATTTGAATGTGAAACTGAATTACACATTTGTATTGAATGACCATATCAAATTGCAGTTAAACGGTGGAGTACAGAATATTTTTAATGCTTTCCAAAAGGATTTGGACAAAGGTGGTTATCGTGACTCGGGTTATTTCTATGGGCCTACACAGCCTAGAACGTATTTTGTGGGGATCAAGATTACGAATTGAATAATCTGCTGATTTGTCAATGTGCTAATATGTCAATGGGGTACGCTTTGTTCCGCATGGCACATTAGCACATTGTCACATTGACAAATTAACAGATTGATTTATTACCAACTACTGACAAGTGACTATACTTTTCTGTAATCCGGAATCCCGGATCGGGATAATTATATAAGGGGAAGCGGTGTTCTGTTTCTCCTTCCATATATTTCCACAGACTGGCATATTCTTCTTTCTTCTCGCCCATTTCCTGCAATTGCAGCATATATTGCCAGATAGACTTGTTTTCCTTGATGTATATTTTTTCCATCTGATGAATAATCGGACTATGCTGGCGGGTTGGGTCATGGTCAAATTCCAGTATCCGTTTTCCCTCTTTTGTCATACCGATAGTTACGAAAGTCATGCTCTTGCCTATACCCGGCAGGTTCAGTACGCTGCGGTCTGTTGCTACGAAAGGAATCTGATGGAAGGTGCAGAAACGCTGTACGGCTGCCGCACGGTCTTTACTGTTTCTCAACAGGTTCAAAAACTCCTTTTCTTGCTCTGCGGAAAGTTTTCCCCATCTTTTTTCCTCTTCTTTCTCCTGTAAGGAACGGCTGTTCGGTGTGAATACCGCATAGTTCTCTTCAAAACCTTTTACCGAGAAAGTGTAGTAACACAATACACCCAATCCGTTCAATACTTTGCGCAGCTTGGCGGTATGTCCGCGACGGGAAGCCGCCACATTATATACTAGCTGGTTGGTGATAGTCCACCCGGCTGCCAGTATCTTGCGGATAGCTTCACGCGCTTCGGGTGTTACTTCCAGTGGAGTCTGGAAATGCGTTTGAATCAGAAATTGTCTGACCCCTACGGCAGATGCCTTTTCTTTGAACTCACGTAAGATATCCAATAGTTCGTCATTGATTCGCATGGGCAGATATACCGGGAGCCGGCTGCCCAGGCGTACTCGTTGCAGTTCCGCATATTTCTCTCCTTCGGCGCGGTGCAGGTTTGCGTTTCGTTTGCGGACAGCCATTTTGTAGACGGCTTCCAATATATTGCGCAAGGTCTTGTTCTGGCTCATCAATGCATCGCCTCCCGTAATCAGGATATCCCTGAGCTGAGTGTCGTTCTCGAAATATTCCATCAGTTTTCTCAACCTCTTGTCCCAGCTCTCTTTCGGTTTCAATTCCTCGAAGTTGAAGTTCAGACGTTCACTTTGGAAGTCGTACATGCGCTGGCAGGATGCACACAGGCCGCCGCATGCACGTCCCATCGAGTCGGGGATAAGAATGGCCACATCGGGATAACGGCGGTGAATGTTGTGTCCGTCCGGCAGCAGCCATCCTGCAGCGTTAGGCTTTCCGTCCTCCACAGCATCTTCTTTTTCCCATGCGTGGATGTTACCGTATGTTTCCACCAGTTGGGGAGAGTACAGAATATAGCTTCGTATGGCTGTATCATCATATCCTTTCCCCGTAGGATTCAACAAAGACAGATAGTAAGGGGTGATAAAGACAGGCATTCCTTTCTTGCGTGCTTTGTGATAAAGCTGCAAGGTCTCTTCGGATAGGGAGTTGCCTAGCATTCGGTTCAGTTCGGTAGGGCTTTTTATGGCCATTGCCAGATGAAAACGGGCTTCGTTCCACCATTGGCAGACCAGCTGGCGTTTGTCCTCTTCCGTGCTTCCTTCGGGAAAAAGATAGCGGCTGGAGGGCGCGTGTCTGTTTTCTATTTTCTGGATAAGAAGGGAGATAATACGCTCTTTGTTTTGTCGGCGGATAGCCCGGACATCCTCATTCAGTCCGCTGGGCCAGCGTTTCATCCATTGTTGCACTTGTTTTTCATCAGGTAGTTCCTCCTCTTCGTGATAAAGCCGGTCAAACTGGTGATACAGGTCAATCCATAAATCAACGGAAATCTCTTCATTGATGATACTATTCGTTAAAAACTTCCAAAGCAGTGAGATGGTTTCTATTTTAATCTCCTGTTCTGTAGAGGCTTCGTAAATGGTTTTTCCATCGTTATCTATCAGTCTTTTAATTTGCCTTGCGGCAGCAGGATTGTAAATAGGACCAGATAATAGATAATCGTTCAGCTTGTTTTTGAAAGCTGTTTCATCCTGGCTTTCTGAAGCCAATGAAGTGAGTTGGGTTAATCGGGTTTCGAATAGTGTTTTAATGCCATGGGTGGATAACATCTTATTCTTTTGTTTCATAAGCAAACGGTTGTTAAAAAAGTGAATACTATAAATAACATATTTCTCGTAGAAAAGTTATCAAACTGTTAACTTCATGCTGCTAAGATAGTAAAAAAGCTTCTTTTATGCAAATTCCTTAACAAAAAGACGTTTTTTATAAATAGCATTATTTTATAGAGTACATTTGCTTTGTGCTTTCGTCTTTTTTTAAAGCCCGGAGCTTTTATCGGGAAACGAAGAAATTCGTAATTTTGTAGAGCTTTGCTTGTTTGCAGGCCAATCAAGCTGAAGAGAAACCTCATTTTAATAGATGGAAAAACAACATAGAAGTAAATAAATGGAACTGAAACAACTTTTTACCTTTGCAGCAGCCTGTTCGCTGGCACTTTCGGTGTCGGCTCAAGATAGAGTACACTATACAGGCACAGAGCTGTCTAACCCTACCTATCATGACGGACAATTATCACCTGTGGTAGGAGTACACAATATTCAGGTGATGCGCGCCAACCGGGAACATCCTGCACCCGATAACGGCAATGGATGGACATACAATCATCAGTCCATGTTGGCTTATTGGAACGGACAATTCTATATGCATTATCTTTCCGATCCATCAGACGAGCATATTCCTCCCTCACAGACTTTCCTGATGACTTCAAAAGATGGATACCACTGGACAAATCCGGTGACTCTTTTCCCTATCTACCGGGTTCCCGATGGCTATACCAAGCCCGGACGCACAGACAAGGCGAAAGATCTGGATGCCATCATGCATCAGCGTGTAGGCTTCTATGTATCAAAAAGCGGCAGATTGATAGCTATGGGAAACTATGGCGTAGCTCTGGACAAGAAAGATGATCCGAATGACGGGAACGGAATAGGCCGTGTGGTTCGCGAGATTAAGAAAGACGGTTCGTTCGGTCCCATTTATTTCATTTACTATAACCATGCGTTTAATGAAAAGAATACATCCTATCCTTATTTTAAACGCAGCAAAGACAAGGAATTTGTAAAAGCCTGTCAGGAGATTCTGGACAATCCTCGTTACCGTATGCAGTGGGTGGAGGAAGCCGATCGTAATGACCCGTTGATTCCTTTACACAAAGAATACAAAGCGTATTGTGACTATACTTTGCCCGACGGTCGTTTGGTAAGCTTGTGGAAACATGCCCTGACTTCCATCAGCGAGGATGGTGGAAATACGTGGGCGCAACCGGTGGAACGTGCGAAAGGCTTTGTTAACAGTAATGCGAAGATTTGGGGGCAGCGTTTGAGTGACGGTACATACGCCACGGTGTATAATCCTTCCGAGTTCCGTTGGCCGCTGGCTATCTCGCTCAGTAAGGACGGGCTGGAATATACGACCTTGAATTTGGTGCATGGCGAAATTACACCGATGCGTTACGGAGGTAATTATAAATCATTCGGGCCTCAGTATGTACGGGGTATTCAGGAAGGTAACGGAACTCCTCCCGATGGTGATTTGTGGGTGACTTACAGTGTGAACAAGGAGGACATGTGGGTTTCTCATATCCCTGTGCCCGTCCGCGCACATGCCAGTGCACATGCTGACGATAATTTTGCCAACTATAAAGATTTGAATGAACTGACCGACTGGAATTTGTATTCTTTGCAGTGGGCTCCCGTATCATTGGATGGAAAATGGTTGGTGCTGCAAGATAAGGATTTGTTCGATTATGCCCGTGTGGAGCGTAAGATACCCGCTACAAAAGAACTTAAAGTTTCTTTCGAACTGATGGCGGAGCAGAACGATAAGGGCCTTTTGCAAATAGAATTCCTAGATGAAAACGGTATTGCCTGTTCCCGTCTGGAATTGACTTCCGACGGACTTTTCCGTGCCAAAGGAGGTGCGCGGTTTGGTAATTTGTTGAAGTATGAACCGGGCAAGACGTATAAGGTAGAAGTGGAACTTTCTGTTGCTAACCGTATGGTAACCGTTTACGTGGATGGAAAGAAAGCAGGACAACGTATGTTCTTTGCTCCCGTTCCGGCCATTGAAAGAGTGATGTTCCGCACCGGAGCGCAACGGACTTATCCTACGGTGGATACTCCGGCAGACTGGTATGGTATTCTGCCGAATGCAGGTGAGCAAGAACCTTTGTGTACCTATCGTATAGCCAATTTCAAGACGACTTCTGCTGATAAGGATGCCGGTGCGGCTTTCTTGAAATATAAGGATTTCAAGCCCTACGTGGATTATTTCAACAGCATGGAGGATGAGAATATAGCCCAGGCTGTTCCCAATGCCCGCGCATCTCAATGGATGGAAGAAAACATACCTCTTTTCGAGTGCTCTCAAAAGAACTTTGAGGAAATGTATTATTATCGTTGGTGGACGCTGCGCAAACACATCAAGGAAACTCCGGTGGGCTATGGTATGACCGAATTCTTGGTAAACCGTTCGTATGCCGATAAATACAATCTGATAGCTTGTGCCATCGGTCATCATATTTATGAGAGCCGCTGGTTGCGTAACCCGGAATACTTGAATCAGATTATCCATACTTGGTATCGGGGTAACGAAGGAGGCCCGATGGCCAAAATGACCAAGTTCAGCTCGTGGAATGCGGATGCGGTACTGGGACGTTACATGGTCGATGGAAACAAGGAATTCTTGTTGGATATGGTAAAGGATTTGGAAGCGGAATATGCCCGTTGGGAAAAGACAAACCGCCTGTCCAATGGACTTTACTGGCAGGGAGATGTGCAGGATGGCATGGAGGAATCTATCAGTGGAGGTCGTCGTAAGCAATATGCCCGTCCTACTATCAACAGTTATATGTATGGCAACGCCAAAGCGCTCTCTCTTATCGGCATCATGACAGGAGATGAGGGCATGGCCATGAAATATGGATTGAAAGCCGACTCCATTAAAACGTTGGTACAGGATAAGTTGTGGAACACAGACCATCATTTCTTTGAAACGATGCGTGGAGATGCGTCCGCCGAGGTACGCGAGGCTATCGGCTATATCCCTTGGTATTTCAATTTGCCGGATGCTTCTTCCCAATACGATGTGGCATGGAAGGAAGTGATGGACGAGAAAGGTTTTTCCGCACCTTACGGACTTACCACTGCCGAGCGCCGTCATCCTGAGTTCCGTACACATGGCGTAGGTAAGTGTGAATGGGATGGGGCTATCTGGCCGTTTGCATCTGCACAGACTTTGACTGCAATGGCCAATTTCATGAATAATTATCCTCAGACTGTATTGACAGACAGCGTGTATTTCCATCAAATGGAACGCTATGTGGAGTCGCAACATCATCGTGGGCGTCCCTACATCGGCGAGTATCTGGATGAGGTAACCGGTTATTGGTTGAAAGGGGATCAGGAACGCAGCCGTTATTACAATCATTCTACTTTTAATGATTTGATGATTACCGGTTTGATAGGACTCCGTCCGCGCATGGATAACACAGTGGAGGTGAATCCGTTGATTCCCGAAGGAAAATGGGATTATTTCTGTTTGGATAATGTGTTGTATCATGGCCGTAACCTTACTATTTTGTGGGATAAAGACGGCAGCCGTTACCAGCGTGGAAAAGGTCTGCATATCTATGTGGATGGAAAGGAAGTAGGACATGCCGATACATTGACCCGTGTTCTTTGTGAGAATGTGCTATAATTTTGAATAAAGGGGATGTCTTAAGATAATAAATAGACTGTTGAAAGAAAAATGAATTACAGAAAATTCTTAATAGCCGCTTTGTTAGTTATGTCTTTCTCCGTGCAGGCGAAAGACATAACTATTACCCGCCTGACGTGTGAGATGCGCGAAGGAAGAGTGACTATCTCTGATGCCCCTCGTTTGGGATGGCAGATGAGTTCGCCGGAAAATGGCACGCGGCAGACTGCTTATGAGATAGAGGTTCGGGATGTATGGGCAGGAAAAGTAGTCTGGAACAGCGGCAAAGTAAAATCCGCTCGAAGCCAGTTGGTTTCCTGTGCGGATGCGGCCTTGGAGAAGGACAGGCATTATACTTGGCGTGTCCGTGTCTGGGATGAGGCTGATACGCCTTCGGCATGGAGTGCGCCTTCTGATTTCAGTATCCTGACTTCCGAAGCAGCTTTCGCCGGCAGTGAATGGATTGGGGCCATTACCCGTAAGGATGCCCGCATACCCGAAGGCCGGAAATATCATGGCAGTGAACTGAAAAAGCCTGAGGCAAAGGCCGCCTGGGCTGCTGTGGATACTTTGGCAAAGAAAAGTATTTATCTGCGTCGCGAGTTCCATGTGGCAAAGAAAGTGAAAGACGCCACAGCGTATGTATGTGGCTTGGGCTTTTATGAATTTTCGCTGAATGGAGAAAAAGTGGGAGACAGCGAATTTGCCCCCCTTTGGAGCGACTATGACAAAAGTGTCTATTATAATACTTATGATGTCACCTCGCAAGTGAAGAAAGGCGGTAACGCTATCGGAGTCCTGCTGGGAAATGGATTTTACAATGTGCAAGGCGGCCGCTATCGTAAACTGCAAATCAGTTTCGGCGCTCCCACGCTTCGTTTCCGGATGGTGGTGAATTATGAAGACGGAACCAGTGAAACGATTGTTTCCGGAAAGGACTGGAAGTACGATTTCAGTCCCGTACTGTTCAATTGCATCTATGGCGGAGAAGATTATGACGCCCGCCGTGAGCAGAAAGGCTGGAACATGTTCGGTTTTAAAGAGCAGGATTGGCGTCCTGTCGTGATTCAGGAAGCCCCCAAAGGGGTGCTTCGTTCGCAGATAGCGCAACCGGTGAAGATTATGGAGCGTTATGATATCCGGAAAGTGACCAAGCTCACCGCTGAACAGATAACAGCTGCCTGCAAGTCAACCAAACGGACAGTAGATCCGTCTGCCTTTGTGCTGGATATGGGACAGAACCTGGCCGGTTTCCCCGAAATTACCGTCCGTGGAAAGAAAGGGCAGAAAATAACTCTGCTTGTATCCGAATCCCTGACGGACGAAGGAGCTTGCAATCAGCGTCAGACCGGCAGACAACATTATTATGAATATATCCTGAAAGGGGAAGGAGTGGAAACTTGGCATCCTCGTTTTTCTTACTATGGTTTCCGGTATATTCAGGTGGAAGGCGCTGTGCTGAAAGGGCAAAAAAACACCTTGCATCTTCCGGTGATCCAGAAGATACAATCGTGCTTTGTTTATAATTCGGCTCCTAAGGTATCCACATTCCAATGTTCCAATCGTATATTCAATGAGGCCCATCGGCTGATAGAGAAGGCGGTGCGAAGTAATATGCAGTCCGTGTTTACCGATTGTCCTCATCGCGAGAAACTGGGTTGGTTGGAACAAGATCATTTGTGTGGTCCCGGTTTGCTTTACAATTATGATTTGACAGGCTTTGTTCCTCAGACTCTTCAGAACATAGCCGATGCACAGCATGCCAACGGCGCGGTTCCTACCACTGCTCCGGAATATGTGGTGTTCGAGGGTCCCGGTATGGATGCTTTTGCCGAATCTCCCGAATGGGGATGTACCTTTGTGGTATTGCCTTTCATGTATTATGAGACGTATGGGGATGATTCATTGATTAGAAAATACTATAACGGAATGCGTCGTTACATTGATTATATGACTACTCGTGCCAATGATGGAATCGTTTCTTTCGGACTGGGCGATTGGTATGATTATGGAGATTTCCGGGCCGGATTTTCTCGTAATACGCCTGTTCCTTTAGTAGCTACCGCCCATTATTATATGGTTGTTCGCTATTTGGTGGAGGCGGCACGTATGCTGGATAATAGGTATGATGTAGCATATTACACTCATTTGGGTGAAGAAATTAATAAAGCATTCCATCGGGAGTTTTATCATAAGGATACTCGTCAGTATGGTACGGGAAGTCAGTGCAGTAATGCCCTGCCGTTGTTTCTCGGAATGGTTCCTGCCGAAGATAAACAGGCGGTACTTGATAACTTGGTAGCGGATATAAAACGTCATGGTAACCGGCTGACTACTGGTGATGTGGGAAATCGTTATTTGTTCCAGACGCTAGCCCGTAACGGACTGAATGAGCTGATGTACACCATGCATAACCATGAAGAGGCCCCGGGGTATGGTTTCCAACTGAAATTTGGAGCTACCACGCTGACCGAGCAATGGGATCCGCGACAGGGTTCTTCGTGGAATCACTTTATGATGGGACAGATTGATGAATGGTTCTTCAACTCGCTGGCGGGTATCCGCACCGTTGAGGGAAAACCGGGAATGAAGGAAATAGAAATACGTCCCCGTCCGGTAGGCGATTTGACATACGTCCGGGCTTCGACTGAAACTCTCTATGGAAAGGTTGCAGTAGACTGGACACGCGAGAATGGAGTCTTTACATTGAAAGTAACGATACCTGTAGGGTGTACGGCACGCGTATTCCTTCCCGATGAGAAAGAGCCGAAGATAGTGGAAAGCGGAACTTATTCTTTTAAGAAATAAACGCAGCTTTCATAGGAAAAGCCCCCTGGGGGTGTTTGGTAAAACTAAAATCAATTAATGAACGATATGAATAAACGTACCTTTTTAAGTCTGTTGCTATGTGTTTGCAGTTTGTCTTTTCTGCATGCCGAGCGTGTGGATATGCAGCAAGCCGGTGCCGATATACAAGGCCGGAAATTAAACACGACATTGATTAATTCTACCATCGACCGCTTGAATGCCAATGGTGGCGGAACACTCTTTTTCCCCACAGGAACTTATCTCACCGGTTCCATCCACATGAAAAGTAATATTACATTAGAATTGGAAGCAGGAGCCACCTTGAAATTCTCGGAGAACTTTGACGACTTCCTCCCTTATGTGGAAGTGCGTCACGAGGGAATCATGATGAAAAGTTTCCAACCGTTGATTTACGCCGTGGATGCAGAAAATATTACCATCAAGGGAGAAGGAACTCTGGATGGACAGGGTAAGGCATGGTGGACTGAATTTTTCCGTGTACTGGTAGACCTTAGAGATAACGGCAAGAGAAACATCAACAAGTACCAGCCCATGTTCGAGAAGGAAAATGACCTGAAAGCCCTTTACGCTGAAACCAATGAAGACTGGCATGGCACACTGGACCGTCGCTTTTTCCGTCCTCCTTTCATACATCCCATCCGTTGTAAGAATGTACGGGTAGAGGGCGTGAAGATTATCAACTCTCCCTTCTGGACTGTAAATCCTGAATTTTGCGACAATGTGACCATTAAAGGCATTACCATCCACAATGTGCCTTCCCCCAACACGGATGGCATCAACCCCGAGTCTTGTAAGAATGTACACATCAGCGACTGCCACATTTCGGTAGGCGATGACTGCATCACCATCAAATCCGGACGTGACTTGCAAGCGCGTAAACTGGGTGTCCCTTGCGAGAATATCACCATTACCAATTGCACCATGTTGAGCGGACACGGTGGTGTGGTTATCGGCAGCGAGATGAGTGGAGGAGTGAAGAAAGTGACCATCAGCAATTGTGTCTTTGATGGTACAGACCGAGGGATTCGTCTGAAATCCACTCGTGGCCGCGGAGGCATTGTGGAGGATATCCGTGTAAGCAATATTGTGATGAGTAATATCAAGAAAGAAGCTATTGTTCTCAATCTGAAATATAGCAAGATGCCTGCCGAACCGAAGAGTGACCGCACTCCGGAATTTCGTAACATCTATGTTTCGGGTGTGACGGTCCGTGATGTGAATACCCCCATTATGGTGGTGGGCCTGCCCGAAGCGCCTATTACCGGTATTGTGATGCGTGATGTGTATATTCAGAATGCCAAGCAACGCTGTGTCTTTGAAGATTGTAAGGACTTGGTGCTGGATGATGTGTATGTGGATGGTAAAGAAATAAAATAGACTGCCCGATGAAAAAACAGATGCTTTTGTGCATGGCGGCACTCTCTTTTTCCGCTGTGTCTGCACAAACTTATGAAACTCGGTTCGCACGTCCGTTATCCGATGTGTTGAATGACGTTGCCGCCCGCTTCCAGGTCCGCTTGAAGTATGATATTGATACGGTGGGGCGTATCCTTCCGTATGCCGATTTCCGTATCCGTCCCTATTCATTGGAAGAAACCTTGACCAATGTGCTTTCTCCTTTCGATTATAAATTCGTGAAGCAAAGTGATACCGTGTACAAGTTGAAACCATACGAGTATGCACGCCGCACGGATGTTGATGGAGAAAAAATGTTGTCATATCTTAGTGGCTTGTATACTGATAAAGATCAGTGGGAACAGCGCAGGGAGATACTCCGAAAGGAAGTGCGCCAACGTCTGGGATTGGATGATATGCTGAAAGGAACAGTGAAGGATGCAAAGCCTATTCTCTCGAAAGTACGGAAATTCGATGGATATACCGTACAGAATTTTGCATTGGAGACCTTGCCGGGGCTTTATGTTTGCGGTTCGGTTTATGCACCGCGTTCCAAAGGTAAACATGCACTTATTATTTGCCCCAATGGCCATTTTGGACAGGGACGCTACCGGAAGGACCAACAGCAACGTATGGCTACATTGGCGCGTATGGGGGCTATTTGTGTGGATTATGACTTGTATGGATGGGGTGAATCCGCCTTGCAGGTGGGTGCGGAAGCGCACCATACCAGTGATGCGCACACCATTCAGGCTATGAACGGATTGCTGATACTGGATGATATGCTGGCAAACCGTAAAGATATAGATCCTGCACGCATCGGCGTGAACGGTGGTTCCGGCGGAGGAACGCAGACGGTGTTGCTTACCGTTTTGGACGACCGTTTTACAGCTGCTGCCCCTGTGGTCAGTCTGGCTTCTCACTTTGATGGCGGTTGCCCGTGTGAAAGTGGCAAGCCCATCCAGCTGGCAGGTGGAGGAACTTGCAATGCGGAACTGGCCGCCCTGTTTGCTCCGCGTCCCATGCTGGTGGTTTCCGACGGAGGAGACTGGACAGCCACGGTTCCTCGTTTGGAATATCCTTACTTGCAACGCATCTACGGTTTTTATGGTGCGACGGACAAGGTGAGCAATGTACATTTGCCGCAAGAACGTCATGATTTCGGTCCGAACAAGCGGAATGCGGTTTATGATTTCTTTATAGACGTGTTCGGCCTTGACCGGAGAATGCTGGATGAAAGTAAAGTAACCATTGAATCGGAAAACGCATTGAAGAGCTTTGGTGAGAAAGGTGAGAAACTGCCAGCCGGAGCCTTAAGATATAAAGAATGATTTTGTCGTTTATTTATTAGGTTAAGAGTTAGTGTAGAATCTCCCTCTTGCATAGCCTGTGAAGGTGAGCAAGGGGGAGTTTTTTTAGGTATGGGGGTTAATACTTTTTGTCGGGTATATCAGGTCTTGTCATACGGACTGTTAAGTCTTTTTGTGCGGACTGTTACTATAGTCTTCGGCAGTGGACCGTACAGTCTGCTACAGTGGACTGTACGGTCTGCCGTAGTGAAACATACGGACTACTGTCGTAGTCTGTAAAAGGTAACCGTAAGAAATGCTTTAATGGTACTGAAAAAAAGACTTAATGGAGCTGAAGCGATGAATTAACTCTGCATTTATGTTATAATCATCTTTAATTCCTCATCCTTGTGGCGCTTTCGGTTGTTTTCTTGTTTATAGTTGCGGATTCAAACCGGTTTCTACATTGGATTTCAGCCGGGTATAATGGAAAAAGCGAAGGTTATAATAAGATAATGCGTTTCTGTAATATGGCAGCAATCTGTTGTCTCAGTTGTGGGGCGCTGATGGGCTTGGCCATATAGCCGTCGAAGCCATTTTCCATAACCCGTTGTTCATCACTGGCATAGGCGAAAGCGGTAACGGCGATGATAGGCACATCCAAGGATAGCTTTCGTATTTCCCGGGTGGCCTCATAGCCATCCATCACCGGCATATTGATATCCATCAGAATTATCTGAGGATTATGGAACTTATACAAATTGACCGCCTCTTTTCCATCCCAAGCATGAACCAGGTTATATTCTCGTTTCAAGATAGATTGGAACAGCCGGTAATTACTCTCATTGTCTTCGGCAACTAGAATGGTCAGTTTGTCTTTCTGCACGGAGATGGGCTGATGTTTGTCTTCCTTTTTGTTATCCGCATCAGCGGGCTGGTAGGGAATGGTGAACCAGAAAGTGGATCCTTTTCCTTCTTCAGATTCTACGCCGATGCGTCCTCCCATGTGCTCTACAATTGTCTGGCAAATGGATAATCCCAGTCCTGTACCCTGTACAAAAGAGTTCAGTTTGACGAAACGTCCGAATATGGAGTTCACTTTGTCGGCTGGAATGCCGCAACCGGTATCTTTAACATAGAAATAAAGTTCTCTGCCGCATAGTTCGTAGCCGAAGGTGATGCTTCCTTGTGAGGTAAACTTGCTGGCGTTGTTCAGCAAATTATTCAAAACTTGCATCAGGCGGTTCTTTTCTGTCTTTATGGGGCAAGAGGGGAGTCCTTTGTGTGCAATCAGTTGAATGCCGCTGGTTTCCGTCCGGTAACGGACCACGCTTTCTATTTCGGAAAGGATATCATTCAGTTCCACGTTGGAATAACTGAAATCCAGTGTGCCGGCCTCTATTTTCGATAAGTCCAGTATGTCGCTGATTAATTGCAGCAGTAACGTATTGTTACTTTCAATGATATTGATATATTCCTGCTTTTCCTGTTCCTCTTCTGCAGTAGCAAGGATGTTTGAGAAACCGATGATAGCATTTAGCGGAGTGCGTATTTCGTGGCTCATATTGGCAAGGAAAGCGGACTTCAGCCGGTTGGATTCTTCCGCGCGGTCCTTGGCTGAAAGCAGTTCGTTTTCCATTGTTTTCCGTTCGTTGATAATCAGTGAGGAACCGACTAAAGTCAGCGGCTTTCCGTTTTTGTCTCTTGTTTCTACGGCTGCTTGTGCTTCTACCCAGTCTATTTTCCAATGTTTTCCATCATTGGCCAGTACACGGTACTCTTCTTTCACTTTCTCTATTTTTCCGTTTGCCAGGTCGCGGTAGGCCTGTATCACGCGTGGACGGTCTTCTTTGATAATTTTGGCGAAATATTGTTTGTCCGATACGCTCAACTGATCTTCGCTGATGCTGCCCGGCATGGCTGCCATGGCAATGGGGCGGTTAAGGTCGCACAAGATGGTATGGTCTTTCAAGTTCCATTTCCAAGGTACAATGTTGGCTACTTCCAGTGCCATGGAAAGTTTATGGTTCGTGGCGCTTAGCATTTGCTGTGCATTGTGCAACTCGGTGCTGTCCATGCAGAACACATCGACCATATCCGGTTCAGTGGAGCAATTCAGGACAACATCATAGAAGGTGTTGACGGTTTTAAAATAATATGGGAATGTGATCGATTTCTTTTCTTTCAAGGTGATACTCATGAAATGGGTGAATTCCGGTAAAGATTCGGGAAAGATTTCGGAGGCCCTTTTCCCTATTATATCGGATTTTTTAAAAAAACATCGTTCGAAATAACGGTTGACATCCTGATAAATGCTGTCTATAATATTTCCTTCTTTATCCCATATTACTTGTTCCTTCATGTAAAGAATCGGCATATTATCCACCAGGTTGATATATTGTGCGTTTGTTTCTATTTCATTTTGTTGGGCTCGTCTCAGGACTTTCAGCATCTGAATGCGTTTTTGTTGTGTTACAGCCATCAGTGCGAAGGCCATGAGCACAATCAGGATAAACCATTTGTATTTGTTCAGAAAGTGGACAGGCTTGTCATAGAAAATGGTGTCATCGGGGCATCGCTTGGGGTCGAGCCCTTTATTTATGAGTCTGGTATAGTTGAAGGTGGGGTGTGCTTCCTGAGGCTCATAGAAAGGAATGTCACTGGCTCTTTTTCCACCGAGGATGTCGTCAATTGTTTTCAATAATTGCTTGGTGAAGGCTTGTTCATTGTACATGTATCCTCCTACCATACCTCCGTCGTCCATACCTGCATAGCGGATGGTGAAAAGAGGGGCGGAGATGCTGGAAATGCTTCTGTAAGCGTTTATCAGAAAGCTGTCCGAGGTGAAGGATTCGGTGAACCAAGTGGATACCAGAATGCCTGTAGTCTTGTCTGCCTTACGTACAGCATTATATAACTGGTGCAGAGTATTGGTGCGTGAAGAGATGTATTTATATTCCAGTTGCGGATATTTTGTTTGGATCAATTCCCGCAGTCGTTGGTCATATTCGGGATTGGGATAAATCCCGTCTCCCAAAAAGATGAGTCTTTTCATGCCGGGAATCATTTGCAGCATCAGTTCCACACTTTCTTCCAGATAGATAGGGGTATGCATGTAGGTGAAATTGTATTCTTGGGCCAGTTCGCTCATGTGTGTCTTTTCTTTGGGAGTGACTGTATCTCTCTGCCTGTAGAATATTTCAGGATACACATAGGGGTCTGCCCCGCAGACAATAGTAGGTACGGTACCCCATAAAGCTTGTATCTCTTCTCTGAAAATCAGACTCATGCTTCCTACAAATACCAATAGACGGGGAGGGGTGGAGCCATATCTTGAGGAAAGTGTTTCTGAAAACTTTTCTATTTTAGCAGAATCGCCTACCATGAATAAATTCAGATGTTCTATGTAGGCGTCTATATTTTTGGTTCCGGCTAGTTTATGGACAATGGGGGTGGTAATGCTGTTGCTCCATGGAGAAGATTCGTTATAGCTGTTTAAAATCAGCACATATTCTTCGTTCCCGGTACGATCCTGTGCATTGGCAGCTTCACAGGTGAATGAGAAGATGGTACATATATAGGTATATATCAGCAGCCATTGAATATAGCCTATACGGATTCTCCTACGATTTTTATCCATTATTGTTTTCTACTCTTCTTTAAATATATCGCTCTGATGCTTGTGATGAAACAAATGTACTATTAAATCAGGGAGTGGACGAAGAAAAATAAATGTTTAACAAATATTAAAAGAAACGCACTGAAGTGGGGAACTTCCTGTATGTCCAGGTGTGAACATTTTAAACGGGAACTTTGGCCAACTTATATGGCAATGATTTAAAATGCCGGTGAAAGGCAGGAAAAGAGGGAGGATGAGAAATATCTTTTGCGTTATCTCTTTTATATCTGAAGAAATAGCTTTATATTTATCCCCTCATCTTATTTTAAGGTAGTTATGGAATATCACTTAAGTACTAAATTGAATGGAAATATAGCAATGACTTCCTGTTTCCATGAAAACTCCTTTTTGCAACGTGACGGGAGTCTTTATAAATTTATATGGGTGCGGCATGGAACGCTGGATGTGGAAGTGGATCATGTGGTGATGCATCTGGAAAAAGAGGAAATGATTTCGCTCACTCCTTTGCATCATGTGCAGATAAGGGGAGTGGACGGTGAATACCTCACTTTTTTATTCAATAGTAACTTTTATTGTATTTGCGGGCATGACAGCGAGGTGTCTTGTAACGGATTCCTGTTTAACGGCTCTTCCCGTGTCATGCGTTTGAAGCTTTCGCCTTCCCAGTCGGCCCGTCTTGACAGTATTGTCGATATTTTCAGAGGGGAGTGTGAAATACAAGACAACTTGCAGGAAGAAATGTTGCGTATTATTCTGAAACGTTTCATTATCACTTGTACCCGCATAGCCCGTGAAATGTTTGATGTAGACCCGGGGCGTGAGAACACGTTTGATGTGATTCGTCAGTTTTATGTGCTGGTTGACAGTCATTTTAAGGAGAAGAAGCAAGTGCAGGATTATGCTGATATGTTGTGTCGTTCTCCCAAGACCATTTCCAATCTCTTTTCCCTTTACAGGCTTTCTTCTCCTTTGCGTGTCATTCATGAACGCGTGGATGCGGAAGCCAAGCGCCTGTTGCTTTATACGGGCAAGAGTGCGAAGGAAATCAGTGAGATTCTGGGATTTGAGGATTTGGCTACATTTAGCCGGTTCTTTAAGAAAATGAACAAGGAGAGCCTTTCGGAATACCGGAAAAGAGAGAAACGGGAATAATTGCCAACCTATATGGGGGAATTGCCATTTACTGGAGAGGGAAAACTGCCGACCTTTGCACCAGGAAGTTAAATCTTTTAATAATGAAAGCAATGATGACAAAATTAAAATCTCTGTTTGTTGCGTTTTTAACAATAGCAGCATCTGCCCAAAAACTGGGTATCAATCTTATCCGTGTGGCAATCCTTGTAATTTTTGTATGGATTGGCGGTCTGAAATTCTGGAATTATGAAGCCGAAGGAATTGTGCCTTTTGTGGCGAACAGTCCCTTTATGAGTTTCTTTTATACCAAGGACGCTCCTGAATATAAAGAATATAAGCTGAAAGAAGGCGAATTCGATGAAGCGAAGCACCAGTGGCATGAAGAGAACAATACTTATGGGTTTTCTCATGGATTGGGTATTTTGATTATGGGAATCGGTATCTTGACGTTTTTAGGTATCTTCTCTCCAAAAATCGGTTTGGTAGGGGCCGGACTGGCTATTGTCATGACACTGGGCACTTTGTCTTTCCTTGTGACAACGCCTGAGGTGTGGGTCCCCGATTTGGGAAGTGGCGAACAGGGGTTCCCTCTGCTGACGGGCGCCGGCCGTCTGGTCATTAAAGATACTGCTATTTTGGCAGGAGCTGTTGTTGTTCTTTCGGATAGTGCGAGAAGGGTATTGAACCAGTTGAAAAAGTAAAGTTAGAAAGACCGGTCACGGACATGCCCTTTTATAGGGGTGTATATGGATGTATTCCAGCGGGAGGCAAGTATTTCCTGCAAGACATAACTATCTATGAGGCAAGTTGTATCCTGTGTCATCTTGCTGTCTGTCAGCTATTGATAATGAATGCAAATTTGGCAGATTCTGCGGTTAACCCCTGTTAAGTGCTTATCTATCTGTGTTAAAAGAGGAAAAAAATCTCTGACAAACGGTACAACCGTACAATATTTGTCATTACATTAGCGTCAGAAATGTTAAACCAAACTTGAAATTAACAAATTAATAGATATTAAGTTATGAAACAAGCAACTAAAATGGTACTAGGCGCAGCAGCAATTGTAGCAGTCAGCGCAGGTGTAGCAGGAGTAACGACTTATTCTATGTTGAAACCCGAGCCAAACAAAAGCGTGGCCTTTAATGATGTGTTCCAACAAAATCCGAATACAAGACTTGCCGCGCTGGACGCCACCCAAATGCAACCGGTGGATTTGACTCAGGCAGCGGAAAATTCAGTGCATGCAGTAGTTCATATAAAGTCAACTCAAGAATCAAAAACTCAGACAGTTACCGTTCGTGATCCGTTCTATGATTTCTTTGGTGATATTTTTGGGAATGGCAGAGGCGGCGGTCAGCAGCGTCAGGTGCAGACTCCTGAAAGAGTGGGATTCGGTTCCGGAGTGATCATCTCGAAAGATGGATATATTGTAACGAATAACCATGTAATTGATAATGCTGATGTGATCAGTGTCAAACTGAATGACGGACGTGAATATAAAGGACGTGTAATCGGCACAGATCCCAGCACGGATTTAGCGTTGGTTAAAATTGAAGCGGATGAACTTCCCACTATTCCCGTAGGCGATTCGGAGGCTTTGAAAGTGGGCGAGTGGGTATTGGCTGTAGGTAATCCGTTTAATATGACATCTACAGTAACCGCCGGTATTGTGAGTGCCAAGGCACGTTCTTTGGGCGTATATAATCAAGGTGTGGAGTCATTCATCCAGACGGATGCAGCTATTAACCAAGGTAACAGTGGTGGGGCATTGGTCAATGCAAAAGGAGAGTTGGTAGGTATCAACTCGGTGCTTTATTCACCGACAGGAGCTTATTCCGGATACGGTTTTGCCATCCCTACCAGTATTATGAAAAAGGTAATAGCCGATTTGAAAGAATACGGAACCGTTCAGCGTGCGGTATTGGGTATCAAGGGTACTCCGATTAATGATGACCAGCAGATGATGCCGGAAGAAATCAAGAAGAAAGTGAAGGAACTGGGTGCTACCGATGGTGTGCTGATAGCTGAGGTGATTGATGGAGGTTCTGCGGCTGGTAACTTGGAAGTGGACGATGTCATTATCGGTATTGACGGAAAACGTGTGAAGAACTTTGCAGAGTTGCAGGAAGGGTTGGCTAAACACCGTCCGGGTGACAAAGTAACCGTCAAGGTGTTGCGTGACAAGAAAGAAAAGGATATCGAGATGACTTTGAAAAATGCACAGGGAACAACGAAAGTGGTGAAGAGTGCGGGCATGGATATCTTGGGCGCAGCGTTCCGTGAAGTTCCTCAGGAATTGAAGAGACAATTGAACTTGGGATATGGTGTGGAAGTCACAGGTGTGACAGACGGTAAAATGAAAGCTGCCGGTATCCGTAAAGGCTTTATCATCCTGAAGGCAAATGGACAACCTGTCAAATCAGTAAATGATTTGGAAGATGTGCTGAAAGCTGCTACCCAGTCACCGGATCAGGTATTGTTCTTGAGCGGTATGTTCCCGTCAGGTAAACGTGCGAACTATGCAGTAGATTTGATACAGGAATAAGGATATTTTTAAGGTAGAAAGTTTCAATAGGTAAAGTTTAGAGGATGCACGGTAAGGGACACTTCCGTGCATCCTGATTTTATAATCAAACAGGATTGATATGCTGGAAAGAAGCATTGTAAACGGAATTTCGGGGATGATGGGAACACAAGTTTGATTTTTAGTATGTTTTTATCCGATAGTAGAGTCGTGTAACTATTAATTTGCGTCATAGGTGTTTGCGTTCCCGTCCGGCCGGAAAACGGAGGACATAAATCAATTCTGTTTCACGATAAGATAAGAGCTGTTGACAGGATCCATCCTTACGCTATATCATGGAATAATCTCTATTAAGTAAGCTGATAAGATCAATAAAGAGAAAGATATAACCCTATTTTCGCAAAATATTTAGGAAAAGAAGGACAAAGATAGTCTTTTTTGATTTATTAGCTAATATTTTTCAAACAAAAATGGATGTATTCCATTTAATGTTGTAAATTTGCATCCCAAATTTGTTTTATAGAGAATGAGACAATTAAAGATTACCAAAAGTATCACTAACCGAGAGAGCGCATCTCTGGATAAGTATTTACAGGAAATAGGCCGTGAAGACCTGATTACTGTAGAGGAAGAGGTAGAGCTCGCTCAGCGTATCCGTAAAGGCGACCGGGTAGCATTGGAAAAACTGACACGTGCCAACTTGCGTTTCGTCGTGTCTGTAGCCAAGCAGTATCAAAATCAGGGGTTAAGTCTTCCTGACTTGATTAATGAAGGCAACCTGGGATTGATTAAAGCAGCTGAAAAGTTCGATGAGACCCGAGGCTTCAAGTTTATCAGTTACGCCGTATGGTGGATTCGTCAGTCTATTCTCCAGGCATTGGCAGAACAGTCACGTATTGTCCGTTTGCCGTTGAATCAGGTAGGCTCGTTGAACAAGATCAGCAAAGCCTTCTCTAAATTCGAACAGGAAAACGAGCGTCGTCCTTCTCCGGACGAACTGGCCGATGAACTGGAAATACCTGTAGACAAAATCTCGGACACGTTGAAGGTTTCAGGACGCCACATTTCTGTAGACGCTCCTTTTGTGGAAGGAGAAGACAACAGTTTGTTGGATGTGCTTGTGAACGACGACTCGCCTATGGCAGACCGTTCCTTGGTTAATGAGTCACTTGCGAGGGAAATTGATAGAGCACTCTCTACGCTGACCGAAAGGGAGAAGGATATTATCCAGATGTTTTTCGGTATTAATACGCAGGAAATGACGTTGGAAGAAATCGGCGATAAATTCGGCCTCACTCGTGAGCGCGTACGCCAGATTAAAGAGAAAGCCATTAGAAGATTGAGACAAAATTCGCGTAGCAAGCTGCTTAAGTCTTATTTAGGGTAAGAAAGATTCGGTTTCCGAAAAGAAAACAAAGCACAAGATGGAAGGTTACTCCCGTCTTGTGCTTTTGTTCATAATATACCAATAATGCCCATTGGCTGCGCTATGTGCCACATGGTAATGGGCACATCAGCAAATTATTATAGTTAATTAATCTATTACTTTTTCGTATTTGTCCGTAAATAACTATTTTTGTCCTCTAATAAAATTATAAAATTAGAATTATGAAATCCATAAAGATTCTGTGCTCTTTATTATTGGTACTGATGGTATGCTCGGCATTCTCATTGAAAGGAAGTAAAGGTAAATCCGTTTATATAGTAGGTGTATCCGCATCGTTTACAGATTCATTGGTTTATTTCACGGAAATCCAATTGCTGGACAGTGTAAGGCTGGATAAGAATAAGATGTTGCCGGAGCGCTCACAATACAGTTATCAGCTGAAAAATTATTTGGAAAACGAGGAAGGGCTGACGAACCGCACTTGCTTTGTTTATTTCTCGAACAGCAGAAAGAAACTGCAGAAGACCATCAATAAGATGAAGATCAAGTATCAAAAAGGAAAGACCTTGCTGATTCGCGAAGTGAACCCCAATGCATTCAAGTTCAAGAAACCGGAAGAGTGATCCTTTTCTTATGAAAAAGATTCTATTTATATTTTTAACAGCCTGCTTTTTCTTCTCTTGCGAGAAGGAAACAATCGTGATTCCTCAGCAACATGCCGGAAGAACGGTCCTGGCTTTCTTTTGGGCGGATAACAGCTTGAATTCCAATTTGCGTAATAATATTCGGACGATGATGCAGGGGCTTCAGGCTATGAAGGATTCGGCTGCTTTGTTGGTATATTGGGATGGTGAGGCTTCGGATATCAGTTGGCCGGAGCCTTGTATCGTTGAATATGTGACTAATGGTCAAGGGGGGATCAACAGTATGTCCAAAGAAGCGGTCAATGCGATGATCGCGGATCAGGACATGTCGGTTCACGACTTGATAAGTATTGGCAATATCAGAAAAAAATATCCCCCTCAGACATCGACGGAGAAAACCGTCATGCAGACAGTGATAGGTGATATGATGAGTGTTTATCCGTCGGAAAGTTATGGAATAATCTTTGGTTCTCACGGTTCAGGATGGTTGCCCACTATTACCGGCACCCGTTCTATAGGTCAAGATGGCGGCCGGTATTCCAGTGACACAGCGTTGATACCGGAATTGGCGGAAGTGCTGCGTACGGTAAATCCTCAAAAGTTTGATTTTGTCTTGTTTGATGCGTGTGTATGATGGGGTGTGCCGAAGTGTATTATGAGCTGAAGGATGCTGCCAAATATTGCATCGCTTCTGTACTTGATATACCGGCAGCCGGATTTCCTTATGCAAGTGTGATGCCTTATTTGTATGAAAATGCGATCAAGGAGTATTTGAAGCCAATCTGTAAAGATTATATAGATTATTATAACTATAATGGTTGGGGAACCATTTCGGCAGTGGATTGCAATCAGATGGAAGGTTTGGCGGAAGCGGTCAGAAGTGTGATTTTGTCCAATCAGGATAGCCTGAAGAACGTGGATATAGCTGATTTGCAGCAATATGGCAAAGGCAGCAGCAACTTCAAAGGATATGCCTATGATATGTTACAGTTTATTGAAAAATTGTGTGGAGGAATGGCTCCAGACGATTTTACGCAACAATTAAAGAAGACGGTCATTTATACAGATTATACTCATGATCCCACCTCATCCTTGTACAGAATAGATGGGGATAACTACAGTGGAATGGGTATGTATATCCCTAATTCATTCACCACTCCCAAATATTTGCTTTGGAACAATTATTTCAAGTCTTCCATAGCGTGGTATCATGCATCCGGATGGGCTGAAACGGAATCTATTTGGGGGAATTGAAGGAGAATGCAGCCAGTTGCTTTTTACTTGATCCCGAATAATAGATATAGCGGATGGAAGTACCGAATTTCCGGTATTCTTCCATTTCCACCGAGTTGTCTACTGCATTCTGCAGGGCTTGTTTAAAGGCGGCATAATGGGTGTTCATATAAGTGGCGTTGTCCAGTTCTCCTGCAACACTGTAGAAATAGCTCACACTATTATCTTTCTCATTATAACGGGTGCTGTCCAGTGTAATCGTTTCGTTCATACGTGTGGGGCAGGACCGGTTGGTCTTTTCGACTGTCTGTTTGAATTTACGGACTTGTGAACGGTGGTTATTATTACATCCTGCCAAAGTAAGGATGCCTAGGGCCGCTATTATAACTGTTTCTCTTTTCATTATAAATCGGTATTTTGAAGCGAAAGTAAACTATAAGTTTGAACAAAGCAAATGGATTTTTGTTTTTTATTAGTAAGTTTGTGCAAACAAAAAAAGTAAAACATGTCTCGCATTATAGATGAATTAAAACGTACGGACCACAAGCGTTATCTGGGTGGTCTTGATTTCTTTAAATATATTGGTCCCGGATTACTGGTTACTGTAGGTTTTATTGATCCGGGAAACTGGGCCTCGAATTTTGCAGCCGGTTCCGAATTTGGTTACGCGTTGTTGTGGGTGGTGACCCTGTCTACCATTATGTTGATTGTGTTGCAGCACAATGTGGCCCACCTGGGCATTGTGACGGGATTGTGCCTGAGTGAAGCAGCCACGCAGTATTGTCCCAAGTGGATATCCCGTCCCATTTTGGGCAGCGCGGTACTGGCCTCCATATCCACTTCGCTGGCGGAGATATTGGGAGGAGCCATTGCCTTGCAGATGCTTTTAGGAATTCCCATAGCCTGGGGATCTGTTCTTACTACGATGTTTGTCGTCATTATGCTTTTTTCCAATTCATATAAAAAGATAGAAAGAGCCATCATTGCTTTTGTATCCGTAATCGGCCTTTCGTTTCTGTATGAGTTGTTTTTGGTAGATATTGACTGGCCTGTGGCGGTCCGTTCCTGGGTGGTTCCCGACATACCCCAAGGCAGTATGCTGATTATCATGAGTGTGCTTGGGGCAGTGGTTATGCCGCATAATCTTTTCTTGCATTCAGAGGTGATACAGAGCCACGAGTACAACAAGCAGGACGAGAGTTCCATTCGTAAAGTATTGAAATATGAGTTCTATGATACTTTGTTCTCCATGATTGTGGGATGGGCTATCAATAGTGCCATGATCTTACTGGCAGCCGCTACTTTCTTCCGTACCCGGACTCCGGTGGAAGAGTTGCAGCAGGCGAAATCGTTGCTTGACCCATTGCTGGGTAGCCATGCCGGAATCATTTTTGCCCTGGCATTGCTGATGGCGGGGATTTCCTCCACCATAACCAGTGGCATGGCGGCAGGTTCTATCTTTGCGGGTATTTTCGGTGAGTCTTATCATATCAAGGATATTCACTCCAAGGTAGGTATTTTGATTTCTTTGGGGATAGCATTGGTTCTTATTTTCTTTATTGAGAATCCCTTTTACGGACTTATCATCTCTCAGATGATTCTGAGTATCCAGCTGCCTTTCACGGTGTTCCTGCAAGTAGGACTGACCTCTTCCAAACGGGTGATGGGCAAATATGCCAACTCCCGGTGGAGTTCATTCGTGCTTTATACCATTGCGGTGATTGTCTCCGCATTGAATATCATGCTGTTGCTCAGTTGAATAATGTGCGAATTTGCCCATGTGCCAATTGCCATGCGGGACCATAGCGCAGCACGTGGGCACATGGGCAAATTTTTTATTTCGTTTTGCTTTCCGAGATAATCAGCAGTTTGTCACCGGCATGCAGTTGCAGAGAGCCATTGGGGATCATGAATTCGTTCCCCCTTTTTACCAGCATCACCAGCATACCTTTAGGCAGATTCATATCCATCAGCCTGTCTCCCTTTGCCAGCATTTCCTCCGTCAGTACGATATCGCGGAGGTCTGTATTGATTTCCTCCGGTATCTCTACTCCGAAATCATTTCCTGTTTTTTCCAGTGGTGTATCCAGATGGAGTAATTTGGCCATCCATGAAATGGTCGTTCCTTGAACCACTAAAGACAATATGGTAATGAAAAATACGATATTGAAAATCTGGGTAGATCCCGGCACATCAGCCACTACCGGATAAGTGGCGAATATGATAGGTACTGCTCCGCGTAATCCCACCCAGGAAATAAACAGCCGTGAGCTGATGTTCATCTTTTTAAAGGGAAGAAGACAGAGCAGGACACTGAGCGGGCGGGCGAGTACAATCATGAAAATGCCGATCAAGGTTGCCGGTATGGCGATGGACAACATTTCATGGGGATTCACCAGCAATCCCAGGCTCAGGAACATGATAATTTGGAAGAGCCAGGTCATGCCGTTCATAAAAGTAGCGATCTCCTTACGGTTTACAATGCGTGCGTTACCCACCATCATTCCTGCTATATAGACAGCCAGATAGCCGTTTCCTTTACACAGGTCGGTCATGGTGAATGTGAAGAAAATAAAGCTCAGCAGCAAGATAGGATAGAGCGACTGGTTCTTCAAGTCAATCTTGTTGATGATTACTACCGCCAGTTTTCCCAGCAGGAATCCTGAGGCGCCACCCACAGCAAACTGAATCAGGAATGAAATCAGAATATCGTCTGCCCCCATGCCTGCCGATGTGATGAATTGTATCAGGACGATAGTAAGCATATACGCCATAGGGTCATTACTTCCGCTTTCCAGTTCCAGCATCGGGCGGAGGTTATGTTTCAGGTTCATGCTTTGCGAGCGCAGGATATTGAACACGGAAGCAGAGTCCGTAGAGGACATGGTAGCCGCCAGCAACATGGCCGTCATCAGGGACATGGTAATGCTGACATTCGAGAACCCGGAAATCCAATAAATAAAGAATCCGGTGAAAATAGTAGTAAGCAACACGCCGAAGGTGGAAAGCAGTATGCCTTGTGGCAATACAGGCTTGATATCCGAATATTTGGTATCCATACCCCCTGAGAACAGAATGATGCTAAGGGCCATCATGCCGATGAACTGTGCTTCGCCCGCATCATGGAATTGGAGTCCCAGGCCGTCGCTTCCGAACAGCATGCCGACCAATAAAAAAACAAGTAACGTAGGGATTCCGAACCGGTAGCCGGTCTTGCTCACTACAATACTTACGAACAATAGGATAGAACCTATCAAGAGAATGTTTTCTGCATTAAATATCATACTTCTGTGATCTTGTTTAATTTTTTAATATGATGTGCCAGCATCAGGCAGGCTGTGATAAATGCTAAAAGATCGGATACAGGCATACTGAGCCAAATGCCGTTCAGTCCCCACCAATGAGGCAGCAACAGCAGGCAGGGCAATAAATACAACAGTTGGCGGGACAAGGAGAGGAAGATAGAAATTTTCGCTTTCCCGATAGATTGGAAGAAACTGGAAATCACAATTTGTATTCCCACGAAAGGAAACATCAGGACTCCGATTTGCAACCCAGTGCGTGCCAATGCTGTAAGTTCTTTATCGTCTGTAAACATATTAACAACCAAATTAGGGAAAAGTTCGCTGAAAACAAATCCCAGCGAAGTGATGCACCCCCCTGCAATCATGCAATATTTCAACGTCTGCTTCACCCGGCTGAATTTGTGTGCCCCATGATTATAGCCCACAATCGGTTGCATCCCCATAGTCAGTCCCATGATAACCATTACAAACAACATCAGCAGACGGTTTAATATGCCGTATGCTCCGATAGCCAGATCGCCCCCGTAGAGCAGCAGGCTCTTGTTGAATATAATGACAATGGCCGAAGCGCAGACATTCATCAGGAACGGCGACATGCCGATACTGAAAATATTCTCTACGATCCGTTTCCTTAATTTGAATATCCCTTTCTTAAAACGGATATAACTTTTTTCCTGCATGAAATGGCTCAGCACCCATATCATGCCGGCAAACTGTGAAAGGATGGTTGCCGTGGCTGCTCCGCGGATTCCCCAGCCGAGCCAGAATATAAAGACAGGAGCCAAAATGATGTTGCACCCCACTGTCAGCATGGAGGACAGCATCGCTTTTCGGGGATAACCGGTGGCACGCATGATATTGTTCAGCCCGATCATTACATAGGTGACAGGACTTCCTATTAATATAATCTGCATAAAGTCGCGGGCGTATGGCAACGTGTCATGGCTTGCCCCGAAGAAGAACAGAATCTGGTCTAGAAACAGCAAGGTGATGCCTCCGTAGAAAATAGAATTTATCACACAGAGCACCGTTACGTTTCCCAGCACCTTCTCGGCGCCGTCCGTATCCTTCTGTCCCAGACGGATGGACGATATGGTAGCCCCACCCACTCCGACCAATGTGCAGAATGCCACCAGCAGGTTCATCAGCGGAAAGGAGATAGCCAGTCCCGAGATAGCCATGGCCCCCACACCGTGCCCGATAAATACGCTATCAATAATATTATACAGTGACGTCAGTGTCATTCCGATGATAGCAGGGATAGAGTACTCTAAAAGCAGCTTTCCTACCTTTTCTGTACCCAGTATGTGCGGGTTGTTTTCTTTCATTCGCGTTTTTATTATTTTTAAGCTTTGCAAAGTTAGGAATATGGAGGATTATTCAGACCTTTGCGGCGTTAAATCAAACTAAAAGTAATATGAATTCAACAAAAAGCATTGCAGCTTTATTCGATTTTGACGGGGTGGTGGTAGATACGGAACCTCAGTATAGTATATTCTGGAATGAACAAGGACGGAAATACCATCCTGAGATACCCGAGTTCGGCCGGATGATAAAAGGGCAGACTTTGACACAAATTTATAACAAATATTTCGCTGGAATGGAAGACGTTCAGCGTGAAATTACAGAAGATTTGAACAAATTTGAAGAAAATATGTTATTTAATTATATCCCGGGCGTAGAGGGCTTTATGAAGGAGCTGAGAGCCAACGGGGTAAAGATAGCGATAGTCACAAGCTCAAATGAAATGAAGATGAACAACGCATATAAAGCACATCCGGAACTGAAACAAAGTGTGGACCGTATCCTCACAGCCGAAATGTTCACTCGTTCCAAACCAGACCCCGAATGTTTCTTATTAGGAGCCACTGTCTTTGATACCGTGCCCGAGAACTGTGTGGTTTTCGAGGATTCATTTCACGGGCTTGAGGCAGGAAATCGTGCAGGAATGACCGTGATAGGATTGGCTACTACCAACCCTGAAGAGCAGATACGTGATAAGGCAAAGGCTGTTATTCAGGACTTTAATGGATTTAGTTTCGAAAAAATGAAGGATATAATGAGGTAATGTCAACTAAAACATCTACCTTTGCAGCCGTTTTTTATAAATTAAAGTAAATATGGCAGGATATATTTCAGGCGATACACGCAAAGTAACGACACACCGTTTGGTGGAAATGAAGCAGAGAGGCGAGAAGATTTCTATGCTTACTTCGTATGATTACACGACAGCGCAGATTGTAGACGGCGCAGGCATCGACGTCATACTGGTAGGAGACTCCGCTTCGAATGTCATGGCGGGGAATGTGACCACACTTCCCATCACCCTTGACCAGATGATTTATCACGGGAAATCCGTGGTTCGTGGAGTGAAACGCGCGCTCGTTGTGGTCGATTTGCCTTTCGGTACTTACCAGACTTCCGAGTACGAAGCGGTGACCAATGCGATCAAAGTGATGAAGATCACACATGCCGATGCATTGAAGCTGGAAGGTGGCGTAGAAATCATTGATGCGGTAAAGAAAATCATCGCTGCGGGTATTCCCATCATGGGACATTTGGGACTGATGCCGCAGTCTATCAATAAATACGGAACTTATACTGTACGTGCCAAGGACGAGGAAGAGGCCGAAAAGCTGCTGAGTGACGCGCATCTGCTGGAAGAGGCGGGATGTTTTGCGTTGGTGCTCGAAAAAATCCCCGCATCATTGGCGGAACGTGTGGCCAAGGAACTGACTATCCCCGTTATCGGCATCGGAGCCGGAGGCGCTGTGGACGGACAGGTGCTGGTTGTATCCGACATGCTGGGTATGACCAACGGTTTCAGTCCCCGTTTCCTCCGTCGTTATGCCGATTTGCATACTGTTATGACAGGAGCCATACAGCAATACGTGGATGATGTGAAAAAAGGTGATTTTCCTAACGAAGACGAACAATATTAACAAAGTTTCTGCTGATATGTATGATGACTTCTTCTTTCCGTATGAGAAAGCAAAACTGTGGACCGGGAATATGGTTCTGCTATCCCTTTCGAACTTTTTGCTTTATGCCTCGCTATACATGATGCTTCCCGCACTGCCTTTATGGATGGTGCGGCACTGGTATTGCAGCTATGCGGAAGCAGGAGCGGCTGTGGCTGTTTTCGGACTGGCCATGTTTCTTCCGGGAGCGTTCAACAGCTATCTTATCGATACGTTCAAGCGTAAAAGTGTTTGTCTGGTCGCGATGCTTCTGTTCGTGGCGTCCAGCCTGCTGTATCCATACGTTGCGACTGTAGGGTTCATAGCCTTGGTCCGGGCTGTCCAGGGGGGGCTGTTCAGTGTCATTACCATGACTACGGGTAGCACGCTGGTGATTGACGTCACCGCCTCACGCCGCCGCACGGATGCGAATATCGCCTTTTCGTGGGTGGGGCGTTTTGGAATGGTGGCAGGTCTTGCGTTGGGAATTTACATTTATCCTTACTGGAATTTTCACCATGTTGTTTATACCTGTGTCGCTTTGGGCACACTGGCTTTGCTTCTGATTCTGGCGGTGGATGTCCCTTTCCGTGCTCCGCTGCGCACCTCATGGTTCTCGTTGGACCGTTTTCTGTTGCCTCGTACTCTGTGGCCGGCACTGAATATGATGATGCTTTCCGCCGTTTTCGGCATTTTGATAGCGCACATTTACAATGAGTTGTTTTACATTTGCATCCTGATCGGTTTTATCATCTCCCTGTTGCTTTTGCGTTATGTGCTTTCCTATGCTTCCGGCCGTTCGGAGGTGGAGCTGGGGCAGGCCGCGATGATAGGCGGACTGTTGTTGCTTGCTTTTTCCAACAGCTTGATGAACAGTTATATAGCCGGTGTATTGCTGGGCACGGGGATCGGTACTACCGTGTCACGGTTTTTTATAAAGATGATTAGTCTGCCGATGCATTGCGAACGGGGTACGGGAAACAATACTTATCAGCTGATGTGGGAAGTAGGTATGCTGAGTGGTTTTCTGTTTGAGAATATGTGGACCGAAAGTCATCCTGATACTATTTATTGGATATGTATCGGTATCTGTGTCACTCTTTTGCTGATGTATGAGTTCTTTACACATCCGTGGTATTACAGAAAAATGGAGGAAAAACAGTAGGATGATGATTTCAAATGTTGGTTTATCCAGCTGTCGGAGTAAAAATATAGCAACTTAAATAAATTAATAATATAAAGAATATGGCAGACGACAAAAAGATTATCTTTTCGATGGTAGGCGTAAGCAAAGCCTTCCAGGCGAACAAACAGGTATTGAAAGACATCTACCTATCCTTTTTTTACGGTGCTAAGATCGGTATCATCGGTCTGAACGGTTCAGGTAAGTCAACGCTGATGAAAATCATCGCCGGACTGGAGAAAAGTTATCAGGGAGAAGTGGTGTTCTCGCCGGGCTACTCTGTAGGCTATCTGGCACAGGAACCGCATCTGGATAATGAAAAGACAGTGAAAGAGGTAGTGATGGAAGGTGTGCAGAGCATTGTGGACACTTTGGCGGAATACGAAGAAATAAACAACAAGTTCGGGCTTCCCGAATACTATGAGGACCCAGAGAAGATGGATGCACTCTTTGCCCGTCAGGCTGAGTTGCAAGACATCATTGACGCTACGGACGCATGGAATCTGGACAGCAAACTGGAACGCGCCATGGATGCGTTGCGCTGTCCGCCCGAAGACCAGCCGGTGAAGAACCTCTCGGGAGGTGAGCGCCGCCGTGTGGCCTTGTGCCGCCTGCTGTTGCAGAAGCCGGATATCCTGTTGCTGGACGAGCCTACCAACCACTTGGACGCGGAAAGTATCGACTGGCTGGAACAGCATTTGCAGCAATATGAAGGTACGGTGATTGCCGTAACCCACGACCGTTACTTCCTGGACCACGTAGCCGGATGGGTTCTGGAACTGGACCGTGGCGAAGGAATTCCCTGGAAGGGAAATTACTCCAGCTGGCTGGAACAGAAGACCAAACGTATGGAGATGGAAGAGAAAGTGGCAAGCAAACGCCGCAAGACCTTGGAACGCGAGCTGGACTGGGTGCGCATGGCTCCCAAAGCCCGTCAGGCGAAAGGAAAGGCCCGTCTGAACTCCTATGACAAGCTGCTGAACGAGGATGTGAAGGAAAAGGAAGAAAAACTGGAAATCTTTATTCCGAACGGTCCCCGTCTGGGCAACAAGGTGATTGAGGCCAAAGGAGTGGCGAAAGCTTACGGTGACAAGCTGTTGTTCGATAACCTGAATTTCATGCTGCCCCCTAACGGCATTGTCGGCGTAATCGGTCCTAACGGCGCCGGTAAGACTACTTTGTTCCGCTTGATTATGGGACTGGAAACCGTAGACAAAGGTACTTTCGAGGTAGGAGAGACCGTGAAACTGGCATACGTAGACCAGCAGCATAAGGATATTGATCCGGAAAAATCTGTTTATCAGGTGATCAGCGGTGGAAACGAGCTGATCCGTCTGGGCAACAGGGATATCAACGCGCGTGCTTACCTCAGCCGTTTCAATTTCTCGGGAGCCGATCAGGAGAAACTTTGCGGAATGCTTTCGGGTGGTGAGCGCAACCGCCTGCATCTGGCTATGGCACTGAAGGAAGAAGGCAACGTGCTGCTGCTGGACGAGCCTACCAATGATATTGACGTGAACACGCTGCGCGCGCTGGAGGAAGGTCTGGACGATTTTGCAGGTTGTGCGGTGGTGATCAGCCACGACCGTTGGTTTCTGGACCGTATCTGTACCCATATCCTGGCTTTCGAAGGAAACAGCGAGGTCTTCTTCTTTGAAGGATCTTATTCGGAATACGAAGAGAACAAGATGAAGCGTCTGGGCAATGAGGAGCCGAAACGGGTGCGCTACCGCAAGCTGATGGAAGACTGATGGGGGCCTCCCTGTCCTGATAAGGTCCAAACTAAAATGACCATTCCGAAAAGTAACAGATTGTAATTACAAGACCTGAAAGAGTCGTATCAAGCTCCGTTTTGAGTAATGATACGACTCTTTTTTTTGCCTTTAAGGAGGTTCAAGTTTCAAATCAAAACCTCTTTCTTGGCTAGAATTAAGTTTTGAACCCTCTTGGGTTGTGTACTCTCTCTGGGGCGCGGATAGCGGAAGAAACCAGACCAGTCACTGTAAATTGTAACCGATTTGTAGCTTGTATATCGTTTCTATTAGCTATCTTTGCAACGTCTTTTAAGACATTAATTATAATATTAATTAATTAAAAAGTTTATGGTAAAAAGAATGCGATCTTTTTTTGCGGTGGTTATGTTGGTAATCGCTGCTGCTGTTAACGCCCAGGTCACCACTTCGTCAATGAGTGGTAAGGTGGTTGATCAAAGCAATGAAGCCATTATCGGCGCAACGATTCAGGCTATTCACGAACCGTCCGGCACCCATTATGGGGCCATTACCAATGTGGACGGCCGTTATTCCATCCAGGGCATGCGTGCCGGCGGCCCTTACAAAGTAGAAGTTTCTTATGTAGGTTATCAATCAGTGGTTTACAAGAGCATCAACCTCCAGTTGGGAGAGAATTATGTATTGGATGCGAACTTGAAGGAATCTACCGAATTATTGGATGAAGTGGTGATTACCGCTTCCAAAAGCAGCAACATGAAATCAGACCGCGCCGGAGCGGTAACCAATGTCGATGCGGCCAGAATGTCGGAAGTGCCTACAGTGAGCCGCAGCATGAACGATATCATGCGTCTGACCCCTCAGGGAGCCAATATCGGTAGCGGTTTCTCAGTGGGTGGAGGTAACTACCGCCAGTCTTATGTCACTGTGGACGGAGCCGCTTTCAACAATGCCTTCGGTATCGGCTCGAACTTGCCGGCAGGCGGTTCGCCTATCTCTCTGGATGCTTTGGAACAGATTTCCGTTTCCACCACCCCCTTTGATGTCCGTCAGAGCGGATTTACAGGAGGTGCCATCAACGCCGTGACAAAGAGTGGTACGAATGAGTTCAAAGGTACAGCCTATATGTACACTTCCAATACCCACCTCACCGGAAACAAGGTAGAGGACTATGAACTGACCCGCAACCGTGACCACAGCACCACCTACGGAGCTTCTCTGGGAGGTGCGATCATTAAAAACAAATTGTTCTTCTTCGTGAACGGCGAATATCAGGATAATGTGCAGGCAGGCCCGTCGGGCATAGCGCGTAGCGGCGCCAATGACGAATGGAGCACCAACGGCATTGTGCACCGTCCGTTCGAGAACACCACAACGGTAGGCGACCGTACCTTCGTAGGGATGAACAACATCAGCCAATACCTGTCGGAAAAATACAACTACAATCCGGGACGTTATCAGGGATACTCTCTGGAAACCCCTTCTTACAAGATCATGGGCCGTCTGGACTGGAACATCAACAACAACAATAAGATTAATTTCCGTTTCACCCATACCCATTCCAAGTATTCTGCCAACCCTTCCTCTTCCACCACCCCGTTTAAAGATTCAATCATTTATCCGGGCGGAGTAGACGGCAGCGCGGGCAAGAGCAGTTCGGGACGTACATCAAACACCGGTCTGTACTTTGAAAGCTCACGCTATATGCAGGAACAGAACTTCACCTCCATCGCTTCCGAATGGAACTCAAAGTGGGGGGCTATCAATAACGCCCTGCGTTTCACTTATTCTTATCAGAACGAACCGCGTACATACGAAGGGGGAACATTCCCTACGGTGGACATCCTTGACCAAGGCTCGCTGTACACCTCATTCGGTCCGGACCCCTTTACAGAAGGGAACTTGCGCCAGGTGAAGACTTTTGTCATTACCGATGAGTTCAATTTCTCCAGCGGTATCCATAACTTTATGGGCGGTATCCAGTTTGAGTCCAATAAGGCAGTGAACGGATTCATGCAGGCGGGAAGCGGTTATTATGTCTATTCCTCCTGGGATGATTTTGTGAACAACAGAGCTCCGGCTGCCTTCGGTGTCACGTATTCCAACACCGGGGACGGTTCCCAGTTCCTGGCGAACATGAAGTACCAGCAGCTTTCTTTCTATCTGCAGGACCAGATGAATATCACGGACAACTTCAGACTGACTGCCGGGGTGCGCTTCGAACTGCCCATTTATCCGGAGCTGAAGAACAACTATAATAAAAATTTCGCACAGATTGACTTTGACGGATATCATTACGCCACAGACCAGCTGCCTTCATCCTACCAGCTGACCGCCTCCCCCCGTATCGGTTTCAACTGGGACCTTACAGGCGAGCGTAAGTATGTATTGCGCGGCGGTAGCGGTTACTTCATCGGCCGTCTGCCGTTCGTATGGCTGGTTTCGGCAGTAGGTAATGCCAATTGCGGACAAAGCACTTATTATTATAACGAGCAGAAGGATGCCAAGTACGGACAGCCGGGCTTCCACACCAGCGTGGCCGATATGTTGAAAGATCCTAACCTGAACCTTCCGGCAGCTACTGATCCCGCCGCACCTTCCGGAGCCACCATCATTGACCGCGACCTGAAGATGAACGCCACCTGGAAGTCTTCACTGGCTTTGGATGCAAAACTTCCCGGAGATATTGACTTTACGTTGGAAGGTATTTTCAGCAAAGAGTTCAATCCGGCTACTGTGACCAACCTGGGACGTAAGTTTAAAGGAGAGCAGGAGATAGCTCCGGGTGATGTCCGCAGGATGTTTGAGTACTCCAATTCGAACAAGACGGACGCTTATTATATCACCAATGCGGGAAACAGCGCTTATTATTACTCACTCACCGCCTCACTGGCCAAGACATTTGATTTCGGCCTGCATCTTTCCGCTTCCTACACCCGTTCTTATGCCAAGTCGTATGGCGACGGCATCGGCGACCAGGTGAACTCGGCTTATTACAACAACCGTTACTCTGTCAACGGAAACAATGACACGGAGACCGGCTATGGTACGTATGTATCGCCCAACCGTGTGCTGGCTTCCGCCGCTTACCGTATTAAATACGCCAAGAATTTCGCTTCCTCCTTGTCTTTGATTTATGAGGGTATGAACATGGGCTATGCCGGGGGATATTCCGCCGCCCGTTATTCCTATACATTCACCGGGAACATTGTAGGCGATTACGGCTCAAACAACTTGCTGTACATTCCGGCATCCCGTGAGGCGCTGGATAAGTGGAACTTCGCCGATTATACTGACAGCAAGACGGGTGAGGTGACTTATTCCGCCAAGGAGCAGCGCGATGATTTCTGGGCTTACATTAATGAGGACAGTTACCTGAAAGGCCGTAAAGGCAAGTATGCCGAACGCGGAGGAGCCATCATGCCCTGGCATCATCAGCTGGATTTGAAGTTCAATCAGGATTTCTTCCTCAATGTAGGGGGCAAGCGCAATACCTTGCAGTTCGGAGTGGATATCAAGAACTTCCTGAACTTGCTGAACAGCGACTGGGGAATTTATAAGACGGTGAACAATACTTCCTTGTTGAGTTATAAGAGTGGTGCTTACCAGTTCCAGAAGAACGGAGGAAAGAAACTGACTGATACGTATTCCAATCTGAACAGTTTCAATTCTACGTATTCCATACAGTTCAGTGTCCGTTATATCTTTAACTAAGTGAAATAGCCTGTATCAGACAATACAGGAACAGGATAGAGAGGCGTACCCATGAAGGTGCGCCTCTTTTGTATGCGTATTCTTCCTTGTTTTGAAAAAACTTGGAATTAAGAATAAATTAAGTACCTTTGTGTGTTATCCTATAAAGAACAATAGTTTATGAGTGATAAGATATATCCCATCGGTATCCAGAATTTCGAGAAACTCCGCAAGGAAGGCTATTTCTATATTGACAAGACGGCCTTGATCTACAAAATGGTAAAGACCGGCAGTTATTACTTCCTCAGTCGTCCGCGCCGTTTCGGGAAAAGCCTGCTGGTTTCTACTCTGGAAGCCTATTTCCAAGGCAAGAGAGAATTGTTTGAAGGACTGGCCATAGCCGGACTGGAGAAAGACTGGACAGTACGTCCCGTCCTGCATATCGATCTGAATATCTCAAAATATGAGACAGCGGAGGATTTGAGCGATATGCTGAATGATTTTCTGACCAACTGGGAAGCTGTCTACGGTTCTGCTCCTTCCGAGACATCCCTCGCCCTCCGTTTCAAAGGCGTGATAAAACGTGCTTACGAGCAGACGGGGCAGAGGGTTGCCATTCTGGTAGACGAATATGACAAGCCCATGCTGCAAGCCATCGGCAATGAGGAGCTTCAGAGAGCATATCGGAGCATACTGAAACCCTTCTATGGAGTGTTGAAGACAATGGACGGTTGCATCAAGTTCGCTTTGCTGACGGGGGTTACCAAGTTTGGCAAGGTCAGTGTGTTCAGCGATTTGAACAACTTGGACGATATTTCCATGTGGAATGAGTTTATTGATATCTGTGGGGTCAGTGACAAGGAAATTCAAACCTGGCTGGAACCGGAACTTCATGAATTTGCTGAAAAACGGGGGAGGACATACGATGAAATCTGTGCCGAACTGAAAGAGTGTTATGACGGTTATCATTTTACACATAATTCCATCGGTATTTACAATCCTTTCAGCCTGCTTAATGCCTTCAAACGGAAGGAGTTCGGAAACTACTGGTTTGAGACCGGTACGCCGACTTATCTGGTGAGGTTGCTGCAAAAACATCATTATGACTTGGAACGGATGGCGCACGAGGAAACGGATATCCAGGTGCTGAATAGTATTGATTCCGAGTCCACGAATCCTATTCCGGTGATTTATCAGAGCGGGTATCTTACGATCAAGGGGTATGATGAGCGTTTCGGTATCTATTATCTAGGCTTTCCTAACCGGGAGGTAGAGGAAGGATTCATGCGTTTTTTGCTGCCTTATTATACAACGGTTACCAAAGTGGAGTCTCCTTTCGAAATCCTGAAATTTACCCGTGAAGTGGAAAGTGGTGACTATGATTCCTTTTTCCGCCGCCTTCAGAGCTTCTTTGCTGATACGCCCTACGAGATGATACGCGACTTGGAGTTACACTATCAGAATGTACTTTTCATTGTGTTCAAGTTGGTAGGATTTTATGTAAAGGTGGAATATCATACCAGTGAGGGGCGCGTGGATTTGGTTCTGCAGACAGACAGATTTATTTACGTAATGGAGTTCAAGTTAAACGGTACAGCGGAGGAAGCCTTGCGACAGATCAATGAAAAACAGTATGCCCGACCTTTCGATACGGACGGGCGCAAATTGTTTAAGGTAGGGGTGAACTTCAGCAAGAAAAGTCGTAATATAGAGAAATGGATAGTGGGTTAACTATTGAAGATATTAAGGACATACGTCAATGCCACGCAAAATGCTCGTAAACAAGAGCATTTTGCGTGGCATTGCGTTCCGGAATACACTGACCACTAAAAGCCTCTCCACCGTTCCCTTCTGATCTCCTCGCACTGCCGTCGTTGCCATGCAGGCATTATTTTCTCCAGCTCTTTCAGTTTCCATCCCTTCATAAAGCGTATCTCGTCCTTTTCCTGCTCCGTGCACAGGCTGATGCGCAGCAGTTCGGGGTAGAGCACTTGTATATGAAAAATCTTGGCTCTCCACAGCAGCATGGACATCTGCCAGGGGGTGAGGGCATGGATGCGGTTCAGGGTGAGCAGCATTTCCAGATAATGACGGTAGAAGGCTTTGTCTACGGTCATGAGTTGGTTTATCAGATGGTTCATTTTTATTATTGTTAAATGAAAAGATTAGTTGAATGAAGAAGCAGGAAATCAAAGTGGAGGAAAGGGACGCTATCTTTGGAGACATCATCCTTGGATACAGTATCTTTGAAGAAGCCTCTTTGAAAACAAACGGTTCTCATTGGAAACCCTATCTTTGGAGAAAAGCACCTTTAAAAGCGGTACTCCTTCACAGCATCAAAACAAGGGCACGGCTTCACGGGATTCAGGTCATGATGCCCCACTATCAACGCTTTGGGGAACAGGAGGCGCAGCTCGCGCAGCAATGCCAGCAGACTCCCTTTCTGCATCAGAGTACGCGTATCGGCAGGTGTGCAGTCCGCCAAGAGTCCGCCCTCATAGCAGATGCCGATAGAATGCCGGTTGTGGTTCCTGCAATGCGCTCCCACCTTTTCCAAGGGGCGTCCGCGGTGAATCTCTCCGTCGCGGGTGATATAGAAATGATATCCTATGTCCGTGAAGCCCCGGTGGCGGATGTGGTCCTGGCGGCAAGTCTCAAAATCCAGCCTCCGCCCCTCAGGGGTGGCGGAGCAGTGGATAATAATCAAGGTGATGGTTCTCATGATCATCAGATGCAGGCGTTCAGTCCGAGCGCACCGGCAAGGGCGGTGGCTACGGTGATGATTACTTTCAGAATCAGCGTCCAGGTGTTTTTCTTTGTTTTCAAGTTCATGGGGTTTTTGTTTTAGTAGGTTGATAATAAATGAATTACAATGGAAAACAAGGGCCTGTGCCCCAATGAAAACAGCTTGTCATTAGGGTACATTCAGCCCTTTAGCATCGTGCCTTGCTTCCGTCGTACTGGTGGGGGTCCGTCAGGCCTGTTGTCCTCCGTTTTCCGGCTCCTTCGCCTCTCCGGTAAGGTCCACATTGGTCTTTCCGGCTTTCAGCGCCTTCACCACCAGTCGGGCCGCCTTGCGTGTGGCCACCAGATTGAACACGGCATCTTCCAGCAGATTCCGGAAACGTGTTCCGGCACTCCAGTTCACATTCAGCTTTCTGGCGTGGATGGCAGGGTTGTAGGCGGCTGAGCTTTCGGCACCTATACTGTTGATGCTGATGGAGAAATCCCCCAAGTCGCCCAGCTGTATCTTCTGTCCTCCCAGAAGCTGTTCCCTCATGCAGTCCACTGCCATGGTGAGGATAGCCACGATGTCCGCACGCTTGTACACACAGCCGTGGCTGGCAATGTGCTCGGCAAAGCGGTTGATGTCCATCACTTCAGCATACTGTGCACTGGCGTAAGCCTTTTTTGCGGCATCCGCATCCATCGGATTGTTACGCATAACGATACTGTAATTTACCATAGTTTGTTAAAATTAAAAGTTGATAATTGAGAATTAAGAAACACGATTGCCGGAGGATGAAGTCAGCCACTGGTCACCGACCGCTGAAAGAACCCTATCTTTCACGTGTAAGATGCTATATCTTACGGCTGTAAGATTATAGATCTTTCGCCTTCATCGTCCCGACATTACAAAGATACGATGTGCGGAAAGGGCAATGACGCGATAAGGTGCGATAGGGTGCGGAATGGTCCGATTTGACGCGATTTGACGCGATTCGCTGTTCATAATGTTTGACGGTCTGCCGGAAAAAGGGTATATTTGTATCAAAACAAAACGAACATACATGGAGAATTTTCAGATAAGAAGTTATGGGAAAAGCGAACTGGCCCTGTGCTACAGTCCCGATATTACCGAGAGTGCCGCACGGCGCAAACTGATGCGCTGGATAGACCGCAAGCCGGGACTGATGGGGGCGATGCGGGCTGCCGGATACAATGAGCTGTCACACACTTTCCTGCCCCTTGAGGTGAAACTTATCGTAGAGGCGTTGGGGGAGCCCTGAGGATGCTGGAAGATCCACGGGAATGCCGGGGATTCTCCGGGAGCACAGGGAGATCCACGGGAATACCGGCATCACAACCGGAGATGCGAAACGCAGACGCAGACGCAGCAGACGCAGGTCCTTTTTTCTCACACACGCGCACGTACCTTATATATGCATGTGCGCGTGTTTTCTTTGTTACCTTTGTTTTTTTGAGTAGACTCCTTTCCCTTTCACCATCACCATATCCAGCGCGCCTTTTTCCCTCAGGCGCTGTATCCAGCTGCGTGCGGTGTTGACCGGGATATTCAGCTTCTCCGCTTGCTCCATCACCATCTGTTTGGTGAATTCTTGCGGCAGGGCCGCATACAGCATCTCACGGTCCGCTATTCCCCGGCTGTTCAGTTCCGTACTTTTGTCCAGGAACGAAAGTATGTGCGTGGCATGAAGGTACAGGGGCTCGCACAAAGCCAGCACGGCGCGGAAGTCCTCATCGGTGATGGACAGGTTATGCCGGGTGATGATACCGTCCTTCAGGTTTTCGGGGTTTATAGTGGGATCCGGTACGGCCAGCGAGGGAATTTCCAGACTGCGCAGCAGCGCCGTGATACACATCATGCGGCACAGGATGGTCCCCATACGCATCACCGAAGCAGACATCTCTTCGCCCGTCACTAGAGAAGAGCGGTAGAACAGGGCGCTGAAGTGCCCGTTGAACTTATCTTTCTGCTGCTGGGTGAATTTCAGGGTGAACAGTCCTTTCTTCTTCAGCTCGTCCCTGCTGGCCTTCCATTCGTGTCCCATCCGGATGAACTCTGCTTCCACGTCCAGTTCATCTTCGCCGAACTGGTCTTTCCATTCGCCTACACGGGGCATGTAATAGAATATGTTTCGCGAGAACTGTCCGTTCTCCGGCGAGGAGATGAGCGGCTTTATCTGTGCGGGCGTGCCCGAGAGGAGTACGGACAGGTAACAGGCGGTGGTTTCCTTGTATTCCCGGTCTGTACGGCGGTTGTAGGACAGGCGGTCGTGGTCGAACGCCTTGCGCAGCGTGTCGCTCCAGTTGCCGAATTCCGTCCCTATGGCTGTCGATACGGTGTCCGCCTCGCTCTCGCAGATAATCCCCGTTCCGTCCGAGTCTATCAGGTTTTGCAGCAGTCCCGTGCCCGTGTTGTTGCCGGGGATGATGAACATGCGGTTGGGCGGCGCCACGGGCGGCTCCTTGTCCTTGCGTGCCTTCCCCAGCGCTTCGTAGGCTCTTAGCTCCTTGCGGTAAGCTTTCATGCTCTCCGCCACCTGCCGGCGTATTTCCTCGTGTATGGGCTCTATGAGTTTGCGTACCCATACCAGTACACTCTTCCCTGCGGCGGCATGGCCCGTGATGAAGGTCTGCAGGCAGGGATACTGCCATTTGTCCCCGTACTTGCAGCGTACGATGTGCGACAGTGAGGCGCCCAGCACCGTCATTGCTCCCAGCAGGAGCACATCATGCTGTGCCGGGGTCTTGGCAAAGGAGAGGATGCTCTTCAGCGGTTCGGGCCAGTCGTGATCTTGCGGAAAGTAGGGTAGGGGAGAGAGGGGTTCCGTTCCCTTCATTTCCTTTTCCTCTTCCTCGTGCTTCTTTTTTCCTGTTTCTTTTTCTTCATTCTCCACCTTATTATATCGCGCGCACGTGTGTGAGAAAAAAGGACCTGCGTCTGCTGCGTCTGCGTCTGCGTTTTTGTGAGAGGGGGCGACTCTCACTCCGCACATTTCCGCCAGGTGGAACACGCTTCCCAGGTGGATGTCGCCCTTGCAGGTGTGCAGGGCGTTGCTGAACAGTTTCTCCGCCGCCGCACTGTCATGCTTGGGCGAGAGGCTGCACAGGCTCATGAAATCCGCACGGCCCGCCTCGCCGCAGTCCGTGGCGATGGCGAATGCCAGTTGGGTGTATTCCAGATAGGTGGGCGCGATGTCCGCGTGTGATGCCTGTACCGCCTCCGTCAGGCGGTGCAGTTCTTCCAAAAGATTGTTTTTGTAATGATTCATATTCCTTTTTATGTTAATTTGGTTTCGGTATAAGAATACCTCGTTTCTGAATGATTCTGAATAAGCGGCCCGTTGGCCCGTGTGCTGCTATGCCCGTTGGCCACGTTCTGTTCCGCATGGGGATTGGCACATTAGCCCATGGGCGTCTTGACTCTCATCAAGGCCCTTTCGTCATGCGACAGGAAGCAGGCCCGCACCAGGTCTTTGCCCGAGTAGTCCACTCCTTTGCCCTTGTCTTTGTCCGAGCAGTCGCCATACCTCAGGCGGGCGTATTCCATCAGCCAGTAGATGTTCTCGGCCGCATTCTGTTTCACGTCGCTTGTCCGGCCGAGGTCGTAGGGCACGAAAGCCTTCACGCCGTGTCCTCCGGGGCTTACGAACACCAGTTCGGGCAGCAGGAAAGGGTCGTCGAACAACTGCCGGCGCATCCTTTCGGCCTCCTCGCGGCTGTCCAGATGGTCCAGGTCCAGTATGCTCAATCCCGAAGGAGCCAGCAGCCGGTCGCTCCGGCGGTAGCTGAAAGTTCCGCAGGGGGTGACGTATGGCAGGGTGCTCTGTTTCAGCCTGCGGTACTCCTTCTCGTCACCGTATGCGGCGGCTGCGGCTTCGGTCAGTTTCTTCAGCCGCGGGCTGCCGGTGACTATGTTCCATACTTCCTCCAAGGTCAGTTCCTTGTGAGGGACGAGCGTGGCAGGCGTCACGTTTTTCCCGTTAGCGTCCTTCACCGGCGAGATGGGGGGAAGGAAAAAAGATAGTTTACGTTCTTGATTCATGATTCGTTTTGTTTAAAAAGTATTAATTTTGCATCCGCATTTTTTTTGCGTCCTCTGAATTTCTTCCCGAAGGTAGGAAGAACGGATTAAATGACGGGATGGAAGGTGTAACGGCTGCGAGAGGCCGGAAAGGTAGTATCACAAAAGACTTTTTATCATGGGGAATACTGTTTTTATAAAGATTCCGGCATTGGCAATCAGTAGCTTATGCACGGGCCGTGTTAATGGGTTGCATCGTGGAAACGTGCCCGTAACCTCTTGTAAAGGCATCCTGCTTTTTCTTCTTTCAGTCCCATTGTGAAGTAACGTGAAAAAAAAGAGGTTTATTTAATATTTTACAACTTAAAACAAATTTAAAATGTCTAATGCAGAGTGCAGTTTCCCCAAATTGGGAGAGTTTTTAGAGTTATTGATGAATCGGTTGAAGATAACGAAGGTGCGTGTTCTCGGAGATGAGCATGTGGGGCCGGATACTTACGCCTCCCTAAAAAGGGGGTGGATTTGAAAGTGAGTTATTATATTCATTTTGCCGACCATCTGCTGAAAGCGAAGGGCGAGGAGGTGTTCCGCCGCGTAGTGCAGGAGGGAGTGGATGCCTATATCAATAACTGGAAGCGGAAAGAGGCAGCCGAGGAAAAGGCGTACGAGCTGAAGAAACAGGCCGAAAAGCTGGAGGCGCTGAGGGAGAGGATGAAGCAGCATAAGGATATCCTGTAAGGCTGGTTGTCCGTTTTCTTTTTGCTCTGTCATTGGGGAAGTGAGAGAGCCTGAATGAAAATGACCTGTTGTCTTGCTGTAGGGGGCGGGCCTGATTTGTCCGGACCGGCCGGTCACGGCCCATTTGCCCCCTACAGTAATCATGTGGCAGTTGCTCTGGAACTTCCGGGCAGTTTTCCCCTCTCCTGAGGCGGCTCTTTGTTCCTTTCTTAACATAATTGTCATATTCCGCCTAAAAAGTACCCTTTTCGTTTAAATAGTCTAATATAAATGCAATTTATATGAATTAAAGTTTTATCTTTGTCTTTCCTATTGGGAATGAAATACTAACTAATTAATTTAAATCAAAGACAAAATTATGAGAAATCATCTAAAGCATTTCCTCCTGTTGGCAGTTCTGACAATCTGTTTCACTGCTACGGCTGTTGCGCAAGGAACAGTAAAAGGTAAAGTAGTAGATGCCGAGAACAATGAGCCATTGATTGGTGCCACTGTATCGGTCAGCGGTACGACACTGGGTACTGTAACGGATATGGACGGTAACTTTGTGTTGAAACTTACCTCTTCCAAGGCTACTCTTATATTCAAGTACTTGGGGTACAACGAAATTACGCATCAAGTAAAAGGAAGCAATACGATAGACTTGGGTGAGGTCAAGATGTCTCCTGATGCTATTGGTTTGGGTGAGGTCAGTGTTATTGCCTCTATTATAAAGAGTGACCGTCAGACCCCTATTCCTATTTCTAACGTGAAACTGGCCAAGATAGAGGAGAAAATAGGTAATCTGGAATTCCCCGAATTGCTGAAATCAGTTCCTTCGGTGTATGTAACCCGTGAAAGCGGTGGTTATGGTGATTCCCGTATCAATATGCGTGGTTTTGATTCGTCCAACCTGGGCGTGCTGATCAATGGTGTGCCCATCAACGGCATGGAAAACGGTAAGGTTTATTGGTCTAACTGGTCCGGTTTGTCTGATGTGAGCCAGTTTATCCAGGTACAGCGTGGTTTGGGTGCGTCAGCTTTAGGTATTTCTTCTGTGGGAGGAACCATGAATATGGTTACTAAAAGTACCGAAGCCCAGAAAGGCGGATCAGCTTATTTCGGTATCGGTAACGACGGTTTCCGCAAGTATTCGGTTTCTTTCTCTACCGGATTGATGGACAACGGATGGGCTATTACATTCATGGGGTCGCTGAATACGGGAGATGGTTACGTGAAAGGTACCAATTATGAAGGATGGACTTATTTTGGAAATATCTCGAAGGTAATCAACGATCATCATAAATTGTCATTGACAGCTTTCGGAGCTCCCCAGTGGCACAACCAGCGCTCTACCATGCACTATATCGAGGATTACAAGAACAGCCCCGACGGCGGACGTTTCAATAACGGATATGGTTATATCAACGGTGAAGCGGTAGGTAGCGGTTACGGCTATAATTATTATCATAAGCCCCAGGTTTCTTTGAATCATTACTGGACTATCGACGAGAAATCGACACTGACCACTTCTCTATACGGCTCAATGGCTACAGGCGGCGGACGCCGTGCCCGTGGCGCGATGAGCAATTGGCTGACTATTGATAACAACACCGGCCGCCCTAAAGACGGTGCGATGATGACTCCGGACGGTTTGTTCGACTACGAGCGTGCTATGGCTGCCAATGCGGCTTCTCAGAACGGGTCGCAGGTGATCTTTACCAATGCTGTCAATGACCATGACTGGTATGGCATGCTGAGTTCCTATAAGAATCATCTGACTGAGAACCTGACTCTTACGGGAGGTATTGACTTACGTTACTATAAAGGGTATCATACAGAGGAAATTGATGATTTGCTGGGTGGTGAGTTCTATCTGCAGACCTCGCCGCTGGCATTCCAAACCAAGAACCAGCTGCTGAAAGTGGGTGACAAGTTCAATTACTATAGCATTGGAGAGATATTCTGGGGCGGTGTTTTTGCACAGGCTGAATATAATACCGATAAGTGGTCGGGATTCCTGTCGGCATCATTGACCGAAGAGGCTTATAGATACGATGACCGTGGTGGTACGGATTCAAGATACTCTGCCACGGGTGCGGATAAACTGGACAGAGTGTCCAGCCTTCAGAATTTTCTGCCTTGGAGCGTGAAGGGTGGTTTTAACTATAAGTTCAATGACAACCACAATGTATTTGTCAATGCAGGATATTTTACCCGCGCGCCTTTCTTCAACTCTGTCTTTGCAAGCAATACGGCAGCTCCCGAAAAGGATGTACCCTACGAAAAGATTACTACGTTCGAATTGGGTTATGGATTTAGCACGGAACAGGTCAATATTGCATTGAATGGTTATTACACTCAATGGATGGATAAGTCCTTGCGCCGTAAGATCGGTCAGGAATATGCCAACCTTACAGGCTTGGACGCAGTCCACATGGGTGTGGAACTGGAAGCGACTTACCGTCCTGTCAAGTCTTTTGAATTGAAAGGTATGTTCTCTTTAGGCGATTGGAAATGGAAAGATGATATTCATTTCACTATGTATGATGAAGCGAATAATCCTATCGGAACATACGACGCTTATCTGAAAGATGTCCATGTGGGTAACTCCGCACAGCTCACTTCCGCATTGAGCGCCTCTTGGGAACCGTTCAAAGGATTTAAAATCTCGGCCGACTACAACTTCTTCGGCAAGAACTATGCAGACTTCGATCCTCAGAACCGGGTGAATGAAGCAGACGCCGGTATTGACTCCTGGAAGTTGCCGGATTATGGTACGATTGATTTGGGTATGAACTATCGTTTCAATATCACCAAAGATATCCGTGCCATCGTATACAGTAATGTATATAATTTGACTAATACGGAATATATAGCCGATGCCAAGGACGGTACGAACCATGACTGGAAAACTGCATTGGTATATTACGGCTTCGGTACTACATGGTCTGCCGGTTTTAAAGTAATCTTTTAATCTCTAAAATAGTCAATAAATATGAAGTTAAAATATAATTTAATTGCATGGTCTCTGTTGGGATTCTTTGCTGCGGCATGTGATCCCATGGACGATATTTATAATGAAATCGATGCGGAAGGTACAACGAACACCCAGACGATGGCGGAATATGTACTGACTGATACCGATTATGAAACAATCAGCTCTGCAGCGGTGAAGGCTGCCACTTCGGATGCTGAAAAAGCATTGGCGAATGCCGTCAAGACGGATAAGGCTTTGAACGAGTTTGCATCGGCCGAGAAGTATGTTCCTTCCATCATCGCGAAGATGTTGCCTTCATGGGGGAAAGGCTCTTCGGTAGGAGTGACCTATAACTATCAGAATACTCCTTCCGATTACGTACTGGAGTATAGGACAGTGACTAATACTTCTTTGGGGGATAAGGATTATGAGGCCCTGTGGGGCGAAGGCTCTCCCGTGAAGTTCCTGGCTCCGGCACATGCTCCGGCTACCGTACTGCCCGAGTGGCTGGCCGGTCAGTATAAGGATGCGGCAAAAGGTGATCTTGTGCTGGTAGATTACAAATATGACGATGTTGATCCAGAATTTGCAGGGGAGGACTTGTACTCTCAGGACTTTGAGTCGGTTACGGCCAATGAGGATATCGTGTTGGAAGGCTGGGAGCAGGTGACTCTGAAAGGCGATAGAAAATGGCAGGGAAAAAACTATAGTAGTAATGGTTACGCACAATTCTCGGCCAATGGCTTTGAGGGTGAGGTGGATACTTGGCTTGTTTCTCCGGCAGTAGCAGTGACGAGCAAAGATGCCAGACTGTCTTTCGACATAAAGTTCGGATACTATAATGCGGATTGTCTGGATGTATTGGTTTCCGATACATATGCGGGAAATGGTTCGATTGATATGGCACAGTGGACTAGCGTGAAAGACCAGTTCACTTTCCCTGAAGGACCTGCCAACGGTTACAATGATAATTTTGTGAATGTAGGGAAAGCCGGTCTGGAGGCATACAATGGCAAAAGCGTTTATGTTGCGTTCCGCTATGTAGGCGAGGGGCCCAAGGCGAAAACCACGACTGTTCAGCTCGATAATGTAAGTATTTCATCGGCTGTATTGGCTCCGACGAATGAAAAGCCTTATAATGCATTGTATCAGTTTGACGGAACGGATTGGAAGGTTAAAGAAGATAGCAGATTGGTTGTAGTGACTCCTGCCGATTATGACGCTATGGGAAGCCCGGGCAGTCATGATAACTTCAGCACTTCGGATGCTCCGGAGAATTATCTGCCCCAGTTCCTGGCTCAGAAATTTCCATATGCCCAGGAAGGGGATTCAAAAGCCGTCATGTACAAATATTATAATAAGGTAACGACGATGGAGGTGGACGAGTATTTGTTCAAGGAGGGTACATGGGTTCTGAATAACAATATTGAACTGAAAGAAAAAGTGAATTTTGTACATAATGGAACCGAGTGGTTGTTTGATCCGACGGTAACGAAATCATTGGCTTCCGAAGATTATTTGATTTTGGAAAATTGGGTGAAAGCGAATAAGGATGCCGGGTATATGGATGCCAAATATGGAAACTCGGAATACTGGTTCGGTGGCAGCTCTTATTATGTAAACTTCAATATCCAGTTGGCTAAACGCCGTTCGAATGACCCCGACGGGGTGGTTCCGGCAGATGATAAAGAGGCTGAGGCTTATTTGTTGTCTATGGTTCAGGAGGGTATTGAACTGATCTTGGCAACAGAGTATCCTACAGCCGGCGCGCAAGTAAGTGGGGTTGATTGTTTCTATGTCATTTCTGCAAAAGTGTATAATGGGCTTGAAACATTTACTTATACTTATACTTTCAAAGGTTTAGGAAATGCTAAATTTGAACTGCAAGGTGAACCTGAAGTAACAAAATAAGGTTTTAAACTTGAAGATAAATAAAGTGGGTGTCAAAAACTCAGTTTTTGAAAATATGAACTTATAATCTGAAATTTGAGCATCCTAAAAGACTAAAGAAAGGGTCGTATCATTACTCCATACAGAGTTTGATACGACCCTTTTAAGTGTTATAGTTGCTATCTGTAACTTTTCGGAGCAGTCATTCTAGTTTTTGGACACGTTTCTTTATTGTTGCTTACAGTTTATAAGTAGAGAATGTGAACTCATTTTGGGGGGTAGAAAAGTAATGATCTTAAATCTGTTGAATGATATTTCTTTGAATATTTACAGACTGTAAGTTAAAAACATAAGGAGTTGACCGGCGGAACAGCCCTTTTTCTTTTTTATTACGAAACTCTTTATACAGTTATTTCCGTCTTTGTATAAACGCTTTCCCCCTATAGAGGTGAGTGACATATTGGAACATTAACAATTTATTAGCAGATAACTTTCTTGAAATCCGCTTTTTTTTCGTTCCTTTGTATTGAACTGCTTTCAACAGAGTTAAAACAACTTTAAATATCAAACGCTTATGTGTAGTGAAGGATTGCGTGAAAGATATGTAAATCCCTATACGGACTTTGCATTCAAATTATTGTTTGGAACCGACTTGAACAAAGAAATTCTTATTGGCTTCCTGAATGCCTTGTTCGACGGCAAGCAGGTCATTGAGGATGTCACCTACTTGAACACAGAGCATCTGGGCAGCAAAGAGACTGACCGCCGGGCTGTCTTTGATGTCTATTGTGAAAATGAAAAAGGAGAAAAGATTCTGATAGAAATGCAGAGAGGGGAGCAACAGTTTTTCAAGGACCGGAGTATTTACTATGCTACCTATCCTATCAGGGAACAGGCTATTAAAGGGGAAATCTGGGACTATGAACTGAAAGCGGTGTATGTGATCGGTATTTTGAATTTTGCCTTGGATGATGTTTCGTCTTCCAGCTTCCGCCATGAAGTGAAGCTGATGGATACAACTACTCATGAAGTGTTTTTTGACAAACTGACTTTTGTGTATCTGGAAATGCCCAAATTCCATAAAACCGAGCAGGAGTTGGATACGTTGTTTGATAAATGGATGTTTGTGCTCAAGAATCTGGCCCGTTTGATGGAACGCCCCACTGCCCTTCAGGAACGTGTGTTCAACCGGCTGTTTGAGGCTGCCGAAATTGCTCAGTTCTCAAAAGAGAACCTTTATGCCTATGAGGAGAGTTTGAAAGTATATAGAGATTGGAACAATGTGATTGATACAGCTATTCAGAAAGGCATTGCGAGAGGGATGGAGGAAGGACTTGTGAAAGGGATGGAGGAAGGCATTGTGAAAGGTGAATGGATGAAAGCCCAAACTATTGCAGGAAATTTAAAGAATGCCGGGCTTTCCATAGCTGAAATCGCAAAAGTTACCGGACTTTCGGAAGATGAGATAAACTCCCTTTGATTCTTCGGATAAGAGCATAAAAAGGGACATTCATTAAATATTACAAAATCAGCCAACTAATTCATACACAAAGTATTGCGAAT